>WBZR01000009.1_pt1 | contig 380400 bp, 308 predicted proteins | sample 5204231 | NCBI WGS metagenome assembly WBZR01 (sample SAMN12412403, study PRJNA552823) | activated sludge metagenome | isolation source: activated sludge from anammox sidestream of wastewater treatment plant... | place: USA: Virginia | collected 2017-08 | reverse complement strand
AGATCAAGATCGCGATCCAGGATCCGCCGCGGACGCTGCGCCCGGGGATGACCGCGACCGCCGAGATCGTGACGAACACGAACCCGAAGGCCCTGAGCGTGCCGATCCAGTGCGTGGCGTTGCGGACGGTGGACCAGCTGATGAAGAAGGGCGAGCGGCGCAAGGACGTCGAGGCGCGCTACAAGCCCGACAAGGACGGCTTCGTCCAGGTCGTCTTCTGCCTCGAGAACGGCAGGGCGGCGGCCCGGCAGGTGAGGACCGGAATCCAGAGCGAGGACCGGATCGAAGTCCTGGACGGCCTCAAGGAAGGCGAGGAGGTCGTGACCGGCAGCTATCGGGCGATCTCGAAGGATCTCGAGAACGGCGCCGTGGTGCGCGTCAACAACCAGAAGTCGCCCGACAAGTCAGACGCCGGCGACCCGGCGCGCGGCTAGCAACGACGCCGGAATGCCCTTCCCCGTCCTGCTTCGCGAGTCCTTCCGCATCGCGCTCGCCGCCCTCGCGGCCAACAAGGCGCGCGGAGCGCTCACGACGCTCGGGATCGTCATCGGGATCGTCGCGGTCGTCACGACGATGACCGCGGTGAACGGACTGCAGAACCGGTTCCGCGAGAGCTTCTCGGCGGTCGGCAGCGACGTCCTCTACGTGTCGCGCATGCCGTGGGTCGTGATGAACGACTTCTTCCTCTACCGCAACCGGCGGCCGATCGACCTGCGCGAGGCGCGCGCGCTCGAGACGCGGCTGCGCGGGCGGGCCGCGGTGAGTTCCTCGATCTCCCGTCGCGCCGATGTCCGCTACGGCTCGCGCGCGCTCGAGGACGTGCTCGTGATCGGCACCACCGAGCGCCGGCAGCTGGTTTCCACGACCCGGCCGGAGAGCGGCCGGTTCCTGATGCCCTTCGACGTCGAGTACAAGCGGAACGTGTGCGTGATCGGCCGGGACGTGAGCGACGCGTTGTTCGCGGGGCTCGACCCGGTGAACCGCAAGCTGCGCATCGGCGCCCACGAGTTTCGCGTCATCGGGGTCATGGAGAAGCAGGGTGGCGGTTTCCTCGGCGGGCCCAACTTCGACCGGCAGGTCTACATCCCGATCACCTCCCACGTGCGCGTGTTCGGGGCGCGCCGCGGGCAGGTGGACGTCAACATCGCGGTCAAGGCGCCCCGCCAGGAGGAGATGGCCGACTTCGAGTACGAACTGATCGGCGAGATACGGAAGGTTCGCGGGCTGCGGCCCGCCGAAGGGGACAACTTCTCGGTCAACAAGCTGGACAGCCTCGTCGGCACCTTCAACAACGTCATGGGCATCGTGCTGCTCGTCGGGCTGCTGGTCACGAGCCTGTCGCTGTTCGTGGGCGCGGTCGGGGTCATGAACATCATGCTCGTGTCGGTGACCGAGCGGACGCGCGAGATCGGCATCCGACAGGCGATCGGCGCGACCCGGCTCAGCATCCTCACCCAGTTCCTGCTCGAGTCCGCCGCGATCTGCCTGCTCGGCGGCGCGGTCGGCATCGCGCTGGCCGCGGCGATCACCGCCGGGCTGAACGCCACGCTCATGCCGGCGAGCCTGTCGCTGCCGATCGTCGGCGTCGCGGTGCTGGTCTCGGTGCTGGTCGGAGTGGCGGCGGGCGTCGCTCCGGCCTGGCGCGGTGCGCGGCTCGATCCGGTCGAAGCGCTCCGCTACGAATAGGGGACGGCGCGATGAATCCGCGGGATCTGCTGGCAATGTCGCTCGGCGCGCTGTTCGCGAACAAGCTGCGCAGCCTGCTGACGCTGATCGGCATCGTCGTCGGCGTCGCTTCGATCATCGCCGTCATGACCGCGATCTCGCTCGTCCAGTCCGCGATGGAGCGCGAGATGAGCGTGCTCGGTGCGCAGACCTTCCAGGTCCAGAAGTGGCCCGCGGGAGGCTTCGTGACGGACGCCGAGCAGCGCCGCGCGATGCGCCGGCCACCGCTCACGCTCGCCGACGCCGACGCCATCCGCGGCAACGTGGCGGCGGTGGACCTGGTCGGCGCCGAACTCTGGGACTTCGGGTTCGCCGCCGAGTACCACGGCGAGCGGACCCACCCGAACCTGTCGTTGTGCGGCGGCACGCCCGAGTACTCGGCCAACAACAGTCACTTCGTCGGACAGGGCAGGAACCTGTCGCCGCTGGACGTGCGGAGCGGCGCCCGGGTCGTGGTGATCGGACCGGCGATCGCCCGGAAGCTGTTTCCGTTCGTGGACCCGATCGGGCGCGATCTGTTCGTGGACCGCCGGCCGTACCGCGTGATCGGCGTGTTCGACGAGAAGAAGTCGGCCTTCGGCGGCGGTTTCGACAGCTACCTGCTGATTCCGGTCAGCACGTTCCTGAACGTGTACGGGCTCGTGGACCGGCAGGGCACGGCGCGTTCGGTCAACATCACGGTGCGGGCGAAGAGCCCCGAACAGATGGACGACGCCATTGACCAGACGCGGCAGATCCTGCGCGCCCGCCGCGGCGTCCGGCCGGGCGAGCCCGACAACTTCGACTTCTACAACAGCGCCAGCCTGATCACCGAGTTCAACAAGATGAGCCTCGGGGTGAAGCTCGCGGGCTTCGTCATCGGCATCATCGCCCTGATCGTGGCGGGCATCGGCATCATGAACATCATGCTCGTGGCGGTCACCGAGCGGACGCGCGAGATCGGGCTGCGCAAGGCGCTCGGCGCGCGGCCCGCGGGCATCCGCGCGCAGTTCCTGCTCGAGGCGGTGCTGCTGTGCAACGCGGGCGGTGTCGTCGGGGTGCTCGCCGGGTTCGCTCTGGGCAACCTGGTCGCGCTGTTCGCCCGCTTCGACCCGCGCGTGCCGCTCGAGTGGGCGGTGATCGGCCTGCTGTTCTGCACCGCGGTCGGCGTGGTCTTCGGGCTCCTGCCGGCGGTGCGCGCTTCCCGTCTGGACCCGATCGAGGCGCTGCGGTACGAGTAGTTCATGCTGCGTCTCTCGCCCGACCTGCGGTCCGCGATCGGCGCGAGCGTCGTACCGCGGCCCTGCGCGTGCAGGAGCGCCACGGCCCGAAGGCCCCGGTCGCGACGAACGTCGTGGACCCGGGCCCGCGCCGCCTCTCGACGCGGCGGTTCCGCGAGCACCGATTCGCCCGCCTTGCAGCCGACGTCGTCGCGTCCGGGGAGGGCCGGCGTATCCCGGGCCCGGCCGGCTCAGGAGCCGCGCACGAACGCGAGCACGTCCTCCACGTGGCCGCTGACGCTCACCTTGGGCCAGACGCGGGCGATGTGCCCGGTCTTGTCGATCACGAACGTGGTGCGCTCGATGTAGGTGAAGGACTTGCCGTCGCGTTCGCGCTGGCGCAGGACGCCATAGGCGCGCGAGACCTGCCCGTCCGTGTCGGCGAGGAGCGGAAACGTCAGCTTCTCCTTGGCGCGGAAGCGGCGGTGCGAGGCGAGGTCGTCCATCGAGACGCCGAGCACGACCACCCCGGCGCGCTTGAGGTCGTCCCGGTGGTCGCGAAAATCACAGGCCTCCTTGGTGCAGCCCGGCGTCTCGTCCTTCGGGTAGAAGTAGAGCACCACCGTCCGGCCCTTGAGCTTGTCCAGCTTCTGCGTGCCGCCCGCGGTCGAAGCGAGCGAGAAGTCGGGCGCGGCCTGTCCGACCTGCGGAAGCGCCGTGGAATCCATGGGCGCGGCGGCCGGCGCGGAGGACTGCGCGCGTGCCGGAGCGGGCGCGGCGGCGGCGGCGAGCGCGAACGTTGCGGCGAAGAGCAGGGTGGTGAGACGGGACATCGGATCCTCCCGGTCGTGGGACGACGGCGCGCGGCGACGGTGGGTGAGGGGACGGCCTTCGGATGCGGCGGTGGCGGGCGAGGCGCGCGCGGATTTCACGCTCCCGACCGGCGCGACTTTTCCCGGGCCCGGGAAGGGGTCTCGCCCGTCCAGCGTTTGAAAGCCCGATGAAACGTGCTCGGGTCCGCGAAGCCCAGCAGGTAGGCGATCTCGGCGATCGCGATGTCGGGCTGCTCGAGATAGAGCTGTGCGGTGGCCCTTCGGACCTGGTCGGCGAGGGCGTTGTAGGAGTGGCCGAGCTCGCCCAGCCGCCGCTGCAGGCTTCGCGGGCTCATGCCCAGCTCCCGCGCGACGGCTTCGAGCGAGGCCCGGTCGCCGCGAAGGCGGGCGCCGATGGCCTGCCTCGTGCGCTCCACCAGCGCCGGGCCCTTCGGCAGGTCGCGCAGCAACCGGTCGGCGTGCTCGCTCAGCACCTGCAGCACGCCGGGATGGGCGTGGGCCGTCGGTGTGTCCCAGGCTGCGCGGCCGATCTCGATCCGGCAGCGCCGCGCCTCGAACTCGACCGTGCAGCCGAAGATTCGCCGGTGCTCGCGGGGGTCGGCGGGCGCCGGGTGGACGAACGTCACGCGGAGGAGCGGAACCGGCGCCTCGGTGGCCGCGCGCACGTGCAGGACGAAGGCGGCGAAGCAGTACTCGGCGAACGCGCGCGCGACCGGGCCGGCGCCGCCCTCCTCGACGATGTCGAGCGTGACCGGGTCGCCCGACTCGTCGATCGGCAGCCGGATGGCCGTGTTGATGAGGTGGAAATAACGCGCGGCGAAGCGGAACGCCTCGCCGACGGTGGCGGCGTTCGCGGCCATGAAGTCGATGACCTTGTAGGCGCCGAGCGGGCACGCCTCGGCGGCGTGCAGCGAGAGCACCGGATCGCGGGAGAGCTCGTAGGCCTTCTCCCACAGCCGGCCCACGACGGCCGCGTCGAGCCGGGCGTCCGGATCGTCCAGCTGCTCGCGGGGGACACCGGCGGCGCGCAGCAGTTCGGCCGCATCGAGGCCCAGCCCCTCGCAGGCGCCGACCATCGCGCGGCTCGAAACCGTGAGCACCGTTCCGGTTCGCGTCCACATGCGGGTGCAGGCTACCGCAGGCGAAGGCGATCTGGCGTGCAAAGCACGAACTCTGGCGTCCGCGGCCCGTCCCCGCCCCCGTGCCGCTCCGTAATCCGGCCAGGCACACGCGCGACGGGCGCGGGCCGCCGGGGCGCCGTCCCGGCCGCTGCGGAAGGAGGGACGTCATGAAGCGAGCGACGCTGTATCTGGCCGCCCTGCTGGGGCTCGTTCCCACGCTGGCACTGGCGCATGGCGAGAACGGTCATGCCGCGGATCCCAACCTGCACGTGGATCCGGGTCTGAAGGATTGCTCCGTGGACTTCGCGCCCGGGTTGACGCAGGTCGCGTTCCGGCGCTTCGCCCGGGAGTTCGGTTCGGCGTCGGCGTTCACGCTCATGGCGCCGCCGACGACGCTCGGCCGCGGGCACGTCGCGTTCGCCCTCGACGTCACCTCGTTCTCGGTCGAGGAAAAGGCGGACGCGTGGAACGACACGTTCTCGCACCCGGACGACCGTCACGAGCTCGGCTCGCGCAGGCAGTTTCCCAAGCTCCGCCTGCGCGCAGGGCTGTCCGACCGGGCGGACCTCGGCGTCTTCTACACGGCGAACCCCAACGCCAACTATGGCTGGTTCGGCATCGAAGGCCGCTACGCGCTGTGGCGGCAGGATGGGACGACGCCGGTGAGCGTGGTGGCGCGCGGCGCATGGACGAAGACGCTTTATGTGGACGACATGGACCTGCAGGCCGCCACCGGAGACCTCGAGGCGGGTCGGACGTTCTGGAACGTGTTCACGCCCTACGCCGGCGTCGGCACCACCGTCGTCGTGGTGCGCGAGACGACCGATTCGGTGGACCTGCATTCCGAGACGCTGCAGATCCCGCACGTCCTCGGGGGCGCCGAGCTGCGGTGGTGGCGCTTCTCGCTCGGCGGCGAAGTGCGCGCTTCGGCGCTCACGACCTTCGAAGTGCAGCTGGCGACGATCTTCTGATCGGGCCCGGCGGGGTCCGCGGCCCCGTGGACACCGGCCCGCCCCGTCGCCCGCCTCGCGGCGGCGACAGGCGCGGGCCGCAGCTCGTGCGAAATGCCATGTGCGAGCGCGATGCGGTGCGAAATCCCGGGCTCGACCGTGAAGTGTTTGTCACCCGGGCGGGATTGACTCCGCACATGCGCCGGCGCTTGATACGATTCGATGCGCGCCTCAGCCCGAGTTCCGGCGCCAGCCTCCCATCCGACCGTCACCCGAAAGGTCGAGCTTGAAACCGTCCGGTCCGATTCGCCCGTTCGCCGCGCTGGTCCTGCTGTTCGTCGCTCTCGCCCCTGGACCCGCCTTCGCCCAGGTGGACCCGCGGCCGAGCCCGCGCGACAACCACACGGCGATCTACGACCCGGTGCGCGACCGGATGATCGTGTTCGGCGGCTGGAACGGCGTCACGAACTTCGGCGACGCGTGGGCGCTGTCGCTCTCGGGCACGCCCACCTGGACGCCGCTCTCGCCGGCGGGCACGCCACCCGCGGGCCGCCGGTGGCACAGCGCCGTGTACGATTCGCTGCGCGACCGCATGCTGGTCTTTGGCGGATTCACCGGCGATCTGTACGTCAACGACGTCTGGGCCCTGTCGCTCGCCGGCACTCCCGAGTGGACCGAACTGACCCCCACCGGAACGCCGCCGAGCCCGCGCTATCGCCAGAGCGCCATCTACGACCCGGTGCGGGACCGGCTGGTGATCTTCGGCGGCTGGTTCTCGGGCGACGGCTACAACGACGTCTGGGCCCTGTCGCTCGCGGGCATCCCGCAGTGGCGGGAACTCACGCCCGCCGGACCGCTGCCGAGCCCGCGCATCTCGCACAGCGCCATCTTCGATCCGATCCGCGACCGCATGCTCGTCTTTGGCGGCGTGGACGACAGCCTGCTGAACGAAACCTGGGCGCTGTCCATGGACAACCCGGCCTGGACGGAACTCTCGCCCGCGGGGGAGCGGCCCCTGCCGCGCTACATCCACAGCGCGGTCTACGACCCGGTGCGCGACCGCATGGTGATCTACGGCGGGTACGACGTCGCCCTTTACGGCGAGGACGCGTGGGCGCTCTCGCTCGCGGACTCCGGCTCCTGGAGCGAACTCGCGCCGGCCGGGCCGCTGCCTCCCGGCCGCCAGGGACACGGCGCGATTTACGATCCGCTTCGGGACCGCATGGTCGTCTTCGGTGGCTTCGGCGCCCCCGGCTTTCTCGACGACACCTGGTCGCTGTCGCTCGGCGACCCCACGGCGTGGACGCCGATGTTCCCCTCCGCGCTGCTGACGCTGACCGTGAACGCCGAGCACGGCACCGTGACGGAGGATCCGCTGCCGGCCGGCGGCGGGTTCGCCTACGGCACGGCCGTCCACCTGACCGCGGTCCCCGACGCCGGATACCACTTCGTGGACTTCAACGGCGCGATCGCCGCGACGACCGACACCGCCACCGTGGTCCTGGTCAGCGACGAGACGGTCACCGCCAGCTTCGCGCCCACGCTCGCGGTGGACGGAAACGCCCTGCCGGCCGCGACGCTCCTGCAGCCGGCGCGACCGAATCCCTTCCACGGCACCGCGACGCTGGACTTCAGCCTCGTGCATGGCGGGCCCGTGGACCTTTCGGTGTTCGCGGTGGATGGCCGGCACGTGCGGACGCTGGATCACGAGGCGCTGGCCGCCGGCGAGTACCGCGAGCGCTGGGACGGTCGCGACGACGACGGCAACCCGCTCGCTTCCGGCGTCTACTACGCGCGGCTCGAGACCGAGGACGGCCCGCTCACGCGGATCATCACCTACCTGCGGTGAGGCGGGCAGGGACCGGAACGTGGTAGTGGTTGGCGCCGCCCGCGTCCCATTCGTTCCGGTCCCTTCGCCCGACCCGAGGTCGCCCGTGAAGAAGCGCCCGCCGCACGACGGCGTCTACGCCCGCATCGGCCCCTCGCGCGTTCACGGCGTCGGCGTCATCGCCATCCGCGATATTCCGGTCGGGACGCTCGTCTTTCGGGGTGAGAACGAGCGCGTCGCATGGGTCTCACGCGCGGCCGTGCGGCGCCTGCCGCCCGCGACGCGCGCCCTGTACGAGGACTTCGGCATGGTCTGGGGCGGGCGCATCGGCGTGCCCCCGAGCCTCAACAACCTGTCCGTGGGCTGGTACGTGAACCATTCCACGCGGCCGAACGTCGAGGCCGGTGAGGACGCCCGCTTCCGCGCGCTTCGCCGGATTCGCAAGGGCGAGGAGCTGACCGCCGACTACCGGACGTTCGTGGACGAGCCGCTGGCGTTTCGCGCACGAGGAGCGCGGAGGAAGAAGCGCGGGCCCGCCGGCAGGCACGAGACGTAGCCTTCGCCGCCTCGTCCGCCCGAAGCGGCGGCATTCGGATCATGCCGCGAGTCGTCTCGCGCGCATTCTTTGCTTGATGTCGGGGCGCGTTGCCACGAGAGTGCGCGTGGTCGGCATCGTCCCGCGCGAGTCGACCCTCGGACGCGGGACTTCACGCAGGATGGATCCGCACGCACGGAGGCGTCCCTTGGCCGAGGCCTATCCGAAGCTGCTGTCGCTGCCGCGTCACGCCCACCCTTCCGCAACGCTGCTGCGCACCGGCGCCGATCTCGTCGGCATCCAGGTGCAGGATCGTCACCGCCGCCTCGTCGCCGTCGGCGACATCGCCCGCGGAACGCTCGTCTTCCGGCTCGAGGGCCGCGAAAGCCCGAAGCCTACGCGGTACTCCGTGCAGGTGGGCCCGGGGCTTCATCTCGACCCCGACTTCGGCAGGGACGAGTTCGAGATGGTGCAGAAGTACTTCTGGCGCTACCTGGACCACGCCTGCGAGCCGACCGTGCGGATCATCGGCCGCGACGTGATCGCGCTGCGAGACATCGCCGAGGACGAAGGCGTCACGTTTCACTACTGCACCACCGAGTACGACATGGCGACACCCTTCGACTGCCGGTGCGGGAGCCCTCACTGCATGGGCAGGATCCGCGGCGCGCGTCACCTGACGCCGGTCCAGCGCCGCCGGCTGGCGAAGTGGATGGCCGACTACCTGAAGTAGTGGAGAAGGGCCGCGGCGACCCGCCGGGGTGAACCTCGGCGGGTCGCCGCGCGCTCGAGAGAGGGCGATCGTGAATGCGGCCGGAGTCCGTGCCCGGCTCCATCGTGACCAGTCGCATTCGCAGCTCGCGGCCCTCCATGCCCTCGATCTCGGGGCCGAGGTCAATCGCCGCCAGCAGCTTCACGGTGACGCCGCGGGAATCCGGGACCTTCCGCTCGTCGGTCATCGAGTTTCTCCCGTCGCAGGGCTGCCGCCCGCTGAAGTGCGCAGGTCGCGCGCGGCCGATCCGCGCGCTCACGACCTCGGCGTGCGCGCTTCAAGGACGCGGCGGCCGCCCGTTACGCGCCGCACGATAACCGGCGGCTGACGCGCTGTCAGGGCATCCACCGTTGCCCCCGGTGTCGGTTGCCGCGCCCGCGGCGGCCGCCCGCTCACCGCGGCCGTCCCCCCTCCGCGCGCGCTCAAGCGCGGTCACGACGCGTTCGATAACCACCCCGCGAAGCCGGGCCCAGCCTGCCCGGTTCCCCAGGGGGTTTCATGCTCCGGTTCCTGCGGTTCCGCGTCCTGCTGGCCGTCGCCCTGATCTTGTTCGCGATGGCCGCCGTGCATCGGGCCATGCACACCACGCAAGGCGTGAAGGGTGCGCTCGAGGACGGGCCCCTCGCGTCGGCGGACTTCCGCGCCCCGATCGTGGACGTCGAGACCCTCCTGTTCTCGCCGGCTCCGCTCTCGATGGAGGATCGAACGCGGCTCGCCGCGGCGATGGACGCGATGCGCCGCGAGCTCGAGGCGCGCGGTGGGACGAATCTGGCGAAGTACAGCGCGCGAGAGATCGGGACGCTGGCGGGCATGAGCCGCGGGCTCGGCAGGCTCGAGGGCGACCCGCTCGATCGCGTCCGGCAGAACTGGATGCGCATCCGCTCGAACACCTTCGACGACGCGTGGTGGTACCGCTTCAGCGAATCCGACCCGCCCGCGCCGCGCGAGGAGCCTGAGGCCAAGTAGAAGGCGAAGCGGCGCGCGCGCGCAGGCCGAATCGCGAGGGGTGGAGCTGCGGGTGCGCGTTGATGCGATCGGGTGTGGCGTCGCCCACCGTACCTACTGGCAACCATCTGCGGGATTGGCTGCGCGAGATGGACGGCGTGCGGGCCGTATTGACGGGCGAAGCGGCCTGACGCGCGATCTGCGGGCGCGTGGGCGCCTCCTGGACACTCCCACGCAGGCTTCGCACCAGCGCGAGCCGGGGTCGCGGGGGCGTCGAGCCGCCGCAGGCGGCTCCAGCGGGGCGGGGGGGCGCAGGCGCGTCGTCGCCCCTCGGACGCGGCTGTGCAGTGCCGCGGACCTCGCCTCCGCACGGTTCGGCGGCTCTTGCGGTTATCCTGCGCGCGGACCCCGCCGATGCAGCTGGCTTGCGCGCCAGCATAGCTCCGCTGCAAGCGGCGGCGATTGTCGGAGGAACCGGCTGCCATGGCTCGACGTGTTGCGCACGAACGAGAAGACAGGGTGCTCTCGGAGTTATGCGACTGCTTGGCGCTCCGTGAGGGCGTCGCGGTGACCGTAACTGACCGGCCGGACAGGGCGCCTGGCGCGAATGGCGGCTGCGACGCCATCATCCAGCGTGGGGCGAGTTCGGAGGCGGTAGAGATCACGCGGCTCTTCGCCGCTCCCCAGCACCCGCGCACCGTGAGGCTGCTGGAGCAGATCAGGCCCGTGATTGCCGCGAGGGTGGTCGCTGCGTATCCGAGTTCGATCGTCATGATCGGCGTCCCGGCCGAGGACTTCGAACCGGGATTGGACTGGCAGGCGCTCGCTCAGTCCGTTGCCGATGCCGCGATCGCTGCGCTGCGGGACCTCTCGCCGCGTGAGCAACTGCCCGTGACGGTTGCGGGCTTGCCGACTCAATCGTTTGTTCGGGTGCTCTTGCAGGGCGCGCCCGAGGGATTCTGCGCCGTGAATCCGGTTGTTTGGGGCCGGGACCCGGAAGACCTGACCGTCGACGACCTCTGCAGGGCATTGGCCGACAAGCGAGCGTCGATGCGTTGTTACCAGCAGGCGGGGCTGCGGACCATCCTGCTCTTGGATTGCGAGCACTTCCCTTGGCCGCCCCACGTGTCTGGGCTCTTCGGTCGCGCCATCGAGCTCGAGGATCCGAGCGCATTCGACGAGGTCTACGCTGTTCTCTCGGCCCACAGTCCATCGTTCGTTATCCCGCTCAAGTTGGGCTCGGTCGCCCCGGTCGGCCAGCCAGAACTTGGCGATTTCATCGGGCTCCGAGCTGCGGTCGCGCGGCTGCACCAGTACTAGCCACCCTCTGCGAGGGCACTCGGGCCGCTTGCACCTGTTCGCTTGAACTGGCAGTTCTCTGCCAGTTCAGGAGTTTGAGTGCGATTCTGTCTATCGCATGGCCTCGCTACGACTCCATGCGTAAGGCAGCGAATCGCATGGCTTGCCCCGCCCCCGCCGGCCCCCGGCCAGTGAGTTGCTCGATCTGGGCGGCGATGTCGGTCCGGCCACCGAAACCCCCTTTTCAGTTGACGACAAACCGTCATCCGGGGCAAAGTTGGCCCCGTATGGCGACGAAACGTCAACAGGCACTCGGGGCCTACCTGGCCTTTCTGACTGCGAACCCGGTCTTCTCGCTCGACGATCTGGCGAAGGTCGCGGGTGGTCGGGACCCGCGCGCCAGGGCGCGCGAGCGCGTGAAGTACTACGCCGAGACGGGGCGCGTGCGCCGGCTTGCGCGGGAGCTGTATGCGGCGGTGCCGGCGGGGGCGCAGGCGGACAACTACGCACCTGACGCGTTTCTCGTGGCGGCAGCGCTGCGCGCGGACGCCGTCTTCAGCCACCACAGCGCGCTCGAGCTGCTGGGAGCCGCGCATAGCGACTGGAGCGTGTGCACGGCGTACACGGCGGGGACGCCCACGAGCGTGCGCTGGGGCTTGCACACCGCCCGCCTGCTGGCAGCGCCGGCGTCAGCCTTGGGTACGAAGTGGAGCACCCTCGGCGTGCGCAGCGTGCAGCGCGCGGGGCGGACGCTCCGTGTCACTGGCCCGGAGCGCACCCTCGTCGAAGGCTTCCGCCAGCTGCGGTGGGTCGGTGGGCTGGAGGAGCTCGCGGAGTCGGCGGGCGGTTTCGCTTCGCTGGATCTCAAGGTCCTGCGTGAGGTCCTCGCGGCCTACGACAAGCGCTCGCTCTGGGCCGCTGTCGGGTGGTTCCTCGAGCGCCACGCGAAGGCGTTCTACGTCACGCCGGGCGTGCTGGAGGAGTTCGAGAAGCACCGCCCCAAGGCCCGGCACTACCTGCCGCGCGGGAAGAGAGGCGGCGTATTCGTGCCGCGATGGAACCTCATGTTGCCGCCATCGCTGGTGGCCGAGGGCGGAGCCGGTGAACCTCTCGCGTGACGTGATCGTCGCCCTGGAGGCGGAGACCGGCTTCCGCGCGACGACCCTGGAGAAGGTGCTGCGCTTGGGCGAGGTGGCTGCAGGGATCGCCGAGCACCCCTTCCTCGGCCCGCGGCTCGTGCTCAAGGGCGGCACGGCAATCCAGCTCGCCCTCGGCTCGCCGCTGCGGCTCTCGGTGGATCTCGACTTCAACTACGTCGGCGAGCTGGACCGAGAGGCGATGCTGCGCGAGCGGCCGGACGTGGAGGCTGCGCTCGACCGCATCGCGCGCGCGCTCCGGTACGACGTATCCCACTCGGCCGACGAGCATGCCGGCAGGAAGTTCTATCTCGGTTACCGCTCTCACGCGGGGTCGCAAGACCGAATCGAGCTGGACGTCAACTACCAGATGCGGCTGCCCATCGTCACACCCGTCGAGCGCGAGCTTTGGCAACCGGGCAGCACGTCTCGACCGCCGATCCGCTGCGTGGGCGACGAGGAGCTCTGGGCGGGCAAGATCGCGGCGCTCCTGGACCGCACCATGCCGCGGGATCTGTTCGACGTCGCGCACCTCGCCGAGCGGTCACCCCGGCTGATCGGCGACGAGCGATTCGGGAAGATCGTGGTGGCATGGTGCGGGATCCTGCCGCACCCGCTCCACAGCTACGGGTTGAATCGCGTGGACCGCGTGGACGGCGCGGCTATCAGCGAGCAGCTTGTGCCGATGCTCGCCGGAGGCACTCAGCCATCGCGGCCCGATCTCGCGCAGCGGTGCCGCGAGGTACTTGGGACGCTGCTCGCGCTGACCGGGTCTGAAACCGAGTACTGCGATCGCCTGCAGCGGGGAGAACTGAAGCCGGAGCTCGTGTTTGGAGACGGTGATCCACTGGCGGAGCGATTTCGCGGGCACCCGGCACTGAAGTGGAAGGCAATCAATGCGGGTGAACACTCCCGCCGTCAACCCGGAGGCAGCTGAGTCCATGCGATCCAAGTTGCCATGGTTGGAATGCTCCCGAGAAGTGCCATACTCTGAGGTTTCCGACTGACTGGCGCAGGGCTACACGAGAACCCTCAACTGGAGATGCCTATTCATGAAGATCGCGTGTTTAAGCTGTAGGCGATTCGAATTCGAAGTCGAGCTCAATGAGATGGATTTTCGACGAGCGCCCGTAATCGCCCTTACTTGCCCCGCCTGCGGGAAGTCGACAGCAGTTCAGCAGCGGTCAGGCGGTGGGATCGAGATCGCCCTCGACAAGCACCTTGAAAAGGAACGGGGCTGAGCGCTTCCCTGACCGCCGAACCAAACAGTTGGCAGGAGGCCCTGCGAATGCCCTTCCTGGACGCTCATGATCCCCGACCGCTGAGCGGAACCTGCCAACGACTTTGAGACACTCGCTTCTTGAGTTTACTGAGCAGCGGCCATGCGTACGGCCCCGGACGTGGGATTCGGGCTCGCGAGGCGCTCGAGCTCCGGATCGGCTTTCACGGTTGGCCCAGGATCGCCGATCGTGACCTCGTTCGACTCCGGGGTCGGGATGATTTCGACGCCGAGGGCCGTCGCGCGCGCTGCCGGCGGGTTGATCCACACCGCGCGTGTCGTGAAGGGGTACATCCATGCCCGCCTCACGAAGGGTGCAGCGCCGGCAACCGTCAATAACGAGGTGGGAGTGCTTGGCCGCACCTTCACGCTGGCCTGCCGCTCGGGGCACATGCCGCACCGGCCGTACTTGCCGAGCCCGCGCGTCAGCAACGCCCGCACGGGCTTCTTCACCGACGCTGAGGTGCGCACGCTACTGTAGCACCTGCCCGAGTACATGCGGCCATTCGTCGAGGCGGCGTTCATCACCGGGTGGCGTCGCGGTGAGCTGCGCGGCTTACGCTGGACGCAGGTGGACTGGGAGGGCGGCACGTTTCGTCTCGAGCGAGGGACCACGAAGTCTGGTGAGCCGCGGTCGTTTCCGTTTGCCGCGCACCCGCGACTGGCAGAGCTGCTGATCGAGCAGCGCGCAACGACATTGTCGTTCAAGCGAAAACGCGAAACGGTCTGCCCGTTGGTCCTCCACCGCCGCAGTCATCAGGTCGCGTGGTACTACGAAGGCTGGCGCACCGGGTACGAGAAGGCCGGCGTCCCAGGTCGACTGCTCCACGATCTGCGGCGTTCCGCTGTGCGCAAGCTCGTTCGAGCCGGCGCCTCCGAGCAGGTAGCCATGTCCATCACCGGCCACAAGACGCGCTCGGTGTTCGACCGCTACCACATCGTTTCGTCGAACGATCAGGGCGAGGCAGTGAAGAAGCTCGCGATCCTGCACGGTGCCGTTGTTGCAGAGCAGCGCAAAGTCGTCGCGATCAACGAAGGGCGCGCCGCGAGAAGAGGGACAATACGGGGACAATCGAGGGACAGTGGCCCTCGGAATCGTTCGCAAGTCCCTGCGACACAATGGAGGAAGGTGGCGTCCCCAACGGGATTCGAACCCGTGTTACCGCCGTGAAAGGGCGGTGTCCTAGGCCTCTAGACGATGGGGACGCAGGCAGGGCTTGCGCGCGCGAAGGGCGCGGCTCCGTTGTCCGGCAGCGGCCGCGCAACATAGCCTCGCGCCGCGCGAACGGCAAGCTCACCGCGCGTCGCGCCTCCCGCGCCCGCCGCGCTCGCGCCGATCCGGCGCAAAGTCAGTTCGCGCGCGTCTTCGCGATCACCACGACGCGCGCTTCGCGCACGCCGGGCTGGCCGAGCACGCGATCGGCGGCGCGCTCGGCGCTGGGGGAGTCGCCGAAGTTGCCGAGCACGACGCGGAACATCGTCGCGCCGTCCGAGGTGTTGCGCACCACGCGACCGGACAGGCCGGTGAGGTCGGCGAGCCGGGCGCTCTCCTCGCCGGCGCGGCTCTCGTCGAGATAGTTGCCCACCGCGATGCCGTAGATGTTGGCCGCCTCGTGACGGGCCGCAGCCTCGGGCGTGACCGTTCGTGCGGACGCGGCGGTTGGTGACGCAGCGGCCGCCGGCGTTGGCGTCCGGGTCGTGCGTCCGGCGGGCGCGGCGCTCCTGGGGGCGGCGCCGATCGCGGCGGCGCCGTTCGACGAGGCGGGCGCTTCCGTCGCGACGCGCGCCGAGCTGTCGGCGATCGCGGGGTCGGTGGCGGAAGCCGCGTTTCCGGGCGCCTGCCCTCCGGTCGGCCCGCTCGCCAGTTGCGCTGCGTCGGACGCCGCGTGCGGTCGCGGCGAACCGCCCGGCAGCGGAAGGTTGATGAGCCCGAAGCGCTGCGTGAGGACCACGGCCATCAGCACGACGGCGATCGCGGCGATTCCGATCATCCACGGAACGGCGCCGCGGTAGCGCGATTCCTCGGCAAGTCCGGCGTCGAGTCCCGAGCGCAGGCTCGGCGGCGGCGCGGGAAAGCCGGGCCGTGGGGCCGGGGACTCGGCCGCCGCTGCCGGGTACGGCGGCACGGGAAGCCGAAGCGGCGGGGGTGGCGCTGCGGCGGAAGGGGATTGCAACGCCGATGCGGCGGCGGGCGGCGGAGCGGGCACGGGCGGCTCGAGGCCGCCTTCGCGCGCGCGCAGGCGGGCCTTCATCAGCTCGCTCGCGGGGGTGTTCCAGACCTGAAGGTCCTCGCGCAGCACCGGCTCGACCCGGTCCTCGGGCTTCTCGTGCGGCCCGGGCGACCAGGCGGGCGGCGCTTCGGCGTGCGGTGAGGGCGAGTGCGATTGGGGCAGCTTCGGCAAGGGGAAGGGTGCCGAAGGCGCTGCAGGCGGGGGCGCCGCCGCGCGCGAAACGGTCACGTTCGAAGGCGGCGCGTCCGCAACGTCGGAAGGTCCGGCCTCGGCCTGCGACGCGGTCGCGACGGGCGCTTCGGCCGCCGTGCCCGACGGCGCGCCGAGCGCGGCGGCCATCTCGGCGGCCGTGGGCAGCTTGGGCGCCTGCGGCGCGAGCACGCTGCTGAACTCGGCCTCCTGCCGGGCGGCGTTCACGTGCTCGCTCGTCACGCTCGAGGCGTTCTCGCTGAACGCGGTGATCATCGCCTGCGCGGCGATGGTGTTGATCTCGCGCGGAATGCCGTGCGTGACGCGGTAGACCTCGCGACAGGTCTCGGGGGGGAAGGTCGTCCACGCGTTTCCGCCGGCGACCGAGATGCGGTGGTGGATGTAGCCGGCCGTCTCCTCGGGCGAGAGCGGGTTCAACCGGTAGTGCACGGTGATCCGCTGCCGGAGCTGGCGCAGCTCGGGGCGGCCGAGGCGCGCCTCGAGTTCGGGCTGGGCGACGAGGAAGATCTGCAGCAGCTTCTCGCCCTGCACCTCGAGGTTCGAAAGCAGGCGGATTTCCTCGAGCAGGTCGGTGGCCAGGTTCTGCGCCTCGTCGAGCAGCAGCACGGCGTGCTCGCCGCGCGCGCGCAGCGACAGCAGGTGACGTTCGAGCAGCGCGAGCATCTTGGGTTTGCTGACGTCGGCGGGCAGGGCGACGCCGAAGCGCAGGCAGATCTCCTCGAGCAGCTCCGAGCGGGTCAGCGCCGAGTTGGTGATGAGCGCGACGCTGACCTGCGCGCCCCATTCGGCGAGCGCGTCGTAAAGCGCCGTGGTCTTGCCGGTTCCGACCTCGCCGGTGATGAGCACGAACGGCTCGCGGTTCTCGATCCCGTAGCGCAGGTGCGCGCGCGCCTCCTGATGCTCCCGGCTGGGATACAGGAAGCGCATCTGGTGTCCCGCGGGGAACGGGTTTTCGCGCAGTCCGAAGTGCTTTTCGAACATCCGTCGCTCTCGTGAGTTGTCGGCCGGCCGGGTCGAGTCTGCCGCACGGGTTATCGGCGGCCCGTGCCGCGCGCTTGCGCAACCATTGGCGGCCCGCTGGGGACGGGCCGAACCGCAGGCTCCGGCGGGCCGGGGGCGACCGGCGCCGGAGCCCGAAGGATCATTTCTCGGCGGGCAGCAGCTCGCCGATCGTGAACAACGGCGTGAACGGGTAGCCGCGCTGCTGGAAGATCTGCGACGCTCCCTGCCCGCGGTCCACCACCGCGAGCACGCGGACGACCTCGGCCTTGTACGACTCGGCGGCTTCGGCGGCGATCAGCGCGCTCTCGCCGCTGGTGATGACGTCGTCGAGGATCGCGACGCGCTTGTGGCCCGCGAGGTTGCCCTCGACCTGGCCGCGCATGCCGTGGTCCTTGGACATCTTGCGCACCAGGAAGCCCTCGAGCGGACGGCCCATCTCGTGGCTCCACCACATGACGCCGGCGACCAGCGGGTCGGCCCCGAGCGTGAGCCCGCCGACGGCGGTCACCTCGTCGTTCTCGAGCTGCTCCCAGAAGAGTTTGGCGACGAGCTTGAGGCCCTCCGGGTGCAGGCTCGTCTTGCGGACGTCAATGTAGTAGTTCGACGTGGCCCCTGAGCTGAGGACGAACTCGCCGAAGCGCATCGAGCGTTCGAGCAGCATGCGGCGGAGCCGTTCGCGAATGTTCTCGGACATGGTTTCCGTGGGTCAGGAGGTGGGGTTTCCGGTCGCGCCGGCCGCGCGGTGGCTCGAAGTCGGCGCGAGTGTGCGTTCGTCGCCGCGCGCCCGTCAAGCGGCCGGCCCCCGAATCGGCGCTCGCGCCCGATCGCCCGCGACCGGTACACTTTTCGGTGCCCGCGCCCGGCGGGGAAGCGCCCCGCGGGCGGAGCCCACCGACGATGCGCAAGACACCCGCCCTCCTTTATATGTGCCTGCTGGCGCTGCCGGCCGCGCCGGCGGCCGCCAGGCTCGGGCTGCCGGTCGTGCGCGCCGGCGCCGCCTCGCCGGGCGTGCCCAGCTACGCGGGCGACGTCGTCGAGCTGCGGCTCACGGCGGACGCGGCGCGCGCGGCGCACGCGCGCGCCGCGGGCCCGACGCGCGCGATCCAGTCCTTGCGCCTCGGCCTGGCGTCGGTGGACGCCGCGGCCGCCTCGCTCGGCGGCTGCATCTTCGAGCCGGAGTTCGCGGGCGAGACGCCGCCGGAGGATCCGGGCGAGACCGACTTCACCGCCTTCTGGCTCGTGCACCTGCCGGCGGGCGCGGGGCTCGAGGACGCGCTGGAGCGCTTCCGCGTCGCTTCGGGTGTCGCGCTCGCGCTGCCGGTCGCGACGGTGCCGGCGACCGCGCTGCCCGACGACTCCCTGTTCACGAGTCAGGCGTGGCTGTATCAGTCCGACGGACGCGGACACGACATCGGCGCGCCCGAGGCCTGGGACGTCGAGAGCGGCGACACGTCCATCGTGGTCGCGATCATTGACACGGGAGTGCTGCCCTACCATCCCGACCTCGGCGGCTCCGGGCCGGGCTACGGTCAGATGTGGATCAACTGGGCCGAGGCCGCGGGGCTTCCCGGCGTGGACGACGACGGCAACGGCTTCGTGGACGACTGGCGGGGCTGGGACTTCGTCTCGAAGGCGTTCACGGCCGCCGCCGCCGGCGAGGACCGGCAGGACGCCGACAACGACCCCAACGATTTCGCCGGCCACGGCACCGCGGTCGCGGGCATCGTCGGCGCGGCGGTGGACAACGCGCTCGGCATCGCGGGCGTCGCTCCGAAGGTGCGGCTCATGCCGCTGCGCATCGCCTGGCAGCCCGCGGGCTATCCGCAGCCGGTGGCCGACGTGAGCATGACCTACGCGGCGCAGGCGATCCGCTACGCGACGCGCATGGGCGCGAGCGTCATCAACGCCTCGTGGGCGTCGGTGGACTCGGCGGGCAGCGGCTTCGGGGCGGCGGTGACGGCGGCGACGCGCGCCGGCATCGCCATCGCCAACGCCTCGGGCAACAACTTCTCGCCCGCCTACCTCGGACAGCGCGACGACGTCGTCTCGGTCGCGGCCACGGACTCGAACGACGTGGTGCAGACCTTCTCGGTCTTCGGCACGTGGGTGGACCTGTGCGCGCAGGGCACGGGGGTGATCTCGACGTTCGTGAACCGCGCCGCGGGCACCGACAGCGTGCTGTCGTACCGCCAGCCGGGCTATCGCGCGGCGCTGGGTGGCACGTCGTTCTCGGCGCCCCAGGTCGCGGGCACGATGGCGCTGCTGCAGGCGCAACGCCGGGCGCAGGGGTTCGATCCCTACACGCCGCAGGGGCTGCTCGCGCGCCTGCGCGAGACGGCGGACGACATCCGCGCGATCAATCCCGCGCGCGTCAACTACGGTGTCGGGCGGTTGAACGCCTACCGCGCGCTGACCGACCGGCCCATGACCTCCGCGGTGCGGACGCTGGCCCAGGCGGTCGGCGCCCCGGTCGTTCTGCGAGCCAACACCGGCGTCACGCGCGTCGTGTACGCCTTCACGAACCAGCAACTCGTCGCGTTCGACGGCGCGGGCGCAGACACGGCGTGGAGCGTCTCGCTCCCGGCCGCGCCGGTCGGGCAGATCGCCGCCGCGGATTTCCTCGATGGCGCGGGCCCGCGCATCCTGGTCGGCACCACGGCCGGAACGGTGCTCGCCTACGACGAGAACGGCCTGCCGATCGCCGGCGCGCCCGTCGGAACGCCGGGCGGAAGCCTCACGGCCGGTCTCGCCGTCGGCGACCTCGACGGCGACGGACGGCCGGAGGTGGTGGCGGGAACTCTCGGCGGGCGGATCGGTGCGTGGAATTCACTCGGCGGGATGCTGGACAACTTTCCGCTCGATCTCGGCGTGATCGGCTCGACGGCGATGGCGCTGGCGGATCTCGACGGTCAGCCGGGCAGGGAGATCGTCGTCTGGAGCGGTGACGGCGGCCTGCACGCGCTGCGCTTCGACGGCAACGAAGCCGCGGGCTGGCCTTGGGCGGGGCCCCTGCCCGGTCGCGCTCCGGTGGTCGCGCGCTTCGCCGGACCGGGGGCGGCGCCGACGGTGATCGCGGCTTCGGGCTCGTCCGTCACCGCGCTCGCCGCCGACGGCTCGGTGCGCTGGAGCCTGACGCTGCCCGCGAGCGTCACGGCCGATCCGGCCCTCGGCGATCTGGATGGCGATGGCCTCGACGAAATCGTCCTGCTCACCGGCGCGACGATCACGGTCCTGGACTCGAGCGGCGTCGCCCTGCCCGCACGCGCGCCGCAGTCGGTGCCCGGCGCGCCGGCGGGCGTTCCGCTCGTGGGTCCGTTCCGCGCCGGACGCGGGGCCGGGATCGGCGCGCGGCTGCCGGGCGGCTACTACTGCTGGGACGACAGCGGCGCGGTCATCGCCGGTTTCCCCAAGCCCGGTCTCGCCGGCGCGTTCGCCGCGCTGGCCGACCTGCGGGGTGACGGCGCGACGCGCATCGCCGCGGGCACCGGGCTCGGCGACTCGATCCTCTACGCCTTCGACGCGGGAGCTTCGAGCTGGACGGATTCGCTCGCCTACTGGCCGGCCGTTCGCGGCGACGACGCCCGCAGCGGCGCGCGCACGTATCCGGTGGGCCCGCCGCTCTACGACCGCATCCGCCCCGCGCCGGCGACCGGCGTGGTCGCGAGCGCCGCCTCGTCCAGCAGCGCCTGGGTGCGCTGGATCTCGAGCGGCGACGACAGCCTCGCGGGCCGGGCGAGCGCGGTGCTGGTGCGCTGCGAGGACCAGTCCGGCGGTTTCGGCGTGGACGTGCCGCGATCCTCGGCGGCGCCGCCGGGGCAGCCCGACAGCCTGCTGGTGCCGCTGCTCGTCGAGGGCCACCTGTACGCCGCGAGCGTGTGGATCCTGGATGAGGCCGGCAACCGGAGCGCCGGCTCGCTCACCGACACGCTGCTCGTGCCGGGCGCCGCGCCGCAGGCGATCGCCGACCTGCGCATCGCCGGCTCGCGCGACAGCACCGTGAGGCTCGCCTGGACCGCGCCCGCCGACGACGGCCCCGCCGGCCGGCCCGATCACTACGACATCGCCGGCTCACCCGGGACGCTCGACGCGGCCTCCTTCGGCTCGGCGCCGGTGCAGGCGCAGCTCACGGCGACCGCGAACGCGGGCCAGCCGGAATCCCTGACGGTGACGGGGCTCACGCGCGGGCGGCGCTGGACGTTCGCGGTGCGCGGCGTGGACGCCACCGGCTCGAGCGGCCCGCTGTCCAACCTCGCGTCCGTCGTGCTGCGCGTGGGAGGGGCGATCGAGGGCCGCGGCGGCATCGCGATCGCGGCGCGGCCGGTGCCGGGGGCGCCGCCCATCACGCTCGACTGGCAGGGCGACGGCGCGGGCGGGGCGCAGCGGCTCGAACTGGTGGACCTCGGCGGACGCAGCGTGCGCCGCGTGCGGCTTGGCGGAGACCCCGGTGGCAGCTGGCAATGGAACGGCCGGGACGACGAGAATCGCGCCGTCCCGGCCGGTCTTTACTTCGCGCGCCTGACCTGCGGCTCGGGCCGGGCGCAGGCGCGCGTCGTGCTCGTCCGGTAGCGGTTCCCTCCGCCGCCGCGACGGCACCCTTACATGCCGCCCCGCTGGGTGCCGCGACCCGACGTGTTGCCGTCCCAGGCGTGCAGGTCGTAGGAAGAGCCGTTCGAGAACGCGCTCTGGTTGCCGGCTTCGTCAATCGCACGGACCCGGAACCACGCGACGCGCGCCTGGCGCGTCAGGGGAAGCGCGTAGCTGCCGGCCGCCGCGTCGGTCGAACCGAGCAGGACGCCGGTGCCGCCGAGCGAGGGGTCGGTCTCGTACTGCCAGATTTCGTAGCTCGCGACATCGGCCGACGAGCTGCCGTCCCAGTTCAGGTAGTCTCGCTCGCTGGCGGCGTCGTAGCTGCCCGCGACGTTGGACGGCGCGGCCGGCGGCGTCGTGTCGAGCGGGGTCGTGGGGGCGACGGATTCGGTGGACTTGCCGCAGCCCGCGAGGGCGAGGACGATGGCGCCCAGGAAGAGCGCGCTGGAAACGAGGCGAAGCGACTTCACGGAAACCTCCTGTAACCGGTGCGGCGGTGAAGCAGGGGGATCGGGCCTCCGAGCGAAGACCCGGGATCAATTCCGAGCCGGGGAGACAGCAACGCCGGTGCCAGATGCAGGGAGGCGGAGCACCATGTTCAGGACTGACGTTCCCGCAATCGCTTCGCGCCCGGCGCCGGCTTGCGGCCCGCACGCGCGGCCGCGCGCGGCGTGCGCGATGCAATGGCGGATGCCCCGCGCTGTTGCGGCCTGCGCGCTGGCGCTGGCCTTCGCGGGCGCTCCGGCGCGGGCCGCTGCCTTCGCGTGGCCGGCGGCCCCGCCGGTCTTCGGGCCGGCGTTCGCGGTGCCGCCGCTCGACACGCTGGTCGTGACGGGTGGCTTCGGAGAAGTGCGCGCCAACCACTTCCATGCCGGGTGGGATTTCTCGACCGGCGGCCGCGTCGGCCGGCCGGTGCGGGCGCCCATCGCCGGCACGCTCGAGCGCGTGCGCTCGTCGGGAGTCGGCTACGGCCGGTCGCTGTACCTGCGCGCGAACGACGGACGGCTGCTCGTGTTCGGACACCTCGACGCGTTCCACCCGCCGCTCGGCGCGTACATGGACTCGGCGCAGCGCGCGGCCGGACGGTACGAGCAGGACTTGTGGCCGCCGCGCGACGGGTTCCGCTTCGCCGCCGGCGACACGCTGGCGTGGACGGGCGAGAGCGGCGCGGGTCCGCCGCACCTGCACGTCGAGATCCGCCACGACGATTTCGCCGTGCATCCGCTGCGCGGCGGGCTCGTGCCTCCGCGCGTGGGCGCGCCGCGCCTGGCCTGGCTCACGCTTGAGCCGCTCGATGGCGCCTCGCGCGTCGCGGGCGGCCTGATGCCGCGGACGATCGCGCTCGCCGGGGCGGCGGCGGAGACGCTGGAGGCCGAGGGCCGGCTGCGCGCCGTCGTGCGCTCGGTGAGCGGCGTGCCCGGAGCGCAGGATGCGCCCGCGTGGAGCACGGCGCTCGAGTGGAACGGCGGGACGGTCGAGGCGCGGCTCGACAGCATCTCGTGGGCGGGCGAGATGAGCGAGATCGACTTCCTGGTGGACCGCGGGCGCATCGCCGGCCGCCGCGGGCTGGTGCTGTGGGCGCCGCCCGGCTTTCGCCCGCGCTTCCTGCGCGCGAGCGTGCCCGATTCGCTCGCGGCCGGCGTGATCGAGGTTCAGCGGGGCGACCCGCCGTGCGTGCTGCGGCTGCTCGCGCGCGAGCCGGGCGGAGCGGCGGTCGAACGCGCGGTGGTGCTGCGCGCTCCGGCGGCGCCGGGCGCGCCCGGGGTGCGGCGGCGGCCACGGCCGGTGAAGATGGCCCCGGAGCGCGCGCTCTCATGGTCGTACGAGGTCCTGCCCGGGCGCCGCGTGCGCGTGCGCGTGACCGGCGCGCCGGGTGAGGTGCGCGCGGCGAGCTTCGCGCGCGCGAACGGCGGCGACGTGCCCGCGGACTGGGACGGCGTCGCGTGGGTGGCGTTGCTCGACGCCGGATCGAGCCCCGAGCCGGACGGTCTTCGCATCCACGGACTTCGCGCGGACGGGCGGGAGTGGAGCGCGAACGCGGGCGAGGCGATGTGGCCGGCGGGCGAGGGCGGGATCCGGCCCTCGCCGGGCATCTCGCTCGCGCTGGGTCCCGCGCAGCTGTTCGAGCCGGGCGTCGTGTTCACGCGCGTGCGTCCGGGCGAGGGCGCGCGCGCGCAGGGACTCGTCGCGGCGGGTGAGCGCGTGCGGGTCCGGCCCGAGGACCTGCCGCTGCGCCGTCCGCTGCTCGTGACGCTTCCGGTCACGCCCGGCGAGACCTCGAAGCTGGGCGTCTATCGCCGTCGCGCCGGGGGCGCGTGGGAATGGATGGGAGCCCGCCGGGACGACGCCTCCCGGCTCACTTCGGCGGAGTCGGGCCTGCCGGGCGAGTTCGCGGTGTTGCGCGACACGCTCGCGCCGTTCGTGCGTGTCGCGCCGCCGTCGCGCTCCGCGCCGCGCGGGGCGTACTCGCGCTGGCAGCTCGTCGCGCACGTCGTCGAGCGCGGCAGCGGGCTCGATGCGGCGGAGTCGGCGTTCGTCGTGGACGGCGCGCGCGTGCCGACCGAGTGGGATCCGGAGAAACGCGAGCTGCGCTGGCGTCCGCTGACGCCGCCCGCGGCCGGCACGCATCGCTGGCAGGTGCGCGCGGTGGACCGCGCCGGAAACGTCACGTCGCGCCGCGGAACCTTTGTGCTAGATTCGCGGCGTCACTGATGCGCCGCCGCGCGAACGCATTCGCTCCGCTCCATTCGCCGGGTGCGACGCGGCGTCCGGGCGTCCCCGACCTGCGAACCGCCTCCCCGCCGGACGTGCCATGAAGCATTCGGACTTCGTTCATCTCCACAACCACAGCGACTTCTCGCTGCTCGACGGCGCCTCCTCGATCCCGGCGATGGTGAAGAAGGCCGCCGAGCTCCGGATGCCGGCGCTCGCGCTGACCGATCACGGCTCGCTCTTCGGAGCGGTCCAGTTCTACCATGAGGCGCGCAAGGCGGGGGTCAAGCCGATCCTCGGCATGGAGGCGTACGTCACCCGCGGCGCCCGCTCGGAGCGGAACCCGAAGGAGACGGCGCACCACCTGGTGCTGCTGGCGCGCGACGAGGCGGGCTTCCGGAACCTGATGCGGCTGTCCTCGATCGCGTTCCTCGAGGGCTTCTACTACAAGCCGCGCGTGGACCACGACGACCTGGCGCGCCACGCCGGCGGGCTGCTCGCGCTGTCGGCGTGCCCCAAGGGCGAGGTCGCCACCGACCTGCTCGAGGATCGCGACGACGCCGCGCTGGAGACGGCGATGACGTACCGCGACCTGTTCGGCGCGGAGAACTATTTCCTCGAGATCCAGAACCACGGGCTCGACATCGAGGCGCGCATCCGCGAGAAGATGCGCGCGCTCGCCTCGCGCAGCGGGCTGCCGATCGTCGCCACCAACGACTGCCACTACCTCGCGAAGGACCACACCGAGGCGCAGGACGTCCTCATCTGCATCCAGACGGGCAAGACGGTGAGCGAGGCGCAGCGCATGCGCGCCGTCTCGGAGCTGCACTTCCGGACGCCCGACGAGATGAAGCACGCGTTCGAGGACTTCCCGGGGGCGATCGGGAACACGCTGGCGGTGACCGAGCGCTGCAACCTGCAGATGAACACCGGCCGGCCGCTGCTGCCCGAGTTCCCCCTGCCCGAGGGCGTGCACGACGCGGCCGCGTACTTCCGCGAGCTCGCCTGGGCGGAACTCCGGTCGCGCTTCCCGGCCGGCGTGGGCGAGGCGATGAAATCGCGCTTCGCCCACGAGCTCGACGTCATCTGCAAGATGGGTTTCGCATCGTATTTCCTGATCGTGCGCGACTTCATCCGGTTCGCGAAGTCGAACGGCATCGGCGTCGGGCCCGGTCGCGGCTCGGTCGCGGGCTCGCTGGTCGCCTACGCGCTGCGCATCACCGAGGTGGACCCGCTCAAGCACGACCTGATCTTCGAGCGGTTCCTGAACCCCGAGCGCGTGACCATGCCGGACATTGACATCGACTTCGACGACCTGCGCCGCGGCGAGGTCATCGAGTACGTGCGCGACAAGTACGGCGAGGACAGCGTCACCCAGATCATCACGTTCGGCACGATGGGCGCGAAGGGGGTCGTGCGCGACGTCGGCCGGGCGCTCGGCTTTCCGGTCTCCGAGGTGGACCGGATGGCGAAGCTCGTGCCCGAAGGGCTGGGCATGACGCTCGAGAAGGCCGTCGGACTTTCGCCCGATCTCAAGGCGCTGCCCGAAAGGAGTCCGCAGCACGCGAAGCTGCTTCGCACCGCGCGCGTGCTCGAAGGCCTCGCGCGCCACGCCTCGACGCACGCCGCGGGCGTGCTCATCACGCCGGGGCCGCTCGTGGACTACGTGCCGCTCTATCGCCAGAAGGACGGCACGACCACGACGCAGTGGGACATGAAGTCGGTCGAGAAGGCCGGGCTCCTGAAGATGGATTTCCTCGGCCTGCGGACGCTTTCGGTGCTCGACGAGTGCGTGCGCCTCGTGAAGTTGGGCCACGGCGTCGAGCTGGACGTCAACGCGCTGCCCGACGACGACCCCGGCGCCTACCGCCTGTTCCAGGACGCCGAGACGGTCGCCATTTTCCAGTTCGAGTCGAGCGGCATGCGCGACTACCTGCGCAAGCTGAAGCCCACCGTCTTCCAGGACCTCGTGGCGATGAACGCGCTGTATCGTCCGGGGCCGATGGAGAACATCCCGTACTTCATCGACTGCAAGCACGGCAGGCAGGTGGCGAAGTACGACCACCCGAAGCTCGAGCCCATCCTCAAGGGCACCTACGGCGTGTTCGTGTACCAGGAACAGGTCATGTCCTCGGCGCACGACCTGGCGGGCTTCTCGATGTCGCAGGCCGACGAGCTGCGACGCGCCATGGGCAAGAAGAACGTCGAGGAGATGGCGAAGAAGCGCGCCCAGTTCGTCGAGGGCTGCGCGACGACCTCGAAGATTTCCCCGCGGATCGCGGACAAGATCTTCACCACCATGGAGAAGTTCGCGGGCTACGGCTTCAACGCCAGCCACAGTTGCGCCTACGCGCTCGTCGCCTACCAGTGCGCCTGGCTCAAGGCCCGCTACCCGGCCGAGTTCATGGCGGCGACGCTGTCCTCCGAAATGCACGACAGCGCGCGGTTGCAGGTGCTGCTCGAGGAGGTGCGGCGAATGAAGATCGGGGTGCTGCCGCCCGACGTGAACCGCTCGGAGTGGAAGTTCACGATCGAGGACGGAAGCGTCCGCCTCGGCCTCGGCGCGGTGCGCAACGTCGGTCAGGGCGCGATCGGCGCGCTGCTCGCGGCGCGCGCGCACGGCGGAGCGTTCGCGGGCCTGCACGACCTCGCGACCCGGCTGCCGGCGGGCGCCTTCAACCGCCGCCAGCTCGAGAGCCTGATCGGGGCGGGCGCGTGCGATTCGCTCTCCGCGCCGCGGGAGGCGATGTTCGCGGGCGCGGAGCTGGCGCTCGATCACGCGGCGTCGCTGCACCGCGAGCGGGCGAGCGGGCAATCGTCGCTGTTCGGCGGCGGCGAGGACGCCTCCATCGCCGTGAGCGCGCCGCCCCTGCCGATCGTGCCGGCGTGGAGCTCGCGCGAGCGCAGCGCGAAGGAGAAGGCATCGCTCGGCTTCTACCTGAGCGAGCACCCGCTCGCCGAACTGCGCGCCGAGATCGAGCGCATCGCCACGCACCCGATCGCCCAGGCGCTCGAGGCCGGCGACGGCGCCGACGTGCGGGTGGTCGGCATCGTCAGCGAGTCGAAGCAGCTGACGACCCGGGCCGGAAAGCTGATGGCGCGCGTCACGATCGAGGACCTCTCGGGCCGGGTCGAGTGCACCGTGTTTCCGGAGGCGTACGAACAGTCGCGGACCACGCTCGAGACGGACGCGATCGTGATCGCCTCCGGCCGCGTCGAGGTTCGCGAGGACCGCGGCGCCAGCCTGCTGCTGTCCGACGTCCGGCCGTGGGCGCAGGCGCGCGGCCAGTACCGGCCGGTGCTGCAGATCGAGGTGCGCGCCGAGGAGTTGACCGAGGCGCGCGTGGACGCGGTGGACGAGGTTCTCGCCGCGCATCCCGGGGAATGCGAGGTTTTCCTGTACATCGTCCGGCCCGATCACTCGCGGCTCGCCATGCGCGCGCGCAGCCGGCTCGTCGCGCAGTCCGACGGGCTCGTCGCCGGCCTCAAGGAACGCATGCCCGGCTGCCGCGTGCGCTGGGGAAAGGGGGGGGCGTGACCGTCTGGCTGGAGTTCGAGAAGCCGGTGCTCGAGCTGGAGGAGAAGATCCAGGAGCTGCGCGCGAGCGCCGCCGAACGCGGGCTCGACGCCGGCGAGGAACTCGGCGAGCTCGAGCGCAAGGCCGAGGCGATGCGGCGCGAGATCTACGCCAACCTGACGCGCTACCAGCGCGTGCAGATCGCCCGGCACCCGAAGCGGCCGTACTTCCTCGACTACGTCGAGCGCTGCTTCACGGGCTTCCGCGAGCTGCACGGCGACCGGCATTTCGCCGACGACCCCGCGATCGTCGGCGGGCCCGCGTGGTTCGAGGACCGGCCCGTCATGCTGATCGGCCAGCAGAAGGGCCGCGACACGAAGGAGAACCTGTACCGGCGCTTCGGCATGCCGAGTCCGGAGGGCTATCGCAAGGCGCTCCGGCTGATGCAGCTCGCCGACCGGTTCCATGTGCCGATCGTCACGCTGGTGGACACCTCGGGCGCCTACCCGGGGCTCGGCGCCGAGGAGCGCGGGCAGGCGGAGGCGATCGCCGTCAACCTGCGCGAGATGGCGACGTTCGCGGTGCCGATCGTGACCGTGGTGATCGGCGAGGGCGGCTCGGGCGGCGCGCTGGCGATCGCGGTGGCCAACCGGGTGCTCATGTTCGAGAACTCGGTCTACTCGGTGATCTCGCCCGAGGGCTGCGCGGCGATCCTGTGGCGCGACGGCAAGCAGGGAGCCAGGGCCGCCGAGGCCCTGCGCCTGGCGGCGCCCGACCTGGCGGCGCTCGGGATCGTGGACGCGGTCCTGCCCGAGCCCCTCGGCGGAGCGCACCGCGACTGGGACGCCGCGGCGGCGACGCTGAAGGCGGCGCTGCGCGAGAACCTCGGAGCGCTCTCCGGTGTAAGCGGGGAGGAACTGGTGCGGCGGCGCGCCGAGCGCTTCCGCCGCATCGGCGTGTTCACCGGCGGCGAGGCTTGACCCTCGGAATTTCGGGTTGCTAGACTCGTCGCGTCGCGCGCCGCACCGGACGCCCGAGGAGGGGATTTCACGAGACGCTGGTCACCCGTTTCGCGGCATCGGCATCCCCGGGCCGCGCGTTCCCGCCGCGCAGTCCCACCAGCTTCCGAGGAGTCCCATGGCACTCAGTGCCGATCTGCTCGCCATCCTCGTCTGCCCCGCCTGCAAGGGCGATCTCGTGTACGACGAAGCCGGCCAGACGCTGACCTGCGGGGCCTGCCGGCTGCGCTTCAAGGTCGTGGACGACATTCCGGTGATGCTCGTCGACGAAGCCGTGAAGTTCTGATTTCCCGGCGCGCGGCGACCCTGCAGGGTCCGATCTGCCGGCGTGCCGCCCAGGCGGCGCTGCTGGCGGCCCTGTTCCACGCGGCCCCCGCCACCGCGGCCCTCGGCGGCCTTCGCCTGGCGCCGGCGAGCCCGGGCGCGGTGCGCTTCACGATCGAGGTTCCCGAGGCGCGCCTGACCGAGCTCGACCAGGGCGACCACCGCCAGCTGCTCGAACTCGACGGTTTCCTGGTCCACGGCGAACCCGGCGCGCCGGGACTGCCGGTGCGGGTGGTGACGGTCGCGGTGCCGCCGCTCGGAGAAGTGCGGGTGAACGCGGTCGCGAGCGGGACCCGTACGTACGACGGCGTGCTGCTCGCGCCAGGTGCGACCGGACCCGACGCGACCGGTCCGGGCGTGACGCGCAGGGCCGATGCGTACGGCGCCGCCGGCTCGGCCGTGCCGGTCGCGGCGAGGCTGCTGCGCCTGGACTGGCTGCGCAATCAGCGGGTCGCGCGCATCGCGATCGAGCCGGCGGCCTACGAGCCCGCCGCCCGTCGCCTGACCGTCGCCGGCCGCATTGACGTGGACGTGCAGGTGCAGCCGATGGGCTCGCTCGGCGCGCCGGCGGAGCCCGACGATCCGTTCGAGGACACCTACCGTTCGGTGCTCGCCAACTACGAGCAGGGCCGCGCCTGGCGCCGGCCCGCGACCCGGGTGCTGGCCGACGCGGCGCGCCGCTTCGGGATCGCGCCGCTGCGCGCCGGCGCGGCGCTGGTCGAGACGACCAGCGTGTTCGCCCAGCACGCGTGGGTGAAGATCGCGGTCCAGCAGTCCGGGTTCTACGCGGTGGATTTCTCGAGCCTGCGGCAGCTGTCCCTGTTCGGCAACGCCGGCGCGCCGTTCGACAGCCTGCGGCTCTTCACGTTGCCCGGTTTCGCGCTGTTGCCCGAGAGCACCTACTGCGACAGCTGCGACCTCGAGGAGGTCGCGATGGGGGTGTTCGACGTCAGCGAGGCGCAGAGCCCGCAGGCGGGCGGGCCGGACGGGCAGTTCTCGGTCAACGCGGACTACTTCTACTTCTTCGCGCAGGGGGCGAGCGGCTGGGGCAGCGACTTCGACCCGTCGTTGCCCGAGACGCTGTACCTGAACCACCCGTACGAGGTGAACAACTACTACTTCCTGACGGTGGCGACGGCCGGCGAGCCGGTGCCGGGCCCGCCCGCCCGGATCCGCCCGCAGCCGCGCGGCGCGCTGCCTTCGCCGACGCCGGTGGCGACCGTGCCGGCCCGCGCGCACTTCGAGCAGGACATCGAGTACTGGCCCAACGCGACGCCGTCGGGGAGCACGCTGTTCTGGGAGAAGTGGTTCTGGCGAAGCCTGACGGCGAACAACAACTTCGTGCTCGACTTCGACCTCCCGGGCGCGGACAGCCTGCAGGCGGCGCGTCTGCGGCTGCGGCAGTGGGGCCTGACGGACCGGCTGTACGACGACGGCTGCAGCCCGCTGATTCCGGACCACAACCTCGACATCACCATCAACGGCCTCGCGTTTCCGCGCCTGCGCTGGAGCGGCTTCAGCGCCTTCCGCGGCGGAGCGGTGACCGCCGACACGACCGCCAACTTCGTCCGTTCGGTCGGCAACCGGCTGCAGCTGTTCGTGCCGCTGGTTCCGACCAACGACTGCTCGAGCGACCTGGACCGCAACGCGCTCGCCTGGTTCGACGTCTTCTACCAGCGCCGGCTGCAGCCGGTGGGGGACGCGCTCGATTTCCGCGCACCGCCGGCCGCGGGCGCCTACCGCTACGACCTCGGGCCGTTCCGTTCGCCCCGGCTGCCGCGGCTGTTCGACGTGACGAACCCGCTCGCCCCGGCCGAGGTGAGCGTGGACGCCTCGATGTACACGAGCCTGCCGGGCGACACCACGTTCCATCTCGTGTTCGACGACGACCAGACGACGCAGCGCCGCTGGGTGGTGGTGCCCGATTCGCTCGTGTCCATCGTGCGCGTGCCCGGCACGAACCTCGCCGACGCGGCCCAGGCCAACCCGCGGAACCTGCGCGGGGCCGGCAACGCCGCCGACTATCTCGTGCTCTACTACGACGGCTTCGCGTCGGCGGCCCGCGCGCTCGCCGACGCGCGTCGCACGCGCCTGCCCATCACCGGACGGGCCAGCTTCCAGACCATGGCGGTGCCGATCTCGGCGATCTACGACAATTTCTCGGGCGGACGCACCGACCCGGCCGCGATCCGCAACTTCCTGCGCGGCGCGTTCTACAACTGGAGCGTCAAGCCGACGTTCGTCACGTTCCTGGGCGACGCCTCCTACGACTACAAGAACATCACCGGCCGCGCGCCCGCCGGGCAGCCCGGCTGCCTGCTGCCCACCTACGAGAACGGCTTCGACGCCGCCGTGATGCGCCAGTACGCGACCGACGACTGGCTGCTCAACGTTGACGACCCGACGTCGGTGGTTCCGGACTTCTACGGCGGCCGCCTGCCGGTGGACGACGCGGCCACCGCGCTCTCGGTGGTGAAGGACAAGATCCTCGCCTACGAGACGGGCGCGCCGGTCGCCGAGTACCGCAACCAGATCCTGCTGGTGGCCGACGACGACGTGCAGGGCGACATCCGCTGCGACCGGCTCAACTGGACGCATGTCTTCCAGACCGACGATCTCGCCAAGCGGGTTCCCCTGCACATGGACCGCGAGTACGTCTACCTGCACACCTACCCGAGCGCGGTCGGGGGAACCAAGCCCGCCGCGCGCGCGGACCTCAAGCAGAAGCTCAACGACGGCGTCGCGATGTTCAACTTCGTCGGTCACGGCAGCCCGTTCAAGATGACCGACGAAAGCGTGTTCATTGACAGCGATGCCGGCACGCTCACGAACGGACTTCGCATGCCGCTGGTGTGCGCCGCCTCGTGCGACGTCGGCAAGTTCAACGATCCGACGGTCCAGAGCCTGGGCGAGCGGCTGGTGGTGACGCCCGTGAACGGCGCGATCTCGGTCGTCTCGGCCACCGAGGAGGCGTTCAGCGGCCAGAACGCGCAGCTCAACCGCTACTTCTACATGCGGCTGTTCCAGCGTGACTCGCTGGACATCGGGCAGGCGGGCGGCGACGTCCTGCCCGGCGTCGGCCAGTATCACGTGCCGATCGCGGCCGCGCTGCTCGCCGCCAAGCTCGACGCGGCCTTCAGCGAAACGAACAACTCCAAGTACCAGGTGATGGGCGACGCCGCGACGCGCCTCAACCTGCCGCGGTTGTGGGCCGACGTTTCCCTGTTCGACGCGAACAACCAGCCGCTCACGCAGATCGCCCGCGGCCAGACGGTGACGTTCCGCGGACAGGTGCGGACCGGACCCGCAGGCAGCGCGCAGCCCTACGAGGGCGTCGCGAGCCTGCTGATCGAGGATTCGGCGCCGATCGCCCAGACGCCGGTCGCGTGCAGCGGTTTCGCGACCACGACCTACCAGTACAAGGCGGGGCCGATGTACCACGGCGACGTCTCGGCCGCCGACGGCGCGTTCGAGGGGCGGTTCGTGGTGCCGATGGACGCGGCGATCGGACCGCGCGGCCGGGTGCGCGCCTACCTGCAGGGCCGCGCCGGCGCCGACCCGTTCGCGACCGACGGTGCGGGAGCGATTCCGGTCGAACTCGTGCCCGGCACCGCGCCGGCCTCCGACACGCAGGGGCCGCGCGTCACGCTGTCGTTCGTCGGCGGCTCGACCGCGGTGAAGCCCGACGCGACGCTGCGCATTGACCTGTTCGACGAGAGCGGCATCATGACGACCGGGCACGCGCCGCAGAACTCGATCATCGTGACGCTCGACGACAACACCACCTCGCGCACCGATGTCACCGAGAGCTTCCGCTACGCGGCCGACTCCTACCAGGGGGGCATGGCGACCTTCCGCCTGCCGAACCTGCCCACGGGGCACCACCGGGTGCAGGTCTCCGCGGCCGACAACCTCGCCACCGGCTTTTCCGCCGCCCAGCACCGCTCGAACGCCACGCTCGAGTTCGACGTCGTGCAGTCGGCCGATCTCAAGATCCGGCTCGCCTACCTGTTCCCCGATCCCATTCGCTCCCGCGGCGGCGGAGCCGGGGGGACGTTCGTGGTGGACGCGCCCGGCGACTCGGTCAACACCCTCCTGCGCGTCTACACGCTGAGTGGCCGGCTGGTGCGGCAGTTCCGGGTGTTCGGCGGGCTGGGACAGGTGCAGATTCCCTGGGACGGCCGCGACGCCGAGGGGGATCCGCTCGCCAACGGCACCTATCTCTTCAAGGTCTTCGCCTGGAGCCGCGAAAGCGACGGCGGCAGCGATCCCGACGAGCGGGCCGTCTCCCAGGGCCGCTTCGTGGTCCTGAACCGCTGAACGACCGCGGGTGTTTTCACCCCCGGCGCCGCCCGGCGGGGGGGCCGCCCGACTGGAACTGCCCCCCCCGGTTCGGTGTAGTATCCCGTGCCTTCTCGCCCGCCCTGCGCGGGCCTCGCGTTCTTCCCGAGGAGCCCTTCATGCGTCGGATTGCAACCCCCGTCCTGGTCGCCGTGTTCACCTTTGCCCTTGCCGGCGCCGCCCTGGCCCAGGGCACCGGCCGGTCGCTCGACATCCAGCCCGGCGCCCGCCAGAACGGCATGGGCGCGGCCGGGGTCGCCCTGTCGGAGGACGCTTCTGGCGTGACCTGGTGGAACCCGGCCGGCCTCGGCTTCGTCAACAAGTCGGCGGTCGAGATCACCTACGCCCAGCTCGTTCCCGGCCTGGCCGACGACGTCAGCTACAACTACGCCACGTTCGTCCGCCCGCTGCAGGGCTGGGGCGCGTTCGGCGTCGGGCTGGTGTTCCTGACCTACGGCACCAGCGACGAGACGGACCAGAACGGCAACGTGATCGGCCAGTTCACCTCGAACGAGGTCTCGCCGGCCGTCTACTACGGCACCCAGCTGCTGCCGGACTTCTCGGTGGGCGCCTCGCTCAAGTACATCCGCATCCAGCTCGCGCCCGAGCGCAACAACGGCGTCGGCCAGACGTTCGGCCTCGACGTGGCCGGCCTGTACCGCATCCCGGCGGCGCGCCTCAATCTCGGGATCAACGTGCAGAACATCGGGCCCAGCGTGACGTTCCTCAACGAGGACGAGAAGAGCCCGCTGTCCCGCAACGTGCGTGCCGGCCTGGCCTGGGAGGCGACCTCGAGCAAGGAGTTCCGCGTCCTGTTCGTCGGCGACTTCAACCAGTCGCTGGTGACGAACCGGTTCCGCACCTACAACGTCGGCGCCGAGCTCAAGTACACGGACAAGATCGCCGGCCGTCTCGGCTACTACAGCGACCCGCTGGGCGACATCCAGGACCTGACCTACGGGCTGGGCATCGAGTGGAAGGGGCTGACGCTCGACTACGCGAGCATCCCGCAGGCGAAGGACTCCGGGCTTCCCAACGTCAACAAGATCACGCTGGGCTACCGCTTCTAATACGCGCGTGCGCGCTTACGCTCCGAGCTTGCGAATCCTTCGTCGCATCTGCTTCACGGCCGCACTGGGCATCGTGTCCGGTGCGGCCGTCGTGCACTCGGCCGAGCTGCTCGCCCGGCCGGTCACCACCCCGCAGGCGGCCGCGCTCGCGGCGCGGCGCGGCCTGCCGCCGCGCGGCGAGATCCTGACCCCGGCGGAGATGCGCCAGCTCGACCTGCTGCAGGCGCGCCACCGCGAGGCGCTGGCGATCCAGCGCGCCGCGATGCCGGAGGGACGCGGCATCGACTACACCGCCCGGGCGTCGCGAAGCGGCCGCTGGCGCGCCGCCCGCGGCGGCCGCGGCGCGGGACCCGCGGCGGCGCTCGGCGTCCTCCCGGCCGGGCCCGACACGATCCGCATGGCGTTCCTGCGGATCGACTTCCTCGCCGACCGGGGCGGCAGCGCCTCGAGCGGCGACGGGCGCTTCGACCTCAGCGGACCCGACACGCTGCTGCCGCCGATCGATCGTCCGCCGCACAACGGCGACTTCTACCGGGCGCACGCGCGCGCTCTCGAACGCTACGTGGCGGCGCAGTCGTACGGCCGCACCGTCCTGCAGGTGGACGTCTGGCCCTCCGAACGCGACAGCGCCTACCACTGCACGGACCTCGCCGACTTCGGGCCGTGGAAGTTCGGCCCCGAGGTCTATCGGGCGGCGGTGGACATGTTCCGCAAGATGTTCTTCGCCGCCGACACGCAGTCCGCCGCGCTCGGCCAGCGGATCCCGTGGGATCGCTACGACCGCTTCACGGTCATCCACGCGGGAGGCGACCTGCAGAGCGACGTGCGGCAGGACTCGAAGGAGGACATCCCCTCCTTCACGGTGTTCCTCGCCGACACCGACCGCGTCGTGTTCGCGGACTCGGCCCAGTGGAACCTCGACCGGCCGATCGACCGCGCCTCGTTCGTGCCCGAGACGATCAACCAGGACGGCTACTACGGGGCGTTGAACGGCGTCATCACCCACGAGAACGGCCACAACCTGTTCGGCTTCCTCGACGTCTACGACATCAGCAGCGGCTATCCGGTGTGCGGCTACTGGTCGCTCATGGACAGCGGCAACCTGCTCGGCTCGCGCCTGAGGCTCAACGACGGAAGCGAGATCTTCGCCATCGGCCTGCTGCCGCCGAGCGTGGACCCGTTCCACCGGCCCTTCATGGGCGACGGCATGGAGGTGCGCGTGCCCGCGTGGGGCGACACGATCGCCCTGCGCGACAACGAGCGGCACAACGTCTTCTGGAAGCTGCCGCTGTCGTCCGACGAGTACGTCGTGCTCGAGAACCGCTACCTGCCGCCCGAGGACCTGGCCGGGGTCGCGCTCGACGCGGATTCGGCGACCCGGGTGATCCTCGGCTCGAAGGCCCTCGGCGGCTACGACTACGACGCGCTGCTGCCGGGCGGAGGCCTGCTCGCCTGGCACGTGGACGAGAGCGTGATCCCGTTCGACCGTTCGCTGCGGGTCAATCCCGACTACGGCATGAACTCGAACTGGGCGCGGCGCGGACTGTCGGTGATCGAGGCCGACGGGCTCGCCGACCTCGGCGACGTCGGCTCGCCCTACCTGCTCGGCAGTCCGCTCGATCCCTTCCAGAAGCGCATCAACCCGTCGCTCTCCGACACGACGATGCCGAACCTGCTGCCCAACACCGGTTCGCGCCCGCACCTGCGGGTCGAGTTCCTGGACGACGCCGACAGCACCATGCGATTCCGGCCGCTGCGCACGTGGAACCTGCCGGCGTTCCCCGTCGTGGCGCACTTTCCGCCCGGTGGCCCGGCCCTGCTGGCGATTGACGCCGACGGGGATCGCCAACTCGACATCTGCTGGGCGGGCGGCGACACGCTCGCCGCGCACGGCGACAGCACCTGCCTGTTCGCGGTGCGGCCGAACGGAGCCGGCCTCGCCGGACCGTCGCACGTCTTCGCGACGCTCGACCGCAGGCCGCTGCCGGTCCTGGCCGCGGTCGTGACCGGAGACGCCGACCTGGGTTACGGGCCCGCGGTGTTCGCGGTCACGACCGTCACCGAAGGCGCGGGCGACACGCTCGGCGGCCGCGTCTGGCTGGTGGACCACCAGGGCGCGCCGCTGCCCGGCTGGCCGGTGCGCCTGCCGTCGACGGCCACGACGCCGCCGGTCATCGCCGGCGTCTGGCCGACGGTGGCGATCTTCGTCGGCGCCGCGAACGGGCGCGTCTACGCGCTGGGCACGGACGGCGCCGTGGTGGATTCGAGCGCGGTCGTGCTCGGCGGTCCCGCCGCCGGACGGCTCGCGTTCTGGAAGGGCCCGGCGGTGCTGCAGGTCGCTCGAGCGGGCGCGGTCTCGGACACTTCGTGGCTGGCCGTCGGCAGCGCCTCGGGGCAGGTGGCGGTGCTGCGCTACGACGGCGCGCTCGCGCTTCAATCCGGCTGGCCGCTTTCGCTGCCGGTCACGGCCGCCCCCGAGTTCCTGTGGCTGCGCATGGGCGGCGAAGGCGCGTACGCCGAGGGCAACTGCGCGCGCAACGAGCCCACGCTCGTGGTGGGAGCGCTCGACCGCCTGTGGGCCTTCTGCCCGGCCGGAGGGGCGCTGCCGGGCTGGGGCACCTCGCTCGGCGATTCGATCGTGCCCGGGCTCGCGGCGGGCGACGCCGATGGCGACGGCTTTCCCGAGGTGCTGGTCCAGACGGTGCGCTCGGGCGTCGCGTTCGTGAACCGCGACGGCCGCCCCTCGCCGGGCTGGCCGCGCCCGAGCACCGACGAGAACCTTCGCAGCGCGACGCCCGCGCTGGCGGTGGACGTGCAGGGCGACGGCCGGCCCGAGATCGTGGTCATGAACGGCAGCGGGCTGCTGGCCGCGATTCGCGCCGACGGCCACGTGCCCCAGGGCTGGCCGCTCGCGACCGGAGCCGGGGCCGCGGGCACGCTGGTCGCCGCCGACCTCGAGCGCAACGGTTCGCTCGACCTGGTCGCGCCCGATCGCGACACGCTGCTCTACGCCTACAGCCTGCCGGTGCTGGCGGGCGGGGCGACCGCGATGCCATGGACCATGCTCGGGCACGACGCGGGCCGGACGAACGCGCTGCCCGAGGCTTCCACGCCCGCGCCGGGGGCGCCGGTGGCGGGGCCGCTGGTGCGCGGCAGCCTGAAGGCGTTCCCCAATCCCGCGCGCCGCTCGCCGGTGACCTTCGCCTACACGCTGAGCGAGGCGGCCCGGGTCGAGTTCCGCATCCTCGACTCCTCGGGCCACGAGGTGGCGTCCTTCACCCGGGACGGCGGGCGTTCCGAGAACACGGTCGTGTGGGACCCCGGCGCGCTGCCCTCCGGACTGTACGTCGCGCGCGTCAGGTTCGCGGGTGCCGGCGGCTCGGCGGTCGGCATGGTGCCGGTGGGAGTGCTGCGGTGAAGCTCGCGGCGGGGTGCGCCGTGGCGTGCGTGTGCGCGCTGCTGGGCGCGCCGGGCGCGGCACGGGGCGACACGCTGGCGGGTTCGCGCCTGGCGCTGCGGGCGGCGACCACCGAAGCCGACGGGTGGCTCGCGCAACGCGTGATCGACCGCGAGTGGGGGCTGTCGGAAGACTCGACCTACCACAGCGTGGACGTGCCGGGCTGGAAGTCCGAGGGCGGCGCGCTGGCGATGTCGGCGATCCTGCCGGGCGCGGGTCATTTCTACGTCGGCGAACGCAGCGGCTGGGCCTACCTGCTCATCGAAACCGCCGGCTGGGTCGAACGCAGCCTGGCGAAGCGCGACGCCGGACGGCGTGACGACGAGGCGCAGGCGTTCGTCGGCAATCCCTACGATTCGACCGCGGGCTGGTCGCTGCAACGCTTCGAGCAGGCCGGCGGCGGCGACGTCACCTACCTCGAGCGGCTGTGGGCCGGCGACCGCGAGTCCTACTACCGGCTGCTGGCGACCGATCCCGGCTTCGTCGGCGGCTTCTCGGGTTCCAACCCGAGCAATGAACAGGTTCGATTCAACGGGCTGCGCGCCGATCGCGACTCGAAACTTCGGTTCTCGCGACACATGGAGATGCTGCTGTGGCTCAATCACGTCGTCTCGGCGATCGACGCGCTGCGCGCGGCGCGCATCCACAACCTCCCGCTGCGGCAGCAGTACCAGCTGCGCGTCTCGCAGAAGCTGCGGCACGGCCGGCCGGAGTTCCGGGCCGCGCTGGTGCGGAGGTTCTGAGCGTGCGGGCCGTCGGCCGGATCGCCGCGCTCGCGGTGAGCGCGCTGGCCGTGCTCGCCGCGCCGGCACGGGCGGCCTCCGCGCCGCCCGCGGGGCCGCTGCGCGCCGGCGCGGAGCAGTTCCTGCTGTCGGCGTACGTGCCGGGCCCGATGATTTCTCCGCTGGCGCTCGAGGGCGCGACGCTCGGCGGCTTCGGCGAACGCGATTCGACGAAGCTGAGCCGGCACAAGAAGGGCCGCAAGGAGCGCCGCGCGAAACCGCCGCGCCCCGAGGGCATGGCGCTCGGGCCCGACCGCGCGCGCATCCTGCTCCGCTCGCTCGCGGTTCCCGGCTGGGGACAGGCGACGCTCGGGCGCCGCGGGTCCGCGAAGGTGTTCGCGGTCGCGGACCTCGGCATCTGGGGCTCGTTCGCCGCGTTCCGCATCCAGGAGCAGATGCGGCGCGAGTCGTACCGGCAGACGGCGCTCCTCGACGCGGGCATCGATCTGAAGGGACGCGACGAGGAGTTCCGCCGCATCGTCGGCTCGTTCAGGAGCAGCGACGAGTACAACCAGTACGTGGTCGCGCGCGACGCCGCGAACCTGTACCTGCAGGACGTCTACAACCCGGACATGACGGGTTACCGGGAATACATCGCGAAGCACTCGCTGCAGGGCCGCGACACCTGGAGATGGTCGAGTCTCGACGCTCTCCTGCGCTACGGCGCGCAGCGCAAGGACGCGCATCGGGCGGCGATCCGCGCCAACAACATGCTCGGGCTGGCGATCGCGAACCGGCTCGTGAGCGCGCTGCACGCCGCACGCGCCGCCGGGCAGGTGCGCGCGCCCGCGCAGTCGTGGCGCTTCGAGTTCGAGCCGGCCCCGGGCGACGACGCGACCGCGTTCCGGGCGGCCCTGACCACGAGCTTCTGAAGGGCGCGGCGGGCGCCATGCGACCGGCTTCGCTGCTCGTGGTCTGGCTCGCGGCTTTCGTCCTCGCGCCGTGCGGGCGCGCGGCGGCCGCTGCACCGGCGGCGGACCCGACGGGCACGGCGGAGAGCGCTCCGGCCTCGCCGTCCGCGGTCGCGGGCGACACCGCCGCACGTGCGCTCCGACCGCAACCGGCCGCCACCGACACCACGCGGCTGCCGCTGAGCTTCGAGCCGGGCGAAGCTTTCGGAGTCGGGGAAACCGGGCCCGGCCGACTCGTGCTGCCGGGCGGCGTCGCGACCGACGCGTTCGGACGCGTGTACGTGAGCGACGCGGCGACCCACCGGCTGCTGCGCTGGAACGCGGACGGAACGCGGCGCCAGGAGGCGGGCTCGCTCGGGAGCGCGCCGAACCAGTTCCGGCGCCCGGGCGCCGTGGCGCGGCTCGGATCGCTCGGCGTCGCGGTGCTCGACGTCGAGAACCGCCGGGTCGTCACCTACGATCTCGAGTTGCGGCTGCTCGGCGTGCTCGCCGGGTTCGAGGACCCGGACCTCGAGGCCTCGATCGGTCCCGTCACCCCGATCGGGCTCGCGGCCGACCGGGGCGGCGCGGTGTACGTCGCCGATGCCGACGGCGACCGAGTGCTGGCGTTCGATTTCTCCGGGCGCTTCCTGCGCGCGATCGGCGGGCACGGCCCGGGCGAGGGCTGGCTGCGCGGACTGTCCGCGATCACCGTCGCGCCGCAGGGCGTGCTGATGACGGCCGACCGCCCGCACGAGCGCGGCCCGGCGCGGTTGCAGTGGATGGACGCCGGCGGCCGCGTGGTGCGACTGGCCTGGGTCCCGGATCCGGCCGCCTCGTCGTCCGCGACGAAATCGGGCGCGCTTGCCCTCGCGGTGGACGACGCGGGCCGCGTGGCGATCGCCGACGAGGGCGCCGGCACGCTGGCGCTGCTCTCGCCGGGCGGCGCGCTGCTCGCGCGCACGTCCGGCCTCGCCCGGCCGGGCGCGCTCGCCTTCGCCCCCGACGGCACGCTGCTGGTGGCGGAGCGGGGCGCCGCGCGCGTCCGCCGGTTCGCGATCGTCACGACCGCGACGGGGAAGTAGGCCGTGCGCACCGGCGCGCCGGTGCTGGCGCTTCTCGCCGTCCTCGCGGCCGCGGCCCACGGAGCGGAACTGAGCGATCCCTCGTGCGGCGTCACGCCGTTCGCCGGCAGCCTCACGCAGGCGCGCTTCCGCCTGCCGCGCACGTTCCTGCGCGCCGGCAGCGACTCGGCCTGGACGCGTACGCGCGGCTGGGTGCGGGGGCGCGACTACGCCGTGGACCTGCTGCGCGGCGAGGTGCGGCTGCTTTCCCCGCTCGCCCCGGGCGAGACGCTCTGGGTCGCGGCCTGCGGACTGCTTGCGCCGCCGCCGCTCGAATACGCGCCGCTCGCGCTGCGGGCGGTGCCGGCCGAGGCGCCGCCGGAAAGCTCGGAAACCGACACCGCGGCGGCGCCCGTGGCGCGACCCTCGACCGCACGCGAGGTGGCGCTTGCGCCGCTCGGCGCATCGCTGGCCGTGACCGGCAACAAGACGGTCGCGGTGGACTTCGGATCGTCGCAGGACGCGGCCCTGCGCCAGTCGCTCGACCTTGCGGTCAGCGGCCGGGTCGCGCCGGGCGTCGAGCTGACCGGCGTGCTGTCGGACCGCAACACGCCGCTCACCTCGGGCGGTGCGACGCAGGACCTGCAGTCGCTCGACCGCGTGCTCGTGGAGCTCAAGTCGAAGCAGGCTCGCGCGGCGCTCGGCGACATCCCGCTCGCCTTCGCCCTCGGCTCGTTCGCACGCCTCGACCGGCGCGTGCAGGGCGTGCGCGGCGACTGGCTCGGGCCCGGTTTCGAAGCCTCGGCGGCGGCGGCGAGCGCGCAGGGCGAGTACCGGCGTCTGCAGTTCGCCGGCGTGGACGGCCTGCAGGGGCCCTACCTGCTCACGAACTCGGCGGGCGAGACGGGCGCGGGCGTCGTCGCCGGCAGCGAGATCGTGACCGTGGACGGCCAGCGAATGTCGCGCGGCGAGAGCGCGGACTACTCGATGGACTACGAACGCGGGCGCGTCACCTTCACCAACCGCCGTCCGATCTCGTCGGCGTCGCGGATCACGGTCGAGTACCAGGCCGCCGCCACGCGTTACCGGCGCAACGTCGCGGCGGCCTCGACCGCCTGGGGACGCGGGCCGGTGAAGCTGTTCGCGGCCGCGTTCAGCGAGGGCGACGATCGGGGTCGCCCGCTCGACGTGGCGTTCGACGCGGCCGACCGGCAGGCGCTCGCGGCCGCCGGCGATTCGGCCGCGCGCGCTGTGGGCGTGGCGGTCGTCGCGGGCGTCGGCGACTACGACAGCGTGCGGGTGGCGCCCGACACGCTGGTCTACGCCTGGGCCGGACCGGATTCGGGACAGTTCTCGGTGCGCTTCACGCGCACGGACGCGGGACGCGGCGATTACGCGGACTCGGCGATCGTCGCCGGACGGACCGCGTACCGCTGGGTGGGGCCCGGGCGCGGCGACTTCGTGGTCGGACGTTCGCTGCCGCTGCCCGAGACTCACCAGCTCCTCAGCGTGGGTGGCTCGGCGAAGCTCGGCGCCGTGACGCTCGAGGCGGAGGCGGCCGGATCGAAGCTCGATCGCAACGCCTTCTCGTCGCTGGACGACGGCGACAACACCGGCGGGGCGGCGCGGCTCGCGCTCGGGCTCGAAGGCGAGGCGCCGGGGTTGCCCGGGCGCGCCGGGCTGTCGCTTGGCGCACGCTCGGTCGAGAAGCGCTTCGCGGCCTTCTCGCGCCTCGAGCGGCCCTACGCCGAGGAGGACTGGGGGCTGCCGGCCGGGGCGGACCTCGACCACCAGCGGCGCGCCGACGCGGCCGGCTGGTGGCAGCCGCGTGCCGGCGACCAGTTGCGCGCCGACTGGAGCCGGCTGACGACGCCGGATGGCTACTCCGGCGTGCGTCGTTCGGCCGAGTGGACCGGCGGCGGCGTGCTCACGACGCGCGCCCTGCTGCTCGACGCCCGGGGCGGGCAGTCGGGCCGGCGCTTCGGCGATGCGGGCCGCCGGCGGCTGCTGGCCGAGGTCCGCCGTGCCGGCGCGCTGGTCGCGCCGTCGCTGCGTTTCGAGCGCGACGACCGGCGCACGCCCGGCGACAGCGCGTCGGTCCGGTATCGCACCGACGAGCTGACGGCCGACCTCGCCTCGGGTTCGCGGCCGCCGTTTCGGCTTGCGGCCGGCTTCACGCGCCGCCGCGACCGGACCGACACGGGCGCCTCCCGCGCCAACAGCCGCGCGACCACGCTGCGGCTCGCGGGCGAAAGCCCCGCGGGGGCGCCACTCGGCATCGCGCTCAGCGCGCAACGCCGGGACGTTCGCGAATCGTCGAGCGGCCGGCGCACGCGCGCCGACCTCGCCAGCGTGCGGCTGCACGGCGAGCACCGGCCCACGGGGCTCTCGGGACACTTCGACGTCGAGGTCACGGGCGAGGCCGAGAACAAGCGCACCCGCGTGCTGACCTACGCCGGGCCCGGGCTCGGCAGCTACGACGCGCTCGGCAACTTCACCGGCACGGGCGACTACGAGCTGGTCCTGGCCGTGAGCCCCGAGCTCGACCGCTTCACGCGGGTCGCCTCGAGCGCGCGGGCGCGCTGGGACTTCGGCGGCTCGGCCGCCTGGCGGGGATCGCGCGTCGAGTTCTCGCTCGAGGACGAGGCGCGCCGGCGCGGGGCGCTGCGGATGGCCGACGCGGTGCTCTCCACGGGCCTCGCGCTCGTGGACCCGGGACTTGCGCGCGGCACGATCGTGCAGCGCCTGGAGGGCGACTTCGCTCCCGGCTCGCGCGCGGCGGCCGTGCGCCTGCGCGCCGAGCGCCGGGTCACCGCGGACCGCACCTACGAGAACTTCGCGCAGCTCTCGGACCTGCGCAGCGGCTCGCTGCGCTGGCGCGCGCGGCCGGGCGCGACGGCCACGCTCGAAGCGGAACTGCGCGCGCAGTGGCAGCGCGCCTCGCAGGTGGCGCCGGCCTCGCGCTACGACCGCACGCTGGTGGACGACGCCGTCTCGGCGCGCTGCGAATGGCAGCCGAGGACGGGCGTCCGCGCGGCGGCCGCCGCCGATCTGACGTTCTCCCGGCCGCTGGGCCAGCGGGAGGCGACACGCACGATTCGGCTCGGGCCGGACGTCGGCGTGCCGGTGGGTGCGCGCGGGCGGGCCGAGCTGACGGTGCGCCGGGCGTTCGTCTCGGGGCCCCCGGCCCTGACGCTGCTCCCCGGCGTGGACCCGGCCGGCGCGCCGCGCTGGGACGGCACCGCGCGCTTCGATCTGCGCCTGCACGAGACGACGACCCTCGGGCTGACCGCCGCCGTCCGGGATTTCCCCGGACGGCCAACCACGACGACCGGCAGGGCCGAGGTGAGGGCCTTCTTCTAAATGAGCGCGCGAATCGTGGCGGGCGCCGTGCTGGCGCTGCTGCTCGCCGGTGCGATGGCCGGCGGGGCGCGGGCCGCCGCGCGCCTCGAACTGGCCGGCTGGCCGGGCGGCGAACGCGAGGCCGGTGCGCTGTTCGCGCCGGCGCTGCGCGCCCCGGGCGACTCGATCGCGCTCGCCTCGGCGCTGCGCGGCGCCGAGGCCGCGCTCCAGTCCGGAGGCTGGCTCTCCGCCCGCGTCCATGCCGGCTGGGCGCAGGGCAACGCGGCGCTGCGGGTGCGCGCCGAAGCGGGTCCGCGCGCACGCTGGGGAACGCTCGCGCTCGAGGTGCCGCCCGAGGACTCGGCGGCCTTCGCCGCGCAGCTCGCCTGGCGGCCTGGAACGGTGGCCGGGCCCGCGGCGCTCACCGAAGCGGTGACGCGCGCGGTGGACGCCGCGGTCGCGGGCGGCCACGCCTGGGCGCGTCTGGGCGTGAGCGGCTGGAGCGAGGACTCGGGCCGCGTGAACGTGCGGCTCTCCGGCTCGCGCGGGCCGGTCGTCACGATTTCGCAGCTTCGCTTCGAGGGCCTTCGCTCGACGCGCGCCGACGTGGTCGCGCGCGCCGCGGGCCGGCTCGAAGGCCGGCCGCACGATCCGGCGGCGGTGCGCGCCGCCGGGCAGCGGCTCGCCCAGCTGGGAGTGTTCCGGCGCGTCGAGTACCTTGACCTCGTGAGCACGGGCGACTGGCGCCGCGGCATCCTGCGCTGGAAGGTCGAGGAACCGCGCTACAACACCTTCGAGGGCGCGGTCGGACTTCAGGGTGGAGGGACGGCGGTCGGTCTGGCGAAGCTCGACCTGGGCAACGTGCTGGGCACGGCACGCGCGGTGTCGCTGGCGTGGCAGTCGCGCGGACGCGGACTCACGGATTTCGGCGCCCGCTACGCCGAGCCGCTCGTGCTGGGCTCGCCGCTGCGGCTCGAGCTGGCCCTCCAGCAGCAGGTGCAGGACACGGTGTACACACGCTTCCGCTGGGGCGCGAAGGCGCGCACGGCGCTCGGAACCCGCGAGACGATCGAAGCTGGCTTCGAAAAGGAGAGGGTCGTGCAGACGACGGGTGAAGTGCGCAGCGCGGACCTCTCGAGCGTGACGTTCGGGATCGAGCGCGACGCGCGCGACGACGCCGGCGCCCCGCGGCGCGGAACCTGGTCGCGCCTGGCGGCGACGCAGACGGACAAGCGCGAGGTGCTGCGTTCCCCGTCGGCGACGCGCGACGCGCGCACCAGCGCGGTCGAACTGCGGGGCGAATGGCACCGCCCGCTGCGCGGCGCGCAGGGCGTGACGCTCGAGCTGCGCGCCGCGGGGCGGTTCGTCTCGCAGGGCCTGCTCGCGGACTGGGAACGCTGGCCGCTGGGCGGCGCGGCGTCCCTGCGTGGTCACGACGAGGAGGCCTATCGGGTGGATCGCTTCGCGCTGAGCCGCGCCGAATGGCGCTACTTCCTCGGAACCCACGGCGAGCGCCTGGAGGTCTTCTGGGATCACGCCGAGATGCAGACGCGCCGTCCGCTGCCGGCCGGCGGCGACCGGATGTCCCGCCAGTCGGCGGACGGCATCGGCTTCGGGATGCGGCTGCCGGCCGCGGGCGGGATGGTGGATCTCGACTACGGGCTCGAGCCCGGTCGCGGATTTCTCGACGGCAAGATCCACCTGCGCCTGGTGACGGCGTTCTGATGGCGCGCGCCGATCGCGAACCGGCGGCGGCCCGGACACGGGAGGCTCGTTAGATGTCGCTCGAATCCCGTGTCGTCTCGGCACTGCGGCCCGGAGGAGCGCTTTCGCGCGTGTGGGCCGGCTACGAGGAGCGGCACGCGCAGGTGGAAATGGCGCGCGACGTGGCGCGGACGATGGAACGGGGTGGCGTGCTGGTGGCCGAGGCGCCGACGGGCGTCGGCAAATCGGTCGCCTACCTGCTTCCGGCGGTGCTGCACGCCCTCGAATCGGGCGAGCGCGTGGTGGTGGCCACCTGCACGAAGTCGCTCCAGGACCAGCTCTACGAACGCGACCTCCCGGCGCTGCTTCGGGCGCTCGACGTGCGACTGCCGGTCGCGCGGCTCAAGGGCAAGCAGAACTACCTGTGCCCGCGGGCCCTGGATCTGGCCGACGGCGCGCCCGCGGAGGAACTCGAGGCGATCGAGGCGCTGCGCGCGTGGGCGGCGGGCGAGATGGACGGCGATCTCGACCGCTTCGAGGCGCCCGACGCCGAGACGTTCCGGCGCGTGCGCGCCCGTTTCGCCACCGACCCCGCCGCATGCACCGCGGCCGTCTGCCGCCGCGGACGGGAGTGCTGGTGGTCGCGGGCCCGCCGCGCTGCGGGCGAGGCGCGGCTCACGATCGTCAACCACGCGCTGCTCGCCCGCGCGGCCGAGTCCGAAGGACTGCTGCCGGAGTTCGAGGTGCTGATCGTGGACGAGGCGCACCGGCTCGAGGGCGTGCTCTCGGGCGCGCTCGAGCGAGGCGTGTCGCGCCATCGCTTCGAGGAACTGCTGCGCCTGACCGGCACGGGCCGGCCCGCGAGGCGTGCCCGCGGCGGCGGCGCGCGGGCCGCGGAGCCGGGCGGCGTGCTCGCGCGGGTGCGCGCGTTCACGCTCCCGCTGCTGGGCGGCGACGCGGCCGGCGAGCGGCTGCTCGCCGATCTCGAGTCGCTGCGCGCGCGCGCCGAGGAGACCCGCGAGGCGTCCGCGTCGCTGTTCACATCGCTCGCCCCCGATTCGCCGGGCCACGGGCTTTACGGGACGCGCCGCCGCTACCGCTCGCAGCTCGAACTGCTCGGTCGCGACCTCGCGCCGCTCGAAACCGTGCTCGAACATTGCCGCGCGTTCGCGGGCATCCTGCGGCGGGCCTCGTCCGCCTGTCTCGGCAGGGAAGCTGGGGCGGCCGGCGAGGAACTGTCGGCCGAGCTCGAGAATCTGGCGATGCGCTGGGACGTGCTGCACACCGACCTCGCCGAACTCAGCGAGGCGTCCGATCCGGACTGGGTCTTCTGGCGAAGCCTCGCGCCGGGCGCGAAGACCGCCGAGCTGCGCGGCGCGCCCGTTTCGGTGGGCGGCTTCGCGCGCGGCGCGCTGCTGTCGAAGGCGCGCGCGGCGGTCCTGACCTCGGCGACGATGTCGAGCGGCGGCGACTTCGGATGGGCGGCGGGCCGGCTGGGACTCGGCGAGGACGGCGGCCTGCCATTCGAGCCCGCGAGCTACCCTTCGCCGTTCCCGCTCGAACGGCAGATGCGCGTCGCGGTGTTCGACGGCGGCCCCGACGAAGCGGCCGCCGTCGCCGGGGTGGTCGCGGCGCTCAGCGCCGCAACCGGGCGCAACGCGCTGGTGCTGTTCACCGCGCACGAGCGTCTGCGGCGCGCGCGCGCGCGCCTGGAATCGCTGCTGCCCCGCGGCCGGCTGCTGCTGGCGCAGGACGTGGACGCGCCGGCGGGCCTGCTCGCGGATCGCTTCCGCGCCGCGCGGGGCGCCGTCTTGCTCGGGGTGCAAAGCCTGTGGGAAGGTGTCGACTTTCCGGGTGAAGCGCTCGAGCTGCTGGTGGTCGCGAAGCTGCCGTTCTCGGTGCCGGACGATCCGCTCGTCGAGGCGAGGGGCGAGCGGCTTCGCGAACACGGGCAGGATCCCTTCCGCGCGGACTCACTGCCCGAGGCGGTCATGCGTTTCCGGCAGGGGGTCGGACGCCTCATCCGGCGGTCGGACGACCGGGGAGTGCTGGTGATCTGCGATCCGCGGCTGGCGAAGGCCTCCTACCGCGGCCCGTTTCGCGCCGCGCTCCCCGTCGAACCGCGGCTATGGAGCGACGCGAACGAACTGGCGGCCGAGGCCGCGCGGTTCCTGTCGGAAGTGGGCATCGGAGCGGGGGAGGATGCGTGATCCGGCTGGGTGAGACCAAGCTCGGGCTCGACGACGTGGTGGCGGTGGCGCGGGACGGGGCGAAGGTCGAGCTGGCCGCCGAGGCGCGCGCGCGCATGCGCGCGAGCCGGGCCGTCGTCGAGCGCGCGCTGGCCGAGGGGCGCGTCGTTTACGGCGTGACGACCGGATTCGGGGAGCTCAAGGACCGTCATATCCCGCTCGAGGACGTGCGCCAGCTGCAGGTGAACCTGGTGCGCTCGCACAGCGCGGGCGTCGGGCGCTTCGCGCCGCCGGAGGTCGTGCGCGCGATGCTGCTGTTGCGCGCCGCGTCGCTCGCCCAGGGCCGCTCGGGCGTGCGGCCCGAAGTGGTCGAGATGCTGCTCGACATGCTCGAGCGGCAGGTGACGCCGGTCGTGCCCGAGCAGGGATCGGTCGGCGCCTCGGGCGACCTCGCGCCGCTGGCGCACCTGGCGGCGGTGATGCTGGGCGAGGGCGAGGCGTGGCTCGGCGAGCAGCGCATGCCCGCGGGGCTGGCGCTGCGCGGGGCGCACCTGCAGCCGCTGACGCTCGAAGCGAAGGAAGGCCTGGCGCTCGTCAACGGCACGCAGTTCTCGACGGCCTTCGCCGCCCTGGCGTGCGCCGACGCCCAGCGCGTCTGGGAGGCGGCGGTCGCCGCCGCGGCACTCAGCACCGAAGTCCTCATGGGCAGTTTCCAGCCCGCGCGCGCGGACGTCATGGCCCTGCGCCCCTACCCGGGCGCGCTGGAGGCGGCGGCGCGGCTGCGCGGCTACGCGGCCGGCAGTCGGATCGTCGAGTCGCATCGCGACTGCGGCCGGGTGCAGGACGCCTACAGCCTGCGCTGCGCTCCGGGCGTGATGGGCGCCTCGTGGGACGCGATCGTGCACGTCGAGCGGCAGCTCGAAATCGAGCTCAATTGCGTCAACGACAATCCGCTCGTCCTGCCCGAGGGTGGAGAGACCGTCTCGGCCGGCCTGTTCCACGCACAACCGGTCGCGCTCGCGGCCGACTACCTCAAGATCGCCGTGGCCGAAATCGCCTCGATGTCGGAGCGGCGCATCGACCGGCTGCTGGACGCGCGCGTCTCCGATCTGCCGGCGGTGCTGGCGGCGCAGCCGGGCCTCGAGTCCGGTTACATGATGGCCCAGTACACGGCGGCGGCGCTCGTCTCCGAGAACAAGTCGCTCGCTCATCCCGCGAGCGTGGATTCGATCCCGACGGGCGCGGGCATCGAGGACCACGTGAGCATGGCGCCGATCGCCGGCCGCCACGCGCGCCGCGTCGTGGACAACGCGGCGCGGGTCGTGGCGCTGGAGTTGCTCTGCGCCTGCCGCGGCCTCGAGTTCCGCAGACCGCTGACCGCGGGCGAAGGCTGCGAGCGGCTCTACGGCGCGATCCGCCGGGTGAGCCCCGCGCCCGAAGGCGACCGGCCGCTGGCGGGGCCGGCCGAGGAGGTCACGAAGTGGGTGCTGTCCGCGGCGCCGCTCAGACTGGCCGAGGAGGTGCTGGACTCATGAACCCCGTCGCCGCCGCGCGCGTCGTGCGCGCCTCGCGCGGCACCGCGCTCTCGTGCAAGGGCTGGGTGCAGGAAGCGGCGCTGCGCATGCTGATGAACAACCTCGATCCCGAAGTGGCCGAGAAGCCCGACGAGCTGGTCGTCTACGGCGGCACCGGCAAGGCGGCGCGCGACTGGCAGGCGTTCGACCGCATCGTCGCCTCGCTGCGCTCGCTCGAGAACGACGAGACGCTGCTCGTGCAGTCGGGCAAGCCGGTCGGCGTCTTCCGCACGCATCCGCACGCGCCGCGGGTGCTGATCGCGAACTCGAACCTCGTCCCCCGCTGGGGCACCTGGGAGCATTTCTGGGAGCTCGAGAAGAAGGGGCTGATCATGTACGGGCAGATGACCGCCGGCTCGTGGATCTACATCGGCTCGCAGGGCATCGTGCAGGGCACGTTCGAGACCTTCGCGGAGTGCGCCGACCGGCATTTCGGCGGGGCGCTGGCGGGGAAACTGGTGCTGACCGCCGGCCTCGGCGGCATGGGCGGCGCGCAGCCGCTCGCCGCGACCATGAACGGCGCCGTGTGCCTGGCCGTGGAGGTGGACGAGTCGCGCGCCCGCCGGCGGGTCGAGACGCGCTACTGCGACCGCCTGACCCGCTCGACCGAGGAGGCGCTCGCCTGGTGCCGCGAGGCGCAGGCGGCCCGGCGGCCGCTGAGCGTGGGCCTCGTCGGCAACGCCGCCGAGGTGATCCCCGATCTGCTCGCGCGCGGGGTGGTCCCCGACGTGGCCACCGACCAGACGAGCGCCCACGATCCGCTCAACGGTTACGTGCCCGCCGGCCTATCGCTCGAGCAGGCCGCCGAGGCGCGCCGCTCGCGGCCCGAGGAGATGGTGCAGCGCGCCCGCGAGTCCATGGCCGTTCACGTGCGCGCACTGCTCGGCATGAAGGCGCGCGGCACGGTGCTGTTCGACTACGGCAACAACCTGCGCGGCGAGGCCGCGAAGGGCGGGCTGTCCGAGGCGGAGGCCTTTTCGTACCCCGGGTTCGTGCCCGAGTACATCCGCCCGCTGTTCTGCGTCGGCAAGGGCCCGTTCCGCTGGGCCGCGCTCTCGGGCGAACCGTCGGACATCCTCGCCACCGACGCGGCCGCGCTCGCCGAGTTCCCGGACGACGCGCGGCTGCATCGCTGGATTCCGCTCGCGCAGGAGCGCGTCGCGTTCCAGGGACTCCCGGCCCGCATCTGCTGGCTGGGTTACGGCGAACGCCACCGCCTCGGCCTGCGCTTCAACCGCATGGTGCGCGAAGGCGCGCTCAAGGCGCCGGTCGTCATCGGTCGCGACCATCTCGACACCGGCTCGGTCGCCTCGCCGTGGCGCGAAACCGAGGCGATGCGCGACGGCAGCGACGCGATCGCCGACTGGCCGATCCTGAACGCCCTGCTCAACACCGCGAGCGGCGCTTCGTGGGTGAGCGTCCACCACGGTGGCGGAGTCGGAATCGGCAACTCGATCCACGCCGGGCAGGTGATCGTCTGCGACGGCACGCCCGAGGCCGACGAACGGCTGTCGCGCGTGCTGCTCAACGATCCGGGCACCGGTGTCATGCGGCACGCCGACGCCGGCTACCCGGAAGCGATCGCGCATGCGCGGGCGACCCGCATGAAGCTGCCGGGCGTGACGACGTGACGCGATGACGTACTGGTCCGCGCACGATCCGTCCAGCAAGCCCGTCGCCGGGCGCTCGGCCTACCTGATCCTGCACAACACCTCCGAGGTCGTGACGCCCGACGCGGAGGGCCGCGAGGTGCTGCGCTTCCCGAAGGGCGCGATCGTGTTCCGCGACGGCCGCGTGCTCGAGGTGGGGCCGGCCGCGGAGCTGTTCCGCCACCACCCGGACGCCCGGCCGATGAACGCGAACGGCAAGCTCGTGACGCCCGGCCTCGTGGACTGCCACACGCACATGATCTTCGGCGGTCACCGCGCGGGCGAGTTCCAGATGAAGCTGGCCGGCCGGCCCTACGCCGAGATCGCGGCGGCCGGGGGCGGAATCCGCTCGACCGTGCAGGCGACCGCGGCGGTCAAGGAGGACGTGCTCGAGAAGGGGCTGGCCATCCGCCTCGAACGCTGGCGGGCGAACGGCTGCACGACCGTGGAGGTCAAGAGCGGCTACGGGCTGGCGCCGCGCCGCGAGATCCGCCTGCTCGAGCTGATGGGAGGGGCGGCGATCCGCGTGCCGGTCCGCGTCCATCGGACCGCGCTGGTGCTGCACGCGCTGCCGGCGGAGTACGAGGGCAGGCGCGAGCAGTACGTCGAGGAGGTGCGGGGGGAGCTGCTGACCGAGATCCACCGCCGCGGCATGGCCGGGGCGATCGACGTCTTCTGCGACCCGATCGCCTTCACGGTCGAGGAGTGCCGCGCGGTCCTGACGCGCGCAGTCGAACTGGGTTTCCCGGTCAAGCTGCACGCCGAGCAGATGGCGCGCTTCGGCGGTGCGAAGCTTGCGGCGGAGCTCAAGGCGCGCAGCGCCGATCATCTCGAGTCGGCCAACGACGAGGACTGGCGCGCGCTCGCGGAGGCGGGGACGGTCGGCGTACTGCTGCCCGCCGCGGCGCTCACGCTGCGGCAGCGCCTGCCCGAGGCGGCGATGATCCGCGCGAGCGGCGCGCGCTTCGCCGTCGCCACCGACTTCAACCCCGGCACCGCACCGGCCCAGTCGCTGATGGAGTGCGCCGCGCTCGCCGCGCGCCTGTGCGGCTTCGACGCCAGCGAGACGCTGCTGGCGATCACCTGGAACGCGGCCCGGGCGCTCGGCGCCGAGGCCGAGGTGGGCCATCTCACGCCCGGCGCCTGGGGCGACGCCGTGATGTGGGAGTGCGAAACGCTCGAGGAGCTGCCGTACTGGATGCCCGCCGTCCGCCCCGACACCGTCTTCATGCGCGGCGCCGACCTCGCCCTGCCCGCCGTCGAGCGGCGGGTCTGGCCGTAAGTCCGAAGTCCGCGCGAGCACCGGACCCGAAACTCACGATCCGCCGGAGAGCCGAAATGTCCCGCCTCGTCGAATGCGTTCCCAACTTTTCCGAAGGCCGCCGCCGCGAGGTGGTGGACCAGCTGCTCGCCGCCGTCTCGTCGGTGCCGGGAGTCACCCTGCTCGACTCCGAGATGGACCCCGACCACAACCGCTCGGTGCTCACCTTCGCGGGCGAGCCGGAGCCGGTGATGGAGGCGGCGGTCCGCGTCGTCAAGCGCGCGGCGGAGCTGATCGATCTGAACCATCACAAGGGACAGCACCCGCGCATGGGTGCGACCGACGTGCTGCCGTTCGTGCCGGTCGAGAACGTCACGCTCGACGACTGCGCCGAAATGGCGAGGCAGGTGGGCCGGCGCATCGGCGATGAGGCCGGGATCCCGGTGTTCCTTTACGAAGCGGCCGCCACCAGCCCGGCGCGCACGAGCCTGGCGGACGTGCGCCGCGGCGAGTTCGAGGGCCTGCGCGAGCTGATCGGCAAGGACCCGGCGAAGCAGCCGGACTTCGGGCCCGGGAAGATTCATCCCACCGCCGGAGCAACCGCCGTCGGCGCAAGGCGTTTCCTGGTCGCCTTCAACGCGAACCTCAATACCCCGGACGTGCGCGTCGCGAAGGCGATCGCGGCCGCGATCCGCGAGCAGAGCGGCGGGCTCCGGAACGTGCGGGCGCTCGGCTTCTCGATCGAGGGCGGGCGCAGGGCGCAGGTCAGCATGAACCTGGTCAACGTCGAGGCGACCCCGATTCATCGTGTGCTCGCGCTGGTGCGCGACGAGGCGGCGCGGCACGGCGCGGCCATCTCGGGCTGCGAGGTGGTGGGGCTGGTGCCCGAGGCGGCGCTGATCGCGGCCGCCGAGCACGGGCTGCAGCTCGAGGGCTTCAGCCGCGACCAGGTGCTCGAGCTGCGTCTGCGCACCCCGCCGCTCACCGAAGCGGTTCCGATCGCCACCTTCTTCGAGCAGGTGGCCGGTCCCACCCCGACGCCGGGCGGAGGGACGGTGGCGGCCTTCGCGGGCGCGCTCGCGACCTGTCTGGCGACGATGATGGCGAACCTGACCCTCGGCAAGAAGAAGTACGCCGCCAGCGAGGCGGTCATGACCACGGTCAAGCGCGAGGCCGGGGCCCTGCGCTCCGAGCTCCTGGGGCTGGCCCGGCGGGACGCGGAATCCTTCGACGCGGTGCTCAAGGCGCGCCGGCTTCCGCAGGCCACCCCCGCCGAGCAGGAGGCACGCGCGGCGGCCATCGCCGTCGCCGACCTGCAGGCCTGCCGCGTCCCGCTCGAGACGCTGCGCGTGTGCACGCGGCTCGTGGAGGTCGTCACCGAGGCGGTCCGCCACGGCAACCCCAATGCCGCCACCGACGCTGGGGTGGCGGGGCTTCTCGCCCAGGCCGCCGGCGAGGGCGCAGGCCTCAACGTGGAAATCAACCTGAAGTCCCTGCCCGACGGCGCCGATAAGACAGCCGTGGCAGCGGACCTCGAGTCGGCGCGTGCCGCGTTGCTCGCCGCGGGCGGGCAGTGCCGGGACGCCGTGAGGTCCGGCATGAGCGCTTGATTCGGACAGTCCTGTAACCGCGCGACGAGGGGGTCGCCCGGGGAGAATCAGCCAACTTGGAAAAGGCGATCGAGATCAAGCGTCGAGCTCAGCGCTGCATCCAGAATGGCGATCTGGACGGCGCGCTGGCCGAGTACGAGAAGCTCGTCGGCTTCGAGGACTCCGACCCCTACAACTTCGTCCTGCTGGCGGACCTGCTCTACAAGAAGGGCGAGCAGACCGACGCGGCGGACCGCTACCTGTCGGCCGTCGCGGCCTACGAGAAGGCCTCGCTCTACAAGAACGCGATCGCCGTGTGCAAGAAGATGACGCGGCTTTCGCTGTCGCCGGCCAAGGTGTTGAACGCGCTGGCGAACCTGCACGCGCTCGACGGCCTGGCGGGTGAAGCGGCCCTGTACTACGTCCAGTACGCCGAGCACATGGTGCGCTCAAGCGCGCCCGCGGAAGCCGCGCACGCGCTCCGCAAGGCCTTCGACGTCTGCCAGGACAACATCAAGGTGCTCGAGCAGCTTTCCGAGGCCTGGGTCCTCGCCGGTGACCAGCACCAGGCGGCGGAAGCCCTCGTCGAGGCGGCGGACCAGTACCGCCAGCGCGGCCAGGAACGCGACGCGACCCGCGTGCTGACCCGCGCGGCGAAGCTCGACGCGAGCGTGGACGGCCTGCCGGCCGAGGCGCTGGCGGTGGCGGGCGAACCCGGGCCGGAGACGCACGAGCTGGGCGCGAACGAGATCGAGCTGGAGTCCGCTCCCGACATCTCCACGCCCGAACCGCAGCGCATCGAGCGGGTCGAGTCCGCGCAGGAACTCACGGCTCCGGCCGCCAGGGACGGGCTCGACCTCGAGCCGACCGCGCGGGGCAGCGTCATGATGGCGCGTCCCGACTTTTCGGCGCGCGGAGCGGTCGAGGGCTTCGACTCGGGCCGCCATGATTCCGCCGCGCCCGCGACCGGAAATGGCTCCGGCGCGGCCTCGCCCGCGGACTTCGCGGTTTCCGAGGAGGAACTCGCGCCGCGCTCCGGCGAAACCGGCGACGACGAGGACGCCCGGGCGGGCGACGAGGTGCGCTTCGTGATCGACGAGGCGAGCCTGTCCGAGCCGACGCCGGCCTCCACGTCCCGGATGGCTGCAGCCCCGGCCGATGCGGGCGACGAGGTGCACGTCTACGAGATCGGCAACGATGAAGAACCCGGGACGACCTTCGCGTATGCCGACGAGCCCTCACCGGTCGCCGCGGAGCCGGAACCGGAGCCGGAGCGCGCGCCCGAGGAGGACGAAGACGTCGTCGTGATCCTCGAGGAGGAGGAGGACGAGCCCGAAACGACGGCCCCGGCTCCCGCCGCGAGCGCCGAGCCCGCCACGACCGCGGCGCCGGGCCTTCGCTTCGAGCCGCCGGTGGCCGCGCAGCCGGCCGCAGCGACGCCGCCGGTCGCGGCGCCGGTGCCGCAGCCGCCCGCACCCGCGCCGCAGCCGGCGCCTCCCGCGCCGCAGGCGATGCCGGCGCAGGGCCCGACGACGCAGGAAATCGGCCTCCAGCAGGTCGAGGCGCTGCTCACCTCGGCCCAGGAGCAGTTCCGTGCCGGCGACCGCGAGAAGGCGTCGGGCACGCTCGCCCGCGCGGCGCAGGCGTACGAGGTCCTCGGCCGCTTCGACAGCGCGGCGACGATCTACCGCAGCCTCGGCCGCAGCGCGACCGTGGCGCCGTCGGTGCTCGAGCTGTGGCTCATCAACTGCGAGCGGCGCGGCGACAAGAAGGAAGCGGCCACGGTCGCCTGCGAGATGGGCGATCGCGCGCTGAACGCAGGGGACGAGTCGGAAGCGCGCCGCTGGTTCGAGCGCGCGATGGTCTTCGACGCCCAGAACGACACGGCACGCCGGCGGCTTCAGCGGCTGGCCGGCGGCGCGGCCGCGGGCCCGGTCGCGGTCGCTTCGCCCGCCCCGCCCGCGGGGGCGCCGCCGATGGAGGCGGGCCGCGTCGAGGTGGCGGTCGGGCGGGGCGAGGCCGTGACGTTCGACCTCTCGGGCCTGCTCGCGGAGTTTCAGCGTGGCGTCGAGGCGCAACTGGCCGGCGATGCCCAGAGCCATTACGATCTCGGCATGGCGTACCGGGAGATGGGCCTGCTCGAACAGGCGGTGGATTCCTTCCGCGTCGCGGTGGGCGAGCCCAGGCTCGCGCCGCGGGCGCTCGAGATGATCGGCCGCTGCCACATCGAGCAGGGGCGCTGGGCCGAGGCCGTCGGCGAGTTCCGCCGCGCGCTCCAGCACCCGATCGAGGACGGCGGTGACGGCGAGCTGCGGTTCCATTACGCGCACGCACTCGTCGAGCTCGGCGAGTCCGAGGCGGCGCTCGCCGAGTACGAGCGCGTCTCGGCGCAGATGCCCGGGTTCGAGGACGTGAACGACCGGATCGCGGCGTTGCGCCGCGTGCTGGGCCGCGCATGACGCCTGCGCGGACTGCCCGGACGGGCGGCCGCCGGGTCGATCTGCACTCGCACACGTTCTTCAGCGACGGCCAGCTCTCGCCCGAGGAGCTGATCGAGCACGCCCTGGCGCACGAGGTCGTCGCCCTCGGGGTCACGGACCACGACACCGTCGAGGCGATGCCGCGCGCGCTCGCGGCGGCCGAAGGCCGGCTGCGGCTCGTGCCGGGCATCGAGATCTCCTCGACCTTCGGCGAGTGGGACCTGCACGTGCTCGGCTATTTCATCGACTATCGGAGCGAGTCGCTGCTCGAGCGGCTGCAGGCGTTCCGCGGAGAGCGCCGGCAGCGCGCGCTCGCCATCATGCAGCGGCTGCGCGAGCAGGGCGTTCCCGTGGACGAGAAGGCCGTGTTCGCGTCCGCCGAACCCGGCGTCGTGGGCCGGCCCCACGTCGCGCAGGCGCTGCTGCGCGCCGGACACGTGCCGAGCGTCGAGGCCGCGTTCCAGAAGTACCTCGGAACCCGCGGCAGCGCGTTCGTGCCACGCCCCGCGTTCCACTCCGAGGAGGCCATCGCCTGCATTCGCGACGCCGGCGGCGCGGCGGTGCTCGCGCATCCGGGTCCGGCGCTGCCGGAGCTGGTCGTGGAACGGCTCAGGGAAGCCGGGCTCGACGGCATCGAAGTCTGGCACCCCATGCACGGCGCACCCGCCATTCGCCGCTGGCGGCTGGTGGCGAAACGCCTGCAGCTCATCGAGAGCGGCGGTTCGGATTTCCACGGCACGCACCGCGGCGCCGGCCTCGGCGACATGCCGGTGCCGGCGCGCACCGTGGACCTGCTCGCGGACGCCGCGCGCCGTTGACGCCCGCGCGCGCGCGCGACTAACCTTCGCGGCCGCAGATCCCCGACGCCCACCCCGACGGAGTCGCCGCCATTCGCCGTTCTTCCGCAGTGCCCGCACTGGTCCTCGGCCTGCTCGCCGCCGCGCCCCCTGTCGCGCCGGCCGCCGACGTGCCCGCGGGGCATTCGGTCTCGACGTTCGCCGCCTGGTGGGCGCGCCCGGGTTCGCCGGGCTGGACTCCGGACGCTTCGCTGTCGTTCGGCATTCCTCCGGTCTTCGCGGGGCTGTCCGCCGGCGGCTTCGAGCTTCGCGACCCGCTGGCGCCGGCGGCGCTTCCCGCGCCCGGCGTGGCCGAGGCCCAGGCGCCGCTCGCGTGGTACGACAGCGCCACGGTGGTCGTCGGCGAGGGCGCCGCCTGGCGCGGCTTCGGCACCGCCATCGCCAGCGCGACGCCGGTGCTCGCCCCGCCGACGAGCCGCAAGCCGCGCTCGGTCTGGACCGTCGTGAGCGGCGACGCGGGCCTCGACCGCAACGGCATCTACGTCTCGCGCGGCGACGAGCGCTCGTGGGTGCGGGGCGGAGCCGTGGCGGACCAGCGCGAGGTGGCGGGGGACCTCGAGCGCGCCGGCGACCACCTGTGGCTGGTGAACGGCGGAGCGCGCCGCGGCCGTCACGTCCTCGACGGTTCGTTCGCGCAGCGGGGATCGGCCGAGCGGCAGCGCGTCGGCGCCGCCGACGCCGCGAAGGGCGAGTCCGGTTCGTTCGGCTGGAGCTGGAGCGACTCGATCCGCGCGCTCTCGGCGCGCCTTTCGCGCGGGCACGACGCGCGCGAATCGTTCGCGGCCGGCGACGTGATCTATCCGTGGGTGCGTCGCGAGGCGCAGTCCAACGTCGCCGAGCTCGCGGGCTCGCTGCGGCGCGGACGCGGCGAACTGGGAGCCAGAATCGAGGCGCGCCAGGGCCGGGTGAGCCGGGAGTACGCCGGAAGCGCGACGCGCGACACGTGGGAGGAGCATGCGGTGTGGGCGGCGGCGCGCGTGATCGCGCCGGTCGGATCCGGCCGGCTCGAGCTGGAACTCGGCGGTGGCCGGCACGACGCGCCCAGCCGCGGGCGCGAGCGCTGGCAGATGTCGCCCGCGCTGGTCTGGCGGGCCGGCGGCGCCGCGCGCTCGCTGCGCGTGTTCGCCGAGCGCGTCGTGGACCCGGTGTGGAGCGACCTCTCCGCGGGCGTGCGGCCGTTCGTCCAGGACAGCTGGGTTTCGGGCGCGGAGGTTCGCGCCGCACGGCGCAACGCGCACGCCGGCGCGCTGGCGCTCACGGGCAGCACGGGCGGGCGGGCCGTGCTGGTGCGCTTTCCGGTGCGCGACGTCGCGCTGCTGCAGGGCTGGGAGGCGGAGGACGAGCGCTACCGCTTCGCGTTCGCGAGCGCCGAAGCGGGGGTGAGCTGGCGGGTGCTGAGCCTGGAAGGCTCGGGCTACCTGCTCGCGCGCGAGGGCGACCGGCTCGCCCGCCGCGTGGACCCGGCCGTTGGCGCGACCGCCGCCGTCGGCGCGGCGTTCCGGCTCTTCACCGGCGACCTCGGCGTGCGGCTGCGCGCCGAGGCGTCGTGGATCGGCGAGCGGGAGACGGATACCCGCGACGCGTTGTTCGGCGACGTCACGCTTCCCGGGTACGCGACGCTCGCCGCGCGCGGCGAGTTCACGCTCGGCGATGCGACGTTCGTGCTGAGGGCCGACGGGCTCGAGAACGTCCGGCACGAGGAAACCTGGCTCGACCTGGCGAGCGCTCCGGACCTGCGGCTGGCGCGCGACAGCGGTCGCACGTTCCGCTTCGAGATGATCTGGCCGCTCTTCAACTGATTCGCCGGCGGCCCGCGGGCGTTCGCCCGGCCGCCGGTCGCCTCCGCCACCGCCCCCGCGGAACGCGACGTGTTCGACCTCACTCCCGCCGAGCGCCGGGGCGCGCTCGTGCTGCTGGCCCTGGTGGCGATCGGAACGCTGTCCGACCTGCTGTGGCGCGAGCCGCGGCCCGCGCCGGCGCCGCTGCCGCCCGCCGCGGAGTCCGGCCCGTCCGCGCAGCCTCCGGCGGGCGTCGGCGCGCTCGACCTCAACCGGGCCGGCGAGGCCGAGTTGGATCGGCTGCCGGGCATCGGTCCGGTGCTCGCGTCACGAATCGTCGCGCACCGGAAGCTGCACGGGCCGTTCCGGTCGCCCGACGACCTGCTGGCGGTGCCGGGCATCGGGCCGAAGCTGCTGGAGCGGCTGGGCGCGAGCGTCATCGTGTCCGTTCCCCGGGCCGCCGCGGGCGACAGCGTGCGATTCGCACGATCCCCACGCCGATGAGCTTGCGGATTTCCCTTCAGCCACCGGCCCGACCCTCCCGATAACCCGGACGGATCGTGCCCGGCCGTGACTTGCGCGCCTCGTGGCGTGCAGGCCGCAGGGGCACGTCGCTTGCGGACGGGCCCGCGGCTCGCGCGCAAAGCGCACTCAGGCAACGGCTCCAGGCTCGCCGTTCGGCTCACCTCCGGGGAAGCGCTCGTGGTCGAAGACATCGGTCAGAAACTTCTCGAAGCCCGTCTCATCGACGAGAACGCCCTGCAGAAGGCCGCCCTTCAGCAGAAGACCGGCGGCGGATCGGTCACGGCCAATCTCGTCAAGATCGGAGCGATCAGCGAGGAAGGTCTGCTCGACTTCCTCTCGAAGCTCTACAACTGCCCCGCGATCGACCTCAAGGGCTACGAGCCCGACCCGGCGCTGATCCGGCTGATCCCGGGCGACGTCGCGACCAAGTTCATGGCGCTGCCCGTCTCCAAGGGCGGCCGCAAGCTGGTCGTCGCGATGGCGAATCCGTCCAACATCTTCGCGATCGACGACATCAAGTTCATCACCGGCTACGAGGTCGAGCCGCACGTCGCCTCGGAAGCCGCGGTCAAGAAGGCGCTCGACCGCGCCTACGATTCCGCCGGCACGATGGCCGACGTGATGAAGGGCATGGAGGAGGACCTCGACGTCGTCGAGGAGGACACGCAGGCCGAGGCCGAGACCGGGATCGGCCAGGTCAACGACGCGCCCATCGTCAAGCTGGTCAACTCGCTGATCGCCGACGCCGTGCGCAAGGGCGCCTCCGACATCCACATCGAACCGTACGAAAAGACACTGCGCGTGCGCTTCCGCATCGACGGCGCGCTGCAGGAGATGATGGCGCCGCCGTACAAGTTCAAGGCCGCGATCACCTCGCGCCTGAAGATCATGGCCGATCTGGACATCGCCGAGCGCCGTGTGCCGCAGGACGGACGCATCAAGATCAAGGTGCTCAACCGCACGATCGACCTGCGCGTCAACTCCCTGCCGACGATCTTCGGCGAGAAGATCGTCATGCGAATCCTCGACAAGGCGAACCTCAACATCGACCTGGAGAAGCTCGGTTTCGAGCCCGTCTCCATGAAGGAGTTCCTCGCCGCGATCCTGAACCCTTACGGCATGGTCCTCGTGACCGGACCGACGGGCTCAGGAAAGACGACCACGCTCTACTCGGCGCTCTCGCGGGTGAACACCCCCGAGGTCAACGTCATGACCGCCGAGGATCCCGTCGAGTACAACCTCGACGGCATCAACCAGGTGCTGGTGAACGAGGGCGTGGGCCTGACCTTCTCGGCCGCGCTCAAGGCCTTCCTGCGCCAGGACCCCAACATCGTCATGGTCGGCGAGATCCGCGACATCGACACCGCCAGCATCGCCACCAAGGCGGCGCTCACCGGCCACCTCGTGCTCTCGACGCTGCACACGAACGACGCGCCCGCGACGATCGGACGACTGATCGACATGGGCATCGAACCGTTCCTCGTCGCGTCGTCGGTCAACCTGATCCTCGCGCAGCGCCTGCTGCGCAAGGTGTGCTCGCATTGCAAGCGGCCCGCCAAGCTGACCGACGAGATCCTCCACGAGCTGCAGCTGCCGCCCGAGGAGGCCCGGTCCGCCACCATCATGCAGGGCGAGGGCTGCGTCGAGTGCAACAACACCGGCCACAGGGGGCGGCAGGGCGCCTACGAGGTCATGACCATCACGCCGGCGCTGCGGGACCTGATCCTGCAGCGGGCTTCGGCGATCGAGATCAAGCGCGCGGCGATCGCGGGGGGAATGCTGACCCTGCGCATGGACGCGCTGCAGAAACTCAAGCGGGGCATCGTCTCCGTCGAGGAAGTGCTCAAGGAAACCGCGGCGGACAAGCTGTGATCCGGCGCACGAACCCCACGAGGAACCCATGGCGGACCTGACCCTCCGGCAACTGCTGGAAGACATGGTGCAGCGCAAGGCCTCCGACCTGCACATCACGGCGGGCGTGCCGCCGGAACTGCGCATCGACGGTGCCATCACCGCGACCGAGTACGAGGTGCTGTCGCCCGAGAAGTGCGCGGCGCTGGCCTACAGCGTGCTGTCGGACGAGCAGCGGAAGCGCTTCGAGACCACCAAGGAGCTGGACTTCTCCTTCGGCGTCAAGGGGCTGTCGCGCTTCCGCGCGAACACCTTCCTTCAGCGCGGCGTCGTGTCCATGGCGATCCGGCAGATCCCGTACGAGATCCTGGCGATGGACAAGCTCGGCCTGCCGCCGGTGGTGCGCGAGTTCACGAACCGTCAGAAGGGCATGATCCTGGTGACGGGTCCGACCGGGAGCGGCAAGTCCACGACCCTGGCGGCGATGCTCGACAAGATCAACGCCACGCGCCAGAGCCACATCATGACGATCGAGGACCCGATCGAGTACATCCACCACCACAAGAAGTGCATCGTCAACCAGCGCGAGATCGGCGCCGACACGGCGTCGTTCCCGACCGCGCTCAAGTACGTGCTGCGCCAGGACCCCGACATCATCCTGATCGGTGAAATGCGCGACCTCGAGACCATCGAGGCGGCGCTGACCATCGCCGAGACCGGCCACCTGGTGTTCGCGACCCTGCACACGAACTCCACCTACGAGGCGGTCAACCGCATCGTGGACGTGTTCCCGGCCGACCAGCAGAAGCAGATCCTCACGCAGCTCGCGTTCACGCTCGAAGGCGTGATGACGCAGCAGCTCGTGCCGCGCAGCCGCGGCGCCGGCCGGATCATGTGCGCCGAGGTGCTGGTGTGCACGCCGGCGATCAAGGCCGTCATTCGCGAGGGCAAGATCCACCAGATCTACAGCCTCATGCAGGCGGGACAGAAGTTCGGAATGCAGACCATGAATCAGGCGCTGCTTCAGGCCGTGCTGGACAAGCACCTCACGGCCGAGGACGCCATTGATCGCAGCACGGACCGCGTGGAGCTGGAGGGCATGCTCCAGAAGGTCCTTCGGGCGGCAGCCTAGGAGGAGACGATGGCGACCTACGTTTGGAAGGGCCGCAGTATGGCCGGCGAGGCCCAGAGCGGCGAGATCGAAGTCGGGCGCCAGGAGGAGGCCCTCGAGATCCTGCGCAAGAAGCGGATCCTGGTGACGTCGCTGCGCCCGAAGGGCGGCGGCCTGACGATGCCCAAGCTCGGGGGCGGCGTCAGCGTGTCCACGAAGGACCTCGCCATCTTCACGCGCCAGTTCGCGACGATGATCTCCGCCGGCCTGCCGCTCGTGCAGTGCCTCGACATCCTCGCGAAGCAGTCGAGCAAGCCGTCCTTCGGCCGGGTCATCAACGAGGTGACGCGCGAGGTCGAGGCGGGCGCGACGCTGTCCGACGCGCTCGGCAAGCACAAGAACGTGTTCGACGACCTGTTCCGCAACATGGTCGCGGCCGGCGAGGCCGGCGGCGTGCTGGACGAGATCCTGCTGCGCCTGGCGACGTACATCGAGAAGGCCGACGCGCTCAAGCGCAAGGTCCAGAGCGCGATGGTCTACCCGGCGGTCGTGCTGACCGTGGCCCTGGGCGCCACCGCGTTCATGCTCATCTTCATCATCCCGACGTTCGCGAAGATGTTCACGGACTTCGGCGGGGAACTGCCGCTGCCGACCAAGATCGTGCTCATGCTCTCGGACTTCCTGCTGCACTACTGGTGGGTCATGATCCTCGCCGTGGTCGCGCTGGTGATCGGGACGCAGCGCTACTACACGACCGAGAACGGACATCGCCAGATCGACGGCTTCCTGATCAAGGCTCCGGTGCTCGGGGACGTGCTCCTCAAGGGCGCGGTCGCGCGCTTCACCCGGACGCTGGGCACTCTGATCTCCTCGGGCGTGCCGATTCTCGCCGGCCTCGAGATCACCGCGCGCACGGCCGGCAACAAGGTCATCGCCGAGGCGATCATGAGCGCGCGCGCCTCGATTCGCGAAGGAGAAACGGTGTCGGCCCCGCTCAAGACCTCGGGGGTGTTCCCGCCGATGGTCACGCAGATGATCGCGGTCGGCGAGCAGACGGGCGCCCTCGACGAGATGCTCACGAAGATCGCGGTCTTCTACGAGGCCGAGGTGGACACGGCGGTGGACACGCTGACCTCGATCATCGAGCCCATCATGATCGTCGTCATGGGCGGCATCGTCGGCGGCATGGTCGTCGCGATGTACCTGCCGATGTTCAAGCTCATCAGCGTCGTGGCGGGCGGCAACTGACGATGACCGCGACCGCGGGCACGAGTCTGCGACTCGCGCCGGGCCTCGAAGGCCCGGCCGCCGGGGCCCAGGGCTGGAACTCACTCCAGCACCTGATCCTCGGCCGCCTGCTCGTGGCCTCGCTCGCGCTGCCGTGCGGGCTGCTGCTGCGCCCCGAGGTCACGGCTCATCCCGTCGTGCTCCTGTGGACGACCCTGGTCGCCCTGGGCGTGCTGTCGGCGGTCTTCGCCCTGACGGCGCGCACGCTGGGCGGTCACGCCGTCCAGGCGTACGTGCAGATGGCGGTGGACCTCGGCTTCATCTGCTGGCTCGCGGCCGCGACCGGCGGCCGGGACAGCCAGTTCGTGCTGTTCTTCGCCCTCGTCGTCATCACCGGCGGGGTGCTGCAGCGCATCGCCGGCGGGTTGTTCGCCGCGGCCGGGGCGTGCGCCGGCTACCTCGCGCTGCCGTGGCTGGCGGCCCGCGTGACCGGCGTCCCCGCGCAGCCGGCGGCGGACCTGCCCAAACCCGAGCTGCTGGTGGCGTTCCTGACCATGGTCGGGGTGCTCTCGGGCGTGCTCGGCGAGCGCGTGCACCGCACCCGCGGCGACCTCGAACGCACCGCGCGCGAGCTCGATCGCGTGCGGATCGACAACGACGTGGTGCTGCGCCACCTGACGACCGGGGTGTTCACCGTGGACCACAACGGCATCGTGGGCTACCTGAACCCCGCGGCGGAGCAGGTGCTCGGCACGCGCGCGATCGAGACCCGCGGCCGGCACGTCAGCTACGCGATGCCCGAGCGTCTCGGGGGGCTGCGCGACCTCGTGCTGGACACGCTCCAGCGCCAGCGCGGACGCGCCCGCGCGGAACTGCACCTGCAGGGCGCCGCAGGGCGCCATCTGCCGGTGGGCGTTTCCACGAACGTGCTCATGCACGAAGGCCGGATGACCGGAGTGGTGGCCGTCTTCCAGGACCTGACCGAGGTGCGCGAGATGGAGCGGCGCGCCCGCCGCAACGAAACGCTCGCCGAACTGGGCGCGCTCGCGGCCGGCATCGCTCACGAACTGCGCAACGGCCTCAAGCCGATCTCCGGCTCGGTCGAGTACCTGCAGCGCGAACTGAAGCTGGACGGCGAGGAGTCGCAGCTGATGGACCTGATCGCGCGCGAATCCGGCCGCCTGAACAAGTTCGTCACCGAACTGCTGTCCTACGCGCGGGAGCGCGACCTGGCGCTCGAGCCGGTCCGCCTCGGTGACCACCTGGACGATTTCGCCGCCGCGCTCCGGCACGACCCGCGTCGCTCGCCCGGCGTGGACGTGCGGTTCGAGCCCGGCGATGCGGACGTGCGCGTGGCGCTCGACCGCGAACAGATGCGGCAGGTGTGGCTGAACCTCGCCGCGAACGCGTTCGAGGCGATGGGTGAGCGGGGGACGCTGGTGATTCGCTGGCGGCCCGCCGAGGGCGGTGGTGTGGCGGTGGAGTTCAGCGACGACGGATCCGGCATCGCGGCCGACGACCTGGCGCGAGTCGGCGAACCTTTTTTCACGACGAAACGGGGAGGCACGGGGCTGGGTCTCGCGATCGCACAACGCATCGTCGAGCGCCATGGCGGCGTGCTGACCCTCGAGAGCGATGCCGGACACGGCACGACCGCGCGGGTGAACCTGCCCGAGGCGGCCGGGGCCGAGGTCCAGGTGGCGTGATCGGGCCCCTGCGCATTCCGAAGACGAGGTGAACCAGATGGCTGCGGAGAAGATCCTGGTCGTCGACGACGAGCAGAGCATGACCCAGTTCCTCGGCATCGTGCTGAGGAAGGAGGGCTACCAGGTCACGACGGTCAACAGCGGCCGCGAGGCGCTCGAGAAGGTCCGGACCGAGAACTTCGACGTCGTGATCAGCGACATCAAGATGCCCGGCATGGACGGCATCCAGGTCCTGCAGAGCATCAAGAAACACGATCCCAACATCCCGGTCGTGCTGATGACCGCGTACGCGTCGCAGCAGTCGGCGATCGACGCGGTCAACCTGGGTGCGCTCCAGTACCTGCTGAAGAACGCCAAGAACGACGAGATCAAGCTCGCGGTCCGCAACGCCCTCGAGCTGCGCAAGGTCCGGACGGAGAACCAGTTCCTCAAGCGCGAACTGAAGAAGGGCCACGAGGAGAAGACCATCGTCGGCTCCTCGGAGGAGATGACGCGCGTGTTCCGCATGGTGGACAAGGTCGCCGACAGCGAGGCGACCATCCTCGTGCAGGGCGACAGCGGCACGGGCAAGGAGCTCATCGCCCGCGAGATCCACTACCGCAGCCGCCGCGGGAGCGGGCCGTTCGTGAGCATCAACTGCGGCGCCATTCCGCGCGACCTGCTCGAGAGCAATCTGTTCGGCCACGTGAAGGGCTCGTTCACGGGCGCGGTGAAGGACTCGCCGGGACTCTTCCAGGTCGCCGAAGGCGGGACGTTCTTCCTCGACGAGGTCGGGGAGATGCCGCTCGCGACGCAGGTCAAGCTGCTGCGCGCGCTGCAGGAGCGGGAGATCATCCCGGTCGGAGGCACGCAGCCGGTCAAGATCGACTGCCGGCTGGTGGCGGCCACGAACGTGGACCTCGAAAAGGAGGTCGCCGAGGGACGCTTCCGCGCCGACCTGTTCTTCCGCCTCAACGTCATTCCGCTGCGCATGCCCTCGCTGCGGCAGCGCCGCGACGACATTCCGCTGCTGGTGGACCACTTCCTGCGGCGCCAGCTTCGCGACGGCACGCCCAAGACGGTCACCAAGGAAGCCATGGAGCTGCTCATGAAGTACGACTGGCCCGGCAACGTGCGCGAGCTCGAGAACGTGATGGAGCGCGCGCTGGTGCTGGACGAGGGCGGGGTCATCGGGCCCGAGGACCTGCCCGACAAGATCCGCTTCGGCCACAGCCAGAAGGGCAGCCTGGTCATTGATTCGCCCAACATGACGCTCGACGAGCTCGAGAAGGAATACATCCTCAAGGTCCTGAACTACACGCGCTGGCAGAAGAAGCGCTCCAGCGAGCTGCTGGGCATCAACGCCTCGACCCTGTACCGCAAGCTCATCGCCTACGGCATCGAGAAGCCGGGCGCGGGGCGGGACGGCGGCGTGGACGAACTGGCGGCGGAAGGGGACGAGCGGGCTGCGTGATTTCGCGACCGTGCGTGCGAATCGCCCGCCGACGGTCCGGGGTGATTGAAAATCGCACGATGAGCAGTGCGGGGCCGGCGGTCGGGGCGGCGTAGGAAGCGGAGCAAGCCGCTGGCGGGCCGCAGGTTCGGCGGACGGCGGACGACGGAAGCGCGGATGGTACGTCGGTTGCTTTATCGAGTGGGCAAGTTGAGCGCGTCACAGCGGCGCGATCAGCGCCGGCAACACCCCAACGGGAGGAGCACTCCAATGGTCAAGTCGCAGAAGGGCTTCACGCTGATCGAGCTGATGATCGTGGTCGTGATCATCGGCATTCTGGCCGCGATCGCGATTCCGAACTTCATCGCGATGCAGAACCGCGCGAAGGAAGGTTCGACCAAGGCCAACATGCACACGTTCCAGCTGTCGGCCGAGGACTACGGCGTGCAGAACGACGGCGCCTACGCGGCCGCGGCTTCGAGCGTGGCGGCGATGCTGCCGGCGGCGGGCGCGAACTTCAAGAACCCGTTCGACCGTTCGGTCGGCACGGCCAACGCCTGGGAAGACGTGGCGACGTACTCGCCGACGCTGGTCACGACCGGCAAGGACGGCATCGTCGCGTACGCGGACTCCTCGAGCATCAAGTACGCGATCGCGGGCGAGGGCTACGGCGCTCACCTGTCGCTGATCCTCACCAGCGGTCAGTAGTCGCACGGGGCGCGGGGGCGCTCGCCGCCCCCGCGCATCCGAATCCGGACTCCGGTCCACAACGAGCAGACACGAGCCGCTCGCCGGCCCAGACGGGCCGGCAGGCTCCCAATCCGAGGTGAAACCAGATGCGAAACGGCGAACGGGGGTTCACGCTGATCGAGCTGATGATCGTGGTCGTGATCATCGGCGTCCTCGCCGCGATCGCGATTCCGAACTTCATCTCGATGCAGGACCGGGCCAAGGAAGGCGCGACCAAGAGCAACATGCACACCTTCCAGCTCGCGGCCGAGGACTACTCGGTGTTGAACGACGGCGTCTATCCCTCGGCGGTGGCGGACATCGCCGCGCGCCTGCCGGTGAACGCGACGCTGTTCAAGAACCCGTTCGACCGCACGGTCGGCGACGGCAACGCCTACGAATACCAGGGCAGCTGGACGATTCCGCTCGCGACCTCGGGCAAGCCCGGCATCATCGCCTACGGCGACTCGGCCAGCTGGTGCTACCAGATCGTCGGCCACGGCAAGAACGCCGACTTCGCCCAGATCATCCTCTCGAACGGCCGCTGACGCTTCGCGCGGCCCTGTTCGCGCCGCCGGAGTACGGACCGGGTTCCCACGGTCCCGGTGCCCGGCCGGCCCCCCGACCCGGCCTCCTCTGCGCAGCCGGGTGAATCGCGGCACATCCGTTGCAGTTGGCCCCGGGCGGTTCACCCCCGCAGTGCCCGCACGGACAGAATCACCCATGCCGCAAGGGATTGGAGCGCATGAGCACGAACGCGAACGAACCCGGACCCGGGCAGAGTTCGGTCGCCGACCGGCCGGGCCGGCCAGCCGGTGACCGATCGTCCTTCGCGGCGGCGTCCGGACCGGACGCCGCGGCGGTGCGGATCGAGGAGATGTCGAAGGTCTATCGGGCCAACTGGTCGCTTCGCTCGTCGGTCGGCCTGGACCGCCTCAGTCTCGAGGTTCGCCGCGGCGAGGTGTTCGGCTATCTGGGTCCCAATGGCGCCGGCAAGACGACCACGCTCAAGATCCTGACCGGGCTGCTCAAGCCGTCGGGCGGTCGTGCCTGGCTGATGGGGGTTCCCATCCACCGCGTCGAGAGCCGGCGATCGCTCGGCTTCCTGCCCGAGCAGCCCTACTTCTTCGATCACCTGACGGGCGTCGAGTACCTCGAGTTCGCGGCCCGGCTCTCGGGACTGTCCGCGCACGAGGCGACGCGGGCGGCCCGCCACTGGTTCGGGCGCGTCGGGCTGGGCGACCGGCTCCGACTCGGGCTGCGCAAGTATTCCAAGGGCATGCTTCAGCGCCTCGGGCTCGCCGCCGCGCTCGTCCACGCGCCGCGGCTCGTGATCCTCGACGAGCCGATGAGCGGCCTCGATCCGTTCGGCCGCAGGGACGTGCGGGATCTGATCCTCGAGCAGCGCGAACGGGGCGTCACCGTCCTGTTCTCGTCGCACATCTTGCCCGACGTGGAAATGCTCTGCGACCGCGTGGCCATCGTCCTCAAGGGCCGGCTCGAGCGCGTGGCCAGCGTCGGCGACCTGATGGACGACGGCCGGCATCCGGTGGAAGTCCGGGTCGAGGGCGCGCCGGTGCTGGAGCTGCCCGCCGCCTGGGCGGGCCGGGTCTCGCGCGTGGAACGCCCGGGCGAGTCCGTGTTCACCGTCGGCGACGGGGCGCTCCTGCAGGCGGTGATCGCGCATCTCGTCCAGTCGCGCGCCGCCATTCGCGCGGTGACGCCGCTGCGCGCCTCGCTCGAGGAGCTGTTCATGGCCGCGGCCGAAGGCTCGGCCCTGCGCGCCGGCGACGGCCGGAGGAGCGCATGAACGTCACGCTCATCGCCCGCAGCACTTATCTCGAGGCGATCCGCGACCGCGTGCTCGCCGGCGTGATCGCGGCGGGCGTCGCCCTGCTGCTGGTGACGCTGATCGCGCGCCCGCTCGCCATGGGCGAAGGCACCCGCGTCACGATCGACCTCGGGCTTTCCTCGATCACCTTCCTCGGCCTGCTCGTCGTGCTCATGGTCGGCACGAGCCTGGTGGCCAAGGAAATCGAGCGCCGCACGATCTTCAACCTGCTGTCCCGGCCGATCGCGCGGCCGGTCTACCTGGTCGGCAAGTGGGCCGGCCTCTCGGCCGCGCTGTGGACGGTCGCCGCCGTGCTCGGTCTCGCGCTGTGGACGCTGCTCGCGGCGCTCGGACACGCGGGCGCCGCGCTGTCCATCGCCGAAGCCGTCTTCCTCGCCGGACTGGAACTGACGGTGGTGACCTCGATCGCCGTGATGTTCTCGGCGCTCTCGACCCCGGTGCTCTCGTCGCTCTACACGCTCGGCCTGTTCGTGGTCGGGCAGTGGTCGGACGACCTGCGGCGCTTCGCCGCCGACGCCCCGGCCGGCATGCGAGGGCTGTTCGAGGCGTGCGCGAACCTGGTGCCGAACCTGTCGCTCTTCAACATGCGTTCGCTGGCCGCGTCGGGCGAGGCGACCTCCGTGCTGCACCTGGGGGTCGCCACGGGCTACGCGCTGCTCTACTGCGCCTGCATGATGGCGCTGGCGGCGGCGGCGTTCGAATCGCGGGACTTCAAGTGAGCGCCCTCGCTCGGGCCCCGCAGCCGCTGCGGGTGAGGCAGGCGGTGGCGTGGGCGCTGGCGCTCGCGCTCGGCGCGGCGGTGTTCCAGCTGGCGAACTGGTCGTGGACCGCGTTGCCGCGGGTCTCGCCGCTCGAGGAGCTCGCCTACTACCCCTCGGGACAGCACGTGCGTCCCGCGACGCTCGGCCACGAGGAGACGGCGGCCGACCTCGCCTGGATCCGGGCGATCCAGTACTACGGCCAGCACCGCCGAACCGACAACCGCTTCGATCATCTCTACCACGTCTTCGACATCCTCACGACGCTCGCGCCCGGGTTCGAGAGCGCCTACGTCTTCGGAGCGTTCGCGCTGGCTCAGGAGGGGCGCAACTTCCCGTTCGCCGAGGCCCTGATGCTCAAGGGTCTCGACCGCAACCCCCGCAGCGGCCGCCTCGCGTTCGAACTGGGCTTCCTCTACTACGTGAAGCCGAACGGCCGGGACCTGGGGCGCGCCGCGGAGTACTTCGAGCTGGCCGCGCTGCTGCCCGGGCGGCGCGACGTCGCCCGCCGCTTCGCCGCCTTCTGCCGGCAGAACTCCGGCAGCCCCGCCGTCGCCTACGCGCTCTGGCAGCAGGTTCGCGAAACCAGTCCGAACGCCTACCTGCGCGAGCTCGCGGAGCGGGAAATGGCGCGGATCCACGACGCCATGGCGGCCGGACGCAACGACTTGGTCCGTTCGAGGCTGTCCACCCCGGTGGTCCTCCTCCGGGAGTCCGCCCCGGCGGGGCAGGGGACGAAACGCAACGCGCCGTGAAGAACGCACTTCAGGAAACCCCGGGGTTGGTCGAAAGAACAGGTGGCAGGTGGAGCGGGGCGGATCTCCTTCCCACGCTCTCCAGGTCGAAGGCGGCTGCATCGGTGATCGAACCGTCGAGCAGGCCGGCCGGGACCCGCACCGCATTCAGGGAGTGAGACCCATGCTCTTCGGCAAGAAGCAGTCGCTCGTCGGGCTGGACATCGGGAGCCACAGCGTCAAGGTGGTCGAACTCGAAGCCCAGTCGAACAAGGCGTATCGGCTCGTGAACTGGGGCGTCTCGCAGCCCCTGGCCGAGGCGATCGTCGACGGCGAAATCATGGACCGCCAGCTCGTCACGGACGCGATCTCGAATCTGCTCGAGTCCCGCGGGATCCGGTCCAAGAACGTCGTCGCCGCCGTCAGCGGACGCGCCGTCATCGTCAAGAAGATCGTCATGAACAAGCTGTCCGCGGACGACGCGCAGCAGGCGATCTACTGGGAGGCCGAGCAGCACGTCCCGTACGACATCAACGACGTGTCGCTCGACTTCGAGATCCTCGGCGACTCGCCGGCCGACCCCAAGCAGATGCAGGTGCTGCTCGTGGCGGCCAAGAAGGACATGGTGATGTCCTTCAGCGACCTGATCCGCGAGGCGGGCCTGGCGCCCAGCATCGTGGACGTGGACTCGTTCGCGGCCCAGAACGCGATCGAGGCCAACTACGACTTCGCGCCGGAAGAGGTCGTCGCGATCCTCAACGTCGGGTCGGAGATGACCAACATCAACATCGTGCAGGCGGGCGTGCCCTACTTCACCAAGGACCTCCAGGTGGGCGGCAACACGTTCGTCGAGGCCGTGCAGCGCAAGTTCAACCTCAGCCAGTCGGAGGCTGCCGCAGCGGTGCGGGGCGAGTCCGGCTCGGGGCTCGAGGTCGCGCCGGTCATCGAACAGGCCTGCGAAGGCGTCGCGACCGCTCTCGAACGCGCGCAGGCCTACCTGCGGACGGCGGGCGAGGCGGGCAACATCAGCCGCATCCTGCTGTGCGGCGGCAGCGCGCTCACGCCGGGCGTGCCGGAGTTCCTCAGCCGCCGGTTCGGCGTTTCGACGGACATCGTGAACCCGCTGCAGCGCGTGGCTTTCGATCCGGCGCTGTTCGCGGGCCAGGACGTGATGAAGGTGGCGCCGCTTCTCACGGTCGGGATCGGACTCGCGCTGCGCCGACAGGGGGACAAGAAATGATTCGCGTCAATCTCCTGCCGCGCGAAGAGAAGGGCCAGCGAAAGGCCGTCGCGATCGATCTCAAGATCGGCGACATGGTGCTTCCGGGCGCCGTGGCCGGCCTCGCGGCGCTCGTCATCGCCGGCACCACGATGTCGCAGGGCACCCGCATCACGGCGCTGCAGACGTCCATTGACCAGGTGGACGCCGAGTCGCGCGCGCTGGCGCCGCAGATCGCCCGCGTCAACCAGCTGGCCAAGGAGCGCGCCGAGCTGGACCTGCGCATGGGCATCATCAACCGGCTGGAAAAGGGCCGCACCGAGAGCGTTCGACTCATGGATGAGCTCGCGCGGTGCGTTCCCGACCACCTCTGGCTGACCGGAACCACGCAGGATGCGGGCGGTTCCCTCAGCCTGGAGGGGGTCACTTATTCGAACCTCGTCGTGTCGGACTTCATGTCGCGCCTCGAGCGCTCGCCCCTGTTCGCGAATGTCGAACTGGGCGTCGCCGAGCACGGCACCGCGACGGGCAAGGACGTGGTCAAGTTCCGTCTCACCTGCCAGGTGACGCCGGACGAGAGCGCCAACTAGGGGGACGCGAACATGGCCAGCATGGATCTCAAGAGTCCGGCCCTGCAGAAGCTCCTGCTCGCGATCCTCATCGCGGGCGGCGCGCTCGGGGTCTTCTACTTCACGCACCTGGTGCCGTTCGGGTTCATGAACTCGAACGAGAAACTCTCGGCGCTCAAGAGCGACTACGAGCGCAAGTCGTCGGAGCTGGCGCGCGCCCGCGCGTCGGTCGCCGACCTGCCGCGCTTCGAGGCCGAGTACGAGCAGCTGCACCAGCGCTGGGAGCTGGCGTCGGAACTGCTGCCGACGGACCGGCAGCTGTCCACGCTGCTGCGCAAGATCACGCTCGCCGGCCAGCAGACCGGCGTGAGCTTCGTGCTCTTCCGCCCCGGCGGCACCCGTCCGCAGGAGTACCACACGGAACTGCCGGTGCAGATCTCGGTGCAGGGCAACTATCACGACGTCGGCGCGTTCCTGGCCGAACTCGCGAACCTGCGCCGGATCGTCACGGTGTCGAACCTGAAACTGACCAGCGTCACGAAGCAGGGCGCGGGCACGACCCTGGCGGATTTCACCGCCTCGGCCTACAGCCTGAACACCGCTTCGTCGCAGCCCGCGCCCGTCGCGAAGGACGGGAAGAAGGGGGAGACCAATGGCCGGAAGTCCTAACTTTCTCGCGCAGGCGGGCGGGAACGTGAAGAGCGCGATCGTGCGCCGGATCGTCCTGGCCGTCGTCGCCCTCGTTCTCGCCGGCGTGGGTCTCGGCTGGAACTACGTGAAGGGCCTGTTCTCGCCGCAGGACGAACCCGTGGCGGCCGTCGTTCAGCCCGTGGCGCAGCCCGCCCCGGCGCCGGCGGTGACCACGCCCGCTCCCGCGGCGACGACACCGGCTCCCGCCGCGACGGCGAAGTCCCGGCAGGGTTCGCCGGCGGCCGCCGACGCCCCGGCGACGGTCCGTCCCGGCACCTCCGCCCGCGCGGCGTCCGGTGACGGCGCCGGCGCTCCGGTCGTCACGGCGGTCCCGCAGCCGTCGCAGGCGCCCGGCTCGGGCCTCGCGCACATCGACGACCACCTGACCTACCAGTACAACGCGCTCGGTCGTCGCGACCCGTTCCAGTCGCTCGTGGACGGCGGATTCGTCGGCGCCGACGTCGGCGGCGACGCGCCCCCGGATCCCGGTGGCATTCGGGTCGTGGGCATCGTCTGGGGCGCCACCGACCAGTTCGCGCTCGTCGAGGACGTGCGCGGCAACAGCTTCGTGCTTCGCAAGGGTGACAAGGTGCAGAACGGCTACGTCGAGAGCCTCAAGCGCGATGCGATCGTCGTGACCATCACGTCGGACAATCAGTCACAGTCGGTGGAGATCCCACTGGTGCGGAAGGGAGATCAGAATGCACGCTAACAGGGTCGTGATCGGCCTCCTCCTGGCGGCCGGCCTGGTGCTGGCCACGGGCGTTGAGCCGGCCGGGGCGCAGTCCAGCGCCTCGTCCCAGGTCGGACTGACGCGGACCAGCTCCGGCGGATTCAACCTCGACGTCACGGGGGCGGATCTGCGGACGGTGCTGCGTGCCATCTCCGAGTTCAGCGGTCGCAACATCGTCGTCTCGCAGAACGTCAAGGCGACGGTGACCATCCAGCTGCGGAACGTCGCGTGGCAGGACGCCCTCAAGGCGGTGCTGCGCGCGAACGGCCTCGATTTCGTCGAGGACGGCTCCGTGGTGCGCGTGGACGAATCCGGCAAGCTCAACACCGAGAAGGTGGAGCGCGAGACGGCCAACGCCCGCACGCTCGAACTGGTGCCGCTCGAAACCCGCATCGTCAAGCTCAACTACGCCAACGCGAACGAGATGACGACGCCGCTGGCGCCGGCGCTCTCGAAGCGCGGCAGCATCCAGGTCGAGAAGCGCACCAACTCGCTGATCGTCACCGACCTGACCTCGAACCTCGACGCGGTCGTGAAGATGGCGCTCGAGCTGGACTCGACGACGCCGCAGATCGAGATCACCGCCAAGCTGGTGGACGTGGACGCTTCGGCGCTCCGCAACCTGGGCGTCGAGTGGAACATCGCCCCGCAGAAGCCCGAGTTCTGGGCGGGCGTGGACGACGGAAGCGGCGGCAAGAAGCTGCAGGGCGGCGGCCCGCTGCACAACGACGACTACTCGCTGCAGGTGGGCGCCGAGCACAACACCGGCGTCGAGGCGGCGAACAAGATCACGTTCGGCATCTTCAAGGACTGGGCTTCGATCGAGGCGCAGCTGCAGAGCCTCGAGGAGAAGCGCAAGGCCAACATCATCTCGAACCCGCGCATCACGACGGTGGACAACCGCGAGGCCAAGATCATCGTCGGCCAGAAGATTCCGCTCATCGTGCAGGACGTCGCCGGCAACCCGGTCTCGCAGCTGCAGACGATCGGCATCCAGCTCAAGGTTACGCCGCATCTGACGCAGGACAAGAAGATCGTCATGGACCTGCACCCGGAGGTCAGCGACCTCTCGACGCAGTCCACCGTGCAGGGCGGCATCATCATCAACACGAGCGAGGCCGACACGCGCGTGATGGTGGACGACGGGCAGACCGCGGTCATCGGCGGCCTGATCCGCACCAACGAGTCCACCGTGACCCGTGGCGTGCCGTTCCTGAAGGACATCCCGCTCGTCAGCTTCCTGTTCAGCTCGCACAGCACCGTGCGCCAGAACCGCGAGCTGATCATCTTCGTGACGCCGCGCATCGTCACGAATCTCGCTTCGAACTGACCCCGCGATCTCCCGCGCACCGCGCCGCCGTCTCCTTCGGGAGGCGGCGGCGCACGTGCATGCTGTGCTAGCTTCCGGCCGCATGAGGGACTCCCGGTGAGCTGGCCGAGTCGGCGCCCCGTCGCGCTGGTCGGCATGATGGGTGCGGGCAAGAGCGCCGTCGCGGCGCTGCTCGGCGAACGTCTCGGCGCGTCGGTGGCGGACCTCGACGCCATGATCGAGGCGGTCGAGGGCTGCCCGATCGCGGATCTTTTCGAGCGCGCGGGCGAGGCCTGGTTCCGTCGCCGCGAGGGCGAACTGCTCGCCCGGGTGCTGGACCAGGGCGTCCGGGTCATCGCCTGCGGCGGAGGCCTCGTGACCGACGAAGCCCACCGCCGACTGTTGCGAGAGCGTTGCACGGTGGTCTGGCTCGAGGTCACGCCGGGCGAGGCCGCGCGCCGGGTGAGCGCCGGGAACGCCGATCCCGCACGCCAGCGGCCGCTGCTCGCCGGCGGCGATCCCGAGAGGCGGCTGCGCGAACTTCTCGAGCAGCGCTCGGCCCACTACGCCGAGGTGGCGGACCTCCGCATCGAGACGGACGGCCTCGACGCAGCGCAGGTCGCCGACGCGGTCGCTCGCGCGCTGGCGACCCGGCCGTGAGGGGCGAGCGCATCCGACGCCGGGCGTTCGCGGCGCTGGCGCTCGCAGCAGCCGCGCCGCTGGCCGGCCTGCTCGGCTCCTGCGCACCGCCGGTGCGTCCGGTTCCGGCGGTGGACGACATGGCCGCCCGTTACGACGAGAGCCGCGTGCGTCGCGAGCAGGCGCTGCAGGCGCTGACCGCGGACCTGCTCGTGCGGGTGGACGGCCGCGCGACCGGCCGGCTGCCGGGACTGCCGGCGACGCTCGCGCTGGCCGCTCCCGACCGGGCACGCCTGCGGGTCGGGGCGCTGTTCGGAACCGCGGTGGACGTGTGCGCGCAGGGCGACTCGGTGATCGCCTGGCTGCCGTCGGAGCGCACCGCGCTCGCGCTCGCCGGCGCGCGGGAGTCGCTCGGCATCGCGCCGCCCGTCGGACTGCTGGCGCGTTCGTTCGGCGCGACCTGGAACCCGCCGCGTGAGGCGTGGCGCGAAGCCTCGCCGGAAAGCGCGGGGCTGCGGCTGAAGTGGCGCGAAGGGAGCGATTCGCTCGAGCTGCTGATCGACCGCGACTCCCGGCCGGCGCGGGTTCGACTGGCGGGCGAATCGGGAAGCGTGTCGGTGCGTTACTCCGGCTGGGAACGGGTGGCCGGAACGGAGTGGCCCGGCCAGCTGGAGATCGGCGATGGCACGGGCTGGGCGCGCGTGCGCCTCGGGGTGGACGCCGTCCACGTCGCCGAGCGGGCGGACGACGGCTGGTTCGCGCTCCGCATTCCCGACGGCGCGAGACGGCTGGACTGGGACGGCCTGCGCGACTGGCTCGAGCGCCGCAAGGAGGCGCGATGAATCGCGCCTCCCGCCTCGCGGCGCTTGCGCTCCTCGCGATTTTCGCGGGCGCCGGGGATTCCGTGGCGGCCCGGCTCGAATCCTCAGCGGCGCTGTCGCGTGAGCTATCCCGCGGGCGCAGCGCGCAGGTGACGCTGCACTGGACGACGTCCGCGCTGCCGGGGATGCCGCCGCGCACGGTCACCGGAACCCTGACGCTCGAGGCGCCGGATCGCGTGCGCCTCGACCTCGCCGGAACGGGAGAGCGGCTCGTGGCCCGCGACGACGGCAGCGAGTGGCTGCAGCCCGCGACGCGGCAATTGCTTCGCTTCGGAGCGCAACAGGGAGCGCCGGCGCTGCGCTGGTGGCGCGCGCTGCTCGGCGACACGTCGCAGGTGGCCGAGCGCCCGCTCGCGCCCAGGCGGTTCGCGCTCGTTCAGCGGACCCGCGCCGGCGTGGCCGACAGCGCGCTCGTGCGGCTCGACGGCCGGGGACTTCCCGGCGAACTCGAGATCGCCTCCGGCGACGGCACACTGCGCTACCGGCTCTCGGGCTGGCGCTTCGCGCGCGGGCGGGGCCCGGCCTACTTCCGGATCGTCGCGCCCGCGGGCTACGAGACGGTGGACGTGCGCTGAGGTGGGCGGCTCACACGCCGCTTCCAGCCGCACGCGCAACTCTTTGCAGGGCAGGGTGAAGCAGCGCCGTGAGTCTTGACACTTGGGCGCCTCGCCCGCATCCTGCGCGGCCGGACATGAGAGTGATCGCGGGGGAGTTGGGTGGGCGCAGGCTGGAGGCGCCGCGCGGCCTGGGAACGCGGCCGACCTCCGATCGCGTGCGTGAGGCGCTGTTCATGTCGCTCGGAGAACTCGGCGGCGCCCGCGTCGTGGACCTGTTCGCGGGAAGCGGCGCGCTCGGCATCGAGGCGCTCTCGAGGGGGGCCGCGTTCGCGGACTTCGTCGAGGCCGCGCGCGCCCCGCGCGAGGTGCTCGAGCGGAACCTGGGCACGCTCGGGCTGCTCGAGCGCGCCCGCGTCTGGCCGCTGCGCCTGCCCGGAGCGCTCGCGCGGCTGGCCCCCGCGCTGGCCGCGGCGCACCTGGTGCTCGCCGATCCGCCCTACGGTGGCGAGGAGGCCCGGGCCCTGCTGGCGGCGCTCGGAGCGCCGGGCGTGCTCGCCCGGGGCGCGCGCGTCGTGGTCGAAAGGCACCAGAAGGATGACGTACCCTCGCGGAACGGAGCGCTCGTGCTGGTGCGCGAGCGACGTTACGGCGAGACGACGGTGAATCTCTACGAGGCGGAAGACACACCCCCGCCGGAGGCCGAACGACCATGAAGCACGAACGCGTGGCGCTCTTTCCGGGCAGCTTCGACCCGTTCACCAACGGTCACCTCGACCTGACCGCGCGCGGGGCGCGGCTCTTCGACCGTGTCGTCCTCGCGGTCGCGCACAACCCGTCGAAGACGTCCCTGTTCACGCCCGAGGAGCGGGTGGACATGATCCGCGACTCCGTGCAGCGCCTGAAGAACGTTTCGGTCATGCACTTCGCCGGCCTCGTCGTGGACTGCGCGCGGCAGGTCGGAGCACAGACGATCATTCGCGGGCTGAGGGCGGTGAGCGATTTCGAGTTCGAGTTCCAGATGGCGCTCATGAACCGCCGGCTGCAGCCGGGACTCGAGATCGTCTTCCTCATGCCGGACCAGGAATACACCTACCTCAACTCGACGCTCGTGAAGGAAGTCGCCCGGCACGGCGGCCGGGTGAAGGGGCTCGTGCCGGCGACCGTCGAGCGCCGGTTGCACGTTCGCTTCGGTCGCCGCGCCGGCAGGCGCGGAAAGGAATAGCGGCATGGCCGGCGCCATGGAGCGGATTCGCAGGCTCGCGAAGGCCAGGCCGCGGCGGCTCGCGCTGGCCGAGGCCGGGGACGAGCGCATCGTCGTCGCCGCCACCCGGCTGGCCCGGGACGGGATCGCGAAGGTGAGCCTGATCGGCCCGCCCGAGGAAGCACGCGCCACCGCGCGCCGTGCGGACGTGAGCCTGAACGCGATCGAACTGCTCGACCCGCGCTCCACCGAGGCGTTCGAGCGGACGCGCGCGGCGCTGGAGGCCGCGCGCGGCGGGCGGCTCGCGGCCCCGGATCGGGACCGCCACGCGGCCGACCCGGTCTTCCAGGCGGCGGCGAGCGTGCGCGAGGGGCTCGCCGACTGCTTCGTCGCCGGCGCTTCGCGCCCGACCGCCGACGTCCTGCGTGCGGCGTTCTGGCTGATCGGCCTGCGCGCGAACGTGAAGACGGTCTCCTCGTTCTTCCTCATGGTGTTTCCGGCCGCGGGCGGCGCGCCGGGGGCCTCCGAGCGCGTGCTGACCTTCGCCGATTGCGCGGTCGTGCCGGAGCCGACGGCCGAGCAGCTCGCCGAGATCGCGATCCTCGCGGCGGACAATCACCAGCGGCTCGTCCAGGAAGTGCCGCACGTCGCGATGCTGAGCTTTTCGACGCGCGGCAGCGCGCGTCACCCCCGCGCGGACAAGGTGCGCGAGGCCACGCGGCTCGCCCGCGAAGCGCGACCGGACCTGCACGTGGATGGCGAACTGCAGCTCGACGCCGCGCTCGTTCCGGAGGTCGGCCGCCGGAAGGCGCCGGACTCGATCGTGGCGGGCCACGCGAACGTGCTCGTCTTTCCGGACCTCGACGCGGGCAACATCGGATACAAGCTGGCGCAGCGCCTCGGCGGAGCGGCCGCGATCGGGCCGATGCTGCAGGGACTGGCGAAGCAGGCGAACGACCTGTCGCGCGGTTGCAGCAGCGACGAGGTCGTGGATACGGCGACGGTGGCGTGCGCGCTGGCCGCCGGACACGCCTGAGAGCGGAAGGAGCGGGAAGTGCCGACCTACGATTATCGCTGCGACCACGGGCACGTGTTCGAAGTCTTTCATTCCATGACCGACGACTCGCCGCGAGTCTGCCCGGAGTGCGGCGCGCCGGCGAAGCGCGTTCCCGGCGGAGGAGCAGGGCTGCTGTTCAAGGGTTCGGGCTTCTACGCCACCGATCACCGCAGCTCCGCCTACCGGGAGAAGGCGAAGTCGGAATCCCCCACGCCGGCCGAGCCGAAAAAGCCCTCGGAAGGCCCGGGCAAGAGCGACTGAGGTCCGGCGCGTGGCCGAACACCTGACCGCGTTCCTGTACGAGTCGAACGGGGCGCTCTGGAGCGGACCGGACCAGCTCGTGAGCGTCTCGCCCGGGCACGTCGTGCTCGACGAGGAGGGCGGAGTCGTCTCTCTGCTCGCCTTCGAAGCGCTCGGCGAGCCGGCGGTGCGCTGCGCCGTGGCCGTGGTGGCTCCGGGGCGGGAGGCCCGCGGACCGGACGCGCTCGACGACCAGAACTTCCTGCGCACCGCGGCGGCCGCCTACGGCATGTGGTTCGCGCGCCCCGGAGCCGCGCCCGCCGCGGCGCTGCATCGCCGACGCTTCGCGGCCCCGGGCGCGGTGCTCGCCTCAAGCGCGCCGGGGGCCGCGGGCGCCGGCGCGTTCGGCATGCTGGCGCTCCCGACGACGCCGCTCGAGTGCGCCGCCGCGCTCGCGGGCCGGCCGCTCGCGCGCCCGAGGCCAAGGGTCCTCGGCGTGCACGTCACGGGCTCGCTGCCTCCGGGCACCGGCGGCGCCGAGGCGCTGGCCCGTCTCGCGATCGCCCTCGGGCGCGATGCCCGCGACGTCGTGCTGGAATACTTCGGCGAAGGCCTCGCGGCGCTCCCGATGACCGAGCGGATCGCGATGGCCTCGCTGGCCCCGCGGCGTCTCGGGGTCCTCGCCAGCGTCTTTCCCTGCGACGACGCGACGCGCGGGCACCTCGCGGCGCAGGGACGCGAGGCGGACTGGCGGCGCTTCGCGGACGCGGGCGTGGGATTCGATCGGACGGTCGAACTGGACCTGGGCTCGGCGGCCGCCGCGACGAGCGTGCAGGAGATCGTCGCGCGCATCGGGCCGCTGGCCGAGGACGACGACCTGCGCTCACTCGCCGACGCGCTGGCGGGCACGGCCCTGACCGCCGGGGCGCGCGTGCAGGTCGTGACGGGTGGGCGGGCGGCGCGCGCGGCGCTGGAGGCGGACGGCACGCTCGGGCGGCTCGAGCGCGCGGGGGTCGTGCTGCTCGACTCGGGCGACCCCGAAGCGAGCACGCCGCTGCCCGAGGGGGCGCTCGCCTGCGCCGACGAGGACGCGCTCGCCGGCGGTGCGGTGGCGACCTCCGTCGCCGCGCTCGTCGCGCGCCGGGCCGCACCGGCGCAGCGCATCGCGCGCACGGTCGCGGTCCCCGGCTCGGCGGCGCTCGATCCGGCCGAGCTGCTGGCGCCGCCCGACGAGCCGCCGCCGGTCGAGCACGGAGCGGCGCACCGGGTGCCGTCGCCCCTGCCCCCGCTTTCCGGCGGTCTGCGCGGAGAGGTGCTGGCGAGCGCGGCGGGTCGTGTCGCGTGCGGCGAACTGCTGCCGTGGGGACCGCGCGTCCGCGCGCTGCGCGGCGACGCCCGCGCGCTCGCCGAGAGCTGGGGACGCGGACTCGACCCCGACGCCGCTTCGCACGGGCTCGCGGCCGGCGGCGGTTTCGCGGTCGCCGCCGGCGAGTACGGAACCGGCGAGCCTTCCGAGGAGGCCGCGCGGGCGACGGCGGCGCTCGGCGTCCGCGCGGTGATCGCGGGCTCGTTCGCGCCGGCGCACGCGCGCGCCCTCGTGCTCTGCGGCGTCGTGCCGCTGCGCTGGATGCGCGCGTCGGATGTCGCGAACGTCGCGAAGGGCGACGAGCTGGAGTTGCCGACGCTCGGCGAGTTGCTCGAAGCGGGGCCGCGCGTCACCGTGCGCCACCTCACGCGCGGCCTGTCGTTCGGGGTCGTGCACGATCTCGATTCCGACGCGCTCGCGCTGGTGCGCGCGGGCGGACTGCTGGCGCGCGCGCGCGCCACCGGGAGGGCTTGACGTGCTCGTGGACCACGCCCGCATCCACGCCATCGCCGGCAAGGGGGGCGCCGGTTGCATCAGCTTCCGGCGCGAGAAGTACGTCCCCAAGGGCGGGCCCGACGGCGGGGACGGCGGCCACGGCGGAAGCGTCGTGCTCGAGGTGGACCCGCACGTGCGCACGCTCCTTGACTGCCGTGAGGCCCCCCGATACCGTGCCGACGCCGGTCGCGCGGGCTCGGGCAACAACCGGACGGGCCGCGACGGCGACGATCTGGTGATCCGGGTGCCGGCGGGCACGGTGGTGAAGGACGCCGACAGCGGCGAGGTGCTGGCCGACCTGGTCCGCCGCGGCGAACGTTGGGTGGCCGCCCGCGGAGGACGCGGCGGTCGCGGCAATACCCGCTTCGCAACCCCGACCCACCAGGCGCCACGTCGCGCCGATCCCGGAGAGCAGGGCGGCGAGCGCATGCTCGAACTCGAGCTCAAGCTCATCGCCGACGTGGGGCTGGTCGGACTTCCCAACGCGGGCAAGTCCACGTTGCTGTCGCGCGTCTCGCGCGCGCGTCCGAAGATCGCCGACTATCCGTTCACCACGCTCGAGCCCAATCTCGGGATCGCGGCGCTCGACCTCGAGCGCAGTTTCGTGGTGGCGGACCTGCCGGGGCTCATCGAGGGCGCGAGCGCGGGCCGCGGACTCGGACACCAGTTCCTGCGTCACGTGGAGCGCACGCGGGTGCTGGCGTTCCTGCTCGACGTCGGCGCTCCGGAGCCGCTCGCGACCCTGGAGATGCTCGAGCGGGAGATTCATCAGTACAGCGCGGCGCTCGCCGAGAAACCGCGGCTCGTCGTGCTGACCAAGTCGGACCTGCTGTCCCCCGAGGAACGCGCGCAGGCGCCCGCGAGGCTGGGCCTGCCGGGCGCGCACCTCATCAGCGCCCACAGCGGCGACGGCCTTCGCGAGCTGCTCGAGTGCTTCTGGAAGGAGATCGCCGCGGCCGCGGCGAAGGAGACGACCGAGGATTCCGATGGCGGATGACAAGTACGGACCGGGCGGACGCACCTACGACGCGATGAACGCGCGCGGCCTCGCGGGCAAGCGCGACTACGTGCGCTCGCTCGAGCAGCGCCGCGACGAGGAGGCGATGTCGCTGCTCGTCGAGTGCCTGTGCGACGAGTCGTGGTACCTGCGCGAGCTGGCGGAGAGCGCCCTGCTGCGGCTCGGGGAGCGGGCCGGGGAGGCGCTGCTGCCGCTGCTCGAGCAGGGTCTGTGGTACTCGCGCGTCAGTTCCGCGCGCGTGCTCGGCCGGCTCGGCTACGCGCCCGCGGCCGCAGGGCTGCTGCGGCTCCTGGGAGACTCGGTCTCCAGCGTCTCGCAGGCGGCGGGCGCGTCGTTGTGCGATCTCGCGCATCGCAACGGCTCGGCGCGGATCGCGTGGGAGCTGCGCCGCATGGCGCCCGAGCAGCGGCACGCGCGGTTCGAGCGGCTCGCCGCGCTCGATCGTCCGCTGCACGAGCGGCTCGAACGGCTGGTGAAGAACGACGACCTGATGGACAACGAGGACCCCGAAAACCTGCGCGACGACAGCGAACTCGTGCGCGCGAGCGAAGAGGGAGTCGAATGGGAGGTCCTCACCGGGCCACCGCCGCGGCGGCCGCTGGAACCTGCGGGAGCGGACCCGAAGCCGTCGGCATGAAGGCCGCGGCGGTGGCCGAACCACCGCCGTCGCCCCGGCTTCCGCCCGCGCCGGCGAGAAGCGTCATGCGAGGCGAACCGGGCTATCCGGACGCGCTGCTCGACCTTCGCGATGCTCCCGCGCGCGTCTGGTTGAGCGGCGCGCCGGTGCCGGCGCGGGAACGCTGCGTCGCGATCGTCGGCTCGCGCGCCGCCTCGCCTTACGGCACCGAGCTCTCGCGCCGGCTCGCCGCGGACCTCGCGGCGCTCGGCCTCACGGTCGTGAGCGGCCTCGCGCGCGGCATCGACGCCGCGGCGCATCAGGGCGCGCTGGGCGGCGCCGGAGGCACGATCGCGGTCCTGCCCTCGGGGCTCGACCGGGTGGCGCCGGAACATCACGCGGCGCTGGCCGCCGACATCGCGCGGCGCGGGACACTGCTCAGCGAGTTCGCCGCCGGTCCGCCTTTCGGTCCCGGGGCGTTCGTGCGTCGCAACCGCCTGATCGCCGCGCTCGCGGAAGTTCTGGTGGTCAGCGAAGCCGCCGAGCGCAGCGGCGCGTTGACGACCGCCGCCGCGGCGCGCGCGCTGGGGCGGACGGTGCTGGCCGTGCCCGGCGACGCGGACCGGCCGACCTCGCGGGGAACGCTCGCGCTGCTGCGCACCGGCGCGCGGCCGTGCGCCGACGCGGGCGACGTGCTCGCGGCCCTTCGCGCGGTCGGCCGGCCGGCGCAGGCGGCGGACCCGGCCGCGCGGCTCGCGGCGGCGCTCGACGGCACGCCCCGCACGCTCGACGATCTCGCGGCGCGCGCCCGGATGGAGCCGCAGGCGGCGCTCGCCGAACTGCTGCGCCTCGAGTGGGCCGGAATCGCGCGGGCCCGCCCCGGCCAGCGCTGGATCGCGCGCCCGTGAAGACGCACGCGCTCGAGGCGCTGCTGGTGAGGGGCTTGTTCGGCGCCAGCCGGGCGCTGCCCTGGCCGGGGGGCACGGCCGTGGGAGCGGCCGCGGGCGGGCTCGCGCGCGCGCTCGGACTGCGCCGGCGCGTCGCGGAGTCGAACCTGGCGCTCGCCTTTCCGGAGCGAACCGCGCAGGAGCGCGCCGCCATCCTCGCCGCGCACTGGCGCGAAGTGGGCCGGATCGCCGCCGAGTATGCGCGGCTGCCCGAACTGGCGCGCGCGCGCGCGGACGCCGTCGCCGAAGCGCACGGCCTCGGGCACCTCGAGGCCCTGCGCGGCCGCGGCGCGCTGCTGCTGACCGGGCACTTCGGCAACTTCGAGCTGCTCGGGGCGCACCTCGCACGGCTCAACCCCGTGGACTTCGTGGTCAAGCCGCTCTCGAACCCGAAGGTCGAAGCGCTGGTCAACGACCTGCGCTCGCGCGCCGGCGTCGGAATCATTCCGCTCGGCGGCGGCGTGAAGCACGTCTTCAAGGCGCTGCGCGCCGGCCGCTGGGTGGCGCTGCTCGCCGATCAGGATGCCCGTCGTCACGGCGTGTTCGTGCCCTTCTTCGGCCGCCTCGCGAGCACCCCCGAGGGGCCCGCGAGGCTGTCGCTCCAGACCGGCGCGCCGATCGTCTTCGGAACGATCCGCCGGCGCGCCGACGGACGGCATCGCCTCGACGTGGACCCGCCGCACGCGAGCGCCGGCCCGCCGGACGAGGCGCACGTGCGCGCGCTCACCGCCTGGCACGCGGCACGGCTCGAACGCGAAGTGCGCGCCGCGCCGGAACACTGGTTCTGGCTCCACCGCCGCTGGAAGACTCCACCGCCCACGCCCTCCGGGAGCTGACATGCATCGTTTCGAGATCCGCGTGCGTTACGGCGACACCGACCAGATGGGCTGGGTCTACTACGGAAACTACCTGCGCTGGTTCGAGATCGGTCGCGCCGAGATGATGCGCTCGCTCGGGCGCAGCTACCGCGAGGTCGAGGACGGCCTGGGCGTGCTGATGCCGGTGCTCGAGGCGCACTGCCGCTACTTTCACGGCGCGCGATACGACGAGCGCGTCACCCTCGAGACCGGCCTGCTCGACCATGACCGCGCGAGCATGCGGTTCGGCTACCGTGTGCGCGGCGAGGACGGCGCGGTGTGCGCGATCGGCTGGACCTCGCACTGCTTCACGACCCGCGAGGCGAAGCTCGTGCGCCCGCCGGCGATGCTGCGCGACCTGCTGGGCGTGGCGCCGGTGGTGGACGCGGAGTTGCGCGCGCAACTCGGCGAGCCGGCGGGCGGAGGCGTCAGCTCGTGAACCCCAGTTCCTTGCCCTTGCTCGGTTCGCCCGGCAGCTTGATGGGTCCGAAGTTGTTCTCGTAGTTCCGCAGGTTCTGCTCGAGCGCCCCGAGCAGTCCCTTGGCGTGCTGCGGCGTCATGATGATGCGCGAGAACACGCGGGCCTTCGGCAGGCCGGGCAGGGCACGCGCGAAGTCGAGGATGACCTCGGCCTGCGAGTGGGTGATGAAGACGAGGTTCGCGTAGATGCCCTCGGCCTCGCGTTCGCCGAGGCCGATCTCGAGGGGTTGGGGCTGCGGCTGCGGTGCGTCCACCGGAAGCCTCCGTGGTGGGTGGGGGTGAAATCGGACCGCGGCGGACGGTAGGAAGCGCGCAGGGCGCGGTCAAGCGGCCGGGGGCGTTCGCCGATAACCCCGGTGGCGGCGGCCCGCGGGAAGCCGCGGGCGCCTTCCCGTCTCCGGGATCGCGTCGCGCCGTCCCACCGACCCTCTGGGAGCCCATGAATCGCAGGGATGCATCCCCGTCCGAGCGGACCGGAGCCGGCCGCTTCCCGCTGCTTCCGGCGCTCGCGCCGTTGTTCGACTGCGAGGCCGATGCGGAGGCGCTCGAACGCGTCCTGCTGGCGCTCGCCGTGCACCCGCAGGGGGCGGCAGCGTCACGGGCCTGGTGGCTGCGCTGGACGCCGGCGCACGAATCGCTCGTCGGCGCCCGCCAGGACGCCGCGGTGCCCGATGCGGAGCCGCTGGCGCAGGCGCTCGGCCGCGCCCGTCGCGCGGCGCCCGCCGATGCGTCGGGAGAGCGCCGGCTGCGCGCCTGGTCGGAGCGGCCCGAGCATCTCGAAGGTGCGCTTTCAGCGGCCTGGCGCGGAGCCGACGGAGCGCTCGGAGCCGGAGGCGATCAGCCGGGCGCCCCCTGGTGCGAAGCGCCCCGCGTCGCCGCGGTCCGCCTGCGCGTCGAATCGGCGAACGTCGGTCTGCTCGTGTTCGAGCCGGCGGAGCACGACACCGACGAAGCCGCCGCCGCCGTCGCCGCGGCACTGGGTTCGCTCGCCGAGTCCGCCTTCGCCGCGCAGCGACGCCTGGCGGTCGCGAGGACGAGGTCGCGCCAGGCCGCGCTGCTGGGCGAGTTCGCCGCGGCGTGCGTGGCGTCCATCAACGTGGCCGAGGCATTGCACCTGCTGGCCCGGTTCGCCGCCGAAGGCGTCAGCGTGCGCGGCTCCGCCGTCTTTCTCGCCAGCGATGCCGCCACGCCGAAGCTCGAGGTCTCGCACGGCAGCGCCTCGAGCCGCGAACGCCAGGCACTGGGCTGGCAGGAGGCGGCCGGCGAGGCGCTGGCGGGCGGCCAGCGGCGCTCGGGCGCGAAGCCCGGGGAAGCGCGGGGCGTGCCGGACGCGGTCGCGGCCGAGGTCGGCGCCTGGGCGGTCGTGCCGATCTCGGCCTACGCGCGCGGTCTCGGGGTCCTCGCCGTGTGGGACTCGCACGAAGGCGAGGGCGTGCCGAACGGCTTTTCGGCGCACGACCTCGAGTTCCTCGCGACGCTGGCGGCGCAGGCCGGGCTGCTGCTCGCACACTCGGCGGCGATCGCCGAACTGGATCGCGCGCGCACGACGGGTCGTGAACAGGCCGCCCGGCTGCTCGATCAGGACCGCCTCGCCGGCGTGGGCGATCTCGCGGCGCGCGTCGCGCAGGAAGCGCGCAACCCGCTCGCCACGATCGCCGCGTTCGCGCGCCGTGCGCACCGCGGTCTGGAGGGCGGCGAGCCGCAGCACGAGTTCCTCGAGATCGTGGTGCGCGAGACGGAGCGGCTCGAGGCGATGCTGGCCGAGTTGCTGCGCTGGAGCGAACCGGAGCGACCGCGCCTGCGCATGCAGGCTCTGAACACGGTGGTGCAGGAAGCGCTGCGGCAAAGCGGCGAGATGCTGGTGCGCCGGCGCGTGAGGCTTCTGAAGAAGCTCGCGCCGGACCTGCCGGCGCTGCTGCTCGACGCCTCGCGGATCCGCCGCGTGATCGGGAACATCCTCGCCTACGCGCTCGAGTGCGTGCCGGCCGGCGGGCGCATCCAGGTGGAGTCGCGCCGCGCGCAGGGACACGTGCTGGTCGAGGTGGCGTTCGACGGCCAGCGCCAGGGAGGCGATCTGCTCGAGCAATTGTTCGTGCCGTTCGCGACCGGGCCCGTCGCCGGCGCGGCAGTCGGCCTGGGAATGGCACAGCAGATCGTGCGCGAGCATGGCGGAGAGGTGCGCGTGAGGGGCGAAAGCGAGTGGAACACGGTCTTCTCGTTCACGCTTCCGGTGGCCGGGAACGAGGACCGGCGGCGCCGGCGCGGACGCCGCTCGCTGCGCGGCGATCGGCGCCGTTCCGGGGACGATTCCGGCGCCGCCGGGGTTTGACGCCTTCGCGAGGCCCATGCTAGAAATCCGTGCCCCGAAACCACCTGCGGTGGTTCTCGGTACGACTTCGCCACCCTAGCTCAGTTGGTAGAGCACGTGACTGAAAATCACGGTGTCCCCAGTTCGATTCTGGGGGGTGGCACCATGGTCCGGTGCGGCCGGCCACGCGCGGTCCCGCCGGAGCGCTGGGGAGCTGGTGTAGCTCAGCTGGTAGAGCACGTCACTCGTAATGACGGGGTCACCGGTTCGATTCCGGTCACCAGCTCCATTACTCGTTCGGGATCTCGAATCGTCCCGCCCGTTCGGCCCCCTGCACGGCCGTTCCGGGCGAAGCGGGCCGGTGCCGGGCGCCTCGCGGCGCCGGACACTGGCCCGTCGTCTTGATCGCTGCGCCATCGTCGAACGGAGGCCGTCTGCCGTCGTCGCTCATGATCAGTGTCGCCGGTGTGCGTGGCGTGGTCGGCGAAACGCTGACCCCACCGGTGCTGAGCCGCTTCGCGGCGGCGTTCGCCCGCTCGCTCGGCGACGGGCCGGTGGTCGTCGGCCGTGACGCGCGCACCAGCGGGCCCATGGTGCTCAGCGCCGTCAGCGCGGGACTGAGCGCGGCGGGCCGCGACGTCGTGGACCTCGGGCTGGCGACGACGCCCGCGACGCAGCTGGCGGTCGAGCACCTGCGCGCGGCCGGCGGCGTGATCCTGACCGCGAGCCACAACCCGGCGCCCTGGAACGCGCTCAAGTTCCTGTCCGCGCGCGGCGAGTTCCTGGGGCCCGTGGAAGGACGACTCGTGCGCGAGCGCTACGAGGCCGACCGCGACCTGTGGCTGGCCTGGGACCGGCTCGGCGAGGTGCGTGCGGAGCCCGGCGCGCTCGGCTGGCACCTCGAGCGCGTGCTCGGGCTCGGCTGCGTGGACGTGGCGGCGATCCGCGCGCGCGCGCTGCGGGTGGTGGTGGACGGCTGCGCGAGCGTCGGCGGCGTCGCCGTCCCGGCGCTGCTCGAGCGGCTCGGCGCCAGCGTCGTGGAGCTCGACTGCGAGCCCAACGGGGCGTTCACGCGCGAGCTCGAGCCCCTGCCGGAGCACCTCGGCGCGCTCGGGCGAAGGGTGCGCGAGGAGCACGCCGATCTCGGCATCGCACTCGATCCGGACGCGGACCGGGCGGCATTCGTGGACGCGGCGGGCGTCCCGCTCGGCGAGGAGTACACGGTCGCGATCGGCACACGCGTCGTGCTCGCGCGCGAGCGCGGTCCGGTTGTGACAAACCTTTCGACGTCCCGTATGCTGGACGCCGTTTGCGACGAGGCCGGCGTGGAGCTCCATCGCACGCCCGTGGGGGAAGCGCACGTGGTTGCCGCCATGCACGCCCGCGGTGCCATCGCCGGGGGAGAGGGAAACGGCGGCATGATCCTGCCGGCTGCTCATTATGGTAGGGACGGGCTGGTGGCGATGGCGCTGCTCGCGCAGGCGATGAGCGGTGGGGCGACGATCCGTTCGCTCGCCGACTCGCTGCCGCGCTACGTGATGGTGAAGGACAAGCTGAAGCGGCCGGACGAGCCGTGGGACCGCGCCGGCGTCCGGCTGCGCGACGCCTTCGCGGGCTGGTCGGTGGACGAGACCGACGGCCTGCGTTTCGCGCGAGGAGCGGAATGGGTGCACGTCCGGCCGTCGGGCACCGAGCCCGTCGTGCGGGTGATTGCGGAAACGCCGTCCACGGACGCGACTCGGACGCTGATCGGTCTCGCGCGACAGGCCCTGGCGGGCTGACCCTCGGAGGATCGGGATCATGTGTGGAATCGTCGGGTACGTCGGCAGCCGGGACTGCCTTCCCGTCCTGATCGAGGGCATCAAGCGGCTCGAGTACCGCGGCTACGATTCGGCGGGTGTCGCCGTGCAGACCCCGTCGGAGCTGTGCGTCGTCAAGTCGGCCGGCAAGATCCGTGCGCTCGAGAGCCGGCTCAAGCAGGGCGCTCCCGCGGGCACGTTCGGCATCGCGCACACCCGCTGGGCGACGCACGGCGAGCCGAACGACGTGAACGCCCATCCGCACACCGACGAGCAGTGCACGGTCGCGCTCGTCCACAACGGCATCATCGAGAACTACGCGACGCTCAAGGCCGCGCTCGAGGCGGAAGGCCACACGTTCGCGACCCAGACCGACACCGAAGTCCTCGCGCACCTGATCGAGAAGCACGTCCGTCGCGGGCTCAAGCTCGAGCGCGCGGTCGGGGCGGCGCTGCGCGACGTCGAGGGCACGTACGGCATCGCGGTGATGTGCTCGAGCGAGCCCGGCACCGTGGTGGGGGCGCGTCACGGCAGCCCGATGGTGCTGGGCATCGCCGACGGCGAGTACTACCTCGCGTCCGACGTCGCCGCGATCGTCGAGCACACGCGCCAGGTCATCTACCTGGACGACGGCGAGATGGCCGTGCTGACCCCCGACGGCTTCCACACCACGACGATCGCGAACGAGCGGGTCGAGAAGGCCGTTCACGACGTGGACTGGGACCTGAGCCAGATCGAGAAGGGCGGTTTCGATCACTTCATGCTGAAGGAGATCATGGAGCAGCCCGACGCGGTGCGGAACGCGATGCGCGGACGGCTCAACGTCGAGGAAGGGCTCGCGCGTCTCGGCGGGCTCAACATGACCCCCGAACAACTGCGCGAGATCCGGCGCATCATCATCCTCGGATGCGGCACCTCGTGGCACGCGGGACTGATCGGCGAGTACATGCTCGAGGAGTTCGCCCGCGTTCCGGTCGAGGTCGAGTACGCGTCCGAGTTCCGCTACCGGAACCCGATCGTGGACGAGGGCACGCTGGTGCTCGTGATCTCGCAGTCGGGCGAGACGATCGACACGCTGGCGGCGATGCGGGAGGCGCGGCGCAAGGGCGCGCGGGCGCTGGGCATCGTGAACGTGGTGGGTTCGACCATCGCCCGCGAGTCCGACGGCGGCGTCTACATTCACGCCGGCCCCGAGATCGGCGTGGCCTCGACCAAGGCGTTCACCAGCCAGGTCACCGTGCTGGCCCTGCTGACGCTGGCGCTCGGGCGGCACCGGGGCCTGTCGCGCGATCACGGGCTCGAGATCGCGCGCGAGCTGGCCGCCCTGCCCGCGAAGCTCGAACGCGTACTCGCGACCGACGACGCGGTGCGGCGCATCGCCTCGCAGTACGTGAAGCACAACAACTTCATCTACCTCGGCCGGGGCTTCAACTTCCCGGTCGCGCTCGAAGGCGCGCTCAAGCTGAAGGAGATCTCCTACATCCACGCCGAGGGCTATCCGGCGGCCGAAATGAAGCACGGGCCGATCGCGCTCATTGACGAGCACATGCCGGTGGTCTTCATCTGCACGCGGGACAGCGCCTACGAGAAGGTCGTCAGCAACATGATGGAGGTGCGGGCGCGCAAGGGGCGCATCATCGCGATCGCGACCGAGGGCGACGAGGACGTCGCGACGCGCGCGGACCACGTGCTGTACGTGCCGAGCAGCATCCCGATGCTGCAGCCCATTCTCTCGGTCGTGCCGCTCCAGCTGCTCGCGTATCACGTCGCGGTCGCGCGCGGCTGCGACGTGGACCAGCCGCGCAACCTGGCCAAGAGCGTCACCGTCGAGTGACGCGGGAGGATCCGCCCTTGAACGCCCCGCTGAACGTCGCGAACGCACCGAAGGCCATCGGGCCCTACAGCCAGGCGCAGGTCGTGCGGCTGCACGGCGGCGGCCGGATGGTCTTCACCTCGGGCCAGATCGGGCTCGATCCGGCCTCGGGAGAACTGGTCGCGGGGGGCGTTCGCGAGCAGGCGACACGCGTCCTGCAGAACCTGTCGGCCGTGCTGGAGGGCGCGGGCCTGACGCTCGCGGACGTGGTCCGGACCACGGTGTACCTGGCGGACATGCAGGAGTTCGCGGTCATGAACGAGGTGTACGCCGCGGCGTTCGGCGCCTCGCGGCCGGCGCGGACCACCATCGCGGCCGCCGGCCTGCCGAAGGGCGCGCGGATCGAGATCGACGTGGTGGCCGTGAGCCGCGACCTGTGACGGAGTCGGGCGCGCGTTCCGCGCGACGACCCACGAGGAGCCTGTGACGCGGATCGAAGTCCCGGACGCGCGGCTCACCGCGACGGTGGCCGCCGCCGGATGTGCTGCGAAGCTCGGTCCCGGCGACCTTCGCCTGGCGCTGGGCCGGCTGAAGCAACCCCGGCGCGACCGCCGCGTGCTGGTGGACGCGTCCACCCTGGACGACGCGGGAATCTTCGCGCACGGCCGGGGGGAGGTGCTGGTCCAGACGGTGGATTTCTTCACCCCGATCGTGGACGACCCGTACGACTTCGGGCAGGTGGCGGCCGCGAACGCCCTGTCCGACATCTGGGCGATGGGCGGCCAGCCGCTCACCGCGCTCGCGCTGCTGTGCGTGCCGGACCACGGAGTGGACTCCGAAGTGATCGCCGCGATCCTGCAGGGCGGGCTCGACAAGGTTCACGAGGCGGGGGCGAGCGTCGTCGGCGGGCACAGCCTGCGGGATCCGGAGCTGAAGTTCGGATACGCGGTGACGGGCGTCGCGAAGCGCCGCCGGCTGCTGCTCAACAGCGGAGTCCGCCGCGGGGACCGGCTCTACCTGACGAAGCCGCTGGGCACCGGCGTGCTGACGACCGCTCTCAAGCGCGGGCTGCTCGAAGCGCCGCTGCTGCGGCGCGTCACACGGCAGATGGCGACGCTCAATCGCGCCGCCGCCGAGCAGGCGGTCGCCTTCGGTTCGCGCGCCGCGACCGACGTGACCGGGTTCAGCCTGCTCGGCCATGCCTCGCAGATGGCGGACGCCAGCGGCGTGACGCTGCTGCTGCGGCCGACGGCCGACTGGCTGCTGCCGCGCGTGCGCGAGTTCCTCGCGGCCGACGTGCAACCCGGAGGCCTCGCCCGCAACCGGGATTTCTACCGGGCCCGGATCGCGCCGGGAGCGGTGCCGGACGATCTCCTGAAGGCGTTGTACGATCCGCAGACGTCCGGCGGCCTGCTCGTGGCGATGCCCGCGCGCCGGGCGGCGGCCTTCGAGTCGGCGCTTCGCCGTCGTCGCCTGTGGCACGTGGCGGCCGGCGAGGCGATCGCGCGCGAGGCGACGGCCGTGCGCCTCGACGACGGCGCTCGGGTCGTGGTGTGAAACGGGAACGAATGGGATCTGGTGGTCCCCGAGGACTTCAAATCCTGCGGTCGGGCGCTTGCGTCCGAGGTGGGTTCGATTCCCACGCGTTCCCGCCACTCTTGTTCGTTGCCGGCATGGCGGTGCTGACCGCCCTCGCGTTCGCGCGGCCGGCCGCGGCTCAGGGCGTCGCGCCCGACACGGTCTCCCGGCCCGCGGCGGCCGCCGGCTCGTGGACGGAACAGCCGCGCTTCGTCATGTTGCGCTCGCTGCTGATTCCGGGCTGGGGACAGGTGCACAACCGCGCCTGGCTCAAGGCCGCCGGGGTGGCCGGCACGGAGACCTGGCTGATCTCGTCCATCCTGCGCGACCAGCGGGATCTCGACGGGCTGCTCTCGGAGGTCGAATCGGCACGGCTCGCGCAGGACGAGGCGCGTTACGCGGCCGCCGCGAACCGCTACAATGCCCGGCTCGACACCTACGTCGGCCGCCAGTGGCTGCTTGGCGGCCTGCTCGCGTATGCGCTGGTGGACGCGTACGTGGACGCCCACTTCCGCAACTTCGACCTCGAGTTCAAGCACGACCCGGCCCTCCCCGAACCGCTGCCCTCCGGCACCCCCGCGCCGGATGGAGGCGGCACGGCGCGCGGCGGGCGTTCGAGTCTCGCGCTGAGATGGCACTTTTGAACGATCCGCGCACACGCGACATCCGCAACTTCTGCATCGTGGCCCACATCGACCACGGCAAGAGCACGCTGGCGGACCGGCTGCTCGAGATCACGCACACGCTGACGCCGCAGCAGATGAAGGCGCAGGTGCTCGACGACATGGATCTCGAACGCGAGAAGGGGATCACGATCAAGTCGCACGCGATCGCCATGGAGTACGTCGCCCGCGACGGCCGGAAGTACGAGCTGAACCTGATCGACACGCCCGGGCACGTGGACTTCACGTACGAGGTCTCGCGCAGCCTGGCGGCCTGCGAGGGCGCGATTCTCGTCGTGGACGCCTCCCAGGGAATCGAGGCGCAGACGCTGTCGAACTACTTCCTCGCCCGCGACCAGCACCTCGCGATCGTCGGGGCGATCAACAAGATCGATCTGCCGGCCGCCCGTCCGGACGACGTGGCGCTCGAGATCGAGCACGTCGCCGGAGTCCCGGCCGAACAGGTGTGCCGGATCAGCGCCAAGACCGGTCACGGCGTCGCCGAACTGCTCGAGCGCGTGATCTCCGACGTGCCCGCTCCCGCGGGCGACCCCGACGCGCCGCTGCGCGCGCTCATCTTCGACTCGAAGTTCGACCAGTACCGCGGCGTCGTGTGCCTCGTCCGCCTGGTGGACGGCAGCGTGCGCGCGGGCGACCACATCCGCTTCCTGTCCACCGGCAAGGAGCACGAGGTGACGGAGGTCGGCCGCCTGCGGCTCCGGCTCGAACCCGCCGCCGAGCTGCACGCCGGGCAGGTCGGCTACGTGGTGGCCGGGGTCAAGTCCGTCGCCGACGCACGGGTGGGCGACACCATCGGCCTCGCCTCGCAGGAGGCGACCGAGCCGCTGGCGGGCTTCCGCGAGACCAAGTCCATGGTCTTCTCGGGGCTCTACCCGATCGACGCCGAACAATACGAGGCGCTCAAGGAAGCGCTCGCCAGGCTGCGGCTCAACGACGCCTCCCTGATGTACGAGCCGGAGACCTCGGTGGCCCTCGGGTTCGGGTTTCGCGTCGGCTTCCTGGGACTGCTGCACCTCGAGATCATCCAGGAACGACTGCGGCGCGAGTTCCAGATCGACCTCATCGCGACGACCCCGAGCGTCGAGTACCACATCCTGCTCACCGACGGGGAGTTCCTGAAGATCGACAACCCGGCCAACATGCCGCCGGTGCAGAACATCGAGACGATCGAGGAGCCGCTGGTGCTCGCGCACGTGGTCACCCCGACCGACTACCTCGGCAACGTCATGAAGCTCTGTCAGGAGCGGCGCGGGGCGTTCGTGGACATGGTGCATCTCGAGGAGAAGCGGGTGCGGATCGCCTACCGCCTGCCGCTCGGCGAGATCGTGCTCGACTTCTACGACCGGCTGAAGTCGGTCTCGCGGGGTTACGCGTCGCTGGACTACGAGTTCGCCGGGCATCAGGCGTCCGACGCGGTCAAGCTCGACATCCTGCTGAACGGCGAGCCCGTGGACGCGCTGTCGGCGATCGTCCACAGGGACAAGGCCTACACCTACGGCAGTTCGCTGTGCGAGAAGCTCAAGGAACTGATCCCGCGGCAGATGTTCCAGGTGGCGATCCAGGCCGCCATCGGCGGCAAGATCATCGCCCGCGAAACGCTCGGGGCGATGCGCAAGAACGTCATCGCGAAATGCTACGGTGGCGACATTTCGCGCAAGCGCAAGCTGCTCGAGAAGCAGAAGGAAGGCAAGCGGCGCATGAAGCAGATCGGCACCGTCGAGGTGCCGCAGGAAGCGTTCCTCGCGGTGCTGCGAGTGGACCGGAGCTGAGGGCGAAGGGAGACCGATGGCCAGGGCGAAGCAGGCGAAGTCGCAGCTTCAGGAATACGTGGAAGCGATCCTGTGGGCGGTCGCGCTCACGTTCGTGCTGAGGGCGTTCGTCATCCAAGCGTTCCGCATTCCGTCGGAATCCATGGTCAAGACGCTGCTGGTCGGCGACTTCCTGTTCGTCAACAAGTTCGAGTTCGGACCCAAGATTCCGTTCACGCACGTGCGCCTTCCCGGCCTGCGCAAGCCGAGGCGCGGGGACGTGATCGTCTTCCAGTTCCCGCCCGACCCGACGAAGGATTACATCAAGCGCTGCATCGCCACCGAGGGCGAGACCGTCGAGGTGCGCGACAAGGTCGTGTACGTGAACGGCAGGCCGCTCGACGAGCCGTACGCGTCGCACATCTCGCCCGACACGCTGCCCGCCTCCATGGGACCGCGCGACAACATGCCGCCCCGAACGGTCGAGCCGGGCGAGCTGTTCATGATGGGCGACAACCGCGACAACTCCTTCGACAGCCGCTTCTGGGGCGAGGTGCCGATGGACCTGGTCCAGGGTCGCGCGATGTTCATCTACTATTCGACCGGCGGAAACTCGTGGTGGAACTACCTGCTGGACACCCGCTTCAACCGGATGTTCCGCCCGATTCGCTGAGCGACGCCGGTCCGCAACGCCGCGCCCGCGACGAGGCGCGGCTCGGGCTGTACGTGCACGTGCCCTTCTGCGCCGTGCGCTGCTCGTACTGCCATTTCTCGACCGCCTCGTTCTCGGGCGCTGGGGTCGAGAAATGGTTCGCCGCGATCGAACACGAAGCGGAGCTGCGCGCGCCGCTCGCGGCCGGGCAAGCGTTCACGTCGCTGTTCTTCGGGGGCGGAACGCCGTCCGCCCTCTCGGCACGCCAGTTCGGGCGCCTGGCCGCGATCCTGCGGGCGCACTTCACGCTCGCACCGGGCGCCGAGGTGACCCTGGAGGCGAACCCCGAGAGCGTGCGCGCCGGTCTGCTCGACGCCTGGGCCTCGGCGGGCGTGAACCGTCTGTCGCTCGGCGTGCAGAGTTTCGATCCCGGCGAGCTGGCGCTGCTCGGGCGCATTCACGACGACGCGCGGCCCGCCGAGGCGGTTGCCCTCGCGCGCGCGCACGGGTTCGAGCGGCTGTCGCTCGACCTCATGTTCGGGTTCCCCGGACACGGCCCGTCGGCCTTCGCGCGCACGCTCGAGCGCGCGCTCGAACTCGGGCCCGAGCACCTCTCCGCCTACGCCTTCATCGTCGAGGCGGGCAACCCGCTGAGCGACGAGGTGCTCGCGGGGCGGCTCGCGGTGGCCGACGACGACCTGCAGGCCGACCTGCACGCGCTGTTCCTCGAACGGTCGGCCGCGGCCGGACTGCGCTTCTACGAAACCTCGAACGTCAGCCGTCCGGGCGCCGAGGCCCGGCACAGCCTCGTCTACTGGCTGCGCCGGGATTACCTCGCGCTGGGTCCGTCGGCGCACGGCCTGTGGCGCGGCGAACGCTGGGGCAACCGGTTTTCGACCTCGGCCTGGGCGGACTCGGTGCTCGCGGGCGATTCTCCCGAGGACGGCCGGGAGTCGTGTCCGCCCGAGGCGGTCGCGGACGAGATCGTCATGCTGGCGCTGCGACTCGGGCGCGGCCTCGAGCCCGACGCCTACGGGTCAAGGGATTGGCAACTTGTGCGGCGCCGATACGGTCCGGCCATCGAAGCGGCTGAACGCGAGGGCAGGCTGGAACGCACGGCCACCGGCTGGCGGGTGCCGGCCGGCCACCGCTTCGTCGCCGACGACACCATCGCCTGGCTGGCCGCACGCGCCGGGCGCGGTTGACATGCTTCCCAGCTTCCCTAGAGTCACGCCCATGTTTGATGCCACTTTTCCCGGACGCTCGCACCCGGGCCAGCTCGATCTCGAGGCCCGGCAGGGCGCGGTGCTCACGGCGCTCGTGGAGCTGCACGGCCGCGCCGCCGGGCCGGTCGGCTCGGAGCGCATCGCGCGCTGGGGCCGGCTGGCGATCTCGCCCGCGGCCGTTCGCGTCACGCTCACCGAACTCGAGGAACTCGGGCTGGTCGAGCGCGCGCGCGCCGGGGCCGCGAGGGTGCCTTCGGCACGCGGCTACGAGCACTACGTCCGCGCGCTGCTCACTCCGTCCGGGTTGCCCGACGCCGTCGGAACGCTGATCGATCGCCATCTGGGCGAGTCCACGCGCGACGTCGAGCGCCTGCTGCACGAAGCGTCGCGCCTGCTGGCCACGCTGACGCGCCAGATGGGACTCGCGCTGGCGCATTCGCTCGACGACGAGCGGCTGGCCTCGGTGGACCTCGAGCCGCTCGGCGAGCGGCGCACGCTGCTGGTGCTCGGGCTGGGCGGGCGATCGCGTTCGCTGGTGCTCGATCTCGACTCGCCGCTCGACGACGCCTCGCTGGCGCTGGTCGCGCGGGTGCTGCGCGAGCGGCTGCTCGGACGCCCGCTCGGCGAAGTTCGGGAACGCTTCGCGCACGACCCCGAGCTGGCGCGACACACGGCCGTGCGCATCCTGGTTCGCGCGGCGGCGGCGAGTTGGACGCGCCCCGTCGAGACGCAACTGCTCAGCTCGGGCGCGAGCCACATCGCCGAGCAGCCCGAGTTCGCGAACGCCCAGGATCTCGGCCCGGTCCTGCTCGCGGTCGAGACCGGCGATCCGCTGCGGCGCCTGCTGGTCAGCGGCGCGCAGGGCCAGGTCGCGGTGCGCGTCGGGCTCGACGGACCGGCCGCCCTGGCCGGCTGCAGCCTCGTGAGCTTTCCGCTTCCGGGCTCCATCACCGGCGCGGTCGGAGTGCTCGGGCCCCTGCGCATGGATTACGGGCTGACGCTCGCCGTGGTGGACCGCGTGGGATCACGCGTCGCCGACCTCCTCTCGGCCTGAAGGCCGGACCCGACGAAAGGAATCCGCTCCCCATGATCGACGACGTCCGCGAGACGTTCGCGGGCGAGGGCCCCGACACGACCCCGCCCTCCACCGAAGCCATCGCTCCGCCGGCGACCCCGGAGTCGCCGGCGCCCGAAGCCGGCCCGCCCGCGGCGGAAGCGGCCGAGTTCCGCGACCGCTGGCTGCGGGCCGAAGCCGAGATGCAGAACGTCCGCCGCCGCGCCGCCCGCGAGCGCGACGAGGCGATCGCTTCCGCGGAAAACCGGTTCCTGCTCGAACTGGTCGAACTGCTCGACGACCTCGAGCGCGCGCTCGGGGCGGTGGCCCCCGCCGAGCAGGCGGCCGCGTGGGTGCAGGGCGTCGCCCTGACGGCGCAGCGGATGCGCGACACGCTCGCGCGCTGGAACACCTTCGCGATCGAGGCCGTCGGCCGGCCCTTCGATCCCAACCGCCACGAGGCCCTCGCCGAGATCGAAGCGCCCGACGGATTCGAGCCCGGGCAGGTGGCCGGCGAGGTGCTGAAGGGCTGGCGCCGCGGCGAGCGCACGCTGCGCGCCGCCCGGGTGCTCGTCGCGCGGGCGCGGGGCTGACGCGTGGCCCGGCGCGATTACTACGAGGTGCTGGGGGTCGCGCGCGGCGCCTCGGAGGAGGAAATCAAGAAGGCGTACCGCAAGGTCGCCATGCAGCATCATCCGGACCGCAATCCGGGCGACAAGGACGCCGAGGCGAAGTTCAAGGAGGCGACCGAGGCGTACGAGGTGCTGCGCGATGCGCAGAAGCGGGCGCGCTACGATCAGTTCGGCCACGCGGCGGCCGGAGGCGCGGGTGGCGCTCCGGGTATGGGCGCCGAGTTCAGCGGCTTCGACCTCGCGGACGCGCTGCGGGCGTTCATGCGCGACTTCGGCGCCGGCGAGGGCGGTCTCGAGGACCTCTTCGGCGGCGGGCGGCCGGGCGCTCACGGCCAGAGCCGCGGCGACGACCTGCAGGTGCGATTGCCGCTGACGCTCGAGGAGATCGCCGAGGGCGTCGAGAAGAAGATTCGCGTCAAGCACCTCAAGAAGTGCGAGACCTGCGCGGGCCGGGGCGGCAAGGGCGAGAAGCAGTGCTCGCAATGCCACGGCCGCGGGCAGGTCCGGCGCGTGCAGCAGACCGTGTTCGGCCAGTTCGTGAACGTCTCGGCCTGCCCGCGTTGTCACGGCGAGGGCAGCATCGTCAGCGAACCCTGCCGCGCGTGCGGCGGGGAGGGCCGGGTGAGCGAGACCGAGACGGTCTCGGTCAAGGTCCCGGCCGGGGTCGCGAACGGGAACTACATCCCGCTGCGCGGACTCGGCGACGCCGGCCTGCGCGGAGGCCCGGCGGGCGACCTGGTCGTGCTGATCGAGGAGAAGGAGCACGACGTCTTCGCGCGCCACGACAGCGACCTGCTGCTCGAGATGCCCGTCGGCTTCCCGACCCTCGCGCTCGGCGGAAGGATCGAGGTCCCGCTGCTGGGCGGCGGCGTGCACGCGCTCGACGTGAGCGCCGGCACCGCCAGCGGGCAGGTGGTGCGCGTGCGCGGCAAGGGGCTTCCCGGGCTGCGCGGCGGCCGCGGTGACCTGCAGGTGCGGTTGCGCGTCTGGGTGCCTTCGCGGCTCGCCGCCGCGGAGAAGAAGCTGCTCGAAGAGCTGCGCCGCAGCGAGGGACTCAAGCCGCCGCGGGCGGCCCGCTCGCTGTTCGAGCGGGTGCGGGATGCGTTCGGAAGCTGACGGCGCTCCGTCGTTCGTGCACCTGCCGGGTCTGCGCGCGGCGGGTGGCGAGTTCGGGATCGCCGGCGACGAGGCGCACTACCTGCGCCGCGTGGTGCGCGTGCGCGCCGGCGAGCGTGTGACGGCGAGCGACGGCGAGGGCACGCTCGCCGAGCTGCGGGTCGTCACCCTGGACCCCGAGCTGCGTGTCGAGCGGAGCGCGCTGCGGCAGGTCGAGCGGCGGGGCCGGCTCGAAGTGTGGTGCGGCGCGCCGGAGGGCGATCGCGCCGACTGGCTGGTCGAGAAGCTCGCCGAACTGGGCGTGGCGACCCTGCGGCCCGTGGACGGCGAACGCGGCGGCTGGGAGCGCCTCTCGCGACGGGCGGAACGATGGGAGCGACTCGCGACCGCGGCCCTGCGCCAGTCCCGGTCCGCCTACCGGCTGGTGATCGCACCGCCCGCCCGACTCGACGAGACGATGGCCGCAGCCGGCGTGCTGGATGCCGCCTACCTCGCGGACGTCGCAGGCTCCCGTTTCGCGGCGCCTCCGTCGACCGGCCTGCTGCGGGTCGCGGCGGCCATCGGCCCCTCGAGCGGATTCTCGGCCGGGGAAATCAAACAGTTGGTGGACAAGGGGTTCGTGCCGACGCGACTGGCGGCTTCGAGGCTCAGGACCGAGACCGCGGCCGTGGCGATGGCGGCCGTGGTCGCGGCCGCCCTCCCGGCGCTCCTCGAGGTCGCGGGACCTTGACGCCCCTCGGGACACGGCCATAGACTCCGCTCCGCGTTTCGTGCCAGTTCCTGCGTCGGGCCACACGGCCCACCCACATCTCTCTTTCTCTCCGCAAAGGAAGATCGTCAGACGCGAGAGGGGGGAAGTTATTGCCTGGAATCAGGGTGAAGGAAGGCGAGTCCTTCGAGAGCGCCCTGCGTCGGTTCAAGAAGAAGTGTGAGAAGGCCGGCATCATGGCCGACCTGCGTCGGCATCAGCACTTCGAGAAGCCCAGCGAGCGACGCAAGCGCAAGCTGAACGCCGCCAAGCGGAAGAACACGGCGCGCAGGGCTCAGGAGAACTAGGCGCACTGAACGACCTGAACGGAATGACCTGGCTGGACTGGCTGTTGATCCTCCAGCTGGGAGTTCTCGCGGTTCGCGGACTCCTGCGCGGCACCATCGCGCAGGTTTTCGCTTTTCTCGGGATGGGCTTCGGCGTGTGGGCCGGAGTGCTGGTGGGGGGATGGATCGGCCACCACTGGTCCGGGGCGCATCCGGTGGCCCTTTATTTCGTCCTGCGCTGGCTCGTCGCCGGTCTCGCGGGCCTCGCCGTCGCGGCGGTCTTCCAGTGGTGGGGAGACACGATCGCGAAAGCGGCGCACGAGGGACCCTTCGGCTGGCTCGACCGGCTGAGCGGCGGTCTCATCGGGGCCGCGATGGGAGTGGCGATCGCCGCGGTGGTGATCCTGCTCCTGCTTCAGCCATCGCTGTTCGCCGCCACGGCGGGCGTCGCCGGGCGCGCGGCGTACGCGCGGCCGATGGTGCGAGCCGGGCTGGCGGTGACGAGTTCCGCTTCACGCCTGCCCGGCGGCGCATGGCTTCACGGAAGGTTCGCCGCGGCGGACGGCCGCCTGGGCGGACGCAGGCCGCCGGCGGAGGCGAAGCCGGCGCGCTGAACGCGCGCGGGCATGGCCCGGGCGCGGGGACCCGCCGCCCGCTGCGCTCAAGCGGCGGCGCAAAGTGCAGGACGGAGTGGATCGCGAATCGCTGATACGTCTCGAGTTCGAACGCGTCTGCGCGGCGATCGCGCGGCGCGCCGAATGCGATCGCGCGCGCGGCGCGCTCCTCGCCTGGAGCCCGCCGGACGATCGGGGGGTGCTCGCCCGCGAGGCGCGGCGGCTCGATGAAGCGCTGCGGCGGACGCGCGAGCCCGGCGCCTGGTGCGCGGTCGGGCGCGGCTCCGTCACGACCTGGCTCGATCCGGAATCCCGGGTGGACCTGGACGGCGCCGCGATGGTGACGATCGAGGGCTGGCTCGCCGCCGCGCGCGAGACGCGCGAGGCCTGGCAGGACGCGGGGCTTCGCGAGCGGTTCCGCGAGCTGTCCGACCTCGCCGATCGACTGCCGGAGCTCGAGCCGCTGCGCGTCGAACTGGCGCGCTCGCTCGCGCCCGACGGCACGGTTCGCGACGAAGCTTCGCCCGCCCTCCGGCGCGCCCGCGCGGGAGTGCTGGACGGCGAACGCCGGCTGCACGCGCAGCTGGAGCGCTGGGCCGCCGGTTTCGGCGAGGGCAGCTACGTCACCCGTTTCGCGGACCGATTCGTGGCCTGCATCCCGGCGGCCGGCTTCGCGCGCCGGCGCGGCATCGTGCACGACACCTCGAACAGCGGGCAGTCGCTGTTCGTCGAGCCGCTCGAGGCCTGCGACGGCAACAATCACCTGCTCGAGCTGCGCGCGACCGCGCAGGAGGAGGCGCTGCGCATCCTCCGCGAACTGGCCGGCGCGGTGGCCGGCGCGGGCGACGCGCTGCTCGAGACCGAAGCCGTGCTCGCCGACCTCGACGCACTGCGGGCCCGCGCCCGCTGGGCGGGAGAGTTCGGCGCGACGGTCGTCCCGGTCGCGGAAGGAAGCCTGCGTCTGGTGCGCGCCCGGCACCCCCTGCTGGCCATGGGCGAGCGGCGCGACGACGTCGTCCCCCTCGACCTCGTGCTGGAACCACCGGGCCGGCTGCTGCTGGTGAGCGGGCCGAACATGGGCGGCAAGACGGTCCTTCTCAAGACCGTCGGCCTTGCGGTGGCGATGGCCCACGCCGCGCTGCCCGTGCCGGCGGAGGAGGGGAGCCGGGTGCCGCCGATGGACTATCTGATCGTGGACCTGGGCGACGGACAGTCCGTGGACCAGGGACTGTCCACGTTCGCGGCGCACCTTCGCCGGCTGCGGCGGATGGCCGAAGTCGCGGGGCCCCGCAGCCTGCTGCTCGCGGACGAACTCGGCGCGGGCACGGATCCGGAGGAGGGCGCCGCGCTCGGTCGCGCGCTGGTCGAACACTTCGCGGCGCGCGGGGCGTGGGGCGTGCTGACGACCCACCTGGGAAGCCTGAAGCGCGTGGCGGGCGAAGTGGCGGGCGTCGTCAACGGCTCGCTCGAGTTCGACCTCGCCACGCTGACGCCCCGCTACCGCTTCCGGGCCGGCGTGCCCGGTGCGAGTCACGCGCTGGCGGTGGCGGCGCGCCTCGGGTTCGAACCCGCGGTGCTCGAGCGCGCCGCGGCGCTCACCTCCGACGAGTCGCGCGCGCTCGAACGACTGCTCTCGGAGCTCGGCGACGCGCTCGTCGCCACGGGCGAGGAGCGGGCCGCGCTCGCGACCGCCCGGCGCGAGGCGGACGACGCCGCGGCCGCGCACCGCCGCGCGGCCGAGGACGCCCGCCGCGAGCTGGCCGGCATGCGCCGCCGGCTGACCGGCGAGAGCGAGGCGTTGCTCGCCCGCGCGCGCGAGCTGTGGCAGGACCTGCAGCGCGAAGCGCGCAGGGCCGAGAAGTCGGCGGTCGCGGCGCAGGAGGCGCGCGGCCGGCTCGAGGCGATCGAGCGCGAGACGGCCGAGCTGGCGAGCCGCGTCGCGCCGGCGGCCGCGCCTCCGGCGGGCGCGCCGGCGGGCGAGATCGCCGTCGGAAAACGCGTGCGCGTCGCCGACCTCGGGATCGAAGCCGAGATCGAAAGCCTTCCGGACGCCGACGGCCGGCTGACGCTGCGGCGCGGCAGCTGGAGCATTCAGTCGCACGTCTCGAAACTGCTCGCCCCGTCGGCGGAACACGCGGCGCCGACGCGCCCCGCCGGTGCCTCGTACGATTCGGCTCCGGAAGTCCCCCGGCTGGAGGTGGACCTGCGCGGCATGGAGCCCGACGACGCGCTGCGCGAGGTGGACCAGGCGCTGGACCGGGCCGCGCTCGCGAGCTTTCACGAGCTGCGCATCATCCACGGCATCGGCCGGGGCGTCCTGCGCGCGGCCGTCGAGCGTCACCTGAAGAGCCATCCGCAGGTCGAATCGCAGCGCATGGGCGAGGGACGCGAAGGCGGCCGGGGTGTCACCGTGGCGAGGCTCAGGTGAGTGGCGGTGGGCGCATGGGTGACGACTGGGTCGAGCGGGTCCGTGCGGCCAGCGACATCGTCGAGATCGTCGGCCAGGCCCTTCCGCTGCGGCGCGTCGGGCGGAACTGGATGGGCCTGTGCCCGTTTCACCAGGAGAAGTCACCCTCGTTCTCGGTCAATGCCGAGCGGCAGTTCTACCACTGCTTCAGCTGCAAGGCGGGCGGCGACGTGTTCCGCTTCGTCCAGGAGACCGAGAAGGTCGGCTTCCTGGAGGCGGTCGAACTCCTGAGCCGGCGCGCCGGCATCCCGGTGCCCGAACGGCGTGTGGGCGAGCGGGGCCGGCGGGCCCCGCTTCTGGAAGCGCTCGACAGCGCCGCGAGCGCCTACGAGGCCTGGCTCGGCGATCCCTCCGGCGGCGCTCCGGCGCGCGCCTACCTGGAGCGCCGCGGCATCTCGCGCGATCTGCAACGGGAGTTCCGGCTCGGGTTCGCTCCCGCGGGATGGGAAAACCTCGTGTCCCGGCTCAAGGGCCGCTTCCCGGACGAGGTCCTGCTCGAGGCCCGTCTGGCCGGGCGCCGGGAAGGGGCACGGTCGCTGTACGACTGGTTCCGGAACCGGCTGATGGTTCCGCTGATCTCCCCTGGGGGCGCCGTGATCGGCTTCGGCGCCCGGACCATGGGAGAGGAGCAGCCGAAGTACCTCAACTCACCCGAGTCGGCCGTCTACCACAAGGGCCAGTTCCTGTTCGGACTTGACCAAGCCCGAAAGCAGGTGAAGCCCGACGGAGAAATCGTCGTGGTCGAAGGCTACTTCGACGCCATCGCCATGCATCAATCCGGCATCCGAAATACCGTCGCCACGTCGGGGACCGCGCTCACGCCGGACCATGCCCGGCAGCTTCGCCGGCTGGCTCGCGGCGTGGCCCTCACCTACGACGGAGACTCGGCCGGCCAGGACGCCATGCTTCGTTCGCTGGGGGTGCTGCTGGCCGAGGGGCTCGATGTGGCGGTGGTGGACCTCCCCGCGGGCGACGACCCGGACACGCTGGTGCGTCGCGAAGGGGAGGCGGGTTGGTGTAGAGTGCGCGATTCCGCCTACGATGCGATCGAGTTCGTCCAGCGGCACATCCTGCGGCGCGGCGGCGGGGGAGATCCCCGCGAGCGGGCGCTGCAGCTGGTCGTTCGGCTGCTCGTGGGCATTCAGGACACCATTCGATTCCGGTTGCTGGTGGAAAGGGCGAGCCAGGTCTTCGGGCTTTCCGAAGGCGTGCTCGCGCGCGCCGCGCAGCTCGCGCGGAGCGGGCAGTCGAGCGACGCCCCGATCGCCTCGGCGGTCCGGGCGCAGCGCAGGACCGAACACGATCTCGAAAGGAAGGCCTTGCAGGCGCTCCTGCACGCCGGGTCGCATCGCGAGTGGGCGCGTGAACTGCTGTCGGCGGAGGAGTTCGCGGACCCTTCGGCGCGCGCGCTGGCGACCGCGATCTGGCGGGACGAGGACGTCGCGTCCCTGGAGGGTGACGCGGGCGAACTCGCGCGCGAACTGCTGGCGGCGGCGCCGGCGGAGTTCGACTGGGGCGCGGAGGCCGAAGGAGCGGTTCGTGCGGTGAAGGTGCGCGCGCTCGAACGGGAGCGGCGCCGGATGCAGTCGGCCCTGGCGAAGGCGCAGGGCGGGGAGCAGGTGCGGTTGCTCGAGGACGTCCATCGAATTGCCCAGCAGATCAGGGAGCTCAAGCAATAGGAGTGCGGAACACATGCCGGCTGCGACGGTGAACCGGAAGCTGATCAAGGAAAAGGAAAAGGCCGTTCAGCGCAAGCGCCTCGACGAGATCAAGTCGCTCGCGTTGCGGCAGGGGTACGTCACCGAGGACCAGATCGTCTGGCTGCTCGACGACGACCTCGACCCCGAGAAGCAGGTCGAGCAGATGGAGGAGATCCACTCCATGCTCAACCAGATGCACATCGAGGTCTTCGCGAGCGAGGAAGAGGCCCACGAGCGCGCCAAGAAGCTGCGCAAGCTCGAGGACAAGAAGCCTTCGCCTTCGACCAAGGCGACCGCGCCGCAGCCGGTCCGCTACGACGATCCCGTGCGGATGTACCTGCGTGAGATGGGCCGCGTGCCGCTGCTGACCCGCGAGGGCGAGGTCGAGATCGCGCGCCGCATCGAGGCCGGCGAACGCCAGGTGGTGTCGGCCCTGTTCCGCGCCGAGCCGAGCCTGACCGAGATCCGCAAGCTCGCCAAGCGGCTCAAGGAAGGCCAGCTCAAGATCGAGGACTTCATCAAGGTGGACGAAGCGGCGGCGACCGAGCAGGCGTTGAACAAGGAACGCGCCCGCGCCGTGAAGATCCTCGAGCGGGTGTTCGTCCTGCAGAAGCGCTACAACGACAACCTCGCGCGCCAGGACGAGCGGATGACCGACCGGCAGCGCTCGAACTACCGCGGGACGTTCGCGAAGGTCGAGGCCGAGCTGCAGCAGGAGATCCACAAGCTGTCCATGAACTCGCGCATGGTCGAGGGACTCGCGGCGCCGGTGAAGGCGCTGACCGAGCGCGCCACCCAGTTCGACGAGCGCGTCGAGGAGCTCGAGAAGCGCTTCGGTCACGGGCTCGAGGACATGAATACCTACGCCCGGCGGCTCAAGAAGGGGCCGAAGGAGCTGCGCGCGGTCAAGCGCGACTCGAACCTGCAGCCCGCCCAGATCGCCGAGTTCCAGAACGAGCTCAAGCTGGTGCGCAGGAACATCAAGGCGCTCGAGGACGAAGCGCTGATGTCGCGCGAGCACCTGCTCGACATCTCGCGCCAGATCCGCGACGGCGAACGCGCGACGGCCCAGGCGAAGAAGGAGATGATCGAGGCGAACGTGCGCCTCGTGATCTCGATCGCCAAGCGCTACACGAACCGCGGCCTCGAGTTCCTGGACCTGATCCAGGAGGGCAACTCGGGCCTGATGCGCGCGGTGGACAAGTTCGACTACACGAAGGGGTACAAGTTCTCGACCTACGCGACGTGGTGGATCCGCCAGGCGATCACCCGGGCGATCGCCGACCAGGCGCGCACGATTCGCGTGCCGGTGCACATGATCGAGCACATCAACCGCGTCGTGCGCGTCTCGCGCCGGCTCGTCCAGGAACTGGGCCGGGAGCCCACCCCCGAGGAGATCGCGGAGCGTCTCGAGCTGCCGGTGGACAAGGTCAAGGCCATCATCAAGGCGGCCCAGGAGCCCATCTCGCTCGACCGTCCGATCGGCGAGGACGACGACAGCAACCTCGGCGACTTCATCGAGGACACGAGCGTCGTGAGCCCGGCCCACTCGGCGGCGAGCGCGATGCTGCGCGACGAGGTGAGCGAGGTCCTCAAGACGCTGACGCCGCGCGAAGCCAAGGTCATCCGCCTGCGCTTCGGCCTGACGGACGACGGCGCGCAGCGCACGCTCGAGGAGGTCGGCGCGTTCTTCAACGTCACGCGCGAGCGCATCCGGCAGATCGAGGCGAAGGCGCTACGCAAGCTGCGGCATCCCACCCGCAGCCGGCGGCTCAAGGCCTACACCGAGCTGCTGTAGCGGCGCGTCGTCTCGCGGCACGCGGCGCGGGGAGCGATCCCGGCGCCGCGCTCGCGTTCCCGGGCGCCGGCGGTCAGGGGTCGGAGATCAACGTCACCGCCGGCACGACGACGCTCGCGCCGGGCGCGGGCACGACGACCTCGGCGATGCCCGGCTTCCAGCCGGTCATGGAGCAGGTGACGCTCCAGCGTCCCGGCGGCAGGTCCAGCAGCGTGTACGCGCCGGTCGAGTCGGTCACGACGCCGGGTTGCGCCGCGAGGCAGCTGACGAGAATGCCGCGGTGGTCCGGGCGGTTTGCCAGCACCGCGACGCCGCTCGCGCGCGCCGATACCTGGCGCTCGAGCCGGACGAGCAGCGTCTCGGCCGGATCGCGCGAGCCTCCCGGGACGACGAAGCTCCCGCCCGCCGCGCCGCCGCCGCCGCCGGTCCATACGATCCAGCCGCCCTCGGCCAGCACGCGCTGGAGTCGGCCCCGGGCGTCAGCGTCGCCTTGCAGCACGGTCACGAGGCCCGCCGAATCGAACTGCGACGTCAGCCACAATGCGGCGCCGGGGACGGGGAGGCCGAGGCTGTCGCGCACCTCGATCGTCACCGTCCGGCGCAGCGCGACGTGCCGCAGCGGCGCGCTTGGCGAACGGCCGCACGCGCCGCACGCGAGCAGTCCCGCCGCGGACACACCGGCGAGGGCGAGCGGCAGGAACCGGCGGGGTGCGGGCATCGGGCTCCTCGTGGACCCTGGGGGGAACGCGCGCAGCATCCGGTTCCCGTCCTGGCTCCGCAAGCGCTGGAAACGGGCTTCACCCCGGTCGCCGTGGCGGGCGCACGGTGGATGCCGCAGCGCTTGACCGACCCCGCGCCCCGGTGTACAAACGCCCGGCTTTCGTCGCAGGTGCTGGGCAGAGCGCGCTGGGCCCATAGCTCAGCGGTCCAGAGCCGCCGGCTCATAACCGGCAAGACCCTGGTTCGAATCCAGGTGGGCCCACACCCTGCAGGCCGAATCGATGGGCGAATAGCTCAGCTGGCAGAGCACCTGGATCACAACCAGGGGGTCGGGGGTTCAAGTCCCTCTTCGCCCACCATCGATGGCTTCCGGAACGCCACCGTGACCGACGAACTCCTCCACCACTGGGCGCTGCATCTCCTCGACGAGGAGGCCGTGCGGCTCGGAGCCGAGCGCGCGAAGCTCCCGGAGTTGCGCCGCGTGCAGGAGGCCCGGATCGCCGCGGAGCGCCGCAAGCTCGACGCGAACACCGCGCGGACCGGGGAACTGCTCGCCCGGCGGCGGGCGCTCGAGCGGGACATCGCGGCGTTCGAGACGCAGGAGAAGAAGTTTCGCTCGCAGCTCGACGCCGTGACCGATCAGAAGCAGTTCGAGGCGGTGAATCACGAGATCGCGGGAGTCTCGGGCAGGCGGAGCGACCTCGAGACGGAGGTGCTCGAACTCCTCGAGTCCGAGGAGCGGCTGACGCTCGAGAAGCCGGAGCTCGAACGCCTGCTCGAAAAGGCGCAGCGCGATGCCGGCGAGCAGCTGGCGCGGCTGGCCGCCGAGGACGCGCGCCTGGCGGAGCGGCTGGCCGAACTCGACGCGCGCCGCGAGCAGGCCGGCCGGCCGCTCGAGCCGGCCACGCGCACGCGCTACGAGAGACTGCGCGCCTCGCGAGGGGGGCGCGCCGTGGTCGCGATCACGACCGGGGCCTGCGGCGGCTGCGCGCGCAACCTGACGCCGCACGCCCAGCAGGACGCCCGTAAGCGGGAGCGGCTGCTGGTGTGCGACGGCTGCGGGCGTCTGATGATGCTGCCGCCGGAATCCTCGGGAACCTGAGCCGTGTCGTCGCCGCGTCTCGCCGCGAACCTGCCGTTCCGACGCATCGCGGTCGTGCTCTCGGGCGGCGGCGCGCTCGGCGCCTACGAGGTCGGCGTGCTCAAGGTGATCGAGGCGCTGAAGGTCGTGCCGTCGGTCGTCGCCGGCGTCTCGGTGGGAGCGATGAACGCGGTCTGCTGGATCGCGCTCGGCCGCGAAACCGCCCCGCTCGAGCGGTTGTGGCTGCGCCTGCGGGGCGCGAACGTCGGTCTTCACTGGCTGACGCTGGCGCTGCGCGCGGCCGGTTCGCTGGGGCTGGCGCTGGCGCTGCTCGAAGTGCTGCTCACGTTCGTCGGCTCCCGCGAGCTGTCGGGCTCCTACTGGATCTGGAAGAAGGCCAGCGGTCACGTGGACCTGCTGTCCACGAAGCTCGACCTGGCGGGCTGGGCGGTGGCCGCGGTCGCCTGCCTGGCGTTGCTGCTGTCGGCGCGACAGATCGAGTCGTGGTTGGTCCGGGGCGCCGCCACGAGCGATCCCGCGCGCCAGCGCGTGATGCTCGGACGCGTGCTGCTGGGGGTGATGTTCGCGCACGTGGTGGTCTGGATCATGGGCTGGCCCTGGCCCCACCGCTTCAGCGCGGTGGTGCTCGTCGGGCTGGCGTTCCTGTGGCTGGCGGGCGGCGCGGGCCGCACCGGGCGCTGGACGCGGCGCCTGGCGTTCGGCCTGATGCCCGAAACCGGCGGACGCGGACTGTGGAGCGGCGCCGCCCGACGACGGGTGATCCAGCGACTCGTGAACGAAGGGGACGCACGAAGGCTGGTGAACGGCGAGACGGCGCTGGCGATCGGCGCGCTCGCGGTGGACAGCGGCCGGATCACCCACTTCATCAACTGGCCCCACCCTTCGGAGGCGTTCGTCCGCCGGGTGGATCTCGCGATCGGCGAGGTCATTCCCATGCGGACCCCCGACGAGGTCGTGCGCGCGGCGGTCGCCTCGTCGGCGATACCCGGCGTGTTCGAGCCCGAGCGGATCGACGGTCGCGACTTCGTGGACGCCGGCGGCTTCTCGAACCAGCCGCTGCACGTCGCGATCGCGAGCGACGCCGACGCGGTGATCGTGGTGCTGATGACCCCCAGCCAGGCGCCGGGTTCCGCGCCGCCGACCGGCGACCTGTTCGCGCTCGCGGGCCGCCTCGTCGAGCTGGCGAACTGGCGCGACATGCAGACCGAACTGCGCGACCTGCCCGAAGGCTGGTCGCGCGACGGCAGACCGGCGCGCATCGTCGTGATCGAACCGCTGCGCCCCCTGCCGGGCTCGGTCCTGACCTTCGATCCCGGGCAGGCCAGCCAGCTCATCGGCCTCGGCGAGCAGGACGCGTGGCGCGCGTTCGAGCGCGCGGGCTGGCTCGAGCCCCCCGGCGCTTGAGCCCCCGCCGCCGCTCCGCTACCGTCGCGCCGTGAACGCTCCCTCGCGAAGCGGCTGGACGCTGAGATGCGACGGCGGCTCGCGGGGCAATCCCGGACCGGCGGCCTACGGCTTCGTGCTCTGCAATTCCGAGGGCCACGAGGTCGAGGCGCGCGGCGAGTACATCGGACTCGCCACCAACAACGTCGCCGAGTACCGCGCCCTCATCGCCGGGTTGCGGGCGGCGATCGCCCATCAAGCCTCGCCGCTCGCGGTGGTCATGGATTCCGAACTCGTCATCCGGCAGATGACGGGGCAATACAAGGTGAAGAACGAGGGTCTGCGTCCCCTGCACGCCGAGGCGCGGCAGGCGGCCGCGAAGATCGCGAAGGTGAGCTGGTCCTCGGTCGCCCGGGAGGACAACGGGCGGGCCGACGGCCTCGTCAACGAAGCGCTGGATCGCAGAAGGGAGGGATAGGTCCGAGTCTTCCAGGTGATCGCGCCGCGCGCACCGAAGCGGCCGCTACGGCGGTGGCGGAGGTCGGGTGGTGAGGAAAGTCCGAACTCCACAGGGCAGGGCGCTGGGTAACTCCCAGGGGGCGAGAGCCCACGGAAAGTGCAACAGAGAGCAGACCGCCAACGGGCGGCGCGCCTTCGGGTGCCGCCGCTGCGGGCAAGGGTGAAACGGTGAGGTAAGAGCTCACCAGCGACGGCGGCGACGTCGTCGGCTCGGCAAACCCCGCCTGGAGCAAGACCGCATAGAGGGGGAGAGGTGTGTCCCGCCTCGTCATCACCCCGGGGTCGGTCGCATCGAGGTGGTCCGGCAACGGCCACCCCAGTCAAATGATCACCACGGAGCAATCCGACAGAATTCGGCTTACGGGAGGCTCGGCCTTGAACGGCGCGCACGCGAAGCGACGATGAAGCATCGTCGCCGGGCGGGCGCGCCGCTTCGTTGTCGCGGTGCTTGCCGCCGCGAACGGGCTGCGACTAGAGTGGCGTGAACGATTTTCCTTCCACACGCCTCCCGGGATCCCGATGCCGCCTTCCGCCGTCTCGCCCCCCCAGTGGGTGGACCATCCGCGCCGCTCGGCCGATGCCGCGGCGGCGCTCGCCCGCGGCCTGTCGGCGCCGCTGCCGGTCGCGCACGCGCTGGTCAACCGCGGGTTCGTGGACGTGGACCGCGCGCGCCACTTCCTCGAGCCGGCGCTCGAGAACCTGCACGATCCGCTGGAGATGCTCGACCTGGACCGCGCGGCGGTGCGGATCCTCGAGGCGATCGCGAACGACGAGCTCATCCTGATTCAGGGTGATTACGACGTGGACGGGATCACCTCGACGTTCCTGCTCCATCGCACGCTGCTCGAGCTCGGCGCCCGCTCGTCGTACCGGATTCCCGACCGCGTTCGCGACGGCTACGGCCTCACCCACGAGGCGATCGACGAAGCGCGGCGGCGCGGCTGCTCGCTCGTCGTGACGGTGGACTGCGGCATCACGGCATGCCGCGCGGTCGAGCACGCGGGCACGCTGGGGATCGACTGCGTCGTCACCGATCACCATCCCCCCGCGAACGAGCTGCCGGCCGCGCACGCGATCGTCAACCCGCTGAGGCCGGGCTGCGGCTACCCGTTCAAGTCGCTCGCGGGAGTCGGTGTGACCTTCAAGCTCGTGGAGCGGCTGCTGCAGGGGCGCGGCGGGCTCGACCGCGCGAGCGCGGACCTCGACGTGGTCGCGCTGGGCACGATCGCGGACGTCGTCCCGCTGGTCGGGGAAAACCGCGTGCTCGCGCACGCCGGGCTCGACCGCCTGAACCGCAACCAGCGGCTGGGGCTGCGCGCGCTGATCGAGCGGGCGGGACTGGCCGGCCGGCACATCACGAGCACGCAGGTGGCGTTCGTGCTGGCGCCGCGCATCAACGCGGCCGGGCGCATGGGCAACGCCGAGCAGGGCCTGCGGCTGCTGCTCGCGCGCGAGCCGCAGGAAGCGGAGGCGTGCGCCGAGGCGCTCGAGGACGACAATCTCAAGCGGCGCGCAAAGGACAGCGCGGCCCTCGAGGAGGCCGAACGGCGGGTGCAGGCCGAGTTGCCGAGCGACTGCCGCTCGATCGTGCTGTGGTCGGACTCCTGGCACCCGGGCGTCATCGGCATCGTCGCCTCGCGCCTCGCCGAGCGCTACGGCCGCCCGGCGCTGCTCGTCGCCCTGGATGGCGAACGCGGCAAAGGCTCGGGCCGCAGCGTGCCGGGCCTCGACCTGACCGAGTTGCTCGACGGCTGCAGCGACCTGCTGCTCGCGCACGGCGGGCACGCGTTCGCGGCCGGCGTCACGGTGCACCGCGACCGGCTTCCGGAGCTGCGCGAGCGCTTCGAGGCGCTGGTGAGGGAGCGCCAGCCCGGGGACGCCGCGGCGCCGCGGCTCGTCGTGGACAGCGACCTCCGCATCGCCGAGTGCGACGCGAACCTGGTGCGCTGGCTCGAGCGCATGGCTCCGCACGGCCTCGACAACCCGGAACCGGTGTTCCGCCTGTCGGATGCGCAGGTGCGCGACGTGAGCGTCGTGGGCGGCGGCAAGCACGTGCGGCTCCGGGCCAGTGACGGCTTCGGCGAGCTGGACGCGATCGGGTTCGGCATGGGTGATCGCGCGGCGGCGCTGCGCGCGGCCCGCCGCGCGGACCTCGCGTTCGTGCCGACGCAGAACGAATGGAACGGCGAGTCCCGCATCCAGCTCAAGCTCAAGGGCCTGCGGCTCCCCTGACCGCGTTCGAACCGGCATGAACGGCGGTCATCCGCATCCCGAGCTGCGAGCGGCCCTGATGAGCGCGCTGGCCGAGCGGGCGCCGCGGGTGGACCGCGACCGCGTCGGAGCGTGCTTCGACTTCGCGGCCATGGCGCACGGGGATCAGAAGCGCACGTCCGGTGAGCCGTACATGGCGCACCTGGTCGAGGTCTCGCGAATCCTGCTCGACCTGCTCGAGACGCGCATGGACACGACGCTCGTGTGCGCCTCGCTGCTGCACGACGTGGTCGAGGACACGGCGATCACCACCGCCGACCTCGAGAAGCACTGGGGCAGGGAGGTCGCGGCGCTGGTCGAGGGCGTGACCAAGCTGTCGGCGATGCACTTCGACCAGCGCGAGGAGGTGCAGGCGGAGAACTTCCGCAAGATGCTGCTGTCCATGTCGCGCGACCTGCGGGTCGTCTTCATCAAGCTCGCGGACCGTCTGCACAACATGCGCACCATCGAGTTCCTGCGCGCCGACAAGGCGCGGCGGATCGCCGAGGAGACGCGCGACATCTACGCGCCGCTCGCGCACCGCCTCGGCATGGCGAGCATCAAGCGCGAACTCGAGGACCTCAGCCTCAAGGTCCTCGAGCCCGAGGTCTACAAGGACCTCGCCTCCCGTATCCAGGCCCGCCGCAAGCAGCGCGAGGAGTTCCTCGACCGGCTCATGGAAAGCCTGCGCGAGACGCTGCGCGCTTCCGGAATCAAGGCGGAGGTGAACGGGCGGCCGAAGCACTTCTACTCGATCTACACCAAGATGCGCGCGGGCCGCTCGCTCGAGGAGATCTACGACCTGTTCGGGATCCGCATCATCACGCACACGCGCAACGACTGCTATCGGGCGCTGGGCGTGGTTCACGACCAGTTCAGCCCCGTCGCGGAGCGCTTCAAGGACTACATCGCGACCCCGAAGAGCAACATGTACCAGTCGCTGCACACGACCGTGCTCACCGAGAACGGCGAGATGGTCGAGGTCCAGATCCGCACCTGGGACATGCACCGCACGGCCGAGACCGGCGTCGCCGCGCACTACATCTACAAGCAGGGCGGGCGGGTGGACGAGGAGATCGACGAGCGGCTCGGCGGGTTCGTGACCCAGCTGGCGGGCTGGCAGCGCGAGTCCGAGGACGACGACTACATGGACTTCCTCCGGACTTCGCTGCACCAGGAGGAGGTGTTCGTCTACACGCCGCGGCGCGAGCTCAAGCGCCTGGCCAAGGGCGCGACCCCGCTCGACTTCGCGTTCCTCGTGCACACCGAGGTCGGGCAGCACACGGCCGGCGCGCGCGTGAACGGCGAACTGGTGCCGCTGCGCTACGAGCTGCGCAACGGCGACACCGTCGAGATCATCACCTCGCCGCAGGCGAAGCCGCACGACGACTGGCTCAAGATCGCGCGCACCGCGCAGGCCCGCTCGAAGATCCGCCACTGGCTCCGCCAGCGGCGCATCGAGGACAGCCTCGCGCTGGGCCGCGAGATGCTCGAGCGCGAGCTTCGAAGGCTGCGTCTCAAGCCCGAGGAGGCGCCGCTCGAGGCGATCGCCCGCGAGCTCGACTGCGCCGACCTGGAGACGCTCTACGCGCGCCTCGGGGAAGGGCAGGTTTCGCTCGCGCAGGTCACGCGCCGCCTGCAGCCCGAGAAGGAAGGCTTCGCCGAGAAGCTCGCCAAGGGCCCGCTCGAGGCGCTCGGCATCGGGCGCAAGCCGGCGGGCGGCGTCCGCATCGAGGGCATCGACAACCTGATGGTGAACTTCGCGCGCTGCTGCCAGCCGGTGCCGGGGGATCCGGTGATCGGCATCGTCACCATCGGGCGCGGGGTCTCGCTGCACCGGCAGGACTGTCCGAACACGTTCGGCAACCGCGTCGCCGCCGAGCGCCGCGTCGCCGTGGACTGGAACGCGCGCCCGGGCGACCTGTTCCCGGTCCGGCTCGTCGTCTCGGGCAGCGACCGCCCTTCCTTGCTGGCCGACATCGCCAAGGCCATCTCGGCGGTCGGCATCAACATCCGCACGGCCGGCATGCAGGCCGAGCACCGGATGGTGCGGGGCGTGTTCGTGGTCGAAGTTCCCAACCTGGCCAGGCTGCACGAGGTCATGTCGGCCATCCGGCGCCTGCCCGGCGTGACGCGCGTCGACCGGCGCCAGCGACTGCTCGGCGGGCCGGGTGGTCGCGCCGCGGGCGGCCGCTCGTGAGGGCGCTGGTGCAGCGCGTCACGCACGCGCGGGTGACCGTCGCTCAGGGCGAGAGCGGCCGCATCGGGCGCGGGTTGCTGGTGCTGCTCGGCGCGACGCACGCCGACCGCGACGGGCAGGCGGACTGGCTGGCGGGCCGCGTGGCCGGGCTGCGGGTGTTCGCCGACGGCGAAGGACGCATGAACCTCGACGTTCGCGAGGCCGGCGGCGCGGTTCTGGTGGTTCCGCAGTTCACGCTCTACGGGGACACCCGAAGGGGGCGGCGCCCGGATTTTCTAGCGGCGGCGCGGCCCGAACAGGCCGCGCCGCTGGTCGAGCGCTTCTGCGCCTCGCTCGAGTCCGCCGGAGTGCGGGTGGAGCGCGGCGTGTTCCGCGCCCACATGCAGGTCGAGCTGGTGAACGACGGGCCCGTGACGCTGCTGGTCGAATCGCCCGCCGGCGCGGACGCGACATGAAGGCGGGCGCGGGGCTGTTCTGGCGCGGACGCTCGCCGCTCGTGCTGGCCTCCGCCTCGCCGCGCCGCGTGGCGCTGCTTCGCCAGGCGGGAGCGGAGTTCACCGTCACGGACCCCGGCCCGGACCGGGCCTGGCCCGGGCGCGCCGAACCGCGGCACGGCGTGCGGGCGCTGGCGCTCGACAAGGCCAGGCGGGTGGCGGCGAAGCGGCCGGAAGCGGTGGTGATCGGGGCCGACACCGTCGTGGTGCTGCGCGGACAGCGCCTCGGCAAGCCCGCGGACCGCGAGGAGGCCCGGGCGATGATCGAGCGCCTGCACGGGCGCCGGCACGAGGTCTGGACGGGCATCGCGGTCGTGGGTGGCGGCGAGCAGCGCACCGGGGCCGAGTGCACGCTCGTCCACCTGCAGAAGCTGTCCGCCGAGGAGATCGAACGCTACCTGCGCAGCGGAGAGTCGCTCGACAAGGCGGGCGCCTACGGCATCCAGGGTCTGGCCGGGCAGTTCGTGCGCCGCATCGAGGGCGAGTACGGCACCGTGGTGGGGCTGCCGCTCGCCCGGCTGCGGCTGCTGCTGGCCGAGTTCGCCTGAGGCCTCGCGCGGTCGCCGGCGGAGCCCGTCGCGGCGGGCCGGACGGCGGGCCCGATTCTTGACAGCCCGAATGACGCGCTGCTAGTTTCCGGCGTTTCTTGGTCACGCACGCGGGGACAATCCCGCGCCGGGGGGGCCGTTCGGGCGACAAAGTGCCGCGCTCGGCGGGGCCGCCTCAGATGGAATTCGGAGGATGGATGAAGACCTATTCCGCCCGGGAAGCCGACATCCAGCGCCGCTGGCTGCTCGTGGACGCCGAGGGCAAGACGCTCGGCCGACTGGCAGCGCAGGTGGCGATGGTGCTCAAGGGCAAGCACAAGCCGATCTACACGCCGCACGTCGACGCGGGCGACCACGTCATCGTGATCAACGCGGCCAAGGTTCGGCTGACCGGCACCAAGCCGGAGAAGAAGAAGTACTTCCACCACACGCTTTATCCGGGCGGCGCCACGTTCACGCGGCTCACCGAGCTGCTGGCGAAGCACCCGGAACGCGTCGTGCAGAAGGCCGTGCGGGGCATGATGCCCAAGACGAAGCTCGGCGACGCGATGGTGAAGAAGCTCAAGGTGTACGGCGGCGCCGAGCATCCGCACACGGCGCAGCAACCCGAAACGTGGAATCTCGAGGCCTAGGGGGCGGCATGACGACGGCAACGACGAACAAGCCCCTGACGGGCCGGCGGAAGGAAGCGGTCGCGCGCGTCCGCCTGGTCGCGGGCACGGGCAAGGTGACGGTGAACGGGCGCGAGGTGCGGGCCTACCTGACGCGCGACTCGCTCGTGCTCATCGCCCTGTCTCCGCTCACGGCGACGAACACGGCCGACAAGTACGACGTGGCGGCGCGGGTGATGGGCGGCGGGCTCACCGGCCAGGCCGGCGCGATCCGCATGGCGATCGCGCGCGCGCTCGTGCGCCGCGACGAAGCGCTCAAGGCTCAGCTCGGAAGGGACGGGTTCCTGACGCGCGATTCGCGCATGAAGGAACGCAAGAAGTACGGCCAGCCGGGCGCCCGCAAGCGGTTCCAGTTCAGCAAGCGCTAGTCCACGACCCAAATCCACACGCCCCGACGAACGCGCCGGGGTCCCGCACGGTGCTTCGCGCACGTCGCGAGCGGCGGGAAGGCGCGACCGATTTCGAGGGGCGGAGGCGAAACCCCACAGGAGGTCACGGTGGCCGGAATCATGATGAAGGACCTGCTCGAAGCGGGAGTCCACTTCGGGCATCAGACGCGGCGATGGAATCCGCAGATGAAGAAGTTCATCTTCATGGAGCGGAACGGCATCTACATCATCGATCTGCAGAAGACGCTCAAGTGCATCCAGGACGCGCGCGTCGCGATCCAGAAGGTCATCCGCGGCGGCGGCCACGTGCTGTTCGTCGGCACGAAGAAGCAGGCCAAGCAGATGGTCGTCGAGGATGCCGAGCGCTCGGGGCAGTTCCACGTCACCGAGCGCTGGCTCGGCGGCATGCTGACGAACTTCAAGACCATCCGCACGAGCATCAAGCGCCTGAAGGACCTCGACGCGATGGCGGCGGACGGCACGTTCGAGAAGCTCGCGAAGAAGGAAGTGTCCCGCCTGACCCGCGAGCGCGAGCGGCTCCAGTTCGCGTTCGCCGGCATCAAGGAGATGCCGGGCCTGCCGTCGCTCGTGTTCATCGTGGACACGAAGAAGGAGAAGATCGCGGTGGCCGAGGCGAACCGCCTCGGGATCCCGATCGTGGGCGTGGTGGACACGAACTGCGACCCGACGCTGATCCACTACCCGATTCCGGGCAACGACGACGCGCTGCGGGCCATCAAGCTGTTCACCGGATTCGTCGCCGACACGATCGCCGAAGCGCGCTCCATGGCGCTCGAGGGAGCCGACCAGGAGACCGTTTCGTACGGCGGCGACGCCGGCGAAACCGAGAGCGCGGCCACGCCCGCGCGGGCGTAGCCGCCCTCCGGCGAGTGCTCCACAGGATCCACGCGCCCGTCCGCGCGGCTGCGCGCGGACGGGCGTTCCAACACAGGGGAGTTCGATGACGATCACGGCGGAACTGGTCAGGACGCTGCGCGAGAAGACCGGCGCGGGCATGATGGAATGCAAGAAGGCGCTCACCGAGACGTCGGGGGACCTGGACAAGGCGGTGGAGGTGCTCCGCAAGTCCGGCATCGCCCGGGCCGAGACGCGTTCGGGCCGCGCCGCCTCGCAGGGCCGGATCGAGGCCTATGTGCACGACGCGCGCATCGGCGTGCTCGTCGAAGTGAACTGCGAAACGGACTTCGTGGCGCGCACCGACGACTTCCTGCGCCTGTGCAGGGACCTGGCGATGCAGGTGGCCGCCGCGAACGCGGACTACGTCCGGCGCGAGGAAGTGCCGGCCGGGCGCGTCGAGAAGGAGAAGGAGATCTTCGCCGCGCAGCTCGCGAACGAGGGCAAGCCGGCGAACATCATCGAGAAGATCCTGGTCGGCAAGCTCGACCGGTTCTACTCCGAGGTCTGCCTGCTCGAGCAGCCGTTCATCAAGGACGACAAGAAGTCGGTCGGCGACCTGGTGAAGGAGACGTCGGCCAGGACGGGCGAGAACGTCGTCGTCCGCCGTTTCGCCTGCTTCCGCCTGGGCGCGGAGTAGCCTTGGCCGTCCGCTACCAGCGGATCCTCCTCAAGCTGAGCGGCGAGCTGCTCGCCGGCGAGGCCGGGCACGGCATCTCGGACGAGGTGCTCGCGGCGCTCGCGGACGAGATCCGCGACGTGCGCGCGATGGACGTGCAGGTCGGCGTGGTGATCGGGGGCGGCAACATCTTCCGCGGTCTCGCCGGCAGCACGCGGGGCATGGACCGGGTGGGCGCGGATCAGATGGGGATGCTGGCGACGGTCATCAACTGCCTGGCGCTCCAGCACGCGCTCGAGAAGCGCGGGCAGTACACGCGGGTGATGTCGGCGATCCGCATGGACCAGATCTGCGAGCCGTACATCCGCCGGCGCGCCGTGCGCCACCTCGAGAAGGGGCGCATCGTCCTGTTCGGGGCCGGCACGGGCAACCCGTACTTCACGACCGACACCGCGGCGGTGCTGCGCGCGATCGAGGTCGGGGCGGACGTCATCCTCAAGGGCACGAAGGTGGACGGGATCTACTCGGGCGATCCGATGCAGGACCCGTCCGCGAGCCTGTTTGCGAGCATCGGCTACATGGATATTCTGAATCGCGGATTGAAGGTCATGGATTCGACCGCGATCTCGCTGTGCATGGACAACCGGCTGCCGCTCGTGGTCTTCAATGTCGGCCAGAGCGGCAATCTGGTCCGGCTGGTGCGGGGCGAGGCGGTCGGCACCCGGGTGGGGGAGTGAGCGTCATGTCACACAAGATTCTCGTCGAGGCGGAAGAGCGGATGAAGAAGGCGCTGGAGTCGGTGCGCCACGAGTTCGTCGGCGTGCGCACCGGCAAGGCCAGCCCCGCGCTGCTGGACACCGTCAAGGTCGTGGCCTACGGGACCTCGATGCCATTGCTCCAGGTCGGGTCCGTGACCGCGCCCGAGCCGAGGCTGCTGATGGTGCAGCCCTTCGACAAGAGCCTCATCAAGGCCATCACGCACGGCATCAACGAGGCGAACCTCGGACTCCACCCGGCGGACGACGGCCAGGTGATCCGCATCCCGATCCCGACGCTGACCGAGGAGCGCCGCAAGGACCTGGTCAAGCTGATCTCGAAGTTCGCCGAGGAGGGACGGGTCCACGTTCGCCAGGTGCGGCACGAGGCGCTCAAGCTCATCAAGGACGCCGAGAAGGAGGGCGAACTGCCGGGCGACGACTCGAAGCACCTGCAGGCGGATGGGCAGAAGCTGACGGATCGCTACGTCGGGCTGATCGACGAGCTGCTCAGGAAGAAGACCGCAGAGGTCATGGAGGTCTAGGCGCCCTCCGGACCGCGTCGGCGGCCCGGGGAAGTCCCTCGCACCGGACGCGGAGCCCGCTTGCCGAACCGTACGCCCACCGCGCAGGAGTTGATGGATCGCGGCAACCTGCCGCGGCACGTCGCCATCATCATGGACGGCAACGGCCGCTGGGCCAGGGCGCGGGGCGTTCCCCGGTTGATGGGCCACCGCGCCGGCCGCGAATCGGTGCGCGAAGTGGTGCGGGGTTGCGCGGCCCTCGGCATCGAGGTGCTGACGCTGTACACGTTCTCGGTCGAGAACTGGCAGCGCCCGCCGCGCGAGGTCGCCGCGCTGATGACGATCCTGCGCCAGACGCTCAAGGCGGAGCGTCGCGAGCTGCGCGAGCGCAACGTCCGCCTGCAGGTCATCGGCCGCGTCCACGATCTGCCGGCGCCGGTCCGGGAGGAGATCGCCCGCACGCAGGAGCACCTGGCGAGCAACACCGGCATGCTCCTGAACCTGGCGCTGTCCTACAGTGGACGCGCGGAAATCGTGGACGGCGTCCGGCGGCTGCTCGCCGACGCGCGGTCGCATCGCCTCGAACCGGCGAAAGTGGACGCGGAGCTGTTCGGAAGCTACCTGTACACGGCCGGCCTGCCCGATCCGGACCTGCTCATTCGCACGAGCGGGGAGATGCGCATCTCCAATTTCCTGCTCTGGCAGCTGGCCTACACCGAGCTCTGGATCACCGAGACGTTGTGGCCGGACTTTCGCCGCCGTCACCTGTTCGAGGCGGTCGCGGAGTACCAGACCCGCGATCGCCGATTCGGAAGGACGGACTGAAGCGGATGCCGGCGCCCCGATGACCCGGCCGCTGACCGAGCGCGGAACCCCGGCGGGGACGAACGGTCCCGCCAAGTCCGCGGCGTGGTCGCTGCGGCTGCGGGTCGCGAGCGGCGTGCTGTTCGTGCCGCTGCTCATCCTGCTCGCGACCGCCGGCGGCCTCGTCTTCCTGGGCTTCGTGATGCTGCAGGTGGCCATCGGCCTGAACGAGTTCTACGCGATGATGCGCGCCAAGGGCCTGCGGCCGAAAGCACTTCTCGGCTTCGCGTCCGCGCTGGGGCTGCTGGCGATCGTCTATCGCCCGCACACGCCGAACGTGGCCTTCCTCGCGACCGCGGTCCTGCTGCTGCTGCTCGCGGTCGCGCTGCGCCACCCGGAGCGACGCGGCATCGTCGAGGGCATGGCGGTCACCGTGTTCGGCGTCCTCTACGTGGGCTGGCTGTCGGCGCACTTCGTGCTGCTGCGCGAGCTGCCGTGGCGGGCCGGACTCGACTACGGCGATGGCGCGAAGCTCGTGCTGTTCGCGTTTCTCGTCACCTGGAGCTGCGACACCGGCGCCTACCTCGTCGGGCGCTGGCTCGGTCGCACCCGCCCGTGGGGCGCGATCTCCCCGAGAAAGTCGCTCGAGGGCTCGGCCGGCGGATTCGTCTTCGCGCTCGCCGCGTCGCTGATCGGCTCGCGGACCTTCATGCACGGCGCCTCGGGCATCGCCTGGCTCGGCACCGTGGACGCGCTCGCCGTCGGCGCGCTCGTCGGGATCTGCGGCCAGGTCGGGGATCTCGTCGAGTCGCTGCTCAAGCGCGATTCGCTGAGCGGTGATTCCTCGGACTTCATCCCCGGCCACGGCGGCATTCTCGACCGTTTCGACAGCCTCTACTTCGGCGCTCCGCTCGTCTACTGGTACCTGCGCGTGGTCGTCTTCCGCGTGCCATGAACGGCGGACCCGCAGCGGCAGTCCGCGACGTGGCGGTGCTCGGCTCGACGGGCTCGATCGGCGTGCAGACGCTCGAGGTCGCGGACCGCGAACCGGACCGCCTGCGGGTCACGGCCCTTGCGGCCGGATCGAACCTCGAGCGGCTGTGCGCGCAGGCGCGCCGCTGGCAGCCGACGTTTCTCGCCCTCGAACGCGCCGGCGACGAAGCGGCGGCGCGCGCGGCGCTGCGGGCGGCCTGCCCCGGTGCGCGGGTCGAGATCGGCGAGGGTGCGGCGGAGAAGCTGGCGCGCGAGTGCGGCGCCGGCGACGTGGTCAACGGCATCGTCGGCGCGGCGGGACTCGCGGCGTCGCTCGCCGCGCTCGAGCGCGGCGCCCGGCTCGCCCTCGCGAACAAGGAAACGCTGGTGGTGGGCGGCCCGCTCGTCCGGCGGGCGCTCGAGCGCGGAGGGGGGCGGCTGCTGCCGGTGGACAGTGAGCACAGCGCGGCGATGCAGTGCCTGCTCGGCCGCCCGCCCGCCGAGGTGGCCCTGCTCACGCTCACGGCCTCGGGCGGTCCGCTGCGGACGCACCCCGACTGGCGGCGCGCGAGCCGCGCCGAAGTGCTGGCCCATCCCGTCTGGGCGATGGGCGCGCGCATCACCTGCGATTCGGCCACGCTGTTCAACAAGGGTCTCGAGATCCTCGAAGCGCACTGGCTCTTCGACCTGCCGTGGGAACGGCTGGGCGCGGTCATTCATCCGCAGGCGCTGGTGCACGCCATCGCCACCTTCACCGACGGCTCGCTGATCGCGCAGGTCGCACGCGCCGACATGAAGCTGCCGATCCAGCTCGCGCTGTCGTGGCCGGAGCGCTGGTCGCCCGCCGTGCCCGCCGCCTCGCCGCTCGAGCTCGCGCGCCTCGACTTCGAGCCGGTGGAGCCGTCGCGCTTCCCCGCCTACGCGTGCGCGCTGGCCGCCGGCCGGCTGGGGGGCACCGCGCCGTGCGCGCTGAACGCCGCCGACGAGATCGCGGTCCAGGCGTTTCTCGACGGCGCGATCCCGCTGGGGCGCCTGCCGCGGATCCTCGAGAGCGTTCTCGACGCCCACGCGGTGGAGCCGGTCGAGTCGCTCGCGCAACTGCGCGCGGTGGACGCACGCGCGCGCGCGGACGCGCGCGCGGCGGTGTCGCGTGCCTGAGCCGGCGGGAGTCCGCGTCGCGGGCGCGGCGAAGCGGACCGTCCCCCCGCCGGGGCCGGCATGAGCGACGTGACGCTCGCGATCCGCCTGCGCGCCCTGGGGGACGTCGTGCTGGTGACCCCGGCGCTGCGCTCGCTCGCCGGCGGTTGCCGGGAACTGCACGTCGTCACCGAGCCGCGCTTCGCGCCGCTGCTCGAGGGCCTGCCGTGGATCGCCCGCGTGTGGGGCGTCGAGCGCAGCGGCGCTTCGACGCGCGGGACGGCCGCCGCGCTGCGCCGGCTGCGCCCGCGCCGGGCGGTGGACTTCTTCGGCAACCCGCGCTCGGCGCTGCTCGCGCGAGCCAGCGGCGCGGCCGCCGTGTGGGGCTACGACCTGCGCGGCAGGCGGCACTTCTACACCGGCACGGTGCCGCGCGAGAAGCGCCTTGCGGGCGGCCGGCGCGAACCCGCGGTCGAGACGCACCTGCGGCTCGCCCGGGCGGCCGGGGGAGCGGCCGGCGACACGCGAACCGAGATCGCCGCGCCGCCGGCGGCCCGCTCGCTGGCGGAGCGGCTGCTGGCCGAGGCCGGCGTGCGCGAGCCGGGCCGGACGGTCGGACTCCTCGCGGCCGGGTCCTGGCCCACCAAGGCGTGGCCGGTCTCGCACAGCGCCGTGCTCGCGCGCGAACTGTCCGCGGCCGGTTACGAGGTGCTGCTGCTCGCGGGGCCGGGCGAGGCCGGCGTCACCCGGCGGCTCGCCGGCCTCGCTCCGGAGGTGCGCGCGCTTCCGCCGTGCGGCGTCGGTCCGCTCGTCGCGGTGATCGCCCGGCTGCGCGCGGTGGTCGGCACCGACAGCGGGCCGCGGCACGTCGCGGCCGCGCTCGGCGTGCCGACGTTCTCGTGGTTCGGGCCGACCCATCCGGACACGTGGAATCCGCCCGGCGACGCGCACGGCTTCTGGGCGACGGACCTGCCCTGCCGGGCCTGCGACCTCACCGCCTGCCCGCACTGGAACTGCCTGCCCTCGCTGTCCCCCGGCGACGGCAGCGCGCTGGTTCTGGCCCACCTCGAAAGGCACGCGCGCGATGGCCGGTGAACTGCCGATCTCGGTGCTGCTGCTCGCGCGCGACGAGACCCGCGACCTCGAGGAGCTGCTGCCGACGCTGGCGTTCGCGCGCGAAGTGGTGGTGGTGTGGGATCCGCGGGGTGAGCGGGCGACGCGTGACGCCGCCGAACGGCTCGGCGCCCGCGTGCACGAGCGACGCTTCGAGGGTTTCGGCCCGCAGCGCCGGCATGCGCTCGAGCAGTGCACGCAGGACTGGGTGCTGTGGCTGGACGCCGACGAACGCCTGACGGGCGAATCGCTGCCCACGCTGCGGCGGCTCACGGCCCTGCCAGCCGATCGCTCGCTCGTGGCGGCGCGCCGGCGGACGTGGTTCCTCGGGCGCCGGATCCGCTGGTGCGGCTGGGGGGACGAGTGGTTGCCGCGGCTGTTCGGCCGGCGGGCCGCGAGCTTCGACGACGCGACGGTGCACGAGCAGGTTCGGATCGGGAACGCGCGCGTGCTGCGCGCGCCCGGGCCGTTCGAGATCGAGCACCACAGCTACCGCACGCTGGAGGACTGCTTCCTCAAGATGCGGCGCTACGCGTCCGCCGGCGCCGAACAGGACTGGGCGCGGGGACGCCGCGCGGGGGCCCTCGACCTCCTGCTGCGGCCGCCGCTGCGCTTCGCGCGCCAGTACGTCGCGCAGCTCGGGTTCCTCGACGGCGTCCACGGCCTCGTGCTGTGCGGATTCGCCGCCGCGCAGGTGTTCCTCAAGTACGCCGCGCTCTGGGACCGGGGCCGGCGCGAGGGAAGGCGCTGACGATGCGCCGGATCTGCTTCTTCGGCGCCTGGGACCCGGACTATCCGCGCAACCGCATCCTGCGCGAGGGCCTGCGGCGCGCCGGCTGCGGCGTGCTCGAGGCGAGGGCGCGGGAGACGCGCGCGTTCCGCCGCTGGCCGGCGCTCGTCTCATCCTGGCGGCGGGTGGCCCGCGAAACCGACGTGATGTTCGTGCCCGAGTTTCGCCACAAGGACGTGCCGCTCGCTCGTCTGCTGCGCGGCCGCCGGCCGCTGGTCTTCGACCCGCTGGTTTCGCGCTGGGACACGCTGGTCGGCGACTGGCGGCTGCACGGAGCGTCGTCGGCCCAGGCGCGCTGGAACCGCGCGCTCGACCGCTGGAGCCTGGGCTGCGCCGACCTGGTGCTGTGCGACACCTGGGCGCACGGCGAACTGTTCGAGTCGCTGGGGGCGCGGCGCGCGCGCCTGCGCCGCGTGCTGGTCGGCGCCGAGGACGTGTTCTTCTCGATCGGCCCGCCGCCGGCCCCTGAGCCGCTGCGGATCCTTTATGTCGGCGGGTTCCTGCCGCTGCACGGCACGCCCACCATCATCGAGGCCGCGGCCGCGCTCGAGGCGCGCGGCGCCGCGCTCCCGCCCTGGACGCTGCGGATGGTGGGGACCGGCATCGAGTACGAGAGCTGCAGGGCGCTCGCGGCCCAACGGCGGCTCACGCGGATCGAGTTCGCGGGCCGTCGCCCCTACGACGAGGCGCCGCGCGAAATCGCCGCCGCGCACCTCGTGCTCGGTGCGTTCGGCGCCGGCGACAAGACGGCGCGCGTGATACCGCACAAGCTCTGGCAGGGCCTTGCGGCCGGGCGCGCGGTGGTGACGGGGGACGGGCCCGGCGTTCGCGAGGTGTTCACGGACGGCGTGCACCTGTCGCTCGCGCCGCGCGGCGAGGCCGGCGCGCTCGCGGACGCGCTGGCTTCGCTGCTAGTCGCCGCGCCGCTGCGCGCGTCGCTCGCCGCCGCCGGTCACGCGCGCGCGGTCGAGCTCGGCACCCCGGAGGCGGTGGGCCGCACGCTGGCCGGGGCGATCGCCGAGGTGGCGGCGTGAAGGTCGCCCACCTCGACACGGGCCGCACCTGGCGGGGCGGACAGGGGCAGGTGCTGCTGCTCATGCGCGAGCTGCGCCGTCGCGGGGTCGAACAGCTGCTGCTCGCGCCCCGTGCCCCGCTGCTCGAGAAGGCGCGGGCGGAGGGTTTCGCAGCTCAGCGCTGGCGCTCGCGCGGCGAGATGGATCTGCCGGCCATGCTCGCGGCCCGGGGCGCACTCGCCCGCTTCGGCCCCGAGGTCGCGCACCTGCACAGCGCGCACGCCCACGCGCTGGGCGTGCCCGCGGCGCGCTGGGCCGGCGTGCCGGGGGTCGTGGTCGCGCGTCGGGTGGATTTCCGGGTCGGCGGCAGCCCGCTCAGCCGGCTCAAGTACCGCCTGCCGGTGGACCGCTATTTCTGCATCAGCGAGGGCGTGCGGCAGGCGATGCTCGCGTCCGGGGTCGCGGCGGAGAAGCTTGCACTCGTTCCGAGCGGCGTGGACCTCGCCGCGGTCGAAGCCGAGGGGCGGGCGCCCGCGCCGGACCTGCGGGCGCTGCTCCGCCTGCCCTCCGACGCGGAAATCCTCGGCACGGTCGCTTCGCTGGCGCCGCACAAGAACCACATCCTGCTGCTGGAGGCCGCCCCGGCCGTGCTCGCGGCGCGGCCACGCGCCCACTTCGTGTGGCTCGGGGAAGGCGAGTGCCGCGGACCGCTCGAACGGCGCAGGGCCGCGTTGGGGCTCGAAGCGCGCGTCCACCTGCCGGGCTTTCGGCCCGACGCGCGCTCGCTCATGAAGCAGTTCGACCTGTTCGTCCTGCCGAGCTACCTCGAGGGGCTGTGCACGTCGCTGCTCGACGCCCAGGCGCTCGGCGTGCCGATCGTCGCGACCGCCGTGGGAGGAGTGCCGGAGGTGGTCCGCGACGGCGTCACGGGGCGGCTCGTCGGGAAGCTCGAACCGGCGGCGCTCTCCGGCGCGCTGCTCTCGGCGCTGGCCGACCCGGCCGCCCGCTCCGCATGGGCGGAGGCGGGCAGGGGGGCGGTGCGTGCGTTCGGCATCGCGCGCACGGCGGAGCGCACGCTCGAGGAGTACGCGCGCCTTCCGGGGGCAAGGACGGTCACGGCCCGGTGAAACCCGTCGCGCTTCCGCCACCGGCGCGCGGGACGGCTCAGATCGCGTGCGCCGGAGGCCGATGAAGCGGGAGCGTCGCCGGCGGCCGCGCCGCCTCGTAGGCCGCGATCGCTTGACCGTCGCGAACGGCGGCGGGTAGCTTCGCGCCGCTTCCCGACCCTTCCATCCCCGAGGAAACCGCGTGCTCGTGAACGCCATCCTGCCGGGCGCCGTGCTGCTCGGCATCGTGATCTTCTTCCATGAACTGGGCCATTTCCTGATCGCGAAATGGCGGGGCATCACGGTCACGAAGTTCTCGATGGGCATGGGACCGGAGATGGTCGGATTCACCGCGGGTGGAACGCGCTACTGCCTGTCGTGGATCCCGCTCGGCGGCTTCGTGCAGATGGCGGGCGACCAGCCGAACGAGGACGGCAGCATTCCCGCCGGCGGGCCCGAGCAGTTCCTGACGCACCACTGGTTCGGGCGCATGCTCGTGGCGCTCGCCGGCCCGGCCGCGAACCTGGTGCTGGCGTTCGTCATTTACCTCGTCCTCTACGCCGCGGTGGGCGTGGCCCAGCGGGAGTGGCCGAGCGTGCTGGGGCCTCCCGAGGCGGGCTCGCCGGCCGCGCTGGCGGGGCTGCGCGAGGGCGACGTCGTGCAGACCGTGGCCGGCGGGGCCGTGGCCACCTGGACGGACGTCGAGCGGCGCGTCGCGAAGTCGGACTCCACCCGGGCGCTCGAGATGCGGGTTCGCCGCGGCGACTCGACGTTCACCGTCACGACGGCTCCGCAGGCGCGACGCGCCTTCCTCGCCAGCCTCGACCGCCCGCACCCGCCGGTCGTCGGCGGGCTGAGCACCGGGCAGCCCGGGTACCTCGCCGGCATGAAGGAAGGCGACCGCATCCTCGCCCTGGACGGCAAGGCGATCGGCCAGTTCGGCGACATCCGGCGACTGCTGAAGGGTCGCGCGGAGCAGGACGTGGTCGTGCGGGTGCGTCGCGACGGGACCGACTTCGATCTCAAGCTGCGTCCCGCGCAGATGCCGGGGGACACGCCGGGCCAGGGCTTCATCGGCATCGAGGAGGTCGGACCCACGGGGCCGCAGGGCGAACGGGTCCGCTACACGCTCGGCGAGTCGGTGCCGCTGGCCTTCCAGCAGACGCTGGCCGGCACGGTGCTGGTCTACGACGGGCTATGGACCACGCTCACGCGCTTCTGGCAGGTGCGCGAGCAGATGGGCGGCCCGATCTTCATCGCCCAGATGGCGAGCGACGCGGCGCGGCGCGGGTTCGAGTACTGGCTCAACCTGATGGCGATGATCAGCCTCGCCGTCATGGCGTTCAACCTGCTGCCGATTCCGCTGCTCGACGGCGGACACGTCTTCCTCGCGCTGCTCGAAGCGGTGCGCCGGCGGGCCCTGTCGGCCCGCGGCTACCTTCGCTTCATGCGGGTCGGGCTGGTGTTCGTCGGGCTGCTGTTCGTCTTCATCATCGCGCAGGACGTCATGCGGCCGCTCCGGCGCATGCAGGCGCTGGGGAAGGCTCCCCGGGAGACGACGACGGTTGCGCCCGCGCCACGCTAGCGGGGCGGTCGCGCTCCTGGTCGGACTGGCGCTCGCGGCCGTCGCGCCGCCCTCGTCGGCGCAGCGCTCCGAGTTTCCCGAGGAGCTGCGCACCATCGAAAGCGTCCGCTACACGGGCCTGCGCGCGATCTCGAAACGGCAGCTGCTCAAGGGCGCCTCGATGCGCACCCGGCGGCCGTCGGTCTTTCCCTGGCGCGAGAAGCCGGCTTTGCGGCGCGACTACCTGCGCGCCGACTCGTCCTCCATCGTCGGCCTGTACCGGCACTACGGCTTTCTCGACGCGCGCGTGCGCGTCCGGCTGCTGCCGTCGAGGGACGTCCGATCCACCCGGGTCGTGTTCGAAATCACCGAAGGCCCGCGCACGCGCATCGAGCGCGTGGACCTGGCCGGCGTCGTCTCGTACCCGGAGAAGGAACTTCGCCGCTCCCTGCTGTCGCGGCCGCGCGAGCCGTTCGATCCGGCGCTCGTGCAACTCGACACGCTGCGGATCAAGGCGCTCTACCGGGAACGCGGCCACTTCGTCGGCGCCGACGGCGAAGCCCTGCCGGGCTCGGATTCGGCGAAGGCGATCGTGGCCTTTTCCGTGCGCGAGGGCCCGCTGTTCCGCATCGGCAAACTCGAGTTCGAGACGAACGGCAAGGTGCGCGAGTCGCTCGCACGTCGCGAGATGCTGCTGCGCCCGGGCGACGTGTACCGCCAGACCAATCTCCAGCATTCGATCGAACGGCTTTACGGCACCGGGCTCTACCGGCAGGTGCAGGTGTCGTCCGTGCTGGACACGGCGGACGGCGAGGTCAACCTCGACATCCGGTTGTCCGCGCGCAAGAGCCGCTGGATCGACGGCGGCGTCGGCAGCGGAACGACCGACCGGTTCCGCGTCTCGGGCGAATGGGGACATCGCAATCTCGACACGCGTGCGCTCGGCGGCGCCGTGGACGGGGAGTACTCGCTCGACGGCACGGGCCATTTCCGCAAGGCGGGCGCGAGCGCGACGTTGACCGAACCGTGGCTCCTGGGCGTCCGACTGCTGGGGCAGGCGGGGGTCTACACGCTGCGCGAGGACGACCGCTCGAACTCGAACTTCATCCGGCGGCGGGACGAGCAGGGCTTCACCTTCACGCTGTTCCGCGAACTGAGCCGCCTGTCGCGGGTGACGCTCGCGCAGTCGAACCGCTTCGTGCGCCAGGACTACGACACGCTGCCCGGCGGCGTGGTCGCCCGGCCGGACACGCTGCGGGCGCGCTACCGCACGAACTCGCTCCGCCTGACGGTCGAGCGCGACCTGCGCGACAACCGCGTCGCGCCGCAGCGTGGCTCCTACCAGATCGTGAGCGGCGAACTCGCCGGCGGCCCGCTGCGCGGCACGAGCAGCTACCGCAAGGTGCTCGTGACCTCGACGTGGTATTCCCAGCTCGCCAACGGCTGGGGGCTGGCGGCACGCGCCTCGGGGGGCGTCATGGAGCCCTTCGGAACGCCGCCCGACAACTTCTCGCCGACCGAAGGACTCGATGGCGAGGTCGCGCGCGTGCCGTTCGAGTCGAGGTTCTTCATCGGCGGCGTCAATTCCCTGCGCGGCTACGGCGAGAACTCGGTGCCGCCCTCGGGAGGCATGGCCATGGCGCTCGCGAACCTGGAGCTGCGCGTTCCGCTGGTCGGGCCGCTGGGCGTCGAGGCGTTCGTGGACGCGGGGAATGTCTGGGCGCGCCCGGAGTACATTCTCGCGCGCGACCTCGTGCTCCCCTGGCAGGCGACCCGGAGCCGGGCCGACGACCTGCGCTGGACCTACGGCATCGGCGCGCGGCTGCTGCTGCCGTTCGGGCCGCTGCGCGTGGACCTCGCGTGGAGCGACCGGCCCGATTTTCCGGAGGGCCGGCTGGGTAACTGGAAGGGCCTTCCGTTCGTCTATCAGTTCGCCATCGGACCTTCTTTCTGACCCATGAGCGACGAGCACGACCACCGTCCCGAGACACCGCCCGAGGGCGCGCCCCACGGCGTCGTGGAGACGATCCGCGAGGAACTCCACGAGGTCGCCGAGCACGTCCCGAAGCCGGTGCGTTGGACGGTGGGCAAGCTCGTGCGGATCTCGCTGCTCGCGCTGGCGGGGCTCGTGGTGCTGCTGGTCGTGAGCGCCCTCGCGTACCTCGCGAACCGCACCGAGCTGGTCGCGAAGGAGCTGACGCTGGTGCTGAACCACGCGCTGGCGCAGAACAGCGACCTCGAGCTGGAGATGCGCGACGTGAAGGGCAACCCGCTGACGGGGTTTCGCGTGCTGGACCCGCGGGTCCGCTTCCGGGGCGGCGGCGGGACGCTGCTCGAAGCGCGGGAAATGCGCTTCGGCTACGGGGCGTTCAGCCTGCTGCGCGGCGGACGCGGGCCGGTGCGGGTGGTGGTCGAGCAGCCCGTCGTGCACCTCGACCTCGGCCGGGGCGGCGACTGGCGCTTCCCGCGATTCGCCCGGCGCGCGCCGCGTGCGTCCCGGCCGGCGCGGGAACTCGACTTCTCGCTCGAGCTCGACGACGCCACCGTCCTGGTACCGCGTCCGATGCGGCGCTTCGCCGGCGTGGACCTGAAGCTCACCGGCTCGACCGGACCGGTGACGCGCGCCGACATCGCGAGCCTTCGCTGGCGGGAGGGACCGTGGGACAGCCGACTCGAGGAACTGCGCGCCGGCTTCGTGCGGGACGCCGACAGCACGCGGTTCACGCTCAGCCGGCTGCGCACGCCCGACCTGTCGTTGAGCCTGGACGGCGCCTGGGGCAACGACGCGCCCGCGCCGCGCGTGCACGCCGAGGTGGCGCGCGTGCGCTGGAGCTGGCTCGCGAAAGTCTTCGACAACTCCACCTTCGACGTGCCCGGCGAGGGCGCGGCCTCGGTGGAAGCGACCGGCGGCAGGCGCTGGGACGGCACGTTCCGCTCGAGCGTGACCTGGGACAGCCTGGCCGTGGACGGCACCGGTCGGTTCGCATGGAACGACGGCCAGCTGACGATCGATTCCCTCTCCGGCCGTTCGCTCGCCGGAAACCTCGTCGGCCACGTGCGCTGGTCGAAACGGGGCTGGGAGGTCGGCGGCGAGGCGCGCGCCGCGGACCCGGCGTACTGGCAGGCGCTGCGGCTCTCGGGCTGGCCGGAAGGAAGGCTCAATGGCCGGTTCCTCTACCGCGTGCGGACCGAAACGAAGGCGACGACCGAGTCCCGGCTGACGGCGGAACTGATCGCCTCGGAATGGGCCGGCTGGCGCGTGGACAGCGCCCGGGTGCGCGTGGACTTCCCGGCGGTCGCGCACGATTCGTTCTCGGTCACCGGCTGGCGGCGGAGCGGCGCGTTCGACCTGAGGGCGGTGATCGACTCGGGCGGCTGGCAGGGGCCGTACTCGGTCGTGAACCTGCCGCTCGAGGAGTGGCCGGACGGCCGTGCGACCGGACTGCGGGGAGTGCTCGCGCGCGCGCAGGGTCGGGCGATCAACCGTGCCGGCAAGCTGTGGGTGACGGGCGATCTCTCCGGCGGAGCGACCGAATGGAGCGCGGCGCGATTCGCCTCGTGGGAGCTGCGCGGCGTGAACGGCCGGCTGCTGCCGACGCCGGACCTGACGGCGGACGCGTTCGCCCGCGACGGCTTCTTCGTCGGCATTCACCTCGACAGCGCCGCCGCCCCGCTGCGCCTGGGTGACCAGCGGGTGGACTTCGGCGAGTTGCGGGCGCGCGCCGGCGACACGCTGGTGGTGCTCGGCGGCGAGGCGGCGTGGAACGCCGACCGCTGGCGGCTGACCGCGGCGCGTGCCCGCGCGAGCAGCGCCCAGTTCGACTGGACGGCCGAGCCGCCGCTGGTGCTCTCCGGCGACCGCGACGGCACGATCTCGGAGAACGTCGTCGCCCGGGACGGCGACGCGCGCCTCGAGTCGCGCGGGCGCTGGGCGAGCGCCGGCGGCCGTTACGATTTCGCGCTCGACGCCCGGAACCTCGACCTCGGCCGGCTCGGCCTTCCCCCGGAGTGGGGAATGGGCGGCCACGCCGACGTGCGCCTGGAGGTGGACGGCCCGGCGGACGAGCCGCGCTGGTCGTTCACCGGGCGGGCCTCGGATCCGGAGTTCGGCGACCACCGCGGGGATTCGCTGGCCGTCACGCTCGAGGGCGAATCCGGGACGCTGCGCGTGAAGGACCTGATGTTCGCGCTGGACGACGGCCTGCTGCGCGCCCAGTCGGACTTCGAGCGCGTCGCGCATCCGTGGCCGGACTCGCTGACCGCGACCGCCGTGACGCGCTGGCTGTCGGGCGCGGGCGCCTGGCAGGGGGTGGTGCGCGCCACGCGCTTTCCGGTGGACCGGTTCTCGGCCATCGCCCCGCAGGCCGCCGGCTGGACGGGCCGCGTGGACGCGACGCTGACGATCGGGGGCAGCGCGCCCGAGCCGCGGCTGGACCTGCGGGCGAGCGCGGCGTCGTTCGGCTGGCGCGACTACCGGGCGCAGAAGATCGAACTCGACGCGCACTACGCGGACGGCGTGCTGACCGTGCCGGACACGCGCGTGACGATGCTCGACGTGGTCTCGACGGTGCGGGGCCGGATGCCGCTGCGCCTGGCACTCGGACGCGAGGTGAGCCTTCCGGACGAGCCGATGTCCTGGAAGGTCGAGGTGCCGCGCGGCGATCTCGAGCTGCTGCCGGTGCTCGTGCCGCTCGTCCAGACGGCGAACGGCCGCTTCGATCTCGACGCGACCATCGCCGGCACGCCGCGTGTGCCGAGGGTCACCGGCGTGGGACACGTGCGCGACGGCATCGTCCGCCCGGCGGGCCGGGAGGAGATCCTCGAGTCCGTCTACGCCGACCTGCATTTCGACGAATCGCGCGTGACGCTCGACTCGCTCTCGGCCCGCCAGGGCCGCGCGGGGCGGGTGTGGGCGCGAGGCACGGTCGAGATGGACGGATTCGAGATGCAGCGCTACCTGTTCGAACTGACGCTGCGCGACTTCGCCTCCCAGCAGGAAGGGCTCTACGCGGCGCTGTTCGACGGAGACTTCAAGGTCACGGACGGTCCGCGCGTGAAGGGCGTGCGGCTTCCGCAGGTGGTCGGCGACGTGCAGCTCAAGCGCGGCGTGGTCGAATTCGACTTCGCGAACCAGAGCGAGGTGCAGGCGCGCATGGCCACGACCGAGCCGCTCTACTGGACCTATCGCGTCCACCTCGAGGCACCGCGCAACCTGCGCTGGCGCCCCCCGGACGGCGACATCGAGTTCGACGCCGACCTCGATCTCGAGCAGACGCCGGACTCGCTGCTCATTTACGGCGAGATGCACCTCATTCGCGGCACCTACTACTTCCTGAGCAACCGATTCACGCTGACGCAGGCCGACATCACGTTCGACAACCAGCAGGGCGTGGATCCGGACATGACCATTTCCGCGTACACGCGACTGCTTCCGAGCCGCCGCGACCTCTACAGCGGGCAGTGGGACAAGCGGCAGCCCGTGACCATCACCATGGAAATCTCCGGCCGTTCGAGCCAGCCGGTGATCACGCCCAGCGGACCGGAGGGCTGGGACCAGCGGGAGATCTACGCCGAACTGACCTACGGCCGGTTCACCAGCGACGAGGGCGGCATCATCAATCAGGTCGCCGACCCGCTCGAGAACTACGTGACCCGGCAGCTCACGAACCAGCTCTCGCAGGACCTTTCGAAGTACCTGAACAACGCGATCACGCAGTGGACGGTGGAGCGCGAGCAGGGAGCCCTGTTCGGATCGAGCGGCGTCGGGGACGTCTACGTGGGCGTCTCGGGCGACGTCAATGCCCGGACGTCGTGGACGTACCGGCAGCGCGTGCCGGGGCTCGATCGCGGGACGATCCCGGTCGAGATCGCCAACCAGTTCGAGCGCGACGTCGAGGTCGAGTACCGCGTCAACCGCTTCATCTACGTGACCACGGAGCTGACCCAGCGGCGCACGACCCTCACGCAGACCCCCGGCACGGCGGGCGGGCCGGCGGACTTCAACGTCAGCCTCAAGGCGCGCTGGGAGTACTGACGGGCCGCGGAACGCGGGGGCCGGGAACGGGACGCCGCTTTCGGTGTAGAGTGCCGCAGGACGCCGCGAGGGCGTCGCGACGGCCGGGTCGGAAAGGAAGGCGGATGCGAGTTCGGGGTTGGGCGGTCGCGACACTGGCCGCGGCCGGGATCCTGCTGGCGGCGTGCCGGGCGGAGGCCCAGTATTTCGGACAGAACAAGGTCCAGTACGAGCTCTACGACTGGCGCTCGATCACCTCGGACCACTTCGAGGTGTACTTCTACCCGGGCTCCGACAGCCTGGCGATGCGCACGCTCGACCTCGCCGAGAAGACCAACGCCGAATTCTCGAAGCGACTCGGTCACCGGCTGAGCAAGCGCATCCCCATCATCCTCTACGGATCGCACAACGATTTCGCGCAGACCAACGTCACGCCGGAACTGATCGATGGCGGGACGGGCGGGTTCACCGAACTGCTGCGCGACCGCGTCGTCGTTCCCTTCACCGGGTCCTACGAGGACTTCCGCCACGTCCTGGTGCACGAGCTGGTGCACGCGTTCCAGTTCGACATCCTCTACAACAACACCGGCATGTCGCTGCTCTCGGGGCAGGGCTTCTTCCAGATGCCGCTGTGGTTCGCCGAGGGCATGGCCGAGTACTTCTCGCTCGGCATGGAGCCGAACGCCGAGATGTGGTGCCGCGACGGCACGATCGCCGGCTACATTCCGCCGCTCGACTACATGGGCGGATATCCGGTCTACAAGTTCGGCCAGTCGGCGATTCAGTACCTTCACGTGCGCTTCGGCCCCGAGCGGTTCCGGGACCTGCTCAAGCGGGCGCGGCAGATGCGCAATTTCGACCGCGCGTTCGAGCGCACCTACGGCATGCCGACGTCGCGCTTCGACCAGCAGTGGCGGCAGTGGCTGCGCCGCACCTACTGGCCCGAGGTCGCCAGGCGCGACGATCCGGACGACTTCGGCAAGCGGCTCACCGACCACCGGCGCGACCAGAGCAACCTGAACCTGATGCCGGCGGTTTCGCCGCAGGGCGACCGCATCGCCTACTTCAGCGACCGCCGGCAGTACACGGACCTCTACCTGATGTCGGCGTTCGACGGGAAGGTCCTGCGCCGCGTGCTGCGCGGCGAGCGCAACGTCCAGTTCGAGGCCTGGCCGCTGTTCCGCGGCTCGATCGCCTGGTCGCCCGACGGCACGAAGCTCGCGACCACCGCCAAGAGCGCCGGGCACGACCACCTGTACGTCGTGGACGCCGGGAGCGGCGCGGTGACGAAGAGCTTCTCGCTGCCGTGCGACGCGCTGTCGTACCCCGCCTGGTCCCCGGTCTCGGATTCGCTGGTCGTGACCGGCGTCCTGCATGGCCGCTCGGACCTGTGGCTGGTGGACGTCGGGACGGGAGCGATCCAGCGTCTCACCGATGACACCTGGGACGAGCGCGAACCCTCCTGGTCGCCGGACGGCCGGAGGATCGTGTTCTCGAGCGACCGGCTCGCGCCCGTGGTGCTGCGCCCGGACCCGGTCACCGGCGGCTACGGCCGCTATGGCCTGTTCGAGCTCAACCTGGACGGGGGAGCGGTGGACTCCCTCCTCGACACCGCGGGCGACGACCACAATCCGGTCTGGTCGCCGGACGGGCGCAAGCTCGCGTTCCTGTCGGACCGCGGCGGGGCGATGAACCTTTACCTGCTCGACACCACGACGCACGACGTGACCCAGTTGACCGACGTCCTCGGCGGCCTCCAGAGCATCTCCTGGTCGAGGCTGAACGACCGGCTGGTGTTCTCGGCGTTCGACCGCGGCGGCTGGGACATCTTCGCCGTCCAGGAGCCGGTCGGCTCGGAGGCGGTGCTGCGCCGGCTGCAGCGGGACGCGGGCGCCGCGGTGCTGAGCGCCGAGGCGGTCTCGCGGCCGGCCGCGCGCGACACCTCGACCGCACCGGCACTCGGCGCCCTGGCCGTCTCCTGGCCGGACAGCGTGACCGTTCCCGACACCTCCGCCGCGCCGCCCCGACTCGGCCGGCGGACGCCGCTGCCGAGCGTCGCCGGCGAGCCGCCCGGGACGGCGCCGCAGGTGGGCTACGCTCCCGCCCTCGGCGAACTCGTGCCGCCGCCGCGCGACATGGTTCCGCCCGACACCACGGCGGCGGCGCCCGAGCGCACTCCGCTGCTCGAAAGCGGCGGCGCGTTCGCGCTCTCCGACAGCGTGCTCGGCCAGCGGCCGCGCGGCTACCGCTGGAAGCTCGCGCCGGAAGCCGCGAACGGCCAGGTGGTGGCGGCGACCGGCTACGGCTTCGCCGGCACGACCTCCATCCTGTTCAGCGACTTCCTCGGGGATCGCAACCTGTACGTGGCGACCGACCTGTTTCCCGGCTCCATCGAGGAGACCAACGCGCTCGCCATCTACAGCTACCTGCCGCGACGCTGGGACTGGGGCGCGGGCGCCTTCCATTTCAAGAACTACTACGAATCGCGCGTCACGACGCTCGGCGAGCAGCTGACCAGCGCGCAGCTCTTCAGCGAGCGGAACTTCGGCGCGCTCTTCCAGCTGTCGTACCCCTTCGACCGCTTCCGCCGGCTCGACACGCAGCTGACCCAGTTCTGGGTCGAGCGCACCTTCTTCAACGAGGTCGTTCCCGGCTACTTCGAGCGCGGCCCGCGCGAGTTCCGCAGCGTGACGAGCCCGTCGTTCTCGCTGGTCGGCGACAACTCGCTGTCGAGCTACTACGGTCCGGTCAACGGTTCGCGCTACAACGTCACCTTCTCGCCGGCCTTCCGGATCACGAGCAACAGCCTGGAATACCGCACGCTGACCGCGGACTACCGGCGCTACTGGGACCTGACCGCGGGCTACACCTGGGCCGTGCGCGGCCTGGCGGCGGGCAGCTGGGGTCGCGACCCCCAGGCGTTTCGCCTCGGCGGATTCTCGACGCTGCGGGGCTTTCGCGACTTCGACATCGTCGGCTCGCGGGCGCTGATGGTCTCGCAGGAGCTGCGATTCCCGTTCATCCAGCAGCTCGGCGTGGTCGGACCGGTGCCGCTCGGCAGCTTCAACCTCAAGGGCGCGCTGTTCACCGACGCGGGCATGGTCTGGAACGAAGGCGACCCGCTGCGCTTCACGGTCGTGGACGAGCGTGGCCGGCACCTCGCGAGCCCGCTGCTTTCGTTCGGCGTCGGCATCCGCAGCTTCGTGTGGTTCGCGCTCGTCAAGCTGGACGTGGGCTGGCGGACGGACCTGCACGACGTCGCCAGGCCCCGCTGGCACCTGAGCCTCGGCCCCGAGTTCTGAGACCGGGAGAGGGGCGGCGCTCGCGCCGGCCACCGGCGTTGCAAAATGCCAGTGGCGGGCGTGCGACGGACTGCGCTAGTGTCCTGCGACGCTGGTTCACCGGGTTCGTCACGGGTTCGCTCGTGACGGATCCCATTTTCCAACGGATCTGCACGGAGCGGTTCGGTTCGTGCCGGTCGGAACTGGAGGAATCCCGTGACCGCCTCACGCACTTCGGCCCGCTTCGCGATCCTGGGCCGCCACCCGCGCACGTTCGAGGCTCCCCGCCTGCCGGACGGACACCGCTCGCCGGTCAGCACCTACTTCGGGCGGCACGTCCTCGACCTCATCAAGCTGCGCGAGAAGCTGCCCCGCGAAGTCTTCCAGTCGCTCGTCTCCACGCTTCGTAACGGCACGCCGCTGACGCGCGAAGTGGCCGAGACGGTCGCCTCCGCGGCCCGCGAATGGGCCGTCTCCCACGGCGCGACGCACTTCACGCACTGGTTCCAGCCGATGACCGGCCTGACGGCCGAGAAGCACGACGCGTTCATCGATCTGAACGTGCAGATGTCCGGCGAGACCCGCGTGCTCGAAAAGCTGTCCGGCTCGCAGCTCTGGCAAAGCGAACCGGACGCGAGTTCGTTCCCCTCGGGCGGCATGCGTTCGACCTTCGAGGCGCGCGGCTACACCGCCTGGGACCCGAGCGTTCCGATGTTCCTCGTCGAGAGCGCGAACGGCCGCACCCTGTGCATTCCTTCCGCCTACATCAGCTACCACGGCGACTCGCTCGACCAGAAGACGCCGCTGCTGCGCTCCAACGAGGCGATGAGCCGGCACGCGGTCGCCTTCCTCAAGCTGCTCGGAGACGTGGACGTCAAGCAGGTCTCGGCGACGCTCGGCGTCGAGCAGGAATACTTCCTCGTGGATCGCGCGCACTACGCGCTGCGTCCCGACCTGACCCAGACCGAGAAGACGCTGCTCGGGGCCGGCTCGCCGCGGCATCAGCAGTTCGAGGATCACTATTTCGGCTCGATCCCGGCCCGGGTCCTGGCGTTCATGGAGGAGCTGGAGTTCGAGCTCTACCGGCTCGGCATCCCCATCAAGACCCGCCACAACGAGGTCGCGCCGATGCAATTCGAGATGGCGCCGATCTTCGAGGACGCGAACATCGGCAACGACCACAACGTGCTGGCGATGGACGTGGCGCGCAAGGTCGCGCTTCGGCACGACTTCGTCTGCCTGTTCCACGAGAAGCCCTACGCCGGCATCAACGGCAGCGGCAAGCACTGCAACTGGAGCATGTCCACCGACCGCGGCGAGAACCTGCTCGACCCGGGCAAGACCCCGCACCAGAACCTCCGCTTCCTCGCGTTCGTGGCCGTCTGCCTCAAGGCGGTGCACGACCGCTCGGTCGCCCTGCGCTTCTCGGTCTCCGGGGCGAACAACGACCTGCGCCTCGGAGCCAACGAAGCGCCGCCGGCGATCCTGTCGGTGTTCGTGGGCGAACAGTTGACGAGCATCCTCGAGCGGACGATCGCCGGCGAGGCGGCGAAGGATCCCGAGCACTTCGTGCTCGAGATGGGCGTCGCCAAGCTGCCGGCGCTCGCCCGCGACAACACCGACCGCAACCGGACCTCGCCGTTCGCCTTCACGGGAAACAAGTTCGAGTTCCGCGCGGTGGGCTCCTCGGCGAACTGCGCCGTGCCCATGGCGACCCTGAACGCGGCGGTCGCCGCGGCGCTGGCCGAGATGGGAGAGCGCCTCAAGCGGAAGCTCGACGTCAAGGGCACGAGCCGCGACCAGGCGGTCGCCGAGCTGCTGCGCGAAGTGTTCGCCGAAACCGCCAGCGTGCGTTTCGAGGGCAACGGCTACAGTCCGGAGTGGAAGGCCGAGGCCGCGCGGCGCGGACTGCCGGACCTCGCCGACACGCCCGCGGCGCTGGCGGCCGTTCGCGAGCCGAAGGCGCACCGGTTCCTGATCGAGATGGGCGTGTTTTCGGAAGCCGAGGTCGAGTCGCGCTTCAACGTCGCGATGGAACGCTACCTGAAGCAGGTGACGCTCGAGGCCGAGACGCTGGCGGAGATGGTGACGACCCTGGTCGTGCCGGCGGCCGAACGGCAGCTGGCCGTGACGCTCGCGGCGTGGAACGCCGTCTCGTCCGCGGGGGCGCGGAAGGAATCGGCGCACGCGCGGCGGGTCGCCGCGCTCGGCGAGACGCTCGAAGCGGCGCTGGCCGGGGTGGAGTCGCTGCAGCGCAGGCTCTCCGACATCCACGCGTCGCACGACGAGATGAAGGCCTGCCAGAGGCTCGGCGCCGAGGTGCGTCCGCTCATGCAGGAACTGCGGGCGGCCGCCGACCGGCTCGAGGCGCTGGTGGACGACGACCTGTGGCCGATGCCGAAGTACCGCGAGATGCTGTTCGTCAAGTAGCGCCCGCGCGAAGCGGATTCGGGGCCGCCGGTCGCGGGACCGGCGGCCCTTCGCGTCGGCGCGCGGTGGAGGCGCCGCGCGCGTTCGGGTAAATTGCGTCCTCCGTCCGACCTCCCCGACACCTTAAGAGGCGCCCGCGTGTCCGTGCCGCTCCCGAATCCCGAAGGGCTCAATCCCGCCCAGCGCGCGGCGGTGGAACACGACTCCGGCCCGGCGCTGGTCATCGCCGGAGCGGGTTCCGGCAAGACACGGGTGCTGACCGCGCGCATCGCGCGGCTGCTGGCGCGCGGCGTGCGGCCGGAGGCGGTGCTCGCGTTCACGTTCACCAACCGTGCGGCGCGCGAGATGCGCGAGCGCATCGAGCGCGCCGTCGGCGCGCTGGCCGGACGCCTGTGGATCGGAACGTTCCACGCCACCGCGGTGCGGCTGCTGCGCCGCGAGGCCGCGACCCTCGGACTTCCCGCCGCCTTCTCGATCTACGACCGCGAGGACCAGGAAGGCCTGCTGCGCGAGGCGCGGCGCGATCTCGGCCTCGACGACAGCGCCTACCGGGCGGGCGTCGTGCTGGCCCGCATCTCGGACTGCAAGAACGCGCTGGTCGGGCCCGAGCACGCCGAGCGCGCGGCGATGACGCCGTTCGATCGCAACGTCGCCGCGATCTTCGCGCGTTACCAGGCCGCGCTGCGTCGCGCCGGGGCGCTGGACTTCGACGACCTGATCGCCGAGGCCGCCCGGCTGTTTCTCGAGCACCCGGAGGCCGGCGCGCGCTGGAGCCGCCGCTTCGAACACGTGCTGGTGGACGAGTACCAGGACACGAACCACGCGCAGTTCCGGCTGGTGCAGGCGATCGCGTCCGCGCACGGGAACCTGTTCGTGGTCGGGGACGACGACCAGTCCATCTATGGCTGGCGCGGCGCGGATCTCAGCAACGTCCTCGAGTTCGAACGGGCCTTCCCCGGCGCGGTGACCCTGCGGCTGGAGCAGAACTACCGCTCGACCGGCAACATCCTGGCGGCCGCCAACGCGGTCATCGCCCACAACCGGGCGCGCAAGGGCAAGACCCTGTGGTGCGACCGGGAAGCGGGCGCGCGACTGCGTTTCGTGCTGTGCGCGGACGAGGCCGCCGAGGCGCGGCGCGTCCGCAGGCACCTCGAGGATCGCCGGAGAGCGGGCGGCCGGCTGGCCGACTGCGCGGTGCTGTACCGCACGAACGCGCAGTCGCGGGCGCTCGAAACCGAACTGCGGCACGCCGGACTCGCCTACGAGATCGTCGGCGGCGTTTCGTTCTACCAGCGGCGGGAGGTCAAGGACGTGCTGGCCTGGCTCCGGCTGGTCGTGAACCCGGCCGACACGGCGTCCTTCTTCCGCGTCTGGAACACGCCGCGCCGCGGCCTCGGCCCCGCCGTCCAGGGGCTGATCGAGTCCCGGCTCGCGCTCGGGGCGACGCCGGCCGCCGCGCTGCGCGCGCTGCGCGACGAGGGCGCGTTGCGCGGCGCCGCCCGCGCGGGGGCGACGCAGCTCGTGGATCTGCTCGACGAGTTGGGCGCGCTCCGCGAGGAGCCGCTCGGCGTGCTCTTCTCGCGGCTGCTGGAGCGCAGCGGCTACCTCGGCCACCTCGAGGCCGCGAGCGACGGCGAGGAGGACCTGCGCGACCGCCTCGCGAACGTGCAGGAGCTGGCCGCGGCCGGAGCGCAGTTCTCGGAGGAGGGCCGCGGCGGATTGCTCGAATATCTCTCGGAGTGCTCGCTGCTGACGGACGCCGACCGTCTGGACGAGGCCGCCGACCGCGTGCTGTTGCTGACGGCGCACAACGCCAAGGGGCTCGAGTTCGCGAGCGTCGTCGTCGCGGGCCTGGAGGAGGGCCTGCTGCCGCACGCCTCGGCCCTGGACGACGACGGCGAACTCGAGGAGGAGCGGCGGCTGTTCTACGTGGCGCTGACGCGCGCCCGCGACCAGGTGCTGCTGACGGCCGCCTCGTTCCGGCGCCGGTTCGTGTCCGCCGAGAGCGGGGTTCCGGCGTGGGGCGCGCAGGTGTCGCGTTTCGTGGACGAAATCCCGGCGGAACTGCTGGAGCGCGAGGCCGACGGCCAGGGTTCCTGGGGAGGCGGGGATCGCGAGGCGCGCACGGCGCACCGGGCGCGCGCCGGCCTGCGACGCGGCGAAGCCCGGGGCGGCGCGGCCTCGCGCCGGGAGGGCGGGCGGTACGACCCGCGCGAGGAGGCGGCGGACGCTTCGTTCGACTTCGACGACGGCGCCGGCGGACCTTCGTACGGAGTCACGGCGGCGCCGGTGCGGGGCGCCGCGGCGCGGCGGGCGGTCGGCCGGAGGGTGATGCACGAGCGGTTCGGCGCGGGGACCGTGCTGGAGGCCGAGGGCGAAGGCCCCGACATGAAGCTCACGGTGCGATTCACCGGCTCGATCAAGAAGGTCCTGGCGCGCTTCGTGAGCGGGGTGGGCGATGACGATTGACGCCTCCGAGGTCCGGCGCGTCGCCGCGCTCGCGAAGCTCGAACTCGCCGAAGGATCCCTCGAGCGCGTCGCCGGAGAACTCTCGAGCGTGCTCGAGTTCGCCGCGACGCTGAACGCGCTCGACCTCGCGGACTGCGAACCGGCGGCGTTCGCGCCCGCGGACGCGCCGCTTCGCGCCGACGCGCCCGACGGCCGGACGCTCGGCGCCGAGGACGTGCTGGCCGGCGCGCCCGAGACCCGCGACGGCTGTTTCGTCGTGCCGCCGATCGTGGAGAACCTGAACCCGTGACGGACCCTGGCCTCGCCTGGCGCGACTCGGCCGCACGGATCGCCGCGCAGGTGCGCGCCGGCGTGCTTGAGCCCGTGGCGGCGGCGGAGAGCGGCTGGGACGGCCCCGCGAAGCGCTGGGAGCGCGACGTTCACGCGGTCGTCCACTCGGATCCCGAAGCGCGCCACGCGGCGGCGAGCGCGGCTTCGCGCGAGGGTCCGCTCGCCGGCGTTCCGGTGCTGCTCAAGGACAATCTGTGCACCACCGACTATCCGACCACCTGCGCGTCGCGCATCCTCGCCGGCTGGCACTCGCCCTACGACGCGACCGTGGTGCGGCGCCTGCGCGAAGCCGGAGCGGTGGTGGTCGGCAAGAGCAACATGGACGAGTTCGCGATGGGCTCCTCGACCGAGTTCAGCTGCTACGGACCGACGCGCAACCCGCACGACCTCGAGCGCGTGCCCGGCGGATCGAGCGGCGGCTCGGCGGCGGCGGTCGCCTACGGGCTCGTGCCGCTGGCCCTGGGCTCGGACACCGGCGGGTCGGTGCGCCAGCCGGCCGCGTTCTGCGGCGTCTACGGCCTAAAGCCCACCTACGGACGGTTGTCGCGCTACGGGCTCGTCGCCTTCGGCTCCTCGCTCGACCAGGTGGGAATCTTCGCGCGCCACGCCGGCGACGTCGCGCTCGCCTACGCGGCGCTCGCGGGCGACGATCCCTTCGACGCGACGCTGCGCGAGGGCGCGCCTCCCGACGTGTCGGGATGGGACGGTGGCGTGCGCGGACTGCGCTTCGGATGGCCCGCCAACCTGTGGGCGCACGGCGTGGAGGCGGCCGTGGTCGGTGCGCTGGAGCGCTCCGCCGGCGCGCTCGAGCGTTCGGGCGCGATGCGCGTCCCGATCGAGTTCCTGCCGGGAGAGTTCGGGGTCGCCGCCTACTACCTGATCGCCACCGCCGAGGCGAGCAGCAACCTCGCCCGCTTCGACGGCGTGCGCTACGGCCGCAGGGCCGCGGGCGTGGAGGACGTGAACGCGCTGTACGCGCGCTCCCGGGGCGAAGGCTTCGGGCCCGAGGTCCAGCGGCGCATCCTGCTCGGGACGTACGCGCTCTCGTCCGGCTACTACGACGAGTACTACGCGAAGGCGCAGCGCGCGCGCACGCGCATCGTCCGCGAGTACGCGGCCGCGTTCGCGCGCTGCGACGTGATGCTGATGCCGGTCGCGCCCACCCCGGCCTTCCGGCTCGGCGAGAAGACCGACGACCCGCTGGCCATGTACCTGAGCGACGTGTTCACGATCGGCGCCAATCTCGCCGGCCTGCCCGCGCTGGCGGTGCCGGCGGGCCGGTCGCCGGAGCGGCTGCCGGTCGCGGTCCAGCTGCTGGCGCCCGCCGACGGCGAGCCGCTGCTGCTGCGCGCCGCGCGGGCGATCGAGTCGGAGGGAGTCGAGGCGCGGATTCCGCGCGGCTTCGAACCGGAGGTGGCATGGCCTGGGAGCCGGTGATCGGGCTCGAGTGCCACATCCAGCTCGCCACGCGCACGAAGATGTTCTGCGGCTGCCCGGTCGCTTTCGGGGAGGAGCCGAACACGAACGTCTGCCCGGTGTGCCTCGGCCTGCCCGGAGCGCTGCCGCGGCTGAACGCGGCCGCGGTGGACGACGCGCTCGCGCTCGGGCTCGCGCTCGGCTGCCGCATCCGGCCCGAGAGCGTGTTCGCGCGCAAGAACTACTTCTATCCCGACATGCCGAAGAACTACCAGATCACGCAGTACGACCGGCCGCTGTGCGAAGGCGGCGCGCTGACGGTGGCGGGGGGCGACGGAGCGCGCGCGATCGCGCTTACCCGCATCCACTGCGAGGAGGACGCCGGCAAGTCGTTCCATCCCGAACGCCACGGGGACCTGCGCCTCTCGAAGGTGGAGTTCAACCGGGCCGGGACGCCTCTGCTCGAGCTAGTGACCGAGCCGGTGCTGGCGAGCGCCGGGGAATGCGCGGCGTTCCTGCTCGCCCTGCGCCGGCTGGTGCGCTGGCTCGGCGTGTCGGGCGGCGACATGGAGAAGGCGCAGCTCCGCTGCGACGCCAACGTCTCGCTGCGCAGGACGGGGACCGCCGGGCTGGGCGTCAAGACCGAGATCAAGAACCTCAACAGCATCAAGGCCGTCGAACGCGGCGTCGCCGCGGAGATCGCCCGTCAGTCGGCGCTGCTCGATCGCGGCGAGCCGGTGGTCCAGTCCACGCTGCTCTACGACGCCGACCACGATCGCCTGGCGGTCATGCGCACGAAGGAGGACGCGCACGACTACCGGTACTTCCCCGAGCCCGACCTGCCGGTGCTGCGCGTGGACGAGCAGCGCCTGGCGGTCGCGAAGGCGGCGCTTCCCGAACTGCCGTGGGCACGCGAGGCGCGCTTCGCCGGGCAGTACGCGTTGCCGGCCTACGACGCCGGCGTGCTCACCGACTCGCGCGAACTCTCGGAGTACTTCGAGGCCTGCGCGCGCGGCGCGGATGCCAAGCTCGCGAGCAACTGGATCATGGTCGAGGTGCTGCGCGTTCTGAAGGACCGGGGCTGGTCCGTGTCGCGCTGGGCCGATCGGGTGCCGCCCGGGCGGCTGCGCGACCTGCTGGCGAGAGTCGGAGCGAAGGATCTTCCCGGCCCGGTCGCCAAGCAGGTGTTCGCCTGGATGGTGGACGAGGACGGCACGGTGGACGCGCTGCTCGCCCGCCACGGCGTGCAGGTGCGGGCCTCCGCCGACGATCTTCGGCCGCTGGTGCGCGAGGTGCTCGACGCGCACCCGGAAGCCATCGCGCAGCTGCACGGCGGCAAGGCGGCGGCCTTCGGCTTCCTGGTCGGGCAGGTGATGAAGCGCAGCGGCGGGCAGGCGGTGCCGCAGACCGTCCAGGCGCTGCTGCGCGAGGAACTCGCCGCCCGCACCGGGAAGCCGTGAGATGTCGTTTCGCGAGCGCGTGCGAAAGGCCCTCGCTTCGCCGCTCGGGGGACCGCTGGCGCGGCTCTTCGCCATTCCCGCCGTGACCGCGATTGTCGCCGACGCGCAGGGCTCCGGACTCGACCGGGTGGCGCTGTCCGAACTGTCGGCCGCGATGGCGGGCGTGGGAGTTCCGCCGGGCCGAACGTTCGTGCTCCTGTCCGGTGAACCGTCCGCGGACGCGCGCGAGCGTGCGCGCGCGCTGCGGGCGGAGCTCGGGTTGCCGGTGATGGCCCAGGATCCTTCGCACGCCGCGTTCGTGCCCGGCAGCCTCGCGGACGGCTCTCCGCTGGAGCTCGACGACGAGCTTCGTGAAGCGGAGGCGATCGTGGTGGTCGGGCGCATCGGCGCCGATTCCGCGGGCCGGCTGCGCGGCGGTCCCGCCGCGCTGCTTCCGGGGGTCGCATCGCGCGCGACGCGCGAGGCGCAGGCCGTGCGGCTCGCGGCCCGGGCGGACGCGGCCTCGCGCGCGAGCGCGGCGTGGCGTGAAGCGCTGGATGCGGCGAGCCTCGCACCGGTGGACTTCGCGCTCCTGTGGAACGACGCCGACCCGCCGGAAGTCCTGGCGGGCGAGGGCCCGGCGGTGTTCGCCGCCTGCGCGGACCGGTCCTGGCACCTGCCGTCGCCTGGCCGGCCGCGGGCTCGCGGGGCGGGCGGCGCTTGAACTGCGCTCGCGCGGCTTCGTAGAGTCGGCGCGTGGAACCCTCGCGCATCCTCGTCGTCGGCTCCGGTGGCCGTGAGCACGCGCTCGCCTGGCGACTGGCGCAGGACGCTCACCGCCCCGAAGTCCTGATCGCGCCGGGCAACGACGGCGCGGGCCGCGCCTTCGAGCGGCTCGAGGTGCGCGAGACCGACGCCGCCGGGATCGTCGCGGCCTGTCGCGAGCGCGCGATCGGACTCGTCGTCGTGGGACCGGAGTCGGCGCTCGCATCCGGGGTCGGCGATGCGCTCGAGGGGGCCGGTGTGCCGGTCTTCGGAGCCTCGCGCGCGGCCGCCCGGCTGGAGTCCAGCAAGTGGTTCGCGAAGGAGGTGCTGCGGGAGGCGGGAGTGCCCACCGCCGGCGCCGAATGCTGCGGCGACCTCGCGGCGGCGCGCGCGGCGCTGCACCGCTTCGGCGGCCCGCACGTGGTCAAGGCCGACGGCCTGGCGGCCGGCAAAGGGGTGCTCGTGACGCCCGACCCTGCGGCCGCCGAGCGTTTCGCGCGCGAGTGCCTCGAGGGCGGCGCGTTCGGTGCGAGCGGCAGCAGCGTCGTGATCGAAGAGTATCTCGCGGGCGAGGAAGCCTCGGTCATCGCCGTCTGTGACGGCCGGCGCTTCGTGCTCCTGCCGGCGGCGCGCGACCACAAACGCGCGCACGACGGCGACCGGGGCCCGAACACGGGCGGCATGGGCGCCTACGCACCCATGCCCGCGGTCACCGCGGCGCTCGAATCCGCGATCGGCGAGCGCATTGTCGCGCCGGTGCTGCGCGCCATGGCGGCACGCGGCACGCCGTATCGCGGCGCCCTCTACTGTGGATTGATGCTGACTCCCGGGGGACCGAAGGTGATCGAGTTCAACGCCCGCTTCGGCGACCCCGAGACGCAGGCGGTCGTGCCGCTCCTCGCCGGCTCGTTCACGGGGCTGCTCGCCGGCGCGGCGCGCGGAACGCTCGATCCGGGCGCGATCTCACGGGCGGGTGGTGGCGCGGTGACCCTCGCGCTCGTGGACGAAGGCTACCCGGAAGCGGCTCGCGGAGGAGGCAGGATCGGCGGTCTCGATGCGCTCGCGGACCGGGAAGTGACGGTGTTCCACGCGGGCACGAGGTGGGAGGATGGCGGCTGGGTCGTGCGCGGTGGTCGCGCCGCCTACCTGACCGCGGCGCGGGGGACGATCGCGGAGGCGCGGGCCGCGGTCTACGCGGCGTGCGCGACGCTGACAGGTTCGGGCTGGCGCTGTCGCTCCGACATCGCCGCAACGATCGCGGAGCCGGTGAGCCCCGCGGAGGGAAGGACGGCATGAAACGGACGAAGGCGCGGGTCGGGATCGTCATGGGCAGCGAATCGGACCGGCCCGTGATGGAGGAGGCGGCCAGGGTGTGCGCGGACTTCGGCGTCCACTGCGAGGTCGTGGTCCGCTCCGCGCACCGCACGCCGGAGGCGGCGGCGAAGTGGGCGCGCACCGCGAAAGGGCGGGGTCTCGAGGTGATCATCGCCGGAGCCGGCGGCGCCGCTCATCTGGCGGGGGCGATGGCGGCGCACAGCCGCCTGCCCGTCCTCGGGGTTCCGCTCGCCAGCTCGCCTCTCGGCGGCTTCGACGCGCTGCTCTCGACCGTGCAGATGCCGCCGGGCGTGCCGGTCGGCACCCTCGGGGTCGGATCGTGGGGCGCGCGCAACGCCGCGCACCTGGCGCTGCGAATCCTGGCGCTCGGCGACGCCGCCCTGGCGCGTCGGCTCGAGGACGTCGCGGCGGCCATGGCCGGCGGACGGCGGCGCTGACCGCGCGGACGGGGAGACGCATGGAGATCCTGAAGATCGACGCCGCTGCACCGCAGCCCGAGGCGCTCGAAGCCGCGGCCGAGGCCGTGCTGCGCGGCGGGGTCATCGCTTTTCCGACGGACACGCTGTACGGCCTGTCGTGCTCGCTGCTCGACGCGTCCGCGGTGGAGATGCTCGCCCGGCTCAAGCGCCGGGATCCGTCGCACGCGGTGATCTCGCTGATTCCCTCGCCGGACATGGCGTGGGCGCTCGCCTACGAGGTTCCGCCCGCGGCGGAGCGCCTGATCCGCGCGTTCTGGCCCGGACCGCTGTCCATCATCCTGCCCGCTTCCGGGTTCGTGCCGGAACGCGTGCGCGGAAGCGGCGCGACCGTCGCGCTCCGCTGTCCGAACGACCGACTCTCGCTGGCGCTGCTCGCGCGGATCGGAGGGCCGATCGTCTCGAGCAGCGCGAACCTCTCCGGCCGTCCGCCGGCGACGACGGCGGAGGAGGTCGTGAGCTACTTCGGGAACCAGCTCGACCTCGTGCTCGACGGCGGGCCGCGCCTCGGAGGCCTGCCCTCGACGCTCGTGGACTGCAGCGGCGCGCGACCGAAGCTTCTTCGCCGCGGAGCCGTGGACATTTCCTCCGTGTTGACGGATTTCGAAGATCTTTCGTCCCCGCCGGGCGACGGTTGACGGCCTCGAAATCGCGCGCCTATGCTGGCCTCGAATGTCCGGCGAACCGCAGTTGCGTGTGCTGTTCATCTGCACGGGAAACACGTGCCGCAGCCCGATGGCCGCGGCGGCGCTGACGGACGAACTCGGCTCCGACGCCGCTCGGGTCGTGGTCGAGTCGGCGGGGATCTCGGCCCAGGACGGGCAGCCCGCGAGCACCGACACGCGCGAACTGCTGCATGCGCAGGGCCTCGACGTCTCCGCGCACCGGGCGCGGCGCGTGAACGCGAGCCTGCTGCGGGACGCGGACTTCGTCATCGTGATGGACCCGCTGCATCGCCAGGCGCTGGAAGCGCAGGGCGTGCCGCGGGAGCGGGTGCAGATCCTCAGCGAGTTCCCGGCTCCGGGAGAGCCCGGACTGCCGGTGTCGGACCCCTACGGGGCATCGAAGGAAGCTTACGAGGAGTGCTGGCGAAGGATCCGCCTGCACGTCCGGCGCCTGGCGCCGGTGGTCAGGGAAGCCCTCGACGCGCGCAACCCTTCCTGAGTCGGGCCCGCGGGCCCTAGCGAGGTGCGAACCATGGCGATGAAGAAGAGCGAGAAGATCTGGATGAACGGTCAGTTCGTCGCGTGGGACGACGCGAAGGTGCACGTGATGTCCCACGTGATGCACTACGGATCGAGCGTCTTCGAGGGTATCCGCGCCTACGACTCGAAGAGCGGTCCGGCCATTTTCCGGCTCGGCGAGCACATCGAGCGGCTCATGGCGTCCAGCAAGATCTACCGCATGCAGGTGCCCTTCTCGGCCGAACAGATCGAACGCGCCTGCCTGGAGGCGGTGGCGGTGAACGGCCTGCGCGACTGCTACATCCGGCCGCTCGTCTATCGCGGCTACTCGCACGTCGGCGTGGACCCGAGGGGCACGCCGATCGACCTCATGATCGCGGTCTTCCCGTGGGGCAAGTACCTGGGCGAGGACGCGCTCACCAAGGGCGCGGCGGTCAAGATCGGCACCTGGGCGCGCATGGCGCCGAACACGCTTCCGGCGCTGGCGAAGGCCGGCGGCAACTACATGAACTCGCAGTTGCTCAAGCTGGAGGCCGTCGAGGACGGCTACGACGAGGCGATCGCGCTGGACGTTCAGGGGTTCGTGAGCGAGGGCTCGGGCGAGAACCTGTTCGCCGTCCACCGCAGGGAGATCCTGACGCCGCCGGTCAGCTCCAGCATCCTTTCGGGCATCACGCGCGACAGCGTCATGCGCCTGGCGCAGGACATGGGCTACACGGTTCGCGAGGCGGTGCTGCCGCGCGAGCTGCTGTACATCGTGGACGAGCTGTTCTTCACCGGGACCGCGGTCGAGATCACCCCGATCGGATCGGTGGATCGCATCCCGGTGGGAACCGGAGAACGCGGGCCGGTGACGAAGGCGCTGCAGGACGCGTTCTTCGGCATCGTCAAGGGCGAGCTGCCGGACCGCTACGGCTGGCTCTCGCCGGTGCCACAGGCGTCCGCGAAACGCGCGTGAGCGGCGCGGAGCGTCGGCGGTGAAGGTCGCGATCGGCAGCGATCACGCGGGCTATGCACTCAAGCAGGCCGTGGGCGCGGAACTGCGCCGCCTCGGCCACGAGGTCGTGGACGTCGGCACGAACTCGGGCTCGGAGTCGGTGGACTACCCGGATTACACCATCCCGGTCGCCGAGAAGGTGGCCGCCGGCGAAGCCGAGCGGGGCGTGGTGGTGTGCGCCACGGGCATCGGCGCGAGCATCGCGGCGAACAAGGTGGAGGGTGTCCGGGCCTCGGTCGTGACCAGCGACGAGACGGCCCGGCTCACCCGCCAGGACAACGACTCGAACGTCCTCGCGCTGGGTGGGCGGACGGCCCCGGATACCGCCGCGGCGCTCGAATGGCTGCGCACCTGGCTCGACACTCCGTTCGCGGGCGGCCGCCACCAGCGGCGCGTGGACAAGATCCGGGACTACGAACGCCAGCATCCCCGAACCTGACGGAGACCCGCCCGTGTCCGACCCGAGAGCGCAGGACCCTCAACTGTTCGACGCCATCGCGCGCGAGCGCCAGCGCCAGTCGCAGTACCTCGAGCTGATCGCCTCCGAGAACTTCGTCAGCGACGCGGTGCTCGAGGCGACCGGGTCGGTGCTGACCAACAAGTACGCCGAGGGCCTTCCGGGCAAGCGCTACTACGGAGGTTGCGAGTGGGTGGACGTGGCCGAGAACCTCGCCCGCGACCGGGTCCGCCAGCTGTTCGGCGCCGACCACGCGAACGTCCAGCCCCACTCGGGCGCTTCGGCGAACCTCGCCGCCTACCTGGCGGTGGCCGAGCCGGGAGGGACGCTGCTCGGCATGAGCCTGGCGCACGGCGGCCACCTCACGCACGGGCATCCCGTGTCGGTCTCCGGCCAGTTGTGGAAGCCCGTGCAGTACGGGGTGAGGCCGGAGGACGGGCGCATTGACTACGACGAGGTCGCGCGCCTCGCGCGCGAGCACCGGCCGGCGATCCTCGTCGCCGGGGCCAGCGCCTACCCGCGGCAGCTGGACTTCGCGCGCTTCGGCGCCATCGCCGACGAGGTCGGGGCGACGCTGGTCGTGGACATGGCGCACATCGCGGGGCTGGTGGCGGCCGGACTTCACCCGAGCCCCGTGCCGCACGCGGGGCTGGTGACGAGCACGACGCACAAGACCCTGCGCGGCCCGCGCGGCGGGATCGTGCTCGCGAAGCAGGCCTTCGCGGCGAAACTGGACAAGGCCGTCTTCCCGGGGCTGCAGGGTGGTCCGCTCATGCACGTCATCGCCGCCAAGGCGGTGTGCTTCGGCGAAGCGCAGAGCGAAGGATTCCGCGACTACCAGCGCCGCATCGTGGGAAACGCCCGGGTGCTGGGAGAAACGCTGCGGGACGCCGGCTTCGACCTGGTCTCGGGAGGCACCGACAACCACCTGCTCCTCGTGGACCTGCGCCGTCGCGACCTGACCGGCAAGACCGCCGAGGAAGCCCTCCACCGCGCGCGGATGACCGTGAACAAGAACGCCGTGCCGAACGACCCGCACAAGCCGTGGGTGACGAGCGGCATCCGGGTCGGGACGCCCGCCCTGACCACGCGTGGCATGGGTCCCGACGAGATGCGCGCGATCGGTGGCTGGATGGCGCGAGTGCTCGAGAAACCGGACGACGAGGCGCTGGCGCGCGAGGTCGAGCGCCAGGTTCTCGAGCTGACGGCGGGCTACCCGCTGTTCAGCTGGCAGCCGGTCCCGCGCTCCGGCGCGGCGGCGGGCCGTGCAGGCTGAGCGCGGACGGACGCCGATTTGCAATGCCGGGGCCGGCCGCGGGCCGCGGGCCGGCGCCCGAATCGGCACCTGCGAGGGGCCGGGAACTGGCACCGTTTCTGCTGCTCTCCGCTCCGTCCGCGGACCCGTCCGCATCGCCCGTCACCCGGAAATCGCCTCGTGCTCGACACCCTGATGATCCGCGTGGCCGCGCTCGCCGCGCCGGTGCTGGTTCCGGGCCGGACGCTGCACCACGCGGCGCTCGGCGCCGCCGCCGCCGGCCGGTTCGCCGAGGCGGAACGAGTGTTCGAGTCCGCGGCCTCCGCGTATCGCGCTTCACTGGATGTCGAGGGACTCGCACGGCTGCGCGTGCACCAGCGCATGGCGTGCGCCCGGGCGTGCGGCGATCCGGTGCGCGAGGCGGAGATGATGCTCGACATCGTGCGCGGCGTGAACCGCCTGGAGCGGCTCGAGTCGTTCCGCGCGCCGCATCCGCTGCTGAACGCGCGCGCGATGTTGTCCGAGTGGCTGGGTGAGGCGGGCACGGCGTTCGACGCCGAGGAGCAGGAAGCCCGCCGGAGCGCCTGAGCCGGGCGCGGCGCTGGACCGCGCCGGTCGCTTCGCTATACTGCGCGCCTTCACATCCCCCGAGGGACGAGATCGCGAAAGGTCGCCCGCGACCGCCGCTGCCGGCGGCCCGCGGCATTGCTTCCAGGAAGGAACGCATGACCGTCGACATGCAGACCGCCCGGCGCATCGAACGCGCCGGTGAAGTTCTCGGCCGTGTGCGCGAGGAAGTGGGACGCGCCGTCGTGGGTCAGCACGCGATGGTGGACCGGCTGCTCATCGGGCTGCTGACCGGCGGCCACGTGTTGCTCGAAGGCGTCCCGGGACTCGCCAAGACGCTGGCCGTGAACAGCCTCGCGCAGGCGCTGTCGCTCAAGTTCCGCCGCATCCAGTTCACACCCGACCTGCTGCCCGCCGACCTGACGGGGACGCTCGTCTACAACCCGCGCGACGGATCCTTCACGGCCAAGCGGGGGCCCGTGTTCGCGAACCTGGTGCTGGCCGACGAGATCAATCGCGCGCCCGCCAAGGTGCAGTCCGCGCTGCTCGAGGCGATGCAGGAGAAGCAGGTCACGCTCGGCGACGAATCCGTGCCTCTCGACGAGCCGTTCCTGGTGCTCGCGACCCAGAATCCGATCGAGCAGGAGGGCACCTACCCCCTGCCCGAGGCGCAGAGCGACCGCTTCATGCTCAAGGTCAAGGTGGGTTACCCCGAGCGCGCCGAGGAAAAGGAGATCCTGCGACGCGCGGGGCTCGCCTCGATGCCGACCCTGGAACCGAAGGCGACCCGCGAGCAGCTGCTCGAGGCCCGCGAGGCGCTCGCCAGCGTCTATGTGGACGACAAGATCCAGGAGTACGTGCTCGATCTGGTGGGCGCCACCCGCCGGCCCCGCGACTTCGGCCTGTCCCTCGAAGCGCTCGTTTCCGTCGGCGCCTCGCCGCGAGCCACGCTTTTCCTGGTGCGCGGCGGGCAGGCGCACGCCCTCGTCCGCGGCCGGCCCTACGTGCTGCCCGAGGACATCAAGGCGATCGGCCTCGACGTGCTGCGCCACCGGATCATGGTCTCCTACGAGGCCGAGGCCGAGGGCGTGGACGGCGAAGAGGTCGCGCGGCGGATCCTGGAGCAGGTGCGCGTGCCCTGATGGACACCGCGGAACTCCTGCGCAAGGTTCGCCGCCTCGAGATCCGCAGCCGCAGGCTCGTCGAGGACCTTTTCTCCGGCGGGCGCGAGAGCGTGTTCAAGGGACGCGGCGTCGAGTTCGAGGAAGTGCGGCCGTACGTGCCCGGCGACGAGGTCCGCGACATCGACTGGAACGTCACCGCGCGCGCCGGTCATCCGTACGTGAAGCGCTTCGTCGAGGAACGCGAGCTGACCGTGCTGCTGGTCGTGGACGTCTCGCGTTCGATGCGCTTCGGCACCGCCGCGCAGGAGAAGCGCGAGCTGGCCGCCGAACTGGTGGCCGTGCTGGGTTTCGCGGCGATGCGCAACAACGACCGGGTCGGCCTGCTGCTCGCGGCGGGAAAGGTGGAGCACTTCGTGCGGCCCTCGCGCGGGCGGACGCACCTGCTGCGGCTGCTCCGCGACGTGCTCGACCACGAGTCGGAGAGCGAGGGCACGCGCCTCGGCGACGCGGCCCGGTTCGTGAGCCGGACGATCCGCCATCGCGGCCTGGTGTTCTGGATCTCGGACTTCGAGGACCGGCTCGAAGTGCGCGACTGGCGCGTGCTCGCCGCCCGGCACGAGGTGACGGCGTTCGCGCTGCGCGACCCGCGCGACGAGCAGCTCCCGGGCGTCGGCTGGACGCTGTTCGAGGATCTGGAGTCCGGCGAGCGGCGCCTGGTGAACACGCGATCGAAGGAGGTCCAGCGCCGCTACGCCTCGCAGGCGCGTGACCGCCGCCGTCACACGGACCAGACGCTCGCGCGCGCCCGTTGCCCGCTGGTGGAGCTGCGGACCGACCGCCCGTATCTGCCCGTGCTGATGCGTTACTTCGCGCGCCGCGGCCGCCGGGGGGTCGCATGAGAATCGCCCGCGCGTTCGCGGCCTTGGCCCTCGCGGCCGGAGCGCTGCTCGCCGGCCTGCCCGCGGTGGCGAGCCTGATTCCGCCCGGCGGCGCGGCCCGGCACGAGGGCGACCGCGTGCAACCGCTGGCGAAGGGACTCGCCGGCCTCGACCGCGTCCGGGGCCCGGCGCGCCCGCCGTACCCGATGCGCGTGACCGTCGCGCCGTCGCCGGCGCGGCTCGGCCAGCGGCTCGCGTACCGCGCCAGCATCATCGTCGAGCCGGGCACCCGCGTGCGCATGGATCGGCCGCAGCAGGGCGGCGACCTGTCGTGGGGCGCGCCGCGGACCGGACGGACGAGCGTCACCTCGGTCCGCCTCGGTCAGGGGCGGTATGCGGTGGCGGGGGACAGCGTCTGGCTGGAAGCGCCGCTGCAGGTGTTCGCCACCGGCACGGTCGCCGTGCCGGGACTCGCGGTCGAAGTCCGCTGGGACGGCGGAGAGCGGCCGGCCGTGACCCGCATGCCGACCGCGCACCTGGTCGTGCTGCCGACGCTCACGGCGGCGGATTCCAACGCCCGCCTGCGGTCGCTGCACGGACCGCTGCGCGCGCCCTGGTGGGAGCGGGTGCCCTGGCGATGGGTGGCGGCGGTCGCGCTGCTGGTGATCGTGGCCGTGATCGTCCTTATCCGGCTGCTGCGTCCGAAGCGGATCGTGGCGCCGCCACCGGTGGCGGTGCGCCCGCCGCCGGTGCGCGACCCCGGCACCGAGGCTCTCGCCGAGCTGGCGAGGCTGCGGGCGCTGCGCCTGCCCGAGGCGGGACGCTTCGCCGATCATGCGTTCGAGTTGAGCCGCATCCTGCACCGCTATCTCGAGGCGGTCGTGGGAACCCCGAGGCCGGGCGACACCAGCGGCGAGCTGGTGGAGAGGCTTCGACAGTCGCGACTGCCCGGCGAGGACGTGAACCGGCTCGAGGGCCTGCTCGGACTCTGGGACCGGGTCAAGTTCGCGCGCGCGCCACTGGGCGTGGACGAAGCCGTCCGCTGCGAGTCGGCCGTCGAGTCGCTCGTGCGCCGGGAACAGCGGGGCGCGGCATGATCCGCTTCGAGTATCCGTGGCTGCTCCTGCTGCTGCTGCTCGTGCCGGCGCTCCTGCTGTGGCGCTCGCGACGCCCCGACACACGCCCGGCGGCGGTGTTGTGGGGCACGGTGAGCGGCCTGCCGCGCGGCGGCGCCGGCGCGTGGCTGCTGCAGTTCGCCCGGGTGCTGCCGTGGCTGGTTCTGTCGCTCGGAATCGTCGCGGCGGCCCGCCCGCAGGCCGGCGTCCAGCAGAGCGAGGTGGACACCCGCGGGGTGGACATCGTGCTCGCCATCGACATCTCGCGAAGCATGAACGCCTCGGACATGGGCGGCGGCACGAGACTCGACGTGGCGCGCGCGACGGCGCGCGACTTCGCGCGCGGCCGCTCGCACGACCGCATCGGGGTCGTGGGTTTCGCCGGCACGGCGTTCACGCTCTGCCCGCTGACGCTCGACCACGAAACGCTGATCTCCCTCATCGACGGCCTCAACTTCGGACTCGCCGAGGACGGCACGGCGATCGGCATGGGACTCGCGACCGCGGTGCAGCGGCTGCGCGAGAGCCGGACGCCGAGCAAGGTCGTCGTGCTGCTCACCGACGGCGAAAACAACCGCGGCGCCATCGATCCGCTCACCGCCGCCGACCTCGCGAAGGCGCTCGGGATCAAGGTCTACGCCATTCTCGTCGGACGGCCGAGCGTCGAGCCGGTGACCGTGGACGACCCGGTGCTGGGCCGCGTGCAGCAACTGATGAACGTCGGCGTGGACGAGCGGCCGCTCATCGAGATCGCGCGCCGGACCGGAGGGCGGTTCTTCCGTGCCGGTGACGCGAGCACGCTGGCCGGCGTCTACTCCGAAATCGACCGGCTCGAGCGGGCCCCGATCCGCGCGCTCGTCTATCGCGAGTACCGCGACCTCGGCCCGCAGCTCCTGGGCGTCGCGGCGCTGCTGCTCGCGGCCTGGTCGCTCTCGCTGTCCACCTGGGCGTTCCGGGCGCCGTGAGGAAGCGGGCATGAGCTTCGAACATCCGGCCTGGCTGTGGGGCCTCGCCGCCCTGCCGCTGCTCGCGCTGCTCGAGTGGCGCGCGCTCGAACGCGCGCGGCGCGCGGCGCGCTCGCTCGTCGGATCGCGGCCCGATCACGCGCTGCTCGCGCAGTCGCTGCCCGGCGTGCGGATCGCGGGTCTGGCGCTGCGGCTCGCGGCGCTGGCGATGCTCGTCGCCGGCGCGGCCGGCCCGCAGTGGGGCCGCGAGACCGTGCGCCGGCAGTCGCAGGGATCCGACCTGGTGTTCGTGCTGGACGTGTCGGCGAGCATGGACGCGAGGGATGTCGCGCCGTCACGGCTCGACGAGGCGCGGCGCGAGGCGCTCGGGCTGCTCGAACGGGTGCCGGGAAGTCGCGTCGGCGTCGTGGCGTTCGCCGGCGACGCCGTTCGCCTGTGCCCGCTGACGCTCGACCATGCGGCGGTGCGCCTGGTGCTCGCGTCGCTCTCCAGCTCCTCGGTGAGCACTCCGGGCACGGATCTCGGCCGCGCGCTCAAGGCGATGCTCAAGCTGCTCCCGCAGGGTCGGCGCGAGGAGCAGGCGGCGGTCGTGTGGACCGACGGCGAGGACCTGGAAGGCGGCGCGAGGGAGGCGATCGAGGACGTCCGGCGCGCGGGCGTGCGCGTCTTCGCGGTCGGCGTCGGCACCCCGGCGGGCGACGTCGTTCCCGTCTTCGACGGCTCGGATCAGGCGGTGGACGTCAAGCGGGACGAGAACGGCCAGGTCGTGCGCAGCCGGCTCGACGAACGCCTGCTGCGCGATCTCGGGCGCTCGACCCGCGGGGGCTACTTCGCGGCCTCGCGCTCCGGCGGGGAACTTTCGCGGCTCGCCGCGTCCATGGGCTCGCTCGCGCGTTCCAGCCATGGTGCGCGGCTGGTCGAGCGTCCGGTGGCGCGCTTTCCGCTGCTGGCGCTGCTCGCCGTCGCCGCGCTCGCCTGGGAACTCGCGCGGCCGCGCCGCCGGGAGGCGCGGCCGCGCAACCAGGCGCTGGCACGCGCCGCGGCGCTGCTGCTGGTCGCGGGCGCGATGGCGTCGCCCGCGCACGCCCAGAGCCCGTGGGCGAGGGGCGACCGGGCCTTCCAGCGCGGCCTGTGGGCGAAGGCCGAGTCGCTGTACGCGAAGCGCGCGCTGCGTTCCGCGCCGGCGCGCCTGCAGGTGAACCTGGCGACGGCGCGGGCGTTGAACGGCAAGCGCGAGGCGGCCGAGAAGGCGCTGGACCGCCTGACCGCCGAACGAGGGCGGGCCGGACAGGTGGCCGGCTACAACCTCGGCACCCTGTACGGAGAGCAGAAGGACTACGACCGCGCGCTCGGCGAGCTGCGCCGCGCGCTCGAGCGCGATCCCGGCGACGCCGACGCGCGCTGGAACTACGAGCTGCTGCGACGGGAACGGGACGCGGCGCGCGAGCCCTCGTCACCCCGGCAACCGGACGCGCCGCCCACGCCGGACCAGAAGGGGAAGCCCAATCCCGGCGGGCCGAACCCCGAGCAGCAGGGGGCCCGGCCCAGCCCGAACGCCCCGCCGCAGGCGCAGGGGGCGCCACCGCCTCCGGCGCCGGGCGGCGGCGCGCCCGGGATGACGAAGCAGCAGGCGGAGCAACTGCTCGGGTCGCTCCAGGAGCTCGAGCGGCTCGAGCGCCAGCGTGCGCAGCGCGTGCGCGCGACGCGCGAGAAGAAGGGCAGGGACTGGTGAGCGGCCGCGGTCTCGCGCTCGCCGGGTTCGCCGCGCTGGCGTTCGTCACGGGCGCGCCTGCCCGCACCGCGCACGCGGCGGCGCAGGTCGAGGCCCGGCTCGAGGCGGCCTCGATCCCCGCCGGCTCCGCGGTCGGGTTGATCGTCACGGTGACGAACCCGAGCGGCGGCACCGGCGATCCCTCCTTCAATCTGCCCCCCGGCGTCTCGCTACTCGGGAGCGACCGTTCGCAGAGCTTTTCGTGGGTCAACGGCCGCTCGACGACGGTCGTGACGTTCCGCTACCAGCTCGGCGCCGACACGCCCGGCGCCTATCACATCGGCCCGATCCGCGTCCGCGTCGGGAGCACCGATTTCCTGAGCGCGTCGCTGCCCCTGCGCGTCACCTCCGCGCCGTCGCCGTCGCCCTCCGGCTCCTCGGGCGGCGGCGGCGCCCCGGCCTGGCTGGTGGTGGACGTCCGGCCGCAGCGCCCCTACGTGGGACAACTCGTGCAGCTGTCCATGAAGCTCGTGCAGGTGAGCGGAATCGCGGACAGCCGCGGGTTCAGCCCGCCCGCAACGCCCGGTTTCTGGTCCGAGAGCTGGGGCGATCCCACGGACTACAGCGCACGTGCGGGCGGGCGGGCGGCCGAGGTCACCGAGCGCCGTGCGAGGCTCTACCCGCTCGCGCCCGGAACCGCCACCATCGGCCCGGCGGCGCTGATCGTCGTCGCCTCCTCGGTGGCCGTGGATCCGATCTTCGGCGGCACCGTGCCGGTGGGCCGACCGGTCGAAATCCGCAGCGAGTCGTTGCGCGTGGCGGTGCGGCCGTTGCCGGCGGGATCCCCGGCCGGCTTCGAGAACGCCGTCGGCGATTTCGAGGTGAGCTGGGGCCTCGACCGCGGACACACGGCCCAGGATCAGGCGGTGACGCTTCGGCTCGACGTGCGCGGCACCGGCAACCTGCCGCTGCTCCACACGCCGGAGCTCTCGCTGCCGGACTTCGAGGTGTTCGCGAGCACCGTGGACGACAGCTTCGCGCCTTCGGGCGAGATCGAGCCCGGGCGGCGGCGCTTCCAGTGGACGCTGCTGCCCCGGCGAAGCGGCACGCTCGAACTCGAGCCTCCCGCCTTCGCGTGGTTCGACCCCGGTCCGGCCACGTACCGCCAGGCGAGCCTGCGGCCGATCCTGCTCGAGGTGCTCTCGGCCGCTCCCGGCGCTGCCACGTCGGCGGACGACGACTTCCCGCGCGAGTTCGCGCGCGAGCCCGCCTCGCCCGGCTCTCGCGCCGCGCTGCCGTGGGCGTTCGCGCTCGCCGGGGCGCTGCTCGGCGTCGCGATCGGGTTCGCGCGCGCGGCGGGCGGCGCCGACCGGCTCTCCGGTGAGCGCGCGCGACAGCGCGAGTTCCTACGCGCGGTGGGCCTGGCGCATGGTCCGGACTTCTGGCGCGCCGCCGACGAGGCCGCCGCGTGGGCGGAATCGCGAGGGGAGCGCGTCGCCGTGCTGCGCCACGACATTTCCGTCGCCCGCTACGGCGGCACGGGCGCCGGCGAGGATGACGTGCGCCGGCGACTGGTCGAGCGGGTCTCGGTCTGCGTTCCCCCCGAGCCCCAGCGCACGCCGCGGGTGCTGCTGGCGCTGTCGCTGGCGACCGTCGCACTGGCGCTCGCCGGCTACGGCGCGCCGCGCCCGGGTTCGGGTCCGCTCGCCGCCCGAGCGCGAATCGCCGACGCGCAGGCGCGCGAGCACCAGCTCGGCACCGCGGCGGCGGAGTGGCGCAGGCTGTGGGAGGAGGGCGGACCGAGCGCGCCGCTGGCCGCACGTCTCGCCTGGGCGGCCCTGTCGCGGCAGAGCACCGGCGAGGCGGCCGCCTGGGTGCTGCGGGGACGCGCCGCCGGGGCGCGCAGCGGCGCTCTCGCGTGGGCGACCGAGCGTGTCCGGGAAGCGGGCGGTCTGGTGGGCGCCGACGCGGGGTCGTGGCCGGTTCGCCCGCTCGAGTGGGGCGCCCTCGCGCTGGCGCTGGCGCTCGCCGCCACGCTGCTCTGGCCGCGTCGCTGGTCCGCCGCGGCCCTGCTGGCGCTCGCGCTGGCCGCCGCCTTCGCCCCGATGCTTCAGTCGGCCGCGCTTCGGCGGACTCCGCTGGCGGTGGTCGAGTCGCAAACGCCGCTGTCCGGCGCCGGCATCGATCTCGATCCCGGCCAGGTCGTGCGGATCGTGCGGCGGGAGGGAACGAACGTGCGTGTGCGCGCCGGTCGCGGCGTCGAGGGCACCCTCCCGGCCGGCGCGATCCACGCGGTCTGGGGAAGCGCGCCGTGATCGCTCGGCTGCTGGCGGCGTTGCTGCTCGTGACCTGGCCGCTGCAGTCGCTCGACGACGCGGTCGCGCGGACGGTGCAAGGCTCGCGCGCGCCCGCCCTCGAGCCGGTCGCGAGGGCGATCTCCGATCGCAGCCGTCCTGCTCTCGCGCTCGCCGCGGTCACGGGTCTGCTGGTCGGCGGAGCGGCACGGGCGGCGACGGTCGAAGGGCTCGTCGTGCTTCTGCCGGTCAATCTCGCGGTCGAAGGGCTCAAGCGGGCCACGTTCAGGGCCCGGCCGGACGGCGAGCACCGGCGCAGCAACGCCGCCTTTCCCTCGAGTCACGCGGCGAACGCGTTCGCGGTGGCGACCGTGCTGGCTCGTCGCTGGAAGCGGGCGACTCTGCCCGCGTTCGCGCTGGCCTCGCTGGTCGGCTGGTCCCGCCTGTACCTCAACCGTCACTGGCTGAGCGACGTCGCGGTCGGGGCAGCGCTGGGTGTCGGGCTCGCGATGCTGGTCCTCGCCTTGTGGCAACGCGGGAGAACTGGCCGTCCGCGAACGGCCGAAACCGCATAGCTTTGAGGTCGAGGGCAAAGGGACCGCATCAACCTGCCGGCGGGGTTTTCAGGAGTCATCAATTTCTGCTCCGGCCCGCCGCTCAGGGGAGTTTCCTGCGCCGGGCGGCCGCGAACGGTGCTAGCCTGACTTCCGTCGCGGGAGGAACCCTTGGCGATCGCAGAAATGCCCCTGGTCTCCGGCAACCCGCTCGACCTGCTCGAACTGCGGCACCGCCGCCGCGATTCCGTGCTCACACAACTCGCCTTCGCAGCGCACCGGCACGGCGTCATTCGGGACGTCGAAGCGCTTGCCGCGCTGCTCGCCCGCCGCGAGCGGCTGGGGACGACCGCACTCGGGAAGGGAGTCGTGCTCACGCACGCGCGCTCCATTCTCGTCAGCCGGTCGCTGTGGATCGTCGGTCGCGCGCCCCGGGGTGTGGACTGGGGCGCCGCCGATGGCGAGGCCGTGAAACTCGTCGTGCTCCGGCTCGAGGGTCTGGAGCAGAGCGCGACCGCGCACCTGGCCCGGCTCGTCGCCGCCGCGCAGTCGTTGCGGCAGCAGCGCACGCGGGTCCGGCTGGCGACGGCCGATGCCGATGGCGCGCTCACGCTGCTGCAGGCGGGCCCGGTGTTATGAACGACGTGCGGGCGATGCTGGAGCTGAACGACCTCGACCAGCTGCTGCTGCTGGTCGGCGCCGACGGCAGCGCCGGGGCCCTGCGCCGAATCGGCTACTCCACGGCCGGCGTCGGCACGCTCGCGGGCGAACGCGAGCAGCTCGCCGCCGGCATCGATCGCCGCTGGCTGGGGTGGTACGAGCGTTCGCTCGGCCGCTACGGCCGCGGACTGACGCTGGTGCGCGAGCGCGTCTGCCAGGGCTGCTTCGTGACGCTGCCGACGTCGGCGGCGCCGCCACCGGGAGAAGGCCACCTGCACCTGTGCGAGAACTGCGGCCGGCTGCTCTACTGGAGCTGACGCCTCGCCCGCGCGGGAGTTCGCGTGCTAGCGTGATCGCGACGCGCGCCGCCGTGTTCGGATCGGGGCCGCCTTCGTTCGGAGAGCCGGAATGACGACCTCGAGGTGGATTCGCGCCGCCGTGCTCACCTTCTGGACCCTGTCCGCCGGGTGCACGACCCTTCGCGAGCTGCCGCGCGCCGATTACGGCGCGAGCCCCGAACGCAAGGGCGTGCGGATCGAGACGCGCGACGGACTCGTCTACGAGTTCGATCGCGCGACCTACGACGCCGATTCGCTGACGGGCTACCGGCTGCGATCGGAACTCGAAGGTCCGGTGGACGAGCTCGCGGTCGTGCGGATCGCGCTCGACGACGTGACCCGCATGCGCACGCGCCGCGTGGACTGGTACCGCACCGGCCTCGTCGGCGGGGGCGTGCTCGCGGGCGTTCTCGCGGTCGGCCTCGCGAAGGCCGCGAGCAACGGCGGCTCGTCCGGCTCCGGCGGCTGCCCTCGCTGTCCGGACTGAAGGCCGGACGCTCCGCCGCCTGCGGGTGTCCGGCGGGCCCGTGCGCCGCCCCGCGGCCGCGGCCTGCTGCGAACCCTAGCGGTCCCGAGCGGCCACGACGCCCAGCGTCGCTCCCGCGGCGTCGGCGGCGAGGTCGGCGGCGTCGAATCCCTCCGCGCGGGAGTCCCAGGCCTCCTTCGCGAGCCCGAGCGCGAGCACGCCCGCGAACGACGCGGCCGGGCGCCGGGTCGCGAGCGTGGCGCCGGCCGCGAGCACGAACGAGAGCGAGGCGTGCTGCAGGCGATCGGGTCGGACCAGCCCGACTTGCCACGCACGCACGCGCGGCGGAGGGTAGGCGGCGAGCGAATCGCCGGCGGCCGGGTCCGCATGCGCGATCGCGTGCAGCCCGAGCGAAGTGACGAGCGAGAACGTGAACGAGAGGAGCGCGCCGCGGTGAACGCGTGGCACGACAGCCCCGCCGAAAAGGCGCGCCTGCGCGCCGAGGCCGTGCTTCGCGCGCAGGCGTGGCCGCCCGCGGTCGCCTCGGCGCTGGCGCGATTTCGCGAGGCCGGCGGCCGCGCCTGGCTGGTCGGCGGGAGCGTTCGCGACGTCCTGCTCGGGCGAACCGGGGGCGGCGAGACCGATCTCGCGACCGACCTGCTCCCCGAGCGGGTGCGGGCGCTGTTTCCGCGCACCGAACCGATCGGCGAGCGCCACGGCACGGTCCTGATCCTGCACGAAGGGGCGCGCATCGAGTGCACAACGCTGCGGCGCGAAGGCGAGTACGCGGACGCCCGGCACCCGGACCAGGTCTGGTTCACGCGCGACCCGCTCGAGGACCTCGATCGTCGCGACCTGACGGTGAACGCCCTCGCGTTCGATCCGCTCGAGGGCCGGCTGCTCGATCCGCACGACGGCGCCCGCGATCTCGAGCGGAGGATCCTGCGCGCCGTCGGCGATCCGCTCACGCGCTTCCGCGAGGACGCGCTGCGCCCGCTGCGCGTCGCCCGGCTCGCGGCGGTGCTCGGCATGGAGATCGAAGCGCGGACGCGCGCCGCGCTGGGCGCCGTGCGCGAGCGCGCCGGCACGCTGGCGGCGGAACGCGTGCGCGCCGAACTCGAGAAGCTGGTGCTGGCGCCGAAGCCGTCCGTGGGGCTCGAGATCCTCCGCGAAGCGGACCTGCTCTCGCTCTGGCTGCCCGAGTTGCAGGCGTGCCGCGGCGTGCCGCAGAACCGCTTCCACGCCTACGACGTCTACTTTCACTCGATCTACTCCTGCGACGCGGCGCCGGTGGTGCGCCCGGTCGTTCGCTGGGCGGCGCTGCTGCACGACATCGGCAAGCCCGCGACGCGCGTCGAACGCCGCGGGGAGGGCACTTTCTACCACCACGAGGCGGTCGGCGCCGAATTGGCGCGCACCCTGCTCGAGCGGCTTCGCTTTTCGACGCGGTTCACCGGGCGTGTCGTGCACCTGGTGCGTGAGCACATGTTCGACTATCGCAGCGACTGGAGCGATGCGGCGCTGCGGCGCTGGCTGCGGCGCGTCGGGCCGGAGTTCGTCGCCGAGCTGTTCGACCTGCGGATCGCGGATCACCTCGGCAACGGACTCAAGTCGGGGAACCCGGCGTACCTGCCGGAGATGTCCGCGCGCGTGGACCGGCTGCTCGCCGCGGGCGCTGCGCTCACCGTGGCCGACCTGGCGGTGGATGGAGACGACGTCATGCGCGCGCTGGGAATCGGCCCGGGACCGAAGGTCGGAAGGACGCTCGCGGCGCTGCTCGAGGAAGTGACCGACGACGCGGCGGGCAACACGCGGGAACGCCTGCTCGCACGCCTCGCGCAACGTCGCGCGAGCGCGCCGCGCGAAGCCCCGAGTGCTTGACACTCGTTCGAAGCGGCCCCTATCCTGCGGCGCATTTTTTTCCCTACCCCACACCCTTCAGGCCCGCGCTCTCCCATGACCGTAGACGCCCAGATTCTCGAGGTGCAGCGGCCCGTCCGGCGCCAGCTGGAGGCCGTCCAACGGCGCCTCCGGGGGCTTTTTCGCACGCCGATTCCGATCCTCAACGAGGTCGGGGGCCACGTTCTGGCGACGCGCGGCAAGAAGTTCCGGCCGACGCTGCTGCTCCTGACGGCGCGCCTGCGCGGTCCGCTGGGGCCCGACGCGATCGTCTGCGCGACCGTGGTCGAGCTGGTGCACGCCGCGGCGCTGATCCACGACGACTCGGTGGACCGCAGCCACCTTCGGCGCGGCATGCCGACGGTCAACGGGCTTTGGACCGATGAGATGGCGATCATCATGGGGGACTACCTGTACGCCCAGTCCATGTCGCTGCTGGTCGAACACCGGCTGAACGACGCGATGGGTGTTCTCGCGGGCGTGGTCACCGAGATGTCCTGCGGCGAGGCGCTCGAGTTCCAGCACGCCTTCGATCTCGACGTTTCGGAGGCGGACTACGAGGAGCTGATCCGCGCCAAGACCGGTTCGCTCATCGGCGCGGCCACCGAGCTGGGCGCGGCGCTGAACGGCGGCAGCCGGAACGCGAAGCGCCGCGGGCGGCTGAAGCGCTTCGGCGAGGCGGTCGGTGTGGCCTTCCAGATCGTGGACGACCTCTTCGACTACCTGAGCGATTCCGAGGTCACCGGCAAGCCGGTCGGCTACGACCTCGCCGAGGGCAAGGTCACCCTGCCGCTCATCGCCGCGCTGCGGCAGGCCACGCCGGCGGACCGGCGCAAGCTGCGGACGCTGGCGGCGCGCAAGCGCTGGACGCCGGGACAATGGGCCGAGCTTTGCGCGCTCATCGAACGCGCCGGCGGATTCGCCTACTCGCGTGCCCGCGCGGCGGCGCTGGCGAACGAGGCGCGCGGGCTGCTCGCGCCGGAACCTCGTTCGGCGGCGAGTCGCGCGCTCGACGTCGCGATCGACTACGCCGTGAAGCGCGTCCACTGAGCGCCGCCGCGAGCTCGGAGAACGGATCCCCGCCCATGACCCCGCGTCCACAAACCTCGCATTCGGTTTCCGGCGTGCAGCTGCTGCGCGCGGCCGCCGGAGCGGCCGTCTCCAAGAAGGCCAGCGACCTGGTCGGGCTCGACCTCTCGGGGCTGGACGGCGTCGCGGACTACTTCCTGATCTGCTCGGCCGCGAGCGAGCCGCAGGTCCGGGCGGTCGCCGAGGCGGTCGAGGAGCGCCTGCGGACGATCGGCGCGCGGCCGTGGCACGTCGAGGGCCGGGAGGGCCGGCGCTGGGTGCTGCTCGACTACGTGGATCTCGTGGTGCACGTCTTCCACGAGCGCACGCGCGAGTACTACCTTCTGGAGCGGTTGTGGGGCGACGCCCGGAGCGTGGACCTTGGTGTGGACTGAACTGAAGGAAGCGCTGGCCCGTGCCCTCGCGTCCGCCGGCCTCGCGACGCCGGAACGCATCGCGCGGATCGAGCTGGCGGTTCCGCGCGATCCGGCGCACGGAGATTGGACGACCAATCTCTGCCTGCTGATCGCGAAGGAGGCCGGGCGGCCTCCGCGCGCGCTGGCCGAGACTCTCGTCGCGCACATGCCGCACGGCGACGGGATGTTCGCCGCCGCCGAGGTCGCCGGTCCGGGCTTTCTCAACTTTCGCTACTCCGACTCGTTTCTCGCCTCGCTGCCCGCACGCATTCTCGGAGACGACGGGAGCTTCGGCCGCTCGGCCGCCGGAGCGGGCGAGCGCGTGCTGGTCGAATACGTGAGCGCCAATCCGACCGGACCGATGAACGTCGTGAGCGCCCGCGCCGCCGCGGTCGGAGCGACGCTGGTCGAGTTGCTGCGCGCCGCCGGCTGGGACCCGGCCGGCGAGTTCTACGTCAACGACGCGGGCAACCAGGTGGACCTGCTCGGCGAGTCGGTCGCGGCCCGGTTCGCCGAGCGGATCGGAGTGAGCCGCGAGCTGCCGGCCGAGGGTTACCAGGGCTCCTATCTTCGCGACCTGGCGGCAACGCTGCCCGAGGCGGAGGCGCGCGCGCAGCTCGCGGCGCCGGGGGGCGCGCGCTGGTTTCGCGATCAGGCGCTCGCGCGCATGCTCGCCTGGCAGCAGCGCGACCTCGCCGACTACGGCGTGACGTTCGACCGCTGGTTTCGCGAGAGCGAGCTGCACGACTCGGGCGAGGTGGAGGGCGCGCTGCGGAAGCTGACGGCGCGCGGCGTGACCTATCGCGCCGTCAAGCCCGAGGGCGTCAGCGAGGCGGCGCGCGCGCGGGTGGAGGGCGAGGCCGGCGCGTCCGCCGGCGCGGCGGAGGCGACCTGGCTGCGCACGCACCCGCACGGCGACGACATGGACCGGGTGGTGGTGCGCGCGGACGGCCGGCCGACCTACCTGCTGCCGGACATCGCCTATCACCTCGACAAGCGCGCGCGCGGCTTCCGCCGCGCGATCAACCTGTGGGGCCCCGACCACCACGCGTACGTCGCCACGCTCTCGGCGGCGCTCAAGGCGGCCGGGCTCGAGGACGATTTCCTGCGCGTGTTGATCGTCCAGCAGGTGAACCTGCTGCGCGACGGACAGGAAGTGAAGATGAGCAAGCGCCGTGGCGAGTTCGTGACGCTGCGGGACCTGATGGACGAGGTCGGAGCGGATTGCGCGCGCTTCTTCTTCCTCATGCGTTCGACGAGCGCCCACCTCGATTTCGACCTCGACCTCGCGGCGAAGCGCAACGACGAGAACCCGGCGTTCTACGTGCAGTACGCGCACGCGCGCATCGCTTCGGTGCTGCGGGTCGCGGCCGAGCGCGGGCTCGCGCCGTCCGAGGGGCCGGCGACGCCGCTCACGGCTCCCGAGGAGGTGGCGCTGGTGCGCAAGCTCGCGACGTTTCCCGAGATCGTGCGCGGCGCCGCCGTGGCGCTCGAGCCGCACCGGATCCCGACCTTCCTGGTCGAAACCGCGGCCGAGTTCCATCGCTACTATCACGCCTGCCGGGTGGTCGGCGAGGACGCGGCCCTCGCGCGCCATCGGCTGCGCGTCTGCGCCGCGGCCCGGCAGGTGCTGCGCAACGGCCTGGCGCTGATGGGCGTTTCCGCGCCCGAGCGGCTGGAGCACGCGGCCGGGGCCGCGTCGTGACCGCGGCCAACCGCATCCTGGTCGTCGGCTCGGTGGCGCTCGACAGCATCCGCACGCCCTATGGCGAAGCGGTCGAGGCGCTCGGCGGCTCGGCGTCGTACTTCTCCTTCTCGGCGAGCCATTTCGCGCCGGTCGCCGTGTGCGCCGTCGTCGGCGAGGACTTCCCCGCGCCGCACCGGACGGAACTCGAGCGGCGCGGAGTGGACCTGACGGGCCTGCAAACGGCCGCGGGCCGCACCTTCCGCTGGCGCGGCGAGTACATGGCGGAACTGGGTCACGCGCACACGCTCGAGACCCAGCTCAACGTCTTCGCCGACTTCCACCCGAAGCTCGACGAGGCACAGCGTCGCGCGCCGTACGTGTTCCTCGCGAACATCGACCCCGAGCTCCAGCTCGAGGTGCTCTCGCAGGTGAAGCGCCCGCTGCTGACCCTGTCCGACACGATGAACTACTGGATCGCCCGCAAGCCCGACCGCGTCTTCGAGGTGCTGCGCCGCGTGGACGTCGCGCTGCTGAACGAGGAGGAGGCCCGTGCGCTCGCCGGTGAGACCCACCTCGCGAAGGCGGCCGACCGGCTGCTCGAGCAGGGTGCGAACGCGGTGATCATCAAGAAGGGCGAGCACGGGGCCCTCTACCACTCGCGCGAGGAGCGCTTCATCACCCCGGCGTTTCCCGTGCTGGCCCTGACCGATCCGACCGGCGCCGGCGATTCGTTCGCGGGCGGGTTCCTGGGCATGCTGGCGCGCTGCGGCCGGCTGGACGGCGAGGCGCTGCGCCAGGCCATGGCCTGCGGCACGGCCATGGCCTCGCTGGCGATCGAATCGTTCAGTCCCTCGCGGCTGATCGAGACCGACCTGGACGAGATCGAGTCGCGGGTGCGCGCGCTGCACGACATGGTCCATTACGACCTGTTCCCGCTGCGCTGACCGCCGCCGAAATCACATCCTTCGATCTTGCTTGCCCGCGGTTCGTCCGCGCATGCTAATGTCCTCCGCATGCAGATCCACCCGGGGGACCGGAGTCGCCTTATGACAGGCTCCAACCGCACGCTCGCCGCCCGCGCCGAGGCCGCGATCCGCGAGCTACGCGACATCGAAGGCGTGAGCGTCCGCGCCGAGGGCGAGGACATCCTCGAGATCCATGTCCTGACGGGCACTCAACGGCCCCTGAAGCAGATCGTGCGGGATGTGCAGACGGTGCTGCGCACGCGGCTCGACGTCCGCATTGACCACCGCGTCGTTTCCATCGCGCACACGCAGCCGGCGGACGCGCGGCCGACCGAAAGCGCGGTCGCGCCCGCCGAGGCGCGACTGGAGGGCGAGCCGGAACCGGAGCTGCCGCGCACCGACGAGCGCATCCGCTTCGAGGGCGTCAACCTGTTCGTCTCCGGTCCGCGCACGCAGGCGCAGGTGGAACTTCGCTGGCGGGGCCTGCCGCGCATCGGCAGCGCCGCCGGCTGGAGCGCGCGCGACGAGGCCCATCACCTGGTCGCCCGGGCGACCGCGGCGGCGGTCCAGGAGTTCCTCGCCGAGCCGATCGCGCTCGACGTGCAAGGCGTGGAGTTCGAGGCGTTTGGCCGCCATCGGGTGGTGGTGGTCGCGCTCTCGCTGGTGGCCCACCGGCAGGAAAAGTTGCTGACGGGCAGCTGCCGTATAGAGCAGGATACGCCGCAGGCTGTCGCGCTCGCGGCGCTCGATGCGCTCAACCGCATCGTCGGCGGACTGCGGGTGAAGGAGCCAACCGAGTACGTTCTGCGGCCGACGACGGGCTGACGGCCCGGCCGGGCAGGACGGGAGCAGACGTGAACGCCGGGGCGCCGCCCCGGCGGCGATTCGGCGGAGACCGGCAGTCCCAGCGGAGGACCCAGCGAAGCGGAGCAGCATCCGAGCGAAGCGGACCCGATCCGTGCGCATCACCCTCACGGAATCCCCTGAAGAGGAGGTGGGTCTGAATGGATCTGCTCATCGAGATCGTCGAGCTGTTCGGAAAGGCGGGCTGGTAAACGCCTGACGTGAACACCGGAAGTCTCCCTTCGTGACGAGTGTCGGTCTCTTCCACCTTGCGAGCAGGCGTCCCCGGAGCCTCCGGCGATTGATTCCAAAGTGAGCGAAACGCCGATCCACCGGCATCCGGTTCTCTTCCGCTTCTACTACGCAGCCGTCCTCGCGGGCGCGGTGGCGCTGTTCACATTCGCGCCGCGCGGCGCGCTGGCGCCCTCGCCCTACCTCCTGGCCGGCGGTTTCGCGCTCCTGCTCCTGAGCGAACTGGCGCCGGTGCCGATGCCGGGAGGCGGCTACGTCACCGCCAGCACCGTCTTCAGCCTGCCGCTGCTGCTGATCGCGGGCCCGTTCTGGACGTCGCTGCTGGACGCGGCGGCCACCGTGGTCTCGCACGGGATCGTGCACCGGAAGTCGCCGGTGCGGATCGCGCACAACATCGCGATCTTCACGCTCGGCTACTGGGCGACCGCCTGGACCTTCATCTCGCTCGGCGGGCGGCTGGGCGAGTTGCGAATCCCCGGAGACGGCCTCGCGCTGCTCGCCGCCGGGAGCGTCTACTTCCTGGTCAACTCGGGCTGCGTCTCGCTCGTGCTGGGGCTGACCACCGGGCCGAGCCCGTGGCGCATCTGGCAGCGGAACTTCCAGCAGGGACTGCTCCACCATCTGTCGTTCCTCGCCCTGGGCGCGCTCGTGCTGGTGGCCTGGAAGACCGCGGGCCCATGGGGAATCGTGCTCTTCGCCCTGCCGTTCCTGGTCGCGCGCTATTCGTTCCAGGCGCACCTCGAGCTGCGCAGCGACCTCAAGGATTTCGTGCGGGCGCTGACCGAGGTGCTCGAGGAGGTGGATCCCTACACGCGGCATCACAGCGTCCGCGTCTCCGAGTACGCGGTGAGGCTGTCGCGCGGCCTGGGCCGCGCCGAACGCGAGGTGGACGAGATCGAGTACGCGGCGCTGGTTCACGACCTGGGCAAGATCGGTCCGCAGCACCAGCACATCCTGCAGAAGCCGGGCTCGCTCTCGCACGAGGAACAGCGCACGCTGCGCGCGCATCCCGCCGCGGGCGCCGAGATCGTCGCCAAGGTGCGCGCGTTGAAGCGCGCCTCCGAAATCGTTCGCTCGCACCACGAGCGGCCGGATGGCCAGGGCTATCCGTTCGGCCTGCGTTCGCAGGACGTGCCCGTCGGAGCGCGCATCCTGAACGTGGCCGACGCGTTCGACGCGATGACTTCCGACCGGCCCTACCGGCGGGCGCTGCCGCTGGAGGCGGCCCTGGGCGAGCTCGAGCGCGGGGCGGGCACGCAGTTCGACGCCGAGGTCGTTGGCTGCCTGCTGCGCCTGCACCGCGCGGGACAGTTCCCGCTCGTGCCCAGCCCGAGCAGCGAGGACCTGCAGCTGTTGCGGCTCAGGACCCGGGCGGGGGGCTGATGCGCTACCGCGACGCGGGCGTGGACCTGTCGCGCTCGGACGCGATCAAGGACGAGGTGGTCCGCGAGATCCGCTCGACCTGGCACCCGGGCGTCGCGCCGCTGGTCGGCGGCTTCGCCGGCGTGATGGCGTGGGAGAGCGGAGCGCCGCTGGTCGCCGCGACCATGGACGGGGTCGGCACCAAGCTGCACCTCGCGCTCGCGGCCGGGCGCGTGGAGGACGCGGCCGCCGACCTCGTTTTCCACGGCGCCAACGACCTGCTGGTGCACGGCGCGAGGCCGGTCGCGTTTCTCGACTACATCGCGCAGGCGCGTCTCGACCCCGCCGTCGTCCTGGCGGCGGTGCGCGGCCTCGCGCGCGCGTGCCGCGAAGTCGGCGCGGTGCTGCTGGGCGGAGAGACGGCCGAGATGCCCGACACGTACCTGCCGGGCGTCGTGGACGTCGCCGGCTGCATGATCGGCGCGGTCGCGCCGGGTGCGCTGCTCGACGGCTCGCGCGTGCGCCCCGGCGACCGGCTGTTCGGCATCGCCGGCAACGGGCTGCACACCAACGGTTATTCGCTCGCCCGCCGGGTGCTCGCCGGCTCGGGGCTGGGGCTGGACTCGCGCCTGCCCGGGGGCGCGGGCGAGAGCGTCGGCGACGCGCTGCTCGCGCCGCATCGCTGGTATGGACGCGCGCTGTCGCCGTTGCTGGCGGAGAGCCGCGTGCGCGCGCTGGCGCACGTGACCGGCGGCGGTATCTCGGGCAACCTCGTCCGCGTGCTTCCGGAGGGTTGCCGTGCGGTCGTGCGCGCGGGCGCGTGGCCGCGGCCGGCGCTGTTCGAGTGGCTGGTGCGCACCGGCGGCGTGCCCGAGGACGACGCGCGCGCGTCGCTCAACCTCGGCATCGGCATGCTCGCCGTGTCGGCGCCGGGCGATGCCGACGCGCTGGGAGCGGCGCTGGGCGCCGCCGGCGAATCCGCGTGGGAGATCGGCCGGATCGAGGCCGGCCCGCGCGGCGTGGAGTGGCAGGCCCCCTGATCGATCGCATCGCCCCCGCGGGACGTGGTGAGGAGGAGGTGGCGGATGGAGAGGGGACGGGAGCGGGTGGCGTCGGGACGCGAGGCGGCGGCCCCCGAGCTGATCGGCGATTCGCCGGCCTGGCGCGAGCTGGTCGGGCGCCTGCCGGCGGTGGCGGGCAGCGGACTGCCGGTGCTGCTGATCGGCGAAACGGGATCGGGCAAGGAACTGGTCGCGCGCGCGCTGCACGCGTTCAGCCCGCGTGCCGGGCACGGGTTCGTCGCTCACAACTGCGGGGCGACGCCCGACAGCCTGATCGAGAGCGAGCTCTTCGGGCACGCGCGCGGGGCGTTCACCGGCGCGGTGGCCGACCGCGAGGGACTGTTCGACGCGGCCGAGCGCGGCACGCTGTTTCTCGACGAGATCGGGGACGCGAGCCCGTTGCTGCAGACGAAGCTGCTGCGGGTGCTGCAGGAGGGAGAGGCACGGCGCGTGGGCGACACGCGCCTGAGACGCGTGGACGTGCGCGTGGTCTCGGCGACGCACCGCTCGCTGGAGACCTGCGTGCGCTCGGGCACGTTCCGGGCCGACCTGCTCTTTCGCCTCAACGCCGTGCGGCTGCGGCTGCCGCCGCTTCGCGAGCGCGGCCGCGACGTGCTGCTGCTCGCGCGGCATTTCCTGCACGCCGCGGCCGCGCTCGAGGGGCGCGAGGCCCCGGCCATGGACCCGGCGCTGGCCGACTGGATGCAGCGTTACGCGTGGCCCGGCAACGTGCGCGAGCTGGCCAACGCCTGCCAGTTCGCGGTGCGTGTCGCCGGCGCGCGCGGGATGGTGACCTCCGCGCACTGGCCCGAGCTGACGCTCGCCGACGCCGTCGCCGAGGGCGCCGGGCTGCACGCCGAGACGCGTGCGCTCGAGGAGCGCCGACTGCGCGAGATGCTCCGTCGCACGCACGGCAACAAGACGCAGGCCGCTCGCGCGCTCGGGCTTTCGCGCCAGGGCCTGCTCAAGAAGCTGCGACGCTTCGGCCTCTCGGTCGCGGTGCTTGACGCTGGCACGGGTGCTGACTAGGTTCCGCGCCGGTCCTGCGCGGGCCCGCGCGAGCCGCGGCAGGCACCCTCGCCCACGGAATCGGGAGGTCGCGTGGCCAGGAAGAACCTGAAGATCGGGCTGGTGGGCGTCGGCGGAACCGCGCAGGTCAACCACATCCCGGCCCTCATGAAGGTCGGGGGCCTCGAACTGGTCGGGCTCGTGGATCGCGACGCCGAAAAGGCCCACCGGGTCGCGCAGAAGTTCGGCATCCCGGTGAGCGGCGACCGCATCGAGCTCCTGCTCGATCGCGACGACCTCGATGCGGTGGACGTCTGCACGCCGAACTACCTGCACGCGCCGATGGCGATCGCCGCGCTCGAGGCGGGAAAGCATGTCCTGTGCGAGCGACCGCTGGCTCGCAACGGCTCCGAAGCCGCGAGCATGGTGAAGGCGGCGAAGAAGGCCGACCGACTCCTGATGTGCGCCGTGCAGCACCGCTTCCGGCCGGACGCCCAGTTGCTGCGCCGGTTCGTGGACAAGGGCGACCTCGGCAGGGTGTTCCTCGCCAAGGCGGGCTGGCTGCGGCAGAAGACGGAGTGGGACTCGGACGAGTGGCGCAGCACGAAGCGCGAGTCGGGAGGCGGCGTGGTGCTCGACCTGGGCTTCCACATGCTCGATCTCGCGCTCTGGGTTCTGGGCCAGCCGGAGGTGGAGTCGGTCACCGCCAGCGTGCACCGCAGCCGCAAGGACGAGGTCGAGGACAGCGCGACCGCGTTCTTCCGTCTCTCGAACGGCGCGACCCTGACGCTCGAGCTGACGTGGGGCCTGCTCATGGAGAAGGACTTCGCCTACCTCAACCTGTTCGGGGCGGGCGGCGCGGCGCTGCTCAACCCGTTCCGCGTGCACAAGGGCATGCACGGCTCGCTCGTCAACGTCACGCCGGAACTCGAGACCTCGAGGAACCAGTATCGGCAGTCCATGGAGGCGCAGGTCGCGCACTTCGCCGAAGCGCTGCGCGGCTCGAGCCGGGTGATGGGTGGCGCGGACGAGATCCTCACCGTGATGGAGCTGATGGACGCGGTCTATCGCAGCGCCGAGCTCGGCAGGGAAGTGAAGGTCGGCGGCGGGTGACCCCGGCGCGCACCGACCTCGCGCTCGCCGCCGCGTCGGGCCTCGTGCTCGGCGCGGCGTTCCTGCCCCTGCCGCTCGGCGGACTGGCCTGGGTGGCGTTCGTCCCGCTGATCGCGGCTCTCGAACGGCGCGTCGCCGCGGGCGCCTCGCCGCGCTCGCTCTACGCGCTCGGCTGGGTCGGCGGGTTCGCCTTCTTCCTGACCGGAACGCACTGGATCGCGCTGCTCGCCGACGTCGCGCTGACGGTGCCGTGGCTCAAGTACCTCGGCTGGCTGCTGGCCGGCGCCTACCTCGCGAACTTCTGGGCGCTGGCGATCCTGCTGGCGGGCGTGCTCGCGCGGCGCTCCGGTGTCGCGGCGCGCTGGACGTTCGTGCCGGTGATGCTGCTCGTCGAGGAACTTCGCGGCTCGGGCGAACTCGGCTTTCCCTGGTTCCAGCCCGGCTACACGCAGCACGCGCTGCCGTCGCTGGGGCTCGCCGCGGCGGGGAGCGTGACGCTCGTCACGCTCTGGGTTCTGGCGCTCAACGCCGTCGCCGCCGAAGCCCGGGCGCGCCGGAGCCGGCGGGCTCTGCTGGCGTTCGTGGCGCTGCTCGCGGGCGGGCTGCTCGCCGGAGGCGCGCTGCAGGGAGCGTCGCCCCGCACGGGCCCGGGCTCGCCGAGGGTCGCGCTCGTGCAGGGAAACATCCCGGGGGCGATCAAGTGGGCGGGCACCCACCAGGAGCAGATCCTGAGAACCTTCCTGGCGCTGTCCGATTCGGCGTTCGCGCCTCCAGGCAGCGAAGCTCCGCAGCTCGTCGTCTGGCCGGAGACGGCGACCGGCAGTTACCTGCGGCTGCAGGTGGACCAATCCCTCGAGGTGGCGGACTGGGCGTCGAGCCGCGGGGTGCCGGTGTTCACGGGTTTCGCTGACGCGAGCCGCGGTCCGGACGGGCGGACGCTGGCGTGGAACGCCGCGGGCCTGTGGCGGCCCGACGGCTCGCTCTCGGCGCGCTACGCGAAACGGCACCTCGTGCCGTTCGGCGAACGCATGCCCTTCCAGTGGCTGGTGCCCGCGCTCGGAAAGCTCGACCTCGGGCAGGCCGAATGGGAGCCCGGGCGCGGCACGGTGCTGTTCGACGGTCCGGGCGGGAAGTTCTCGTGCCTGATCTGCTTCGAGTCCATCTTTCCGGACCTCGCGCGCGAGGACGTCCGTGCCGGCTCGCGCATGCTCGTCAACATCACCAACGACGAATGGTTCGGCAACAGCGCCGCGCTCTACCAGCATGCGGCGATGGCGCCGTTCCGCGCGGTCGAGAACGGCGTGCCCCTGCTGCGCTGCGCGAACACCGGACTCACCGAGGTGATCGGTCCCGACGGTCGCGTGCGCGCGCGACTGCCGGTGTTCGAGCCGGGCGTGCTGCGCGCCTCCGTTCCCGGGGCGCGGGCCGGCCGGACGCCGTGGACGCGCTTCGGGGACTGGCCGGGAGCGCTCGCGCTGCTCGCGACGCTGCTGCTCGTGTTCGTTCGCCGCCGGCGCGCGGCCGGCGCCGGCGCCGGGCGTTGACACCCCGAAAGGCGGCCTCTAGATTGCCGCCATCGACTTTCACCCGCCGGGGCCTGACGCGAACCGGTCCGGTCCCGCCGCAGGTTCCGTGAAGGCTCCTGGACCCGTCCGCGCAGAGACGCGGAGCACCCGGAGGAACGCTTGAGTCGCACCGTCGCCATTCTCGGCGCCTCCGGCCTCGTCGGCCGGACCATGCTCGCCGTCCTCGAGGAGCGGAACTTTCCGCTCGAGCGCGTGCGATTGCTCGCGAGCCCCCGCCACGCCGGACGCACGGTGGAATTCCGCGGCCGGCCCGTGCCCGTCGAACCCGTGTCCGAGTCGGCGTTCGTTGGCGTCGAGATCGCGCTGTTCGCGGTCAAGAACGCGATCGCCCGGCAGTGGGCGCCGATCGCGCGCGCCGCGGGAGCGTGCGTCATCGACAACAGCAGCGCGTACCGTTACGACGACGCGGTCCCGCTGGTCGTGCCCGAGGTGAACGGCTCGCTGCTCGATTCGCGGCCGACGCTGGTCGCGAACCCGAACTGTTCGGCGGCGCCGATCGTCGTCGCCCTCAAGCCGCTCGAAGCGCTCGGGGAACTGCGCCGGCTGGTGGTCGCGACCTACCAGTCGGTGTCCGGGGCCGGCAGCGCCGCGCTCGAGGATCTCGAGGCGGGCATGCGCGCGGCCGCGGGCGGAGGCGCGCCGCCGCGCCTTGCCGACGGGCGTCCGCCCTTCGCGCTCAACTGTGTTCCGCACATCGATGCGTTCGAGGACAACGGCTACACGCGCGAGGAGATGAAGGTCGTCTGGGAAACGCGCAAGATTCTCGCGCATCGCGACCTGCCGGTCAGCGTCACGGCGGTGCGCGTGCCGGTGCGGATCGGGCACAGCGCGGCGGTGCACGCGACGTTCGACCGGCCGGTGGATCCGGTCGCGGCGCGCGCGGCGTGGAAGGCCTTTCCCGGAATCGAGGTCGCCGACGATCCGGCCGCCGCGCGCTACCCGATGCCGATCGACGTTGCGGGACGCGACCCGGTGGTGGTGGGGCGCGCGCGCACCGATCTCGCGGAGCCGAACACGCTCGCCTTCTTCGTCGTCTCGGACAACCTGCGCAAGGGAGCGGCGCTCAACGCGGTGCAGATCGCCGAGCGCTGGCTGGGCCTTTCGGCGGTCGCGCGGTGATCGGGACGCGGACGTTCCGCATGACGGTGGCGTACGACGGAACGGATTTCCACGGCTGGCAGCGCCAGGTCGGATTGCGCACCGTCCAGGGCGAACTCGAGCAGGCGCTGACGAAGGTTCTCGGGGGCGAACCGGTGACCGTGAACGGCGCGGGCCGCACCGATGCGGGCGTGCACGCGCGCGGGCAGGTGGCCTCGTTCCGCGCCGGGACGAACCTCCCGGCGCGGGCGGTGGCGGCGCTCGCGGGCCGCGAGCTGCCCGGCGACGTGCGACTCGTCGAGGCGCGCGAGGCGGACGAGACCTTTCATGCCCGCCACTCCGCGCGAGCGCGCCGCTACGCGTACCGCCTGCTGGAGTCCGACGACCTGCTGCTCGGGCGCTTCGCCTGGTGGCCGATGAAGCCGCTCGACGGCGAGGCGCTGAACCGCGCGGTCGCGCCGCTGATCGGTCGGCACGACTGCCGGGCCTTCGAGGCGGCCGGAAGTTCCCCGGTCCGCCCGGAGTGCGACGTCCGGCTCGCGCGCTGGGAGCGTTGCGAGGGCGGCTGGCGTTTCGAGGTGAAGGCCGACCACTTCCTGTACCACATGGTCCGCAACGTCGTGGCGACCGCGCTGCGCGCCGCCTCGCTCGCGGACCCGGCCGCGCACATGGCCGAGGTGCTCGCCTCGCACGACCGTGCGCGCGGCGCGGGCACCGCGCCCGCGCGCGGCCTGTGCCTCGAGGAGGTGGAGTACGGGAACGAGGGAGGGCTCGCGGCATGACCCCGCCGCCGCGCACTCCGCGCGTTCCGGGCCGGCTCGCGGCGCTGCCGATCGCGGCCGCGATCCTGTTCGCCGCGGCGCTCGCGGGGGCGAAGCCGGGCGATCCCGGGGATTCGCGCCGCTCGGCGATCGTCGTCGCCGCGCAGCGCGTCAGCCCGGCGGTGGTCACGGTCGGCGTCGTGCAGACGCGCGTGGTGCGCACCGATCCGTTCGGCGGCATGATGCACGACGAGTTCTTCGACCGCTTCTTCCCGCGCAGCGAATACCGCCAGAAGGTGCCGAGCATGGGCTCGGGCGTGATCGTGGATCCGTCGGGGATCGTGCTGACGAACTCGCACGTCATCCGCCAGGCCGACGAGATCAAGGTCACCCTGCCCGACGGCCGGAGCTTCGGCGCGAAGGTGCTCGGCGATTCGCCCGTCTACGACCTCGCCGTGCTCAAGATCGAAGGGACGAAGTTGCCGAGCGCGGTGCTCGGGAACAGCGACTCGCTGGTGGTGGGCGAGTGGGCGATCGCCATCGGGAACCCGTTCGGGATGCTGCTCGAAGACACGCAACCGACGGTCACCGCCGGCGTCATCAGCGCCACCCGTCGCGACATCAAGAGCGAGGCGACCGACGCGAGCGGGGGCGGGACCGGCATCTACAAGAACATGATCCAGACCGACGCCGCCATCAATCCCGGCAACAGCGGCGGTGCGCTGGTCAACGGCGACGGCGAGGTGATCGGCATCAACACCTTCATCTTCACCTCGGGAGGCGGTTCGATCGGACTCGGGTTCGCGATCCCGATCAACATGGCGAAGTCGCTGCTCGCGGAAATTCGCCGCTACGGGCGCGTGCGGCAGGCGTGGCCCGGCATGCAGGTCCAGCCGGTCACCGAGCTGCTCGCCCGCCGGCTCGGCTGGAGCGACGTGGCCGGCCTGGTGGTGACGCGCGTGGACCCGGCGGGACCCGCGGCGCGCACGGGCGTGCGGCCCGGGGACCGCATCCGGCGCGTCAACGGGCGGATCACGAACACGGTGGACGACGTGCAGGCCAGCATCTACGGCGCGCGGGTGGGCGACGACCTGGTGCTCGAGATCGAGCGGGACGGCCGGCCGATGACCCTGCGCGTGCCGCTCGAGGAGGCCCCGCGCTGAGATGATCGAACGCTATTCGCTGCCCGAGATGGCCGCGGTCTGGAGCGACGCGCACCGGCTGGACCTCTGGCTGCGGGTCGAGCTGGCCGCGACCGAGGCTCGCGAAGCCGCCGGCGCGGTGCCGGCCGGCGTGGCGTCGCGCGTGCGCGCGAAGGCGAGGCTCGACCAGGCACGCATGAACCGGATCGAGGCGGAGGTCCAGCACGACGTCATCGCCTTCCTGTCCATGGTGGCCGAGACCGTCGGGGACGACGCCCGTCATCTGCACGCGGGCATGACCTCGTCGGATCTGGTGGACACGGCGCTGGCGCTGCAGATCCAGGAGGCGGGCCGCGTGCTGGTGCCGGCGCTCGCGCGGCTGCGGCGCGCGGCCTGGACGCTGGCGCAGACGCACCGGCGCACCGCGATGGTCGGCCGCAGCCACGGCGTGCACGCCGAGCCCATCACCTTCGGCCTCAAGGCCCTGCTGTGGTGCGAGGAGCTGGGCCGGGACCTGGACCGCGTGCAGACGGGGCTCGAGGAGTGCTCGGCGGGCAAGTTCAGCGGCGCGGTGGGCACGCTCGTCCACCTCGACGCCGCGATCGAGAAGCGGGCGCTCGAGTCCCTGGGCCTGGTCCCCGAACCGGTCGCGAACCAGGTCGTGCAGCGCGATCGTCACGCGGCGCTGCTCGCGGCCCTGGCGGTGACCGGCGGAACGCTCGACAAGGTGGGGCTCGAGATCCGGCACCTGATGCGCACCGAGGTCCGCGAGGCCGAGGAGCCCTTCGGCGAGAAGCAGAAGGGCTCCTCGGCGATGCCGCACAAGCGCAACCCGGTGCGCTGCGAGCGCGTGTGCGGCCTGGCGCGCCTGCTGCGCGGCTATGCGCTGGCGGCCTTCGAGAACCAGGCGCTGTGGCACGAGCGGGACATCAGTCACTCCTCCGTCGAGCGCGTGATCCTGCCCGATGCCTTCCTCGTCCTGCACTTCATGGCCAGCGATCTGGCCGGCGTTCTGGAAGGCCTGCGGGTGCACCCGGAGCGGATGCGGGCGAACCTCGAAGCGGGGGGCGGGCTGGTGTTTTCGCAGCGCGTGCTGCTCGCGCTGACCGAGGCGGGCCTGCCGCGGGACGACGCCTACCGGATCGTCCAGCAGCACGCGCTGGCGGCGGCCGACGGCGGGACGCCGTTCCGCGAAGGGCTCGAGCACGACCCGCGGGTGACCGCGAAGCTCGACGCGCGAAAGCTGGCGGCGTGCTTCGACCTCGATCATTTCCTGCGCAGCGTCGAGACGATCTTCGCGCGCGCCGAGGAGCCGCTCGCGTGACGGTGGTGACCGCTGCGGGCACGGCGGCATGGACGCTCGAGGAAGCGGCCGAGCCGGCGTCGGTCTCGGCCCGGCTGCGCGCACGCGGGGTCGTGCTCGATCCCGAGGAGGTGACACTGCTCGGGCAATTGCTCGGTCGTGCGCCGAGCTGGGCCGAAGCGGTGCTGTTCGGCATCCTGTGGAGCGAGCACTGTTCGTACAAGTCCACGCGCCACCTGCTCAAGCGACTGCCGACGCAGGCCCCGCAGGTCGTGATCGGCCCGGGCGAGGACGCCGGCGTGGTGTCTCTGCCCGAGCCCTGCGCGGACACCGTGCTCGTGCTCGGACACGAGAGCCACAACCATCCGAGCCAGTTGCTCCCGGTCGAGGGCGCGGCGACCGGCATCGGCGGGATCGTGCGCGACATCGTCTGCATGGGCGCCGAGGTGGTCGGGGTGCTCGACGCGCTGCGCTTCGGCGATCCGCGCGGCGACGTGCACGTGCGCGACGTGATGCGCGGTGCCGTGCGGGGCATCGCCGAGTACGGCAACGCGCTCGGGGTTCCGAACCTGGGCGGCGACACAGTCTTCGACGGCGGCTTCGACACGAACTGCCTCGTCAACGCCATGGCGATCGGACTCGCCCCGGCCGGCGGCGTGCTGCGCTCGCGGGTGCCCGAGGGCCCGGGGCCGTGGGTGTTCGTGCTGGTGGGCAAGCCGACCGACGAGAGTGGCTTCGGCGGGGCGGCGTTCGCGTCCGGCGAACTGGACGAGCGCGACCAGCGCGGCGCGGTGCAGCTGCCCGACCCGTTCCTCAAGCGCGTGCTCAACGTCGCGACGTACGAGGCGTTCCGGCGGATCCGCGAGGCGGACGTCCCCTGCGGCTTCAAGGACCTCGGGGCCGGCGGGATCGCCTGCGCGACCAGCGAGCTGGCGGCGGCCGGCGGGTGCGGAGCCGAGATCGCGCTCGATCTGGCGCACCGCGTCGAGCGCGCGCTGCCGCCGGAAGTGCTGCTGTGCGCCGAGACGCAGGAGCGCTACTGCTGGGTGGTGCCGGAAGCGTTCGCGCCGCAGCTGCTCGCGATCTACAACGACGAGTTCGCGCTCGCCCGGGTGCATCCTGGAGCCGGGGCGCGGGTCATCGGCAGGGCGACGCCGGGCTCGCGCTACCACGTGACCTGGCAGGGCGCGACGCTCGTGGACTGCGACGCCGGGGCGATCACGACGGGCCGGCGCATCGAGCGGCCGTCGCGGCGGCGCCCGCGGCGCCCGACGACGAGATCCCGCCGCCGCGCCACCGACGTGCGCGCGGCGCTGCTCGCGATGCTCAAGGGCGACCACGTCGGCTCGCGAGCGCACCTGTTCCGTCACTACGACTCCGAGGTGCAGGGCCGCACCTGGCTGCGTCCGGGCGAGGGCGACGCGGTGGTGCTTCGCTGTCACCCGGACCGCCCGCTCGGACTGGCGTTCGCGGTCGCGGGCAACCCGTTCTGGTGCGCCGGCGACCCCGCGCTCGGCGCGCGCCACGCCGTCGCCGAAGCCGCGCGCAACTGCGCGGTCGTCGGCGCGCGTCCCTGGGCGCTCACCGACTGCCTGAACTTCGGGCACCCCGAGGACCCGGAGGTCATGGGCGACCTCGAGGAGGCGATCGACGGCCTCGCCGAGGCCGCGCGCGCCCTCGGTTCGCTGGCCTCCGCCGGCGCGGCGCTGCCGTTCGTGAGCGGAAACGTGAGCCTTTACAACCAGGTCGGGGCACGGGCCATTCCGCCTTCGCCGATCGTGATGTGCGCGGGCGTGCTCGGCGACGTCAGCGGCGCGCTCGGGCTCGGGCTGCAGCAGTCCGGCGATGTGCTGGTGCTGGTGGGCGAACCGCGCGACGGCCTGGAGGGCTCGACGTACAGGCGGGAGGTGCTTCGCGAGCGCGAGGGCCCACCGCCGGCGCTGAGCCTCGAGCACGAAGCGCGCCTGCAGGCGTTCGCGGTGGCCGTCGCCGAAGGGCGGTGGGCCTCGGCGGCGCACGACGTCTCCGACGGGGGCCTCGCGGTGGCGCTCGTCGAGATGGCGCTCGGCGCCCGCGAAGGCGCGGCGCTCGGAGTGGAGGTGAACCTCGACCCGCTCGAAGTCGAACCGGCGGTCGCGCTCTTCTCGGAGCGCCCGGCGATCCTCTACGAGGTGGGCTTCGACCGTTTGCCGCGGCTCTCGCAGGCGTCGCGCGAGCACGGGCTGGTGGCCTGGCCGGTCGGGACGGTGACGGCGCAGCCGCTCGCGCGCGTCCTGCTGCCGGGCGGCGAGCAGGTGCGCTGGACCGTGCAGGAGCTGGCGGAAGCCTCTGCGTCGGGCCTGCGCCGGCGCTGGAACGAGGAGGGCGTGTGAGCGGCGCGCGCGTCGCCGTGATCCAGTTCCCCGGCGTCAACTGCGAGGCCGAAACGGTTCGCGCGCTCGAACGCGCCGGGCTGGGAGCCAGCGTCTTCCGCTGGACGCGCCCCGCCGGGGAACTGCGGTCGTTCGAGGCCTACGTGCTGCCGGGCGGCTTCTCGTACCAGGACCGCGTGCGCGCCGGGGTGCTCGCGGCCAAGGATCCGCTGGTCGGCGTGCTGGCCGAACGCGCCGAAGCCGGCCGTCCGGTGCTCGGGATCTGCAACGGCGCGCAGGTGCTGGTGGAAGCGGGGCTGGTGCCGGGAGGGGGCGCGGTCGAGGTGGCGCTGGCCGCCAACCGCATGCCCGCACGCTCGGGCTACTACACCCGCTGGGTGACCTGCAGGGTCGAGGCGTCGCCGTGCCTGTTCCTCCGACACCTCGAACCGGGAACCCTGTTGCCGCTCCCGGTCGCGCACGGCGAGGGCCGGTTCGTCTCCCGGCGGCGGGGCGCGGTCGCGGCGCTGCTGGCCGCTGGCCAGGTGCCGCTGCGCTACGCGTCCGCCGCCGGGGAGCCCGCGGAGGCGTTTCCCGACAACCCGAACGGCGCCGAGCAGGCGGCGGCCGCGATCTGCAACCCGGCCGGCAACGTGCTGGCGATGATGCCGCATCCCGAGCGCACGCTCGACCTGGGCGCGATCGCGCGCACCACCGGTGGCGAGTCGGGCCGCCGCCAGCGCGAGGCGCTCTCGCGAGGCGGCGCGCTCGCGTTCGCGGACGCGCCCGGAACCGGGCCGTTCCTTGGCCTGCGCGCCTTCCTGGAGCAGGCATGAGCACGACCCCGGGGCGGCGGATCGCGCAGGCCTGGATCGCGCTCCGGGCCGACGACCCCGAGGCCGCGAGCGCGTTCACCGTCGCCTGCGAGCGGCTGGAGGCCGCGAAATCCCTGCGCGGCCTGCGGCGCTTCCGGGTCTTCGAACTGCGCGGCGCCCTGCCGGCGCCGGAGGTGATGGCGGACCTTCTGCACCGCTCGACGCAGTTCTACAATCCAAGCAAGGAACGGTGCGTGGTGCGCTGCTCTCCCGTGGAACCTTCGCCCGTCGAGGCCGGCGAAGCCGTCGCGGTGGTCGTCGAGCGCGGCGGGGACCGGCGGGCGGCCGCCGAACGCTGGTGGCGCCACGAAACCGGCACGCGCGTCGAGGTGCGTGAGGGCGTGGCGTGGGTGATGCGCTTCGATCCGGGGGCGGACGCGGCCGCGCTCGGCGGCGCGCTCGCGGTGACGCGCGGACGGCTCTCGGGTCTGTTCGCGAATCCGCATTCGCAGGACGTGGACGTGGTCACGGGTCCGCCCTCGCTCGAGCACTGGCCCGGCGCCCGCCGGGGCCCTGCCGGGCGCGGCGGGAGAAAGGGGAGGCCATGAGCGATCTGCCGGCGGCGAAGTCGTGGAGGGAGGAGTGCGGCGTGTTCGGCGCGGTGGGTGTGCCGCGGGCCGCGGAGCTCACGGCACTCGGCCTGCACGCGCTTCAGCATCGCGGTCAGGAGGCGACGGGCGTCGTCGCCTGCGGCGACGACGGAGCGTTTCAGGTGCGCAAGGGCATCGGGCTCGTCGCCGACGTGTACCGCCACGCGGGCCTTGCGCAGCTGACGGGCCAGATGGCGATCGGTCACAACCGCTACTCGACCTCGGGCGGGCTGACGCTCGAGAACACGCAGCCGCTGCGGGTCGTTTATCGCGGCGGCGAGCTGGCGCTGGGCCACAACGGCAACCTCACCAACGCCCGCGAACTGCGTCAGGGGCTCGAGGAGTCGGGCTCGATCTTCCAGACGACGCTGGACTCCGAGGTCTTCCTGCACCTGGTGGCGCTCTCGCAGCTCGACTCGGTCGAGGACGCCCTCGCCGAGGCGGCCCGGCAGGTGCGGGGAGCCTACTCGCTGGTCGTGCTGACCCGCGAATCGGTGATCGCCCTGCGCGACCCGCACGGCTTCCGGCCGCTGTGCCTCGGGCGGCTGGGCGACGGTTATGTCGTGGCCAGCGAGACCTGCGCGCTCGACCTGGTCGGCGCCGACTTCCTGCGCGAGATCCAGCCCGGGGAGATGGTGACGATCGACCCGCAGGGGGTGCGCAGCCGCCAGGTCCTGCCGTCCGCGCAGCCGCTCCAGCACTGCGTCTTCGAGCACATCTACTTCTCGCGGCCCGACAGCCGGGTGTTCGGCTCGGGGGTGGACCGCGTCCGGCGCCGGCTCGGTCACCAGCTGGCGCGCGAGCACCCGGCCGACGCCGACCTCGTCCTCTCGGTGCCGGACTCGAGCAACTCGATCGCGCTCGGATACAGCGAGGAGTCGGGGCTTCGTTACGAGCTCGGCCTGATCCGCAACCACTACGTCGGACGAACGTTCATCCAGCCGTTGCAGGCGGGGCGCGACTTCGGCGTCCGGGTCAAGTTCAACCCGGTGCGGGAAGTGCTCGAGGGCCGGCGCGTGGTCGTGGTGGACGATTCGATCGTGCGGGGCACCACAAGCCGCAAGCTGGTCCGGCTTCTCAAGCGCGCCGGCGCGCGCGAGGTGCATTTCCGCGTCGGCTCGCCGCCGGTCACCCACCCGTGCTTCTACGGCATCGACACCCCGAGCCGGCGCGAGCTGATCGGCGCGCTCAAGAGCGTCGAGGAGATCCGCGACTACCTCGGGGTCGAGTCGCTGGGCTACCTGTCGCTCGAGGGCATGCTGTCGTGCGAGGCCGAGCCGCGCAACTTCTGCCGGGCCTGCTTCACGGGCCAGTACCCGGTGCCCGTGGATCCGACCACGACCAAGCTGTCGCTCGAGAACCTGCGGCGCAGCCCGAGCGGCGCGACCGGGTAGTCTCCCGCGCCGGATCGGCGGGCCGCGCCCCGCACCGGCGGACGCGCGTCCGGCCCGCGCGGTGGTCGCGCGGTTGACACCCGCGCGCGCGCCTTCCTAGAGTCGCCGATTCACGCGCGCCCGGCGCGCCGGTTTCGACCCCGCGAAGGATGCCCCGCATGTCGCTCGCGATGCTGATGGAGCAGCGCCGCGCCAAGATCGCCGCCTGGAAGGCGATCGGCTGCGAGCCCTACGCCTACCGCTTCGACGTCACGCACCACGCCGCGCAGCTGCAGGCGCGCGGCGACGCCGTGACCGCCGAGTACGGCGAGCGGGTGCGGGTGGCGGGGCGCATCCTGACGATGCGCGGCCACGGCAAGGCCGGATTCGCCCACCTGCTGGACCACACCGGTCGCGTGCAGGCCTACTTCAAGAGTGACGTGCTGGGCGAGCGGTACCGGCGCTTCGAGCTGCTCGACGTGGGCGACTGGGTGGGAATCGAAGGTCCGCTCTTCCGCACGCGCACGGGCGAGATCACGGTGCGCGCCGACGCGATCGAACTGCTCGCCAAGTCCATCCGGCCGCTGCCCGAGAAGTGGCATGGACTGACCGACCCCGAGACGCGCTACCGCCAGCGCTACGCCGACCTGTTCGTCAACCTCGAGGTGCGGGAGGTGTTCCGCCGGCGCGCGGCGCTCACCTCGCGGATCCGCGCGTTCCTCGACTCGCGTGCCTACCTCGAGGTCGAGACGCCCGTGCTTCAGCCGCTCTACGGCGGGGCGTTCGCGCGGCCGTTCGTGACGCACCACAACGCCCTCGACGTGGACCTCTACCTGCGGATCTCCAACGAGCTCTACCTGAAGCGCCTGATCGTCGGCGGGCTCGACCGTGTCTACGAGTTCTCCCGGAACTTCCGCAACGAAGGCATGGACCGGTCGCACAATCCCGAGTTCACGCTGCTCGAGTACTACCAGGCCTTCGCCGACGTGCACGAGATGATGGACCTGACCGAGGCCCTGGTCTGCGACGCGCTGCAGGCGGCGTGCGGGACGCTCAAGGTCGCCCACCAGGGTCGGATCCTCGACTTCACGCCCCCGTGGCCGCGCGTCTCGATGCTCGACGCGGTCAGCGAGAAGGTCGGCGAGAGCGTTCATTCGCTCGACGAGCGGACGCTGGCCCGGCACGTCGAGCGGCACAGCCTGCATCCCCGGGCGGGCACGGGCGCGGGCGGGATGCTCGACGAGCTGTTCTCGGCCCTCGTCCAGCCCGGGCTTCAGGACGCCGCGTTCGTCGTGGACTTTCCGCTCGAGACCTCCCCGCTCGCGCGCGTGAGCCGCGCGAACCCGGCGGTCGTCGAGCGCTTCGAGCTGTTCGCGGCCGGGATGGAACTGGCCAACGCGTTCAGCGAGCAGAACGATCCGGACGCCCAGCGCCGAGCGTTCGAGGCGCAGGTGCGGGCCCGCGAGCGCGGGGACGAGGAGGCGCAGGCGCTCGACGAGGACTACCTGCGGGCGCTCGAGTACGGCATGCCTCCGACCGGCGGCGTCGGCATCGGCATCGACCGGCTGGTGATGCTGGCGACCGACTCGCGCTCGATCCGCGACGTCGTGCTGTTCCCGCAGCTGCGTCCCGAAGAGGGCCGGCCGGTCGCCGACTCGGACGAGGAGCCCGCGGAGGACGGGGAGGGAGCCGTCTCCGGGTGAACCTGCCGCTGTGGATCGCGGCGCGCTACCTGCGCAGCCGGCCGCGGAGCGGGTTCGTCACGCTCCTGACCGGCATCTCGATCGCCGGCGTCGCGCTGGGGGTGACGGCGCTGCTCACGGTCCTGGCGGTGATGAACGGCTTCGAGAACGAGATCCAGACGCGCATCGCCGGCACCGACGCGCACGTCGTGCTGCTCGGCGCGAACACCGCGGGGGTCGGCGATGCCGACAGCCTCGCGGCCCGCATGCGGCGGGTGCCCGGCGTCACCGGCGTGGCGCCGTTCACGTACGCCAAGGCGATGCTGTTCCGCGACGGCGTCACGGAGGGGCTGGTCGTCAAAGGCGTGGACCTGGCGGCCGAGCGCGCGGTGACGACGATCGATTCGCACATCCGCCCGGCGCTCGACTCGATTCCCGCTCGAACGCCGCAGGGCGAACCGGGGATTGTCCTGGGCTCGGAGCTGGCCGCCCGGCTCGGGGTGAGCCTCGGAGACGTGGTGCTGCTCGGAACGCTGCGCGCGGACGCCGGATCGGCGTTCGGCTGGGCGCCGAGGTTGCGACCATTCCGCCTCGTCGGCGTCTTCACCTCGGGCCTGTACACCTACGATTCGAGTTTCGGCTTCGTGAGCCTCGGGGCCGCGCGCGACTTCTTCGAACTCGGGGATCGCGTGACCGGCGTCGAGGTCCGCCTCGCCGACATGTTCGAGGCGCCGCGGATGGCGAAGCGCCTGCTCGCGGCCGCGGGGCGCGACGACCTGCGCGCCAACAACTGGATCGAACTCAATCGCAACCTGTTCACCTGGATGAAGCTCGAGAAGGCGGTGATGTTCCTGATCCTCGCGCTCATCGTGCTGGTCGCGGCCTTCAACATCGTGAGCACGTTGTTCATGGTGGTGATGGAGAAGCGGATCGAGATCGGGGTGCTCAAGACCATGGGGGCGGCGCCCGCGCTCGTGCTGCGCGTCTTCCTGCTGGAAGGGCTGCTGATCGGCGGACTGGGAACGGCGCTCGGCACGGCGCTCGGTGGAGCGCTGATCGCGGTGCTCGCCCGCTACCCGATCGTCCGCCTGCCGGGAGACGTCTACTTCATCGAGAAGCTGCCGGTGCGGGCCGAGGCTGGCGATTTTGCCGCCGTGATTCTGGCCGCCCTTGCCCTATGTATGGCCGCGGCCTGGTACCCGGCCTGGCAGGCCTCACGGATCGACCCGATCCAGGCGATCCGGAAGACGACCTGAAGTCCAGCCTGATGGGAGCCCCGCAAGTGTCGGCAACTACGGCAAATCAATCCAGTGGTCCTGTCCTGGTAGCACGCGGATTGCGAAAGAGCTACGAATCGCCGACCGGTCCGCTCGAGGTCCTCAAGGGGGTGGACCTGGAGCTGACCCGTGGCATGCTTCTGGCTGTCACGGGGGCGTCCGGCTCCGGCAAGACCACGCTGCTGAACATCCTCGGGGCGCTCGACCGGGCCAGCGGCGGTTCGCTGCGGCTCGGAGGGACGGAGGTGACGTCGCTCGGCGAGAGCGCGCGCTGCCGCCTGCGGGCCGAGCGGATCGGCTTCGTGTTCCAGTTCCACCACCTGCTTCCCGAGTTCACCGTCGAGGAGAACGTCATGATGCCGCTGCTGCTCGCGGGTACGCCGGTCGAGGACGCGCGGACGCGCGCGCGCGCGATGCTCGGCGCGGCCGGTTTGCGCGAGCGCTGGTTGCACCGGCCGGCGGAGATCTCGGGCGGGGAAGCGCAGAGGGTCGCGGTGGCGCGCGCGCTCGCGACCGGGCCCGAGCTCGTGCTCGCGGACGAGCCGACCGGAAATCTCGACGCGGACACCGCCGCCGAACTTCACCAACTCCTGTCGTCGCTCGCGCGCGAGCATCATCGAACGCTTGTCGTCGTGACGCACAATGATAGGCTCGCGGCGACTGCGGACCAGGTGCTGAGGCTCGAGGCGGGCCGGCTCGTCCCGGCCGCGTGACGGGGGTGCGAATGCTCTGCCAGATCTGCGGCAAGAACCCGGCGACCGTGCACTTCACGGAGATCCACGACAACAAGATGTCGGAGATCCACGTGTGTGAGCGTTGCGCCGAGGAAAAGGGCATGCAGGCGGCGGCGACCCAGCACAAGTTCGAGATCGCCGACCTGCTGGCCGGCATGGTGGACGCCATGACCCAGACCGACGAGGAAAGGGTCGGTCACGTCCAGTGCCCGCGCTGCGGCATGCTCTATTCGAGCTTCAAGGAGACGGGCCGGCTGGGTTGCGCGGAGTGCTACACGGCCTTCCAGTTCCAGCTTCGGCCGCTGTTGCGCCGCATCCACGGCGACACCCGGCATCGCGGCAAGCACCCCAGCCGCGGCGGCGAGGGTGCGACCCGCACGAGGCAGATTCACCGCCTGCACGACGAACTGCAGCGGGCCGTCGAGCGCGAGGACTTCGAAAAGGCGGCGGCGATCCGCGACGAGATCCGGCGCCTCGAGGCCGAACAGGCCGCGCACGCGGCGCCCCCGGGGGCGGCATGAGCGCGCCGCGCGATTTCGAGGAGCTGTTCACGTCCACCAGCCCGTGGCTGCTGGGCGAGGGTCCGCACGCCGAGATGGTGCTGTCCACGCGCATCCGGCTGGCGCGCAACCTGCGCGAGGTGCCGTTCACGCACCGCGCCCGCGAGGAGCAGTTGCAGGGCGTGCTGGCGAGCGTGACCAGCGCCGCGCAGCAGTCGCCGTCACTGCGGGACGGTCTGCTGCTGAAGATGAGTGACTGCACGCCCATCGAGCGCCAGGTGCTGGTCGAGCGCCATCTCGTCAGTCACGAGCTCGGCGACGGCGCGCGGCCGCGCGGGATCCTCGTCGCGTCGGACCCGCGCCTGTCGCTGATGATCAACGAAGAGGACCACCTGAGGCTGCAGGCGCTCACGCCTGGCTTCCAGCTGGCGGAGGCGTGGTCGCTCGCGGATCGGGCCGACGACGAACTGGACCCGTCGCTCGAATTCGCGTTCTCGGAGGAAATCGGCTATCTCACCTCGTGCCCGACGAACGCCGGCACCGGCCTGCGCGCCTCGGTGCTCATCCACCTGCCGGCGCTGGTGCTGCTCGAGGAGATCCAGCAGGTCCTCAAGAGCGTGATGCAGGTGGGGCTCAACGTTCGCGGCCTGTACGGCGAGCACAGCGAAGTGATGGGCAACCTCTTCCAGATCTCGAACCAGACGACGCTCGGGCGCAGCGAGCGCGACTCGATCGAGAGCCTGGAACGCGTGACACGGCAGATCATCGAGACCGAGGAACGGGCCCGCGAACGGATGCTGCGCGACGCCCGGGTGCAGATCGAGGACAAGGTGTGGCGCGCGTACGGGACGCTCCGGTACTGCCGGTCCATCCATGCGCGCGAGGTGATCAACCTGTGCTCCGCGGTACGGCTCGGGGTGGCGATGAACCTGCCCGGCCTGTGCCCGCTGCGGACGCTGAACGAGCTGCTCGTGCTCACGCAGCCCGCGCACCTGCAGCGCGCCCACGGTGGGGAGCTGTCGCCCGCCGAACGGAACATCGTCCGTGCCCGTCTCGTGCGCGAACGGCTTGCCGCCGGCGACCACGAGTCGGGAGCGAATCCCCAGGGATAGCCAAGGAGGAGGCCACGGCGCGGAGCGCCGGGAGCCGGAAACCGCATGCACGACAAATTCACCGAACGGGTTCGCAAGGTGATCTACCTCGCACGCGAGGAAGCCGCGCGGCTCCAGCACGACTACATCGGCACGGAGCACCTGCTCCTCGGCGTGATTCGCGAGGGCGAGGGCATCGCCGCCACCGTGCTCAACAACCTGGGACTCGACCTCGACCGGATCCGCCAGGAGGTCGAGAACATGGTCAGCGCCTCCGGGGGCACCATGACGATCGGCGAGATTCCGTTCACGCCGCGCGCCAAGCGCGTGCTCGAACTCGCGGTCGAGGAGGCCCGCTCGCTCGGCCACAACTACGTCGGCACCGAGCACCTGCTGCTCGGTCTGATCCGCGAGGGCGAGGGCGTCGCGGCGAAGGTCCTGCTCGAGCTGGGCGTGGACCGCAAGCGCGTCCGCGAGGAGACGCTCAAGCTGCTGGGCGGCACGCCTTCGTCCTCGGCCTCGGCCGAGCGCGGCGAGGAGCGCGCCGAGACGCCGGCCCTGAACCAGTTCGGCCGCGACCTGACGCAGCTCGCCCGCGAAGGCAAGCTCGATCCGGTGATCGGGCGCGAGAAGGAGATCGAGCGCGTCGTGCAGGTGCTGTCGAGGCGCAAGAAGAACAACCCCGTGCTGATCGGCGAGCCCGGCGTCGGCAAGACGGCCATCGCAGAGGGGCTGGCGCAGCGCATCGTGTCGGGCCAGGTGCCGGAGGGGCTCCGGAACAAGCGCATCGTCACCCTCGACCTGGCGGCGGTGGTCGCGGGCACCAAGTACCGGGGCCAGTTCGAGGAGCGGCTCAAGTCGGTCATGAACGAGATCCGCGAGTCCAAGGACACGGTCATCTTCATCGACGAGCTGCACACCATCGTCGGGGCGGGCGGCGCCGAGGGCGCCATCGACGCCTCGAACATGCTCAAGCCGGCGCTGGCGCGCGGAGAGCTGCAGTGCATCGGCGCCACCACGCTCGACGAATACCGCAAGTACATCGAGAAGGACGGCGCCCTCGAACGGCGCTTCCAGCCGGTCATGGTGGACCAGCCGAGCATCGACGACACGATCCAGATCCTCATGGGGCTGCGCGACAAGTACGAGGCGCACCACGGCGTGAAGATCACCGACGGCGCCATCGTGCAGGCGGTCCGGCTCGCGGACCGCTACATGAACGACCGCTATTTCCCGGACAAGGCGATCGACGTGATCGACGAGTCCTGCGCGCGCGCGCGGCTGTCGGTGAGCACGGTGCCCTCCGAGATCCACGACCTCGAGAAGAAGCTCGAGGAGGTGGTCAAGGAGAAGGAGGCGGCGATCCGCGGCCAGGAGTACGAGAAGGCCGCCCGGCTGCGGGACCGCGAAAAGGATCTGCGGGCCCGCCGGACCGAGCTGAAGAAGTCGTGGAGCGAATCCAAGCGCGACCAGTCCGTGCAGGTGGACGAGGACATGATCGCGTCGGTGCTTTCCATCATGACCGGCATCCCGGTCGTCAAGCTCGCCGAGGCGGAAAGCCAGAAGCTGCTTCGCATGGAGGAGGAGCTGCGCAAGCGCGTGGTGGGCCAGGACGAGGCGGTGAGCGCCGTCTCGCGGGCGGTCCGCCGCAATCGCGTCGGACTACGCGACCCGAAGCGCCCGATCGGCTCGTTCATCTTCCTCGGGCCGACCGGCGTGGGAAAGACGGAGCTCGCGCGCGCGCTCGCGGCGTATCTGTTCGACGATCAGGACGCGCTCATCCGCATCGACATGTCGGAGTACATGGAGAAGTTCTCGGTCTCGCGCCTCGTCGGCGCGCCCCCGGGCTACGTGGGATACGAGGAGGGCGGCCAGCTGACCGAGAAGGTGCGCCGCAAGCCCTACTCGGTGGTGCTGCTCGACGAAGTCGAGAAGGCTCACCCGGACGTCTTCAACGTGCTGCTGCAGGTGCTGGACGACGGCGTGCTCACGGACAGCTCGCGGCGCAAGGTGGATTTCAAGCACACCGTCATCATCATGACCTCGAACCTGGGTGGCCGGCAGATCGTCAGTGGTGGAAAGGGCCTGGGCTTCAAGCAGCCGGAGGGCGCCCAGCAGTTCTCGGCCATCAAGAGCACCGTGCAGGACGAGCTCAAGCGGGCCTTCAACCCCGAGTTCCTCAACCGCATCGACGACGTGGTCGTCTTCCACTCGCTGACGCGCGAACACATGAAGCAGATCGTGGACATCCTGCTCGGGCAGTTCTCGGACCGGCTGAAGGCGCAGGAGATCGAACTCGAGATCTCTCCCGAAGCGGGCGACCTGCTCATCGACAAGGGGTTCGATCCGGCCATGGGCGCCCGGCCGCTGAAGCGGGCGATCCAGCGGCTGCTCGAGGACCCGTTCGCCGAGTTCATCCTCCGCGGGCAGATTCCGGGAGGGTCGAAGGTGACGGTGACCCGCAAGGACGACGTGCTCGACTTCCAGACGTCGCCGGCGGTGAAGCCGGTGCCGCCGGCGGTGCCGACCACCTAGGCGGGACGGTCTCGTGTCACCCGGCGGCGGCGGCCCCTGGGCCGCCGCCGCCGCCGCATTCACGGGGAACGTCGGCCCGGCGGACGGTGTAGGAAGGGCGCCCGCGACCCCGGCGGCGCTGGACAAGCGCCCGGCGGTGGCTATCATCCGGGCGCGACTCCCCACAGGCATGGCCACACCCGTCCGACTCGCGCGTGCACGGACGCCCGCTGCGGGCCCGCGACGCGGACCTACCGGCCACGAGAGGAATCCATCCGAGTGCTCGGGAACACCCTTCGTTTCACCGGCAGGGCCCTGCTGACCGCGGCGGCCCTGCTGGTGTTGATGGTCGCGCGGCCCGGGAACGCGGTGGCGCAGGAGGAGGCCGGTGGCGGGCCGCTGATCGGCCGGGTCAGCGTCGAGGGAAACGCCCATACCGACAGCAGCCGCATCCTGCGGACGTTCGAGGTGCTGCCCGGGCAGCGATTCGCCCAGGACGCCATCCGGCGCGGGGTGCGGAAGCTGGTGGCGCTCGGACTGTTCAGCGACGTCAAGGTGCGCCAGCGCGACCACGACGGCGTGGTGGACCTGATCGTCGAAGTGGTCGAACGGCCGCGCATCGGCTCGATCCGCTACGCGGGCAACAAGAAGCGCGAGGACGTGGATCTCGAGAAGAAGACGTTCCTCAAGGTCGGCGAGACGTATTCGCCCGTGCAGGCGAGCCTGCAGGTGGACTCGCTCGTCAAGTACTACAAGGACGAGGGCTTCGCCCGCGCCCGCGTGACCCCGAAGCTCGACACCCTGCAGGCGACGAACGAGGTGAACGTCACCTTCGAGGTGGACGAGGGCGTCAAGGTGCGCGTCCAGCGCATCACGTTCGTCGGCCGCAGCGCGTTTCCCGAGAAGCGCCTGCGCAAGGCGATGAAGACGAAGCAGCACTGGTTCCTGGGCGGCGGCGGCATCAAGGACGACACCTTTTCGGAGGACCGCGAGGCGCTCGAGCGCTTCTATCACGACCACGGCTACCGGGACATGAAGGCGGTCGCGTTCGATCTCGAGCCCGGCCCCGACGCGCGGGACTTCACGCTGCGCGTGACGGTGGACGAGGGGCGCCCGTACGTGTTCGGGAACGTGGAGTGGTCGGGCAACAAGGTGGTGCCGACGACGACGCTGGCGAAGCTGTGGACCGGCCGTTCCGGGTCGCCCTACGACCGCGGCCGCGTCGAGAAGACGACGGCCGCCGCCTACGGCGAGTACGCCGAGTACGGCTACCTCTACCTGAACGTGGACCCGCGCGAGACGGTTCGGGACTCGGTCGTGGACGTGGAGTTCGTCGTTTCGGAGGGCGCCCCCTCGCACATCCGGCTCATCAGCATTACCGGCAACAAGGCGACGCGCGAGCACGTCGTGCGGCGCGAGCTGTCCATCCACGAGGGCGACCTGTTCCGGCGCTCCGCGCTGGTGCGCAGCCAGGGCGACATCATGCGGCTCGGCCTGTTCGAGGAAGTGCTGCCCGACTTCACGCCCGCCGAGAGCACCGACGTGGACCTGGTCTTCAAGGTCAAGGAGAAGCAGGTCGGCACGGCCTCGGCCGGCGCCGGGTACACGAGCCAGACCGGGCTGACCGGATTCCTCGAGCTCGGCCACAACAACGTGCTGGGCAACGGGCAGCAGCTCGCCCTGCACGTCGAACGCGGCGGCAAGCGCGAGGACTACTCGCTGAGCTTCACGGAACCCTGGTTCCACGACGCTCCGACGCTGCTCGGCTTCTCGGCCTACAGCACGACCGCGCTGCTCGACGAGTACGACCTTCGGCGCCGCGGCGGTTCCGCGCGCATCGGCCGCCCGCTGCCGTGGCCCGACTACTCGCGTGGTTCGGTGAGCTACACGCTCGAGAACGTGCGCATCACCAACGTGCGCGATTCACTGCTGCTGACGGGCGTCAAGGTCGGCGTGGACCAGCTCACCAGTTCCCTGGAGCTCAACTTCCTGCGCAACAGCACGGACAACCCGTTCTACCCGACGCGCGGCACGCGCCTGACGGCGAACGAGGACTTCACCGGCGGTCCCCTGCTCGGCGACCTGCACTACCACAGCCACCGCTACGAGGGCCGCATCTACACGCGTTCGCTCGTCAGGGGCGTGACGACCATGGCGCGCGTGCGCATCGGCCTCATGGGCCAGTACCCGTGGAAGCACGAGGCGGTGCCCGACTACGCGCGCTTCCGCCTCGGCGGCGGAAACACGCTCGATCCGCTGCGCGGCTACCTCGATTATCAGGTCGTGCCCGAGGGCAACGTGACGAAGATCTGGAGCCGCTTCACGCGCGCCGGCAAGACGAGCGGCGGCGCCGACACCTCGTTCGCGGATTCCTCGCTGGTGACCCGGCGCTACCCGGGCGGCCTGTACATGGGCCTGGTCACGGTCGAACAGCAGTTCCCGATTGTGCATCCGTTGCACGGTGTGCTTTTCTTCGATGCCGGCAACGTCTGGAACCGGCCGCGCGACATTCGGCCGTTCGACCTCAAGGCCGGCGCCGGCATCGGCTTCCGCATGGAGATCCCGATCCTCGGCAACGTCGGCTTCGACTACGGCTACGGTTTCAACCGCGACGACGGGCCCCGTTGGCAGGGGCACTTCCTGATGGGCAACATGGGGTTCTGACGGAGAGCGCATGCGACTCGCGAGACGGGCATCCCGGATCGGCGCGGTGGCGCTCGCGGCGGTCCTCTACGGCGCCGCCGCCCAGGCGGCCGACCTGCGCGTGGGCTACATCGACTCGTCGCGCATCTTCGTCGAGTTCAAGGAGGCGCAGGAGGCCCAGCAGCGCTTCGACCGGCTCGTGACGGGCTGGCGCGACGAGGCGCTCGAGAAGGAGAAGGCCGTTCAACAGATGCGCGACGAAGTCCGCGACCAGTCGCCCATCCTGTCGGCCATGCGCCGTCAGGAAAAGGAGGCGGCGCTGCAGCGCGCGATCAGCGAGTACGACGCGTTTATCCAGGACGTCTGGGGGCCTTCCGGCCGGGCCTCGACCGAAAACGAACGCGCGACCGGCGAAATCGTGCAGCGTATCCGCGTGGCGGTCGAGAAAGTCGCGAGCGAGAAGGGCCTCGAACTGGTGCTGGACGCCGCCAGCGGCTACCTGGTCTACGCCGACAAGAACCTCGACCTGACGACCGAGGTCCTCACCGAACTCGCCGCGAGCTCCACCAGCGGCGCCAAATAGGAGGCCGCCCGTGAGCGTTCGCACGCTGGCCGAACTTGCCGCCGAGCTCGGCGGCGAAGTGGTCGGGGATGGCTCGATCGAAATCCGCGGCGTCGCGGGAATCCGCGAGGCGAAGAGCGGCGACCTGACGTTCATCGCGAACGCGCGCTACGACGCCTACCTGTCGCAGACGCACGCATCGGCCGTGCTCTGCTCGCGCGAACCGCGCGAGGCGCGGGTGCCGCTGCTGCAGGTGGACAATCCCTACCTGGCGTTCCAGAAGGCCGTTCGGCTCTTCCGGCCGGAACTCTACCAGCCCCTGCCGGGCGTGCACCCGAGCGCGGTGGTTTCGCCGGCGGCCTCGATCGGCGCGAACGCCTCGATCGGCGCCCACTGCGTCCTCGAGGCGGGGGCGCGCGTCGGCGCGAACTCGGTCCTGATGCCCGGCTGCTACGTGGGCGTGCAGGCGACCATCGGCGAGAACACCCTGCTCTATCCGCGGGTCGTGGTGCGCGAGGAGTGCGTGATCGGCGACCGCTGCATCCTGCACCCGGGGGTGGTCATCGGCGCCGACGGGTTCGGCTTCGCCTTCGACGCCGGCCGCTATCACAAGGTGCCGCAGGTCGGGAACGTGGTGGTCGGCGACGACGTCGAGATCGGCGCGAACACGACCATTGACCGCGCGACCACGGACGCGACCCGGATCGGCGACGGCACGAAGATCGACAACCTCGTCCAGATCGGGCACAACGTCGTCACCGGCCGACACTGCATCATCGTCGCCCAGGTCGGCATCTCCGGCAGCACGATCCTCGAGGACCACGTCACCATCGGCGGCCAGGCCGGACTGGTGGGCCACGTGCGCATCGGCAGCGGCTCGATGATCGGCGCCCAGAGCGGGGTCACGAAGTCGGTTCCCGCGGGCGAGAAGGTGTCCGGCTACCCGGCCATGGCGCTGAACGCGTGGAAGCGCGTGACGGCCTATCTCATGCGCCTGCCGCAGCTGTTCGAGCGCGCCAAGGCCCTCGAGGAGCGCGTGGGCAAGCTCGAGCAGGAAAAGGAGAGGGAGGCCGTCCGTTGAAGGGACGCAACCAGCGCACGATCGGCCGCGAAACCTCGATCGAGGGGGTCGGCCTGCACACCGGCGAGAAGGGCACGATGACGTTCAAGCCGGCGCCGGTCGGCCACGGCGTGCGCTTCGCGCGCGTGGACCTCGAGGGTGCGCCCGAGGTCCGCGTGCGGCCCGAGAACGCGCACTTCGATCCGGGCGCGGGCCGGCGCACGATCCTCCAGCAGGACGGGGTGCAGATCCACACCATGGAGCACGTGCTTTCGGCGGTCGCGGGCCTAGGACTCGACAACCTCCGGATCGAGGTCAGCAGCATGGAGGTGCCGGAGGGCCACGACGGCAGCGCGTTGCCCATCGCGCGCGCGCTGCTGGCCGCCGGAATCGTCGAGCAGGACAAGCCGACGCGGCACATCAAGGTGACCAAGCCGGTCACCTGGTCCGAGCACCGCGTGGAACTGAGCGCCGTGCCCTACAGCGGCTTCCGCATCACGTTCACGATCGAGTACGACCACCCGCTGATCGGCACGCAGACGATCTCGCTCGACATCACGCCCGAGGTGTTTCTCGAGCAGATCGCGCCGGCACGCACGTTCGTGCTCGAGCGCGACCTCGAGGTGCTGCGCCAGTCGGGCTGGATCAAGGGCGGGCGCATCGAGAGCGCGATCGTGGTCGGCGCCGACCGGGTGCTGAACGAGGAGCCGCTGCGCTTCCCGGACGAATTCGTGCGCCACAAGGTGCTCGACCTGCTCGGCGACCTGTTCATCCTCGGCGGCCCGTTGCTCGGGCACGTGACCGCCCGGCGCTCGGGGCACCACGGGCACGTCGAATTCGTCAAGGTGCTCAAGGAGACGCTGCCGCTGCCCGGACGACGCGCCGGCGGCCCGCCGGAGGAATGGGACACGACCGCGATCATGGACCTCATGCCGCACCGATACCCGTTCCTGCTGGTGGACCGCATCACGTCCATCGAGGAGGGGCAGAGCATCGAGGGCCTGAAGAACGTCACGATCAACGAGCCGTTCTTCCAGGGGCACTTTCCCGGCCAGCCGACGATGCCGGGCGTGCTGATCCTCGAGGCGATGGCGCAGGTCGGCGGCATGCTGATGCTGAACTCGGTGGAGGATCCCGCGAACAAGCTCATGTACTTCATGGGCATCGACGGCGCGCGTTTCCGCCGCCCGGTGGTGCCCGGTGACCAGCTGCGCTTCCGGCTCACGCTGCTCAACGTCAAGCGGCGGACGATGAAGATGCGCGGCGAGGCGTTTGTGGACGGCCAGCTCGTGGCCGAGGCGGAGCTTCTCGCCACGGTCGTGGACAAGCGGCCGTGAGCGCGGGCGGCGCGGGGATCCATCCGGCGGCGTTCGTGGACCCGAGAGCGAAGCTCGGCCGGAACGTCTCGATCGGCCCGGGCGCGATCGTCGGCCCCGATGTCACCCTCGGTGACGGCACGCGCGTGGACTCGCACGCGCTCGTCACCGGCTGGACGACGATCGGCCGCGACTGTCACCTGCATCACGGCGCGGTGGCGGGCTCGCCGCCACAGGACCTCAAGTACCTCGGCGAGCCGTCCTTCCTGGTGATCGGCGACCGCACGGTGATGCGCGAGTACGCGACCGCCAACCTCGCCACCGAACCGGGTTTCACGACCCGGATCGGCAGCGACTGCCTCCTCATGGCGTACTCGCATGTCGCGCACAACTGCCAGATCGGCGACCGGGTCGTGATCGCCAACGCGGTGCAGATGGCCGGCTACGTCGTCGTGGACGACTGGGCGATCGTCGGCGGCGGCACCGTCGTCCACCAGTTCACGCGCATCGGCCGGCACTCCATGATCGGAGGCGGTTCGCGCATCCCGCAGGACGTCGCGCCGTTCGTGAAGGCGGCGGGCAGCCCGCCGCGAAACGCCGGGATCAACTCGATCGGGCTCGAGCGCCGCGGCGTTCCCGCGCCGACGCGCGCGGCGCTGGAGGGCGCCTACCGGGTCTTCTTCCGCGACGGCCTCACCGCCGCGCGCGCCGTCGGGGAAATTCGCGCGCGCTGGCCGGGCATCCCGGAGGTCGAGCACTTCGCGCGCTTCTGCGAAACCTCGGTGCGCGGCATCTCGCGCTGAAAGGAGACCTCGTGCAGCCGGTGCGTTGCGGTGTGTGGGGGGTCGGCGTCTGGGGGGAGAAGCACGCCCGCGTCTACGCCGCGATCGCCGAGGCCGAGCTCGCCGGCGTCTACGACCGCTCGGCTGAACGCGCACGGGCGGTCGCGAAGGAGTACGGCACGCGCTCGTTCGACTCGCCGGAGGCGCTGCTGCGCGAGTGCGAGACGGTTTCCGTCGCGACCCCGACGATCACCCACCGCGAGGCGGCGGAAGCGGCGCTGGCGGGCGGCTGTCACGTGCTGGTCGAAAAGCCGATGGCCGCGACGGTCACCGAGTGCGACGCGCTGATCGCCGCGGCGGCGCGCGCGAACCGGGTGCTGCAGGTCGGGCAGGTGGAACGGTTCAACCCGGCGCTGATGGCGGCGCGCCCGTTCCTGCGGACTCCGAAGTTCATCGAGGGGCACCGCATGGCGGCGTTCCAGCCGCGCTCGCTCGACATCGACGTCGTGGGCGATCTCATGATCCACGACATCGACGCGGTCCTTCACCTGACCGGCCGGTCGCCGTCGCAGGTCTCGGCCGTCGGGGTGGCCGTGCTGTCGAGCACCGAGGACATCGCCAACGCCCGGCTCGAGTTCGACGACGGCTGCGTCGCCAACCTGACCGCCAGCCGCGTGTCGGTCGAACGGCTGCGGCGCCTGCGCTTCTTCCAGGACGACGCGTACGTGTCGGTGGACCTGTTCGAGAAGTCGGGAGAGGCGTTCGTCATCCGCGATCCCGGTTCGTTCCGGCCCGGGCAGGTGAACCCGCTGTCGCTGCTCGCCGGCATCCAGCGCACGAAGCTGGAGGTCGGCGGTGGCGAGCCGCTGACGCTCGAGCTGCAGGCGTTCCTTCGCTCGCTGCGCGGCGAGGGTGAAGGCGCGGCGCCGGCGCGGGCGGGACGCGAGGCGCTGCGCGTGGCGGAGGAGGTGCGCGAGGCCATGCGGCGCCGGGCGCTGCAGTGGGCGGAGCGCTGAGCGTTCCCGGCGCGCGGGAGGCGCGTCGCCTGCTGATCGTGGCCGGCGAGGCGTCCGGGGACCACCATGCGGCGAACCTGCTGCGGGCGCTTGGCGCCGCCGGTCGCTTCGAGGCGCGGGGCGTCGCCGGCCCGCAGCTGCGCGCCGCGGGCGCGCAGGCCATCGTGCGGCAGGAGGAGCTGGCGGTGATCGGCTTCAGCGGAATCCTGGCCAAGTTGCCGGCGCTGCTCGGCGCGCGCGCCAGGCTGCTCGGCGAATGCGCGCGCTGGCGGCCCGACGCGGCCGTACTGGTGGACTATCCCGGCTTCAACCTGCGGCTCGGGCCGCAGCTGCGCGCGCGCGGCGTGCCGGTCTTCTACTACGTCGCGCCGCAGGTCTGGGCGTGGCATCCCGAGCGGGCGGCGCAGATGGCGGCGTGGGTGAACCGTCTCGCCGTCGTCTTTCCGTTCGAGGAGCCGCTCTTCCGGGAGGCCGGGGTGCCGACCACCTTCGTCGGCCACCCGCTTCTCGACGATCTCGCGCCCGAGGTGGACGCGGACACGCTGCGCCGCGAGCTCGGTGCCCCGCCGCACGCGCGCCTCGTGGGCCTGCTGCCGGGCAGCCGGGCCGGCGAGATCGCGCAGCACGCGGCGACGCTGGTCGAGGCCGGCCTGCGCGTGCGCCAGCGTCACGCGGACGCCTTCCCGGTCGTCGCCCTCGCCGACGGCGCCTCGCTCGACGTCCTGCCGGCCGCGCTGCGCGGCGCGCTGCCGGCGGTGCGCGGGCGCACGAGGGCGGTGCAGGCGCACGCGGCGTGCTGCGCCGTCGCCTCGGGCACCGCGACGCTCGAGACGGCGCTGTTCGGGACTCCGCTGCTCGTCGTCTACCGGGTCGGCTGGCTCAACTGGCAGATCGCCCGCCGGCTGGTGACGCTGCCGCACATCGGCCTGCCGAACATCGTCGCGGGCGCTTCGGTGGCGCCGGAGCTGCTCCAGGACGCCTTCACGCCCGGGGCCGTCGCGGAGGTGCTCGGCGGCTGGCTCGCCGATCCGCGGGCGCTCGGCGCCCGTCGCGCCGCGCTCGCGGGGCTGCGCGACCGTCTCGGCGGGCCCGGAGCTTCGGCGCGCGCGGCCGCGGCGCTCGCGGAGATGCTGGCGTGAACGCGGTCCGCCAGCCGTGGTGGATCGGCGTGGCCGCGACGCTCGGCGCCGCGGCGCTGTGGCTGCTCGCGCGCACCTGGCGGATCGAGGAACGCAACGCCCCCGAGTTCGAGGAGGCGAAGCGCAGCCACGAGCCCGTGATCTACGCCTTGTGGCACGCCCGCCAGCTGCCGCTCGTGTATGTGCATCGCGGCCGGGGCACGGTGGTGCTGGTGAGTCAGTCGCGGGACGGCGAGCTGATTTCGCGGATCCTGGCCGCCTTCGGCTCGCAGACGGCGCGCGGCTCGAGCACGCGCGGAGGCGATACGGCCGTCCGCGAACTGCTCGCTGCGGCGGCGGCCGGACACTGTCTCGCGATCACACCGGACGGGCCGCGCGGGCCCGCCGGGCGGGCGAAGCCGGGGTTGCTCCAGGTCGCCGCACGGTCCGGCCTGCGCGTCGTGCCGCTCGCATCGGCGGCGCGCCGCTCGTGGGTGCTGCGCTCGTGGGACCGCTTCCGGATCCCGCAGCCGTTCGCGCGAGTGTGCGTCGCGCACGCGGCGCCGATGGCGATCACGGCCGCGGACGACGCCGGAACCCTCGAACGCGAGCGCGCCCGGGTCGAGCGCGCGATGGACGAGCTCACGGCCGAGGTGATGCGCCGCGCGGGGGAGTCGGGGTGAGCGCCGTGTGGTGGGCGTACCGCCTGGCCGCGCCGCTCCTCGGCTCGATCGCCCCGGCCGCCGGCGCCTTCGTGCCGAGTCGCGAGAGACCCTACTGGCGCGAACGGCTCGGAGCCGTCAGGCGGCCGGGCGGCTGCCACGCGTGGGTGCACGCGGCCTCGCTCGGCGAGTCGGCCGGAGCGCCGGCCCTGCTGCGCGAACTGCGTGCCCGGCAGGCCGACGCGCGATTCTGGCTGACGGCCACCTCGCTCGCCGGGCGCGAGCGGCTCGCGCGGCTCGACCCGCACTGCTCGCTCGCGCCGCTCGACTCGCCGCAGGCCGTCCGCCGCTTCGTCGCGGGCGTCCAGCCGCGCAGACTCTTCCTGCTCGAGACCGAGCTGTGGCCGCACTGGCTGCTGCGTGCCCGGCTCGAGCAGCTTCCGGTCGCGGTCGTGAGCGCGCGGCTCTCGGAACGTTCGGTCCGGCGCTACCGTGCGCTCGGCCCCGGCATGCGCGGGCTGATCGGCACCCTCGCGGCGGTGCTCTGCCAGAGCGACGAGGACGCCGCCCGCTGGCTTTCCGCCGGCGCGCCGGAGGAACGGACGCGCGTGGTGGGGAACCTGAAGAGCGACGGCCTGCCGACGCCCGCGGGCGATCGCGCCGTCGTCCGCGCGGAACTGGGACTGGATCCCGCGCGGCCGCTGCTCGTGCTCGGCAGCCTGCGTCCGGGCGAAGCGCGCGCGCTGGCGAGAGCGTGGTCCGCGCAGTCCGCCGCGACGAGGGCGCGATGGCAGGTCGTGGCCGTGCCGCGCCATCCGCGCGCCTCCGACGAACTGCGCGCCGAGGCGGCCTCGAACGGAGTGACCGTTGACGCGCGGGAGTCCTCGGGCGGCTCCTGGCGCTGGGACGACCGCGTGGGCGTGCTCACCGGCTGGTACCGCGCCGCCGACGCGGCGTTCGTGGGCGGCAGCCTGTCGCCCTTCGGCGGCCACAATCCCCTCGAGCCGGCGGCGTGCGGCGTCGCGGTGCTGATGGGGCCCCATCACGCTTCGCAGGCGACCTACGTGCGGGCGCTCGAGGCGGCCGGCGCGCTGCTCGTCGCCGCGGCGGGCGAGCCTCTGGCTGCCGCGTTGCGAGGCCTGCTCGAGCACGACGCGGCGCGGGCCGAACGCGGCCGCGCCGGGCTCGCGGTGGCGCAGGCCCAGCGCGGTGCGGCGTCCGCGGTCGTGAAGCTGCTCGGGGAGTGGAACCTGTGGCCGGCATGAGCGGCCTTCCGGCCCGTATGGCCGCCGGACTCTTCGCGCTGGCGTGGGAGGCGCGGCGCGGGATCTACGCGCGCGGCTGGCGGGAGCCCGGGCGCGTTCCGGCCCGCGTCGCCAGCATCGGGAACCTGGCGGTGGGCGGCGCGGGCAAGACGACGCTCACGCTGCACCTGGCCGCGCGCGCGCGCGAGCGCGGAGTGGATGCGGCCATCGTCTGCCGGCGCTACCGCCCGGGACCTCAGGGCGAGGGCGACGAGGAGCGGCTCTTCCGCGCGGCCGCCGGCCCGGCACGCTGCTTCGCCGGCACGGACAAACGCGCCCTGGCCGGCGCCGCCGCGGCCGCGGGCGCGCGCCTCGTGCTCGTGGACGACGGATTCCAGCACTGGCCGCTCGCGCGCGACGCGGACCTCGTCCTGCTGGATCGCACGGATCTGTTCGGCGGAGGGGCGTTGCTGCCCGCCGGCCGGTTGCGCGAACCGTTGCGCGCGCTGCAGCGGGCGAGCGCGCTGGTCGTCACGCGCCTCGCGGCCGGGGAGGACCCCGCGCCGCTGCTCGAGGCGGTGCGCCCTTACGCGCCGGCGGCGGCGCTCGCGGCGGCCCGGCATGCCGTCGTCGGCGTGCGCGGGCCCGGCGGCACCCTCGAATCGGCGCGCGGCGCCGCGCACGTCGTGACCGCGACCGGAAATCCCGCGGCGGTCGTGGCGAGCGCGCGCGAAGCGGGCTTCTCGCCGGTCACCTCGTCGGTCTATCCGGATCATCACTGGTTCACCGCCCGCGAGGCCGCCCGCGAGGTCACGCGCGCGGGAGGCGCGACGCTCCTCGTCACCGCCAAGGATGTCGTACGCTGGCCGGCGGACGTGGGCGCGGCCCGCCCGCACGTGCTCGAGATCGCCTGGGAATGGATCTGCGGAGCGGAGGCGGTCGAGGCGCAGGTGTTCGGGTCCGGGCGACCCTGAAGGAGCGAGATCGTGGCGGACGCGGACATCCTCATCCTCGGCAGCGGCATCGGCGGGCTGACGCTCGCGCTCGAGGCGGCCCGGCACGGGCAGGTGCTGGTGGTGACCAAGCGCGAGGCCGACCAGTCGAACACGAACATGGCGCAGGGCGGGATCGCCGCCGTGTTCGGCCCGACGGACAGCTTCTCGCGGCACGTCGCCGACACGCTCCGCGCCGGCGCGGGGTTGTGCGACGAAGCCGTCGTGCGGGCGATCGTCCGCGAGGCCCCCGAGCGCGTGCGCGAGCTGGCGCGTCTGGGCGTGCCCTTCGATCGCCACGGACGGCGGTTCGAGCTCGGGCGGGAAGGCGGGCATTCGCGCCGGCGGATCGTGCACGCCAGCGACTTCACCGGTCGCTCGGTGCAGGAGGTGCTGCTGGAACGCGTCCGGGAGCACCCGAGCATCCGGGTGCTCGAGAACCAGCTCGCGGTGGACCTGATCCTCGAGTCGAAGCTGCGCACCAGACGCTCCGGCGGGAGGGACACCGTGTGGGGCGCCTACGTGATGGACGGCGCCACCCGCCGCATTCGCGCGCTGACCGCCTCGGTCACCGTGCTCGCGACGGGAGGCTGCGGAAAGGTCTACCTCTACACGAGCAATCCGGACGTCGCGACCGGAGACGGGCTGGCCATGGCCTACCGCGCCGGCGCGACGCTCGAGAGTCTCGAGTTCGTGCAGTTCCACCCGACCTGCCTGCACCACCTCGGGGCGCGCACGTTCCTCATCTCCGAGGCGGTGCGCGGCGAGGGGGCGGTCCTGCGGACGCTCGACGGCGTGCGTTTCATGCCGCGCTATCACCCGCTCGCCGAACTGGCGCCGCGCGACATCGTGGCGCGCGCGATTGACCGCGAGATGAAGCGGCGTGGCGACCCGCACGTCTGGCTCGACGTCACGCGCGTGCCCGCGGCACGGATCCGCCGGCGATTCCCGAACATCGACGCGCGCCTGCGCGCGCTCGGAATCGACCTGTCGCGCGATCCGGTGCCGGTGGTGCCGGCCGCGCACTACATGTGCGGCGGCGTTCGCGCCACGCTGTCCGGGCGCACGAACCTCGACGGTCTGCTGGCGATCGGCGAGGTGGCGTGCACCGGCCTGCACGGCGCGAACCGCCTGGCGAGCAACTCACTGCTCGAGGCGCTGGTCGGCGCCCACCACGCGGCCGCCGAGATCGGCACTCGCCTGGCGCGGCGCCCGCGCGTCCCGCGCGTGCATCCGTGGCGGTCCCACGGCACTCGGCCGCCGCACGAGGCGGTCGTGACCGACCACAACTGGGACACGGTGCGGCGGGTGATGTGGGACCTGGTCGGGATCGTCCGGACGGACGAGCGGCTGGCGTTCGCGGCGCGGCGCCTGGCGCTGCTTCGCGAGGAGATCGAGCGCGACTACGAACGGCTGCGTCTCTCGCCGGACCTGGTCGAGCTGCGCAACATCGCTCTCGTCGGGAGCCTGATCGTGTCGAGCGCCCAGAAGCGGCGCGAGAGCCGCGGCCTGCACTACAACCTCGACCACCCGCACCGCGTCGGAGCGTTCGCGCGCCGTCGCACGCGCCTGCGCCGTCCCGTGCGCGGACCGCTTGTGCCCGGCGAACGCGCCCGCCTATAGTCCCGCCCGGAGGAAAAGCGTGAGCGGAGAGACGACGTTCTGGGCCACGGTGGACGCGCTGCGCGAAGCCCGTCCGCGCTACGCGCGCGAAGCGTACGGCTTCGTGGTCGCCGCGCTCGGCGAGACGGTGAAGGCGCTGCCGCGCGAACGCCTCGAGGACGAGCGGCGGCGGCACCTGTCCGGGCAGGAGCTGCTCGCGGGCGTCGTGGCCATGGCGAGGCGCGAGTTCGGCCCGATGGCGCCCGTGGTGTTCCGCGAGTGGGGCGTCGTCATGGCCGAGGACGTGGGCGAGATCGTCTTCGAACTCGTGCGCACGGAGCAGTTGAGCGCCCGGCCCGAGGACACGCTGGACGACTTCCGGGCCGGGTTCGATCTCGAGGCCGGGCTGCGTACCGGGGGCGGCGACGACGCCGCGCCGCGCAGCGGCCCGGGAAATCGGCGGACCCCGGCGGCCTGACGCGTGCCCGCGTTCGCGCGCCTCCTACGCCTGCTGCGCCCGTATCGCCGCCGCCTCGCCGGCGCGATCGCCTGCATGCTCGTGTACTCGGCGGCGTTCACCGCATCGCTGGTGCTGGTGGACCCGTTCACGCGGCTCATGTTCGGAACCGCGCCGCCGGCGGCGGGGCTGGCGACCGGCGGGGGCGCGGCCACCGCCTGGCTGGATCGCCTGCCGGCGGCCTGGCACCACTGGCTTTTCGAGGCGGACCGGCTGGTGGCGTTCGAGCGGCTGTGCGCGGTCATTCTCGTGCTGTTCCTGCTCAAGAACCTCGCCGACTACCTGGCGTCTTACCTGAGCGTCTCGGTCGAGCAGGCGGCGATGCGGGACCTGCGGCGCGACGTGTTCGCCCACCTGTCGCGACTGTCGCTGGACTTCTACCACGGCCGGCGCTCGGGGGCGCTCATCTCGCGCCTGACGAACGACGTCGAAGCGCTGCGCAGCACGCTGGCCGTGAGCATCAGCAACCTGCTCAAGGACGGGCTGACGCTCGCCGGCAGCCTGGCGATCGTGTTCATGGCCTCGTGGCGACTCGCCCTGTTCGCGATGGTGGTCGTTCCGCCGGCGGCGCTCGCGCTGGTGGTGATCGGACGCAAGATGCGGCGCCGCTCGGGCCGCGCGCAGGAACGCATGGCCGACCTGACGAGCGTGCTGCAGGAGTCCATCGCGGGCGTGCGCGTCGTGCAGGCGTTCGGCATGGAGGCCTACGAAGGGCGGCGCTTCGAAAGGGCCAACTCCGGCTACTACGCCGCGTTCGTGCGGCTGCGGCGGGTGTCCGCCGCGGCGAAGCCGCTCAGCGAGCTGGCCGTCATCGTCGTCGCCGTGGCGATCGCGTGGATGGGCGCGCGCGAGATCTTCCACGTCGAGAGCCTCCCGCCATCGCGCTTCTTTCAGTTCGTCACCGCGCTGCTGGCGACGATCTCGCCGATCAAGAGCCTGTCGGAGATGAACAGCACGATCGCGATCGGAATCGGCGCCGCCGACCGCGTGTTCGGCCTGCTCGACACGCCCGCGACCATCGCCGACCGCCCGGGCGCGAAGTCACTGGCGCCGTTCTCGGACGCGATCCGCTACGAGGACGTCTCGTTCGAGTACGACCGGGGCGCCCCGGTGCTGCGGAACCTGACCTTCACGGTGGGGCACGGCGAGGTGGTGGCGCTGGTGGGCGCGAGCGGCGCCGGCAAGAGCACGACGCTCGACCTGCTGGCGCGCTTCTACGATCCGAGCGCAGGGCGGATCACGTTCGACGGCGTGGACCTGCGCGACGCCTCGCTGGGTTCGCTGCGCGGCCAGCTCGGCATTGTCACGCAGGAGACGATCCTGTTCCACGACAGCGTCCGGGCGAACATCGCCTACGGCCTCACGAACGCATCGGACGCGGAGGTCGAACGTGCGGCGCGCGCGGCGCACGCGCACGATTTCGTCTCGCGCCTGCCGGAGGGCTACGAGACGGTCGTCGGGGACCGCGGCGTGCGGCTTTCGGGCGGCGAACGGCAGCGGCTGGCGATCGCGCGCGCGCTGCTGCGCAATCCGCCGTTGCTGCTGCTCGACGAGGCCACCTCGGCCCTCGACAGCGAAAGCGAGCGTCTCGTGCAGGAGGCGCTCGAGCGGCTGATGCGGGATCGCACGGTGCTGGTCATCGCGCACCGGCTCTCGACGGTCCAGCACGCGGGCCGCATCCTGGTGTTCGACGGCGGGCGCATCGTGCAGCAGGGAGATCACACCCGGCTGCTCGCCGAGGACGGACCCTACCGCCGGCTGCACGATCTGCAGTTCCGGAGCTGAGCGCCGATGCGGGCCCTCACGGTGCCGGCGGGCGGATTTCGCGAGATCGCGGTGCTGCGGCTGTCGTCGCTCGGCGACATCGTGCTGACGCTGCCGGTCGTGCACGCGCTGCGCGCGGCCTTCCCGGCCGCGCGACTTCACTACTGGGTGAAGGAGGAGTACGCCGACCTGCTGCGGTTCGACGCGGCCGTGGACCATGTGCGTGTCCTGGAGCGCGACGCCCGCCGTCTCGAGGACCTCGTGTCCATGAGCGCCGAACTCGAGTCCTGCGATCTGCTGGTGGACCTGCACGCGAGCGTCCGCACGCGGCTGCTGACGCTGCGCCAGCGCGCGCCGGTCCTTCGGCCGGTGTCGCAGCGGTGGTTGCGCGAGCGCTGGGTGCACGCGCGCTGGACGCGGCCGCGTCCGGCCGATCCGGTGCTCCGGCGCTACGCCTCGGCGCTCGCTCCGATCGGGCTCGCGGCCGCGGGCGAGCCGCGCCTCTCGGCCGGACCGGAGGCCGAGGCGTGGGCCTCCGACCTGCTCGCGGGCTGGCGCGGAGCGCGCGGGCCCATCGCGCTGTGCCCGGGCGCACGTCACCCCACCAAGTGCTGGCCGCAGGAACGCTGGCTGGCGCTCGACCAGTCTCTGGCGGAGGCGGGCGGGACGCGGATCGTGTTCTCGACCGCGGCCGAGAAGCGCGCGCTGCCGCAGCTCGCCGCGCGCATCGAAGCGGACCCGCGCGCGCGTTGGTGCCTCGAGCCGCTGCCGCGCATGGCCGCGCTGCTGTCGCGCGTCGCGGTCGCGGTGACGCACGACAGCGGCCTGATGCACCTGGCCGCCGCCCGTGGGACGAAAGTCGTCGCGCTCTTCGGGAGCACCTCGCCGGTGCTGGGCTTCGCACCCGCCGGCGCCGGGCACGAGGTGCTGTGCCGCGACGAACCCTGCCAGCCCTGCACGCTGCACGGGCGCGCCGCCTGCCCGCGAGGACACTTCCGCTGCATGCTCGGGATCGAGGTCGCGCAGGTGCTGGCCGCGATCGAGCGCGCGAGGGCCGCCGGCTTGTCGGGCGGCGAGCCGGTGACCTAGACTCCGCGCCTTCCCTCACCCCGACGGGCCTGATTCGAAGGTCCGCGCGACCCCCCGGAGACCGTGTGAGCGACACCCCGTCCCGCAAGCAGTTCGTCGAGGAACTCACCGACCAGACCGACGACTTTTCCCGCTGGTACAACGAGGTCGTGCGCAAGGCGCAACTGGCGGACTACTCGCCGGTGCGGGGCTCGATGGTCATCCGCCCCTACGGCTACGGCCTGTGGGAAAACATGCAGGCGGCCCTCGACCGGCGGATCAAGGAGACGGGGCACCAGAACGCCTATTTCCCGCTGCTGATCCCCGAGTCGCTGCTGCAGCTCGAGGCCGATCACGTCGAGGGCTTCGCGCCCGAGTGCGCGTGGGTCACCGAGGGCGGGCGCGAGAAACTCGAGGAGCGCTTCGCGATCCGGCCGACGAGCGAAGCCATCATCGGCCACATGTACTCCAAGTGGATCGAGTCGTACCGCGACCTGCCGGTGCTCCTCAACCAGTGGGCGAACGTCATGCGCTGGGAGAAGGTGACGCGCCTGTTCCTGCGCACGGCCGAGTTCCTGTGGCAGGAAGGGCACACCGCGCACGCGACCGAGGCGGAGTGCCTGGAAGAGGTGCTGCGCATGCTCGAGGTCTACCGCGAGTTCGTCGAGACCGAGCTGGCGATCCCCGTGTACGCGGGCAAGAAGAGCGATGCCGAGCGTTTCGCGGGCGCGCAGGACACCTACGCGATCGAGGCGCTGATGAAGGACGGCAAGGCGCTGCAGGCCGGCACGTCGCATCATCTCGGGCAGCATTTCGCGAAGGTGTTCGACATCACCTTCCAGGACGAGCAGGGCCGCCGGCAGCACGTCTGGCAGACGTCGTGGGGAGTCTCGACGCGCCTGGTGGGCGCCATCGTCATGACGCACGGCGACGACCACGGCCTGCGGCTGCCGCCCAACGTGGCGCCCATCCAGGCGGTGGTGGTGCCGATCTGGCGCAAGGACGAGGACCGCGCCCAGGTGCTCGAGTTCGTCGGCAGGGTCCGGGAGGCGCTCGGGCGGAGCGTCCGTCTGCACGTGGACGATCGCGACCAGTACACCCCGGGCTGGAAGTACAACGAGTACGAGATGCGCGGCGTGCCGGTGCGCCTCGAGGTCGGACCGAAGGACGTCGCCAGCTCCGCGGTCATGAGCGTCCGCCGCGACACGCGGGGCAAGGAGTCCATTCCGCTCGCGGCGCTGGGCGAGCGGCTGCCGGCGCTGCTCGCGGAGGTGCAGGCGTCCCTGTTCGAGCAGGCGCGGGCGTTCCGCGAGGCGAACACGGTGCGCGTGAGTTCGAAGGACGAGGTGATCGCCCACTTCGCCGCCGAGCGGCGCGGTTTCGTCGCCGTGCCGTGGGACGGGAGCGCGGCGTTCGAGACCGAGGTGAAGGAACGCTGCGGCGCGACGCTGCGCTGCCTGCCGCTCGATCCGACGCCGTTCGCCGGGCTCGCGCGCCCCGGCCACCGCGTGGCGCTGTTTGCCCGGGCCTACTGAGGACGGCCGCGGGCCCGGCGGAGCGCCGATGCGCCGGCTGATCGTCCGGCTGCCGAACTGGCTCGGGGACGCGCTCATGGCGCGGCCGCTGCTGCGCGCCCTGCGGGATTCGTTTCGCGAGGCTTCGATCCGCGCCGTCGGACCGGCGGCCCTGCTCGAACTGCTCGCGGCGGACCGCGCCTGGGACGAAGCGCACGCCTGGCCGCTCACGTCCTCCGCACGGGTGTCGCTGCGCTCGCCCCGGGCCGACTGCGCGATCGTCCTGCCGCCCTCGTTTTCCTCGGCGTGGTTCGCGCTGGGCACCGGCGCGCGCGAGCGCGTCGGTTTCGCGCACGAGGGGCGCTCGCCGCTCCTGACGCGCGCCCTGCGCCGGCCGCCGCGCGGAGACCTGCACCTGTCGCGCGAGTACCTGCGCCTCGGTGAGGCGGCGGGAGCGGTGTCGGGAGGTCCGCCCGCGCCGCTGGCCGTGAGCGCCGAAGCCCGTGCGGCGGCGGTGGAGCTCTCCGGAACCTCAGGCGGCGTGCCGTACGCGTTGCTGGCGCCGGGCGCCGCCTACGGTCCCGCCAAGCGCTGGCCGGCCGATCGCTTCGCCGAGGCCGGACGCCGGCTGTCGAAGGCGGGCATGCGCGTGCTCGCCTGCGGAACGGCCGCCGAGCGCGCGGTCTGCGAAGCGGTGGCTTCGGTCTGCGGCGGGACCGCGCTCGCGGGACGCACGCCGCTACCCGTCCTCGCGGCGCTGTGCGCGGGCGCGGCGACCGTCGTCAGCAACGACTCGGGGCTCGCCCACCTGGCGGCGGCGACGGGCGCGCCGACCGTGGCGGTGTTCGGCTCGACCAGCAGCGGCTGGACGGCGCCGCTCGGACCGCGGGCGAGAGTCGCGCAGCGGCCGCCCGTTTGTTCGCCGTGCTTCGCGCGCACCTGCCGGATCGGCTACCGCTGCCTGACGGCCGTGACGGTGGAGGACGTCCTCGCCGCCGCGGCGCGGGCCCGCGCCGCCGACGGGAGACGGACGTCATGAGGGTGCTCGTGCACGGCGGCTCCGCGGCGACCCGCGGCGGGCGGCTGCGTCCGGCGCTGGTCGGTCTCGCGCGGCGCGGGCACGACGTCCGCTGGTCCGGAGCGGACGCGCCCGAGGACCCCGCGCTGACGCGAATCGCCTCGGGCCGCGAGCTGGCGGACTTCTCGGCCGACGCCGTGGTCGGAGGCCCGCGCGTCCTGGCCGCGGCGTTCGCGGGCTGGCGGGCCCGCGCCCGGGTCCTGCTCGTCGCGACCGGCGGCCGGGACGTGGCGGGCTGGTCGCCGCTCGAGCGCTGGGCGTGGGACTCGCTGCACGCTTCCGCGCTCATCGAAGAGGCGGATGCGGACACGGTCCGCGCGCACGCCCGCGACCTGCCGCTGGATCGCTTCGCGCTCTGGTCCCCGGAGGGTCCGCCCGCCGCGGCGGACGTCACGCATCCGGACGTCAGCGTGCTCGAGCGCGCGCTCGAGCGGGCCGTGGCCCGGCAGGAGCGTCGCGCCCTGCGCCCGGCGGCGTTCCTTGATCGCGACGGAACGCTGATCGCCGAGCGCGGGTATCTCGACGACCCGGCGGGACTCGAACTGCTCCCCGGGGTGACCGCGGCGCTGCGATCCCTTCGGGACGCGGGACTGCCGGCCATCGTGATCTCGAACCAGGCGGGCGTCGGACGCGGGCTGTTTCCGCTCGCGCGCGTCTACGAGGTGATGGCGGCCCTGCGCCGCCGGCTGCGCGCCGAAGGTGTCGAGCTGGCCGCGATCTACTTTTGTCCGCACCACCCCGACGAAGGCTGCGCCTGCCGCAAGCCCGGCGCCGAACTCCTGCGGCTCGCCGCCGAGGATCAGCGGGTGGCGCTGCACACCTCGATGATGGCCGGTGACAGGCGCCTCGATGCCGCGGCGGGACAGGCCGCGGGAGCGTTCGGCATCCTGCTGCGAACGGGCTACGGGCGCGACGAGGAAGCGCGCATCGGCGACGGCGGGTTCGCGCGCGCGCCCGACCGGGTCTTCGACGGGCTGTTCGAAGCCGTCGCCTGGTTCGTCGCCGGAACCGAGGAGCACTTCGGGACGCTGTGACGGTCGGGCCGCCGCTCAGCGGTCGGGTTGCAGTTCGAGCTGGTAGGCCTGACCCGCGTCGCTGACGTGGTAGAGGAGCAGGTAGCCCGGCAGGGAGATCTGGTCCCGGGCGATCCAGCGATCCTCGACGAGGTCCTCGAGACGCTGCGGGTACTGCCCGCGCTCCCGGTGGTACAGCTCGAGCGCGTAGCGCGCGTCCCGCACCTGCGCGGCGGCGAACACGTCGTTCTTCGGGTTCGCCCGGGGGCCGAGCGACAGGCGATCGCTCGCCGTGCGCAGGCCGAAGAGCACCAGGCAGACCGCGAGCGCGAAGACGAGATCGTTGAGCGGCCGCGCGACGGGCCTGCGCGCGTGCTCGGGCGTCGGTGGCGCGGGCGCGGGCGCCACCGGCTTTCCGGGCACGCGACGGCCGGTGAACTCGATCCAGTTCGAGTCGTGCATCCGCTGCAGCGCCTCGTACACCTCGTACTCCGACAGCGGCGCGGCCTCGACGATCTCGGCGACCGTGTGCTGGCCGTCGATGATCCCGAACAGCTCGCGCTCCTCGTCGGACAGCGATTCGTCCGGATCCGGCAGGTCGCGGACGCCGAGCAGCTGGTGCGGATCCTTGAACAGCGAGACGAACCGCTTCTGCTCGTCCACGCGCCGTGAGGCTTCGATGAGCGCGCCTTCCATGCTGAGCGAGGCGACGGGCGGGAAGGGCCAGCGGGCGTTCGGGTCGAAGCGGTACGAGCCGTTGTCCCAGCGCACGACGCGCATCAGGTCGTCGAGCACCTGCCGTTCGACGAAGTGCCCCAGCTCCTGCGAGTCCAGGTAGCGACCGTTGAGCAACAGGTCCTCGAGATCGCGGTTCGACTCGCGCTGGATCGTGACGATGCCGCGATACTGCTCCTCCGAGAGGCGCTTGGTGCGACGCAGGAACGCCAGCAGGGGGTCGTCCTTGGTCATGCCCGGCTGGCGGGTCGAGACGATGCGACCCTCGAGCACCCAGAGGGAGGCGCGTTCGGTGTTCCACTCCAACGTCAGGCAGCCCGATTTCCGCTGCGTGCCGACGAGCTGGAGGATCTCGGTCGAGGCGAAGTCGCGAAGATTGCCCTGGAGCGCCATGTCGAACCTACGCGGCTTCCGACGTGATGCGTCGGGAGGCCTGGGTGATCCGCCCGCGCTGCGCGGAGTTGAGGGCGGCCTCGCGGGACCGATCGCGCGCCGCGAGGTGCAGGTAGCCGAGAACCGAGTTGGCCAGCACGATCGCGAAGACGGCGAGCAGCACGACCGGCGGGACCTCCTGCGTCGAGAGCGCGAGGCGCGGCTCGATGGCGAAGGGCGGTGGAGTGCCGAGCCAGGCGCGAAGGAGCGACCAGCTGGTGCCCAGCAGGCCGACGGCGGTGAAGACGTGTCGCTGGGCCAGAAGTCCATAGCCGGGGACGAGCGTCGCCAGCGCGATGCGGACGTGATGCAGGCGGCGCTGGCGGGCGAAGCGGAAGCGGGACAGCATCACGCGCGCGAACTCGCCGGTCTCGCCCTGGGCCTCGACGCGCACGCACGCGGGACACAGGGCATGCTCCCGGCGGCGCTCGGCGCAGCGGCGGCACACCGTCGCGCCGCAGTTGCCGCAGGCGCGCAGGGGCAGCGTGCGATGCTGCCGCAGCCCGAGCATCAGGCCGAGCGCGGCGAGCAGGACGGCGGCGAGGGAAAACGGCCAGCCGGACGCCTCGACGTGCCGGCGCAGCGAAACGGGGAGCGAGCCGGCCAGGTCGGCCGGCAGCGTGGCTTCACGCAGCGCCCGCCAGAAGACGGACGGCGTCAGCCATTCGTCCACCAGAGGCAGAAGGCCGTCGGTGGCGCCCTGCGACTGGTAGGTGCGGACCAGCTCGAAGTTGATCGCCGAGGCCCGGGATAGCGCCGTGGTGGCTTTCGCGTACTCGAATCGCTGCGTGTAGAGCTGCGAGGAGTTGTACAGGGGCGCCGCGGAGTTGGGGTTGGCGGCGATCGCCTTCTCGTAGCATTTCAAGGCCTCGTCGGGGCGGCCCGCCATGGCGACGACGTTGCCGAGGTTGTTCCAGGCGCGGTCGTTGTCCGGCCACAACTCCAGCGTGCGGCGGTAGGCGCGTTCGGCGACTCCGAGGTGTCCGCCGCGCCGGGCCGTCCATGCGAGGCCGAAATGCAGGATCGGATTCTGCTCGTGGGCGGCGACGAGCGCCGCGAGGCGTGCCTCACGGGCGGCGTCGTAAGGCTGGTTCTCGAGGGTCGGCACCGCGTAGAACGGCTCTGCGTTCGCGTGCAGCGGGAGGGACATGCGCTCGACGGCGCGCAGGGTGAGCGGCAGCGCCGCCACGAACGCGAGCAGCACGACGAACAGCGAGCGCTCGCGGACCCGCAGGTAGGGCCACAGGAAGCCGAGGAAGAACAGGGTCGGGAGCGTCAGGCCGAAGCCCGCGAAGTACGGCAGGACCACCAGGGCGGTCGCCCACCAGCGGGCGCCGCTCTCGGACGCGAACCGGCCGATGTCCTCCTGCCAGGCGTGCGTCAGGTCGCGGCGCCGCAGCCACACGACGATGCCTCCCGCGCCGAGCAGCCCGACGAACAGCGCCTCGAGGAGCAGGATGGCGGCGTTGGCCACGAGGTTGAGCTGCAGCGAGAAGTTCTGCCGCAGAAGATCCACGACGGTGGCGTACTGGAGAAGCGCCTGGCTGGGCTCGCGAACGAGCGACCACGACGCCAGGGTCAGGTGCGGCTCGACGAACGACGGATCCAACTCGGCGGCGCCGCGCACGTCGAGCACGGCCTCCTCGTACTGGCCGGCCTGGCGCGCCATGAGACCGCGACGGTAGAAGAGCCGGGCCTCGTTCGGCAGCGAAGCGAGATGAGCGGCCGCGCGGTAGTCCACCCAGTCCTGGACGTGCCGGAGATCGCGGGGGGGCACCGGGGCGGTGCGGACGACGTGGACCGCCGGCGCCGAGGCCGCGAGGGAATCCGGGCGTGCCGGCGGACGGGCGGTGGCGGAGGAGTCCGTCTGCGCGTGCACCGGCGCGGGCAGGGCGTCGGCGAGCAGGGTCGTCGCCACGAGCGCGAGGAGCGCCGGCAGGGCGCGGAGCGCGCGGCGCCATCCGGTGTAGCCCGGAAGACGCGGCGAGAATGGATGGAAACGGGATGTGCGGACCCTGGGGTGCATTCCCTTGACACTCCGAATGGGCGCTCCTACCTTGCGGCGCGATCGACCGAGTTATCGGCGGACCGTCTGGACCGCTTGAGAGGCATCTCCGGCTCCCGATTCCCGGGTCACCGGCCCGCGAGGCTCCACGCGCGCGCGGGCCCCGGATTGGGAGCTTCTTCGTTCGCAGCCAGGCCTGGAGCATCCCCCGGAAATGAGCGAGAAGCCGTCCGTCGCGCCCGCCCCATGGACCCGGGTCGCCGATGCGCCGTCCCACGTGGGTGAGCGCGTCGAAATCCGGGGCTGGATCGTTCACCGCCGCTCGAGCGGCAAGGTGCAGTTCCTCGTGGTTCGCGACGGCTCCGGGCAGATCCAGTGCGTGGCCGGGGTGAAGGACCTGCCGCCGGAGCAGTGGGAGGCGGGCGCCTCGCTCACGCAGGAATCGGCGGTGATCGTGCGCGGGACGCTGAAGTCGGACGCGCGCCAGGTGGGCGGCGTCGAGCTCGGGCTCGATCATCTCGTCGTCGTTTCGACGGCGGTGGACTACCCGATCACGCCGAAGGAGCACGGCACCGACTTCCTCATGGACCACCGGCACCTGTGGCTGCGCTCGCCGCGCCAGCAGGCCATCCTGCGCATCCGCGCGGAGATCGTCGCCGGCTTCCGGGAGTTCATGAACCGCGAGGGCTTCGTCCTGATGGACGCCCCGATCTTCACGCCGAACGCGTGCGAGGGCACGACGACCCTGTTCGAGACGCAGTATTTCGACGACCGCGCCTACCTCACCCAGAGCGGCCAGCTCTACATGGAGGCGGCGGCGATGGCGTTCGGCCGCGTCTACTGCTTCGGGCCCGCGTTCCGCGCCGAGAAGAGCAAGACACGCCGTCATCTCATCGAGTTCTGGATGATGGAGCCGGAGTGGGCGTTCGCGACGCTCGAGGACGTCATCGCGCTCGAGGAGCGGCTGCTGGTGGACGTGGTGGCCCGCGTGCTCGACCGCCGGGCCGAGGACCTCAAGACCGTGGAGCGCGACACCTCGAAGCTCGAGCGGGTGCGTGGGCCCTTTCCGAGAATCCACTACGACGAGGCGGTGAGGATGCTGCACGCGGCCGGGCGCGAGTTCGCCTACGGCGGAGACTTCGGCGCCCCGGACGAAACCGAGCTCTCGGGCCGTTACGAGACCCCGATCTTCGTCACCCACTACCCGGCCGCCGTGAAAGCCTTCTACATGGAGCCGGACCCGGACAATCCGGCGCTGAGCCTGTCCTGCGACTGCCTTGCGCCGGAAGGGTACGGCGAGATCATCGGCGGGGGGCAGCGCATGGCGTCGCTGGAGCTGCTGACCCGCCGCATCGAGGAGCACGGGCTGCCGCAATCCGCCTTCGAGTGGTACAAGGACCTGAGGCGGTACGGGTCGGTGCCGCACGCGGGCTTCGGCATCGGAGTCGAGCGCACGCTCGCATGGATCGCCGGGCTCGAGCACGTGAGGGAGAGCATCCCGTTCCCGCGCATGCTTTACCGACTGGCCCCCTAGCAACGATGACCGCCCTCCGGTGTGCGGCCACTTCCCGGGTCCGGGCCCGGACGTCGCGGAGCTTTGCGTTGACATGGCTTCCCCGCACTTCTTAGACTCACGGCACTTCGTGAACCGGAGCGCCGGACGTGTTGCTCTCCAACCGGTTGCGCTCCTGCTCGTGTGCGCCCTCGCCGGTCTGAGCGGCTGCGCGCGGGGCGGCTCCCAAGGACCCACGGAAGATTCCGAGACCAGCGGGCGTATCAAGGTCGTCTGCACGCCCGAGCTGCGGGCGTTGATGGACCGGGAAGTGGATGCGTTTCGGAAGCTCTACCCGACGTCGGCCATCGAGCTCACGACGGGGGACTCGCGAGAGGGGGTGGCGGCCCTGATGAGCCGTACGGTGGATCTCGTGGCCGCCGCTCGCGAACTGGCTCCGGAGGAGCGGGACGTGAGGATCAAGGGCGGCATGCAGATCGAGGGATACCGAATCGGGAAGGATGGCCTGTGCGTGGTCGTCCATCCCGACAACCCGATCCTGCGCGTGTCCGTCGAGGAGCTCCGGCGCGTCTACCTCGGCGAGATCACGCGCTGGGAGGAACTGCGCGGCTCCGGCGGGGCGATCGTCCCCGTCATCCCGCCGCCCGGCGGCGACCTCATGGCGGCTTTCGACCAGCGCGTGATGGGAGGGCAGGCGCCGACCGCTCCGGCCGTGCGCGCGGGTTCGGATTCCGCGGTCGTGGCGCTCGTCCGCGCGAACCGCGCCGCGATCGGATTCGTCTCGGGGGCCGACCCGACGGGGGACGTCAAGGTCCTGCGCGTTTCGTCGCTGAACGGGCTGCCCGACTGGAAGCCCGACGCCGAGCGCGTGCACGATGGCGACTATCCGCTGGTCCGGACCGTCAACCTGTTCGTGCGCGCGCGCGGTGCGCGCCTCGCGAACGGGCTCGTCACGTTCGTCTCGAGCCGGGACGGGCAGGCGATCGTCCACGAAGCCGGTTTCGTGCCGACCGCGGTCCCGGTGCGGTTCGTTCGACGCTCCCCGATGCTGGGGTCCCACTGATCCCGAGGAGAAGCGACAGGCACACCATGAACCACATCACTCGAAACGGATCCTCCGTCCGCGTCGTCGTCGCGGGCCTGATCGTCCTCGCCGGGCTCGCGCTCGCGACGCCCGGCGCCCGCGCCGACGATCTCAAGGACGCGCGCACGGCGCTCGAAGCCGGACAGTACGACCAGGCGCTGCGCCTGTTCGAACGCGTGGCCTCGCAGGGGTTCGCCGAGGGGCGTGCCGGCGTCGGGCAGGTGTATCTGCGCAAGCGCGAGTACGCGAAGGCGAAGGCGGCGTTCGAGAAGGCCCGAGACATGGACGGCAACCTCGCGCTCGCCTGGTACGGACTGGGCGAAGTGGAGCGCCGCCACGAGCGTTGCGACGCCGCGGTTCCGCTGTTTCGCAAGGCAACCGAACTCGACCGCAAGTATCCCGAGGCACAGCTCGCGCTCGGCGAGTGCCTGACCCGGACCGGGCATCAGGCCGAGGCCATCACGGCGCTCAATCCCGGCCTCGGCTGGGGCGCGAAGTGGAAGCCACGGTTCCTCGTCGCGCTCGGCAACGTCGAGATGAGCCGCGATTCCCTGCGGGACGCCGGCATCTATTTCACGCAGGCGCAGCAGGCGGCGCCGGACGACCCGATCACCAACCGGGCGCTGGGTGATTTCTACCTCAAGCGCCGGATCGGCTCGCTCGCGATCCCGAACTACGAACGCGCGGTGGCGCTCGACAGCACTGACGTCGAGCTGCGTTTCGCGCTCGCCAACGCGCTCGAGTACGACCAGCGCAACGGCGAGGCGCTGACCGAGTACCAGGGCGTGGTCTCGAGGGACCCGGAGTTCGCGCCCGGCCAGCTGGCGCTGGGCAGCCTGCTCTACCGGGCCGGACAGGCCGACCCACGGCGCTTCGCGGAAGCGCGCGAACCCCTCGAGAAGTACACCGGCATGGTCCCCGACGACCCGCGGGGCTGGAGCCTGCTGGGGCGCGACTACTACTTCCTGAAGATGAAGGACGAGGCCGTCGCGGCGATGACGAGGGCGGATTCGCTCGGCGACAAGTCGAAGGAGCTGTACACGGTCCTGGGGCGGGCGTACGTGGACCGGAAGGACTGGCAGAAGGCCATCGACGCCTACGCCAAGGGTGAGCCGAACCTGGCCGACCAGTTCAAGATCGGTCAGATGCTCGTGATCCTCGGACGCCTGGCGCAGGCGGACTCGATGTACCGGGGCATGATCGCCCGGGACTCCACTTCCCTGGACGCCAAGTACGCGATGGTCGAACTGGGCAAGCTGGCCTTCCGCCAGAAGGACTACCCGGCCACGGTGGCCACCATGCAACGCCGAAACGCCCTTGACCCACCGTCCGACGAGGCTTACTACTACACGGGTTTGTCCTACAAGGAGATGAAGCAACTTCCGGAGGCCATCGCCGCGCTCCGGCAGGCGGCCACGCTTGCCCCGGACAAGGCGGACCGGCACTTCTGGCTCGGGCTCGTGCTCGCCGGCGCGGACTCGACCGCGCAGGCCGACGCCGAACTGCTCCGGTCGACCGAAATCGATTCCACCAGCAAGAACGCCGCGATTGCCTACCAACAATTAGGGTACCGTGCGCTCCTCGAAAAGGACTGGTCGCGTGCGATCGGGCTGCTCGAGCGCTCGGCGTCATTGAACGACAAGGACGTTCATACGCTCGTCTGGCTGGGGCAGGGCTACCAGAACTCCGGGAACCGGGGGAAGGCCATCGAGGCCTATCGCCGGGTCCTGTCGTTGGAACCCGACAACACGGACGCGCGAAACGGCCTCAAGGTGCTCGGGACCTGAAGTTTCGCGAATCGCGCCCACGCGCGGCGTCGCGCGAACGGCACGGAGGAGACGATGGCATCGCTGAAGAGTCGGCAGGTGGGGAGCATCACGATCCTGCAGCCCAAGGGCTACCTGACGGGCGGCGAGGAGACGGAGGAGCTCGAGAAGGCGATCGCGCAGCTCAACGCCGAGGGCGCCAAGCACCTCGTCATGAACCTGAGCGAGACCCAGCACCTGAACTCGACCGCCCTCGGCGTGTTCATCCGCGCGCGCGACCAGTTCATCCGCCGGGGCGGCCAGGTGAAGCTGTGCTCCGTGGACAAGCGCATCGAGAACATCTTCGTGATCACCAAGCTCTCGATGGTCTTCGACGTCTATCCGACCGAGGAGCAGGCCATCGCCAGCTTCGCGGAACGGGAATCGGTCTAGTCCGCGAACGGGAGGTCGCCATGGCCGTCAGCCGCAAGCAGGTCCGCAGCATCGTCGTCATCTCGGCGAAGGGGCGCTTTTACGGCGACCGTGAGACCGACGAACTGGACAAGGCGATCCTCGACGAAGCCGCCGCGGGGAACCTGCGACTCGTCCTGAACATGCAGGAGTGCGACGCGCTCAATTCGATCGCCATCGGCGTCCTGATGAAGGCCTACACGAGCTACAAGAATCGGGGCGGCGAGATCAAGCTCTGCGGCCTGGGCAAGCGGCTCAAGGATCTCTTCGTCATGACCAAGTTGATCATGGTGTTCGATCACCACGACACCGAGGAGCAGGCGCTCGCGGCGTTCGCGGAGGTCGAGAAGTAGCCCTCGCCTGACCGGGTCGGGGGGAAGTCGAAGACAGGGCGCGTCCGCGACCCGGGCGGTGAGAAAGCCTCATCCGCTGAACAGCAACCGCCACCGAGCCGCGCAACGACGCCGCGCGGTGGCGATGGAGGAAAGACAGCGCAATGGCCAGATTCCTTGTCCCAGTCTATTTCGTCCTCGCGACCGCGGTTTCGTTCTTCGCCTGGTGGAACCTTCCGGCGCTCGGCGAGCTCGGCAAGCAGATGCGGGAGGCCGGCCCGCTGGTGGCCATGCTGATCCTGCTGCTGATCCTCCAGGTGACGTTCGTGCTCGAGCGGACCTGGAGCCTCAACAAGGCCAAGGGCCGCGGATCGCTGCCCGACTTCCTCAACAACGTTCGCAAGAAGATCCACACCGGCGACGTGGACGGTGCGATCCAACTGTGCGGCCAGCAGCGGGGCTCGGCGGCGAACGTCATGCGCGCCGGACTCGAGCGCTACCTGATGCTCCGCAGGGAAGGAGCCCCGAAGGACAAGATCGTGGCCGAGACGCAGGCGGCGATCCAGGAGGCCAACGGCCTCGAGGTGCCGCTGCTCGAGCGGAACCTGATCGCGCTCTCGACGATCGCCTCCATCGGCACGATGGTCGGCCTACTCGGAACGGTCATCGGCATGATCCGTTCGTTCGCCGCCCTCGGCAACACCGGCGCGGTGGACGCTTCCAAGCTCGCCGTCGGCATCTCCGAGGCGCTCGTGAACACGGCCGGCGGCCTGATCGTCGCCATTCTCGGCATCGTCATGTACAACGTCTTCGTCACGCGCGTGGACGGCTTCAACTACATGATGGACGAGGCCTCGTACGAGGCGGTGCAGCTGCTCGCGGCCACCGCCAGCGACAAGAAGTAGCCGGGGGAGGACGAGCCCATGCTCAAGAAGATGCGCCGCATCGGCATCTCCATCGACATGACGCCGATGGTCGATGTGGCGTTCCTCCTGCTGATCTTCTTCATGACGACCACGCAGTTCCGCCCGCCGGAGAAGGACAAGATCGATCTGCCGGACTCGAACTCCGAGGCCAAGGCGCCCGAGTCCGACGTCATCACCATCTCGGTGACGGCGCCCAAGGCGGCGAACAACAACATGTCCGTGGTGCGCGTCGAGTACCGGCAGGGTGGGCAGGACGTCGAGCGGATCCTCGAGCCGCAGGACGTCAAGGCCAACCTCGGTCCGACGCTCAGCACCGCGCGTGCCGCGAACCCCCGGGCCCGGGTCCTCGTCAAGATGGACAAGGACGCCCAGTTCGGGGTGATGGCCGACATGATGGGCGCGTTCCAGGAATCCAACGCGACCCGTTTCAACGTGCAGACCAACCTTGCGCAGGGCGGCGGTCTCTTCAAGCGGCAGGGCGCGCCCCCGGCGAAGCACTGACGCCGGACACGTCGGAGGATTTGAACGATGGGTGCAGTCGACGCCCCACAACCCAGGGAAAAGAAGGGCAAGGCCAAGGGTTTCCATCGCCCGAAGCGCCGTGTCGGCATTCGCATCGACATGACGCCGATGGTGGACGTGGCCTTCCTCCTGCTGATTTTCTTCATGGTCACGACGGTGTTCCGCAAGCCGCAGGCGCTGGAAATCAACCTGCCGCCGGACAACGACACGCCGGCGCAGATCGCCGAGTCGAAGATCCTGCAGCTGCGGGTGCTGTCCGACAATCGCATCTACTGGAAGCGCGGCCCGAAGGAAGACCCGTGGTCGCGGACGACGCCGGAAGGCATGAAGGACGTGCTCAAGCCGTTCGTGGGCAACAAGGACCTCGTCGTGCTGATCAAGATTGACCGCGAGGCGCGGTTCGACAACATGGTGACGATCATCGACCAGCTCGACATCGCGAAGCTCGGACGCTTCTCGATCCTCGAGCTGCCGCCGAACGAGAAAGCCGAGGTGGAGAAGCTGTGAGCGCACGCAAGATCGCACTCTACGACTTCATGCCCTACGGAGCCCCGGAGCTCCTCGAGGTCGCGCAGACCTATCTGACGCGCGCCCTGACCGTGGCGATGGCCGGGCTCGCGGTGATCTTCGCGCTGATCCTCGCGCTCTCCTTCTGGCTCGCGAACCGGCCGAAGGAGACGAGCACGATCGTGGTGCCCTACCGTGAGCTGGCGGCGCCACCGCCCCTCACGGACGCCACGCCGCCCCCGAAGGTGCAGGTGACGACGCAGGTGGCCCCGCCCGCGGCGGCCGTTCCGGTGCCGGTCCCCGACGCCGAGGCGCCGCAGGAGCAGACGATCGCCTCGCAGGAGGAGTTGTCCGCGGCTTCGCCCGGGGTGAGCACGGAAGGCAACGGCGACATCGTCGTGGCTCCGCCGGAGGACGAACTGCCGCAGTTCGGCCAGTACGTCTACGTCGAAGAACTGCCGGAAGCCGTGACGCGGGTCGCGCCCCAATATCCGGACATCGCCCGTGAGGCGGGAGTGGACGGTACCGTGCTGGTGCAGGCGCTCGTCGGCAAGGATGGCAAGGTCAAGGACGTGCGGGTCCAGAAGTCCATCCCCATGCTCGACGCCTCGGCGATCGCGGCGGTCAAGCAGTGGGTCTTCAAGCCCGCGCTGTCCAACAACAAGCCCGTCGCGGTCTGGGTGGCGGTGCCGGTGAAGTTCAGCCTGCACTGACTTTCCACCCACGCGGTCGAGTTCGCGGGAGTCGGGCGCAGGAAGCCGTCGAGCTTCCCGCGCCCATTCCGTTTTCCGGGCGGACCGGGCCCGCGCGATGCACCGCGTCCCGGGCCTCCGACCGGGGCTGCCGCGAGTTCCAACCGCGCCCGGAGCGGGGTTTTCCGCGCCTGTCGCGGGCGCGTTTGACCCGCTCCAGCGGGCTGCCTAACGTGCGGGTCCCCGTCTCCCGGCGCCCCCTCTTTCCCTCAGGAGCTTCGCATGTCGCTGCCGCCCGTGGTGCCCGCAGAGGCCGCCGCGCCATCCCGGCCGATTTCGCCGCTGGTGCGCGCCCTCGCGATCTTCGCCAACCCGGGCGGCGCCTGGGGTGGTCTCGAGGAACGCTCCCGGTGGTGGATTCCGGTGCTCGTGATCGCGCTGATCAACATCGTGGTGATGCTGCCGCTGTACCAGCGCGCCTACCTGCCCATGTACTTCGATCAGCTCGACTCGCAGCTGGCGTCGGGGGCGATCGACGCGGCGCAGGCGGCGCAGGCCGAGAAGATCATGCAGTGGCCGGGAATGGGCCCGATCGTCGCGGGGGTCACCGGACTCATAAGCGTCCTCTTGACGCTCCTCATGGCCCTCGCCGCGTGGTTCGGTGTCGGGTTCCTGCTGGGCGCGAAATTCCGCTACCGCCTGGCGCTCGAAGTGACGGCCTGGTCCGGGCTCGTCTGGATACCGCAGCACATCGCTTTCTTCCTGATGGCGTGGTCGCAGGAAACGATGAAGGGGATCCATTTCGGCCTCGCGGCATTCCTCCCCGCCATGGATCCGCCTTCGAAGCTGCACGCCGCGGCCAGCGTCCTGCTGGACACCGTCGGCCCGTTCAACATCTGGTTCCTGGTGGTGGCGGTGCTCGGCGCCTCGGCGCTCAGCGGCGCCCCGCGACGCAGCGTGGCCTGGGTGCTGGTCGGCCTCGCGGTCGTGATCGCCGTGATCATCGCCCTGATCACGGGCTGGTCCACTCCGGCAATCTGACGGCCGGGACCGCAACCCGGTCGGGCCCATCCCCGTAGTCAGCGCGCGCCGTGACGGTTCGCGGCGCCTCACCGTATCAGCAGCACGAGAGGAGTGGAATTCCGGATGCGCCGAGTCTTCCTGACCCTGATTGCCCTGTCCGCCGCAACGACCCTTCCGGCTTCCGCGGAACCCCTGACCGCCGAGGGCGCGGTGCGGATCGCGCTTCAGCACAGCCCCGCCCTGGTGCAGGCCAGTGCCGCCGTGGATGGCGCTTCGGCCGGACTGTGGGGAGCGTATTCCGGCGTGTTGCCTCGCATTTCCGGTGCGGCCAGCCGCTCCGGCAGCGCCACCGACCCGCCCTACGTCTACTCGCACGGCAACAGTGGCGGGATCTCGGGGAGCTGGTCGGTCCTGAGCCTCTCGAACTGGGCGTCGCTCGCCGGCGCAAGAGCCGGCATGAGCGCCGCTCGGCTGGACCGCGCGGCGGCCCGTGCCGACGTCATCCTCGGCACCAAGAGCCAGTTCTACGAGGTCGTCAAGGCGATGCACCTCGCGCGCGTTTCGGGGCAGGCGCTGCGCCTCTCGCGCGACGACGAACGCCGCGTGCGCGCGCTCTTCGAGGTGGGTTCGGTTTCGAAGAGCGACCTGCTCCAGGCGCAGGTGCGCACCTCGCAGTCCGAGCTGGATTCGCTGCTCGCCGACCACGCGGTGTTCGCGCAGCGGATCACGCTCGCCCGGCAGCTGGGGGTCAGCGAGGAGAGCCTCGGCGAGGTGGACTCGACGCTGACGGCCACGGCGATGGCCGTGGACGCCGCGGCCGTGCTGGCCGACGCGCGGTCGCTGCGGCCCGACGTCCGCGCCGCGCAGGCGGGGCTTCGCTCCGCCGAGTTCGGGATGCGCGCCGCGCAGCTCGCACGGCTGCCCGAGCTGTCTGCGGACGCCAGCTGGTCGGCGAGCCACCCGGGCGTGCCGGCGGCGGACCTCTCCTCGCCCGGCTCGTTCATCGAGCGGGACTGGTCCCACACCAAGCGCGGCACGGTCTCCCTTTCCATGCCGCTGTTCGACCTCGGCGTCGAGTCCGGTGTCGCGCGCGCGCGCTCGAGCCTTCGCTCGGCCCGCGAGAGCCGGGACGCGGTCCTGCGCAATCTCGACGGCGAGGTGCGCCAGGTGCTGCTGCTGTACCGCGAGGCCACCGAGCGGGAGGCGCTCGCCAGGCGCACCATCGAGTCGGCGAGCGAGAACCTCAACCTCATCCAGCAGAAGTACAACGTCGGTTCGGCGACGATTCTGGACCTGATCGCCTCGCAGGTGCAGTACCAGGGCGCCCAGAACGATCTCGTCACCGCGCTGGCCGCGATGCGCGTGGCGGAGGCCTCGATCGATCGCGTTCGCGGCCGCAGCGAATGACCCGAAAGGAATCCGTTTCCTCATGAAGAAGCAGGCGTGGATCTGGATCGTTCTCGGCCTCGTCGTGTTCGGCGGCCTCCTGGTGGCAAACTCCGCGAACATCTCGCGGGGCAAGGTCGAGGCGGTGCAGATGGCGCTGGTGCGCCGCGAGGACATCACGGCACGCGTGCGCGCTCCCGGCAAGATCGAGGCGAAGACCCGGGTGCAGGTGAGCGCCGACATCATGGGCCGCATCGTGCGACTGCTCGTCAAGGAGGGCGACCGGGTCCGGCGCGGGCAGCTCATGCTGCAGCTCGACGACACGCAGTACCGCAGCGCCTTCGCGCAGGCGCGCGCCAGCTACGCCTCGGCCCAGGCGCGACTGCGCGAGGCGCAGACCACCCTGCGCATCAACGAGTCGAACTTCGCGCGCCAGCGCACGCTGTACGACCAGAAGCTCCTGTCGCAGGCCGAGTGGGAACAGGCCCAGAGCGCCAACGAGAGCGCTCGCGTCGCCTCGGCGACCGCCACGGAGGACGCAGCGCGGGCGAAGGCGGCGCTCGACGCGGCCGCCGACAACCTGTCCAAGACGAGCTTCAAGGCGCCGTTCGACGGGGTGGTGAGCGCGCTGAACGTCGAGCAGGGCGAGAACGTGATCATGGGAACCATGAACAACGTCGGCACGCAGATCCTCACGGTCTCCGACCTCTCCCGGATGCTGGTGCGGGCGGACGTGGACGAAACCGACATCGTGGACCTCAAGCTCGGCCAGAAGGTCCGGATCTCCGTGGACGCCGTGCCCGACACGACGTTCGCCGGGACGGTGACCGAGATCGGCAACACCGCGAAACGCTCGATCACCTCGACGGTCGAAGGGCAGACCGACTTCGAGGTCAAGGTGGTCTTCGACGACAATGTGCCGCAGGTGCGCCCGGGCATGACGGCGGACGTGAACATTGACACCGGGACGCACGCCCACACCCTCGCCGTTCCGATCCAGGCCGTGGTCGTCCGCACACAACGCGAGCTCGACCGCGCCGCGAAGAAGCCGGACGAGCGCGCGAAGCGCCGTCCGCGCAGCGTGGTCAGCGCCGAGGACGACACCGTCGGCAAGCGGGACGCGGAGATCACCGGGGTGTTCGTGGCGAAGGACGGCGTCGTGCGATTCCTTCCCGTGCGGACCGGCCTGGCGAGCGAGACGATGATCGAGGTCTTCGGTGACCTCAAGGAAGGCGACGCGGTGGTTTCGGGCCCGTACAAGGCGCTCCGCGACCTCAAGCCCGGAAGCAAGGTCAAGAAGGAATCCGGCGGCAAGGACAAGAAGTGAGGACCCGATGCTGATCCAGATTCACGACCTGCACCGCAGCTATCAGGTGGGCGACCAGGAAGTGCGCGCCCTCGACGGAGTGGACCTCGAGATCGCGCAGAACGAGTACGTCGCGATCATGGGGCCCTCCGGCTCGGGCAAGTCCACGCTCATGAACATCCTCGGCTGCCTGGACACGCCGACGAGCGGATCCTACCGGCTCAAGGATCAGGAGATCGGCAAGCTCACCGACGACGAGCTCGCCCGTATCCGCAATCAGGAAATCGGATTCGTGTTCCAGACGTTCAACCTGCTCGCGCGCGCCGACGCGCTGCACAACGTCGAACTTCCGCTGGTGTACGCGGGCATCAAGCACGAGGAGCGCCGCCAGCGGGCGCGCGAAAGCCTGACGATGGTGGGCCTCGCCGACCGCATGAAGCACAAGCCGAACGAGCTGTCGGGCGGCCAGCGCCAGCGCGTCGCCATCGCCCGCGCCCTCGTCAACCGGCCGAGCATCATCCTCGCCGACGAACCGACGGGAAATCTCGATTCGCGCACCGGCGAGGAGATCATGCTCGCCTTCGAACGCATCTGGCGTGAGGGCAACACGGTGATCCTCGTCACCCACGAACCCGACATCGCCGAGCATGCCCGCCGCATCGTGCGCATGAAGGACGGGCGGATCGAGAGCGACCAGCGGAATCCGAATCCGCGTTCGGCGGTGGCCGCGGGGGCCGGCGGTTCGGAATGAACCCACGCGAGAGCATCGGCATCGCTCTCGGCGGGGTTCGCGCGAACAAGCTTCGGTCCGTGCTCACCCTGCTCGGGACCATCATCGGCGTCGCCTCGGTGATCGCGGTTCTGTCGTTCGTCGAAGGGCTCAACCGGTTCGTGACCGACAAGCTCCTGAACGCCGGCGCGAACGTGTTCGTGGTGGACAAGTTCGGCTTCATCACCAGCCGCGAGCAATACGACGAGGCGGTTAAGCGGCCGGACGTGACGCTCGCCGACGCCGACGCGCTGCGCGACGGCGTCCCGCACGCGACGATGGTCGTTCCGCAGGCGGGGGCTTCGGTGCCGCTGCGCTTTCGCAATCGGACGCTGAAGGCGGTGACCCTCAACGGCCGGGGTGCGGGCTACGACGTGGTGGACGATCTGACGATCGACGAGGGCCGGCACCTTTCGGAGTTCGACGACGCCGGGCGTTCGGCGGTGTGCGTGATCGGTCCCGAGGTGGCGGACGAGCTGTTCGGCTCGTTGCCCGCGCTCGGACGCTTCATCCGTGTCGGCGAGTACGAGTTTCAGGTCGTCGGGGTGACGAAGGCGAAGGGCAAGGTCTTCGGCCAGTCCCAGGACCGATTCGTCACCGTGCCGATCCGCACGTTCCAGAAGTACTGGATGGAGCGAGGCACGCTCTCGATCGCGCTCAAGAGCGTGGATCAGGCGTCCATCCCGGTGGCGGAGCAGGAAGCGCGCAACATCCTGCGCGGACGGCGTCACCAGCGGCCCGGTCAGCCGGACGCCTTCGGGATCACCAACTCCGAGACCTGGATGGCCCTGTACCGCACGGTGACCGGGGGAATCTTCGTGCTGACGATCGGCATCGCCGCCATCTCGCTGCTCGTCGGCGGCATCATGATCATGAACATCATGCTGGTTTCCGTCACCGAGCGAACGAGGGAGATCGGCATCCGCAAGGCGCTCGGCGCGAGGCGGCGCGACATCCTCATGCAGTTCCTCGTCGAGTCGACGACGCTGTCCCTGTCGGGGGGTATCCTCGGAATCCTGTTCGGAGGCGGCCTCGCCCTGCTGGTCGGCGCGCTCTCGCCCCTGCCGGCCGAGGTGAGCCTGCCGGCCGTCGTGCTCGGGATCGTCGTCAGCTCGGGCGTCGGCGTGTTCTTCGGCTCCTACCCGGCCTTCCGCGCCGCGCGCCTCGATCCGATCGAAGCGCTGCGCTACGAGTAGCGGCGTGGGCCCCCTTCACCTGATCCGCGAGACCCTGGCGATGGCGCGCACGGCGCTGGTCGCGAACCGGCTGCGCTCGGTGCTGGCGCTGCTCGGCATCGTGATCGGGGTGGGCACGGTGATCGGGATGGTGTCGCTCAGCAACGGCTTTCAACGCTCGTTCCAGCGCAGCATCCAGTCGTTCGGCAACAACACGATCTACATCCGCCGCATCCGGCCCGGCATCAGCTTCTCGGACGGCGTGCCGGACAGCCTCAAGCAGCGCAAGGCGTTCACCATGGAGGACGCGCGAGCGATCCTCGCGCAGGCGCCGGCGGTGCGGGCGATCGCGCCGTTCAAGTGGCCGTACGACGACCTGACGCTCAGTCATCGCGGACGCAACACGCGCTCGGGATTCGTGTTCGGGACCAACGAAGCCTACCTGCTCACGCACGGCTACGACCTCGCCCGGGGCCGATTCTTCACGCAGGAGGAAGTGGGCCGGAACGCGAACGTGGTCATCCTGGGCAAGGACACGCGGGAGGCCCTATTCGGCACGGCCGGCGGCGTCGGCCGGACGATCCGCCTCGGAGGCATCCCGTTCACGGTCATCGGGGAGTTCGAGGTCAAGGGCAAGTTCCTCGGAGAGAACTTCGACGAGGTGGCGTGCATTCCGTACACGACCGTGGACAAGTACTGGGCGGCGCCGGCCGACGCCCCCCCGTGGTACCCGAAGAAGGGCGAGCTGTTCCTCGACGCGATCGCCGTGTCGCCCGACCAGAGCGAGGAGGCGATGCGCCAGATCGCCGAAATCCTCCGGGTCCGCCGGCACGTGCCGAGCAACCGATTGAACGACTTCGTGGTCTTCAGCGACGACGCGTTCCTCTCGCTCTACAACACCGTCATGGGCGCCATCACCGGCTTCATGCTGCTGATCGCCTCGATCTCGCTGCTGGTCGGAGGCATCGGCGTGATGAACATCATGCTGGTGGCCGTCACCGAGCGCACGCGCGAGATCGGCGTGCGCAAGGCGCTCGGGGCACCACGGAAGGCAATCCTGATGCAGTTCCTTCTCGAGTCGGTCCTGCTGACCGCGGCCGGGGGCGCGCTCGGAGTGCTCCTGGGAGCCTCGATCTCCTGGTTGGTCCGCGCCGTGAGCCCGCTGCCGACATTCGTCTCCCCCTGGTCGGTGGTGGTGGGCCTGCTGTTCTCCGCCGCGGTGGGGGTGTTCTTCGGCCTCTATCCGGCGCTGCGGGCCTCCCGCCTCGATCCGGTCGACTCCCTCCGTTACGAGTAGCCCCGAGCCGGGCCGGGCGGGCGGCCGGCTGGTATAGTCGCACGCCCATGACACCTCACCCGATGCCCGCCCCGGTCGAGCCGCCGCCCGATTCGCCCGTCCCTGCGCTCACCGACATCGTGATTCGGGGCGCGCGCGAACACAATCTCCGCAACCTCACCCTGCGGCTGCCGCGGCAGAGCCTCGTGGTGATCACCGGCGTCTCCGGCTCGGGCAAGTCCTCGCTGGCGTTCGACACGCTGTACGCCGAAGGTCAGCGGCGCTACGTGGAATCGCTCTCCGCGTACGCGCGCCAGTTCCTGGGGCAGATGGAGAAGCCCGACGTGGACGCGATCGAGGGGCTTTCGCCCGCGATCGCCATCGAGCAGAAGGGCGCCGGTTCCAATCCCCGCTCAACCGTCGCGACCATCACCGAGATCTACGACTACCTGCGCCTGCTCTTTTCGCGGGTGGGTGCGAGACACTGTCCCAACTGCGGCACGCCGCTGGCGCGGCGCAGCGTGCAGCAGATGACCGACCAGTTGCTCGAATCGCTCGCCGGCCGCCGGATCGCCTTGCTCGCGCCCGTGGTGCGCGGACGCAAGGGCGAGTACCGCAAGGAACTCGAGGCGTGGGCCCGCCAGGGCTACCTGCGCGCGCGAATCGACGGTGCGTGGTGCGAGCTTGAGAACCCGCCCCGTCTCGCCCGGCACCGGCGCCACGACATCGAGATCGTGGTGGACCGGCTCACCGTCGCGACGGAACAGCGCGGACGGCTGACCGAATCGCTCGAGTCGGCGGTACAGCTCGGCGCCGGCCTCGTCACCGTCGCCCGCGAGGGCGCGGAGGACCAGCCGCTCAGCATCGGCGCGACGTGCCCGCGATGCGCGACGGCCATCGAGGACCTCGAGCCCCGGCATTTTTCGTTCAACTCGCCGTACGGCGCGTGCAAGGGTTGCGACGGGCTCGGCACGCTGCTGCGGGTGGATCCGGCCCGCGTGGTGCCGGACGACACGAAGAGCCTGGCCGACGGCGCGATCGATTCGATGGGCGACGCCGGCGGCACCTGGACCGCCGGCACGCTTTCGGGGCTCGCCCGCGCCTTCGACTTCTCGCTCAAGACGCCGTGGAAGAAGCTGCCGGCGCGCATCCAGAAGCTGGTGCTGTACGGCGCGGGCGACGAGGAGGTGCGCTTCGAGTACCGGTCGAAGAAGGGCAGCGCGTTCATTCACCGCGCGAAGTGGCGGGGGGTGATCCCCGACCTGGAGCGACGCTACCGCCAGACCTCGAGCGAGTCGGCGCGCCGTTCCATCGCCGAGCGCATGAATCCCACGCCGTGCCCCGAGTGCGGCGGGCGGCGCCTGCAGAAGGCCTCGCTGGCGGTGACCGTCGGTGGTCGCGGAATCGCCGACTGGACGGCCCTGTCGGTCGCGGCCGCGCGCGACGGCATGGCGGCGCTTCGCTTCAGCGGGGGTGAGGCGACGATCACCGCCCCGATCCTCAAGGAGGTGGTGGGTCGGCTCGGCTTCCTCGAGGACGTCGGGCTCGGCTACCTGACCCTGGACCGTTCCGCGGGGACCCTCGCGGGAGGGGAGGCGCAGCGCATCCGGCTCGCGACGCAGATCGGCTCGCAGCTCACCGGCGTGCTCTACGTGCTCGACGAACCTTCGATCGGGCTGCACCACCGCGACAATCAGAAACTGCTCGCGACCCTCCAGCGCCTGCGGGACCTGGGCAACACGGTCGTGGTCGTCGAGCACGACGAGGACACGATGCAGGCCGCGGACTGGATCGTGGACCTGGGGCCCGGCGCCGGCCGCCACGGCGGCGGCCTGGTCGCGGAGGGCACCCCCGTCGAGATCCGCGCGAACGCGGGCTCGCTGACGGGGCAGTATCTCGCCGGCGGTCGCCGCATCGCGACGCCGGCCTCGCGGCGCCCCGGCTCGGGCCGGGTGCTGGCCGTGCGCGGCGCGCGCGAGCACAACCTGAAGGACGTGGACGTCGAGATTCCCCTCGGCACCTTCACGTGCGTGACCGGGGTCTCGGGTTCGGGCAAGAGCACGCTCGTGAACGACATCCTTCTCGCGGCGCTGGCCCGCGAACTCGGCGCGGGCGCCGCGCGCCCGGGTGCGTACCGGAGGCTCGACGGCGCGGGCGAGGTGGACAAGGTCGTGGCCATCGACCAGAGCCCGATCGGGCGCACGCCGCGCTCCAACCCGGCGACCTACACCGGCGCCTTCACGCTGATCCGCGACCTGTTCGCCCAGCTGCCGGAGGCGAAGGTTCGCGGGTACGCGCCCGGGCGTTTCTCGTTCAACGTCAAGGGCGGCCGCTGCGAAGCCTGCGAAGGGGACGGATCGCGGCGGATCGAGATGCATTTCCTGCCCGATGTGTTCGTGCGCTGCGACGTCTGCCACGGGCGGCGCTACAACCGCGACACGCTCGAGGTGCTCTACCGCGGCCGCTCGATCGCCGACGTGCTCGAGATGACCGTCGAGGAGGCGCTCGAGTTCCTCGGCGCCGTCCCGGCCCTGAGGCGAAAACTCGACACGCTCGTCGGTGTCGGGCTCGGCTATATTCACCTCGGTCAGTCCGCGACCACGCTCTCGGGCGGCGAAGCGCAGCGCGTCAAGCTGGCGACCGAGCTCTCGCGCGTGGCGACCGGACGCACGCTCTACGTCCTCGACGAGCCCACCACCGGGCTCCACTTCGAGGACGTGCGCGTGCTGCTGGACGTTCTGCAGGCGCTCGTCGAACGCGGCAACACGGTGCTCGTGATCGAGCACCACCTCGACGTCGTCAAGTGCGCGGATTGGATCGTGGATCTGGGACCCGAAGGCGGCGACGCCGGTGGCACGGTCGTGGCCGCCGGAACCCCCGAGGCGGTGGCGCGCGCCCGGGGGTCGCACACGGGATCGGCACTGCGCGAGGTGCTTTCGAGATGACCACCACCGCGACGGCGGAAAAGGTTCGAACGTCCACGCGGGCCCGGACCATGCGGGCGATCGTCAAGGCCTCCGCGGCCCCGGGCGTCGAGATTCGCGAGGTGCCGGTGCCGGCCGCCGGACCCGGCGAGGTCCTGCTGAAGGTCAAACGCGCCGGAGTGTGCGGCACCGACCTGCACATCTGGAACTGGGACCGCTGGTCGCAGGGCCGCGTGCGGCCGCCGGTGACGCTCGGCCACGAGTTCGTCGGCGAGGTGGTCGAGCTCGGCGAGGGCGTGGACCACGTCACGCCCGGCGAACTGGTTTCGGCCGAGAGCCACGTGATCTGTCACACCTGCACGGCGTGCCGGAACAACCTCGGGCACGTGTGCGAGAACACCCGGATCCTCGGCGTGGACCTCAACGGCGGGTTCACAGAGTACGTGGCGATCCCGGCCGTAAACGCCTGGCGCGTTCCGCCGGGCGTGCCGCTCGAGGTCGCGGCGATCCTGGAGCCGACGGGCAACGCGGTGCACACGGCGTTCTCCGGCCCGCTTTCGGGCTGCAACATCGGCGTGACCGGCTGCGGACCGATCGGCCTGTTCGCGATCGGCATCGCGCGCGCCGCCGGCGCCTCGCGGGTGATCGCCTCGGACGTTTCGGCCTACCGGCTCGAGCTGGCGCGCCGGATGCACGCCGACGCGGTGATCGACGTTTCGAAGGAGAACTTCGTCGAACGGGTGAAGGAAGTGACGCACGGACGCGGGCTCGACGGCGTGCTCGAGATGTCCGGCAACCCGCAGGCCATGCGCGACGGACTGCAGTCGCTGCGCAACGGCGGGCGGCTGTCGCTGCTCGGGCTGCCGACCGAACCCTTCGACCTGGACTGGAACCGGCTGCTGATCTTCAAGGGCGTCACGCTGCACGGCATCGTCGGGCGCCGGATGTACGAGACGTGGGACCAGCTCGACCAGCTCCTGCGATCGGGCCGGCTGGACCTTCGACCGTCCATCACGCACGTGATGGCGATGGAGCGCTTCGACGAGGCCGTCGGACTGCTGCGCGAAGGTCGCGCGGGCAAGATCGTGCTCGTTCCGTGGGGCGAGGCGGAGTAGGGGAGGCAGGCATGTTCGACTCGATGAAGGAGCCGCTCACGCAGGAGCTGGCGAGGATCCGCGAGGCTGGCCTGTACAAGGACGAGCGGGTCATCGTATCGCCGCAGGGGCCGCAGGTGCGGCTCGAGGACGGCCGCGACGTGCTGGTGTTCTGCGCCAACAACTACCTCGGGCTCTCGAGCCACCCGAAGGTGATCGAGGCGGCGCACCGGGCGCTCGACTCGCACGGTTACGGCATGTCGTCGGTGCGCTTCATCTGCGGCACGCAGGATCTGCACAAGCTCCTCGAACGCCGGATCTCGGAGTTCCTCGGCACCGAGGACACGATCCTCTACGCGGCGTGCTTCGACGCCAACGGCGGCGTGTTCGAGCCGCTGCTGGGAGAGAACGACGCCGTGATCAGCGACGCGCTCAACCACGCCTCGATCATCGACGGGGTGCGGCTGTGCAAGGCCCGGCGCTGGCGCTTCGCGAACAACGACATGGCGGACCTCGAACGTTGCCTGCGGGAGGCCGACGCGCAGGGCTGTCCGCAGAAGCTGATCGTCACGGACGGCGTCTTCAGCATGGACGGCACGGTCGCGAACCTGAAGTCCATCGTCGAGCTCGCGGAGGCGCATCGGGCGCTGGTGATGGTGGACGAGTGCCACGCGACCGGCTTCGTGGGGCGCACCGGCCGCGGCACGCCCGAGCTGCACGGCGTGCAGGGGAGGGTGGACATCCTCACCGGCACGCTGGGCAAGGCCCTGGGTGGCGCGCTGGGCGGCTTCACCTCGGGACGTCGCGAAATCGTCGAGATGCTGCGCCAGCGTTCGCGACCCTACCTGTTCTCGAACGCCCTTCCGCCCGCGGTCGTCGGCGCCAGCATCGCCGTCTTCGAGCTGCTTTCCTCGACGACCGAGCTGCGCGACCGACTCGAATCGAACACCCTGCGATTCCGGGAGGGCATGGCCGCCGCGGGGTTCGAGATCAAGCCCGGCACGCACCCGATCGTCCCGATCATGCTGTACGACGAACGCCTCGCGCACGAGCTGGCGGCCCGGCTCCTCGAGCGGGGAATCTACGTGATCGGCTTTTCGTTTCCGGTCGTGCCGCGTGGCCAGGCGCGCATTCGCGTGCAGCTTTCGGCCGCGCACACGCACGAGCAGATCGACCGGGCGATCGAGGCGTTCACGCAGGCGGGAAGGGAACTGGGCGTGCTCCGGCACGCCGCCCGCTGAACACCCGGCCGCCTTGACCCCCTCCCGGCGCCGGACCTAAGTTGCGCCGGGCCATTCGCCACAGGAGCCTTCACCGTGCCACCCGCCACGTCCCTGAAGCAGACGCCGTTCACGGAGTTCCATCGCGCCGCCGGCGCGAAGCTCGTCGAGTTCGCGGGCTTCGAGATGCCGGTCCGCTACACGGGCGACGTCCGCGAACACCTCGCGGTTCGCAACGCCGCGGGCCTGTTCGACATCACGCACATGGGCGAGTTCGAGGTGCGGGGCGCCCAGGCGGCCGAGTGGCTCGACCGCATGCTCACCAACCACGTCGGTGGGATGGCCATCGGGCAGTGCCTCTACTCGCCGATGTGCCGCCCCGACGCGGGCATCGTGGATGACCTGCTCGTCTATCGTTACGCGGATCGCTTCATGCTGGTCGTGAATGCGTCGAACATGGCGAAGGACTTCGCCTGGCTCGACTCCCACCGGCCGGCCGGGATCTCGCTCGAGGACCGCTCCGCGGCGACGGCGTTGCTGGCGGTGCAGGGCCCGAAGGCCTCCGCCGTGCTGGCCGGCCACGTGCCGGCGGCGGCGCTTGATCTCGGCTTCTACCGCTTCACCGAAGGCGGAATCTTCGGCGTCCCCGCAACGGTTTCGCGGACCGGCTACACCGGCGAAGACGGCTTCGAGCTGTACTTCGAGCCTGCTCACGGAGCCGCCGTCTGGGAAGGGCTGTTGCGGGCGGGGGAGCCGCATGGACTGGAACTCGTCGGCCTGGGAGCGCGCGACACGTTGCGGCTCGAAATGGGCTACATGCTCTATGGAAACGACATTGACGACACGACCACCCCGCTCGAAGCCGGCCTGGGCTGGACCGTCAAGCTCGCCAAGGGCGAGTTCCACGGCAGCGCGGTCCTGGCGAAACAGAAGGCGGAGGGCCTCAAGCGTCGCCTGGTCGGCTTCCAGCTCGAAGGCCGACGCGTTCCGCGCCACGGCATGAACATCGTCGCGGGCGGACGCACCGTCGGGCAGGTCACGAGCGGCACCTTCAGTCCGAGTCTCGAGCGACCCATCGGCATGGGCTACGTCGAGTCGGCGCTCGCCGCCAACGGGACGGCGCTCGAGATCCAGGCCGGCAGCAGCTTGCTCGCCGCGCGGGTCACCGCGCGACCGTTCTACACCCGCGGTTCGCACCGCTCATGAAGCCGTAGGGAGGAGTCCCGTGGGATTTCCCGACGACGTTCGCTACACGAAGGAGCACGAGTGGGCCCGCGAAGAGGGCGGGCTGGTCACGGTCGGCATCACGAGCTGGGCCACCGATCAGCTCGGCGACGTGGTGTTCGTCGAGCTGCCCGAACCCGGACGGGCGCTGGAGGCCGGCAAGCCGTTCGGGGTCGTCGAAGCGGTCAAGACGGTGAGCGACCTGTTCGCTCCCCTGGCGGGCGAAGTGGTCGAGGTGAACACGTTGCTGGCGGACAACCCGGCGGTCGTGAACCAGGCGCCGTACGGCGACGGCTGGATGGTGCGGATCCGGCCCTCGGACCCGAAGGCCTTCGCGCAGCTCCTCTCGCACGACGACTACGAGAAGCTCGTCGAGGAACAGCACGCGTGACGCGCCACGGCGCGGGCGCCGGGCGGGCCGATCGAACGTGAACGCGGCGCTGCCGGCGGAGCTCGAACCCGTCGCCGCGCCGGTGCGGACGGCGGCGGCATGGACGTACGACCCGTGGCGCGAACGGCCGCGAGTCGCCGCGCTCGCGCTCGCCGGCGCGCTCGGGCTGTGCGCGCTGGTGGTCTCGGCGCGCGAGCCGTTTCTCGTCGCCGCCGGCCTGTGCGCGTTCTGCATCGCCGCGTTCGCGCCCGCCCTCGCTCCGACCGAGGTGCGTCTCGACGGCGACGCCGTGGCGGCCCGATCGCTGTTCGGCTGGCAGCGTCGCCGCTGGGCGTCCGTGCGGCGCGTGGACGTGCTTCCGGCGGCGGTCCTGCTCTCGCCGTTCGCCGAACGCCGCTGGCTGGACCGGACCCGGGGCCTCGTCCTGCCCCTGCCGGCCGAGGGCAGGGCGGAGCGGATCGCCCTCATCCGCTCTCTGCAGGAGGCGGCGATTGGCCGACCGTGAGGAAGTCGCGGCCCCCGACGCGGCCCTGCTCGATCGGCTGGCCGTCCGGATCGTCGAGTTGCGGCTCGAGACCCCGGCGATGCTGACGATCGAAACGGCGCGTCCGCTGTCGCTCGTCGCGGGACAGGCCATGCTCTTCTTCGAGCCCATCGTCCAGGCGCTGTTCCGTCTTCCGGACTACCGTCGCTACTCCGAGCTGGTCGGCCGTCGCGAGTGCCTCGCGCACCTCGCGGACCGGATCGAGCATCATGCCGCGGGCCGCCAGGCGCCTCGCGGTCCGGCCGGGAGACCCACATGAGCGGTGACATCCGGTCGATTCTCGCGACCGACTGCGGCTCGACCACGACCAAGGCGATCCTCATCGAGCGGGAGGCCGACGGTTTCCGGCTCAAGACGCGGGGTGAGGCTCCGACCACCGTGGAGGCGCCGTTCGAGGACGTGACGCGCGGCGTGCTGAACGCCGTCCGCGAGGTCGAGGAGCTTCGCGGACGGCCGTTGCTCGACGGCGAGCGCATCCGCACGCCGCAGCAGGGAGAGGCCGGCGTGGACCTCTACGTCTCGACGTCGAGCGCCGGCGGCGGGCTGCAGATGATGGTCTCGGGGCTGGTGCTGCAGATGACGGGCGAGAGCGCGCAGCGTGCCGCGCTCGGCGCGGGCGCGATCGTGATGGACGTGATGGCGCTGAACGACGGGCGCCGGCCGCACGAGAAGATCCGCCGCCTCCGTCAGCTGCGACCCGACATGATCCTGCTCTCCGGCGGGACCGACGGCGGCGACGTCCGCCGGGTCGCGGAGATGGCCGAGCTGCTCGCCGCGGCCGATCCCAAGGCGCGCCTCGGCGCCGGATACGAGCTGCCGGTGGTCTTCGCCGGGAATCGCGACGCGGCGGCGACCGTCGCATCGAGCCTCGGGTCGCGCGTCGCCCTTTCGACCGTTCCCAACCTGAGGCCGACGCTGGAGCGCGAGAACCTCGGACCGGCCCGCGACGCGATCCACGAACTGTTCATGGAACACGTCATGGCGCACGCGCCCGGCTACAAGAAGCTCATGACCTGGACGGCCGTGCCGATCATGCCCACTCCCGGGGCCGTGGGCCTCATCATCGAGAAGATCGCACGGCGCGACCGACGCTCGGTGCTGGGCGTGGACATCGGCGGCGCGACCACCGACATCTTCTCGGTGTTCGACGATCCGGGCGGCGCCGGGCCGGTGTTCAACCGCACGGTCTCGGCCAACCTGGGAATGAGCTACTCGATCTCGAACGTCATGGCGGAGGCGGGGCTGGACGGCATCCTGCGCTGGGTGCCGTTCCCCGTGGACGAAGTCGAGCTGCGAAACCGGATCAAGAACAAGATGATCCGTCCCACCACCATCCCGCAGTCCCTCGAGGACCTCGTCCTCGAGCAGGCCATCTGCCGCGAGGCCCTGCGGCTGTCCTTCGAGCAGCATCGCGCGCTCGCGGTCGGGCTCAAGGGACGCCAGCAGGCCCGCGACATCTCGGATGCGCTCGAGCAGTCGGCGAGCGGCGCCTCGCTCGTGGACCTGATGGCCCTCGGCCTGCTGGTCGGCTCGGGCGGGGTGCTCTCGCACGCGCCGCGGCGCGCGCAGGCGATGCTGATGATGATCGACGCGTTCCTGCCCGAGGGTGTCACGTCGCTCGCGGTGGACAGCATCTTCATGACCCCGCAGCTGGGAGTGCTCTCGACCGTTCACGAGGAGGCGGCCGCCCAGGTCTTCGAACGGGACTGCCTCGTCCACCTCGGCGCGTGCGTCGCCCCGATGGGGCCGGGACGAGCCGGCCATGCCTGCATGAGCGTCGAGCTGACGCCCGAGCGGGGCGCCCCGGCACGACACGCCGTGACCTACGGCGAGTTCACGCTCGTGCCCGTTCCGCAGGGCGGGCGGGTGCGGCTGGAGGTGCGGCCGGAACGCGGCTTCGACGTCGGGGCGGGGCGCGGCAAGCCGCTGCAGACGGAAGTGGAAGCGGGTGTCGTGGGCATCGTTCTGGACGCGCGCGGGCGCCGGCCCTTCACGCTGCCGGAGGACGCCGCCGCGCGCATCGCCAAACTGCGCGAGTGGAACCGGGCGATGTCCCTGTACCCGCGGGAGGTCTGAGTGTCGCATTCCTACACGCCCGGGCTCCGGGTCACGGCGCAGGCCCGCGTGCGGCGCGAACGGCGCCTGCCGCTGCGCGGCGAGGTGCTGCTGGAGACCGGTGCACGCGTGACGCCCGAGACCGTGGTCGCGCGAACCGAGCTTCCCGGCAACGTCCAGACGGTGAACCTCGCGGCCGGCCTGGGAGTCGAGCCGGCGCGCGCGGCGGAAGCGCTGCTGGTTCCGGTCGGCTCGGCCGTGCGAAAGGGGGACGGGATCGCGCGGGCCTCGACGATGTTCGGGCTCGTGCAGAACCGCGTCGAGGCCCCGGCCGACGGCGTGATCGAGAGCCTCTCTCCGGTGACGGGGCAGCTGATCCTGCGCGAGCCGCCGATCCCGGTCGAGGTCAACGCGTACGTCGCCGGCACGGTGGCCGAGGTGCTGCCGGGTGAAGGCGTCGTCGTCGAGACGGAAGGGGCGTTCCTGCAGGGCATCTTCGGGGTCGGCGGCGAGACCTCCGGGCCGATCGCCTGCGCGGTCGCCGGGCCGGACGCGGAGCTGCGGACCCCGGACCTGCGCGCCGAACACCGCGGATGCGTGGTCGTGGGCGGCGCGTGGGTCAGCCACGACACGCTGATGCAGGCCCGCGAGTTCGGCGTCCGGGCGGTGGTGGTCGGCGGCTTCGACGATGCGGACCTGCGCCGGCTGCTCGGACGCGATCTGGGCGTGGCGATCACCGGCTCGGAGGAGATCGGCCTGACGCTCGTCATCACGGAGGGCTTCGGCCGCATCCCGATGGCGGCGCGGACGTGGGACCTGCTCTCGGAGCGACAGGGCGAGACGGCGTCGGTGAGCGGCGCCACGCAGATTCGCGCCGGCGTCCAGCGGCCCGAAATCCTGGTGCCCCGCGCCGGCGGAGCGCCCGCGCCCTCCGAATCGGCCGAGGACGGCGGGCTCGACATCGGCTCTCCGGTTCGCGTCATTCGCGCGCCCCATTTCGGGCGGCTCGGAAAGGTGTGTGAGCTGCCGGCCGCGCTCCAGCCGCTCGAGACGGAGGCGCTCGCGCGCGTGCTGGTGGTCGAGTTCGCGGACGGCTCGGGACGCGCGACGGTGCCGCGCGCCAACGTGGAGCGGCTCGCGCCGTGAACCGCACGCGCACCCGAAACGACGCGCGATTCGTTGACGTGCCCGCGGAGCGGTTGCTAGTTTCGCCGCCGTGGGCGCGCAGCTCGTGCGCGGAATGCTGGTCACGAACGGAGATCGGTTGAGCCACCTCGACGCCTCACGAGGTCCGGCGCGGGCGGGAGTCGCGCTCGCGATCCTGCTGTCGTTCGCGCCGCGGCACGCGGCCGCGGCCACCGCCGCGCCGGACACGCTGGCGCCGCCGGCGGCGCCCGCGGGCCTGGTCTTCGAGGACGTTCCGAACGACGCGGGCCGGGAAATGGACCTGCGCTGGACGCTGTCGCCCGACGACACGTCCGGTGGACGGCGGGTGACGGGATACCTGCTGCTGCGCGCGGCGACTCCGGGGGGCCCGTGGGCCGTCGTGGACTCGGTCGGAGCGGGCGTGCACGAACACCGCGACGGCACGTTGCACCGGGACTCGAGCTATTTCTATCGCGTCGCCGCCGTCGGGCCGGGGGGCCGCACGCTCGCCGGCGCCGCCGCGGGCCCCGCCATCGCGCGGGCCGCCTGGTTCAATTCGACGCGGGGCAGCGTGCTCGCGTTCATGGCGCTGTTCTTCCTGCTGGTGCTCTACTACATGTACATGGCGCAGTCGGGACGCAAACCGTTCGTGCGCCGGCTGGCGGGTATTGACGCGATCGAGGAGGCGATCGGGCGGGCGACCGAGATGGGCCGGCCGGTGCTCTACGTGCCGGGCATCCAGGACATCGACGAGATGCAGACGGTCGCCAGCCTCATCATCCTGGAGAGCGTCGCGCGCATCACCGCCCGCTACGAGACGCCGATCCGCGTTCCGGTCGCCTACCCGATTCCCTTCACGATCGCGCAGGAGATGGTGCGCAGCGGACACATCAATGCCGGACGGCCCGAGACCTTCGACGCGAAGAGCGTGAGTTTCGTCTCGCCGGAACAGTTCGCCTACGTCGCCTCGCTGACGGGCATCATGCTGCGCGACCGCCCCGCCGCGCACCTCTTCCTGGGCTCCTTCTACGCCGAATCGCTGATGCTCGCCGAGACCGGCTTCTCGACGGGCGCCATCCAGGTCGCCGGAACCGCGAACGTGCACCAGCTGCCGTTCTTCGTCGTGGCCTGCGACTACACGCTGATCGGCGAGGAGCTGTTCGCGGCCAGCGCCTACCTGTCCGGCGAGGCGCGCCTGGTGGGCGGGCTCAAGGGCGCCGACATGCTGAAAGTCGCGATCGTGGTGGTCGTGATCGTCGGCTGCGTCCTCGAAACCATGGGCGTCCACGGGCTCACCCGCTGGATGCAGACGCAATAGGAGCGGCCCATGAAGCGCGAGATCCCGCTGTTCCTGACCGCCGTGATCGGGGCCGTGATGGTTCTCGGCTTCTTCATGCCGCACCCGTGGATCAGCGTTCCCGCCGACTTCCTGCAGCAGAGCGCGGTGATCGTCGTGGCGTTCGGCTACGTGCTCGGCGGCGCCAATCTGCTGCGTGTCCATCTCGAGGCCATTTCGCGCCGTGAGCGCGACTGGCCCTACCGGATCGTGCTCGTCGCCGGACTGCTGGGCACGGTTTCGGTCGGACTGTTCGTGGACGGACCGGGGTTCCAGGCGCAGGGCGCGCGAACGATGTGGATCTACAACAACATCTATGCGCCGATGAACGCGACGATGTTCTCGCTGCTCGCCTTCTTCATCGCCTCGGCGGCCTTCCGGGCGTTCCGCATCCGCACGATCGAGGCGGGCCTGCTGGCGGTCGCGGCCCTCGTCGTGATGCTCGGACGCGTCCCGCTCGGGGACTTCCTCGCGCGACCGTTGACGGACCACGCGTGGGTGCCCGCGTGGTTGCGTGAGGCGCCGCTCGGCACGATCCAGCAGTGGATCATGGACGTGCCGCAGAACGCCGCGAAGCGGGCGATCCTGATCGGCGCGGCGATGGGCGTGATGGCGACCGGCCTGAGGGTCATCCTGGGCATCGAGCGGGCGTACCTGGGCGGGGGGGAGTAGAGGTGAACTGGCGCTCGCTCGAGAAGCTGGACCGTCGCTGGCTGTTCCTCGCCATGGCGCTGCTCGTGGCCGGGCCCCTGCTGTGGCCGGTGGGCCTGCCGATCGTGGTGTCGAGCCCCGTGCAGCGCTTTCACGACGCGATCGCGGCGGTGCCCGACGGTTCCCCGGTGCTGGTGCCCTGCGACTTCGATCCCGGCAGCCGGCCCGAGCTGATTCCGATGATGAAGACGGTGCTGCGGCAGCTGTTCGACAAGAAGTGCCGCCCGATCGTGACCTGCTTGTGGCCCGGCGGCCCGGCGCTCGTGGACCAGACGCTCGAAAGCGTCGCGGACGAGTACCGCGCCCGCGGCGTGCCACTCGAAAGCGGCGTGGACTACCTGGACCTCGGCTACAAGTCGGGGAACGAGGCGGTGATGGTGCTGATGGGGCAGGGAATCGCGAGGGCGTTCCCGCGCGACCTGCGCGGCCGCGAGACGCGCTCGCTGCCGATCCTGCGGGACGTGGGCGACTATTCGAGCATTCCGCTGCTGGTCAGCATCTCGGGCGGCTATCCCGGCACGAAGGAGTGGGTGCAGCAGGTCAACGCGCGATTCCACCTGCCGATGGTCTCCGGCTGCACGGCGGTGAGCGCGCCCGAGTACTACCCGTACCTTCAGTCCGGCCAGCTGCGCGGCCTGCTCGGCGGCATGGCCGGCGCGGCGGAGTACGAAAAGTTGCGCGGCGAAAAGGGCTCCGCGACCCGGGGCATGGACGCGCAGTCGCTGGCGCACGTGTTCATCGCCCTGTGCATCGTGCTCGGCAACGTCGTCCAGTGGCGGCGCGGGACGGGGGGGCGTTCATGATCGTGTCCCACGACCTCGGTGTCTGGCTGGCGGCGCTGCTCACGCTGTTCATCTTCTCGTTCCTCTACCGCGACAATCCGCTCTACAAGTTCGCCGAGCACCTGTTCGTCGGCGTCTCCGCCGGCTACTACGTCGTGATCAACTACTGGACGGTGATCGATTCGAACCTGATCCAGCCGCTGCGGGCGGCGTTCGGCGGACATCCGGAGGGCGGCCCGTGGCACGCGAGTCTCGGGGATTACCGCGGCTGGCTCGTCCTTCCCGGTATTCTCGGCGTGCTGCTGCTGACGCGCATGATCGGCAGGATCAGCTGGGCCTCGCGCTGGGCGCTGGCCGTCATCATCGGCGTGTACGCGGGCCTGAAGACCACGGGCTTCGCGCAGGGCGACCTGGTCGCGCAGGTGCAGGCCAGCCTGAACCCGCTGTTGATCCCCGGCGACCTGTGGGCGAGCTTCAACGCCCTGTTGTTCACCGTCGGTCTGCTCTCGAGCCTGCTCTACTTCTTCTACAGCCGCGAGCACCGCGGAGCGCTCGGCTGGACCTCGAAGATCGGCATCTGGTTCCTGATGGTCTCCTTCGGAGCCGGCTACGGCTACACGGTCATGTCGAGGGTGTCGCTGCTCATCGGCCGCTTCCAGTTCCTGTTCGAGGACTGGCTCCACCTTCGCTGATCGGGCCGGGTCGGGGCGCGGATTCCGACGGGCCAGGCGATGTCTCGGGGAGGCGGCATGATCCTGTGGTGCGATGGCGCGCACGCTCCGGCCGAGAACATGCGGCGCGACGCGGCTCTCCTGGCCCGCGCCGTCACGGCACCGCCCGGGGAGCCCGCGGTCCTGCGCGTGTTCCGCTTCTCGCCCGCCGGGATCACGCTCGGGGCCAACCAGCGCCCGGATCGCGAGCTCGACCTGGATCGCCTCGCCGCGGCCGGCGTTCCATGGGTCGTTCGCCCGACCGGAGGCCGGGCGATCTGGCACGACGAAGAGTGGACCTTCTCGCTCAGCGCCCGCCTGGGCCGGGGCGCCTGGGCCGCCGATGCCGCGGCCGCCTACGCGCGAACCGCGACCCTGCTGGCCGCCGCGTTCCGGTCGCTCGGGGTGCCGGCCGAGTGCTCGCCGGGCTCGCCGCGAGGCGCGGGACCGCCGCGGGCTCCGGGCGGACCGGCCGCCCCGTGCTTCGCCTCGGCGGCGCGCCACGAGCTGACGATTTCCGGCCGCAAGTTCGGCGGCATCGCGCAGCGCTTCCAGGGCGACGCCCTGCTGCAGCAGGGGAGCCTGCTGCTCGGACCGTCCCACCTGCGGATCGCGGACTGTCTGCGGCTCGCCGAGGCCGACCGCGCTCGCGTGCGGACGGCGCTGGCCGCAAGTACGGCGCACGCGGGCGCCTGGCTCGCGGCCGACACTCCGCTCCAGCGCCTCGCGGACGCGCTGGGGGCGCTGATTCCGGGCGCCGCGCACGTGCGCGGCGCGGAGGGTCTCGCGCTTCCAGGCCCGGAGGCTCCGGCCGCCCCGTGAGGAGTCCGGCGGGTTTCCGGCGCGAAGCCCGGTGGCCCGGCCACTGGATCCGGACGGGTTCCCACGCGGGCCCGGGCTTCCTATACTCGGCGCGCGCCGCGTTGCGGCGCACGACCGGAGGAAGGAGAGGACGCATGCGGCGGCTCGGCTGGTCGCTCGCGACGCTGCTGCTGGTGACACTGGCGGGCGGATGCGGTGGCCCCGTCACGCGGGAGGCCTGGGTGGACCGCGTGCCGCTGCCCGCGGACACGATGGTCACGCCGATGGCTCGCACCGGCGTTCATGGCGGCCGTTTCCGCATGGGGGTTTCCTCGGCGCCGCGGACCTTCAACCCGGTGGTGGCGAACGAGGCCTCTTCGAACGAGGTCTGCGGAAAGCTCTACACGTCGCTCACCGACGTGGACTACATCACGGGCGACGACATCGCGCTGGTGGCGAAGTCGTGGGAGTTCAGTCCCGACGAGCGCACCGTCACCTTTCACCTCCGGCACGGCCTGCGCTTCAGCGACGGACAGCCGCTCACCTCGGCCGACGTCCTGTTCAGCTTCGACGTCTACATGGACGACTCGCTGCGCTCGGCCGCGCAGGAAGCCCTGACCTGGCGGGACTCGCTCACCGGCGAGCGCCACAAGTTCAGCTACGCCGCCCCCGATTCCTACACGTTCCAGGTCACCGGCCCGCGGCCGTATTCGCTCATGCTGGCCGCGACCGGTTCGATCCGCATCCTGCCGCGACACGTGCTCGAGGCGCCGTTCCGTTCGGGTGGGTTCGCCTCCGCCTACAACATCGACACGCCCGCGGCGAAGCTGGTGACCAGCGGGCCATGGCGGCTTCGGCAGTTCGTTCCGGGCGAGAAGGTCGAGCTGGAGCGCAACCCTTACTGGTTCGGGGTGGATGCGAACGGCGGCCGGCTGCCGTATCTCGACGCCCTCGTGTACCTGGTCACGAAGGACCAGGACAACGCCGCGCTCAGGTTCGAGGCCGGCGAGATCGACGCGCTCGACAACCTGCGCCCGGCGGATTACCCGGGCCTCGAGAAGGGGCAGGCGCGCGGCGGCTACCGCCTCTACGAGCTGGGGCCGTCGTACAACACCAACTTCATGTGGTTCAACCTCAACCCTTCGCCGGGCGCGATGCCGGGGCGCCGGCCCGGCGAGCCGGCGGTGGGCGCGGTCAAGTACGCATGGTTCTCGAACGCGGACTTCCGGCGCGCGATTTCGAAAGCCATCGATCGGGACGCGTTGATCGCCGGCCCCCTGCACGGCTTCGGATACCGCAACTGGAGCACCATGACGCCCGGCAACGCGAAGTGGTTCGACTCGACGCTGGTGGGGGTGGACGACGACCCGGCCGGTGCGGCGCGCCTGCTGGTCGGGCTCGGGATGAAGGATCGTGACGGCGACGGCCAGCTCGAGGACGCGGGCGGCCACCCCGTCGCCTTCGACATCACGACCAACGCCGACAACCCGTGGCGGCAGGAAATGGTGAACCTGATCCGCGACGACCTCGCGAAGGTCGGAATTCAGGTCACGCTCGTGCCGCTCGATTTCAACACTCTGATCACCCGCTACCGTCGCGACTTCCGCTACGACGTGATGCTGCTCGGGCAGGGCTCGGCGGTGCCGGCCGATCCCGGCATGGGGCAGAACGTCTGGCGCTCCTCCGGGGCGACGCACTACTGGCGCGTCCGCTCTCCCCGGCCCGGTTCCCCCGAGGAGGCCCGCGTGGACGCGCTGATGCAGCGCGTCGTCTACACGCGCGACGTCGCGGCGCGCAAGGCCGCGTGGCACGAGCTGATGCAGATCGTCAACGACCAGTGCTGGCTGATCTGGCTGCCGATCATGGACCTGCGGATCCCGGTGCGCGACCGGTTCGCGAACGTCGCCCCGAGCCCGATGCCGCCGCGCGTGCTGTGGAACGCGGAACGCATCTTCGTCCGCCCCGGGACCGGGAGGCGCTGAGCGGGCGATGCGCGCCTTCATCGCCCGCCGTCTGCTGCAGCTGGTCCCGTTGCTGCTCGGGATCTCGGCGCTGACGTTCCTGCTGCTGCAGCTCGCGCCCGGGGACTTTCTCGCCACGATGGCGGAGAACCCGCAGGTTCCGGCGGAAGCGCTCGAGCAGATGCGGCGGGGTTTCGGCCTCGACCAGCCCTGGTACGTCCAGTACGGCCTCTACCTCAGGAACGTCTTCCTGCATTTCGACTTCGGCTACTCCTTCGCCTACCGCCTTCCCGTCTTCAGCGTGCTCGGCAAGGGAGTCCTCAACACCCTGCTGCTCGCCTCGGCGGCGATGGTCGTGACCTGGGGCCTGGCGATTCCGTTCGGCGTCCTCGCCGCCGTGCGTCAGCATCGCTGGCAGGACCGGACGCTGTCGGTGGCGGCGTTCGTCTCGTTGTCGGTGCCCGAGCTGCTCTCCGGCATGCTCCTGCTCATGCTCGCGGCGAACACCGGCTGGTTTCCCGTCGGCAACATGCACTCGGACGACGCGGCGGACCTGGGAGCGATCGCGCGCGCCCTGGACGTGGCGCGGCACCTCGTCCTGCCGGCGCTGGTCGTCGGGCTGGTTCCGTTCGCGAGCCGCATGCGGCAGATGCGCGCGAGCCTGCTCGACGTGCTGAAACTCGACTACGTGACGACGGCGCGGGCCAAGGGACTGTCCGAATCGCGGGTGGTGACCCACCACGCCCTGCGCAACGCCCTGAACCCGATGATCACCCTGTTCGGCTTCACGCTCGGCTCGCTGCTCTCCGGTTCGTTCGTCGCCGAGACCATCTTCTCGTGGCCCGGAATCGGGACGATCACGCTGGAAGCCATCCGCACCGAGGACCAGTACCTCGTGATGGGCGCGGTGCTGTTGGCCGCGACGGTGCTGGTGCTGGGCAACCTCGCCGCCGACCTGCTGCTGGCGGCGGCGGACCCGAGGATCTCTCATGACTGAGGTCGCGCACGTGGGGGGGCCGGAGGTCCGGGTGGCCCCGCGGTCGCGCGCCTGGCACCGGTTCCGGAGCAGCCCGCTGTCGGTGGCGGGCATGGGCCTGCTGGCGCTGCTCTACGCGGCGGCGTTGCTGGCGCCGTTCCTCGCCCCGTACGGCGAGAACGAGGTGGATCGCGGGCGCTTCTACCATCCGCCGACCCCGGTGCGGTGGATGGACGGGGCCGGCCGGTTCCATCCGGGAGGCTTCGTCCGGGCGACGGTCGCGGACGCCGCGTCTCCCGGAGGGTTCCGCGAGGACCCTGAGCGCGTGGTGCCGCTGCGCTGGTTCGCGCGGGGCGCGTCCTATCGCTGGCTCGGCCTGTTCGCCACCGACCGCCACCTGTTCGGCGTGGACGCGCCCGACCGGGTCTACCTGCTCGGCGCGGACCGGCAGGGGCGCGACCTCCTCTCGCGCGCGCTGTTCGGCGCGCAGGTCTCCTTGACCGTCGGCCTGCTGGGCATCCTGATCTCGTTCTCGATCGGACTGCTCCTGGGTGCGATCTCGGGCTACTTCGGTGGCTGGCCGGACGAGGTCCTGATGCGCTTCACCGAACTGGTGCTGAGCATTCCGGCGCTGTACCTGATCGTCGCGATGCGCGGCGCCTTCCCGACGCACCTGTCCAGCCGCGAAGTCTACCTGGGCATCGTGCTGGTGCTCGCGCTCCTCGGCTGGGCGGCCCTGGCGCGCGTCATTCGCGGCATGGTGCTGGGGCTGCGGCGCGCGGAGTTCGTGCTCGCCGCCGAAGCGCTCGGCGCCGGCAGGCTGCGGATCATCGTCCGTCACATCCTGCCCAACACCGCCTCGTTCGTGATCGTCGCCGCGACCGTGGCCGTGCCCGGCTACATCCTCGGCGAGGTGTTCCTGTCGTTCCTCGGCATGGGCGTGCAGGAGCCGGCGGCCTCGTGGGGCAACATGCTCGGGGACGCGCGCTCGCTGAGCGTGTTGCGCAACTCCCCGTGGATGCTGTACACGCCGGCGGTGGCGATCTTCGTCACCGTCATGGCTTTCAACCTGTTCGGCGACGGTCTGCGCGATGCACTGGACCCGCGCGGCACCAGCGGAGGACGTCCGTGAGGGAACCGCTGCTCGAGGTTCGCGACCTGCGGACGCAGTTCCACACCGAGGACGGCGTGGTTCGCGCCGTGGACGGCGTTTCGTTCACGCTGCATGCCGGCGAGACGCTGGCGGTCGTGGGGGAGTCCGGCAGCGGCAAGAGCGTGACCTCGCTCTCGATCCTGCGGCTCGTGCCCTCGCCGCCCGGCCGCATCACCGGCGGCGAGGTGCGCCTGCGCGGCAGGGACCTGCTGGCCCTTTCGGAGGCCGAGATGCGCGGCGTGCGCGGGCGCGAAATCTCGATGGTCTTCCAGGAGCCGCAGACGTCGCTCAATCCCGTCCACACCTGCGGGGCGCAGGTCGCTGAGGTGATCGAGACGCACGAGCGGCCGGGCCGCCACGAAGCCCGCGCGCGGGCGATCGAGCTGCTGCGGCGCGTCGGCATTCCGGCGCCGGAGCAGAGGGCCGACGAATATCCGCATCAGCTGTCGGGAGGCATGCGCCAGCGGGTGATGATCGCGATGGCGCTGGCCTGCCGGCCGGCGGTGCTGATCGCCGACGAGCCGACGACCGCGCTGGACGTGACGATCCAGGCGCAGATCCTCGAGCTGCTGTCCTCGCTTCGCCGCGAGTTCGGCATGGCGGTACTGCTCATCACCCACGATCTCGGCGTCGTCGCCGGGAACGCCGATCGCGTGGTGGTGATGTACGCCGGACAGGTGGTCGAATCGGCCGCGGTGCGCGATGTGTTCGCGCGGCCGCTGCACCCGTACACGGCGGGCCTGCTCGCCTCGCTTCCGCGGCTCGGCCGCAGGTCCGAGCGGCTCGCGGTGATTCCCGGCGGCGTGCCGGACCCGCTGCGCTTCCCGACGGGCTGCCGCTTCCATCCGCGCTGCCCGCTCGCCGTGGACCGCTGCCGGAGCGAGGCTCCGCCGCTCGTCGCCTTCGAGGGCGAACGCCAGTCGCGCTGCTGGCGCGGCGGGGAGATCGCCGTGGGGACCGTCGCCGCGTGGCCCGCCGCGGCGGAGTCGCCGGGAGCCGGCTCGTGAGCGGCGCCCTGCTCGAAGTCCGCGACCTCAGGATGCATTTCCCGATCCGGCGCGGTCTGTTCGGCCGCGTGCGCGGACACGTGAAGGCCGTGGACGGCGTCAGCTTCACGATCCGGCGCGGCGAGACGCTCGGCCTCGTGGGGGAGAGCGGTTGCGGAAAGACCACGACCGGCCGCGCGATCCTGCGGCTGCTGCAGCCCACCTCGGGCAGCGTGCGCTTCGACGGCGTCGAGCTGACCACCCTTCCGCGCTCCGCGTTGAGGGCGATGCGGCGGCGCATGCAGATCGTTTTCCAGGATCCCTACTCGAGTCTGAATCCGCGGCTGACCGTGGGGGACATGGTCGGCGAGGCGCTGGCGATCCACCGCCTCGCCCGCGGCGCCGCGGCCCGGGTCCGCGTCGCCGAGCTGCTGGAACTGGTGGGCCTGTCGCCCGAGCACGCCCGCCGATATCCGCACGAGTTCTCGGGCGGGCAGCGCCAGCGCATCGGCATCGCGCGCGCGCTGGCCGTGAGCCCCGAACTGCTCGTCCTCGACGAACCCGTCTCGGCGCTCGACGTTTCGATCCAGGCGCAGGTGGTGAACCTGCTCCAGGATCTGCAGCGCCGCCTCGGCCTCACGTACCTGTTCGTGGCGCACGACCTGTCGGTCGTCGAGCACGTCAGCACGCGGGTGGCGGTCATGTACCTCGGGCGCATCGTCGAGATCGCCGGCCGTGACGAGCTGTACGCCCGCCCGCTGCATCCGTACACGCAGTCGCTGCTCTCGGCGGTTCCGATTCCCGACCCCTCGCGCGAGCCGTCGCGGATCGTCCTGAAGGGCGACGTGCCGAGCCCGGCCAGGCCGCCCTCGGGCTGCGCGTTCCATCCGCGCTGCTTCCTCGCCGAGCGGATGACCGGCCGGGAGCGCTGCGCGGCCGAGACACCGCCCCTGCGCGAGGTCGCGCCCGGCCACTGGGTGGCCTGCCACTTCGCCTGACGCCGCCGGCGGGCTGGTCCGCGCTTCGCGCCCGCTGCCCCGACCGACGGGGGCTTTGCCCCAGCCGGGCCGCCCGGTGCGCGGTTCGGCGCCGCGCCCGCAACGCCGACGCGGGCGAGTCGCAACGCTCGGGCGGTCGCGAAGGCGGTGAAGCGCGGCGAATCCCGCACTCGCGTTCCCATTGGCAATCACATCCGCCCGGCCGGGGGCGCTGGCGCGACCCGGCACCGCGTTTGCAATGAGGCTCCGGTGAAGTTCGGCCGCGAGGCACCGCCGCACGAACGGACGGGTGGACCGCGCTCGAACACAAGGATTGCAGCGAAGTGTTCCCTGTTCGACTCGTGATTGGCAGTTGGTGGGCTGATCCCCCTATCGCGAGCGAAGGAGTCTACCGGACCGCACACGGTCGTTACGGGGAACTTATTGACGGGCCCTGTTGCCTGCGGCGCTATTGGCCTCCGTGCTCGACTCACGCGACCGCGACCCAGGGCCCATGAATCCGACGCCGCGCCCTCCGCTCCGGGGGCGCGGCGTTCGCGTGCGTTCCGCCCCGGGCGTTGACCGCTGCGCGGCCGGGGGTTAGCTTCCGCGCACCCGCGACGGCAGTGCTCGCCGCGGCGGCTGGTACGGAGGCGCATGGAAAGTCCTCGAGCCCGCCGGGCGCTCGGCCTGGTGGAAACACGCGGTTTCACGGCGGCCGTCGAGGCCGCCGACGCCATGGCGAAGGCGGCCCGTGTCGAGATCGTCCGCTACGAGGTGGTGCGCTCCGCGCTGGTCACGATTCTCGTTCGGGGACCCCTGGCCGAAGTCGAGGCCGCCGTGGCGGCGGGCTCGGCCCAGGGCGCGCGGGTGGGCGAGTTGCTGCGCGCCCACGTGATTCCGTCCCCGGCGCCCGATATCGAGTTCATGCTGGAACGGCGCGGCTCCTGACGGGGCTCCGCGCACGCCCGCACCGCTGGACCACACGGAGGGTGCCATGCAGGAAGAGGCTCTTGGCCTGATCGAGACCCGCGGCTTCGTCGCGATGGTCGAAGCGTCCGACGCCATGGTGAAGGCGGCGCGGGTGACGCTCGTTCACTACGAGAAGATCGGTGGCGGTTACGTGACGACCGTGGTTCGCGGCGACGTCGCCGCGGTTCGTGCCGCGACCGAGGCCGGCGCGGCGGCCGCCGCCAAGGTCGGCGAGGTCGTGTCGGTGCACGTCATTCCGCGTCCGCACGGCCAGCTCGAGGACGCGCTGCCCATCCGGCACCCCGAAACCGCGGCCAAGAAGTAGCGATGATTCTCGCGCAGGTGCTCGGCACGGTCGTGTCCACGCGCAAGGACGCCGGACTCTCCGGGCTCAAACTCATGCTCGCGCGCGAGGTGGACGGTCAGTTCAAGCCGGCCGGCAACTTCGTGGTGGCGGTGGACGCCGTGGGAGCCGGGGCGGGCGAGCTGGTGCTGGTCGCGGCCGGCTCCTCGGCGCGCCTGACCGAGGTGACGAAGGACCGGCCGGTGGACCACGTCATCTGCGGGATCGTGGACGCGGTCGAGACGGGCGGCCGTGACGTCTATCTGAAGCGCGCAGGGCTGCCGGGCTGAAGCTCATGTCCCTCGATCCGGCGCGCATCGAGTCCATCGTCGCCGAGGTGCTGGATCGCCTCGACGGCGGCGACGCCGCGGGCGGCGGCGCGCTCGGTATCCACCGCACGCTCGACGAGGCCGTGGCGGCGGCCCGCCGCTCGTTCGCGGCGTTCCGCGAGGTGCCGCTCGAGACGCGCGACCTGATCATCGCCTCGATCCGCAGGACGATGCTCGCCAGCCTCGAGACGCTTTCGAAGCTGGCGGTGAGCGAGACCGGACTCGGGCGGGTCGAGGACAAGATCCTCAAGAACCGCCTCGTCACCGAGAAGACTCCGGGCATCGAGGACCTGGTGCCGGAGGTTCGCACCGGCGACCACGGCCTGACGCTGTTCGAGCGCGCCCCCTACGGGCCGCTGGCGGTCATCACGCCGGTCACGAACCCGTCCGAGACGATCATCTGCAACGGCATCGGCATGATCGCCGGCGGCAACACCGCGGTGTTCTGCCCGCACCCGAGCGCGCGCAAGGTCTCGTCGGCGACGATCGACCTGTTCAACCGCGCCGCGCGCCGCGGCGGAGCGCCCGAGCCGCTCCTGCACTCGATCGAGGAGCCGACGATCGAGGTCGCGCAGGCCCTGCTGCGCTACCCCGGCATCCGGCTCAACGTCGTGACCGGAGGGCCGGGCGTGGTCCGGGAGGCGATGGCCTCGGGCAAGAAGTCCATCTGCGCCGGACCGGGTAACCCGCCCTCGGTCGTGGACGAGACCGCCGACCTCGAGCAGGCGGCGCGCGACCTCGTCATGGGCGCCTCGCTCGACAACAACATCATCTGCACGGACGAAAAGGAGATCGTCTGCGTCTCGATCGTCGCCGACCGGCTGAAGGAAGCGATGGGCCGCGCCGGCGCGATCGTGCTGCCGCCGCACCAGGTCGAGACGCTGCGCCGGCTCGTGCTCGAGTACGAGAAGGGGCCGCGCAAGCACGCCGGTGTGAACAAGAAGTACGTGGGCAGGAACGTGGACGTGATCCTGCGCGAAGCCGGCATCTCCTGCGATCCCTCGCGCCGGCTGGCGTTGTGCGAGGTGGACGGCGACCATCCGTTCCTGTGGACCGAACTGATGATGCCGGTGCTGCCGCTGGTCCGCGTGCGCAACGTGGACGAGGCGATCGAGTTCGCCGTCGAGGTCGAGCACGGCTTCCGGCACACGGCCTCGATGCACTCGCGCAACATCGACAAGCTCTCGAAGATGGCGCGCGCCTGCGACTGCTCCATCTTCGTCAAGAACGGCCCGAACGCCTCGGGGCTCGGCTGGAACGGCGAAGGTCCGACCAGTTTCACCATCGCGAGCCCGACCGGCGAGGGCATGACCACGGCGCGCAGCTTCACGCGGCTGCGCCGCTGCAGCCTCGTGGACCGGTTCCGGATCGTATGAACCCCGTCGCCATCGCCGCGGTCGAGACCTCGAGCATCGCCCAGGGCGTGGTCACGGCCGACGGCATGCTCAAGCGGGCCGAGGTCGAACTGCTGCAGTCCACGACGCTGAGCCCGGGCCGCTACTGGGTGCTGATCGGCGGCGAGGTGGCGGCGGTGCGCTCGGCGCACGGGCGCGGCGTCGAACTGGCCGCCGAGACGCTGCTCGACCAGCTGTTCCTGCCGCAGCTGCACGCCGGGGTGCTTCCCGCCCTGCGGGGAGTCGTGCCGACGGGGCTCGAGGATTCCCTGGGCCTGCTCGAAACCCTGACCGCGGCCTCGGCGATCGTCGCGGCCGACGTCGCGGCCAAGGCGGCGAACGTGACGATCCGCGACCTTCGCCTCGCGAACGGCATCGGTGGCAAGGGCGTGGTGACGCTGTCGGGCGCGGTGAGCGACGTCCAGGCGGCGGTGGAGGCGGGGCGCGCCGACGCGCTGCGCCGCGGCCTGCTCGCCCGCGCCGTCGTCATCCCGCGGCTCGATCCGCAGTTGCGCGGCCGGCTGGGCGGATGAACTTCGCGCGCGTCACCGGCACGGTGGTCTGCACCGAGAAGGTCGGGGCCTGGCGCGGCGCGCGGCTGCTGCTGCTCGAACCCTGCGATTCCGGCGGAGCGTCCGTCGGAGCGCGGCCTCTCGCGGCGGTGGATCTGGTCTCGGCGGCGCCGGGGCAGCTGGTCTTCTACGTGCGAGGACGCGAGGCGGCGGTGGCGCTGCAGGATCCGGAGAACCCGGCCGACGCCGCGATCGTCGGGATCGTGGATTCGGTCCGCGAGGCTCGCTGATGTTCCTCGCGCGCGTCGTGGGCGAGGTCGTGGCCACGGTCAAGCACGCGCACCTGTCCGCGCAGCGCCTGCTGCTCGTTCGACCGGAGCAAACTCCCGGCCGGCCCCAGCCGGCGACCGTCATCGCCGTGGACACGGTGGACGCCGGTCCCGGCGACCGCGTGCTCGTGGCCGACGAGGGAAACGCCGCGGCGCAGGTGCTCGGCAAGCCGCGCGGCCCGGTGCGCACCGTGATCGTCGGGGTCGTGGACGAGACGGACCTGCCGACCTGAGGGCGGCCGCGGAGTTCCGGCTTTACCGCGGGGCGGCTTCCCGCGTATTTTCTGGACCGTGTTTCGCGGAGGTCGCGTGCCGCTTTACGAGTACCGCTGCGCGGCGTGCAGTCATCGCTTCGAGTCGCTGCTGGATCGCTGGGATTCACCGGCGCCGCCGTGCCCGCACTGCGGGGAATCGTCCGTCCGGCGCCAATGGAGTGTCTTCGCCGTCGGAACCGCCCCGGAAAACCTTCCCACGTCCCCTCCGCGCGCCGCGGCCGGGGCGTGCCGGTCTTCCGGATGCGCGTGCCGTCCGGCATCGAACTGAACTCGTCGAGGTTCTTCAGGGGGAGCCCACATGACGAAGGCGGATCTGGTCGAGGAGATCGCGCAGCAGAGCGGCATCTCGCGTGCCCACGCGGCGATCATCGTCGATGGCCTGCTCGACGCGGTGTGCCGCGCGTTGAGCGAGGGGAAGCATCTCGAAATCCGCGGATTCGGCACGTTCAAGGTCCGCGAACGCCGCGCCCGCCGTGCCCGCAACCCCCGAAGCGGAACGGAAGTCCTGGTGCCGGCGAAGCTCGTGCCCGTGTTCAAGCCCAGCCGCGAGCTCAAGGCTCTCGTGCTGGAGAGCAAACAACCGGAACAGACGGCCGCAGGCTGACGGCCGCGTCGACAAGGAGCAGGAATGGGTTCTGGAAAGAAGCGGAAGCGCAAGAAGATCGCCACCCATAAGCGTAAGAAGCGCCTGCGGAAGAACCGTCATAAGAAGCGCATCCGCTGACCGGCCCCTGCGGGACGCCGAACCGGCCCGACGCATCCTCGGCCGCGCGCACTTCGCGCGCGGCCGTTGGACATTCGACCCCGCGAGGCGCTGGCCCGGCGGCATCCGGCCGCTGGTCTGGCGCGGCGCTCACGCGCCGGAGGACGGTGACTACGTGATCGCCGAGGTGCCGCCGGACGAGCCGGCGCACCTCGTCGAGGTGCTGGGCGCGGACGACCGGCCCGAGTTCGATCCGCTGGCGATCGCCTCGCAGTACCGGCTTCGCACCCGGTTTTCCGCCGCCGTCCTCGCCGAGGCCGACGCGTGCCGCGAGCCCGGCGGCGACGAACTTCGCGGGCGCGAGGACCTGCGCGACACCCTGGTCTTCACGATCGATCCGCAGGACGCCCGGGACCACGACGACGCCCTGTCCCTCCGTCCGGCCGGGCACGGCCGGATCGAGGTCGGGATTCACATCGCCGACGTTTCCCACTACGTGCGCGAGGGTGGCGCGCTCGACGCGGAGGCGCGCGAGCGCGGCACCAGCTGCTACCTGCCCGATGGCGTCGTGCCGATGCTGCCCGAGCGCCTTTCGGCGGATCTGTGCTCGCTGCGCGAGGGCGTGGATCGGCTCGCCCTGAGCGTGTTCGCGACCTTCGAGGCCTCCGGGCTGCTGCACGGCTATCGTTTCGCGGCCACGGTCGTGCGCAGTCGCGCCGGGCTCACCTACGAGCGCGTCGAGGCGGCGCTCACGGGAGGCACGCCGTTGCCCGCGGACCTGCAGCGGGCCTGCGAGCGGCTCATGGAGCTGGCCCGCCTGCTTCGCCGGCACCGCCTCGCGGTGGGAGCGCTGGCGATCGAGTCGCCCGAGACCCGTGCGGTCGTGGACGGGCGGGGCGTCCCGCTGCGAATCGAGCGCCGGCCGCACCTCGAGAGCCACGAACTGGTCGAGGAATTCATGCTGCTCGCCAATCGCTGCGTGGGGGAAGCCGGCGCGGTGCGCGGCGCCGGGATGCTGTGGCGCGTGCACCTGCCGCCGAACGAGCGCAAGCTGGTCGAACTGGACGGGATGCTGCGCGCGCTCGGCCTGCCGCGACTCGGGCGCGCCGACGAGCCCCATCGGGCGCTGCAGGCGCTGCTCGCCGTTCCGCTCGACGATGCGCACCGCCGGGTCGTCCACCGCCTGGCGTTGCGTTCGCTGACGCGCGCCCGCTACGACGAGCGCGACTTCGGGCACTTCGGGCTCGCGGCGCGCGAGTACTGCCATTTCACCTCGCCCATCCGGCGCTACCCCGACCTGCACGTTCATCGCCGCGTGCGCGAGTGGCTGGAGCGCCGGCGCGACGGCGCCTGGGATCCGGCGGCGAACGCGGAACTCGCCGCGCGCTGCAGCGCCGCCGAACAGAACGCGACCGAGGCCGAGCGCGAGGCCGTGCGCGTGAAGGGCCTGCGCTGGCTCGAGGGGCGACTCGGGGAGCGCGCATCGGGTAGTATCTCCGGCCTCGTACCCCGAGGATTCTTCGTCGAGCTCGACGACGTGCCCGTGGACGGTTTCGTGCGCGTCGGGATGGATCTGGACGATCGGTTCGACCTCGATCCCGCGGGAGTCCGACTCGTGGGCCGGCGGACGCGCCGGCGCTTCGCGCTCGGGGATCCCGTCGAGATCGTCGTCGCGCGCGTCGACGTTCCGGCGCGCGAATGTGACTTCGCGCTCGTACCCACTGGCCCGCGGCGCGGCCGCCGCGGCGGACACAGGAGGTAAGGATGGTGGTGAAGAAAACGACCCGGCGACGGGAGCGTCGCGTCAGCCTGCGCGTGGACGCGCGGCTGAGCATGCGGGTCGAAGGGGCGCCCGACGGCGGGCCGTCGGCGCAGATCGTCACCGAGAGTCAGAACATCTCCGCGAGCGGCGTGTACTGCCTGAGCTCGCACTTCCTGCCGCCGCTCTCGAAAGTGCAGCTCACCATCGTGCTGCCGAAACTCCCCGGACGGGGACATGCGCAGGAACTGGTCAAGTGCGAAGGCATCGTCGTGCGTTGCGAGTTGCTGCCGCAGCGCAAGTCGGATCCGCGCTACCAGCTGGCGTGCATGTTCTCGGGACTGGAGCGCGCCAAGAGCGAGCTGCTCGAGGAGTTCGTGACCTGGCGCAATCTGCAGGCGCTGCGGGCCGCGCTGGCCCCGAGCCCGGCCGGCAAGAAGGCGCCGGCGCGCAAGCGGACGGCCCGCGCCGGCTCGAGCCGGACCGCGGGTTCGCGGGTCGCGGCGCCGCGGCGGACCCGCGGGGCGCAGCGCGGAACGCGATGACCCACGGCGGTCCGCTGGTCCGCGCGGGCCGCGTGCTCGGCGGCCGGTTCCGGCCGCCCGGCGACAAGTCCATCACGCATCGGGCGATGCTCTTCGGACTGCTGGCCACCGGTGAGACGCGGCTTCGCGGCGTCAACCGCGGAGAGGATTGCGGCCACACCCTGGCCGTGACCGCGGCGCTGGGCGGAGGCGTTCGCCAGGATGGCGACGAGATCGTCGTGCGCGGCACGGCGAGGGAGCCGGCCTCGGACGGACTGCGGCTGGAGTGCGGGAACTCCGGCACCACGATGCGGCTCACGACCGGCATCGTCGCCGCGCTCCGGGGCGAGTGCGTGCTCGACGGCGACGCTTCGCTCCGGCGCCGGCCCATGGCGCGAATCGCCGAGCCGCTCGGCCGCATGGGCGCGGGCGTCGTCTGCGCCGAGGGCGGGCGCCCGCCGCTGCGGGTGAGAGGCGCCGCGCTGCGCGGAATCGACTACGAAGTGCCGGTGGCGAGCGCGCAGGTCGCGACCTGCCTGCTGCTCGCCGGACTGTTCGCGGACGGAGCGACGCGCGTGTCGCTGCCGGGGCCGGCACGCGACCACACCGAGCGCATGCTGCCCGCCTTCGGCGTGCCGCTCGAGGTGACGCCGCGGACCGACGGCGGACGGGCGGTGCGCGTGACGCCCACGGTGCCCAGCGGCGCCGTGGTGACGGTGCCCGGGGATTTCTCGGCCGCGGCGTTCCTGCTCGCCGCCGCGGCGGCGACGCCGGGAGCGGCCGTGACCGCCGCCGGTGTCAGCCTCAACCCGACGCGCACGGGCCTGCTCGACGTGCTGGCGGAAATGGGGGCCGGGGTCGAAATCCGTGATCGCTCCGAAGCGGCCGGGGAGCCCGTCGGTGACGTGACCGTGCGAGGACCGGGCGAACTGCTTCCCTTCGACGTTCCGGCGCAGTGGGTGCCCAGGCTCGTGGACGAAGTGCCCGCCTGGGTGATCGCCGCGAGCGCGGCCCGCGGGGTTTCGCGGGTGGTCGGGGCCGCCGAGCTGCGCGGCAAGGAGAGCGACCGGATCGTCTCGCTGGTGCGCAACCTCGGACGCGTCGGAGTGACCGCCCGGGAACTGCCCGACGGCCTCGAGGTCGAGGGCGGCGTGCCCCGCGGCGGCCGGATCGAAGCGGATCTCGACCACCGTGTCGTCATGGCGTTCGCCGCGCTCGCGACACGCGCACTCGGGCCGGTGAGCTTCGACGACGTGAGCGCCGTCGCGACCTCGTATCCGGGATTCTGGAGCGACCTCGCCGCGCTCGGCGCGTCGGTCGAGAGCGCGGCGTGAGCTTCGTCGTCGCCATCGACGGGCCGTCGGCGGCCGGCAAGAGCACCACCGCGCGCGCGGTCGCGGAGCGTCTGGGTTTCCTCTACCTGGACACTGGCGCCTTCTACCGCGCGCTGGCGCTCAAGGCGCTGCGCGAGGGAGCGCACGCGGACGACGCCGAGCGACTGGGCGCCCTGGCCGCTTCGACGCGCATCGAGTTCACGGGCACGCCCTCGGCCGCGCACGTGTTTCTCGAGGGCGAGGACGTGAGCGAAGCCATTCGCACGCCCGAGGTGAGCGAAATGGCCTCGCGGGTCGCGGCGGTGCCGCAGGTTCGCCGCCAGCTCGTCCTGTGGCAGCGGGCCCTGCGCGACAAGGGCCCGCTGGTGGGCGAAGGTCGCGACCTGGGAACGGTGGTGTTCCCGGACGCCGAGGTGAAGGTCTACCTCGACGCCGACCTCGACACGCGCGCCCAGCGCCGCTGCCGGGAACTGCATTCGCGCGGGATCGCCGTGACGCTGCAGGAGGTCCGGGAGGACCTGGCGCGGCGCGACGAGCGCGACCGCACGCGCGCGGACAGTCCGCTGCGCGCGGCCGAGGGCGCCCGCGTGGTGGACACTTCGGGCATGGAGCTCGAGCAGCAGGTGAAGGCGGTGCTGGACCTCGTCACCGGCCGGCCGGATTGCCCGGGCGGCCCCGGGACGGGGTAGCGGCCCCTGGCGTTGGGCCGGTGCGGTCCGGCCGCGTCGGAACGGGTCCGGCCGGGGGCACCCCACGGGTTAGGAGATTTCTTGGGTCTGCTCTATAGTGCCACGCGGTTCTTGCTGGAAGGCCTCGTCAGGGTCGCCAGCGGCATGGAGGTGCGGGGGCGGGAGAACATCCCGCGTTCGGGCGGACTGATCGTCGCCTCGAACCACGTCTCGTTCCTCGATCCGCCGCTGGTCGGCATCGCCGCGGTCCGGGAGCTGCACTTCCTCGCCAAGGAGGAACTGTTCCGCCCGCCCGTGTTCGGTTGGCTCATCCGCACCTACAACGCCATTCCCATCCGGCGCGGCGTCGCGGACCTGAGCGGACTGTCGAAGGCCCAGGACGTTCTCCGGGGTGGAAAAGCGCTCATCATGTTCCCGGAGGGCAGCCGGATGCGGGACGGCGAGCTGCATCCCGCCCGCCCCGGAGTCGGAATGCTTGCGGTCGGCACGGACGCGCGGATCGTTCCCTGTTACATCTCGGGCAGTGACCGGCCGGGAGGATGGCTCACCCGGCGGTCGAAGTTGTGCGTCGGGTTCGGCCCGGCGCGCAGCTGGCAGGAACTGGCGGGCCCCGGGTCGGACCTCGCACCCGGCCGGGCGCTTTACCAGCGGATCGGCGACGGTCTGATGCGGGAGATCGCCGAGATCCGGAATCGCCAGCGACACACGGCTTCACGCGGACCGGCCTAGCGCCGGTTCCCCATTCCATATCGCAGGAGGCTTCTGTCCCCATGCTGGAAACCACGGAACACACCCCCAACCCCGCGCCGGTCCGGCGGGCACCGCCGCTGCCGCTCGTCCCGATCAACTATGAGGACGAAGAGGAACTCACCCTCGAACAGCGGCAGGAAATGTTCGGGCAGTACGAAGAGTCCATGCGCTCCATCGGCGAGGGCGAGATCGTGCGCGGCACGGTCCTGTCCATCGACGACAAGGACGTGCTGGTGGACGTCGGCTTCAAGAGCGAGGGCATCATCTCGCTCAGCGAGTTCCCCGACCCGTCCGCCATCAAGGTCGGAGACATCCTCGAGGTCTTCCTCGAGAAGATGGAGAACCAGGACGGACTGGTCGTGCTCTCGAAGCAGCGCGCCGACTTCGTGCGCGTCTGGGATCGCGTGAAGGAGGCCCACGACAACGGCCAGGTGGTCGAGGGTAGGCTCATTCGCAAGATCAAGGGCGGTGTGGTGGTGGACCTGTACGGGGTCGAGGCGTTCCTGCCCGGCTCGCAGATCGCTCTGCGCCAGGTCCAGAACGTGGACGCCCTGCTGGGGCAGGCGGTCTCCGTCAAGATCATCAAGCTCAACAAGCGCCGCCGGAACATCGTCGTCTCGCGCCGCGCCGTGCTCGAGGAGGAGCGCGACCGGATGAAGGCGACCATCCTCAAGGATCTGGCGAAGGATCAGATCCGCGAAGGCGTGGTCAAGAACATCACCGACTTCGGCGCGTTCGTGGACCTCGGCGGCATCGACGGCCTGCTGCACATCACGGACATGTCGTGGGGCCGCGTCGGTCACCCGAGCGAACTGGTCAAGATCGGCGACAAGGTGCGCGTCAAGGTGCTGAACTTCGACCCCGAGAAGGAGCGGATTTCCCTCGGCCTGAAGCAGCTCGACGCCTATCCGTGGGAAGGCGTGGACGAGAAGTACAAGGTGGGCGATCGCATCAAGGGCAAGGTCGTCTCGATCACCGACTACGGCGCGTTCGTCGAGCTGGAGAAGGGCATCGAGGGGCTGATCCACGTGTCCGAGATGTCGTGGACGCGCCACGTGCGCCACCCCTCCAAGGTCGTCAACATCGGCGACATGATCGAGGCCGTCGTCCTCAAGGTGGACAAGGCGAACGAGAAGATCTCGCTGGGCCTGAAGCAGGTGGAGCCGGATCCGTGGCTGACGCTCGACCTGAAGTACCCGCCCGGCATGCGCGTGAAGGGCAAGGTCCGCAACCTGACGAACTTCGGCGCCTTCGTCGAACTCGAGGAGGGGATTGACGGCCTCGTGCACGTCTCCGACATGTCGTGGACGAAGCGCGTGGCGCACCCGAGCGAGGTCCTCAAGAAGGGCGACGCGGTCGAGGTCGTGGTGCTGTCCATTGACAAGGAGCACCGCCGCATCAGCCTGGGCCTCAAGCAGGGCTCCGAGGATCCGTGGCCGATGCTGGCCGAGAAGTTCCCGGCCGGCATGGAACTGACCGGCGCGGTCAACCGGTTGTTCGACCGCGGGGCGATCGTGGACCTGGGCGAAGGCATCGAGGGCTTCATCCCGCTCTCGCAGCTGGGCATCGACGACCTCAAGCGTCCGAACGACGCCTTCGAGGTGGGCGAGAACCTGATCATGAAGGTGACGCGCGTGGACGTGCCGAACCACCGGCTCATCCTCAGCGTCAAGGCGTGGCTCACGGAGCAGGACGACATCGCCCTGGCCGAGTGGACCTCGAAGCGGAACCAGGTGCGGGCGCGCATCGCCGCCAATCCGCCCGTCGAGGACGCCTCCGCGCCGCGCTCCAAGGCCGACGACGACGTGGCCGACGAGTAGGCCCCGCCGCACGCACACGAGGCCGGCCCGCGAAAGCGGGCCGGCCTTCGTCGTCCCGGCCCGGACCGGGGGGCGGCGTCCCTCGGGGCTGGCGGGGAGTTGCCGGGCACCCTATTCTCGCCAGCCCATGCGCCTCCCGATCGCCTTCCTGCTCGTGCTTCTGGCCGCTCCCGGCGGCGCCCTCGCCGGCTCGGCCGAAGCCTGGCGCGCCCTGCCGCGGTCGCTGTCCGCCGACAGCTGTCTGCTGCGCCTTCGCGCCTGGGAGGCGGCGCCCGCCAGGGGCGTCACGATCGCGGATGCCGCGCTCGCGCTGGGCGAGCTTCACTACGCGCGCGGAGAGTATCGGCAGGCGCGTGACGCGTTCGGCCGCGCGTCCGCCCACGGCCCGGAGGGCGAACGGGGGGAAGCCCGCTACTGGATGGGGCTGTGCTCGCTCGCGCTCGGGGAGGGCGCGACCGCGAGAAGGGCCTTCGCGGACGCGGCGCGCGAAGCGTCGGCGCGTCGCGCGCTGGCCGAGCTGGGCACGGCGCAGGCGTGGGACGTCGAGCGCCGGCCCGATCGTTCGCTGGAGGTCCTGCAGGCGCTGCTCGCCGGCGATCCCGGCGAGGCCGGACCGGCGGCGCTCGAGCGCGAGGCGGCCCTGGCCGAACAGTTGCATCGCACGGACGAAGCCCGCGAGGCACGCCGGCGGCTCGCCCGCGAGTACCCGCGCAGCCTCGAGGCCACGCGCCTCGGCGCGGCCGTCACGCTCCCGGTGGGTTCCGGCCCCGTGGGGGTGCAGATCGGGGTGTTCGCCGATCGCGAACGCGCCCGGTCGCTGTCCGCGCAGGCGAAGAAGGCGGGGTTCGCGGGCGTGCAGGTGATCGAACGGCGCGGCGAGGGGGCACGGCCGACGCTGTGGGTCGTGCGCCTCGGCAGCTATGCGACGCGCGAGGAGGCGGAGTCCGCCGGAGAGCGGGCGCAGGCCACGCTCGGCGTCGGCTGGCAGGTGATGGCGCCGTGACGCACGCGACCGGAGTCCCCGCGACGGCGGCGCGAACGACGCCGCTCATGAAGCAATACCTCGCCACCAAGGAAGGGCACCCGGACGCCTTCCTGTTCTTCCGACTCGGCGATTTCTACGAGATGTTCTTCGAGGACGCGGTTCGCGGCGCCCAGCTGCTGGGCCTGACGCTGACGTCGCGCAACAAGCAGGATCCCGAGCCGATCCCGATGTGCGGCATCCCCTGGCATCAGCGCGACGGCTACGTCGCGCGCCTGCTGCGCCTGGGCCACAAGGTCGCGATCTGCGACCAGCTCGAGGATCCCGCGCAGGCGAAGGGCCTCGTCCAGCGCGGCGTCACGGAGGTCCTGACTCCCGGATCGGTGACGAGCGACACGTTCCTCGAGGTCGCCACGCACAACTGGCTGGCGGCGCTGTGGCCGGAGGGCGGGCGAGTCGGCGTCTGCCTCGCCGACGCCTCGACCGGCACGCTGCGCCTGGCGGAATCGGGCTGGGAGGAACTCTCGGGGACGCTCGGGCGCACGCCGGTCGCCGAGTGGCTGCTGCCTTCGCCGCTCGACGCCGAGGCGGCCGGGCATTGCGAGCGGCTGCTTCGCGGCCTGCCCGGTGCGCGCAGTTCGGCGCCGCGCGAGCGCTTCACCGACGGGACGGTGCCCGTCTCGCGCTGGGGAGCGCGGGTCGCCGCGCGGTTCGCGGGCGAGCCGCTGGCGCTGGCGGCGGCGGCGGGCGCGCTCGACTACCTCGACCGCACGCAGGGCGGAGCCGCGCTGCAGATGACGCGTCCGGAGCGCTGGAGCGGCGACCCGGTGCTGCAGTACGACGCCGCGACGGCCCGCCACCTCGAGTTGTTCGCGCCGCAGCCGGGAGGCGAGGCCCGGCACACGCTCTGGCATCACCTCGACCTGACGGTCTCGCCGCTCGGCGCCCGCCGGCTGCGGGGCTGGCTCGAACGGCCGCTGGCCGACCTCGCCGCCATCTCGGCCCGGCAGGAAGCCGTCGCCGCCTGGCAGGAACCCGCGGCCCCGCGCGGCTCCTTCCGCGAGGCGTTGCGGAGCATGCCCGACCTCGAGCGTCTGGCGGCCCGCATCGCCTGCGCGAAGGCGACGCCCCGCGATCTCGGCGCGCTGCGCGACGCGCTCGTCCGGCTTCCGGACCTGGCGGAAGGGCTGGCCGGCTTTCCGGGCGGCGAAGCGGCGCGGGTCGCGCTCGCCGTTCCATCAGGGCTGCGCGAACAGCTCGAGCGCGCGCTGGTCGCCGAGCCCCCGCCCGTCAGCCGCGAGGGCGGGGTCCTCCGTGCGGGCTGGGACGCGGTGCGGGACGAACTCGACGATCTCGCGCATTCCGGCAAGCGCTGGATCGCCGAGCTCGAATCGGCCGAGCGCTCGCGCAGCGGCATCGCGAGCCTCAAGGTCGGCTTCAACCGCGTCTTCGGGTACTACCTCGAAGTCACGAACGCGCACCGTGAAAAGGTGCCGGCCGACTACGAACGTCGGCAGACGCTGACCCATGCGGAGCGCTACGTCACGCCGGCGCTGAAGGCGCGGGAGGCGGAGATCCTCGGCGCCGAGGAAAAGCTCCGGGCACGCGAGCACGAGCTGTTCGTCGCCCTGCGCGAGGCGTGCGCCGGACACGTTCCCGCGCTGCAGGCGGCCGCGGAGGCGCTCGGCCGGCTCGACGCGGAAGCGGCGCTCGCCGAGGTGGCGGTGCGCTACGGCTGGGTGCGGCCGCAGCTCGAGGATTCGGACCGCTTGTGCCTGGAGGCGGCGCGTCATCCGGTCGTCGAGCGGCTGCTGCCGCGCGGCGAGTTCGTGGCCAACTCCGTCCGGCTGGAGGGCGCGAGCCGGCAGGTGCTGTTGCTGACGGGGCCGAACATGGGCGGCAAGAGCACCTACCTTCGCCAGGTGGCGCTGATCGTGCTGCTGGCCCAGACCGGCTCATGGGTGCCCGCCGAGCGCGCGACGCTGGGGCTGGTGGACCGCCTGTTCACACGCGTCGGGGCGGCCGACCGCCTCGGGGCGGGTCAGTCCACCTTCATGGTCGAGATGAGCGAGACCGCGGACATCCTGCGCGGCGCCACCAGCCGCTCGCTGGTGCTGCTCGACGAGATCGGCCGCGGAACCGCGACGTACGACGGACTGGCGCTGGCCTGGGCGGTCACCGAGCACCTGCACGCGGGCTCGGGCTCCCGCCCGCGCACGATCTTCGCGACCCACTACCACGAGCTGACGCAGCTCGCCGAGACGCTGCCCCGGCTCGCCAACGTCCACGTCACGGTCAAGGAATGGGGCGAAGGCATCGTCTTCCTGCACCGGGTCGCCGAAGGAGCGGCGGACCGCTCGTACGGCATCCATGTCGCCAAGCTTGCGGGGCTCCCCGAGCCCGTGCTGGCGCGCGCCCGCGAGGTGCTGGCCGAGCTCGAAAGCGAGCGGACCGTCGAGCACCTGGAGAAGCACGCCCGCCCCGGCCGCAGGCCGGCCGCCGGGCCGGGACCGCTGCCGCTTTTCGACTCGGTGGTCGGGCCGGCGGCGCCGTCCGGGCACGACCTGCTTGCCGCGCTGCGCCGGGCGGATCCCGACGGGATGACGCCGCTGGAGGCGCTGCGGACGCTCGCGGAGTGGAAGCAGCGCTTCGCGCCCGGACCCCCGGACACCGGCGACGCCTGAAGCTCCGGCGGGTCCGGTCCGCGGTGGCCCTACGGTTTTCGGCGCGCTTCTCCGCGTCCGCGCCGGGCCGGGGGCGGCAGGTGGGTGGCGGGCTCGTGCGCGGCCGCGCCGCCCGCGGGCTCGCCGATCGTCACCAGCGCGGCGAGGGCCGCCGCGGGCGCGGCGACGCGCGCCGCCGGCGATGCGGCGCGGTGGGCGAGCAGGCGTCGCCAGTGCGCCGGGCGCTTCGCGGCCAGCCAGCGCTCGAACTCGCCGGCGTCGTGGAACCACGCGACCACGTCCGACAGCGGGGCGCGGCGCTCGCAGTGACGCGGGTCGTATTCGCGACACAGCACCGGATGCCGGCCGTGGATGCGGCAACGCCCGCTCTCGTCCAGTTGCCGGCAGCGGGTGGCGATGTGCAGGTACCAGCGTTCGGGCCGCTCGACGTAGAGCTCGAGGTTTTCGTGGTGGAGCACCCAGATCCACTGGTCGTACTCCCACGGGGCGCGCGGGGCGTCCACCTCGATGCAGACGGTGACGCAGCAGCGCGTGCAGCCCGCGCACCATTGCGCGTTCTCGTCCGCCCCCAGCTCGGCCGCGGCCCGGGGGTCGTTCAGCAGCTCTGCGTCGGAAGTCGCCATCCGCGGGATCAGTCCGAGCCGTCGAGCACGTCGAGGCAGTTCTCGTACCGGCCGAAGGAAGGCATCAGGTAGACGCCGTTCGCGGAGCCGCGGCACTGGCGCAGCAGTTCACGCGCCAGCTCGACGCCGACCTGCTGCCCCGAGTTCCCGGCCTCGTGCATGCGCCCGCGGATCCAGTCGGGAACCTGGATGCCCGGGACTTCGTTGTGCAGGAACTCGGCGTGGCGGAAGGATTGCAGCGGCAGGATGCCGATCAGCAGCGGAATCTTCGGCGGTCCGCCGAGCCGCTCGAGGAAGCGCTCCCAGGCGGACAGCTCGTAGACCGGCTGGGTCATGACGAACTGGGCGCCGGCGTCGAGCTTGTGGCGGAAGTGCTCGAGCTCCCAGTCGAGCTTTTCCGAGGTCGGGTTGACCGCGCAGCCGATCGCGAACGCCGTCCGGCCGCCGATGGAGGTGCCCGACTCGTCGCTGCCGCGGTTCATCTTGCCGACGATGCCGATGAGTCCGACGGAGTCCGTGTCGTACACGGCCGTCATGTTCGGGTAGTCGCCGAGGCTCGGCGGATCTCCGGTCAGGCAGAGGATGTTGCGCAGGCCGAGGGCGTGCGCGCCGAGCAGGTCGCTCTGCAGGCCCATCAGGTTCCGGTCGCGGGTCGTGTAATGGAGGATCACCTCGATCTGCGGAAACAACCCGCGCACCTGCCAGGCGAGCGACATCGCGCTCATGCGGATGCGCGCCATCGGCGAATCGGCGATGTTGATGCAGTCCACGCCACGCGCGGCCATGAGCTTCGCGCCGGCGAGGACCTTGTGGGTGTTGACGCCGCGAGGCGGATCGATCTCGACGCTGACCGTGAACTTGCGGCGCATCTTCTCGAGCAGCGTCGGGACTTCGGCCGCGGCCGGCGTGGTTTCCTCGGAGGGCGGTGGCTCGAGCACCGCGACGTCCGCGCCGGAGGGCAGCTTCTCGACCGGCAGATGGGAGGCGAGCCGTTCCCGCATGGCCCGGATGTGGGCCGGTGTGGTGCCGCAGCAGCCGCCCACCAGGCGGGCGCCGGCGGCGACGGCGCGCGCCGCGAAGTCGGCGAAGTACTCGGGATGCGAGCGGTAGACGTAGCGGCCGTTCACGAGCTGCGGCAGCCCGGCGTTCGGCATGACCGAAACCGGCGTCTCGCCGGCGTCCGCCACGAGCTGCGCCAGCACCTCGAGGGCCGGCTGCGGCCCGACGCCGCAGTTGACGCCGATGACGTCGGCGCCCGCCTGGCGCAGAGCGCGGGCGACGAGCTGCGGCGTGTGCCCGTAGCGCGTCTTGCCGTCGGTTCCGAAGGTCATCTGGGCGACGATCGGCAGTTCGCGGGTCACCTCGCGCACGGCGCGAATCGCCGCGAGGATTTCGTTGAGGTCCTGGAACGTCTCGAGCACGAAGACGTCGAGACCTCCCTCGAGCAGCCCCTCGGCCTGCTCGCGGAACGCGCCCTCGGCCTCGGGCACGGTGACGCCGCCGAACGGTTCGAGCTGCCGGCCCAGCGGTCCCATGGAGCCGCCGACGAACGCCGAGGTGCCCGCGATCTCGCGCGCGTTGCGCGCCAGCTTGACGCCCTGACGGGCGACGAGCCGCGCCCTGGCCGCGAGACCGTGCGCCTCGAGGCGGAGCGGACTGGCCCCGAAGGTGTTGGTCTCGATGAGCTCCGCGCCGGCGGCGAGGTAATCGCGATGCACCGCCTCGACCAGGCCGGGCTCGGAGAGATTGAGCTCGTCGAAGCAGCGTTCGTAGGCGATCCCGCGCTCGAACAGCAGCGTGCCCATCGCGCCGTCGGCGAGCAGCGGACCCTGGGCGAGCCGGGCGAGGAAGGGTGAAGTGACCATGAGGGACGCAATCTACGGGCCGCTCCGGACGGCGGCAAGCCGCGCGCGGGCGTCCGTCGCTCCGGCCGCGTCGTTCGTGCCGGCGTTTCGGATCCGGCGCTTTCCTCTGCTATCGTGCCGCGCCGTGAACCGAACCGCGGTCGTGACCTTCCTGCTGGTCGGCCTTTCCGTCGGCGGCGCCGCGCGCGCCGCCGTTCCCGTCGTGCCCGTGCTCGCCGTCTCCGACCTCCGACCAGGGCAGGCGGCCGTGGTCCGGACGGTGTTCGAAGGCGATTCGATCGAGAGCTTCGACGCGGTCCTCGTCGGAGTGCTCCCGGGCGGCCGCGCGGACGGCGACGTGATCCTCGCGCGGGCGACGAGCCCGCGCGTGGTTCAGTCCGGCATCGCCCAGGGCATGAGCGGCTCGCCCGTGTACGTGGAAGGCAGGCTGATCGGCGCCCTCTCCAGCGGCTGGTCGTTCTCGAAGGAGCCGATCTTCGGCATCACGCCGATCGGAGACATGCTGGCGGTGCTCGACCGGCCCGAGAGCGCGAATCCGGACGGCACCTCCGGCCCCGTCGGCGTGGACCCGCAGGCGCCCTCGCCGATGTGGCGCGACTTCGCCTGGGGAGACGATTCCCGCCCGGCCGCGCCCGACGCCGCCTCGCCGCGTCCGATGCGGCCGGGCGAGCTGCCGCTTCCGCTCGCGGCGGGCGGACTCGATCCCGCGGCGCTGCCGCGGGTGCGCGAGATGTTCGCCGCCGACGGCTTCACGGTGACGCCGGGCGGGCGCGCCACGGGCAAGCCGGCGGCCAGGCCGCTCGAGCCGGGCTCCGCGGTCGCGGTGGATCTGCTGCGCGGGGATCTGAATCTTTCCGCGATCGGAACCGTGACCTACGTGGACGGGGACCGCGTCCTGATCTTCGGGCACCCGTTCTTCCAGAGCGGCGAGGTGCGCCTGCCGCTTTCGACCGCGAGCATCGTCGGCATCCTTCCCAGCCTCGCGACGTCGTTCAAGCTCGGGGTGCCGGGGACACCGGTGGGCGTGGCGACGCAGGACAGGCGTGCGGCGGTCGCCGGCCGGCTGGGCAGGCCGCCCGCATTGATGCCGTTTCGTGTCGAGGTGAACGGATCGGGCGGAAGACAGTCGTTCGCCTTCGAATGCATCGAAGACCGGGCGCTGCTGCCGCAGCTCGTCGCGGCGGCGTCCCTGAACAGCCTGCTGGAGTCCGGCGGCGACGGCGCGCAACAGAGCCTTCGCTGGCGCCTGACGGCCTGGCGAGCGGGCCGCGTGCTGCGGCTCGGCGACGTCGTCGCGGGCGATTCCCCGACGAGCGACGCGATCAACGCCATCGCGGGTCCGCTGCGCTTCCTCGCCGCGAATCCGTTCGAGCGCTGCCATTTCGACAGTCTCCGGGTTTCGCTCGAGGTGTCGCAGGGTCGCGATCAGTGGACGCTGCGCTCGGCGCGGGCGCTCGCCGCCCGCGTGCGGCCGGGCGGAAAGCTGCGCGTGAGCCTCGACCTCGAGCACTGGCGTGGCGCGCACCGGAATCTGGAGATCGAGGTGCCGGTGCCGGAGGAATTCCCGGCGGGTCGCTACACCCTGTGGCTCGGCGGGGGGGCCGAGTTCGATCGCGCCATGGCGGCGAAGCTGCCCTGGCGCTTCCGGCCCGTCTCGCTCGCGGACGCGTGGGACCGGCTGGGTTCGTTTCATTCCTCGGACGCCGTCTACTCGGCGTTCTGGGCGCGCGCGCCCGAAGTCTCGAGCGGCGGCGAGGACTATCCCGAGCTTCCGGGCTCGGCGCTCGCCGTGCTGGCTTCGCCCGAGTCCGCCGGGGATGGCGCACGCCGGGCGGACTGGGCGGTCTTTCCCGGTCCGCGAACGCCGGTTCGGGGCGTGCTCCGCGGAGATCTTTCGCTGGACGTGGTGGTGGACCGCTCGGCCCCGTGACGGGGCGGCAGGGAGACGCGATGCGCGGGAAGGTGCTGGCAGTCGGGCTGTCGGTGATGCTGCTCGCCGGGGTGTCGTCGGCGACCGAGACGCAGTGGTGGTCGCTGGACTCCCCCGGCGATTACGTCCGGTCGGAATCGCGCGGAATCGTCGTGGGCGCCGACGGCGTGCTGTCGCCGGGGCCCGAAGCGAAGGTCTGGCGCTCCGACAGCCTGAGCACGATCTGGGGGCTGGCGGCGCTCGCTGACGGATCGGTGGCCATCGCGGGCGACGGCGGGCGGATCGAGCGGTGGACCGCCGCGGGGGGAATCCGGCCGTGGGTGCGACTCGGATCCGGGCAGGTGCTGTGCCTGGCCCGCGACGGTGACGCGCTGCTCGCGGGCACCGGTCCCGAGGGCCGCGTGTACCGGATCTCGCCGAAAGGCGACACCACGCTCGTCGCCTCGACCGGCGAACGCTACGTCTGGGCGATCGTGCCCGCCGGGCGCGGGGTGCTGTGGGCCGCGACCGGCACGCGCGGCCGGCTGCTGCGCATCGAAGGCGGCCGGTCGAACGTGGTGTTCGATTCCGAGGAGAGCAACCTCGTCAGCCTGGTTTCCGACGGCCACGGCGGCGTGTATTTCGGCGGCGATTCGCAGGGGCGCATCTACCATTTCGACTCGGGCGGCGCGCTGACCACGCTGTTCGACGCGGCCGAGGACGAAATCCGCGCGCTGGCGCTCGGGTCCGACGGCACGCTGTGGGCCGCCGGGCTGAGCCTGTCGGCGGTCAGCAGCGATTCGGACGACGAGGACGCCCCCACGCCGACGCGCGGGCCGGTCAAGGGGGGACGTGCGGTCGTCTATCGTCTCTCGCCCGACAGCGCGACCGTGGCGTGGTGGACCTCGCCCCAGCCGCTCATCCACGCCCTCGCGGCTTCCGCGGCCGGCCCGCTGGTCGCGACCGGCAACCGCGCGGGAGTCTATCGCCTCGAGCGCTTCAACGGCGCCGTCCAGTTGCTCGCGCCCTCCGAAGCGCAGGTGACCGCCTTGGCGACCACCGCCGACGGCGCCGTCCTGGCCGCGACCTCGAATCCCGCGGCGCTCTGGAAGCTGGGCCCGGGCGAGGCGAAGGACGGCGAACTGCTCTCCGGCCCGCTCGATGCGAAGCGATTCGCCCGCTTCGGACGACTTCGCTGGAGCGGCGCCGGCACGGCGCGTTTCGCGACGCGCAGCGGCAACGCCGAGAACCCCGACACCACCTGGTCGCCCTGGCGCGCGGTGGAGTCCGACGCCGACGGCGGACGAATCGTCTCGCCGGCCGCGCGCTTCCTGCAGTGGAAGGTGACCCTCGGCGGCGCCGCGAGCCGGATCAGCGAGGTGTCCATCGCCTGGCGCGAGCCCAACCTGCCTCCACGCATCGACGAGATCAGCGTGGCCCCGCAGGGCCGCGGTTTTCGCGAGGGCGAGATGAGCACGCGCTCGGAGGCCGTGACGCAGACGCTCGAAGGCGGCCAGAAGATCGAGTACTCCGCGACGATGTCGTCGAACAAGCCGATCCGCGAGCTGCCCATGTGGGCGCGCGGGCTGCGGTCGCTGTCCTGGCGGGCGAGCGATCCGAACGGCGACGCGCTCAAGTTCCGCGTCGAGATCCGGCGCGAGGACGGTGGGGACTGGATCGAGATCGGCAAGGATCTCGAGGCGTCGCTGTTCACCTGGAACACGAACACGCTCCCGGACGGCCGCTACCGCCTGCGCGTGACCGCCAGCGACGCGGGCGCCAACGCGCTCGGCGAGGAGCGGTCGGGTTCGCTCGTCGGCGAGCCGTTCGCGATCGACAACACGCCGCCCTCCATCGAGGAGCTGACCGGTACGGGCGCGCGGATTCGCGGCCGGGCGGTGGACGCCGCCGGTCCTGTTTCCCGCATCGAGGTGGCGGTGGACGACGGCGAATGGCGATCGGTGACTCCGGAGGGCGGCTTCGGCGATTCGCGCAGCGAGGCGTTCGCCTGCACGCTGCCCGGCCTCGCGCCCGGAGAGCACCTCGTCAGCGTCCGGGCGATGGATCTGGCCGGCAACTCGACGACGCGGGCGATCCACGTGAAGGTGGCCGCGGCCCGCTGACGGCGGTCCGGGATCGGGCGTGTTCGAGCGCTGGCTGGAGAGACTGCGGCCCCGGGTGGACGGTGAGCGCGCCCTCGCGGCCGTGCGCGAGATCGCGAAGCACCACCGGATCCAGTCCACCCCGGGTTACGACGCCGCGGCGGACTGGCTCACGGGTGCGCTGCGCGCGGAAGGCCTGGCCGTCGAGGTCGAGCGTCCGCCGGCCGACGGGCGGACGCGATTTCTCGGCTGTCCCCTGCCGGAGGGCTGGGACTGCGAACGGGCGACCGCGACGCTGCAGGGTGCGCGCGGGCCCGAGCCGCTCGCGGACTTCTCGCGGCGACCGCTGTCGCTGGTCCAGCGCAGCGAGTCCGGCCACGGCCGGTTTCCGCTCGTCGCGGCCGGTGAGGGGGTGAGGCCGTCCGACTACGATGGCCTCGACGTGAGGGGACGAGTGGTTCTCGTTCACGGGGCCGTGCAACGGGCGCACGCGCTCGCGGTCGTCGAACGCGGGGCCGCGGGTCTCATCTGTGACGGCCGGCGACTGCAACCTCCGGTTCGAACCGACGGGCACGATCGCGAATCGCTCGCCTACACGTCGTTCTGGTGGCTGGCCGACGAGCCGCGGGGCTGGGGATTCGTCGTCAGCCCGGCGCGCGGCGCGGAGCTGCGCGCCCGCCTGGCCGCGAACGAAGCGCTCGCGGTCGAGGCCGAAGTGGTGGCTCGCCGCTTCGCCACGACCGCGCCGCTCGTCAGCGCGACCATCCGCGGCACGCTGGCCGGCGAAGTGCTGGTCCTGGCGCACCTCTGCCACCCGCGTCCCGGCGCCAACGACAACGCCTCCGGCGTCGCCGCGGCCCTCGAGGCGGCGCGGGCCCTCGCCGGACTGGCCCGCGAACGCGCTCTCGGCGAGCCGATGCGCACGATCCGCTTCCTGTGGATGCCGGAGTTCACCGGCACCTACGCGTGGCTCGCCGGTGATCCGGGTCGCGCCGCCCGCACGGTGGCCGCGCTCAACCTCGACATGGTGGGCGAGTCGCAGGCCGCGTGCGGGAGCACCCAGCTGCTCGAACGCTCGCCGCATTTCGCCGCCGCCTTCACCGACGAGCTGGTCGCCCGCATCCGGCACGCCTCCCAGGACTGGGTCCCGGGCTTCTCGGGCGCGGGGCACTATTCGCTCACGCGCATGGCGGAGGTGCCGTATTCGGGAGGCAGCGATCACACCGTGTGGAGCGACCCGGCGGTCGGAGTTCCCTGCCCGCTGCTCATCCAGTGGCCCGACCGCTACTACCATTCGGACCTCGACACGCCGGAGCGTTGCGATCCCGCGTCGCTCGGGCACGCGGCGCGCGTCGCGGCGGTCTACGCCGCGACCCTCGCCTGCGCGGACGCGGACGACGTGCGCCGGCTGATCACGTCCACCGCCCGCGCGGCGAGGCGCCGGTTGCTCTCCGCGCTCGATGCGCCGGAGCCCGGGGTGGCGGCGGAGGCGGAACTCCTGCGGGGGCAGATGGCGCTGGCCAGTGTGGCGCGCCTCGCGTGCCCGCCCGCCCCGGGAGCGGCACCGGCGGCCTTCGCGGGCGGGATCGCCTCGGCGCTCGAGCGCGGGCTGCCACTCGCGGCGGAGGAACTCGAAGGGTTTTTCGAGTCGGAAATCCGCTCCGCGCTGCCGGCGGTGAAACCGGCGGGCAGGGATCGCGACCCGCGCGTGCCCCTGCGGATCCAGCGCTCGCCGCTGGTGCCCATGCGGTCGCTGCAGCCGGGCCTGGACGGAGCGGACGAGCCGCTCAGGCAGGCGTGGATCGCGGTGGACGAGTGGATGCCGGGCGGAAGCACGGGTGTGGATCTCGCATGGTTCGCGTGCGACGGGCGGCGCACCGTCGGAGAGATCGCCGGGCTGCTGCGCGCCGAAGGATGCGCGGCCGGCGAAGCGGCGGTGGCGCGGCTGTTCGAGGTCACCTCGGCGCTCGGAGCGAGCGCCTGGGCGGATCAGGACGGGTGACGCGCTTCGCCGGCCCGTGCTTCGCGGGTTCGTGCTCCGGCGCCTGGCGCGCTACTTCGGCGTCGCCGGCCGGACGGTCTTCGCCGCGCGACGGGCGGCCGGCTTCGGGGCCGGCTCGAGTCGGGCGTGCCGGATCAGGGCCAGCTGTTGCGGATTGGGCCCCGAGATCGTGCGGGCGATGCCGGGCGTGTTCGCGAGCGCGGCGATCCGGTCCACGGTGGACATCCCGGAGATCACCCTGCCGAACACGGTGTAGCCGCCGCGATCGAGGTCCGGACGGTCGGCAAGGCAGATGAAGAACTGCGACCCGTTCGAGTCCTTCGCCGGGTTGACCGCGTCGGGCATGCGCGCCATGGCGACGGCGCCGCGCACATGCGGCAGGCCGATTTCCGCCGGCACGGTCCAGCCCGGTCCTCCCTGACCGTCGTTGAACGGGTCCGCGTCGCGTGAGTTGGGATCCCCGCCCTGAATCATGAAGCCCGGGATCACCCGGTGGAAGTACGTGCTGTCGTAGAAGCCCCGGGCCACGAGCGAGCGGAAGTTCGCGACCGTCTTCGGCGCTTCGCGCGAGGCGAGGCGGATGACGACGCGCCCCTCGACCGTCTCGAGCACGACGACCGAGTCCGGTTTCGCGATGGCGGCCGCCGTGCCCGCGGCGCGGGCGGGAGTCGCCGGGCCGGACACGGGAAGCAGGAGCGCCAGCAGGAGCGGCAGGCGGAGACGCGGTGACATCGGGACTCCAGTCGGGGGTTCGGGGCAGGAGGCGTGCTGCGGTCCACGCGCCGCAAGAGGCGGATCAGGCTAGCGGGCGTGAAAAGTCCTCGTCAAGGTCCGTGCGGCCCGTGGATTGTCGTTCGGCGTGCGCGATTCGCTGTGGCTATACTCACCGGCCGCCGCGCGAGTCGCGCGCGGGCTGGCCGGTCATGGCTCGAGGGCGGCGATGCCCCACAGGCGTCCGGTTCGTCCGGAATCGCGCCGGTGGGAGAAGTACCAGAAGGGTTCACACGCGGTGCAGGCGCCGGTGTCGAAGACGGCCTCGGGCCGGACCCCGGCGGATTCCAATTGCCGCCTGGCCGCGAGCGGCAGGTCGAGGTGGGGACGGGAGTCGTCTCGCGCCTGGACGGCGGCGGAGGGAAAGCGGGAAGCGACCTCGACTCCGACTTCGTAACAGCAGGCCCGGATGCACGGGCCGATGTGGACTTGAACGTGCTCCGGCCGGCAGCCGGCGCACGCGCAGAGCGCGGAGAGGACCGCGCCGGGCATGCCGTCCGCGGTGCCGCGCCAGCCGGCGTGGGCCGAGGCGACCCCGCCCGGAGCGACGTACAGCAGCGACATGCAGTCGGCGGTCGTCACCGCCAGGGCGAGCCGGGGAACGCGCGTCACGAGCGCGTCGCACTCGGACTGGTGCCCCGGCTCCGCGACCTCCACCACGCGGACGCCGTGCACCTGGCCCGCCGTGGCGAGACGCTCGGGCGCGAGCCCGAGCGAGACGAGCAACCGGGCGCGGTTTTCGGCCACCGCGCCGGGAGAATCCCGGGTCGAGCGGCCGAGATTGAGCGAGTCGAAGGGCGGTGCGCTGATGCCGCCACGACGGGTCGAGAAGGCGAGTCGGGCGCCCGCGAGCGGGACTTCGGGGCGCCAGTGAGGGACACGGGCCGTGTCGTCGAGCTTCCACATGGTCGCGGCACGCTAGGCAGCGGTGGGCGGACGGTCAAGCGTCCGGTGAGGAGAAGCGCAAAGGTGAACGCACGTCAGTCGGTCTTGCTCGTCGCTTCAGCGGTGATCGCGGCGGTTTCGTTCGAGGCGTTCGCGCAGGGACCGGCGCCGGGCGTCGCCCCGGCCGCGGGCCCGCCCGTGGCCACCGTCGGCGGACATCCCATTTCACGCGAGGACTGGGAGCGGCGCAGCGAGCTGGCGATCGCGGAGTTCGGGAAGCGCAACTCCTCCGGAGAGCTTCCCGCCGAGTTGCGGGACCTGGTCCGTCGCCAGGTGCTCGAGAGCCAGATCCGCATCGAGCTGCTGGTCCTCGAGGCCAGGCGCACCGGCGTCACCGTTCCCGCCCAGGAAGCCGAGGCGATGCTCAAGCAGGACGCGTTCTTCAACCCCGGCGGAAGGTTCGACGAGCAGCGGTACGTCACGGTCCGGACCACCCAGGCGGATCGTTTCAACGCCGCGATCGCCTCGATCCGGGAGCAACTCGCCGCGCGCAAGCTCAACGCCCGGCTCGAGGCCCGCTTCCGACCGTCCGACGACAGCCTGCGCCGCGCCCTCGGCCGGACCCTCACGCGCGCGACCTTCGACGACCTGTCGCTGCGGCGCTCGGATTTCGACGGAAGCTACCCGGAGCCGCGCGAGCGCGACGTGCTGGACTGGTACGCGTCGCATCATGCCGAGTTCGAGCGGCCCGATCGCGCCAGCCTGACGGTCGTGTTCGTGAACTCTCCCGGGCTGTCGGATTCGATCCGCGCGCTGCCCGGAGGCGCCGAGGCCTGGACCCGGCGGATGAAGAACCTCGCCGACAGCATCCTCACCCAGGTGCAGGGTGGCGCCACGCTCGAGCAGGCCGCGGGCTTCCTCGGCCCGCGGCCCGGGACCGTGGTGACCAGCGACAACTTCCCCGGCTACTGGCGGGCCGGCGAGGACGTCAATCGCGAACTCTTCCGGCCGGGCAACGTCGGCAAGGTCCTTCCCCGCGCGCTGCCGGCCGCCGAAGGCTGGCTGGTCGTGCGGGTGGACCAGGTCACGCCGGCTCACGTCGCCCCGCTCCACGAGGTGGCGCGCGAGATTCGCGGAACGCTGCGCCGCGATCGGCGCACGAACCAGCACGAGTACGACCTCCAGGCCCTCTACGCGCGCGTGCGCGATTCGCTCGCCGCCCCCGGCTGGCGATTCCGGATCGCCGTCGCGGACACCGCCGACGAGCCGGTCGCGCCTCCGACCGACGCCGAGCTGGACCGGTACTACCGCGGGCATCTCGCGGACTACTCGGGTTTCGACAGCAGGAGCGGGGGAATCGTCTCGCGGCCCTTCGCCGAGGTGAAGGAGGAGATCCGGACGCGCTGGTACGCCGAGCGCCGCCGCATCGGCACCCGACTTCGGGCCGAGGCCGTGCTGAAGGCGTGGACCGCCGGCCGCCGCGACAACCGGGCCGAGCGCGTCGTGAAGCTGAGCGAGATCGGCCCCGTGGTTCGCGGATCGGTGCTCGATCCGGCGCCGGGAATGTCGGCGCTGTCGGACTCCGTGTGGGCGTACGCCGACCCGCGCGGCCCCGGCCTGGTCGCGAGCGGGGCGGGCTGGGTGGTCTGGCAGGCCGCGGGCCGGGTGGATCGAGCCGTCCCGAGCCTGGAGCAGGCCCGCCCGCTGCTCGTGAAGCGTCTGGCGGAGCTGAAGGAAGCGCAGGACGAGGCCGGGGCGCGGCGGCTTTTCGACGCGGATGCGGCGGCGTTCAGCGGAGGGAACACCGTCTACTTTTCCCGCTTCTCGATCACCCCGGCGCAGCCGATGGACGTGCCGCTGACGCGCGCCGAGGTCGAGCAGTACCACCGCGACCACATCGACAAGTACTCCGCGCCCGAGCTGGTCACCGCCCGGCACATTCTCGTGGCCCCGGCCAACGCCTCTCCCGAGGCGGACCGAGCGGCGCGGACGCGGGCGGAGGAACTGCTTCGCCGGGCGGAGGCGGGAGAGGACTTCGCGAAGCTGGCGCGTCAGTACTCCGACGATCCCGCCACGAAGGAAAAGGGCGGCGATCTCGGGACGTTCGGCCGCGGCACGATGCTCGACGGTTTCGAGCGGGCCGTGTTCGCGCTGTCGCCGGGCGAGTACGCGCCGCAGCCGGTGCGCACGACGCTCGGCTGGCACGTCATCTACTGCATGGACCACGTGCCCGCGGTCGTGCACAACCTCGACTGGATCTACGCCATGGTGGGCTCCGACGCGGCGCACGCCAAGGCCGCCCGCATCGCCGCGGCCCGCGCCGACAGCTTCACGCGCGTGCTGCGCGATGGCGCGCAGGCGAAGGCGGTCGCGGCGAAACTGGGATTCGAGATCAGCTCGGTGCGCAAACCCGTGGGGGAATCCTCCTCGAACGAAGGCCTGGCTGAGTACTTCCGCCGTCTCGACCATGCGAAACCGGGAGAGATCGTTCCGCGGTCCGACAGGATGCCGGGAAGCAACTTCTGGGTCACCTGGGTGGACAGCATCGGCAGGACCGGCACCCCGGGCTGGGACGAGGCGCGGACCGCGGCCATCGCCGAGTACCGGCGCGGGGCCGGCGCGCGGGCCCTCGACGCCAAGATCGCCGAGATGGACTCGCTGGGGGCCTCGGGCTGGTCGCTCGACAGCCTCGCGGCCCTGTGGGGCGGGTTGGAACGCGTGGACGATCTTCCCGCGGGGCGCGGACTCGGCGGCCTGGGTGGCGCCGCGGTGCTGGACTCGCTGCTGTTCGAGGGTCCGGGGCATCAGGCGCTGGCCGTGGGCGCCGAGAGCGGCTGGGCGCGCTTCCCCGGCGGCGCGGCGCGCGTCCGCCTGCTGGCGCGGACCGAACCCTCACGCGAACAGATGCTCGCGCGGATCGAGAACGAACGGGCCGCCGCCATCGAACGGCGGATGCAGGTGTATTTCGCGGGCCTCAAGGATCGCTGGCCGGTTCGCATCCTCGATGCGCGCATGCGAAGCGTGGCGGCGGCGCAGGCCCCGCAGCCGGAACCCGCGCGCCGCTGAACCGGCCCGCCCCGGTCACGCGCGGCCGGAGCGTGCAGTTTGCACGCTCCGGCCGATTCGCGCGCAAAGCGAAACGCGCGTCTCAGGTCCGGGGGCCGACCGGCCGATGGTAGGGTGCGTGGCACCCTCTTCACCGGACCCGGATTCCATGGCGAGCCTTTCGACCGAAACCGTGAACGCGAACCCGAAACGCGTCGTCCTCGTGGACTTCGACTGGGGCGATGCCGACCTGCTTCCGGAACTGCTCCGGCGGCCGGGCGTCGCCGTGCGGCTGGTGGCCGGCAACCACGCGCAGGATCCCGGGCTGCGGGTGGCGGAGATGTGCGGCCTGCCCCGCACGCTCGACCTCGCCGACCTGACGCGCGAAATCTTCGACCTCGCGCTGGTGGGGGAAGGCAGTTCGCGACGTTCGCAGCTCGAGAGCCTGCTGCTCGCGCTCGGGACCCCCTGCCAGACGCCGCAGGAGTTCCTGCGCGGCAAGCCCGAGGTGGCCGAGCAGCCGACCGCGATCGAGGCGCCGCTGGCGCTGCACGCGGCGGCGCTCGAGCACTCGCTCGGCGGCGGTGATTTCGACGCGCTCGTCGAACAGGCGCTTCCGGACCTGGGTGCCGACGCGCCGGTGTCGCCCCAGCCCGTCGCGCCCGTGAGCCCGCCGCGCATCCTGATCACGAGCTTCGAGGATTTCCCCTCGCACGAGGCGCGGCTTCACCTCGAGGAGGCCCTCAAGGAACTGGTGCATCGCTCCGGCGCGGGCACCGCCGAGCTGCACGCGGGGGACAGCGCTTCGTTGCAGCTGCTCGCCCAGGTCGGGCCCGAGGACAAATTGCTGCGCGGATTGGTGGACCTGGCCAACGAGATGGGGACCCCGCAGGTCATCACGCGACTGTCCGAGCCCGGCCTCGGAAAGGCCTGGGGCGCGTGGCCGTTCCGCACGTCCCAGCGACGGGGGGTGCTCGCGGCGGCGTCCCTCGATCCCGGCGCGGGTTGGGCCGAGTGGCAGAAGATGGTGGACGAGCTGCGCTCCTCGTGGGACGAGCAGGACCGGGAGCGGGCCGGCGCGTCCTTCCCGTTCACGCCCCTGCGCTCCTCCGGCTGGCTCGAGGTCGAGGAGTTCGGCGCGCGGATCGAGCTCGCGCTGGAACGGAATCGGCACGACCGGATGCGATTCGAGCTGCACCGCCTGGACTTCCCGGACGCTCCAGTCGCGGTCGAGTCGCTGTGTGGCTGGCTTCCCGGCCAGATTCGCGACACGGACTGCATCTGCCGGCCGGCCGCGGGCAGCGTGCTGATGCTGAACGCCGGACCCGCCGAAGGCTTCATCTACCTGCGCCGGCGATTGCTGGCGCTGTGGGACACCGCCTGGCGCGATTCCGGCGCGGCTCCTCCGGCGCCCGCCCTCGTGGACCAGCACGTCGCGATGGCCGGACCCGAGGACGCCGAGGCGTTTCTCGCCGCCGCCGGCGCCTGGCTCACCCGGCGCTGAGCCGGACCACTCGAGACACGCCCTTCACGGTGAGCGGCCCCGCTTGACCCTGCCCGGCGGGGCGGGGCACTGTCCGCGCCTTCCACTGGAGGACGCGTGCTTCGCCCCATTCGCCGGCTTCCCGAGTCCACGGCTTCGCGCATCGCCGCGGGCGAGGTCATCGAACGGCCTCTCTCGGCACTGAAGGAGGTGCTCGAGAACGCGCTCGACGCGGGCGGACGCCGCATCGAGGTCCGCGTCGAAGGATCTCTGGACCGCGGGTTCGTCGTGGCCGACGACGGCGCGGGCATCGCCCCGGCCGAACTCGAACTGGCGCTCGAGCGGCATGCGACCAGCAAGCTGGGGACGATCGAGGACCTCGACCGGCTCGCGACGCTGGGATTCCGCGGCGAGGCGCTTCCGAGCATCGCCGCGGTCAGCCGGCTGCGCCTGGTCTCGCGTCTCCCCGACGCCGAAGCAGCCGCGTTCGTCGAGGTCGAGGGAGGGCGGGTGACGGGTCGCGGCGCGATCGCACGCTCGCCCGGCACGACGGTCGAAGTCCGGGACCTGTTCTTCAACACGCCTGCAAGGCGCAAGTTCCTCAACACCGCCGGCGGCGAACTGCGTGCCGCGCTGCGGATGATCGAGGGTTACGCGCTGGCGCGTCCGGACGTCGGCCTGCGCATGCTGGTGGACGGCAAGGAGCGCTTCGAGTGGGGCGCGGTGGGCAGCCGGCGCGAGCGGGCGGCGCAGATCTGGGGCGCCCGGCACGCGGAGCAGCTCGTCGAGGCGCACGGCGAGCGTGCGGGAGTCTCGGTGTACGCGCTGCTGGGTCTGCCCGAGCATGCCCGCTCGACCCGCGAGGGCCAGGTGTTCCTCGTCAACGGGCGCTGGATCCAGAACGCGGCGCTTTCCCAGGCGCTCCGGCACGCCTACGGGAACCTGCTGCCCGGAGGCCGATTTCCCGGCGCCATCCTGTGGGTGGAGGTTCCGGCGGAGCGGCTCGACGTGAACGTCCACCCGACCAAGCGCGAAGTGCGCTTCGCGGACGACGACGCGGTCTTCTCGCTCGTGGCCGCGACCTGCGCCCAGCCGCTCTCGAAGCTGTATCCGCCCTTCACGGTCGTGGCCGGTCGCGGCTCCGAGACGCCGCAGCCGGCCTGGGCGGAGCGCGTGCGGGAGACGCCGCCCGCCGACGAGTCCCAGCTCGGGCTCGGCCTGCCGGCGGGGGAGGCCGCCGCGGCCGCGGCCGCCTCCGCGAACGGACCGGCGGCGGCCGGGGCTCCCGAGCCCGAACTCTGGCAGCTCCACCGCACGTACATCCTCGCGCCGGTCCGTGGCGGACTCGTCATCATCGATCAGCACGCGGCCCACGAACGCATTCTCTACGAACTGGCGCGCGCGAAGCTCGAGGGCCGCGAGGGCGCCGCGCAGCGGCTGCTGTTCCCGGCGCTCGTGGACCTGACGCACGCGCAATTCGAGATGCTGCTCGAGTCCGGCGAGCAGTTGCGTCTTCTCGGCTGGGATCTCTCGCCGCTCGGGCCCCCTTCGGTCGTCATCCAGGGCGTCCCCGCTGGGCTGCGGATCGAACATCCCGGGCTGCTTCTGCAGGATCTGCTCGACGGCGTCGCCGACGGCGCGCTTCCGCACCAGCATCACGGCGGACCGGCGCTGGCGCAGGACGATCTCATCGAACGGCTCGCCCGCTCGCACGCGTGCCATGCGGCGATCAAGGCGGGGGATCCGCTCTCGGTCGAGGACATGCGCTCCCTGGTGGACCAGCTCTTCGCCACGGAGCGGCCGCACGGCGACCCGCACGGCCGCCCGACGTTCGTGCGGATGGAACTGGAGGATCTCCATCGTCGTTTCGGCAGGTCGTGAGCGCTTCGCAGCGCACGCTGGTCGCCGTGGTCGGCGCCACGGCGACGGGCAAGAGCGAACTCGGCGAGGCGCTGGCGCGGACGCTGGGCGGCGAAGTCGTGTGCGCCGACGCGAGGCAGGTGTTCGGCGAGATGGAGCTGGGGACGGGCAAGCCCTCGCCGGCCGAGCGCGCGGCCGCGCCGCACCATCTGTTCGACGCCCTGCGGCTCGAGCAGCGGCCGAGCGCCGGGTGGTACGCGCGCGCCGCCCGCGAGACCTGCGAGCGGCTGTTCGCGAGCGGCGTCCTTCCGGTGCTGGTGGGCGGCTCGGGGCTGTACCTGCGCGCGCTGCTCGAGGGTCTGCACCCCGAGCCGCCGCACGACCCCGGGGTGCGCGAGCGATTGCGGGCGGAACTGGAGCGCGTCGGGCCCGAGGTGCTGCACGCGCGGCTCGTGCGCGTGGATCCGGCGAGCGCGGCCCGGATCGCCCCGCGTGACCGCCAGCGCGTCACGCGCGCGCTGGAAGTGTTCGAGGCCAGCGGACGCGCGTTTTCCGACTGGCATGCGGAGGTTTCCCGGGAGGCCCTGAACGCCGACGTTCGAGTGCTCAAGCTGACCTGCGAGGCGCGCCTTCTCGGCGGGCGCATCGAGCGCCGCACCGCCGCGATGTTCGAACAGGGGCTGGTCGAGGAAACGCGCCGGCTCGAAGCCCGCGGTCGTGGCGAAGCGTTGCGCGCCCTGCGCGCGATCGGCTACGACGAGGCGCTGGAACTGCTCGCCGGCCGCCTCGATCGCGCGGCCGCCGAGGCGCGGACGAACCTGCGCACGAGGCAACTGGCCAAGCGCCAGCGCACCTGGTTCCGGCATCAGCTCGAGGCCGCGCGGCTCCCGGCGCGGGCGGTCTGGGATCGAACGGCGCTCGCCGAGGCGCTCACCGCGCTGCGGTTGACACCCCGACGAGGGCTCCCGTAGCTTGCGCGGTTGCCAGTCCACCCGACGGACACGCGGGCATAGCTCAGTTGGTAGAGCGCGAGCTTCCCAAGCTTGAGGTCGCGGGTTCGAACCCCGTTGCCCGCTCCAGTAGTTGCGGCACGCGCGGCGCGCCGGCCCTGCGGGGCGGCGCGCCCTTTCCATGAACCCGGTTCCGAATCATGTCCGCTCCCGTCGTCGCCATCATCGGCCGGCCGAACGTCGGCAAGTCCACGCTCTTCAACCGCATCATCGGGGAGCGCCGGGCGGTCGTGCACGACCGCCCCGGTGTGACGCGGGACCGCAACGCGGTGCGCGCGGAGTGGAGCGGCCGGTCGTTCGTGCTGGTGGACACCGGCGGCTTTCTGCCCACCGCCTCCGAGGGACGCGACGCGGAGGTCCGGCGACAGGCGGAGGCGGCGATCGGCCTGGCGCACGCGGTGATCTTCCTGGTGGACGCGCACACGGGCGTCACCGACCTCGACCAGGCGATCGCGACGCAGTTGCGCCGGACGAACGCGCGCGCCCTGCTCGTCGTGAACAAGGTGGACGTCGCCGGCGACGCGATCGTGCACGACTTCCACCGACTGGGCCTGGGCGAGCCGCTGCCGGTCGCGGCCGAGGGCGGGCTCGGGATCGGCGATCTTCTCGACGCGGTTCTCGCCCTGCTGCCGGCCGAGCGGAGCGCGGAGGAGCAGCCGCAGGCGCGGGTCGCGATCGTCGGCCGGCCCAACGTCGGCAAGTCGTCCATCGTGAACGCGCTGCTCGGCGAGGAACGCGTGCTGGTCGAGTCCACCGCCGGCACGACCGTGGACGCCATCGACACCGACTGGGTGACGCCGCACGGCCGCTTCACGCTCGTGGACACCGCCGGTATCCGGCGGCAGTCCCTGTTCGAGGATCAGGCGGAGTTCTACGCCACCATGCGGGCGCTCAACGCGCTCGAACGCGCCGACGTGGCGTGCCTCGTCGTGGACGCCGTCGAGGGCTTCCAGAAGCAGGAGGCGCGGCTCGCGCACCACGCGCTCGACGCTGGCTGTTCGCTGCTGGTCCTGTACAACAAGTGGGACCTGCTCGAAGGCCGCGAGCAGGCGTGGAAGGACCTGTCCGCCGACCGGGCACGGCGGTTCCCGACCCTGGCCGACCTGCCGGCGCACCCGGTTTCGGCGACGGAAAGAATCCATCTCGCACGTCTGCCGGAGTACATTGCGCAGCGGGCCGAGGAGAACAACCGGCGGATCCCGACGGCGCAGCTCAACGAGTGGCTGGCGCTGGTGCAGAAGCGCCGGCAGGTTCCCAGCAACGCCTCGGGCCGCAGCCCGAAGATCTACTACCTGACGCAGACGGGGTCGGGACCGCCGACCTTCACGCTGTTCGTGAACGCACCCTCGCGCCTGAACGAGAACTATCGGCGCTACCTCTGGGGGCAGTTCGTGGAGCACTTCGGTTTTCGCGGGACGCCGCTGCGGTTCAAGGTGAAGAAGAGCGAGTAACGTGAACCCGATCCTCGCGCTGACCGCGACGTTGCTGATCGCCTACGGGGCGGGTTCGCTGCCCTTCGGGTTGTGGCTCGGGCGCTGGCTGCGTGGCGTGGATGTGCGCACGCTCGGCTCGGGGAATCTCGGCGCGACCAACGTGTACCGCTCCCTCGGGGCGCCGATCGGCATCGCCACGCTCGTCCTCGACATGGCCAAGGGCGCCCTGCCGGTCGGGCTGCTGCCGCACTCGCCGCTCGGCGCGGCCTTCCCGGGCGGGCCCGAGTGGTGCGCCATCGCGTCGGCGTTCGCCGCGGTCGCCGGCCACGTCTGGACCTTCCTCGCGGGCTTTCGCGGCGGCAAGGGCGTGGCGACCTCGGCCGGGGTGGCGCTGGCGCTTTCACCTCCCTCGTTCGGCGTGTTCGCGGCGGTGTTCCTGGCCACGCTGCTGCTGACCCGGTACGTTTCGCTGGGCTCGATGCTGGGCGCGGTGGCTTTCGCCATCGCGCTGGCGCGCTTTCTTCCCGCCGGCCCCGCCAGCCCGACGTTCGCCGTGGGCGCGCTGCTCGCTCTGCTGGTGATCGTGCGGCACAAGGACAACATCGTCCGGCTCGCGAAGGGCGAGGAACGGCGATTCCAATTCACGCGGGGGCGCTCTTGAGTTCGGTCGCGGTGCTCGGCGCGGGCTCGTGGGGCACGACGCTCGCCATTCACCTCGCGAACCTCGGACACGAAGTTCGGATCTGGGGCAACGATCGGGGCGAACTGGCCGCGCTCGATCGGGACCGCGAGAATCGTAAGTTTCTCTCTGGCATCCCGCTGCCGTCCGGCATTAAGGTGCAACCGGAGCTGGATCGGGCGCTCGAGGGCTCCGACTTCCACTTCTTCGTCGTGCCTTCGCAGGCGACGCGCGAGGTCGCGGCCGCGGTTCGCGAGCGTGTCGCGGGCGGCGTGGCCGTGTGCGCGAGCAAGGGGCTCGAACTGGGCACGCTGCAGCGTCTGTCCGTCGTGCTCTCGGAGACGCTGGGCGATGGGGCACCGGTCGCCTTCACGGGCCCCAGTCACGCCGAGGAAGTGGCGACGGGCATCCCGACCTCGATCGTGGCGGCATGCGCCGACGAGGCACGGGCGAAGGCGGTTCAGGTGCTTTGCTCCTCGCAGCGACTGCGGGTGTACACGAACGACGACGTGACGGGCTGTGAGTACGGCGGCGCGCTCAAGAACGTGATCGCCATCGCGGCCGGGATCTGTGACGGACTCGGATACGGAGACAACACGAAGGGCGCCCTGCTGACGCGGGGACTCGCCGAGATCAGCCGGCTCGGGGTCGCCCTGGGCGGCAAGCGCGAAACGTTCTTCGGCCTGACGGGCATGGGAGATCTCATCGCCACCGCGATGAGCCGCCACAGCCGCAACCGGCACGTCGGCGAGCGGCTGGGGAAGGGCGAAACTCTGGAGCAGGTGCTGGGGGCCATGGTGATGGTGGCCGAAGGAGTGACCACGGCTCGTGCCGCGCGGGACCTGGGTAGGCGGCACGGCGTGGAGATGCCGATCACGGAGCAGGTGTGCGCCATCCTCCTCGAGGGCCGGGAGCCCCGGGAAGCGATGCTGGCGCTGATGACGCGGGACCTGAAGCGCGAGAACTGAGCGCGCCGGGCGAGGAGGCGACCGTGGGTGTCCGCAGGCCGGAAACCGACGCCGACAGCAAGCTGTACCGTTCGATCAGCGAAGTGAGCGAGATGCTGGACGTGAAGCCGCACGTGCTGCGCTACTGGGAGACCCAGTTCAGCATGCTGCGGCCGAAGAAGAACCGCGCGGGCAACCGCATGTACCGGCCCGACGAGGTGAAGCTGCTGCTGCGCATTCGCGAACTGCTCTACGGCAAGCGATTCACGATCGCGGGCGCGCGTCGCACGCTGCTGGCCGAACGACGCGAGGAATCCCCGCAGGGGGAGCTGGAGTTCGCCGAAGCCGAACGCCGCATGCTGCTGTTCGAGGTGAAGGAGGGCCTGCGCGATCTGGTCACGCGCCTGCGCACGCGCGGAGGCGAGCTCCAGGGGAGCGGGACGCGCTGAAGGCGCCGATCCCGTCCTCGTCGCGCCCTGTTGCGAAACGCCGCCGGTGCCGGTACATTGCCCGCCGCTTTTCCCTCGAGGCTCACGGTCGGGGCGTAGCGCAGCCCGGTAGCGCACCTGCATGGGGTGCAGGGGGTCGCTGGTTCGAATCCAGTCGCCCCGACCACATCTTTCGAGCTCCCGCCCGCATGTTCACCGTCCTGGGCTTTCGCCTGGCCGCCTTGCTGGCGCGCCTGCTGCCGAATCCGCTGTCCGAGGGTCTCGCCGTCGCGACGGCACGCCTCGCGTTCGACTGCCGGGTGCCGGCGAGGGCGGCGCTCGAGGCGAATCTCGCGCGCCTGCTGCCCTCGTTGCCGCGCGCACGCCGGGCGCGGCTCGCACGACGCGCGTTCGAGAACTTCGCCCGGTCCTTCGCCACCTTCCTGGGCCACGGTCGCCGGCCGGGACGCCTGCGCGTCGTGGGCGCGCGGAATCTCGCCGCGGCGCGCTCCAGCGGCCGCGGGGTGATCGTCCTGTCGGCGCACCTCGGCAATTGGGAACGCGGAGCGGCCGAACTGGCGGCGCTGGGCATCCCGATCCATCTCGCCGCGCGCCCGCAGCGGCACGCTCGCCTGGAGGCGTTGTTCTCCGCACGCCGCGCCGCCGCGGGCGTCGGCCTCCTGCCCGCGGGAACCCTCCTCTCGTCGGCCAGCGGCGCGCTGAGGCGAGCGGAATGGGTGGCGCTCATGGCGGACCGCGGCACTTCGGGAACCGGGAGCGGCTCCGTGTGCGCGTGGGCGGCGGCGCTCGCCCGGCGAACCGGCGCCCTGCTCCTGCCTGCGATCCTCGTCCTCGAGCCGGGCGGCGGCCATCGGCTCGTCGTCGAGGCGCCGATCGAGGCGGGGGAATGCCGCGACGGCCAGTTCCGCCGGACGATGCGCCGCTGGCTCGAACGCTGGCCCGACCAGTGGGCCGCGTTCGAGCCGCTTCCGGGGGGACTGGCGTGAGCGTCGCACGCCGCGGAGGCCCGCCGTGTCGCTGAGGGTCGCGGCGCTCGTCCCGGCCTACCAGGCCGCGGCCCACCTGGGCGAAGTGCTGCTCGGACTGGCGGCGCTCCCCATGCGTCCGCATGTCCTCGTGGTGGACGACGGCTCGCGCGACGCGACTTCCGAGGTCGCGCGGCAGTTCGGTGCGCAGGTGCACGCTTTCGCGGCGAACCGGGGCAAGGGCCACGCGCTGCTCGCCGGGTTCCAGCGGTTGCGCGAGTTCGACGCCGTGGTGACGCTCGACGCCGACGGCCAGCACCCGCCCGGGTGCCTGCCCGCGTTCGTCGCCGCGGCCGAGGACGGCGCGGACCTCGTCCTGGGCCGCCGGGCGATCTCGTCCGACATGCCGCCGCTTCGCCGTTTCGCCAACCGGTTCAGCAGCGGATGGTGCAGCGCCATCGCCGGCCAGCCCATCCGCGACAGTCAGTGCGGCTACCGGCTCTATCGCCGTGAAGTGATCGAGCGCACGCCGGTTCGCGCGAGTCGCTACGAGGTCGAGACCGAAATGGCGGTGCGGGCGGCGCAGCGGGGATTCCGGGTCGGCGAAGTCGAGATCCCGACGGTCTACGGCGACGAGACCAGCCACCTCAGCCTCACGCGGGACGTCCCGCGCATCGTCGGCATGATGCTTCGACTATCTTTCGAGCGGTTGGCGTCGGGGAGGAGACGTTGATGCACATCCTGGTGACGAACGACGACGGCATCGCATCCCCGGCACTGAAGCAGCTGCGCGAACACCTCCGGCCGTTCGGCAAGGTGACCATCATCGCGCCGGACCGCAACCAGAGCGCGACCTCGCAGTCGCTCACGCTGCACCGCCCGCTGCGGATCCAGGAGTTCGAGCCGGACGTCTACTGCGTGGACGGCACGCCCACCGACTGCGTGCTGATCGCGTTCCACGGCATGCTCGTGGAGCGCCCGGATTTCGTGATCTCCGGCATCAACCAGGGCCCGAACATGGGCGAGGACGTCTATTACTCCGGCACCGTGGCGGCCGCCCTCGAAGGCGTGATGCAGGGCGTCCCCGCGATCGCCGCGTCGCTGGCGACGCGCAGGCCCAGCGACTTCACCGAGCCGGCCGCGTGCCTCGGCCGGATCTTGCGGCAGGTGCTCGCGCAGGACGTGCCGCCTCGTATGCTGCTCAACGTAAACTTTCCAGGCCTGCCCGCCTCCGAGGTGCGCGGAGTGCTGCTCACCCGGCTCGGCACCCGGGTCTACCACGACACGCTGGTCAGGAAGGTGGACCCGAGGGGCAAGGATTATTACTGGATCGGCGGGGAGGACCCGCAGTGGAAGCCCGAGCCGGGCACGGATTACCACGCCGTGCACCATGGCCATGTCTCCGTCACCCCGATGCGGCTCGATCGCACCGACGGCGATGCCATCGATCGAATGGGCGGCTGGTCACTGACCCCGTGAACGGACCTCCCGTCGATCCGCACGACGAGTACGCGGAGGCGAGGTCGCGGATGGTGGACGAGCAACTGCTGGCCCGTGGCATTCGCGACGCACGCGTTCTGGGGGCCATGCGACGGGTGCCGCGCCATCGGTTCGTCGAACCGCGGTGGGAGTCGAGGGCCTACGCCGACGGCGCGCTGCCGACGATCGCGGGGCAATCCATCTCGCAGCCCTGGATCGTCGCCAGGATGCTGGAACTGGCCGAGCTCGAGCCGGGCCAGAGCGCGCTGGAAGTCGGCACGGGGACCGGTTACCAGACCGCGCTGATCTCGCTTCTCGTCGAAGCGTCGGGACGGGTCTGCACGATGGAGCGGCTCGCGCCCTTGCTCGAAGCGGCGCGCGGGCGGCTCTCGGCGCTTGGAATCGCGAATGTCTCCTTCCGACTCGGCGATGGTTCGCTGGGCTGGCGGGAGTGCGGACCCTATGCTAGGGTGCTCGGCGCTGCGGCGGCGCCCCATGTCCCCCGAGGTCTTCTCGAGCAGTTGGACGAGGGGGGCGTGCTGGTGATTCCCGTCGGAAGCGCCGGTCGGCAGCACCTCGAGGTCTGGCGTCGCCGGGGGGGCCGCTTCCTGCACGAGCGGCACGACGAGTGCCGTTTCGTACCCCTCATCGGGCAGGACGCGTGGCGGGACGATCCGCACCACAACTGAATAGAAATTCGTCGGGGCGTGGCTCAGCCTGGTAGAGCACCTGGTTCGGGACCAGGGGGTCGGAGGTTCAAATCCTCTCGCCCCGACCATTCTTCGCCCGACCCGTCCACCCGGACGGGTCGGGCTTTTTTCGTGAACGGTCGCGCAGGGGCGGCCGGCTTGCAGGCATTCCCCGGTCGAAGGGAGACTGGCGGGGTGAAGAGGCTCCGTGCACGAGTTCGCGGGCGGGTCCAGGGCGTCGGCTTCCGCGCCTTCGTCGTGCGCCGCGCCCAGGAGCAGGGCCTCGCGGGAAGGGTGCGCAACCTGTCCGACGGCACGGTCGAAGTGGAGGCGGAGGGGAGCGCCGGCGGCCTCGAGGCCCTGCTCTCCGATCTGCGCAGGGGGCCGTCCCACGCCCGCGTGGAAGCGGTGGACGAATGCTGGAGCGATGGCCCTGCGCGGCACAGGGACTTCGGGATCGGCTGACGGACGTTTTCGGCGTGCTTCGTCTTTCGCGCGCGAGCGGGGAACGGCTACAGTCCGCCTCGTTTCGACGCCTCCACCCGGAGTAGGCCATGGACCTGAAAAGCTACATCCGCGACGTGCCGGACTTTCCGCGGAAGGGCGTCCTGTTCAAGGACATCATGCCGCTGCTCGCCGCGCCCGACGCCTTCGCCGAATCGCTGCGCCAGTTGATGTCGCGGGCCGCGAAGCCGGACGCCGTGGTCGGAATCGAGTCGCGTGGCTTCATCTTCGGAGCGCCGATGGCGCATGCCTGGCACGTCCCGTTCGTGACGGCGCGCAAGTTCGGCAAGCTCCCGGGCAAGACGGTGCGGCAGGTTTACTCGCTCGAGTACGGCGAGGACACGCTCGAGCTGCACGCCGACGCCCTGCGGCGCGGGTGGAACGTGGTGGTGGTGGACGACCTGCTCGCGACCGGCGGCACCGCGCAGGCGACGGTCGGACTCGTGGAGCAGCTCGGCGCCCGCGTCAGCGTCACGATGTTCGCCATCGAGCTGCGCGGACTGGGCGGCCGGGAGCGCCTCGCACCCACGCGGGTTGAGTCCCTGATGGCTTTCGAGGTCACGCCCTAGAAGCCGTCCGGCGCATGGCCCCGGATCCGCCGCCCCGGGAGCTGGAGCCGGGCCCCGAAATTGCTCGCGGGTCCCGCGCGTTCACGCGGGACCCGCGAGCGACTCCGGGCTTCGTCTAGGGTGCCGCCGGCAACGCCGCGAGCTGACGCTTGAGGTTCGCCATGCGCCCCTCGGTGCGCTGCTCCTCGGGAAGCGTCTCGAGGTAGGCGATCGCGCCCTCGATGGTGCGCCGCGCCGAGGGAATGTCGCCCTTGCCTTCGTAGATCTCGGCGCGCGTCGAATACAGCAGCAGCTTGCGCGGACCGTAGGCCTTGAGCATCGCCCGGTTCGAAGCGGCGAGCGCGTCGTCGTAGTGCTTCATCGCCAGATACGCCATCGCCAGTCGCGCCGGGGGGTTGTAGTCGTCCGGACGATCGCGCTCCGACTGCTCCAGCATGGGCACGGCCCGCTCGGGCTGGCCCAGCTCGAGGTACGCCGACAGACGGTGCGAATCGAACACCATCCGCTGGTCGGGGGAGACCGCCGCGGCCGCCGACCGGTCCAGGAACGCGGACCATTCGCCGGCCACGGCGTGTGCGCCCGCGCTGTCCTGCAGCGCCTCACGCGCGGAGAGCAGCTCGATCCATGCTCCCGAACGGTCGTCGGCCGCGGCATGGAACGTCGTGTCCGTGACCAGGGAGCGGGTCGAGGCCTCGAACTCGGAGATCGCGGCCGCCCGCTCCGGCAGCGAGTCGGGCAGGTTGTACGAGGCGTTCAGCCCGCTCGCCGAGACACTCAGCGCCGAAGGGGTGCGGCCGAGGCGGGGCAGCGCCGAACGGGCGACGGCGACGGCCTCGAGGTTCTGGCGGGTCTGGAGCAGCGAGAACATCAGCGACTCGACCGCCCGCGGGTAGCCCTTCCAGTCCGGCTTCGCGGACTCGAGCAGTTGCTGGTAGGCCTTCGCGGCCGCGGCGTTGTCTCCCGATCCGAACAGGCTGTCGGCGACCGCGACCCGGTCGAGCATCGCGCGCGAGGAGTAGGCGCCGCTGCTCGCGTCGTCGAGCAGCGCGTTCAGCTGGGTCAGCGTCAGCCCGCCGATCCAGCGCACCTTCGCGACCTGGTCGTCGGGGTCGATGACGTAGAAGGAGGGGATCGCCTCGATGGGATAGCGCTTGCGGAACGCGGAGTTCCGCGGATCCTCGGTGTCCACGTCCAGCCACACGAATCGTTTCGCGTGCCGGGCGAGCGAGGCGTCGTTGAGGACGAAGGCTCGCATCGAGCGGCAGGTGTGGCACCAGGGCGCCCAGGCCTCGACGAACAGCGGCACGTGACGGGCCCGCGCGAGCGAGACGGCGTCCGCGTAGTTGTTGGCGATCCACGGCAGGACGGACCCGGCCTGAGGCGTCCTGCCGGCGGCGGCCTTGCCGGCCGCGAGGGCCGGCGGGACAAGTCCCAGCGCGGCGACGAGCACTGCGATCGGAAGGATTCTCATGCGCCGCAGACTAGCAGATGCGCGGCGCGCGGACCCAGCGGCCGACTCCGCCCCGGTTCGTCGTCCGGCCGCGGCCGACACCGGCATCAATCGCCGATCGCCGCGGCGGCGCGCTCGGCGTCGGCGGCGCGCACGTACAGCACGTAGCCGAAGTAGCCGTGCCCGTCGGTGACCGCGTTGGAGGCGTACACCTCGATGCCCGAGTGGTGAAGCCGCTTGTGCAGCCGCGCGAGGATTCCCAGTTCGTCGTCCCCCTGGACGAGCAGGGCGTGGTGCGGCCCGTCGAGCGCGAGGCCGGCGGCGCGCGAGGTCTCGACGAGCCGGGCGGGCTCCTCGGGGAAGAGCGTGAACTGCGTGCTGTCGGGGCCGATGGGCAGCGAGTTCAGGGCGAGCAGGTTCACGCCCTGGGCGGCGAGGTGCGAGAGCACGGCGAACGCTTCGTCGGGCTCGCCGCGCACCGTCGCGTAGAAGTACTGCACCCTGCGAACGTTCGTGGCCATGAGTTCCTCGCGGTCGAATCCTCGGCGGCGAAACCCGCGGCTGCACTCTACCCCCGGCCGGAGGTCCGCGCGCGCCGGGAAGGCGGATATTTTTCCCTTGCGCCCCGCCGGACTTTCGACATGATGGCCCCGCGTTCGAGACAGGGGCGTCAGCCTCGCCTGCCGAAGGACGCTTGCGACGCGTAGCCGAATCCGTGGGCACGCCCCGAGATCGCGGGCCCCGTATCGTGGTCGCGTCGTGAAGGCGCCGACGTGCCCGACGGGGGCACCGAACCGGCCGTGCACGCCATGGAGGCGTTGGCTGGCGAAGTGGTCCGCGGGCAGGCCGGACACGGAAAACCCAGGGAAGGGAGTCCGAGATGACGATTCGACCGGGAATCCGCCACGGATGGGCGGCCTTCACCGGCTCGGCGATGCTGGTGTTGTTCGCCACCGCCGCGCCCGCTTCTACGCCGAACCCGGCGCACGGGCCCGCGAGGGCCGCGCGCCATGCGACGCGGCCGTCCGCCGGCGCCACGAAGCCGGAGCAGTCCGCCGCGCCGGCCCGGCCTTCCACGCCGGCCCCCGCGCCGGGATCCATCGGCCTGATGGCGTTCCTGGATCCGGAAACCGGGATGCTCACGGGACCGATCGGCGACCTCGTTCCGCCCGCCGACCAGCGCGCCGCCGCCCAGAACGTGCTGCTGATTCCGGTTCAGCGGCCCAACGGCGCGTGGCTGCTCGACCTCAAGGGCACGATGATGGAGCACTACGTGCTCCAGATCGACGCGCTCGGCAACCGCCGGGTGCTGTGCGTCCAGGATGGGCAGCGACTGCCCGCCCTGCTCCCATTCCTTCCGGCGCCGGTCGGGGAGGAACGCTGACATGCTCCGACCGCGACTCACGCTCGCGCTTCTCGGCGTCGCCCTGCTCGCCGCCGCCCCGCTCGCCCATGCGCTTCCGGGCAAGATCGTCATCAAGAACCTCGACAGCCCGGGCGAGGGCTTCAACGCCTTGACGCCGGCGGCTCCCGTCGGCGGCAACTCGGGCACCACGGTGGGCCAGCAGCGGCTGAACGTCTTCCAGCACGCGGCGGACATCTGGGGCCTGATCCTGATGAACCCCGACACGATCTACGTCAACGCCAACTTCGATTCGCTGACGTGCACTCCGACCAGCGCGGTCCTCGGCAGCGCCGGTCCGAAGTACCTGGACCGGGACGATCCCGCCTACCCGTTCGCGGGAACCTGGTACCACATCGCGCTCGGCGAGAAGCTCGCGGGGACGAGATTCGTGACGGGGGGCGACGGCGAGATCAACGCGCGCTTCAACTCGGAGCTGGACGGCGACCCCAACTGTCTCGGCGGCAACACCTGGTACTACGGCTTCGACGGCAACGAAGGCTCGCAGGTCGAACTGCTGCCGGTCGTGCTGCACGAGCTGGCGCACGGGCTCGGCTTCAGCACCACGACCAACGGCGCTTCCGGCGCGTTCAACAGCGGCTTTCCGGGCGTCTGGGATCACTTCCTCTACGACTCGACGACCGGCCGGGTGTGGGCGAATCCGGCCGAGTCGAACGCGAACCGGCAGGCGAACGCCATCAGCGGCGACCGGCTCTCGTGGAGCGGCGCGGCCGGGCGCTACGGCGTCACGCACCGGCCGCTGGCGCGGCGGCCGCAGCTGACGATCAACACGCCCGTCGTGCCCGGGGTGGACTCGCTCGGCATCGCCGAGTTCAGCGCCCCGCTCACGAGCGGCGGCGTGACCGGCAACGTGGTGCTGGTGGTGGACGGCTCCTCGCCCGTCAACGACGGCTGCTCGCCGCTCGTCAACGGCGCCGCCGTCTCGGGCAACATCGCGATCGTGGATCGCGGTGTGTGCGGCTTCGCCACCAAGGCGCAGAACGCGCAGAACGCCGGGGCGACGGCGCTCATCATCGTCAACAACACGGCGGGAATCCTGAACCCGGGCGGCAGCGCCCCGGGCATCACGATTCCGGTGATCAGCGTGACGCTGGCGGACGGCATCGCGCTCAAGAACGCGATTTCGGGCGGACTGAACGTCAAGATCGCCGCCGACCCGGTGCTCTACGCGGGGGCCGACGGCTCGCAACGCCCGCTGATGTACGCGCCCAATCCCTACCAGGGCGGCTCGTCCGTCTCGCACTTCGACGTCAGCACCCTGCCGAACGCGCTCATGGAGCCGGCGATCAACACCAGCCTCAGCTCGGACGTGGACCTGACGACGCACGTCTTCGTGGACATCGGCTGGCTGCCGATGGCGGTGCCGACGGCGCTGACGACGTTCTCCGCCGAGGACCGCGAGGAAGGCGTGCTGCTGCAGTGGCGCTTCGCGGACGGATCCGACGTCGCGACGACGACTCTGGAGCGCGCGTCCTCTGAGATCGGACCGTGGACGGCGCTCGAGGCGGCGATCTACACCCGGGACGGTCTTTCGGCCTCGCTCGACGGCAGCGCCGAAGCCGGGCACACGTATTACTACCGCCTGCGCGTCGCGGACGCGGGCGGTCGGGAAACCACCTGGGGCATGGCGACGGCGTTTCACTCGGGCCTTCCGGCCGGGCCCGCCACGCTGTTCGCGCCCAGCCCGAACCCGACACCGACCGGCACGACGCTCGCGTTCCGGCTGCCGCGGCCCGAGTTCGTCCGCCTCGAGATCGTGGATGCCAGCGGCCGTCGTCTGACCACCTTGCAACAGGGCATGCTCGAGCCGGGTGATCACCAGCGCTGGTGGGACGGAACCGCCGAGGGCCGCCCGGTTCCTCCGGGACTTTATTTCGCGACGCTGCGCACCTCGGAGGGCAGGTCCGCGCAGCGAATCGCGGTCATCCGCTGACCGGGCGATCGCCGCGGCCGGCTCGAGGGGAAAGCCGCCCGTATCCGGGCGGCTTTCCTTTTTTTCACGCGACGGGGTCGCGCGCCTGCCGGGTGCGGTCGGGGAGACCGGCCCGCGTGAGGTGCCGTCAGGCCTTCGTCCGCTTCTCGATCCGGGCCCAGGCGTCCTTGAGCGTCACCGTGCGGTTGAAGACGGGAGCGCCCGGCCGCGAGTCCGGGTCGGGAAAGAAGTACCCGACACGCTCGAACTGCAGCGCGGTGCCGGCCGTCACGTCGGCGAGCGCGCCCTCGAGCCGGCAGCCGGTCAGCACCTCGAGCGAGCCCGGGTTCACGCCCGACACGAAGTCCTCGCCCGCCGGGGTCTCCTCGGGGTTCTCCTGCGGGAAGAGCGGTTCGTAGAGGCGCACCTCCGCGCTCACCGCGTGCGCGGCCGAGACCCAGTGGATCGTCGCCTTCACCTTGCGGCCGTCGGGGGCGTTCCCGCTGCGCGTCTGCGGATCGTACGTGGCCCGGACCTCGATCACCTCGCCGGTGGCCGGATCCTTCACGACTCCCGTGCAACGGATGAGGTAGGCGGCCCGCAGGCGCACCTCGCCGCCGGGCGTGAGGCGGAAGTATTTCGGCGGCGGCACCTCGCGGAAGTCGTCCTGTTCGATCCAGAGTTCGCCCGAGAACGGCACCTGCCGAACGCCGGAGTCGGGGTCCTCCGGGTTGTTCGCCGCCTCGAACTGCTCGACCCGGCCCGCGGGCCAGTTCTCGATCACGACCTTGAGGGGGCGCAGCACCGCCATCCGGCGCACGGCGCGCCGGTTGAGTTCCTCGCGCACGCAGTGCTCGAGCAGCGCCAGCTCGAGGCGGTTTTCGCGGCGCGCGACCCCGACGCGGTCCACGAAGTCCCGGAGCGCGGCGGCCGGATAACCGCGGCGGCGCATCGCGGCGATCGTCGGCATGCGCGGATCGTCCCAGCCGCGGACCACGCCCTCCTGAACGAGACGCAGCAGCTTGCGCTTGCTCATCACCGTGTGCGTGACGTTGAGGCGCGCGAACTCGTACTGGTGCGGCAGCGGACGGGGCAGGTCGAGCGCCTCGAGCAGCCAGTCGTAGAGCGGACGGTGGGGAACGAACTCGAGCGTGCAGATGCTGTGCGTGACGCCCTCGATGTAGTCCGACAGGCCGTGCGCGAAGTCGTACATGGGGTAGATGCACCAGGCGTCGCCCGTCTGGTGGTGGGCGGCGTGGCGGATGCGGTACAGGACGGGATCGCGCAGCCAGACGTTCGGCGCCGCCATGTCGATCCGGGCGCGAAGCGTGCGGGCTCCGTCGGGGAACTCGCCGGCGCGCATGCGCGTGAACAGATCGAGGCTTTCGGCGGTCGAACGGTCGCGCCAGCGGCTCGGTTCGCCCGGTTCACCCGGCGCGCCCCGCATGCGGTCCACCTCCTCGGCGGTGTGGTCGCAGACGTACGCGCGGCCCGACTCGATGAGGCGCACGGCCAGGGCGTACAGCGGCTCGAAGTAATCCGAGGCGTAGAACGGCTCGAGCGCCTCGCCGCGATGGTCGCGCGGCAGGACCGGCGGCTGGAAGTAGTCCGCGCGTCCCGACACGGTTCGCGTCACGGGCACCGCGTGCACGGGCTTGAGGCCGAGGTGCGCATCCGCCCAGCCGGCGATCAGCCAGCGGACGTCGGCGAGGATGGACTCCACGTACTCGACCTCTTCCTTCGCCGGATTGGTGTCGTCCATGCGCAGGTTGCACTGCCCGCCGAACTGCAGGGCGATGCCGAAGTTGAGGCAGATGGCCTTGGCGTGGCCGATGTGCAGATAGCCGTTCGGCTCCGGCGGGAAACGCGTGACGATCCCGGAGTGAGTCCCCCGGGCGAGGTCCGCCTTGACGATCTCGCGGATGAAGTCCTCGCGTCCGGGCGCGGGCGCGTCGGGTTGGACGGCAGGGGAGTCGTTCATCCCGGCAAGAAACGACAGGAGTCCCCCGGCTGTCCAGTGGGCGGCGGGCGCCGTCCGCGTTCCCGGCTGCCGGTGGCGGCCGCGGCATTCGCGGACGGGGGATCACGCGGGGCGCCTCCACGTCCCGCGGAGGCATCGCGTCCGCGACTCCGAGCCCTCGAGCGAATCGCTTCGGCCCGCCCCATGCGCTACGATTGTGCGGTGTGACGGGCGGGTCCTCGCACCGTTCCGCGGACGCCGGCTCCGGAAATCACCTCCTGCTCATGCCTCCACGCCACTCCATCACGCTCGCCGCGCTCGCGATCCTCGCCGGCGCCGCGCTGGGTCCGGGGCCCTCCCGAGCCAGCGGAATGCCGGTCTGCACGGCGGTCGGCCGGCAGTGGGACGCCCGGATCGTTCCCAATCCGGCGGGCGGAGCCTGGCTGGCGTGGCTCGACGGCCGCTCGGGATATTCGACGGATGTCTACGGCTGCCGGCTCGACGGCTCGGGAGCCCCTTCCACGGGCGGCGCCGACCAGGGCACGCCGCTGACCTGGGTGACGTGCCTCAAGCGCGACTTCACCCTCATCGCCGACGGAACGGGCGGAACGATCGCGGCATGGTCCGACCATCGTTGCGTGAGCGAGTTCGGATACGACATCTATCTCCTGCGGCTCGGATCCGACGGCCTGCCCGCGGCAGGCTGGCCGGTGAACGGAACCGCGGTGACCGCCATTCCCGGCTGGCAGCTCCGGCCGGCGCTCGCCCCCGACGGAGCGGGCGGGGCGTTCGTCGTGTGGGTGGACGACGCGTTCGATCCGGGACGACTGCGCGCACACCATGTGCTGCCGACCGGCTCGCTCGATCCGGCATGGCCGGCGACCGGCGTGCTCCTTTCGAGCGCGGTCGCTGACTCGACCACGCCCTCCGTCGGCCCCGATGGCGCGGGGGGCTTCTACGTGGCATGGGATGACGAGCGGGACGGAGACGTGGACATCCGCCTGCAGCGCCTGACCGCGGCGGGATCTCCGGCCGGAGGGTGGCCCGCGGATGGGGTCGGCGCGTGCACGTGGCCGAACGACCAGCATCTCGCCGCGCTCGTGCCCGGGATCGCGGGCGCGACTCTGGCCTGGGAGGATCGCCGCGGTCCGGCCCAGCAGGTCTACGTTTGCCGCTTCCTGCCCGGCGGCGCTCGCGCGCCCGGATGGCCGGCGGGTGGCCGGGCGGCCGCGCCCGGCGGCGTCGTCCAGTCGGGAGTGGTCGCCCTTCGATCCGATGTCGGCGGACTCCGCCTGGTCTGGAACGAGGACCGTGGCGGGGGCGGCGGGCAGGACTTGTACGCCCAGCGGCTGGATTCGACCGGAACCGTCTACCCGGGCTGGCCTGCGGGCGGCGCGCCGGTGTGCACGGCCGCGGGACGGCAGTTCGAACCCTCGCTCAGCGCCGACGCCGCGGGCGGAATGTTCGTGGCCTGGAGCGACGAGCGTGACTCGGCGGTGACGGGCACCGACGTCTATGTCGCGCGGCTCGATGCCTCCGGAGCTGTCGCGGCAGGCTGGCCGCTCGACGGAGCGGCGCTCAGCACCGACGCGGGCGAACAGCGGGAGCCGCGTCTCGCGGGAAACGGTGGTGGTGGCGCCTTCGCGCTCTGGTCCGACGGCCGAAACTCGGCCACCAGCGACGAGGATCTGGCGACACGCGTCGTCACGCCGGGCGGACCCGTCTCGGGCCTGCCTTCCGGACTCACGGCCATTCACCGCGACGGTCAGACGTTTCTCCGCTGGGGAGCGCCTCCCGGCAGGGGATGGCGCTTCGACGTCTACGTTTCCCCCGGCCCGATCCAGTCGCCCGCCGACCTCGCGGCCGCGACCCGGCTCGGCAGCGTCGGTGATTCCGCGGCCTGCGACCGCAGATTCTCGGTGCTTGCCGGGGGCGTGCATGGCTACCGGATCGATCCCGGGGCGGGCGATCTGGCCCCCGGGGACGGTCTGTTCGTGAGGACCGTCCAGGTTCCCGGCAATTCCTGGTATGCGGTCACCTCGACACCCGGCGCGTTCGCCGAGGACCGCACGATCGTCCCGGGCGGGAACGCGCTCACGACTCCGGTGACCGAATCGCCGGGGGTTCCGCAACCCGTCCTCCAGCGGACGCTGCAGGCCATGGGTCGGGACGTGGAGGTCTGGACGCTGTGGACCTGGGACCAGGACGAGCCGGGCTTCCCCGCCATGGCCGGTGTTCCGGGGCTCGCCTTCGATTTCGGGCTGGTGCGCGGCGCGCCCGCACAGGCGCCGCTCGTCGTCGGCTTCCACGCGCGCCGGGGAAGTTTTCTCGACGCGGTCGGAGGCGCCTTCCTTCCCGGAGAATGGGTGCTCGCCCCCGACGACGCGCTGCCCAACGGCGAGAACACGTTCTGGTTCGGATACTCCCCCGCCTACGACGTGAACTCGGAGAACAACACGCCGCCCGATTCGGGAATCGTCGTGGGCTACACCGCGCGACGCGTGGACTGGACGCTCGACTGGGTGCGGCGCTCCTTCGGGATCGACACGACGCGCGTCTTCACGTACGGCTATTCGATGGGAGGCATGGGCAGCTCGCAGCTGGCGTTCCGCAGCCCCGGAAAGATCGCCGGGCTCATGTCCGTGATCGGGCAGTTCGACTATTCGTTCCTCGACGATCCCCGGCCCGACTGCTGGTTCAATCCCGGCGGATTCTTCCGCACCTTCACCGATCAGCTCTGGGGCACCGTCGCGACCGACCTTCCCACCGCCGAGGGTCCGCCGGTCTACGAACTCCTGAACGAAACGCGCATCGCCGACGACCTTCAGGTCCGGGACCTTCCACCCATGCTGATCTTCAACGGCCGCAAGGACGTGAACGTCGGCTGGGCCGAGAAGACCCGCTTCTGGCAGGCGATGCAGAGCCGCCGCCGCGGCGGGTACTTCTTCTGGGACGATCGCGTTCACGGGAGCGAGGGCGCGCTCTGGAGCCCCATGCAGGATCCGTCGTACCTCGACCGATTCCGGACCAACCGAAGTTTCCCGGCGCTGTCGAACAGCGACCTCGACGGCAATCCGGGGGACGGCTCGCCCGCGAGCGGGGACACGCTCGGAGCGCTGAACGGTGCGTTCGAGTGGGACATCCCATCCGAGACCCCGGTCGGCTGGCAGGCGACGCTCACGCTGCGAACGCTCACCCTCACCACGGGAACGATTCCAGCCCCGGAGTCCGCGCTCGTGGACGTGACCCCGAGGCGTCTGCAGGCTTTTTCCGTGGCGCCGTCCGGGATCGTGCCGTTTCGGGTCGTGCGTGTTTCCGACGAAGCCGTGGTCGCTTCCGGGTTCGTGACGGCGGACAGCCTGGGCGTGGTCACGGTTCCCGCCGTGAGGGTTTACCGCACGGGCTCGCGGCTCGAGCTGGGCGCCCCCGCCGTCGCCTCCGTCGCGCCGGGCGGCGGCCGGCCGGGGCTGCGTCTCAGCTGCGCTTCTCCCGCCCGCGAGGGCTCCGTGGACGCCGTGGTGCAGTGGCCGGCGGCGGGAGAGGCCCGGCTCGAGCTGCTCGACGTGATGGGACGCGTCACGCTCTCGCTGTTCCGCGGTCGCGTCGAGGCGGGTTCCGCCCGCTACCGGACGGCGCGCGGGTCGGTGGCGCCCGGCGTGTACTTCCTCGACGCCCGCAATGGCGACGGGCGGATCACCCGACGCATCGTCGTGCTGCGCTGAGCTTCAGTCCTTCGACCGGCCCTCGCGCGGCTGGACGAACTGCCAGCCGAAGCGGCCCTTCACGCACAGGTTACCCTGCGTGATCGGGCTGTCGAACGGCGAGGTGGCCTTCACGAGCCGGCCGTCCTGCTCGTGCATCTGGACCGGGCAGCCGACGCCGCAGTAGGCGCAGATGGTCTCGGTCACGGTCTGCTCCCCGGGCCGCCACTGGCCGGCCGCGCGCAGGTCGAACTCGGTCTTCACCATGAGCGCGCCGGTCGGGCAGACGGCGATGCAGTTGCCGCAGTACACGCACGCCGACTCGGGCAGCGGGACGTTGAGCTCGGTCGAGATGCGCGCGTCGAAGCCGCGACCGGCGACCGCGATGGCGAACGTGTTCTGGTGATCCTCGCCGCACGCCTCCACGCACTTGTAGCAGAGCACGCACTTGGCGTAGTCGCGAACGTAGAGATCGTTGTCCAGCTTGACGGGCTGCGCGACCGTCGCCGCCGAGTCTCCGGTCGTGGGTTCGTGGTGTCCGGACACGCTCGTGTCGCGATCGCCGGCCGCGGCCGCGGGCCCGAAGCGCGCCGGATCGCAGCCGTACTCGTGCTGCAGTTGCGCGAGCCCGGGCGCCGTGGACAGGTCCACCGACGAGCCGAGCAGCTCGAGCACCAGGCGGCGCGAATGGCGCACCCGCTCGGAGTTCGTGTGCACGACCATGCCGGGCTCGACCTCGCGCGAGCAGCCCGGAACGAGCACACGCGCGCCTTCCACCTCGACGACGCACAGGCGGCAGGCGTTGGCCTGCCGGAGCGTCGCGAGATAGCAGAGCGTCGGGACTTCGATCCCGAGGCGGCGGCTGGCTTCGAGCAGCGTCGTGCCGCGCGGCACCTCGAGCGTGCGTCCGTCGATCGTCAGGCTCACCCCCGACGCGGCGGCGGACGATTCCGGCTGGCGGAGGAGAGCCTTCCGGGGCGCAGGGGCCACCGAGGCGGGCGCGGGCCCGAAGAGCGCGAACTTGCGCAGCGCCGACTCGACGGCCGAGTAGGCGGTCTGTCCGAGGCCGCAGATGGAAGCGTCCCGCATGTGCGAGCCGACCTCGTCGATCCGCAACAGCTCGTCGTGCGCCGATCCGCGGGCGCAACCGCGGGCGAGACGCTGCAGCGCCTCCTCCTGCCGGACGGTCCCGACGCGGCACGGCACACACTGTCCGCAGGACTCGTCGCGGAAGAACGAGGCGATGCGCAGGACGATGTCGCGCAGATCCACCGAATCGTCGAACACCATCACCACGCCCGAGCCCAGCGTCGCGCCCGCCGCGCGCGCGCCTTCGAGCGACAGCGGCAGGTCCAGCTCGCCCGGCGTCAGGAACGTGCCCGCGGCGCCGCCCAGCAGCACGGCCTGCAGTTTCCGCCCCTGCGGCACCCCGCCGGCGCGCGCGAGCAGCTCCCGCAGCGTCGTGCCCATCGTCACTTCGTAGACTCCGGGGACGCTCACGTTGCCGCTCAGGCAGAAGAGCCGGGTGCCGGTGGACTGCGCGGTGCCCCGCGCGGCGAAGGCCGCTCCTCCGGAGAGCACGATCGCGGGCACGTTGGCGAGCGTCTCGACGTTGTTCACGACGGTGGGGCGGCCGAAGAGCCCGTGTTCGACGGGGAAGGGCGGCTTGCTCCGGGGCTCGCCCCGGCGGCCCTCGATGGATTCGAAGAGCGCGGTCTCCTCGCCGCAAATGTAGGCGCCCGAGCCGCGGCGGACCTCGACGTCGAACGAGAAGCCGGAGCCGGCGATGTTCCCGCCCAGCCAGCCCGCGGAACGAGCCTGAGCGAGCGCGTTCGACATGCGGTCGAACGCCAGCGGGTACTCGGCCCGCACGTACAGCCAGCCCTTCGTGCAGCCGGCGGCGAAGGCGGCGATGGTCATGGACTCGACGATGGCGAACGGATCCGCGCACAGCAGCACGCTGTCCTTGAACGTGCCGGGCTCGGATTCGTCGGCGTTGCAGACGAGGTGCCGGATGCCGTCGCCCTGCGCGCGCACGGCCGCCCACTTGCGTGCGGTGGGAAAGGCGGCTCCACCCCGGCCCACCAGGCCCGACGCCTCCACTTCGCGGATGACGGCGGCGGCGCCCATGGAGAGGGCGCGGGGCAGCGCCGTGTAGCCGCCCGCGCTTCGGTAGGCTTCGAGACTCGCGGGGTCCACCACGCCGGCTCTGCGCAGCAGGACGAGCGACGGGTCTCCGCGCTGCGGGATGGCCGGGAAGGCGCCCTCGTCCGCGGCCCGTGAGGCGTCGGCGAGCATGGCCTCCACCGACGGTGCGGTGATTCCGCCGATCAGGAACTCGCGCGGCGACGGACCGGCTTCCGTGTACAGCGCGACCGGACCCGCGTCGCAATGGCCGAGGCAGGGTGAGCGCATCCAGCCGGAGGCGGCGGTCGCAACGCCGTGCGGCAGGGGCGGCCCGGCCTCGCGCTCGAGCCGCTCGCACAATCCGCCGGCCCCGCGAGCGCGACAGCCGATGTCGTCGCACACGTGCACGACACGCCGCGGTCGCGGGGAGGTCGAAAGCAACGCGTAGAACGTGGCGACGGACCACGCCTCGGCGGGAGGGACGCCGAGCCGCTCGCAGACGTAGTTGAGCCCGCCCGCGCTCACCCAGCCCGCGCGCGACTGCAGCACCTGCAGCGCGGGCAGAAGGAGCGTGCGCTGCTCGCGCAGTTCGCGACCGCCGTGCGCGATCCGCGTGTCCCTCGCGGCACGGCGTTCGCCGCCGTCCCAGCCGGAGCGCGGCGGGCCCAGCACGGCGTCCACCGCGGCACGTTCCTCGGCGGTGGGGTTCGCGTCCAGAAGACGAATGTCCATCAGGAACGCACTCCCGTCGCGGCCGCCACGGGTTCGATCCGCACGGCGCAGGCCTTGAACTCGGCGGTGCCCGACTTCGGGTCCGCCGCGTCGATCGTCAGCTGGTTCGTGCCGACGTCGTCCGGGAAGTGGAAGGTCATGAAGACCAGCCCCGGCCGGAGGCCCGCGTCCACCCGCGCCGGGGCCACGACCTCGCCGCGGCGCGAACGGACGCGCACCGGGTCGCCATCGGCGATCCCGAAACGGGCGGCGTCATCGGGCGAGAGTTCGAGCGCCTCGCCGCGATGAAGCGGCGAATCGTAGGCGCCCGACTGGACGCCGGTGTTGTACGACTCGAGCCGGCGGCCGGTCGTGAGGAGCAGAGGAAACTCCTCGTCCGGCTTCTCGAAGGTTCCGACCCACTCGACGCACGAGAACGGCGCCCGCCGCCCGCCCACGGGCTGCTCCCAGAGCCGCGAGTGCAGGAAGGTCGTGCCGGGGTGCGACTCGTCCGGGCACGGCCATTGGATTCCCTTCAGCTCGTCGAGCCGCGCGTAGCTCATGCCACCCGCGAACTCAGGCGCGACGGTGCGAAGTTCGTTCCACACCTCCTCGGCGGTCGGAGAGCCGAGGTCGGTCCCGAACCGGCGCGCGAGCTCGGACAGGATCCACAGCTCGTCCCGCGCGCCCTCGGGCGGGTCCACCGCGCGGCGCACCCGCTGCACGCGCCTCTCGCTGTTGGTGACCGTGCCTTCGCCCTCCACCCAGGTCGCGGCCGCAGGAAGCACGACGGTGGCGAGCTCGGCGGTGCGCGTCATGAAGATTTCCTGCACGACGAGGTGGTCGAGGCCTTCGAGGAGCCCGGTGACATGGGTGGAATCCGCGTCCGACTGGGCGGGGTTCTCGCCGATCACCAGCAGGGACCGGAGTTCGCCGCGTTCCATGGCGCGAAGCATCTCGGTCAGGTTCCAGCCGTGGCGCGCCGGGATCTTGACCCCCCAGAGCCGCTCGAAGCGCTCGTGGACGGCCGGCTCGAGGATGTCCTGGAAACCGGGGAGGCGGTTCGGGATGGCTCCCATGTCGCCGCCGCCCTGCACGTTGTTCTGCCCGCGCAGCGGATTGCAGCCGCTGCCCCAGCGCCCGACGTGACCCGTGAGGAGCGCGAGGTTGATCAGCGCGAGCACGTTGTCCACCGCGTCGTGGTGCTCGGTGATCCCGAGCGTCCAGCAGATCATCGCCTTGTCGGCGGCGGCCAGCGCGAGCGCCGCCTCGCGGATGGCGTCGGCCGGCACTCCGGTCGCGCGCTCCGCGAACTCCAGCGTGTACGGCTGAACGCTTTCCCGATACGCCTCGAAGCCGCTGGTCGCGCGCTCGATGAACTCGCGGTGATGCCGCCCGACGGCGATGATCTCGCGGGCCATGGCGTTCGCGAGGGCGATGTCGCTGCCCACGTCCAGACCGAGCCAGCGATCGGCCCAGCGGGCGGACGAGGTCCGCCGGGGGTCCACGACGTACAGTCGGGTCCCGCGATGGATGCCCTTGAGGAGGTGGTGGAACCAGATGGGGTGCGATTCGCGCGCGTTCGAGCCCCAGAGGAAGACGATGTCCGTCTCCTCCACCTCACGGTAGGAGTTCGTCCCGCCACCCGCTCCGAAGACCGTCGCCAGACCGACGACGCTGGGCGCGTGTCAGGTCCGGTTGCAGCTGTCGATGTTGTGCGTGCCGAACGCGACCCGGGCCAGCTTCTGGGCCAGGTAGTTCACCTCGTTCGTCGACTTCGAGCAGCTGAAGATCCCGAGGGCGTCGGCGCCATGGGCGTCGTGGACGCGGCGGAACCCGGCGGCGGCGCGATCCAGCGCCTCGTCCCAGGAAGCGGGGCGAAGGCGGCCGTTCTCGCGGACGAGGGGCTGGGTGAGGCGGGCGTTCGGACGGAAGGTCCTGCGTGCGGGCATCGCGAGTCTCCTTCGGTCATCACGGAACACGAACCGTCGGCAGGATGAACGAGCCTGTCTCCGCTGGCAAGGTCGCCGGGGCCGGACGAGCGCGGGCGGCCGGCGTCACGCCCTGCCGCGAACGCGCGCGAGCAGCGACCCGGCGAGCTTGCGCGTGTCGGCGACGCCGACCGTGGCGAGCGTCGTCCCGGTCAGGCACAGCAGTCCGCCGATCGCGCCCGCGCCGACGACGGTCGCGAACGATCCGCCGTACCAGGGCTTGAGGAACCACAGGAGCAGGAGCGCCGGAGCGCCTCCGGCCAGCGCCGGGGGCAGAGCCGCGAGCGCCTGCCGCATCGGCGGCAGCGCCTCCTCGCCGCGGTTCATGAGCGGGCGGAGCACGAGGTTCCTGGCCAGGATCGCCAGCGTGTTGCCGAGTGCGAAGCCGAGCGGTCCGAGGCCGAACTGGAGCGCCAGCAGCAGGCTCACGAAGGGATTGAGCACCGCGGCGACGACGTCTCCGAACGCGATCCAGCCGATCTTCCCGCGCGCCATCATCGCCATCCACAGGGGTTCGAGCGGAAAACCCACGAGCATCGGCAGCAGCATCGCCCACATGTAGTGAACGCAGTGCGCGTACTCCGCCCCGACCCAGCGCGTCAGGAAGACGTCGCCCAGCACGCACGGCACCAGGCACATGGGCACGGCGAACGCGGTGATGACGCGCGCGGCGCGCACGACCACCGCCCGGGTGCGCTCGAGGTCGCCCTTCGCTTCCATTTGCGTGAGCAGCGGAGTGAGCGCGGACACCCCCGCCCACAGGAACCCCTGGATCATCGGCGCCCAGCGGGTCCCCAGCGAATACTCGGTGACGCGCGCCGGACCGTAGAAGCGGCCGATGAGCAGGTTGTCGGTCGCGAGATACAGGATGGCGGCGACCTGCGAGAGCAGGCTGAGGCCGCTGAACGAGAAGAGCGCGTTGCGCACCTCGCGAACCCCGAAGTCGGGCTTCGGCACGACGTGCGGAACCACCCGTTCGCGCGCGGCGACCCAGGCGAGAATCGCGGTGCTGGTGATCTCGGCGAGCAGCGCGGCGGCGGCGTAGACGCGCAGGCTCGGAACGAACAGCAGGAAGGCCGGCACGATGAAGCCGACGCGCAGCAGGGCGCCGGCGATGCGCACGATCGAAATGCGCGAGGTGTGTCCCGTCACGTAGATCGGGACCTCGAAGATCGCGCCGACGTCCATCGCTCCGGCGCTCAGGAAGATGAGCACGAGCCCGCCGACCGCGTCGGTCATGAGGTTCGGCTCGACCTTCATGAACACGCACAGCAGCCGGGCGAGCGCGATGCCCGTGCCGACGACCAGCAGGCGCAGGAGCGAAGCCCACCAGAAGCCGGCCGCGTAGTAGCGGTTCGCCAGCTCCCGCTCGCCGGCGTGAAAGTGAACCGTCACGTAACGGCGCATCCCCGTGCCGAGGCCGCCGCGCAGCAGCCACAGGTACTCGAGCACCGAGCCCGCCGCCGCGCTGATGCCGTAGAGGTCGCGGCCGATGCCGTGCAGCACGAAGGGCGTCAGGGCGATGCCGACGATCATGCCCGACACCCGGGCGCCGAGGCTGGTCGCGGCGTTGAGCGCCGCGGTGCCCGTCATGCTGCGGGGAGCCTCAGCCGGTTCGGTTTCCGTCTCGCCCAGACTCACGACTCGTGCGTCCCTTCCGGCGCGTGATCGTAGGGTTGGATGGGCGCGTCGGAATGCAGGTAGGTGACGTGGGGGCTCGATGGGACGTCGCCGGAGAAGGCGGGCCAGCTGTAGACCGGCGCGTCCACCCCCGAGCGGCGGAAGCGATTTCGCGCCAGCGCGGCGCGCAGCGCCGGGCAGGTCGCCCGCGCGAGGATGCGGCTGGGGCGGGCGGCCGCGAGCGAGCGGCAGGCCTCGGCGACCATCCAGGCGTACAGGCCGGCTTCCGGCCGTGGCGCGAAGACTTCGACCAGCGAGCCCTGAAGTCCGGTCTTGCCGGCGTAGAGCCGGGTCATGGCCCAGCCGCGCAGACGCCCGTCGAGGTGGAACCGCAGGAACCGCCAGCGCCCGCTCCAGCGGCTCGCGGTGAGCCAGCCCAGCACCTCCGGATCGGGCTCCTGCACCAGGTCGTAGCCGGTGTCGCCTTCGTACAGCGAGGCGACTTCCGGCGGGAGCGAGTCCGACTCCACGACCTCACCGCGTCCGGGAGGGGCGATCGGGCGCGGCGCGAACATCGGGCCGACGAGCGGAACGAACAGGGCCCGGGCGGCCGCCCGCGGGACTCCGCGGGAGCGGTGCAGCCGATCGCCGAGCAGCGACGCGCTGAGCGGCAGCTCGAAGGCGAGCGCGGTGGAGAGCGGCGTCCAGCGCATGAGCGGCAGGGTCGAATGGACGTCCGCGGTCCCGCCGATCGAGAAGATCCGCTCCGGCGAGCGCATCATCGCCCGCATCAGCCGGATTCCGGCGCCCGCTCCGCGCACCTCGGCGAGCGCGTGCCAGTCGAACACCTCGAGACACGGAACGCGCGCTCCACGCAGCCGCCACGTCTTGCGGAGCGCGAACAGCGTGCCCACGCACTCCTCGCCGCGCAGGGCGAGGAACATGCGGCTGATCCCGACCGGCGCGAGGTAGCGCCAGGCGTAGTAGTCGTCGCCCGAGGGCCGCGACCAGTACTGTTCCGAGAAGGCGCGCACGGCGTCCAGTCGGCCGGGCTCGAACGGAACAATGGTCGTCGGTCGTTCGCTATCGCTCACGGGCAGGTCCGGTTCGGTTGGGGTCGCCGTGCACGCGCCGTGGAGTCCGCGCGAAGCCGCCGGGCGAGGGGCGCGGGCTTCAGTGGCCGGGTGGAAGGTCGGCCAGCACGACAAGCAGCGCCTCCGCCGCCCGCCGCCGGCCGGCCGCATTCAGGTGCGAGCCATCGTCCGTGTAGCCGGGATAGAGCGCGTAGGCGGTCCTTCCGCCGTGCGAAATGGTTTCGCGCGAGCCGTCGGGCCGGGTGGACTCGACCGCGGCGAGGTCGAACAGCGGCTGCTTGCCGGCGTACTCCTTCCGCATCAGCTCGTTGAAGGTTTCCCGGCGGAAGTTCGACGCGTAGCGCCCGGGCGCCTGCCCCATCAGCTTCTTGAGGGTCGCCCGCGGACCCGACTGCACGCGCACCAGGGGCGCGGTGACGTGGACGAACGTGATCCCCGGCTGTTCCGCCTGCAGGCGGACCATCGTGTCCCGGTAGTGGCGGAAGACCGCCTCCACATCGGTCGTGTCCACGATGTCGGCGAAGCAGTACTTGTGGAACGCGATGTTGAGCGGTCCCTCGGCGCCCGTCTCGAGGTTGTGGGCGAACTCGTCCGTCTTGAGCGCCGGCTTGCCGTTGAGGCCGACGTCGCCGTGCACGAACGCGCCGCCGCTGTCCGAAGGCACCGATTCGAGCACCCGCAGTCCCAGCTTCGGATCGTCCCGCACCAGGTCGCTCACGCCCTGCATGATGTTCGAGCCGACGGACTGGTGGCCGAAATAGATGCGCTTGCCCGCCAGGGCGACCCACGACGACTCCGGAACGTCGCGAAACGACGCCATCTCCACGTTCTCCTCTCCGCCGCCGTCGCGGCGCGCGCAACCGGAGGCCGGCGCGAGCGCGAGCGCGGCGAGGGCGCCGCACGCCAGGCCCGCCGTCAGAAACCTGCGAATCGAATGAGTGTCGCGCACCATGTCAGGGTCTCCCGCGGCCTCGGTCTGGTGTCGAATGTCCGCCCGAACGGAGCGGACGGGTTTCAACCGGCCACACGCTTCCGCTCGACGAACGCGGCGATGCGATCGATCGAGTCGAGGTTGTCCGGAACGATCTCGTCGTCCTCGACGGTCACCCCGAAGGCGCTCTCGAGGAAGCCCATGATCTCGAGCACCCCGGTGGAGTCCACCACGCCGAGATCGAGCAGGGAAGCCGAATCCGTCAGTCCGGCCTTGTCCTGCACGAAGAAATTGCCCGTCACGAACTCGCGAATGCGCTGTTTCGTTTCCATGGGTTCCGTCACTTGAGTTCCGTTTTCTTGACCTTGCCGCCGCTCGTGCGCGGCAGGTCGGGGACGAAGACGACGTACTTCGGCACCATGAACGACTCGAGCCGCCGGTCGCACTCGAGCTTCACCTGCTTCTCCGTCAGCGTGACTCCCTCCGCGGGAACCACGAACGCCTTGACCGCCTGGCCCAGCATGTCGTCGGGGACGCCGATGACGGCGGCCTCGGCGACGCCCGGAATCTCGGCGAGGGCGTTTTCGACCTCGCGCGGCGAGACCTTTTCCCCGCGGCTCTTGATGATGTCGTCCATCCGGCTGACGAAGTACAGGTAGCCTTCCTCGTCCAGCCAGCACAGGTCGCCGGTGTGGAGCACGAACTCCCCGGGGATCGGCCCCGGCCGCAGCTTGCGCGCGGTGTCTTCCGGTCGGCCCCAGTAGCCCCGCATGACGTGCGCCCCGCGCACCACCAGTTCGCCGATCTCCCGCGGGGCGGCGCGCCCGCCCGCCTCGTTGACGACCCAGAACTCGGTGTTCGGAATCGGGATGCCGATGCTGGAGGGCTTGCGGTCGATGTCCTCGGGCGGCAGGTACGAGATCCGGGCGCACTCGGTCTGGCCGTACATCGCGAAGAAGCGCACCTTCGGCATCAGCTCCCGGATGCGCAGCAGGTGGGGCACGGGCAACGCGGCAGCCGCGTTCGTCAGGTAGCGGATATGAGACAGATCGTAGTCGGCCAGATTCCTGGTCTGAAGCAGCACCGCGAAAATCATCGGCACGCCGGCGAAGCCGGTCACGCGCTCGGACACCATCCGGGCGAGGACCTGCGCCGGAAACGCGAAGGAGCGTTCCAGCACGAGCCGGGCTCCGACGCGGAACGCGGCGATCATCTGGTAGGCGCCGTAGGTGAGCGCGAGGGGCAGGACGCTCAGGACGACGTCGGATTCCGCGTTCTCGAGGTACGCGGCGATCGAGGCCGAGGCCACCAGCTGGTTGCGGTGCGAGAGCATGATCGCCTTGGGCTCGCCGGTCGTGCCCGAGGAGTAGATGATCGAGGACAGGTCGTGATCGAGATTGAGTCTCGCCGGCGGAACATCGCGCGGCCCCTCGGCGACCGCGTCGTCCCAGGAGGCGAGGCCCGTCAGCCGGGCGGAGCGTTCGCCGTCCAGCGCCCCGCTGACGATCACGGTTCGAACACCCGGCGAGCGCCCGACCGCCTCGACGAAGGTGGCGGCGTGGCGCGCGTCGCTCACGAGCGCCGCCGCTCCGCAGTCGGCGAGCATCATGGTCAGCTTTTCGATCCGGGTCTGCGAGTTGACCATGCATGCGACCGCGTTCGCCTTGAGGATCGCCCAGTAAGCGACGACCGCCTGAACGGTGTTGTCCGAGAACACCACCACCCGGTCGCCCCGGATCACGCCGCGCCGCACCAGGGCGTGCGCCAGGGCGTTCGAACGCGCTTCCAGCTCGGCGTAGGACAGGCGCTGGCCGTCGCAGACGAGCGCGACCTTGTCCGGCAGGCGTCGCGCCGAGTCGGCGAGCAGGTCCTGCAGCAGCGGCGCGGCGGCCGGGTAGCGCTGAAGGTGGCTGGCAAGGGTCACGAGCGGGTTCCCGATAGGCGGTCGATCCGGGTTCCAAAGGCGGCCGCCGGTCCACCCCCGGGCTTCTGCGCGACAAACATCCGGTGCAGGAGCTGCGTGGACAGCAGGCCCACCAGGGCCATGTTGTCGGCATTCGAGAACTGCGACTCCACCCGCCGCTCGAGGCACTTGCGGTGAAAGCGGGCGGTCACCTCCGCATCGAACAGGCCGGCGGAGCGCACGCTGCCTTCCGACAGCGACTCCGCGATCCATCCGGGCGCGTCCTCGCCCACGAAGGACAGGGCGTCGGGCGCCCGGTACGGCTGCTTCTTGCGTCGCAGGATGGCGGGCGGGACGAGGTCGGCCGCCACCTTCTTGAGTACGGCCTTCTCGTCGAGGCCCGCCAGCTTGAAGCGGTCCGGGAGCGAGTTGGCCAGCGCCACCACCTCGCGGTCGAGGAACGGGAAGCGGCCCTCGACGGAGTTCGCCATCAGCATGCGGTCGCCCTGCGAGGAGAGCAGGTAGGCCGACAGAAGCGTGCGGACCTCGAGGTACTGGTCCTGGGCGAGCGGGGTCCAGCGGGGGAAGGAGGAAGGCAGCTTCGCGATCTGCTCGGCGACCGGGTCGAAGCCGGAAATCGCGGCCTGCAGGTCGGCCGAGAGCAGGCGGCGCAGCGCGGCGGCGCCGCGCCAGCGCGTGCCGTGCCCGAACCCCGGCGAGCGCCAGGACGCGAGGTCCTGGCCGAAGAACTGCCGGGCCATCGCCGCCTGCGCAACCGGCGAGCGCTCGAGGTAGGGATAGAGCCGCTCGAGCAGTCGCGGGCGTGCGGTGGACTGCGGCTGGCGCGCCCAGAAGCGGCGCAGGCGGGCTTCACGAAAAAGATCGTAGCCGGCGAACATCTCGTCGGCGCCCTCGCCCGTGAGCACCACCTTGATGCCCGTGTCGCGCACCAGACGCGACAGCAGGAACAGGGGCGCGGGCGCGGTGCGCAGGACCGGCCGCTCGGTGTGGGCGATCACCTCCGGGAAGACGCGGGCGATGTCCGCGCGCGAAACGACCACCTCGTGATGCCGGCTGCCGAGACGCTCGACCATGAGCCGCTGGAACTCCGTCTCGTCGTACTCGGCGTCCCGGAAGCGCAGCGAGAAGGTCTGGAAGTTGCGGCCCATGGAGCGCAGGCCGAGAGCGGCGACGAGCGAGCTGTCGATGCCGCCCGAGAGGTAACTGCCCACCGGCACGTCCGAGCGCAGCATGCGCAGGCGCGTGGCCTCCTCGAGCGCCTCGCGCGTGGCTCCCGCCGCCGCTTCGAAGTCGCCGGCGAAGTCGTCCGATCCGGCTTCCGGATAACTCGGCTCCCAGAAGGCGCGGTCGGTGACGCGTCCCTCCACGTAGCAGCGCACGTGACCGGGTTCCAGCTCGCGAACGCCGGCGAAGACCGTGCGCGGGGGAACGGTGGACCAGAAGGTGAAGACCTCGGCGAGTCCCAGCGGATCGATCGCACGCGTCAGGGCCGGCTCGCCGGCGAACAGCGCCTTCACCTCGCTCGCGAACCACAGGCGGCCGTCGTGCTCGGCGAAGTAGAGGGGCCGCACCCCCAGCGGGTCACGGGAGAGGACGAGCCGGCCGGCCTTCTCGTCCCACAGCGCGATCGCCCACTGGCCGTTGAAGCGCGCGAAGGCGCGCTCGCCCCAGGCCTCCCACGCGTGAACGATCACCTCGGTGTCGCTGCGCGTGCGAAAAACGTGCCCCAGCGCCTCGAGCTCGGCGCGCAGCTCGACGTAGTTGAAGATCTCGCCGTTGAACGAAATCCACAGCGTGCCGTCTTCGTTGGCCAGGGGTTGCTGCCCCGTGGACAGGTCGATGATGGAAAGGCGCGTGTGCGCGAGCCCGGCGCGCGGCTCGCGATAGGCGCCGCACTCGTCCGGCCCGCGGTGACGCAGCGCGGTCGCCATCCGGCCCAGCGCCTCGAGCTCGATCGGGGGCGCCCCGGCGCGGAGGTGGATCACGCCGGCGATGCCGCACATCAGTGCGAGATCTCCGCGACCGGATGGACGAGCATCGGGTGAAGCTGCAGGTAGCGGGTGCTGCGCCGTTTCTGGTCGATGTCGCGGTAGACGCGCTCGACCTGTTCGGCGGTCAGCCCGACGACTCCGGCCAGCTCCGCGGCCGGCACGCCGTGGTTGCGCCCGTAGAGGCACAGGTCCATGCGGTCGTAGGGAAGCGCGAAGTAAAACTCCTCCTGCGTCTGCGGCAGCGAGAACGTGTCGGTGGTCGGCGTGCGCCGGCGGATCTCGTCGGGAACCCCGAGGTGTTCCGCCAGCTGGAAGACCTGGGTCTTGTACAGGTGGGCGATCGGCTTGAAATCCGCCGCGCCGTCGCCCTGCTTCACGAAGAAGCCCTGGTCGTACTCGAGCCGGTTCGGAGTTCCCGCCACGGCGTAGTTGAGGCGATCCGCGTGGTAGTACTCCATCATCTTGCGGATCCGCTGCTTGAAGTTCGTCGCGGCGATCAACTGCAGGTACGGCTTGAGCGGCACCTTCGCCGTGCGGCTGGCGCCATCGGGCGACTGAACGGTCAGCTCGGAGACGTTGATCCGGTCGCCGTCGAGGATGGACGGCAGCGTGACCTTGAACTTCCAGCCGGACCGGTAGTCCGGGAACACCATGCGAATGGCCTCGTCCTGCCGCTCGTAACATCCCGCCGCCGCCACGATCGGGCCGATGTTCTCGACCAGCGTCGGAATGCCGAAGCGCGTGCCCAGCGCCCGGCCGAGTTCCAGCGAGGCGTCGGAGGAGTCCCGCTCCGGCATGAGCAGCGCCTGCACCCGCTCGCCGCCGAGGGCGCGGGCGCACAGAGCGGCCGTGACCGAGCTGTCAATGCCGCCGGAAACGCCGACCACCACGCCGCGGCGCTTGAGCGTGCCGAGCACCTGGCTGCGAATTGCTTCCTCGATCTCCGAGACGGCGGCCGCCGCGTCCAGGCGAAGGACGTCTTTCGTCAGCATCTGGGAATACCCCTTTCGGTTGGCCGGGGAGAATAGCATGCCCCGGTTCGGGCCCGCGATGCGCCGGGAGACGCCGCGTACGACCGCCGCAGCCCGCGCCCGCGAGCGGCGATCGCTTGTCGGGCGCGCGGCCGGCTCGCTACATTCCCGCATTCCCGCCGTGACGCTCCAATCCTTGGGGAACCATGAACGCCTTCCTGCACGAGTGGCTGAACGTCCTGCTGCGCGTGGCCCACGTGGTCGCGGCCATCATGTGGATCGGCGATTCGTTCCTGTTCATGTGGCTGGACTCCTCGCTCCGGCGCGGACGGGAGGATCGCCCCGGCGACGTGGCCGGCGAACTGTGGATGACGCATTCGGGCGGCTTCTACGAGGTCGTCAAGTACCGTTCGCTCGCGCGACTGCCGGAGCGGCTCTACTGGTTCATGTGGCAGAGCTATTCGACGTGGATCACCGGCGTGCTCCTGCTGGCCGTGGTCTTCGGACTCGGCGGCCGCGCGATGCTCCTCGGCCCGGACTCGACGCTGGCGCAGGGCTCCGCCGTCGCGATCGCCTTCGGCGTGCTGGTGGCGGGGTGGCTCGTCTACGAGGGACTGTGCCGGATCCCGGCGCTGCGCGGCCCGGCGTTCGCCGTCGCGGGCCTGGCCGTCGTCACCGCCGCCGCCTGGTGGCTCGGCCAGGTCTTCACGCCGCGGGCCGCGTTCCTGCTCACCGGGGCGGCGTGCGGCACGATCATGACCGCCAACGTCTTCTTCGTGATCATCCCCGGGCAGTCGCGGATGGTCGCGGCCACCCGCGAGGGTCGCGCCGTGGACGTCTCGCACGGCCTGCGCGCCAAGGAGCGCTCGACGCACAACCACTACCTGACCCTGCCCGTGCTGCTGATGATGCTGTCGAACCACTTCCCGGCGCTTTACGGAGCGCCGCACGCCTGGGCGGTGCTCGGGTTGCTGTTCGTCTTCGGCGCCGGCGCCAAGCTGATGATGAACCGGCTCGCGGCGACGCCGTGGCCGGTCGTGGCGGGAACGCTCGCGAGCCTGGCCGGCGCGATCGCCTTCACGCTTCCGCCCGGTCCCGGCGCCGGGGTGCGCGCGCTCGCCGGTCACGCTCCGGTGGACGACGCGACGGCCCGGGCGATCGTGCAGGCGCGTTGCGCGAGCTGCCACGCGACGCATCCCGGCAACGAGGCCTTCACGGCGCCGCCCGCGGGCGTGGTGTTCGAGAGCCCCGAACAGATGCGCGCCTACGCCGACCGCATCCTGTTCCGGGTCGTCGAAACGAAGACCATGCCGCTCGGCAACCTGACGGGCATCACCGACGAGGAGCGCGTCACCCTCGGCGCCTGGGCCTGGCAGCAGACTCACGGCGGAGCCGGCTCCCGGCCGTGAACGACTCGTTCGTCCTTCGCGGTGCGCGGGTGCTCGTGGACGGCGCCGTGCGGCCCGCGGCGGTGCACGTGCGGGGGGGCCGGATCGCCGGCATCGGCGCCGCCGATGATTCGCCCCGCGGCGAAGCTTTGGTCGAGGCCGGCGAGCTGCTCGTCGCTCCGGGTGTCGTGGACGCGCACGTCCACGTCAACGAACCCGGGCGGACGGATTGGGAAGGCTGGTCGAGCGCGACCTCGGCCGCCGCGGCCGGCGGAGTGACGACGCTCGTCGAAATGCCGCTGAACGGCCTCCCGCCCACGACCGGCGAAGCGGGCGTTCGCGCCCGCCGCGAGGCGCTGGCCGGAAAGGCGCGCGTGGACGTCGCGCTGTGGGGCGGACTCGTTTCGGCCGAGCGCGCTCCGCTTTCGGAACTTGCGGCGCTCGGGGTGGCCGGCATCAAGTGCTTCCTGTGCCCCTCCGGCGTCCCCGAGTTCCCGCACGTCGGCGAAGCGGAGCTCGAGGCGACGCTACCGCAGCTGCGCGACCTGGGAATGCCCCTGCTCGTGCATGCGGAATCCCCGGCGGCGCTCGCGCGCGCGGCATCGGCCGCCACGGCGGGCGACCCGCGCGCGTATGCGACCTGGCTCGCCCTTCGCCCCCCGGAGGTGGAGGAGGAGGCGATCGATCTGCTGGTGCACCTCGCGCGGCGGCACCACGCCCACATCCATGTCGTGCATGTTTCGAGCCGGGGCGGCGCGGAGCGCATCGCGCGCGCCCGCGCCGAAGGCGTACCCATCACGGGGGAGACCTGTCCGCACTACCTGAGCTTCGTCGCCGGCGACGTTCCCGCCGGCGCCACCGAGTTCAAGTGCGCTCCGCCGCTTCGCGGCGCCGAGCATCGGCAGGCGCTGTGGGCCGCGCTCCTTTCGGGCGCGCTCGATCTGGTGGCGAGCGACCACTCGCCCTGCCCGCCGGAACTCAAGGACAGGGCCAGCGGCGATTTCCTGCTGGCCTGGGGTGGCATCGCCTCGCTGCAACTGCTGCTGCCCGCGGTCTGGACCGGCGCGGCCGCGCGCGGCGTCACGCCCGGACACCTGTTCCGCTGGCTCTCCTCGGCCCCTGCCGCGCTCGCCGGCCTCCAAGGCCGCAAGGGGAGTCTCGCGCCGGGGCGCGACGCCGATTTCGTGCTGTGGGACGATGCGGCCGAGTTCACGGTCGAACCCGGACACCTGCAGCACCGTCATCCCCTGTCGCCGTGGGCGGGACGCACGCTCCGCGGAGTCGTCCGGCAGACCTGGCTTCGCGGCCGGCTCGTCTATGATGCCGGCCGCGGCTTCGTCGAACCTCCCGGCGGGACTTACCTGCCGGTGCACCGGCGGCGCGGGACGCCCGCGCGCTCCTAGAAAGGAAACGACGTGCAGCCCCTTGCGACGCCCGAGGCGCTCGCCCACCTGACGGAACTCTCACTGGATGCGACCGGTGCGTTCGTCCTGTTCGCGACCGACGACTATTTCGCTCCCAAGGAATCGCTGCTGCGTCCGCACGCGCCCGAGTGGCGCGAGGGGGCGTACACGGAACGTGGGAAATGGATGGACGGCTGGGAGTCCGCGCGGCGCCGCAGCCCGGGACACGACTGGGCCATCGTCCGTCTCGGCATCCCCGGGCGGATCGAGGCGATCGTCTGCGACACGACGCACTTCAAGGGCAACGCTCCCCAGGAAGTCTCGCTCGAAGCGCTCGAGGCGCCGTCCGACACGTCCCTCGAGGAACTGCTCGCGATGCCACGAGCCCACGACGCCGCGGAGGCCGCGTCGCTCGCGGGCCGCGCCTGGGTCGAGTGCGTGCCGAGAACGGCGGTCCGCCCGGATTCCGTCAACGTGCTCGCGGCCGCGGCGCCGCCCCGCGCCACCCACGTGCGGCTGCACATCCACCCCGACGGCGGCGTCGCCCGACTGCGCGTCTTCGGCCGCGTCCGTCCCGAAGCGGACGTCTTCCGGGGGCCGGGGTCGGTGGACCTCGCGGCCATCGAGAACGGCGGAACGATCGCGCTCGCGAGCGATTCGTTCTTCGGCCCGCCCGGCAACCTGCTGCTGCCGGGGCGTGGAACGAACATGGGTGATGGCTGGGAAACCCGGCGTCGCCGCACGCCCGGCTCGGACTGGTGCGTGATCCGGCTCGGCCGGCGGGGGCTGGTGCAGCATCTCGAGCTCGACACCCACTTCTTCAAGGGCAACGCGCCGCAGGCGGTCCGCATCGAGTGGCTCGACGCCGGCGCGGAAGCGGGGGAGATGGATTCCAGCGAGGTGAAGGCAAGCCTCGCGTCCGAGTCCGCGTGGCGGACGCTGGTGGGACGGACGGTGGTCTCGCAGCACCGGCGGCACCGGTTGGTGCCGGCCTTCGGCCGCGTGGTCACGCACCTTCGCGTCCACATCCTTCCGCACGGCGGCGTGAACCGGCTGCGCGTTTTCGGCGAGGCCGCGGACTCCGCGGGCGAGCGCCGGGCGCTCGCCCGTCTTCTCGAGCAGCCGCCGGCAGCGCGGCAGGAAACGCTGAGCGGCTTCGGGGCCTCGGCGGAGTTCGCCCGGGCTCTGGAGTCCCGCCTGCCCGTCGTCACGGTGCGGGAACTCCTCGCACAGGCGGCTGCGGCACTGGCGTCTCTTGGCGAGACGGACTTGATCGCCGCCTTCTCGGCGCATCCGCGGCTCGGCGCCGCCCCGGTTGCGACCGACTCGACGCCGCACGCCGAATCCTCGCGCCGCGAGCAGGCGGCCCTGGGCGCCTCGGCTTCGGAGCTGCGCGAGCGGCTGTCCGCCGGCGGCGAAGCCTATGCCCGCAAGTTCGGCTTTCCATTCCTCGCCTTCGCGAGCGGTCGCGGGGCGCGCGAGCTGCTGGAGTTGCTCGAGGAGCGCCTTGAGAACGACCGGCCGGCGGAGATCTCGAACGCGTCGCTCGAGCTGGCCCGCATCACCCGGCTGCGCATCGGGCGCTGGCTCGACGCGCATGGGGACTGAAGCGCCGGAACCTTCATCATCATCCAGCGGAGGTCGGTCTTGGGAATCAGCACGCACATCCTCGACACGGGTCGCGGCCGCCCGGCCGTCGGCATTCCGGTGACGCTCGAGGAACGCCGCGGGGACGCCTGGGTACCCATCGGCTCGGCCGAGAGCGACACGGACGGCCGGGTGCGCTCGCTCGTGCCCGCGGGCCGCGAGGTGGCGGCGGGCACTCACCGGCTGCGCTTCGATCTGCAGGGGTGGAGTTCGGCGCAGGGTTCTCCGGGCTTCTTTCCCGTCGTCGAGATCACCTTCCGCGTGGACGATCCGGCCGGCCACTATCACGTCCCGCTGCTGCTCGGCGCCTTCGGCTACACGACGTATCGGGGAACTTGATGGCCGCCCGGCCGCGCCGCGTCGTCGCGGCGCCGATGGATCGCGAGGCCTTCGCGCCGTTCGGCGAGCTGCTCGCCGCGCCGGCAGCATTCGCCCGCCGAGTGAACCTCGGCACCGCCGGCCGCGCCGATCGCCTCGCGACGCTCGAGAACACCCGCGAGTCGGCGCGCCCCAACGTCGCCCTGTTCCGTTGCGACGCGCAGACGCTGCCGCGGCGGATCACGCTGCTCGAGCGGCATCCACACTCGACCCAGCTCTTCGCGGCGTTGCGCGGCGGCGAGTGGCTGCTGGTCGTCGCTCCGAACCGGGCCGACGGCGGCCCGGACGAGGGCGCGTTGCGCGCCTTTCGGTGTCCCCCGGGCAGCGGCGTCAACCTGCGCCGCGGCGTCTGGCACCACCCCGTGCTGGCGATCGGGCAGGATGCCGAGCTGCTGATGCTGGCCTGGGAGGACGGCGGCGCGGGGGACTGCGAGGAGCGGCCACTCGGCGAGCCCGTCGAAGTGTCGGCGGGCTGAGGGCCGCGCCCATACGAACGGGAGCGCGTCGGTCCGGGACCGCCTGGGCGATTGCGACCCGGGCGGTCCCGCGCGGGTCGCTCAGGCCCGCTGGCTCACGGGCACGTACGCACGCTGCGGCGGGCCCGTGTAGATCTGTCGCGGCCGGCTGATCTTGAAATCGGGGTCGCGCCGCATCTCGAGCCATTGCGCGATCCAGCCGGGCAGTCGGCCCATGGTGAACATGACCGTGAACATGTTCACCGGAATGCCGAGGGCCTTGTAGATGACGCCCGAGTAGAAGTCCACGTTCGGGTAGAGCTTGCGCGAGACGAAGTAGTCGTCGTGAAGCGCGATCTCCTCGAGCTTCATCGCGATCTCCAGCAGTCGGCTCGACATGCCCACCCGCCGGATGACCGCCTCGCAGTGCTTCTTGAGGATGGCCGCGCGCGGGTCGTAGTTCTTGTAGACGCGATGGCCGAAGCCCATCAGGCGCGTCGTCTCGTTCCGGTCCTTGGCCCGGGCGAGGAATTTCTCCGCGCTGCCTTCCTCGGCCTCGATCCGCTCCAGCATCTCGATGACTTCCTGGTTGGCGCCGCCGTGCAGCGGTCCCCACAGCGCGCTGATGCCGGCCGAGATGCTCGCGTACAGGTTGGCGCGCGAGCTTCCGACCATGCGCACCGTGCTGGTCGAGCAGTTCTGCTCGTGGTCCGCGTGCAGGATGAGCAGCATGTCGAGCGTGCGCGCCAGCTCGGGGTCGGGGCGGTACTCCTCGCACGGCGTCGCGAACATCATGTGCAGGAAGTTCGACGCGTAGTCGAGGTCGTTCTGCGGATACATCGCCGGCTGACCGATCGAGTGCTTGTAGGCATAGGCGGCGATCGTCGGGATCTTGGCGATCAGGCGGATCACGGATTCCCCGACGTTCGCCTCCGTCTCGGGCGCCTGGTAGAAGGTGGTGAGCGCGGCGACCGACGAGGCGCACACGGCCATCGGGTGGGCGTCCTTGGGGAAGGCCTCGAAGAAGCGGCGGAAGTTCTCGTGCAGCAGCGTGTGGCGGGTGACGGCGCCACGGAACTCCTCGAGCTGGGCCTGCGTGGGCAGTTCGCCGTAGATCAGGAGCCAAGCGACCTCGAGGAACGTCGCCTTCTCGGCCAGTTCGTCGATCGGATAGCCGCGGTAGCGCAGGATGCCGCGGTCGCCGTCAATGAACGTGATCGCACTGCGGCAGGATCCCGTGCTGCCGTAGCCCGGATCGAGCGTGATGAAGCCGGACTGCCCGCGCAGCTTCTCGATGTTGATGGCGTGCTCGCCCTCGCTGCCACGCACGACGGGCAGCGTGAGCGTCTTGCCGTCGAGCGAAAGCGTCGCCTCGCCCTGGGACACGGACTGGGTCGGCATGAGTTCTCCTCCACGGGAACGGATCCGGCGGTTGCTCATGGCCCGCGAGCGACGCTCCGTTCCGGGGTCGTCGAGGCCTCGATGGGGCGGGTGGGTGCGGCGCGGACGGCGCGTGGCTCCGTCCGGCGCTGGCGGCGCAGTGTAGCAGGGAACGGTCCGACGGGCGCGCCGCCGGGTCGGTGCATTCGGCGCTGGCCGGGGCTCGCACGCGCCCCTATGCTGCGCGCCATGCTGAACTGGATCTGGGCCGCGTTCTTCCTCGTCGCCTTCGTGGCCGCGCTCGTGCCGGCCCTGGCCGGAGGAAAGCCGGAAGCGCTGCAGGCCGTCGTCTCCTCGCTGTTCGACTCCTCCAAGACCGGTTTCGAGATCGCGCTCGGTCTGACCGGCGTGATGAGCCTGTGGCTGGGCCTGATGCGCATCGCGGAGCGGGGCGGGATCACCGACCTGATCGCGACCATCGTCGGACCGCTCTTCCGGCGCCTGTTCCCGGGGATCCCCGCCGGGCACCCGGCCTCGGGCGCGATCGTCATGAACCGCTCCGCCAACATGCTGGGGCTCGACAACGCGGCCACGCCGCTCGGGTTGAAGGCCATGAAGGAGCTGCAGAGCCTCAATCCGTCGGCGGACACGGCCTCGAACGACATGGTGCTGTTCGTGGTCATGAACGCGTCCTCCGTGACGCTGGTTCCGATCTCCATCATGACCTTCCGGGCGCAGCTGGGCGCGGCGAACCCGGCCGACGTGTTCGTGCCGATCCTGATCGCGACCTACATCAGCGACGTGTTCGGCCTGCTGCTGGTCGCCGCGGTGCAGCGCCTGAACCTGTGGAACGGGGTCGTGCTCGGCTGGCTGGGGGTGCTCACCGCGGTCATGGGCGGTCTGGTCGCCTACTTCTCGCGGCTCGACGCGGCGTCGGTGGCGGCCCAATCCGGCCTGCTGGCGAACGCGATCCTCGTCGGGCTGATCACCACGTTCCTCGTCGCCGGCGCCGTCCGCCGGGTGCCGCTGTACGAGACGTTCATCGAGGGTGCGAAGGAGGGATTCCAGGTCGCGGTCGGCATCGTGCCCTACCTGGTCGCGATCCTGGTCGCGGTCGGCGCATTGCGGGCCAGCGGAGCTCTCGAGGCGTTCCTGGCCTGGGTCAAGTCCGGGGTCTCGAACCTCTCGCTGGACACGCGCTGGGTGGATGCGCTGCCGACCGCCCTCATCAAACCGCTCTCGGGCGGCGGTGCGCGCGGCATGATGGTCGAGACCATGAAGACCTACGGCGCCGACTCGTTCGCGGGCCGGCTGTCGTGCGTCATCCAGGGCAGCACGGAGACCACCTTTTACGTGCTGGCGGTCTACTTCGGCGCCGTGGGCGTGAGGAAGACCCGGCACGCGCTCGCCTGCGCGCTGGCGGCCGAGACCGTCGGCGTGATCGCGGCGGTGTTCGTCGGCTACCTGTTCTTCGGCTGATCCGGCCCGCCGCCCGAAGGCGGGTGCCTCCGCCCGCGGTTCGCGTCGCGTGCGGGCCGCGGCCTTCGGTGCACCACCGACTTCAGCGCAGGACGGCGAGACGCACGGTTCTCGCTTCGCCGTTCGCCCGCAATCTCACGAAGTAGATCCCGGGAGCGCAGGCGCGGCCCGCTCCGTCGGTGCCGTCCCAGCGCACGACGTGCTCGCCGGCATCGCGCTCTCCGCGATCCAGCTCCCGCACCAGCCGCCCCGAAAGGTCCAGCAGCGCGAGGGAGGTCGCGGCGCGCGACGGCAGGCTGAAGCGCAGCTCGGCGCCGCCGCGGGCCGGGTTCGGCCACGGCGCGCGCAGGGCCAGCGACCCGGGCGCTCGAGGCGTGGGGGCGACGCCGACATACGCGAGGGGCGCGAGAACCGTGAACGCCATCTTGGGCAGGGCCAGCACCAGCGACTGGGAGAAGCCGTCGTTGGGCGTCGCCTCGGCGGCCAGCGTGCCCGGATTGGCCGGGCCCGAACCACCGTAGGCCGGGTCCTGACTGTTCACGAGCTCGCGCCAGGCGCCGCTCCAGGGCACGCCGATCCGGTACGAGGCGTAGTCGCTGTTCGAGAAGTTCGCGACCACGACGACCGGATTGCCCGCCCCGTCGGTGCGCCGGAAGGCGATCACGTTGCCGCCCTCGTTGACGTGGAAGACGTGGGTCGCCGAGGAGGCCCGCAGCGCGGAGAGCGAGGTGCGCAGGCCGATCAGGCGCTGGTAGAAGCTGAACACGCCGGCATGGGTCGTCTTCTTCGACCAGTCGATCCGGCTGCTGCCGTCGGGGTTCCAGTCGTTCGATTCCAGCCATTCGTCGCCCATCAGCATGGCCGGAATGCCCTGCGAGGTGAGCGTCAGCCCGAGGCCCAGCATCGTCCGCCCGCGCGCCCATTCATCGTCGTAGGGCGCCGTCGGGTCGATGGTCCTGACGAGCCGTTGTCCGCCGCTGGATGGCCAGGCCTCGTCGTGGAGCTGGATGTAGTTGAGCGCCCGCGTGCCGCTGATCCACGCACCGCTCCCGAGCAGCGCCGAGCGCACGTCGTTCATGCTCGGGTCTCCGAAGCCGGCCGCGAGGATCGCCGCCCGGATGTTGTCGCGGAACAGCATCTGGTACTGCGCGTCGAAACCCGCGCCGCCGGAGGCGACCGGCATCGTGATCCAGTCGTTGTTGGGGAGCTGCTCGGCGATCGTGATCTTGTCCGCCCAGCGGTTCGCCTTCTCGGAGTTCAACCTCTGCATGAGCGCCCAGCCCGAGGCCGAGTGCACGCCGGGGTTCATGTAGCTCGTGGCGTCCATGCGGAAGCCGTCGAGGTGGTATTCCTGCAGCCAGTACTGGGCGCTGTTCGCGAAGTAATCGTCCACGGCGGGCCGCCCGAAGGCGGCCTGCGATCCCCACGGCGTCTGCACGTCCGGGGTCTCGAACCACTGCTGCGTGCCGTCGTACTCCCAGAGGAAGTTGTCGGTGGGCGAGAAGTGGTTCCAGACGATGTCGAGCAGCACCGCGATGCCGTTCGCATGCAGCGCGTTCACCAGCGTCTTGAAGTCGTCGGGGGTGCCGTACTTCCACTCGGGCGCCCATTGCGTGATCGGGTTGTAGCCGGCAGAGAAGTCGTACGGGAACTCGGTCACGGGGTTCAGCATCACGCAGTTGACGCCCAGGCTCTTCAGGTGCCCGACACGGGCCGCGACGTCCGTGTACTTCGACGGGTTCTGCGTCGGCCCGAGCGGATCGTTGAGCCCCGCGAAGGACCCGACATGGAGCTGGTAGACCACCAGCCGGTCGAAGTCGGGGGTCGCGTAGGCGTTGTCCGTCCAGTTGAACCGGAACGGGTTTTCGACGTACGAGTTGTAGCTGGCGCCGGAGTTGAGCCCGCGCGCCCGCGGATCGGGGGCGTAGCCCGAATCCGCGACCCGGGTGGGGAACCAGAACTTGTACTGCGAGCGGTCGGGCACGCCCGGGACCTTGGCGATGAAATAGTCCCCGACCTTCGTGAGCGCCGTGGCACCCCAGGCATTGAAGGTCCCGCGCACCGAGGCGGCCGCGACGGTCGGGGCCCAGACCTTGAAGACGCAGGCGCCCCCGTTCACGAGCGTCGCGCCGACGGGCGCGTGCGCGTAGGTGGTGAAATCGAGCACGAACCCGCCATCTACCGGCACGACATGCGACAAGCCCCCGACGCTGAGGTAATCGGTGAGCGCGCCATCCGTCAGCTCGATCCAGTAGCTTTCGCTGGCCTGCGCGGTGGCGGGCACGGTCGCAGCCCACACGTCGTAGGGCCCGCGGACGCCGATCTTCGAAGCGGGCACGTCGCTCGGAATCCCACCCGCGACCACGTGCACCGACGCCGAGGTCAGGTCGTTTCGCCAGGTCTGGAAGCGCACCTGGAAGCTCTCGCCGCTGACGGGACAGACCGGACGGCGGTCCTGCCAGGCGAGGTGCGAGATGCCCGCCCACTCGACATTGCCGTCCGGTGAGGCCGCGGCCGCGGCGCAGGGCAGGAGCAGGCAGGAAACGAGCGGGAGGACCAGCAACGGGAGCCGTCTCGAGTGCATGGGCAGGAAGTCCTCGCGGGAAGTCATTTCGGGCACGGGCGCGTCGCTTGCGCTCATGAGGATGCGGCATGCGTTCCGTGCCGTCCAGCCATGGGCACCGGCGCGCTCGTGCTGTTAACCTGTGGCGTCGCGCCTCCGTCGCTCACGTTCCCGAACCCGGGGCCACTGGTGCTTTCGTCCGTTCCACGCCTTCGCGCCTTGTGCGGCATGCTCCTCGCGGTCCTCGTGGGCGCGAGCCATGCCCACGGCGCGGTCACCTTCGTCGTGAGGGCGCCCGCCTCGACGCCGCCCGGGGCCGTGCTGTGGATCTCGGGGGACCGCCCCGAACTGGGCGCCTGGAACGGCTCCGGGCTGCGACTCCGGCCCGATTCGTCCGGTGCCTGGACGGGGTCCTTCTCTCCGCCGACGGGCGCGGCGTTCGAGTACAAGGTCACGCGCGGGGGCTGGGAGACGGTCGAGAAGGACGCTTCGGGCGGAGAACTCGCCAACCGAACCGGCATCGCCGGCGGGGCGGAAGACACGCTCCGGGTCACGGTCGCCGCGTGGCGGGACCAGACGGAAGCTCCCGTTGCCCGCTCGCACACGATCACCGGCGAAGTCCGCCGTCACGACGCATTCCCGTCGAAGTTCGTCAGGGCCCGCGACGTGCTGGTCTGGTTGCCCCCGGGCTACGAGACGCAGCCCGACCGCCGCTACCCGGTCGTCTACTTCTGCGATGGGCAGAACGTCTTCGATGGCGCGACCAGCTTCATTCCCGGGCAGGAGTGGAGGGCGGACGAGGCGGCCAACGCGCTGATCCGCTCACGCCGGCTCGGCCCCTTCCTCATGGTCGCGGTCGCCAACACCCCGGACCGGATGGCGGAATACACCTCCGCGGCGGATTCCCGTCACGGCGGCGGTCGATCGTCGGACTATTTCCGCTTCCTGCTCGAGGAGCTGCAGCCGTTCGTGAACCGGGAGTACCGGACGCTGACGGAACCCGCGCACACCGCCATCGTCGGCTCGTCACTCGGCGGGCTGGCAGCGCTCGACCTCGGCCTCGCGCACCCGGACCGCTTCGGCCTGATCGGCTGCATTTCGCCCGCCGTCTGGTGGGCGGACACCGAGATCGTCCGCCGGGTGCGCTCGGGAAGGAAGGAACCGCTCCGGATCTGGCTGGATATCGGGACCGCCGAAGGCTCGAGCCCGGCCGCCGGGTCCAACCCGGCGCTCGAGCAGGCGCGGCTCCTGCGCGACGCGCTCGTCGCGAAGGGCTGGCGAGAGGGCGGGGATCTGCACTACGAGGAGATCCAGGGCGCACGGCACAACGAGGCCGCCTGGGCCGCGCGCATCGAGCGCGTGCTGGCGTACCTGCTCGCGACCCCCTGAGTTCCCGTTCCTCGCGGGAAAGGTCCGGCTCCGTGGAGCGAGCGTTCCACGGGGCCGATTCCGAATCGCCCGGCTCAGCGGGAGAGGCGGAAGACGCGTCCAGAGCTGGCAGGGATCGAGACGGTGGCCGTGCCGCTCCAGGCCTGCGGCGCGCCGCCGACGAGCGCGTCCACGGCGCTCGCGCGGCCCCCCCAGCGCGAGCAATCGAGCTTCACGTCGGCGTCCTGCCGGCCGGCATTGATGACGACGACGAACGTCTCCTTGCCGTCGGTTCGCTCGAACGCGTAGCTCATGCCGTCGGTCGCGAGCGTCCGGAACTCGCCGGTGCGAAGCGCCGCGTGCGCGAGCCGCAGGTTCGCCAGCCGCGTGTACCAGTCGTGCATCGCGGCGCGGCCGGCGTCCTTTTCCCAGTCCCACACGAACGGGCGCCGGCAATCGGGGTCGCGCTGGCCCTCCATGGCGATTTCGTCGCCGTAGTAGATGGCCGGCGCGCCCACGTAGGTCATCTGGAAGAGCGCGGCGAGCTTCAGACGGCTGGCGTCCCCGTTCGCCTGCGTCAGGTAACGCACCGTGTCGTGGCTGTCGATGAGATTCATCTGCACGGCCACCGACTGGCTCGGATAGGCGAGGCGGCCGGTGGCGAGCGACGCATCGAACTCCGCGGCCGTGCCCTGGCCCTGACAGAGGAACTTGAGCACCGGGTCGCGGAAGAAGGCGTAGTTCATGACCGCGTCGTACATGCCGGGACGGACGTAGTCGGAGGCGTTGCCCCACAACTCGCCGACGATGTAGGCGTCGGGCTTGATCTTCTTGACGCGCTGGTTGAAGAGCTTCCAGAACCAGTACGGCAGCTCGTTGGGCACGTCGAGCCGCACGCCGTCCACGTCGGCCGTCTTCAGCCAGTACTCCGTGGAGTCCAGCAGGTACTGCACCAGCGCGACGTTGGGCTGGGCGTCCTGGACGTCGCGGATGGGGATCTCGGCCTTGTCGTCCCGCGACAGGTCGAAGTTCAGGTCGGGCAGATCGCCGAAGTTCCACCAGCAGTAGTAGTAGTCCGACGGCTTCCAGGGATGGTTCACCGCCGGCCAGCCGTCCGGAAGCGGCCAGCGCTTGAACTGGAACCAGCTCCAGTAGGGCGACTTCTCGCCCTTCTCGACCGCGTCGCGGAAGGCGAAGTTCGAGTTCCCGCAGTGGTTGTAGACGATGTCGAGAATCACCCGGATGCCCTTCGCCTTCGCCGCCTTCACGAACGCGATGAACTCCTCGTTCGTGCCGAAGTGGGGGTCGATCTTGCGGTAGTCGGCCGCGTCGTACTTGTGGGTGGACTTCGCCTCGAAGACCGGATTGAAATAGATGATCGTCACGCCGAGCGACTTCAGGTAGTCGAGCTTCTCGCGCACGCCGGCGATGTCGCCGCCGTAGAACGCCATCCAGTCCCGGTGGTCAGGCGTGTAGGGACACTGCGTGAGCGCCTGGTAGTCGTTCCAGTCGCGGACCAGGTGGTAATACTCCTGGTAGTCGGTGTTCAACTTGCCGTCGGGCGGCAGCGTGGTCTTGCCCTGGTAGTACCACTCCTTGAAATCCTGGTCGTTCGCCGGATTCCCGTTGCGGAACCGGTCGGGAAAGATCTGGTAGATGACGCCGTTCTTGACCCAGTCGGGCGTCTCGAACGCCGGAAACTTCGCCGGATCGAAGGTGAAACGCTTCCCGCCGGTCGCGGAGAAGCCGTCCGGCCCGAGCCACTGCGGTGTTCCACCGTCGCGATAGCGGAATGCGTACGGTGTCGCGCCCGCCAGCGTGACCTCGGCGCGGAAGTACTCGTAGACCTTGTCGGTCATGATCGACGGCATCGGCGTGACCGTCTCGCGGCCGGCGGGCCAGGTCACCAGGTCCACGCCCTCGACGTCGTCGAGGTGCGCCCGCGCCGTGAACTGGATCCTGCCGCCACCCAGAGGATTCAGCTCGCTCGCCCCTTGTGTGTGCTGAACACCGTCGGCGAACACCCGCCCGTCGCCCTTGCGGACCTCGATCGCCGGGAAGCGTTCGTCCACGTTGCGGATCGAGTTCTTGCCCCCGAAGCCGTCGTCCACCTCGCCGTCCTGCCCGGCCTTGTCCTGCGTCCAGCCGTTGCTCCCGACCACGAACTTGTACGGGTAGGAACCGGCCGCCAGCAGGAGCGTGGCGGAGTACTCTCCGTCGCCGTCGGGGTCCGTCATCGGCGTCTTGCCGACCGTCCAGTCGTTGAACGAGCCGCACAGCCAGAGTTGATCGGGCTTCGACGCGGGCCGGAACCTGAACGTCACCTGTCGCAGGCCCGCCTGGACCGGCGCGGCCTTCTTCACCGCCGCGCCGTAGCCGACGACCAGGGGCTTCTCGCCGACGATCACCACGCTGTTCTGCCCGCCGAAGCCGTCCGATTCGAAGTCGGCCGCGCCCTCGTCGGTCATCCACTGGTCGCCGTTGACGACGAACTTGTAGGTCACCCGGCCGGCGGGGATCTCGACCTCCGCGGACCAGATGCCGTCCTTGTCCGGATCGGCGAGCGGGTTGGCCGTGGCGTTCCAGCCGTTGAAGCTGCCGGCGACGCTGACCGCGGTGACGCCGCCGATGACGGGCTGCCAGCGGAACGTGACCTTGGTCGCGAACGCGGGCGTTGCGAGCAGGATCAGGCCCGCGGAAAGTATCGCGAGCAGGGAGTTGCGCTTCATCGGTGCGTCTCCTCGGCCGGAGTCACTTCACGACGACGACGGAGTTCTTGCCCCCGAACCCGTCGTCCTGTGATTCGGAGTTGCCGTCGTCCGATTTCCAGGCGGTGCCGTCCACGAGGAACTTGTAGGCGTAGCGCCCCGGAGCGAGCTTGCGCGTCAACGACCACGAGCCGTCGGCCCGCTGGGTCATGGGGTCGGCGGTGGTGGCCCACGAGTTGAAGTCGCCGCACAGGGCGACCCCGGACTTCGCGGGACCGGCGTAGGTGAAGACGACGCCGGCGGCCGTGGCTTCCGGGGCGCGCGGCTTCGCCGAGGCGGCCAGCGGGCGGACCGCAGGCGCCGAGGTCGCCGTCACCGGCGCCGCCGCGGCGGCGGGAGCGCCCGCCCCTGCGCCCACCACGACCACGCTGTTCTTGCCGCCGTATCCGTCGTCCACGAACTCGGCCGCGTTGGGATCTTCCTTCCACTGGGTGCCGTCCACGACGAACTTGTACGCGTAACGGCCCGGCGCCAGCGCCTTCGTGAGGGTGAAGGAGCCGTCGGGCGCCTTCGTCATCGGATCGGCGCTCGTGCTCCAGGCGTTGAACTCACCCGCGAGGTTCACCGTGTTCGCCGCGCCCGTGAAGCGGAAGACCACGCCCGCCGAACTCACCGCGGGGCCGGCTCCCCGCGCGGCCGTCGCCGCGGCCGTGGCCGCGGGCGGCGCACTGGCCGCGGCGGTCGCGCCCGTTCCCACGACCACCACGCTGTTCTTGCCTCCGAAGCCGTCGTCCACGCCCTCGCTCACGCCCGGATCCGGCTTCCAATTGGTGCCGTCCACGACGAACTTGTACGCGTACTTCCCGGCCGCCAGCTTCTTCTCGAGACGCCACGAGCCGTCCGGCTGCTTCTTCATCGGATCGGCGGAGGTGCTCCAGGCGTTGAACTCGCCCGCCACGTTGACGGCGCTGCCTTCACCCTTCCAGACGAACACGACGCCGTCCGCGGTCGCATGGGTTCCCGCCGGCTGCGAGGCGGCGGCGGCGGGCGGCGGCGTGGCGGTCGCGGACGCGCCGTTGGCGGCCCATTCCGCGGGTGGCGCTCCGCCACGCCAGCCTCCGGCGCAACCGGCGATCAGGGTCAGCAGCAGCAGGGGAACGAGCGGGCGGGCGGGGAATTTCATCTTCATCTCCGGGCGCCGGCGGTTGGGGCCGGCGGTATGAGTGCGATCGAGAATCGCTGGCGGCGTGCGTCGAGCCGAAACGCGTACTGCCCGGTTTGCGCGAAACGCACGACCAGGTCCGTCGAGGGGCCGCTACCGTGCACCGTCGGCTGGCTCGCCAGCGGCGTCACCAGCGTTTCCGCGGGCGACCCGCCCCAGCCGATCAGGTTGCCGTCGTACGTGTTCTGGTCGTCGTCCACGAACTTGAGGCGGTACGTACCGGCCGGGATGTCGGTCGGCATGGCGAAGTCGCCGGGATAGGTGTGGATGCCGACGGTGTCCTGATTGCATTGCGTGGTGCCCATCTGCAGGTCGAGGAACGCGAAGCCCGGCATCGTGCCGACGATGTACACCGCGTGATTGACGGCCGATTCGTTCAGGGTGAGCACCGTGCTTCCCGCGTCGAGCACGCCGTCGCGCACCGGAAGCCCGCCGCGCGAGACGGGGAGGAACGCGCTGGAGCGCACCACCATGCTGTAGGTGCCCGCCGCGAGTCCGGTGAAGTGGTAATCGCGCGAGTCCGGTGCGAGCGAATCCACCGCGACCGAAACGCCACCGAGGAACAGCTCGACGCGCGTCGGCGGAAAGGGCGGAAGAGCGAGGCCCGGGTCGCGATCGGAGTAGAAGTAGACCGATCCGGTCATCCCGCCCGGCCAGGTCTCCGGGGCCGGTCGGATTCCGGTCGGGACGAGCAGCAGCCCGGCCTTGTTGCGGCCGCAACCCGCCGGCGCGAGAGCCACCAGCAGGAGCACCGCGGCGAGAAATCGGGGAAGGGGTCTCATCGGACGTCGATCAACGAGTTGAACCCGCCGTAGCCGTCGTCGGTCCGGTTGGGGTTGTTCGGGTCTTCCTTCCAGTTCACCCGGTCGATCACGAACTTGTACTGGTAGCGCCCGGGGGCGAGACGCTGCGTTCTCGTCCAGATGCCGTCGCCATCCTCGTCCTTCATTTCGCCGACGAGGAAGCTGCCGGTCTGGGCCTGCCCTCGAAGCCAGTCGTTCTCCGGCCAGTTGCCCGCCAGCTGGACGATCCGAGCCGAGGGCGCCATGAAGCGGAATACCACGCCCTCCGGCGTCTGCGTGGGCGGCGGCAGACGGCGCTTGATGAAGTTGAGGCTGCTGCAGCCCGGCACCCCGAGGCCCGCGGAGAGGGCGAGCAGCAGCGTCAGGAGCGGAAGCGGACGACGCATTTCGGGCCCTTCTAGAAGTGAACCACGGCTTCGAGGTGCAGCCGGCGTTCGTTCTGCAGCGCCTTCTCGGCCGCCGAGATCTGCGGCGCGAGGCTCAGCCAGTTGGATTCGGCGATCCAGCCGTTGACGTTGCGGTCGTACAGATACTGCTCCCGGCCGATGTTGGCGAACTCGTTGGTCACCGGGTCGAGCACGCGCGGCGAGACCCCCCAGCCCATGGCGACGTGGATGCCCTCGGCGATCCGGTAGTCGACCTGCGCGAAGTTGCTCACATAGGCCCGATCCAGCTTCAGCGCCGGCGCGTCGTACTTGACCCAACGCGTGTCGTTCGAGAACCGCAGCGACCGCGTCAGGTCGAAGCCGAGCTGGAAGACGTTTTCCGCGTAACGCGGCCGCAGCCCGAGCTTCACGCCGGTGAAGTCTCCACGCCAGTGGAAATCCACGTTGCGTGCCCGGCGGATCGGCACCTCGAGCGAGGGCGTCAGCCGGTAGGCATGGTCCTCGCCCAGCAGCGTCAGCCGGTCCACGCCGACGACCTGGCCGTCCTGCTGCAGCCACATGTTCCCGGTCGGGAACCACATCTGGTACTCCCACGCGGTGCGTGCATCGTAGCGGAAGTCCGTCAGTTCGAGCCCGACCGAGGTGCGGACCTCGCGTCCGAGGTAGTAACGCCAGTTGCGATCCCAGCGCAGCCGCCATTCGGTCATGCGATTCTCGAGATCGGACTGGCCCACGTAGGTCCCACGCTGGAAGTCCACGTTCTCGAAGCGGGGATGATCCGTGTTCGCGAGGCCCGCCGGCGCGACCGGCGGCATCGCCCACGCGGGGTAGGTGTGCGTCTGCCGCTCGAACTCGGCGGTCAGCACGACGTCACCCCCGGCCAGCGACCACGTGCCGCCGGCGATCAGCCGCGCGCTCTCGTCGAGGTTGAAGTGCTGGCCCATCGGCGTCGTCAGGTTCACCACGCGAATCGCGGAGGGCCCGGTGCCGGTGATGCCGGTCGCGACGAAGTCCACGCGCGTGCCGCGGTCCATCATGTCGAGCCTGCGGGCGCCCTGCAGGTACTCGCCCCACACGGACGAACCGTTCCTCAGCGGCAGGCGGGCCTCCCCACCGCCGGCGAAGGACTGCTGTTCGGTCTGACCGAACCACAGGATGCCGGTGGAATCCGACGTCACCCGGGTCAGCGAGAGGCGCCCGAGGTGGAAGCCGCGGTCCGTTCGACCCAGCACGCCCAGCCGCAGGCCGTTCGCCAGCGTCCGACGCAGCGACGTGGCGAAGACGTCCGAGGCGCCGTCGCCGAACCCGAAGCCCGCGCCGCCGTCGCCGATGTCGGTGGCCGTCAGCTTCGAGAACTGGTCCTGCACGAGCGCGAACGTGACCGAGTCGCGTCGCACGGTGCGCAGTTGCTTCCAGGCCGCGCTGATCGGATCCGCCTCGAAGACGAACTGCCGATTCGTGCCGCGATTGATCGAGAAGTCCATGGACTGGATGGGGAAGCGGCCCCCGAAGAGCGTGGTGTCGGACTTGTTGGTGCCGGGGAACTCGGTGCCGCCGGTGGCGCTGTTGTCCGCGTACAGGAGCTGTCCGTCGAAGCCGAACTTCGTGGCGCCGAGCAGGAACCCGTCGCGCTGGTAGCCGAAGGGATGCGCGTAGATGCCGACGTCGCCGACCAGCCGCGCCGGGTCGTCCCACGTCGGGATCGTCTCGCTGCTGAAGGCGAACAGCTTCAGTCCCGGCTGCGCGAAGTCCATCGAGCCGCGCTTGAAGTTCAGGCGGGACCGGTAGTCCTGCACGTCCTCCTTCTGCGGATCGATGTTCGTGAGCACCCGCGCCTTCAGCAGGTCCGAGATCCGGATCCCGAATCCGAGGTCCACGTCGAAGGTCGGGCGCACGATCTCGTAACGCGAGTAGACGGGGTCGAACGCGACGTAGGTCAGACTGTGGACCCGCCCGTCGATCGTGATCTTCGGGCTGTAGGCGGTGTTCGAGGTGGCCGCCTGTTTCACCAGCGCACCGTCCTCGCCGACGCGGACGACGCTGTTTCCGAACTCGCCCACGGTGACCGGGTTCTCGGGGTCGGCGAACCACTGGCCGTCCACCACGAACTTGTACGGGTGCTCGCCCGCCTTGAGCGGGATCACCACGGACCACACCCCGCCATCACCCTTCGTGAGGGGGTTGGCCGATGGGGACCACGCGTTGAACTCGCCCGCCCACGCGACGGTGTTCGCGTTCGGCGCGGAATAGGTGAAGCGGATGCCGCCCGCCACGGCCTGCGGCGCGGCGGCGGCCGGCGCCGGCCCGAGCGCGAAGGCCGCCAGGGCGGTCGCCAGCGCGAGGTGCCGCGCGGAGCGGAGAGGGATCTGGAATGCCATCAGAAGTTCCCCTTCAGGATGAGCTTGACGATGTCCCGCTGGTCGCCGCCACCGTTGAGGTTGCCCTCGTCCACCGGCATGGAGCCGCCGCCGATGTAGTCGGGTCCGTACTGCAGGAACATCTCCATGTTCCCGGTCGGACGGTACTGAAGCTGGGTGAAGATGCCCTTGCGCAGGATGCTGGGGTCGTTTCCGAACGCGAAGCGGTTGTACACCTTGGTCCTGGCCGAAAGGTTGATGGAGTTCTCGACGACGAACAGCTCCTTGCGGTCGGGAGTCCCGATGTCCCGGATCTTCGACTGCACGCGCAGCCAGGCGAGGCGGCTCTCGACCTGCAGTTCGTTGAACCAGTCGAGATGCGTCTCGCGCGTCGCCCCCCGCGCGGTCGGACGGTAGATGTCCCGTCGCTTGTAGGCGGTCTTGCCGGTGAACCCGTTGATGAACTCGATGTAGAGCTCGTTGTAGAGCTCCCGGGTCCGCGTCCGGCCGTAGGCCCTCGGTCCGTACCAGAGCAGGTTGTTCGTGTACGTCATCGCCCGCTCGGGAAACAGGTAGTAGGTGTTCAGGAAGAAGCCCGTTTCGTCGGAGCCGGGTCCGCCGAGGGCGTTGTTGTACTTCGGCCCCCGGCTCCACCAGCCCGGGGTGGTGTTGACGTAACCCGTGCGCGCGGTGCCGAGCTTGAAGGACCGGATCTCGGCCTGAACGACCGACGCGTCGTCGAGGCGGAAGCCGAGCGGATGCTTGAACGCGGTCACGACCGGTGCGCGCACCGAATCCGGGCGCGGGATCCGGTCGAAGCTCTGTCCGTACTCGACCGACACGTCGGCGCCGCGAATCCGCCATCTGAGGTCCACGGCGGCCACCGAACTCCACGGCGCGGGCCCGGACGTGCTGTCCAGTCCGGTCCAGCCCTCGAAGCGATTCCAGGTGACGCCGGTCCGCAGCGCATCGTCGGCCAGGAAGCTGCGCCGAAGGCGCAGGACCCAGGCGTCGGACGTGCGTCGAATGCGCTGGGCGGCGATCGAATCGCGGGGCTGGTGCGGTACGTCCGGGAAGTTGGCCGGGTTGAACTCGCCGCTGCGGTCCGAGGCGATGAGGGTGGCGTAGGTCTTGTTCCAGCCCCACGTGTCCACGCGCACGCCCTGGGCGTCTCCGCGGCCGTAAACCCACGGCACGAGATGCCAGTCAACGTAGAAGCGGTCCTGGCGGGAGAACACGTAGGCGTCCACGCCCCGCCGGCCGAACTCCCTGCGGAATCGCAGGTGTCCCTCGCGCCACTGGAACTCGGGCGCAGGGTTGTTGTTGTCCGTCGGGTTGTACGCCGCCTCGAACTTGAGGAACGACTCGATGCCGGGCGCCGGCTGTGAGAACAGCCGGAACTGGATGTTGTCGAAGACGTCGAAGGAGTTGGAATCGAAGTCCCACAGGAAGGGACGGTCCCACTTGCGGGTCTCCAGCATCAGCTGATAGTCGCCCTCGAGCTTGGTCGCGGCCGGCGCAGCGGGGGAGAGGGACGCGAGCAGCAGGAGCGTCGCGAGGGCGCGGGCGCGGAACGTCATTGCGCCCCTCCGCCCTGACCGCGGAAGCGGAGGGTGACGCGGTACGAGGCGCCCAGCTCGTGGTGCGTCCCGGCGGCCGCGTCGATGTACACGCCGCGATGAAAGACGCCGAATCCGCCACTGAACTGCAGGTCGTTCGGCGACGCCGTGGACTCGTACGTGCTGGAAATGTTGGACAATCCGGAGCGGATCGCGAACACGTCGAAGAACAGGATCTCGAGTCCGGCACTGAGCGTCGCGGCCCCGCTCGCGGTCTGCGCCCAGCCGACGCTGATCGTGGACTCGCGGTTCCAGCGGAAGGCCGCGGCCAGTTCCTGCCGCGTCGCGAGCCGGTCGCCTCCGCTGCCCGACTGGAACTCGTAGCGGGGCTGGAGGAGGTCCCGGCCCACCCAGGACAGGTCCACGCTCCAGGGCGAACGCCAGCGCAGCCCGGCGTCGAACGAACCCTTCGAGACCACGCCGTAGTCCTGCGCGATCCCCCCCGGATCCGTGAACGGCTGGAACGCCGCGGTGCCGAAGACGAACGTCGCGCCCGCGTCCAGCCGCGAGTCCGCCGCGCCGCGCAACAACGTGCGCCCCGCGGCGGCGCAGAACTGGTCCTCGGAGTAGATGTCGGTCACCGAGACGCGATGCCAGCCCAGGGCCCAGCCCGTGCCCCAGCGCCGGGTCCCGAGCGCGAGCGCGCTTTCGTTGAGGTTGTCCACGCCGTAGGGCTTCGCGACGTCCATCAGCGCTTCGGGACCGGTCAGCGAGGTGAGCGCCGCCGGGTTCCAGCGATACGCCGACACATCGTCCACCAGGCCCATCGCGGACGGTCCGAGGGCGATCACCCGGGCGCCGACGCCGGTCAGCTCGAAGTAGGCCTGCGCCGGAGCCGACCACATCACCGCGGCAAGGCAAAGAAGCGCGACGCGCCTCACCGCGCCACCACGAACGCGCGGGTCGCCCGATCGAGGTTCGGCTCGATCGTCACGCGCAGGATGTAGATCCCCGGCTCCACGAAACGCCCCGCGTCGTCCCGTCCGTCCCAGCGTGCCTTGCCGGTGGCGTTCAGCTCCTCGTCGGCGCGAATGGCCTGGACGTTCTCGCTGGCGAACAGCTGACGCACCCGGCGGCCGCCGGCATCGTAGACGCTCGCCGAGAACACCGCCCTGCGGGCGACGTCAATGGGCTCGTCGGGATTCAGCGGCGGCGCAAGTCCGACATGAAAGCGAACGCCTTCGCCGAGGTCCGGTTTGAAGGCGCCACGATCGAGCGCCAGGCTGCCGATCGAGAAGCGCACGGCCGTGATGGGAGGGGCGTACCGGAAGCTGATCCGTTCGGAGGGCGACACGTCCCAGTCCGGAATGCCGTCCGGTCCGCCGCGGCCGAGCCCCGTGTCGTCGTTCCGGTCGAGATCAATGGTCGCGTAGTTGTCGAGGATGACGTTCGCGTTGCCGTCGTCCACGTGCCCGCGCAGGTTGTCGGGGGCGGAGTCCGGACCGCCGCTGCCGTCCCAGCCACCGGTCACGAACGCGGCGATCTTGATCGAATGCACGCCGACCGGCATGCGGTGCAGCGTATCGCTCGTTCCGCCGACCGTGAGGAACGTGTCCCGCGTGCCGCCGCCACCGAGCCCCGCGAACACGTTGCGCCACGGAATCGCGAACTCCATCGCGCGCCCGTCGTTTCCCTGGTCGAATGTCGCGGAAGCCCGGAACTCGGGGCCGACCAGATGATCGTCCACCTGGTTGCCCGACACCTGCGTCAGCAGCCGCGGGTCCGTGTTCGTGTCCCACGTCGCCCCGAAGACGTCCGGCATGAACTCGTCTCCGGGGAAGCGGCCGAAGGTGTCGAAGTTCACGTTCCGTCGCCACGAGTTGAGGGAGGTCATGTCCCCGAGTCCCCGACTGGGCATGCTGTCGAAGAACAGGATCATGTTGTTGCCCCAGATCTTTCCGTCCACGGCGATGTAGAGGTATTGCGCGTCCCAAGTGACGTGGATCTGGTAGATCTCGTTGTTCTGCCACTTCGAGTCGTCCCGGGCCTCCTGCGGCACCCCGCCGGCCGTGAGGCCGAAGACGTCCTCGTCCGCCGGAATGAAGTCCGACGAGTAGCCGTCCACGCGCATGCGGGCGCCGAGGTCGCGGGCGGTGCGCGCGGACGCCGGGATCGCGGGAAGCAAGCCGAACACAGCGAGCGCAAGGGCAGTGAGGAGGCGCACGGCGCGGTCCGATCCGTCGAAAGTCGTGAGGTAGGGGCGGAAAATGCCGGGCCGCATCATGCGGGCGCACCCGGAGGGGGTCAAGGCGCCAGCGCCCCGCGGACGATTCGGCGGATGAAGCAGGCACCGCCTGACCCCGGACCGTCTCGATGCTTCATTGCGCAGGTCCGAACGCGCCCGTACAATTCCGCCGACTTCGAGGGATTGCGCGCGGGACGGCCGTATCGGCCGCCCATCCGCGGGTGCTTCGGGCCGAGCCTGCAGCGTGCGTCTTCCCCGTACTTCGACCCGGCCTGGAGAGACCGCCCCATGCGAAAGCTTGCGACTCCGCTTCTCGCGCTGCTCCTGACGCTTGTGACCAGCCCGGTGCTCGCGGCGATCCCGCAGACGATCGTCGTGGACGGCGTCAACGACTTCGACCCGTCCAACCTTCTCGGGGACGACACGAACGACACCCAGCCCGGTTGCGCACCCGTCGCCCTGCCGATGGATCTCGGGAAGATCTTCGTCACCAACGACGCGAACTTCCTCTACATCGGCATCGAGTTCTCGCGCAGTTGCTACTGCGACATGAACCTCGGCATCGCCCTCGACGTGGGCACGGCCGGCGGCGGCACCACCGATCCGTTCGGCCGCAAGATCGGCTGGACGAACGTGCCGTTCAAGCCCGACTTCGTCATTTACGACGTCACCCCGACGAGCTGCAACAGCTTCAACTACGAGGTGCTTTACAAGGACACGCTCGCGACCTGGCAGAACCGTTCGACCTCGATCAATCCGGCCTGGGGCTCCGGAGCCAACGGGTTGGGCATCGTGGACAGCGTCACGTTCAAGGAGCTGAAGATCCCGCTTTCGGTCCTCGGCGTCGGGAGCGGGACGAACATGAACCTCGAGTTCTGGGTCACGCAGGAGGGCTCCACCAAGGGACCGCTCGACGCCTTCTGCAGCGACGACGTGCAGATGTCGCGCGGCAGCCAGACCACCTACGACACGACCGCGGTCGTCCAGATGACGTGCATGACGCCCTACACGGTCCAGAACGCCGTGGATAACGCGCCGCCCACCGTGCAGTCGGCGCAGGCCGTCAACTTCACCGTCCTGGCCAACCGCCAGTTCAGCCTGCTCACGAACAAGATCGACGTGCAGTTCAACGAGCCGGTCGAACTCGCGAGCGCGCAGACGCCGGGCAACTACGCGATCGGCGGGCCGCTGTCCCGAACGGTGGTGAGCGCGGTGCGCGACGGCGCGTCCTCGAGCCTCGTGCACCTGACGCTGAACTCGGCGATCAACGCGAACGCGACCGCCTACACGGTCACCGTCACGGGGGTGGACGACGCCGCCAGCAACACGATCGTCGCGAACGGCACCACCAACGTCGCCGGCTTCTTCCTCCAGAACGTCACCTTCAACGCCGACCTCGCCCTGCCGCTGTGCGCGGGAACCTTCGCCGCCTCCGACACGTTCGCCGTCGAGGGCAGCGTCGCGCCGCTGAGCTTCGCGCTCTGCGACAACGGCCTGATGTACGACGCCAACCTGGACTCGGTCTACACCGTCACGGTGCCGTTCTGCCTGGCGCGCGACCCCGGCACCGGCAAGGGCTCGGCTTCGCTCGAGTGGAAGCTGACGGCGAAGTGCAACACGTACGAGAGCTTCCCGGGCAATCGCGTCTACGACCTGAGCAGCGACAACGGCGCGGGCGTCACGCTCAACGTCGCCTGGAGCAACGAGGACCCGGCGAGTTACACGGCCCATCCGGTGGACGTCGTCTTCCGCGTGGACGCCTCGCTCTTCAATCCGACGGGCAGCGACGTCATCACGCTCGTCGGCGGTGCGCTGCCGCTGACGTTCAATCAACCGGGCGTGCCGATGCTCGACGGCGGCGTCGCTCCGGATGCGACCGCCGGAGACAAGATCTACACGGCGCGTGTTTCGTTCCCGGCCTGCACGCCCAAGAACTTCGGCTGGAAGGTGGACTTCAACGGCGTCTACGAGTGCGCGGGGCAGGGCGATCGCGGGGTCTACCTCGACGACGCGCTGTACAGCGCCTCCACGCCGCTGATCCTGCCGGCGCGCGGCATCGACCGCTGCGACGTCACCGACAAGCCGGTCACCGTGCTCTTCCGCGTGAACATGGATCCGTTCGACCCGGTGCCCGCGGACCCCGAGACGCTGGCGGTCATGGGCGATCGCGCGCCGCTGTCGTTCGACCACCGCGAGGCGGCGTCGGTGCTGCGCAACGACGGCGTCTTCCCCGACGCCGCGGCGGGGGACGCGTTCTTCGGCCGGGCGATCACCTTCCCGGATTCCACCCCGTTCCGTGTCGAGTACAAGTACTGGCTCGACGGCACGTTCGAGTGCGAGGCCATGGGCAATCGAGTTCTGACGCTGGACGACGTCAACTACTCGACCGGCAACCCGCAGGTCAACCTCGGCACGAAGTGGAACTACTGCACCGACGCCACGGACGTTCCCGTCACGCCCGTCGGCCGTGCCGGCGAGTTGTTCGCCTCGCTCCGTCCGGTGATGCCGAACCCGGTGGTGCGCGGCGCCCGCTTCTCGTTCGAGCTCTTCCGGGCGGGCCGGGTGGCCCTGCGGATCTACGACGTCTCGGGCCGCCGGGTCGCCAGTGTCGTGGACCGGGACCTCGCCCCGGGGCAGCACACGATCGCCTGGGACGGCCGGGGCGACGACGGTGTCCGCCTTCGCAGCGGCGTGTACCTGTACGAGTTGTCGCTCGACGGACAGCGCGCCGCACGTCGGATGGTGCTCGCGCGCTGATCCCCGGCAGCCCGGACCAGACGGACATGGCGTCCACCCACGGTGGACGCCGTGTTCGTTTGGTCCGGTTAAACGGCCGGCCGGGCTGGCCGGGCGATCGGGCGATTTCACCCGGCCCTCCGCGCGGGGCGAGACCGCGGCAGTGCTCCCGCCCATCCCACAATCCTCCGTGCATGCGACCGAGAGGGGATGCTAGGCTTGTTGCAGACGTTTCGACGGCCCCGACCCCCGGCGGCCGCGCGCTTCACGCACCATGCTCGACAGGAGGCACGTTCCACATGAAGAAGATGGTTACGACGATGATCGCGCTGGCGCTGCTCGGCGCCGGCGTCGCGCTCGCCGCCGGGCCCGGACCGTTCTACGGCCGCGGCGGCTATTACGACGCCGCGTGGAGCGCGGACAGCGGCAACCTGCTGACGCTGTCGGCGGGCGTGTGGACCGGCGCGGCGACCTCGCCGATGGCCGCCGGCTACTACGAAGGCAAGATCGCGGTCGCGGACTGGTCGGAGAGCTACCCGAACAGCAACCAGCCCGTGTTCATCAGCGGCCCCGGCGACATCGTGCACTGGACGCTGGACACGAACGTGTACTCCGATGGCTGGTCGCCCTCGACGAACATCGCCTACAACGACCACATGGTCGCGCCGGGCACGACGTTCGAAGTCATCGGTTCGGCGCCCGAGACCGGGGCCTGGAGCACCGGTGTCGCGGCCACGCTGGTCGGCGACATCTGGGGCGTCGAGATTCCGATCGCGGCGGCCGGCAGCTACGAGGTGAAGTTCCGCAAGACCGGCGACTGGTCCATCAACGCCGGCGCGGACGGCTACGGCACGAACAGCGGCAACCTCGCCTACACCACGCTCGTGCCCAACGAGCCGGTGCTGTTCCAGTTCAACCAGGTGACGGGCCGGGTGCGCGCGGTCGTCGGCGGTGTCACGCCGACGCATTCGGGCACCTGGGGCCGGCTCAAGTCGCTGTACCGCTAGTCGCGGAATCGAAGCACCGGGCGGGCGGCTCCCCAGCGGGGCCGCCCGCTTCGCATGCGCGCGTGACGCGTTCCGCGGTCAGCCCTTCACGCCCCCGAGACTGAGGCCACCGACGATCCAGCGGTTCAGCGCGACGAACAGGACCATCACCGGAATGCAGATGAGCAGGCTCCCGGCGGCGTAGTTCGCCCATTCCGTCTGGAACTGCCCGGCCAGGCTCTCGAGCCCGAGCGGCAGCGTGTAGAGCTGCTGCTGCGAGATCACGATGCGGGCGACGAGGAACTCCGACCACGCCGCCATGAACGAGAACAGCGCCGTGATGGCCAGCGCCGGGGACGCGAGCGGCAGGGTGACGCGGGTGAACGCCTGCAGCGGCGTGCAGCCGTCGATCATCGCCGCCTGCTCCAGCTCGACCGGAATCGTGTCGTAGTAGCCGCGCATGGTCCAGACGCAGAAGGGGAGCGCGGTCGCCGTGTAGGCGACGATCAGGCCCGCGAACGTGTCGAGCAGGTGCAGCGCCTTGAGCAGCACGTACAGCGGCAGCATGAGCATCGTGGCGGGAAACATCTGCGTCATCAGGAACAGGTACAGGCCCTGCTGGCGGCCGGGAAAGCGGAAGCGCGAGAACGCGTAGGCCGCGGTCGAGGCCAGGGTGACCCCGAGCAGCGTGACCGCCATCGAGACGACGAACGAGTTGCGCAGCCACAGCAGGAACGGCCTTTCGAACAGCATCGTGCGGTACGCCCGCAGCGTCGCGCCGTCGGGAACGAGCGCCAGCGAGGTCGAGTAGAGCTGGTCGGACGGACGCAGGGAGATCGTCACGATCTGCAGGATCGGAAACACCGTTCCGAGCGTGAAGAAAACGAGGAACGCGTGCACGAGCACGCGGCCCGGCGTCCAGCGCGTCCGCCGCCCGCTCACGCCGGCCGCTCCGGCGGCGACGTGCGCCGCATGACGTAGACGACGAACGCGAGGAGCACCAGAAAGACGATCACCGAGAACGCGGCGGCGTAGGAGTAGCGCGAGTAGGTGAACGCCACCTTGTAGATGTAGGTCACCAGGATGTGCGTCGAATCCGCCGGCTGGCCGCCGTTCGAGACCAGCCAGATGACCAGCGTGCTGTTGAACGTCCAGATCGTGCCCAGCAGGATCGCCGGCACGAGGACCGGCATGAGCGAGGGCAGCGTGATGAGCCGGAACTTCTCCCAGCCGTTGGCGCCGTCCAGATCGGCCGCCTCGTACATCTCGCCGGGAATGGACGTCAGCCCGCCCAGCGCGACGACCATCATGAACGGGAAGCCGAGCCAGACGTTGGTGAGGATCGGCGCCACGAACGCCCAGAAGGGATCCGAGAGCCACGGGATCGCGGGCAGGTGCAGCCACTGCCGGAGCATCAGGTTGATGGCGCCGTACTCGTAGTTGAACATCCCGCGCCAGGTGAGCGCCGAGATGTATTGCGGCATCGCCCACGGCAGGATGAGCAGCGTGCGGAACAGTCCCCGGCCGACCACGGGGCCGTTGAGCAGCATGGCGAGCAGGATTCCCAGGCCGACGTGCAGCGAGACGTTGACCACCGTCCAGATCACCGACTTGGCGAACAGCGCGTAGAACACCGGCTCCGAGAGGATCAGCCGGAACTGTTCCAGCCCGACGAACTCCGGATTCCGGAAGTGGTAGAGGCTCATGTTCCGGAACGCGAGCCAGAAGCTGTAGCCGAGCGGGAAGAGCACCACCGCCAGCATCACGAGCACGGCCGGCAGCAGCAGCGCGTAGGGAAACGTGCGGCCGGCGCGGAGCATGACCGGGCTACTTCTTCATGCCGGCGATCTGCTGCACGGCGTCCGCCTGCATCTTCTTCGCGGCGGCCGCGGGGCTCGTGGATCCGTTCATGACCGCCTGCAGCCCCGGGCGCATGACGTCCCACAGCACGCGCATCTCCGGCACGACCGGCATGCGCCTTCCCAGCTCGAAACCACGGCGGGACGCCTGCAGGATCGGGTCGGACTGGATGCGAGGATCGTCATAGGCGGCCTTGTTGCTGGGAAGCACGCCGAGCGTGTCGGCGGCGAGCAGCTCCGCTTCCGGGGAGGTGCAGTACGTGACGAATTCGATGACGGCGGGCAATTGCGACTTCGGGCAGTTGACGTTGATCGAGAATCCCTTGCTCGCGATCATCGGCGTCGCGCGGCCACCGCCCGGCAGCGTCCACAACGGCGCGATGCCGAGGTCGATGCCGGCCTTGCGGTAGTCGGCCCACGACCACGGCCCGTTGACGATCATCGCCGCCTTGCCTTCCTGGAAGAGCGTGTGCGCGTTCTGATAGTTGGATTCGCGCGGCATGATCCCCTCGGAGTTCTTGAGGTCGGCGAGGTAGGCGAGCGCCCGCCGCATCGCCGGCGTATCGAGCGTCGGCTGCTGCCGCGCGTCCATCACCCAGCCGCCGAAGCCGGCGAGGAACGGCACCAGCCAGTACGGCTCGGTCGTCTCCATCACGAAGCCGTAGCGCCCGTCGCGCGTCTGCTGCTTCGCCAGGGCGAGGAACTCGTCGTGGGTGGCCGGCGGGGTGCCGACGTACTTGCGGTTGTAAACGAGCATGAGGTGGTTGCCCACCTGGTCCGGCGCCTGCCAGATGTGACCGTCCAGGGTGTCGAGCGCCATCGGCACGAAGCGGTCGAAGAAGCCCGCGGGCAGGGTCTCGTCGAGCGGCAGCAGCAGCTCGAGCAGCGACAGCGGTCCGACCTGGTCCGAGGGGCCGAAGATGAGCTGCGGCCCGCCTCCGCCGGCCGCGGCCGTCTGGAACTGCTGGCGCAGGTTCTCGGTGTCGTACGGCACGACCTGGAACGACGAACCGGGATGAACGGCCTGGTAGGCGGCGACGTTGCGCTCGAAACGGCCGCGCTCCTGCGGGTCCATCTGGCACCAGACGACGATCGGGCCGTCACCCTTCTTCGCCGGCGCGCAGCCGGAGGACAGCGTGAACAGGGCGGCGCAGAGCGCCGCGAGAGCCGGTCCATGCGAGCGGAACATGCCCATCCTCCGGCCGCCGCCCGTCGCGAGCGAGGCCCGTGCACGCGCGCCCCATCCCTTCCGGCGCGCCGAATCGGTCGAACCCGGTGGTCGTCTCGTCGGAGGAGCCGGGCCCCGCCGACGGTTCGAGTGAGAAGCGCGCGGCGAAAGTCGCACGAAGCCGAGGCGGGGCGCAAGGATGTCCGGGCCCGGACGGTTCGGTCGCCCTGCTTGCCGCGCTCGTCGTCCGACGACCGTTCGCGACGATGCGGAGGGTGCGCCGCGGGCCGCCCTTCGCTAGGGTGCTCGCGATTCGAAGCCGTCACTCCAACCGGGGATGCCCACCATGAAGCGTGCCTTCCTGCTGATCCTTGCGGCGCTGACGCTCACTTCCGCGGGACCGGCGGAGAAGCCCGCCGCGCCCGTCACCGCGGCCAACTACCTCGACCAGTTCATCGATCCGACGGTGGACCCGCGCCAGGACTTCTTCGACTACTCGGTCGGCAGATGGCTGAAGGCCAATCCCATCCCGCCGGCTGAACGGTCGTGGGGCATCGCCAAGGTCGTGCAGGAGGAGACCTACGAGCGCCTTCTCGGCATCACCGCCGCCGCCGCGGCGAACCGGAACGCGGCGCGCGGCAGCAACGCGCAGAAGATCGGTGACTTCTGGCAGGCGGGCCTGGACACGGCCGCGATCGAGCGGCAGGGCTACACCCCGATCGCCTCCGAGTTCGATCGCATCGCCGCGGTGACGGACCTCTCCGGTCTGCTCGCCGCCGCGTCGCACCTTCAGTACATCGGCGTCAACTGCCTGTTCTCGCCGGCGATCTTCCAGGACGAGAAGAACAGCGACCGCACCGTCCTGCACCTGTACCAGGGCGGCCTCGGACTTCCGAACCGCGACTACTACTCGGACACCGACGACCGCTCGAAGTCGCTCCGCAGCGAGTACGTCGTGCACGTGAGCCGGATGTTCGGCCTGCTGGGCGAGGATTCCGCCGCCGCGCGCGCCGACGCGGGCGTCGTCATGGCGATCGAGACCGAGTTGGCCGCCGCCTCACGCAAGCTCGAGCAGCTGCGCGACCCGCAGGCCAACTACAACCGCATGTCACTCGCCGAAGTGGGCGGACTCGCGCCGTCCGTGCCGTGGCGCGACTATCTCGCGCTCCAGAACATTCGCGGCGTGGACACCGTCGTGGTCGGTCAGCCCGAGTTCTACCGCCAGATCGAGAAGTCGCTCGGCACGCACTCCATCGCCGAGTGGAAGACCTACCTGCGATGGCACCTCGCCACGACCTTCGCCGCGGACGCCGGCGGCGCCTTCGACGCCGAGAATTTCCGCTTCTTCGGCACGATCCTCAACGGTACGCCGGTCCAGCGGCCACGCTGGAAGCGCGTCCTCGACGCGACCGAGGGCTACCTCGGCGACGCGCTCGGACAGCTCTACGTGGAGAAGTACTTCTCGCCGCGCACGAAGCAGCGCTACGTGAGGCTCACGGACGACATCTTCGCCGCGTTTCGAGACCGGATCGCGAAGCTCGACTGGATGAGCCAGGCGACGAAGGACCGCGCGCTGCGCAAACTCAACTCCGTCACGCGCAAGATCGGCTACCCCGAGAAGTGGCGCGACTACTCCACGTTCGAGGTTTCGCGCGATTCGTACCTGGGCAACGTCGTGCGCGGCAACGTCTGGGAGAGCGAATACCTGATCGCCAAGCTGCACAGGCCGGTGGACCGCACCGAGTGGGACATGACGCCGCAGACCTACAACGCGTACTACAACCCCTCGAACAACGAGATCGTGCTGCCGGCGGCGATCTTCATCCTTCCGGGGATCGCCGATTCGCTCGTGGACGACGCGATCGTGTACGCATACGCGGGGGGCACGACGATCGGCCACGAGATCACCCACGGCTTCGACGACGAGGGCCGGCAGTTCGACGAGCACGGCAATCTCGAGAACTGGTGGACCCCGCGGGACGAGGAGGAGTTCAAGCGACGCGCGCAGGGGATCGTCCGGCAGTTCGACGCCTACATCGCGACCGGCGACCTGCACGTCAACGGCGCGGCGACCGCGGGCGAGAACATCGCCGACCTCGGAGGCATCGTTCTCGGCTGGGAGGCCTTCCAGAAGACGGAGGAGTATCGCAAGGGCGCGAAGCTCGGAGGCCTGACCCCCGCGCAACGCTACTTCGTCGGCTGGTCCCTGGGCTGGATGAACCAGCTTCGGCCCGAGAACATCGCGATGCGCGTCAAGACGGACGTGCACGCGCCGAGCTTCCTGCGCGTGATCGGTCCCGTCAGCAACCTGCCGCAGTTCTACCAGGCCTTCGGCGTCCGCCCCGGCGACAAGATGTACCGCGCTCCCGCCGACCGCGTGAAGATCTGGTGACGCCGCGCGGCGCGTTCCCCGGCAGGGCCGACCCGCCCGTGACGGGGAACGCGACGCCCGCGCTTCAGTTCCAGACCTGGCAGTAGCAGGTGCTCTCGAGCGAGACGTCCGCCCGCTTCCAGGCCTTGCGGAAGCGGGCCTGCACGGCGTCCGCCTCGGCGAGCTTTTCCTGGGCGCGCAGCGAGCGCGAAAGCCCCCACAGCGCCCAGCCGTTCTCCGGATTCTTCACCAGGTCGGCCCGATAAACGGCTTCCGCCTCAGGCCAGCGCCTGGCGCGCACGAGCACCGCACCGAGCGCATGGCGCACCGGCAGCAGCCAGTCCGGCGATTCGTCGTAGCGCAGCGAGTCCTCGATGCGCACCCCTTCGCCGAGCTCGCGCACCGCCGTCTCGACGTCGCCCCTGCGGTTCGCGATCTCGCCGGCGAGCTGGTGATCGGCGATGGACAGCACGAGCCGACCCGGGTTGTTGCCGACGATCATCTCCTCGCTCACCCCGCCCATCGCGTCACGAAACGCCGACTGCTCGCGCCCGGCGTCCTCCAGGTTGCCGAGCGCGGCGTACGCGGTGCCCCGGGCGAAACGCCGGAAGGCGCGGGTGATCGGCAGGTAGTCGGGACCTTCCGGAATCGCGAGAAGCTCGTCCCAGCGTCCGAAGCGCATGAGCGTTTCCAGCTCGATCGTCATGAAGCCGTCGGCGAAGAACGACGACTCACGCACGAAGTCGGGCGGGAGGTTCGCAAGCATCTCGCGTGAAGCCCGCAGCGCCTCGGCGGAGCGGCCCTCCATCTGCGACGCCCACGACAGGAAGTGGCGGTTGTGGGCCATGTAGACGCTGTAGAAGCCCTGCCGGGGCGAGAGCGCCCGGTAGCGCCGGTCCACCGCGATCGCGCGCTCGTTGGCCGCCGCAGCGTCGGCCCAGCGCCCGACGCGGCTGTAGATGTGCGCCGGCATGTGCACCATGTGCCCGGCGGCCGGCACGAGCGTCCGCAGGCGGTTCGCGGCGGCCAGCGCGCGCTCGGGGTGGGGCGAGGCCTCCACGGCGTGCACCCACAGATGATTCGCGAGCGGGTGGTCCGGCGCCTGCTTCAGCACCTGTTCGAGGGTGGCGAGGATCTCGTCGGTGCCGGGCTGCGGCGAGCCGTCCGCCTGCCAGAGGTCCCAGGGACGCAGGTCCATGAGCGCCTCGGCGAACAGGGCTCCCGCGTCCGCATCCGCGGGGTGGCGCTTCCACACGTCGCGCATCGCGTCCGCATACGCCTGGTCGAGCCCGTGGCGGTCGGACGGCGGTGCTTCCGCGTAGCGCGCGGCGAGCGCCGAGATCAGCGCCTGCTCGACCGGCGAGGCGCTCGCGACCGAGGCCTTTGCCCGGGCGATCGCCTTCCAGGCCGCCTGAGACTGTTCGGGCGACATGGCGGGATTGTTGATGTGGGGTCCGCTCGCGAGCGCCACACCCCACCAGGCCATCGCACAGCCCGTGTCGAGCCGCGCCGCCTCGGTGAAGGAGCGGATCGCTTCGTCGTGGTTGAACGACATCACCCACACGAGGCCCTGGTCGAACCAGCGCTGAGCCTCGCGCGACGAGGTCGAGACGGTCCGATGATGGCGGCCCATGCCGTCGAACAGGCGGGCGGCGCCGCAGTCCGGCGCGAGGGAGGCGAGGAACAGCGAAGCGAGAAGGAGGGGCGACGACAGGCGGTGCGGCCGCAACATGCGGAGGCTCCTTTCGTGGACGGAAACCGGATCGCGCGCCCGTGAGCGGGAGCGCGACCGCGCGGGCGTCGTGCCTCTCCGAAGCCATGGTGGGGGTCGGCCCGGGTCCCGAGGCCGGCACTCTATCGGGCCGGCCGGCCGGCCACCATCCTTTCCCGGTCGAGCCCGCCCGCGCGACATCGAGACCCGGCTCGAGCGAGGCTCGCCACGGCCTCCCCGTTCAGCCGCCCGCGCCGCCGCGTTCGTCACTCTTCACCGTGCGGCCGCCGGGGTCCGCTCTGCCGTTGCGGTATACATCGGCGCGTCGCGCCGCACGGCGGGCCGTCCCGACCGCGGCGACCCACGGTGGTTCTCCGGGGCGTTCCGGACGAGCCCGCGCGTTCCCCCCTCGCAGGAGAGGTCATGTCGAAGTTCGCACGAAGCATCGTCCGGGCGGCGGGCGTCGCGATGGCGCTCGCGCTCGTGGTCCCCGCTCCGGCCGTCGCGGTCGAACGCGGTCTGTGGATGCGCTACCCCTCGATCTCGCCGGACGGACACAGCATCGCCTTCAGCTACAAGGGCAACCTGTGGAAGGTCGCCGCCACCGGCGGCATCGCGACGGCGCTCACGGTCGGGGCCTCCCACAACACCATGCCCGTGTGGTCGCCGGACGGCTCGAAGATCGCCTTCGCCTCCGACCGCGACGGCAACTTCGACGTGTTCGTGATGCCGTCCGAAGGCGGGGAAGCCACGCGCCTGACGTTCCACTCCAGCGACGAGACCCCGACCAGCTTCGCCCCGGACGGCCGTTCCGTGCTGTTCACGGCCTCGGTGCTCGACGCCGCCTCCAACGCGCAGTTCCCGAGCCCGGCCCAGCCGGAGCTCTACCGCGTCGGCCTGGACGGCGGCATGCCCGTGCAGGTGCTGACGACGCCCGCTCTCTACGCAGCCTTCGATCGCACCGGCAGGCGGCTCGCCTACTCCGACCAGCGCGGCTTCGAGATGGAATGGCGAAAGCACGACCATTCCGCCTTCGCGCGCGACGTCTGGCTGTGGGACGTGGCGGCCAACCGCCACACGCGCCTGACCGAGTTCGGCAACGACAATCGCCAGCCCGTCTGGGGCCCGGACGGCAACTCGCTGTTCTTCCTTTCCGAGCGCAGCGGCTCCTTCAACGTCTGGAAGCTCGATCTGGCGAACCCGAAGACGCCGGTCCAGGTCACTTCACACCGCACGCATCCCGTGCGCTTCCTGTCGGCGTCGAATGGCGGCGACCTGTGCTACGCGTTCGACGGCGAGTTGTGGGTGTGGCCGGCCGCGACCGGCGAACCGCGCAAGCTCGAGGTGCTGATCGCGGCCGACCGCCGGGATCGCGAAACCGCCTCCGTGGACGTGACGGCGCAGATCAGCGAGTTCGAGGTGTCGCCGGACGGCGGCGAAATCGCGTTCATCGCCCGTGGCGAGGTGTTCGTCGCCTCGACCGAACATGGCACCACGCGCCGGATCACGAACACACCCGAGCAGGAGCGCTCGGTCAGTTTCTCTCCCGACGGCCGCAGCCTGATCTACGCCTCGGAGCGCGGCTCGAGCTGGAAGCTCTACCGCACCGATCTCACCGACAAGGACGAACCCAACTTCTTCAACGCGACCGCCTTCAAGGAGACCCCGGTCCTCGAGGCCGAGACCGAGGCGTTCCAGCCGCGCTTCTCCCCGGACGGGCAGGAGGTCGCCTACCTGGAGGAGCGCACGACGCTCAAGGTGCTCAACCTGAAGACGCGCGCCATCCGCACGATCCTCCCGGGCGACATGAACTACTCGTACATCGACGGCGACCAGTGGTTCGAATGGTCGCCCGACGGAAAGTGGTTCGCCGTCAACTTCCTCAGCCCGACGCGCTGGTCGAGTGAGGTGGGACTGATTCCCTCGTCCGGAACGGGCAAGCTCGTGAACGTGACGCACAGCGGCTACGAGGACGAACAACCGCGATTCGCGCGCAAAGGTGAAGTGTTGTTCTGGCGCACCGATCGCAACGGGCTTCGCTCGCACGCCAATCAGGGCCGCGAGATGGACGTGTACGCCGCGTTCCTGACGACCCGGGCCTGGGACCGGTTCCGGCTCGACGAGGCCGCCTTCGACCAGCTCAAGGCGAAGGAGAAGGACCAGGACAAGGGCAAGCCCGCGGTGGCGACGAGCGCAAAGGGAAAGGCGAGCGCCGAACCGGCGGGGCCGAAGGCGGCCGAGCCGGTGGCGATCGAGTTCGGCAACCTCGACGACCGGATCGTGCGGCTGTCGCTCAACTCGGCCAGCCTCGGGGGCGCCGCGCTGTCGCCGGATGGCGAGAAGCTCTACTACCTCGCGCGCTTCGAGAAGGGATTCGACCTGTGGCGGTACACCCCGCGCGAGAAGGAGGCGAAGCTCGTCGCCAAGCTCGGCGCCGACGACGCGGCGTTCGAACTCGACAAGGACGGCAAGAAGGCCTTCGTGCTCGCGAACGGGCGACTCTCGACGGTGGACCTGGAATCCGGCAAGAGCACGCCGGTCGCAGCCTCGGCGCGCATGGACCTCGACGCCTCGGCCGAACGCGCCTACATGTTCGAGCATGTCTGGCGCCAGACGCTCAAGAAGTTCCATGACCCGGGCATGCACGGCGTGGACTGGGTCGCGATGAAGCGGACCTACGCCCGGTTCCTGCCGGCGATCGACAACAGCCGCGACTTCGCGGACCTGATCTCCGAGATGCAGGGCGAGCTGAACGCCTCGCACAGCGGCGGCCGCTACCGGCCGATGCGCACGGACGGCGACCAGACCGCAGCGCTCGGGTTCTTCCCGGACCCGAAGCACGCCGGGGACGGCGTCGGGATCCTCGAGGTCCTCGAAGGAGGCCCGCTGCAGCAGTCGGGCTCGCGGATCGCCGCCGGCGTCGTCCTCGAGGCGATCGACGGCGCCCCCATTCCCGCGGGCTCGAACTGGTACCGCCTGCTGAATCGCAAGGCCGACACGCGCGTGCGACTGGCACTGCGGGACCCCCGCAGCGGCGCGCGCTGGGACGAGACCGTGACGCCGATCAGCTGGGGCGCGCAGTCCCGGTTGCTGTACCTGCGCTGGCTCAAGCAGCGCCGGGAACTCGTCGAGCGGCTGTCGGGCGGCCGGCTCGGCTACGCACACATCCGCGGCATGAACGACGGCGCCTATCGCGAGATGTACGAGGAGGTCTTCGGCAGGTCGGCGGACAAGGAAGCCATCGTGCTCGACACGCGCTTCAATGGCGGCGGCAATCTCGTCGAAGCGCTGACGGTCTTCCTGAGCGGCAAGGAGTACGCGCGCAACGCCCCGCGCGGAAGGCAGATCGGGAGCGAGCCGTCGAACCGCTGGACCAAGCCCTCCATCGTGGTGATGAGCGAGGGCAACTACTCCGACGCTCACTGCTTCCCGATGGCCTACACGCAGCTCGGACTCGGCCAGACGGTCGGCATGCCGGTGCCTGGCACGTGCACGTCCGTCTGGTGGGAGCGGCTGCAGAATCGCGACCTGGTCTTCGGCATTCCCGAGGTCTCGCTCATCGACATGGCCGGGGACGTCATGGAGAACAAGCAGCTCGAGCCGGACTACGAGGTCGAGCCGGACCCGGCGCTGTGGGCCGCCGGACGCGACCAGCAGCTCGAGAAGGCCGTCGAGGTGCTGCTCGCGAAGCTGCCGAAGAAGTGACGCGGACGGGCGGACCCGTGCGGGCCCACCCGATCCTCACAACCGGCCGCTGATGTAGTCCGTCAGGTAGCGGACCTCGACCTCGCGCTCGGCCGACAGGTGCTTGACCACGTCGCCGATCGAGACCACGCCGACCAGCCGGCCGTCGTCCACGACGGGCAGGTGCCGGAAGCGCTGCCGCGTCATGATCGCCATGCAGTCCGCGATGGGGCGCGACGGCTCGACGCACACGATGCGCGACGTCATGACGTCGCCGACGCGCGTCGCGCGCGGGTCGAGGTCCTGCAGCAGGACGCGCCTGAGGTAGTCCCGCTCGGTGAAGATGCCGACGATCGCGTCGCCCTCGGTGACGAGCAACGAGCCGATGCCCTGGGCCAGCATCTCGGCGATCGCGGCGTAGGCGGTGGTTTCCGGACTCGTGCGGCGCACGTGGCCGCCCTTCGAGGCGAGAATCTCGGCGACTCGGGCCATGGCTGCCTCCTCAGGTGGGGAAGGATTCCCGGGGGCTCGCATCGCGGGCGCCCGCGCACCCGCATGGCTCCATGGTGATCCCGCGGGGGCGGCCCGATCAACCGGAACTTCACGCCGCGGGGGCCGGTGAGGCATCCTGCCCCGGTCGCCGGACCTGGCCGGCGAAAGGAGGGTGCGATGCGCTGGAAGGGACGCGAGCAGAGCGGAAACGTCGATGACCGCCGTGGCGCGCGTCCGGGCGGGCTGATCGTGGGCGGGGGGCTGGGGACGGTCGTGCTGGTCGTGGCGTTCCTGCTGCTCGGCGGGGACCCGAGGCAGCTGCTGCAGCTCGCCGGGCAGTCGCAGGTGACGACCGGCGCGCCCGCGAGCCCGGGAGCGCCGGCGAACGCGCCGGACGAGGGCCGGGAGTTCGTGGCGGTCGTGCTCAAGGACACCGAGGACGTCTGGGGGGACCTGTTCCGGCAGGCCGGAAGGACGTATGAGCCGCCGACGCTCGTCCTGTTCAGGGACCAGGTCGAATCGGGGTGCGGCGTCGCGGGATCCTCGACCGGGCCGTTCTACTGCCCCGCGGACCGGCGCGTCTACGTGGATCTCGCCTTCTACGACGAGCTGCGCGACCGTTTCGGCGCCCCCGGCGATTTCGCGCAGGCCTACGTCGTCGCGCACGAGGTGGGTCACCACGTTCAGAACCTGCTCGGCATCTCGGAGCGGGTTACCGGGGCGCGCGGCCGTGTCTCGCAGGAGGAGTTCAACCGCCTGTCGGTCCGGCTCGAACTGCAGGCGGACTTCTTCGCAGGTGTCTGGGCGCATCACGCCGAGCGGGCGAAGCAGATCCTCGAAGTCGGCGACCTCGAGGAGGCGTTGAACGCGGCCAGCGCGATCGGCGACGACCGGCTGCAGCGTCAGGCGACCGGCACGGTGACCCCCGACTCGTTCACGCACGGCACTTCCGCCCAGCGCGCGCGCTGGTTCCGCAAGGGTCTTGAAACGGGAGATCTGTCGCAGGGCGACACATTCTCCGCCGCAACGCTCTGACAGGCGGGCGCGGTTTGCTCCCGGCCTGCCCCCGGACTAGGGTGGCGGCGTGCCCGGGCGCGAACCGCGCCGGCACGGCAAGGAGAAGACGATGTCGGACAAACCCGGTGAGGCGGGCCGGCTTCAGCCCCAGGTCAGCCTCAGTGCGAGTCGGCCGTCCCGCCCGCTGGCGGACCCCGTGCTTCAGTTCGATTTCGCCGAGGAGGCGGCGCGCCTGCGGCGCGAAGGACCATGGGTTCAGCACGGCCGCAACGCGGTGACGCTGGTCAAGCATCCAGACCTGCGCGTCGTCTTCATGGTGATGAAGGCCGGGACGAACCTACGCGAACACCACACCAGCGGGCGCATCTCGGTGCAGACGGTGACCGGGGCCGTGCGCGTGAAGCTCGCGGACCGGCTCGTGGAGCTGCCCGCGGGCCACCTGCTCGCCCTCGATCACGACCTGCCCCACGACGTGGAGGCCGTCGAGGAGAGCACGGTGCTCCTCACGATCGCCTGGCCGAAGGACGCCGGCGGAAGCTGACGGAGCACGAGTGAAACCGCGCCTGTCGCCTCAGCGGGGGAGCGGGCTACTCGCGCGCACGCGTGCGAGCGTCCACGATTCGCCCTCCGACGCCACCGCGGCCGCGCAGCCTTCGATGCCGGCGAGGTCGCGCACCGAGTAGCTCGCGCCCTCGCCGGCTTCCGCGGCCGTCGCGATTCCCCGCCCGCTCGCCTTGGCCAGGGCCTCGCGGCGAACCCAGGCGCGGAAGAACGCCTCGCGCCGGCGCGCGCCGGCGAGCAACGCCAGTTGCGCGCGCACGGCCGCTCCGAGCACCAGTCCCGCAACGGCGGGCTCGTCCACGTCGCCCCGCACCCGTTCGACGTCCACACCCACGTTTCGCCCCAGCCGGAGCGCGATGAGCGCGATGCCATCGGTGTGCGACAGGCTGAAGCGCAGGTCCAGACCGTGGCCCGGGGCGAGTCGCGGACGCCCTGCCGCATCCACACCGAACGTCAGGGCGCGCGGCTCGACCCCGAGAGATTGACCGAGAACGGCGCGCAGCGCCGCACGGGCCGCCGCCCACGAGGCGGCCCCGTGGCGCAGGCGCTTCGCGTGCGCTCGCTCCGCCGCGTCGAGGAACGGGTGCGTCAGGTCGCCGCCCTTCCCGTCCGCCGTGAGCGCGACCCGCCAGACCTCCACGCGATCGCACGCGGCGACAGACGGCACGGGCGAATCGAGCATGCGCGTGCTCATCGCCCTGCGCCAATGCCCGCGGGTCGCGTTGGACAGCCCACGTAGCCGACCTGCGGCAGGAGCCGCTCGCGCTTCATGACGACGCTGTTCTCGGCCACCGCCGCACCCTCGCCGATGTCCGCGCCATAGAGCAGCACCGCGCCACGCCCGACATCGGCCCCGGCGCGGATTCGGACGGGCGCGAGCTTGAGCACGCGGTCCTCGAAGCTGTGCGACTGCAGGTGACACGAGACGGTCGCGCCGTCGCCGACCTCGAGCATGTCGGGGTCCACGACCTGCAGGAACGGCCCGCCAAAGACCACGCCACGCCCGACCCGACAGCCCATCGCGCGCAGCCAGAAGGCGAGAAACGGCGTGCCCTCGAACGCGGCGACGACAGGCACCGCCCACGCCGCCCAGACCTCGAACAGCACGTCCCAGCGGCAGCACCAGCACGACCAGAGGGCGTGCCGTCCTTCGCGAATCGGTCCCATCACGAACCACTTGACGAGCACCACCAGCGACAGCAAGGCGGCGCCGAGCGCGACCAGCGATGCGGGGAGCGCGAGAAGCAGGAAGGCGGGAAGCGGGAGCGCGTCACGCCACGACGGCACCGCGCGGAACCAGCTCCAGGCGAGGGCCAGCGGCACCAGCGGCAACACCAGCCGAACCGATTCGAACACGACGCGCGTCAGGAGGCGGTCCCAGGTCGGATCGTGGGTCAGCTCACGTTCGCTCGCCGACACCTCGCGGCGCGGCAGCTCGAGTGGCGGATTGCCGAACCAGGAGGAGCCGGACCGGATGGTCCCGGGGTCCGCCACCGTGCAGACGCCGAGCAGGATGTCCGGGGGCAACTCGGCGCCCGCCGGCACGACGACGTGGTTGCCGAGGAAGGTGTTCCGCGAAAGGTGAGTCCGTCGGCACTCCGCGAAGCCGCGGTGGAGCCGCGGGCGCCCGAGATAGATGCCGTCGGCGAGGAAGCACTCGTCGCCGATCTCCAGCAGCTCGGGCACCGACTCCATGATCGTGCTGATCTCGCACTTGCGGCCGACCTTCGCGCCCGCCGAACGCAGCCACCACGGCCAGAGCAGCGTTCCACTGAGCGCCCCGTTCGCCGTTTCGAGAGCGCGCTCCTTCATCGCCAGCGCGATGCCCATCGCTCCCCGAAGGCGGTGGTCCCCCTCGCGCACGCGACCGAAGGCGCGTGCGAGCAGGGCCTCGGCCGGCAGCGAAAGAGCGTAGCCGGCGACCAGCAGCAGAGGCGCAAGCGCGATCGGCAGGTCGCGAAGCGGCGCCGGCAGCAGCCCGGTGCCGGGCGCCGCGGGCGAGAGGCAGACGGCCGCGAGCAGCAATCCGGGCAGCAGCGGCACCCACGCGAACAGCGCCCGCGCGCCGATCAGCGCCGCGGCGTGGGGCGCGGAGGGCCATGGCGCGGAACGGGCGGCTTCCGCGCTGGCGGCGGGCGCGGCTCCGACACGCTCGGCCGGCACGCCGGCCCAGCATTCACCCGCGGGCAACGTCTCGCCTTCGGCCAGCAGGGAGAGGCAGCCGAGGTAGCCGTCGCGCCCGAGCCGGGCGCCGCCCGCGACGTGCGCGCGGGTGTCGAGCGTTGCCCCGGACTCGATCGTGACGGGCGCCAGCACAAGTTCCCGCGAGTGGTACTCGGCGACGCCGAGCGAAGCGTCCCTGCCGAGCGTCGCGCCGTCGCCCAGGTCCATCAGGTCCCATCCGCCGCCCATCAGGTCCACGCCCCGGTGCACGTGCACGTTCCGCCCGATGCGCGCACCCAGCGCCCGCAGGCAGGCGTTGCCGAGCTCGCTGCCCTGCACCAGAGGCCATGGAATCGTGCGCGCGAGGTGGACCACGATCCAGTGGCGGACGTGGAAGCTGCCCAGCCAGCGGTGCCGGCCGGGCCGGTAGCGCCCGATCAGCAGCGTCTTGGCCAGGACCGTGAGGCCGAGCGAGACCGGAAGCCACGCCAGCTCCGCCGCGAACCCCACGAGGGGCAGGAGCAGCAGGAGCGTGAGCGTTCCCAGCGCGCGCTCCAGCGCCGGAAGCAGGGCAAACACGGCCACGAAGGCGAACGCCGAGACCGGCACGAGCGTGGCCGCGATCCAGCCCAGCTGCGCGAGCGCGCCGGCCGAGCCCGCGCCGGCAACCGAGGCGAGCGCGGTCCGCCCGGCCGCCGAAGCGTCCGCTGCTTCGGGCGCGGGTCGCGCACGCGCCGCGAGCGCCGCGGCGGTGCGCGCCTCGTACAGGTCCCGCATGGTCAGCGAGGAGGTCGCCGGGTCGCCGCGTAGCGTCGAGACGACCTGTGCCGCGACCAGCGAATTGCCACCCAGGTCGAGGAAGAAGTCGTCCGCGAGCCCGATGGACCCGGCGTGCGGGACGTGCCGGGCGAATGCGGCGAGCACGGCGCGCTCGATCGCCGTCGCGCCGGTCTCGGCCGGGTCCGCCGCACCCGCACCCGGCCGTCCCGCGCGACCGAGATCGGGCAGCGCGGAGCGATCGAGCTTGCCGCTGGCGTCGCGCGTCGGCAGCGACGCCACGAGGGCGTAGTGCACGGGCTGCATGTAGTCGGGGACCGTCGCGCGCATGCGCTCTCGAACGAGCGACAGGTCGGCGGGATGCGCGGCGTCGGTGACCAGGAACGCCGACAGCTCGCGCGCCGGCGCATCGCCCTGCAGCGCGCAGGCCGCGGCGATCACGCCTTCGCAGTCACAGAGCTGCGCCTCGATCGCGCTCAACTCGACGCGGTGTCCGCGAATCTTGACCTGCGAGTCCGAGCGGCCGAGGTAGGCGAGCGCGCCGCCGGCCCACTGCTGGACCAGGTCGCCGGTGCGGTAGAGCCGGCCGAAGCGTGGATGCTCGATGAACCGCTCGGCGGTGAGCGCCGGCTGCCGCAGGTAGCCGCGCGCCAGCCCCGGCCCTCCGATGCACAGTTCGCCGGAGGCGCCGGGTTCGACCTCCTTCAGGTCCTCGTCGAGCACGTAGGCCCGGTTTCCCTCGACGGGCCAGCCGATCAGGACCGGCTCGCCCGCCCGCACCGGCGTGCGCACGACCGTGACCGAACATTCCGTCGGGCCGTAGCCGTTTTCGAGCCGCCGGCCCGGGGCCCAGCGCGCGGCGACGTCCGCCGGCAGTTCCTCGCCCCCCACATAAAGGAGCCTCAGCCGCGGAAGCGCCGCCCGCGGATCCTCGCAGGCGGTCATGCGCAGCAGGGTGGGGGGCGGGCAGAACACGCTGATCTCCTCGTCCTTCAGCCAGCCCACGAGATCGGGCCCGAGACGGACCGCGTCGTCGTCCATGAGCACGAGCGTCGCGCCCGAACCGAAAGCGAGCCAGATCTCCTCGACCGACGAATCGTAGGCGCAGGAGGAACTCTGCGCGACGCGGTCGCCGGGCCCGAGATCGAAGTAGCGCCGGTCGGACTCGACGAGGTTCACGATGCCGCGGTGTTCGATCATCACGCCCTTCGGCCGGCCCGAAGTGCCCGAGGTGTAGATCACGTAAGCAAGCGAGGCGGGATCCGGCGTCCGATGTCCGGCCGCGCCGTTGCCGTTCGTGGAGTTCCCGAGCGGGGCGCCGTCCTCGTCCACCTCGATGATCCGCTCCCGCGGAACTCCGAGGGACGCGAGCCATGCGATTTCGCGCGCGCGTGCGATCACCGCCACGGCTTCGCAGTCCTCGAGCAGGAAGCGGGCGCGCTCGGGCGGGAGCGCGGGGTCCACGACCGTGTACGCGCCGCCCGCAGTCATCACGGCCAGTTGCGCGACGTAGATCGCCGCGGAGTCGCGCGGCAGTGCGAGCGCGACGATGCTTTCGTCGCGCACCCGGGACGCGAGCCGCGCACCGAGCACCGCGACCCGTTCGCTGACCTGCGCGTAGGTGAGCCGTCTTCGTCCGGGGCGGCGCGGGCCGGGCGGAATTTCGATCGCTGCGGCCGCGGCGTGCGCGAGCGCGGTTCGCTCGAACACGGCGTGCAGGAGCGCGGGGCCATCGGCGCGCTGGGCCTGTGGAAGGTCGGGAGCGACCAGACCTCCGTGTCGGGTGGCATCGGGCGGCACGAACGCATTGTGCCGTGCCGTGCGCGCACAAACAACGCAGATGTGAGGTCCGGTCCTCTGCGCTACCTTTCGGCGACGGCGAAACAACGGATCCAGGGAGGTGACATGGAAGAGCCTGCGTCGGTCCAACGCCGATTCGCGAGCAGCGGCACCCTCTCGTCCCTCGCCTTCCTGATGATGGTGACGGGCGCCTGCTGGGCTCACTCCGACACGGCCTCACCGCTGCCGATGCCCGACGTGAGCTGGCGGCAGGTCGGCCCGTTCCGCGCCGGCTGGGCGACCGCGGTGACCGGGGTTTCCGGCGATCCGCTCACCTTTTACTTTGGCGGCGCTGGTGGCGGGGTCTGGAAGACCACGGACGCCGGGCGCACCTGGCGGGCCAGCCTGCAGGCGGAGCGCGCCTCCTCCATCGGTGCGCTGGCCGTCGCGCCCTCCGATGCTCGCGTCCTCTATGCCGGAACCGGTCAGGCGACGACCCGCTTCGACATCATGTCGGGCGAAGGTGTCTACCGCTCCGACGACGCGGGCACGACGTGGCGTCCGGTCGGGCTGTCGAACACCGCGCACATCGGCGACCTGCTGGTGCACCCGCGGGATCCGAACCGGGTGATCGTGGCGGCTCTCGGCCACGTTTTCGGCCCGGGCCCCGAACGCGGCGTCTACCTGACGCGCGACGGGGGACGGACCTGGCGGCGGACGCTCGCGACACCCGACTCGGTCGGTGCGGTGGACCTCGCATGGGACCCGCTGCAGCCGTCGGTGGTGTACGCCGCCACCTGGCAGATCCGCATGCACCCGTGGCTCGACTACTTCATGCCGATGGGGGGCCGCGGCTCGGCGGTATGGAAGAGCACCGATGGCGGCGAGAGCTGGCGGCGACTCGCGGGCGGACTGCCCGAGGGACAGGTGGGGCGCATCGGCGTCGCCGTTCCGCGCGGCAGCGCCGGCCGCACGGTCTATGCGTTGGTCCAGGTGTACTCGGCGACCGGTGCCGCCGGACGCCCGGCGGGAAGCGGCCTCTACCGCAGCGACGACGCGGGCGACTCGTGGCGACTCGTCAACCCGGACGGAAGCCTGGCGAGCGGCTACTTCGGCCGGCTCTGGGTGTCGCCGCGGGACCCGCGGCGCATCTGGCTCTCGGGACAGTCCCTGCGCGAGTCCCGCGACGCCGGGGCGACGTTCGTCGTCGCTCGCGGATCTCCAGGAGGTGACGACTACCACGCGCTGTGGGTGGATCCCGCGGACGACCGGCGCCTGATCACCGGCGCCGATCAGGGAGCCGCGGTCAGCCTGAACGGCGGCGAAAGCTGGTCCAGCTGGTACAACCAGCCCACCGGGCAGTTCTATCACCTCGCGGCCGACGACCGGTTTCCCTATCACATCTACAGCGGCCAGCAGGACAACGGCACGGTCGCAATCGCCAGCCGGGGCGCTTACGGCGTGATCGAGGAGCGCGACTGGCACCCGGTGGGCGGGGACGAGCGCGACTACATGGTGCCCAAGCCCGGCGACCCGCGGACCGTTTTCGGCAGCGGACTGGGAGGGGGCGTGTCACGCTTCGACGCCGAAACGCGACAGAGCGCCAACGTCTCGGCGTGGCCGCTCAGCACCTATGGCGCCGACCCGACGAAGGTGAAGTATCGCTACACCTGGATCACTCCGCTCGTCCTTTCGCCGCTTCCTCCGCACGCGATGTACCTGGGCGCCCAGTGCCTGTTCCGCTCGCTGGACGATGGCCGCCACTGGGACGTGGTGAGCCCCGACCTGAGCGGCCGCGAGGAGGGCGCGGGACCGTGCGCCGACCCCGCGCTCGACCAGGCCCGGCGCTGCGGCTACGGCGTGATCTACAGCATCGCTCCCTCGCCGCTCGATTCCGCGGTGGTCTGGGTCGGCACGGACGACGGACTCGTGAAGAAGACGCGCGACGGCGGCGCCAGCTGGCGGGACGTGACCCCGCCGGGGCTGCCGGCGTGGGGAACCATCGCCTCGGTGGACCTTTCGCCGCTCGATCCCGCCGTTGCCTACATCGCCGTGGACACCCACCGGCTCGACCGCTTCGCGCCGCTCGCCTACGCGACGGACGACGGGGGAGAGCGCTGGCGTGAGATCGGCCACGGCCTGCCGGCGGACGAGTTCGTTTCGGTCGTGCGCTGCGACCGCCGAACGCCCGGACTGCTTTACGCCGGGACCAACCGCAGCGTGTACGTGTCCTTCGACGACGGCGAACGATGGCAACCGCTCGCGAACGGCTTCCCGACGACGTGGGTGCGCGACCTGCTCGCGCACGGCGACGACCTGCTCGCCGCGACCCAGGGGCGCGCCATCTGGTCGTTCGACGACGTGACGCCGCTGCGCGGCATCGCCTCGGGAGCGACGCTCGAGCCCGTGCATCTGTTCGCTCCCGCGCCCGCCGTGCGCATGCGGGCCAGCGAGAACCGAGACACGCCACCGCCGCCCGAGACCCCGCTCGGCGAGAATCCGCCGACCGGCGCGGTGCTCGATTACTGGCTCGCCCCCGGCACGGAAGGCCCCGTGACCCTGACCGTCGAGGACGCCGCCGGCCGGATCGTGCGGCGATTTCGCAGTGACGCCAAACCCGAATCGCTGGGCGCGCGCGCCTACTTCGAGCAGGACTGGATCGGGACGGCTTCTCGGCCGCCGGCCGGTCCCGGCATGCACCGATTCGTGTGGAATCTGCAGTTTCCACGCCCGGCCGTTCGGTCGTTCCGCTATTCGATCGCGGCGGTCAGGACACGCGGCACTCCGATCCTGCCCGGTGGCGCGTTCGTGCTCCCCGGTCGTTACCGGGTGACGCTCGAAGCCGGAGGAAGGCGCGTTTCGCAGCCGCTCGAGGTCAGGCTCGACCCCCGTCTCTCGGTGCCGATGGCGGGACTCGAAGAACAACTCGCCCTCTCCCAGTCCCTCGATTCGACGTTGCAGGAGGTGTGGTCGGCGCACGACCTGATCCTGCGCACCCTGAACGAGGCCGGAGACGCGATCGACCCGGCCACGGCCGATTCGCTGCGCGCGATCGCCGGGCGCGGGGAAGCGAGCCTCTCGGGTATGGCCGGCTCGCTCGGCTCGTTGTTCACGACCGTGCAATCCGCCGACAGCGAGCCGACCCAGGGAGCGAAGGACGCGTGGCGGGCCTGCCGGCGGCGCATCGACGGCCTGCTCGAGCGCTGGCATCGGATCGCTTCCGGCCTGACCCCTCGGACACGTTCGATCCCCAGCCCGTGAGTCCCCGGGGGAAGCATCCAGGTCGCCTTCGACACGCACCCCTCACACCTGCTAGCATTTCGCGCCAGTTTCAGCACCCTCGGGACTCCTGCCCGGCCTTCGACCGGAGGCGGGAGGGAGTTCCGGACCAGCACGGCACCGTAAACGCCCCCGAAGCGTCTCCGGCGCCCGAGAGACGCGATGCCCTCGATCCGAGCCTTCCGCAGCACCGGCGCGGCGCTGCTGGTCGCGGCCTGCCTCGCCGCCCCCGCCGCCGCCGTCACCCCCAACGGCCGTCTGCAGATCATCCACCTCGATGTCGGCCAGGGCGACGGGGCGGTGCTCATCAGCCCGCTCGGACAGGTCGTCATGATCGACGACGGCGTGTACGGCAACCCCACGCCCGCGAGCGGCGTGAAGGTTCCGCAGCAGCTGCAGGCGCTGGGCGTCACGCACGTGGACTACCATTTCGCGAGCCACTACCACGCCGACCACATCGGCCTGTTCGGCACGATCTTCGGGGCGGGAGGCGTCGCGACGCTGGGCTACGCCTGGGATCGCGGCGGCTCGTACTCCTCCGGAACCTACACGACCTACGTCAACACCGCGGGAAGCAAGCGCCGCACGCTCGTGAAGAACCAGGTCCTCACGCTCGATTCGCTGTCGGCGCACCCGGTCTTCATCAAGGTCGTGGACCTCAACGGCGCCGGCGTGCCCGGAGCGTCGGGCGACGAGAACTCCTCGTCGCTGCAGCTCAAGGTCAGCTACGGCGAGTTCGACATGTCGTTCGGCGGTGACACCCCCGGGGCCAACTCCGGGAGCTACCGGAACGTCGAGTCCCCGGAAGCTCCGGCGATGGGGCCGATCGAGGTGTACAAGGTCCACCATCACGGCTCGGCCACCTCGAGCCTGACCGATTGGCTCAACGCGACCCAGCCCAAGGTCGCCGTGGTGTCGTGCGGCAACGGCAACAGCTACGGCCACCCGACCGCCTCGGCCATCGGACGGCTGCACAACGCCGGAACCCATACCTACTGGACCGAAACCGGCGCGGGCGTCGCGCCGCTCGCCGGCTGGGACAAGGTCTCGGGCGGCCAGGTCGTCATCTCCGCGACGTGGGAGCCCGGCGGCGTGGACACGATTCGCGGCAACGGCTTCGCCGACACGTTCACGAACTCCGGCACGCCGGGCGGCGACGTGCAGGCGCCGGTCGCCAGCCTCACTTCGCCGGTCGGCGGAGAGACCTGGAAGGTCGGCTCGTCCCACACACTGACCTGGACCGCGAGCGACAACACCGGCGTCACCGGCGTGGACCTCGCGTGGTCCGTGGACGACGGCTCCTCCTGGCTGCCCATCGCCGCTTCCGCCCCCAACACCGGCTCCTATGCGTGGGTCGTGCCGGCGACGGCGACGACCGAGGCCCGCGTGCGCGTGGTTGCCCGCGACGCCGCGGGCAATCTCGGCGCCGACTCGAGCTTCAGCTCGTTCACGGTCGACTGGTGGACGGTCGCGGCCAGCGCGGAGGTCGGGGGCACGATCACGCCCTCGGGTGTCGTCGGCGTGTCCGAGGGCGCCAGTGCGACTTTCAACATTTCGCCGGGCACCGGCTTCACGATCGGCGACGTGCTCGTGGACGGCGTGCCGGCGGGTGCGATCTCCAGCTACACCTTCGACGCGGTCGCCGCCGACCATGCCATCGCGGCCACGTTCCTCGACGTCGCGGCGCCGGTCGTCGCGGTCACGGCCCCGGCGGGCGGTGAGACCTGGGCCCAGGGCAGCCTGCACGACATCACCTGGACCGCCACGGACAACCTCGCGGTCGCCACCATCACCATCGAGTACTCGGCCCACGGCGACGCCGGCCCCTGGGAGCCGGTGGCGAGCGGACTCGACAACAGCGGCACCTATGCGTGGACCGTTCCGGCCGTCGAGACGGACAGCGCGCGCGTGCGGGTGACCGCCTACGACCCCGGCGCCAACAGCGGGACGGCCGCCAGCGCGGCGCTGTTCCGCATCGGCAGCGGCACGACGGCGGTGGATGCCGGCCCGCTCGTGCTCGCGCTCTCGAGCCCTTCACCCAATCCGAGCGCGGGTGAAGCTCGGATCGCCTTCACGTTGCCGGCGGCGGGTGACGTGCGACTCGAGATCTTCGATCTTTCGGGCCGCCGCGTGTGGTCGGACGAAGGGATGATGTCCGCCGGAGCGCACGCACGGTCGTGGAACGGCACGACGCTCGACGGCCGCCACGCGGGCGGCGGGCTCTACTTCGTACGGCTCGTCACGCCGTGGGGCACGCGCGGCGAACGGCTCGTTCGAATCCGCTGATCGGAGCAGGCGGGGTGCGGGCCCCGGCGGTCCGCGCGCGGCGAACTGGAAGGGCCCGTGGGCGGACGCCCACGGGCCCTTCGGACGCATCTAGGCGCGAGGCCGGACCGTGCGATCAGACCTTGGTCGCCCGCGTCATCAGGTACGACTGTCGCATCCCGTTGGACTCGAAGTAGCTCGAGGCCAGTTCGTCGCTCTCGCGGCGGTACTCGGCCAGTTTCGCCGGGTCGCTTTTCTCGAGCGACTCGACCAGTTTCAGAACCGGGCCGGCGGTTCGCTCGGTGGCGTAGCGAAGATGCTGAGGGCTCAGCGTGTTGACCAGCATGAGGTCGCGTTCGAAAACGATCTCCCGCACCGCGGCCCCGAGGCGCTCCCGGACGACTCCCGGGTCGCCCCACTGCACCGGCGGCGCGACGCCCGGCGGCGGAGGGGGCGCGTAGCGTGCGGTGAGCGCGAACAGGCGGCCCACGAACTGGTCCGGCGGCCAGGTCGAAAACGCGATCGTGCCACCGGGCCGCAGCACACGCAGCATCTGGGCGATCGCGAGATCCGGCCGCGGCGCGAACATGTGGCCGAACTGGCTGAGCACGACGTCGAACTGCGCATCCGCGAACGGCAACGCCTCGACGTCGGCTTCGTGCCAGTCCACCGCGACCCCGGCGATCTCCGCGTTGTGGCGCGCCTGATCGATCAACTCCGGCGTGAGGTCCGCGGCGGTCACCTTCGCCCCGAGCCGCGCCGCCGTCACCGCGACGACGCCCGTGCCCGACCCCACGTCGAGCACACGCTGTCCGGGCTGCACGCCCGCGAAGCGCACCAGCCGCGCCGCCGACGGGGTCGTGAAGACCGCCAGGGGACCGAAGTGCGCCCACGACGCACGCTGATTCGCCTTGAACTTCTCGAACGGATCGGACGTCGCCGTGCCGGATGACGGACTGGATGGACTCACGAACCCTCCTGATGGACTTCGCCAGCGGCCTTCGAAACGAGCCCCCGTCCCGGGCCGGGCGCCCTGCGTGCGCTGTCGCGATGCAGGTTCGGCGAAGCTATCGGCTGGCCCGCGGCCCCTCAACGACAATCTCGGGCCGGCGTGGGACGCGACGGCGAGGGAACGCCCGGCCGGGGCTCGCGCCTCGCGATCCGGCCTCAGGCGTCCCCGACGCCGAGCGTCACTTTCGCGCGCCGGTCGGAGCGCCCCAGCCGAGTTGAACCACTTCGAAGTCGTCCGCCGTCAGGCTCGCGAAGGCGGGATTCAGCACGTCATTGTTCCAGCGCGCATCCATCGTTCCCGAAACGAACAAATCACTACCATTGTCCGCGACGATCAGGCCGTGGGTCTTCATCGCCTGGAAGATGCGCTGGACCTGCGGCGTGAAGCCGCTCAGGTCCACGCCCGGCTTGAGGCGCAACCGCGCGCCCATGGGGAGCGCACCGGCGGTGTTGCCCGCGACGTGTGATGCCGGCCAGACGCTGCCGTTGGTCGCTCGCACGGTGACCCTGAACGCGTGCCCGATCGCCGCCCCCGAGACGGATTCGTCCCAGCGCACGAGCCCCGGCAGGATCGCCAGCCCGGCGGCGTCGGCGGAAGTCCAGCCGTCCGGTCGGCGGGCGTTCGAGGAGAGGTCGAACGTCGCCCCGGAGCCCGCCTCCCATCGGGCAGCCGACGAGTTCCAGCGCGTGGCCCAGGTTTCGAAGAGCAGGCGCCGCGATCGATCCACGATCAACAGGTGCCGGTCACCGCTCGAACCGCCACCTGCGACGGCGCCCTCGATGTACCCGGCCTGCGTGCGCGCGATCGCGGGAATCGGGTAGCCGGCCGGGCGTCCGGGAGCTCCCGCGTCGCTCTGGCTGCCGTACGGCGAGAACGCGACCGGAACGAGCGGCTGGTTCGCCCCGACAGCGACGTAGGGTATTCCGAAAGGTGGCGGCCCGAAGTCGGGGTGCATGGAGCGCGTGGCCGTCGGGTTGCCCGGGGTGCGGCCGCTGACGAAATCAATGAACGCGGCGGAGCCCGGGTCCACGGGCGCGGAGGAGATGTCGAGGTTCCACCAGTTGTCCACGGGGAATAGCGGCAGGTCGGTGAGATCGGGCACGAGCGCGACACTGTCCGCGCCCGCGCCTCCCGGGGCGGTGGGCGAGGCGCCACTGCCGCAGCCGGCGAGCGTCGCGAGGCCGAGGCAGAGCGTGGCGGCACGAAGCGCGTTCATGGCGGCGACGTGTAGCGCCCCGCGTGCGGGACCGCAAGCGACGCGTGGCGGCCCCCGGCACGGGCCACATCGATTTCAGGGTCACGCCCCCGCGGACGCGGTCGCCGGGAGCCGCCGGGCCTCACTCGCTCGCGAGGCGGCGGAGAAGCACGATCGTCGTGTCGTCCTCCCGCGGTCTGCCTCCGGCATGCCGGTCGAGCCGGACCAGCAGTTCGCGTTGGACCTCCGCGAGGTCCGCCGCCGCCGTGGACGCCAGGCTCGCGCGGAGGCGTTCGAGACCGAACAGTTCGTTCGAGGCGTTCATCGTTTCGGTGACCCCGTCGGTGAACATCACCAGCGTGTCGCCGGGGTCCAGGAGATCCTCGCCGGCCAGGTACCGGCGATCCGGAAAGGGACCCAGCGGCAGGCCCCCGCGATCCTCGAGCGGCGCGACGCTTCGGTCGCGGGCACGCACGATGAGGGGTGGATCGTGGCCCGCCAACGCGTACTCGAACCGGCCGCTCCCGGGATCGAGGGTCAGGTAGGCCGCGGTCAGGAACCAGCCGGGAGGGAGCATCCTTCCCAGTTGCTGGTTCAGCCGCTCGAGCACTTCGGCCGGATGAGACATGGCCGAGGGCTGTGCGCCGAGCAGCGCGCGGCCCATCGCCATCAGGACCGCCGCGGGAGCGCCATGCCCGGTCGCATCGGCGACGACCACGCCCACGCGTCCGTCCTGCAGACGGAATCCGTCATAGTAGTCGCCGCCCGCCCGGGTGCTGGTCGCGTAGTGCACCTCCCATGCGTAACCGGGCATGCGTGGAAGCTCCCGGGGCAGGAGTCCACGTTGCAACTGGCCGACCGCGAGGAACTCCCGGTCGAGCGCCTCGCGGGCCTCGTTCGCGTGCGCCGTGAGCCGGCGCTGCAGATCCGCGTCGGCCGCGACGCGCGAGACCGTCCAGGCGGTTCCGAAGTAGATCGCAAGCTCCGCGGCGGCGTTGGCGAACAGGATCCCGGGCCTCGAGAAGGGCATGCCGCCGACGCGCTGGCAGACGAGCCACGCGGCGGCGCTCATGACCGCGACGCCCATGCCCCGTGCCCGACCCGTGAACCACGCCGCGTACGCGACGGGAATGATGTAGAAGAGCGACGAGGAAAGCTCGTACCCGGTCTGCAGGTCGGCGAAGCAGGCTCCGGCCAGCAGGACGAGCGCCACCAGACCGGATCGCGCGGTGGTGGCGCCGCCGCTTCTCGACCGCCGAGCGTCCGACTGCCGGGGCAAATCGCGCTTCAGGGTGTACATTCCGCACCCTCGATTGGGGACGCGCGGCGATGCTCGACGAGCCTTCGGTCCTTCGACGGGCCCGTTCGCCGCGCACTCCACCACGATGGACGCACGTGCGCGTGCCCGGGGTCCGACCGAAGACCCGGCTCGTGATCACGCTCCGTCAAGTCCTGCGGCGCGCCCGACGACCCTATTGCGACGACGCGCCCCGGTCGCGGGACACGAGACTCCAGAACCTCACGCCGATCGCATGGAGACGCATGAGCACTTCCGATCCGAACGCGGGTCCGGCAGGCCCTACGGGGACGTCCGTTCCCGCGGACGCCGTGACGGTCAGCGGGCACGCCGAAGTCGTCCGGGTCGCCACAGACCCGGTTCGTTTCTCGAATGCCGCCTCCCGCTTCCTTCAGATCCCGAACGGACTCGACGGCGCGGAGCACGACCGATTCCGTGCACTCGTGGACCGGTACTTCACCCCCGGGGCGCTTGCGGAGTTCGAGCCTGCCTGTCGGCGGGTGGCTTGCGAACTCACGGGGGCGATCTGCCCCGGAGAGGTCTTCGACGCGGTGGGCGGACTCGGCGGCCGCTTCGCGGTCCGGGCGCAGGTCGCCTGGCTGGGCTGGACCCCCGCGCTCGAGGAGCCGTTGCTGGAGTGGTTGAAGGACAAGTTCGAGAGCATGAGAAGCGGTGACCCTGCGCTCGCCGAGGACGCGGCGCGCCGGTTCGACGCGCTCGTCCTGCCGCTGCTCGAGGAGCGCCGGGATTCGGACGGTTCGCGGGACGTCACCGACCGGCTGCTGCACGACACGAGCGCCGGGCGCCCGCTGACCGATGCGGAGGTCGTTTCGATCCTGCGCAACTGGACGGGCGGAGACCTCGCGTCGATCGCCCAGTGCGTGGGTGTCATCGTCCACGACCTCGCGGCGCACGCGAGCATCGACCGGCGCCTGCGGGACGAGTCGTCGGATCCGCGGTTCGACGAAGGTCTCGAGGAACTCCTGCGCCGGAACGATCCGTTCACCTCGAGCCGCCGGGTCGCCACCTGTCCCGTCGAGGCCGGTGGCTCCCGGGTGCGAACCGGTCAGCGCGTCACGCTGGACTGGCGCGCCGCGAATCGGGATCCGGGGGTTTTCAGGGACCCCGACGCCTTCGACCCGCATGGCAACAGCGCGCACAACCTCGTCTACGGCGTCGGCCCGCACGTCTGCCCGGGACGACCGCTCGTTCGCATGGAGCTGCGCGAACTCGTGCGGGCGCTTCATTCCGACTTTCGCCGGCTGGTCCTGGCGGGCGCACCCGTCGAGGAACGTCCTCCGATGGGCGGGTTCCGCTCGGTTCCCGTTCGCGCGCTCGCCTGAACTCCGGCGCGGCGGGTGCCGCGCTCAGGACCGGCCGACCTCGGGCCCCGGCCCCACCGCGGGCGCGTGCAGCTCGAAGCCATCCGGCAGGGGGCGCCGCAGGAAGAAGCTGGGCAGCATCGTGGTCACGATCGTGTACAGGATCACGCCGCCGAAGATCTCGGCCCGGACGCCGAAGCGGTCGCGCAGGATCTCGGCGATGACGAGCCCGAAGACGAGGGTCGGAAGCATCGCCACCGCCACGCGCAGTCCGGTGCGTGGCGACTCGTGCAGTGCCAGCCATCGGTGCAGGACGACCGCGCCGGCCCGCAGCGGAACCATCGAGGCGAGGAACACGGCTCCGTACGCGAGCGCACCCACGGACAGATCCTCGCGGCGCAACTGCAGGCCGGCCCCCAGGAAGTAGAAGGGCACGAAGAACGAGGCGAACATCTCGACCGCGTGGATCATCTGCTCCGAGGCGATCGCCGGCAGCCGTTCGCGGAAGCGCTGCGCGGACATGCCCACGACGAACGCGCCGACCAGGTAGTACACCCCCAGCTCGCGCGTCACGAACGAGCAGACGACCGCCATCATGAGCAGGAATGCGAACTCCGAGCGGGGCGCGAACGGCACGACGACCGAAGCGAAGGCGCGGAACAGCAGCGGCAGCAGGGCGATCATGCCCAGCAGCACCACGGTCGAGACGGCGAAACGTTCGATCGTCGTGGATTGCAGGGCCGCGAACATGACGAGCAGTGCGAGAAGTTCGGTCGCGATCGCCTTGGCCTTGACCCAGCGCTTCTCGACGTCCGCGAGGCCGAATTGGCCGATCGAATCGAGGATGAACCCGGTGGAGGGAGTCAGGAGTCCGAGGGCCAGCAGGGTCGCAGCTCTCGGCTCGAGTTCCAGAAGGCGCGCCACCGCGAACGCCACTCCTGCGAGCAGCGCGGTACGGACCGCGAGGTGCTGGGAGAGCACTCCCGCGTTCGCCCGCAATTCGCGGACGTCCACCTCGAGTCCGGCGAACAGGAAGAGCGCCGAGATGCCGAACGCCGAGAGCAGGTGAATCGTCGTGTCGTGCTGGTACAGCCCGAAGCCGATCCCCGCGGCGACGCCGAGGGCGAGGCTGGTGATCGCCGGCGGAACGGCGAACCGTTGCAGGGCTCGCGGGATCACGAACAGCGCGAACAGGACGCCGACGTAACCGATCTCCGGCGAGAAGGTCACGGTCCGGGATCAGCTCCGCGTCCGGCGGCGGCGGCGGGCGGGAGCTTCGCTGGCGACGCTCACCACCATCCACGTGCCGCTGCGCTCGTCCTTTCGGATCTGGACGAGGCCCGCGTCCTGCGCGTCCTCGAGCAGTTCGCTGAAGCTGCCGTAACCGAGGGCCGCCTCGCTGAACGCCGGCCGCTTGCGCTTCATCGTGTCCTTCACCAGCGATGCCTGGATGACGTCGAAGTTCTCGCGCTGGAGCGCACGCACCGTGTCGGCCAGCAGCCGGAAGGCGGAATCGCGTCCCTGCGCCGGCCGCTCGTCGGCTTCGGCCGGCTCGTGGGCCTGCTCGAGGTCCTCGTAGTAGATGAACTCGTCGCAGGCGTTGGCCAGCAGCGGCGAGGTGGACTTCTTCATGCCGAGTCCGATCACGTGCCGGCCGTTCTCCTTGAGCTTCGCGACCAGGGGGGAGAAGTCGCTGTCGCCCGAGACGATCACGAACGTGTCGATGTGCTCCTTGCTCCAGCACAGGTCCATCGCGTCCACGACCAAACGGATGTCGGCGGAGTTCTTGCCGGTGGTTTCGCGCCGCGGGATCTCGATCAGCTCGATGCCGTTCTCGTGCAGGCTCCGGGTGTGATTGCGGAACCGGTTCCAGTCCGCGTAGGCGACCTTGACGATGACGCGGCCCTTCTCGAGCAGGCGGTCGAGGATGCGGCGCACCTCGAAGGGCGAGGAGGGGTCGCGCAGCCCGAGGGCGATGTTCTCGAAGTCGATGAACATCGCGATGCTCAACTGCTGGCCGACAGGCGGGGGGGAAGCCTTCACGCGGTTGCCTTTCTGAAGGAGCGGGACGCTTCGGGGTCCGGGCATGCTAGGGCGCGGCCGGTAATGGCGCCACACTCCGCGTCGGGCAATCCGGGGAGGGCGAACACCTCGCCCGCTTGACAGCCGGTCGGCCCATCATGTTGAGTAGGCTTCACTGTGTTCGTTGGCCTCAACTAGCCGAGTCGGAGATCCACGTGGTCTGTCCCTTTGCGAGCCTGCTGGGTGTCGGTGCCGCGGCCGCGGGCACGAAACGGTTGTTCGTTCGTGACTACCGTTACCGGGCCTACACATGGTCGGTGACCGCCCTGCTGACCGCGGGCTGGCTCTTCTACTTTCTCGCCATGAGGCGTCCCGGCCTTCGCATCACGCTCGAGGTGGCCAGTGTCCTCGCCCTCGTGATCGGCGCGCTGCGGGTGCGCACGCTGGTCCGCAGCGGGCAGGTCGCGCCGCTGACCGCGGGCGCCTTCGGCCGGGTGCTCGCGGCCTTCGGCTACGCGGTGCGCTCGCCCTGGGTGGCGGGAGCCAAGGCATGGCTGTTCGCCATGCTCGTCTTCGAGTGGCTCGGTCGGGCGCATTTCACCGCGCTCGAGTACGCCGTCAGCGTCGCCGTCGTGCTCGCCCTGCTCACCGTCCGATTGCTGCGCCGGCCTGCGGGCACCCGCTTCGAGTCCCTCGAACGCTTCGGCGCCGGCGCGACCGCCTCCACGTGCCCACTCGGTTTCGGCTGCGCGGTGGGCGGGCCGCCGTCCGCGAGGGACCCGGGCGAAGGTTCGCCCCGCGAGGCGGAAGCGGTGACGTTCGCGGCGGGCGCCGAATCATGAGCGGCGTCGCCCACGAAGCCGTTCCCGCCGTCACGCCGCTCTCGGCGCGCCTGCGCGCCGAAACGCGCGAACGGCACGACCAGGTCGAGCACGCCGCGGTCATCAACCGCTTCGTGGTCGTCCGGGTTCCCGCTCCGGGCTCGGCGCCGGAGGGCGCGGAGCGGGACGCCCGCCAACGCGCGCTCGCGGACTACCGCGAGGTCTACCGGCTCTTCCTGCTCGCGTCGCACGGCTTCGAGGCCGCGGTGCTCGACCGCCTCGCCGGATCGTCCGTCCACGAAGGTGCGCGCGAGAGCGGCTGGTCGGACGAGGACGTGCCCGCGCCCCTCCTCATCCGCGACGACCTGCGGCAGGTCTTCGGTCCCGACGCGATCGGTTCGCTTCCCGGCATGGAAGGCCTGCCCGAGGTCCGCTCGCTCGCGGAGTATGCGGGCATGGAGTACGTGCGCCGCGGCTCGCGCGCGGGCGGCGCCGTGATCGGCGCGGTGGTGGCCCACAACCTGGGCTTCACGCGCGAGCACGGGGCGTCGTTCCTGCTGCAGTACGGGCGCGACACCCGGCGCGTCCTGGTCGCGTTCAAGGAATGGGTGGACTCGCTGCCCTTCTCCGAGGCCGAAGCCCGGGATGCGGTCGCCTCCGCGAACGCGACGTTCCTGGCGGTCGAGCGCTGGCATCGGCATCTCGAGCGGACGCTGATCCGGCGCTGACCGGGCCTGCTTCCGCGATGGAGCGGAATCGGGAGTTCTTGCCGGCACGCGCGGGGGCATGCTACACGGGAGGCGCTCACGGACGAGAAGTCCCACCCGGGTGGCCCATCCCATGACCGACGCGCGCACCGGCAGCCGCTCACCGCTCGCCTGGATCCCGTCGCTCTACCTCGCCGAAGGCCTGCCGTACGTCGTGGTGATGACCGTCTCGGTCATCATGTACAAGGGCCTCGGGATCTCGAACACCGACATCGGGCTGTACACGAGCCTTCTCTACCTTCCGTGGGTGGTGAAACCGCTCTGGTCGCCGGTCGTGGACCTGATCTCGACGCGCCGGCGGTGGATCTGGGCCATGCAGCTGCTGATCGCGGCGGGCCTCGCGGGTGTGGCGATCACCGTCCCGATGTCCGGATTCTTCGCCTGGACGCTGGCGTGTTTCTGGCTGCTGGCCTTCACCTCGGCCACCCACGACATCGCGGCCGACGGCTTCTACATGCTCGCGACCGACGAACGGGAACAGGCGCTGTACGTCGGCGTGCGCAACCTGTTCTATCGCGTCGCGATGATCGCCGGGCAGGGGCTGCTGGTGTGGCTGGCCGGCCGGCTCCAGGAGCGTCTCGGCGTGCCGAAGGCCTGGTCGCTGACCTTCAGCCTGCTGGCGGGAGCCTTCGTCGTCTTCGCCGTGTGGCACCGCTTCGCGCTTCCCCGAGCGGCCGCCGACCATCCCGGCGAGGCGAAGCGCATTCCGGAGTTCCTGCGCGAGTTCTTCGTCACCTTTGGATCGTTCTTCCGCAAGCCGCGCATCTTCGTCTCGGTGACGTTCCTGCTCCTCTACCGTCTGGGCGAAGCGCAGCTGGTCAAGATGGTCGCGCCCTTCCTGCTGGATCCGCGCGCCAGGGGCGGACTCGGACTCTCGACGGAAATGGTGGGGATCGTCTACGGCACGGTCGGCATCGTCGCGTTGACGCTGGGCGGCATCGTCGGCGGCTGGGCGGCCTCGCGCCACGGCCTGAAGGCGTGGCTCTGGCCCATGCTGTTCGCGATCCACCTGCCGGACGCGGTGTTTCTCTACCTGGCCTACGCGCAGCCGCACAGCATCGCGATCATCCAGGCCTGCGTCGTCATCGAGCAGTTCGGCTATGGCTTCGGCTTCACCGCGATGCTGCTCTACATGATGTACATCGCACGTGGCGAGCACCGGACCGCGCATTACGCCATCTGCACCGGCTTCATGGCGCTCGGCATGATGCTTCCGGGCATGTGGAGCGGGGCGCTCGAGGACCTGATCGGCTACCGGCATTTCTTCCTGGTCGTGATTCTCGCCACGATCCCCAGCTTCCTCGTCGCGCTCGCCATTCCGCTCGAAGGCGACTACGGCCGGAAGGTCGCCGGCTGAGAGCCGCACCCGCCGTCCGGCCCTTGGACCGGACGAGCCGCGGCCACCCCGGGCGGGGTGGCCGTGGCTCGTGAAGCGGCAGCGGATGAAGCGAGCGCGGCCCTAGCGCATCAGGACCACGTTGCGCGCGAAGCGGTGCCCCGGAGCCTCGAATCGCACGAAGTACAGGCCCGGCGGCGCCGGACCGCCGTCGGCGACGCCGTTCCAGACCACTTCGTGACGCCCCGCGGGCAGGACGCCGTCCACGAGGTTCGCCAGCACCCGTCCCTGGAGGTCCATGACGCTCAACCGCACGCGCGACGGCGCCGGCAGCGCGAACGCGATGCGGGAGGCGCCACGGGTCGGGTTCGGCGCCGGCGGCGACAGCGAGAAGTCCGTCACCGCCTGCGGTCCCGCGCCGAGCCAGATGTCGCAAACGTGAATCGGCGAGGCCGTATTGCGCGGCGTCGGCGCGGCCGTGGAGAAGTCGGCCGAGTTGTCGTTCGTCTCGTCGCAGCCGTCGTGGTTGCGATGCGACGCGCTCAGGTTGTCGGTCGCCGGCGCCGGTGCCGTCTCCGCGCACGTGGCGGGCCCGTAGCCGACGAAGTCCACGATCGCCGCGCTGCCCGGACAGGCCCCGCTCAGGACGACGTTGTCGCTGCACAGCGCCACCTTGCCGTCCGAGGAGCCCATGTTGATGACCCCGATGCCGTCCGGGGCCGGCAGGTCGCTCGAGCCGCCCGGGCCCTGCGCTTCCTGCACGAGGTAGTAGCCGCCCGGTTGCACGGTGCCGACGAGCGTGGTGGTCGCCCAGGTCACGCCGTCCTGGGCGGCGTACTGAATGGACCAGCCGGTGAGGTCCACCGTCACGTTGCCGCGGTTGAACAGCTCGACGAAGTCGTTCTTGTACGTGGCGCCGCCGTTGCCACCACCGCCATACACCTGGCTGATGACGACCTCGCCGGAGAGCGCGTTGGCGACGAAGTGGGCGGTGACGGCCAAGTCGGCATTCATGACGAGCGACAGGGGATTGGCGCTCCCCGTCGCTCCGCCCGACCAGTGGTCGAAATGCCAGCCACTCACGGGGGTCGCCGTGAGCTGGACCACGGCTCCGTTCGCGTACCCGGGCTGATCCGGGGATTTGCCGACCGAGCCGGATGCGGGAGGATCGGAGGCCACCGTCAGCGCGAACAGGCAGTCGTTCGCGGGTGACGAGCTGTTGCGTGGTGTCGGCCCGCTCGACGAGACGTCCAGCGAGTTGTTGTCGGTGTCGTCGCACCCGTTGCTGTTGCGGTGTGCCGCCGTCGTGTTCCCGAGCCCGCCCGCCGGACTGGTCTCGGAGCAGTTGGCGGCACCGTACCCGATCAGATCCTCGATCTCGGGGCCGGCGGGACACGAGCCGGTCAGGGCCGTCGAGTTGTTGACGAGGGCGACCTTGCCCGAAGTCGCGCTCATCGCGATCGATCCGGTCGCGTCGGGAGTCGGCAGCGCGACGGAGCCCCCGGCGCCGGCCGACTCCTGGACCAGGTAGTAACGCCCCGCGGGAATGACACCCGAGAGCACCGTCGTGCTCCAGGTGCTGCCCGTGGCGGAGCCGTACTGAACGGTCCAGCCGGTGATGTCGATCGGGTCGGGCCCGTGATTGAAGAGTTCGATGAAGTCGTTCGTGAGGGTCGCGCCCGAGTTGCCGCCGCCACCGTAGACCTGACTCACGACCACCGAGTTTTTCGCGAACGTCGCGGTGATGCTCTTGTCCGCGTCCATCGTGACGTCCAGCGGGTTCGTGTTCCCGCTCGCGTCACCGCTCCAGCCGGTGAAGTGCCAGCCGGTCGCGGGGGTGGCCGTCAGCTGGACGTTCGAGCCGTAGGCGTAGCTCGGCTGATCCGGAGCTTTCGCCACCGAGCCGCTGCCCACGGTCGCCACCGCCAGCGTGTGCTGGTCGATCGCGAACGTCGCGGTGATGCTCTTGTCCGCGTCCATCGTGACGTCCAGCGGGTTCGTGTTCCCGCTCGCGTCACCGCTCCAGCCGGTGAAGTGCCAGCCGGTCGCCGGGGTGGCCGTCAGCTGGACGTTCGAGCCGTAGTCGTAGCTCGGCTGATCCGGAGCTCTCGCCACCGAGCCGCTGCCCACGGTCGTCACCGCCAGCGTGTGCTGGTCGATCGCGAACGTCGCGGTGATGCTCTTGTCCGCGTC